>JAESGW010000030.1_pt1 | contig 508210 bp, 472 predicted proteins | sample 9269791 | NCBI WGS metagenome assembly JAESGW01 (sample SAMN16773120, study PRJNA677053) | algae metagenome | isolation source: Aphanocapsa lilacina HA4352-LM1 and co-occurring heterotrophs from near cave... | place: USA: Maniniholo cave, near Haena, Kauai, HI | collected 2009-07-28
GCGCGTGCTGCCGTCCGGCTGCTGCCAGGCGATGTCGACCTCCGCGCCCGGCTCCACGAACGGGAAGTAGCTGGGGCGGAAGCGCATCTCGAAATCGCGCTCGAAGAACGCACGCACGAACTCCGCCAGCGTGCCCTTCAGGTCGGCGAACGTGGAGTGCTCGTCGACCAGCAGGCCTTCCACCTGGTGGAACATCGGCGAATGGGTCTGGTCGCTGTCGCTGCGGTAGACCTTGCCGGCGGCGATCATGCGCAGCGGCGGCTGGTGGGCGTCCATGTAGCGCACCTGCACACCCGAGGTATGGGTGCGCAGCAGACGGCCATCGCCGAAGTAGAACGTGTCGTGCATGGCGCGCGCCGGGTGGTGCGGCGGGAAGTTCAGCGCCTCGAAGTTGTGCCAGTCGTCCTCGATTTCCGGACCGTCGGCCAGTTCGTAACCCAGGCGCCCGAAGATGTCGGCGATGCGCTCCAGCGTGCGGCTGATCGGGTGGATGCCGCCGCGCGTGCCGTTGCGGCCCGGCAGAGTGACGTCGACGGTTTCGCCGGCGAGACGAGCATGCAGCGCAGCGTCTTCCAGCACGTCCTTGCGCGCCGACAGCGCTTCGCCAATGGCGTCGCGCGCACGATTGATGGCTTCACCGGCCGCCTTGCGCTGGTCGGCGGGCAACGCGCCCAGTTGCTTCAGCTGCGTGGTGACGCTGCCGTTCTTGCCGAGCAGGGCGACACGCAGCTGTTCCAGCGCGTCCGGCGACTGCGCCGCCGCGATGTCGGACAGGGCTTGCGTGGACAGGGATTCGATATCGCTCATGGGGCCGGGATTCGGAATTAGGGGATTCGGGATTGGGGAAGAGCGACCTTCCGGCTCGGTGAGGATCGGGGCAGGATCGCGTTTTCGCGAATCCCGAATCCCCATCCCCGAAAAAACAATGGGGAAGGACTCGCGCCCTTCCCCACGTGTTCCCGGCGATGGACTGCCGGAGTGCTTTACGGTGGAGATCGCAGCTTACGCCGCGAGTGCGCCCTTCGCCTTTTCAGCCAGGGCCGCAAAACCCGTCGCATCGTGCACGGCGATGTCCGCCAGCACCTTGCGGTCCAGAGTGATGCCAGCCTTCAGCAGGCCGTTCATGAAACGGCTGTAGCTCAGGCCGTTGATGCGGGCCGCCGCATTGATGCGGGTGATCCACAGCGAACGGAAATTGCGCTTCTTCTGCTTGCGGCCGATGTAGGCGTACTGACCCGCCTTGATCACCGCCTGCTTGGCGACGCGGAACACCTTGCGGCGGGCGTTGTAGTAGCCCTTGGCCAGGTGGAGAACTTTCTTGTGACGACGACGCGCCGTCACGCCACGCTTGACTCGTGCCATTGTTCAATCCTCAGAGGTAGGGAAGCATGCGGTTCAAACGGCCGCTGTCCTCGGCGCGAACGATGTTCGTCGCACGCAGGCCGCGCTTACGCTTGGTCGCCTTCTTGGTGAGGATGTGGCTACGGTTGGCGTGGCCAGCCTTGAACTTGCCGGAGGCGGTCTTGCGGAAACGCTTGGCCGCCGCCCGGTGGGTCTTGATCTTGGGCATTGCAATGTCCTTGATGGTTTATGTCACTGATCCGGGCGGCAGCCATGCATCCGGGGATGCGGCCACGCTTTCCATCCATGCCCAAATCGGCTTGTAAGTCGTTGAATCAGAAAAGAAACATCGACGGGTCCGTCGGCTGCGAGCAGCCTCCCGGCGTACCGGGCCGCGTATTATGCCCGCTGGGGTTTTTTCTTGCAAATCCGGCCACTTAGCAGACCAGCGCTGGCCCGGACCCGTGCGCCGGAATGGAGAAAGGCGCCTTCCGGCGCCTCCCCTTCATCCGTTGCCCGCGCCCGCTCGCGCGGCGAGGGGACCCGGTGGCGTCGGCGGCGATGCCGCCGCCGGCATCACTTCTTCTTGGGGGCGATCATCATGACCATCTGGCGGCCTTCCAGGCGCGGGCGCGACTCGATGACGATCTCGTCGCCCAGCTCGGCCTCGATGCGCGCGGCCATTTCGCGACCCAGCTCCTGGTGGCTCATTTCACGGCCACGGAAGCGGATGTTGACCTTGACCTTGTCGCCCTCTTCCAGGAAGCGCCGGATGTTGCGCATCTTGATCTGGTAGTCGCCTTCGTCGGTGACCGGGCGGAACTTCAGTTCCTTGATCTCGACCTGCTTCTGCTTCTTCTTGGCCGCGTTGGCCTTTTTCTGCATCTCGAACTTGAACTTGCCGAAGTCCATGATGCGGCAGACCGGCGGGTCCGCCTGCGGCTGGATCTCGACCAGGTCCATGCCCTCGTCTTCGGCCATGGCCAATGCCTCGTCGCGCGAAAGCACGCCGATCATTTCGCCGTCCGAACCGATCACGCGCACCCGCGGCACGCGGATTTCGTGATTCTTGCGGTTTTGCTTGTTGTCAGGGATGCTGATGTTGCAGTCTCCAAAGAGTATCAAGCCGGCCCTTCAGGACCGGTGCTGGCCTACGCGGCGTGCTCATTCCGCAAACGTTCGGCGAAGGCGTCAACGGACATGCTGCCCAGATCCTCTCCCGATCGCGTACGTACGGCGATGGCGCCATTTTCCTTCTCGCGGTCTCCGACCACCAGCAGGTAAGGCACCCGCTGCAGCGTGTGCTCGCGAATCTTATAGCCGATCTTCTCGTTCCGCAAATCGGCCGTGACCCGGAACCCTTGATTTGCAAGGGTTTTCCGGACTTCGGCCACGTAATCGGCCTGGGCGTCGGTAATATTCATCACCACGGCCTGCTGGGGGGCCAGCCAGGACGGGAATGCACCGGCATGGTGCTCGATCAGGATGCCGATGAACCGCTCCATCGAGCCGACGATGGCCCGGTGCAGCATGACCGGGTGCTGGCGCTGGCTGTTCTCGTCCACGTACTCGGCCCCCAGGCGGCCCGGCATCATGAAGTCGACCTGCATGGTGCCCAGCTGCCAGGTACGGCCGATGGCGTCCTTCAGGTGGTACTCGATCTTCGGGCCGTAGAAGGCGCCCTCGCCCGGCAATTCCTGCCACTCCACCCCGCAGCTGCGCAGCGCGGCGCGGAGGGCGGTCTCCGCCTTGTCCCAGGTGGCGTCGTCGCCCAGGCGCGATTCGGGGCGCAGGGCGATCTTGATCTGGATGTCCTCGAAACCGAAGTCCGAGTACACCTTCAGCGCCTGCTGGTGGAACGCCGTCACTTCAGCCTCGATCTGGCCCTCGGTGCAGAAGATGTGGCCGTCGTCCTGGGTGAAGCCGCGCACGCGCAGGATGCCGTGCAGGGCGCCGGAGGGCTCGTTGCGGTGGCAGGCGCCGAACTCGCCGTAACGGATCGGCAGGTCGCGGTAGCTGTGCAGGCCCTGGTTGAACACCTGCACGTGGCCGGGGCAGTTCATCGGCTTGACCGCATAGGTGCGGTTCTCCGATTCGCTGAAGAACATGTTTTCCTTGTAGTTGTCCCAGTGGCCGGACTTCTTCCACAGGGCCACGTCGAGGATCTGCGGGCAACGCACTTCCTGGTAGCCGCTGTCGCGGTAGACCTTGCGCATGTACTGCTCGACCACCTGCCAGATGGCCCAGCCCTTCGGGTGCCAGAACACCAGACCCGGCGCCTCTTCCTGCAGGTGGAACAGCTCCTGCTGCTTGCCGATCTTGCGGTGGTCGCGTTTCTCGGCTTCCTCGATGCGCTGGATGTAGGCTTCCAGCTGCTTCTTGTCGGCCCAGGCGGTGCCGTAGATGCGCTGCAACTGCTCGTTCTTGGCATCGCCGCGCCAATAGGCGCCGGAAATGCGGGTCAGCTTGAACGCCTTCAGGAAACGCGTGTTCGGCACGTGCGGGCCACGGCACATGTCGACGTATTCCTGATGGTAGTACAGGCCCATGGCCGTCACTTCCGGGCCCATATCCTCGATCAGGCGCAGCTTGTAGTCCTCGCCGCGGGCCTTGAAGACCTCGACCACCTCGGCGCGCGGCGTCATCTTCTTGATGACGTCGTAGTCCTGCGCGATCAGTTCCTGCATGCGCTGCTCGACCGCCGCCAGGTCTTCCGGCGTGAACGGGCGCTCGCTGTAGATGTCGTAGTAGAAGCCCTCGGCGATGACCGGGCCGATGACCATCTTCACGTCCGGGTAGAGCTGCTTGACCGCATGGCCGACCAGGTGGGCACAGGAGTGGCGGATGATCTCCACGCCCTCCTCGTCCTTCGGCGTGATGATGCGCAGCGCGGCGTCATGGTCGATGACGTCGCTGGCATCGACCAGCACGCCGTCGACGGCACCGGCCACCGTGGCCTTGGCCAGGCCGGCACCGATGGACTGCGCCACCTCCATGACGGAGACGGGATTTTCGAACTCGCGGCGGCTGCCGTCGGGGAGCGTGATGGTGATCATGTAAGAGCCGGGAATGGAGAATCGGGAGTGGGGAATCGGCAGCGGTGAAAGCGGGCGGGATTCGAGGGGAGCGTCGGGAGCCCGCGCGGTGGTTTCGACGATTCCCTACTCCCCATTCCCGATTCCCCGCCTTCCTGCGGCCAACAAAAAAGCGCCACGAGGGCGCCTACGGGATGCAGTGCCTCGGGTAGTACCAGGTTCAGGCGATGGTAGTGCTCATGTCGCACGCTCGGCCGGCGTTGCCGCGGGCCACCTCGTGATGAAGATGGCGCATCGGGCTGGCCCCAGAAGTCCGGAATCCACGCCGTGGAAGCGTGGTGGGCGGTACAGGGTTCGAACCTGTGACCCCTACCATGTCAAGGTAGTGCTCTACCGCTGAGCTAACCGCCCGGTCTGCCCTTTGCAGGGGCGCGAATTCTAGCCCGGAAGCGCGGTCGCCGACAACCAGCCCGCGGCAAACGCCCAAGAACCGGGGCGCCGGCACGCCGGCACGCCCCCGGCACCCGGCGGACCGCGCAAGTGCCGTCGCCCGTCACCCGCCCAGGCTGGCCTCCTTCAGCCGCCGGATCTGGTCGCGCAGGCGCGCCGCATCCTCGAATTCCAGGTCGCGGGCGTGCTGGTACATCTGCTGCTCCAGCGCCTTGATCCTGGCCACTGCCTGTGCCGGATCCATCACCGCGTACTCGGCCGGCTCCTCGGCCACCCGACGCGACTTGCCGCGGCCGGACTTCCCCTCGCCTTCGCTGCGGGCGCCCTCCAGGATGTCGACGATCGGGCGCGCGACCGACTTCGGGGTGATGCCGTGCTCCAGGTTGTACTCCACCTGCTTCTCGCGGCGCCGGCCGGTCTCGTCGATCGCGGCCTGCATCGACCGGGTCATGCGGTCCGCGTACAGGATCGCTTTGCCGCGCAGGTTGCGGGCCGCGCGGCCGATGGTCTGGATGAGCGAGCCGGTGGAACGCAGGAAACCCTCCTTGTCCGCGTCCAGGATGGCCACCAGCGAGACCTCCGGCATGTCCAGGCCCTCGCGCAGCAGGTTGATGCCAACCAGCACGTCGAACTTGCCCAGGCGCAGGTCGCGGATGATTTCCACGCGCTCCACCGTATCCACGTCCGAGTGCAGGTAGCGGACCTTGATGCCGTGCTCGCCCAGGTATTCGGTCAGGTTCTCGGCCATCCGCTTGGTCAGCGTAGTCACCAGCACGCGATCGCCCCAGGACACGCGCTCATTGATCTGCGACAGCAGATCATCCACCTGCGTGCCGACCGGCCGGATCTCCACTTCCGGATCGATCAGGCCGGTGGGACGCACGACCAGTTCGGTGATCTCGCCGTTGGACTCACGCAGCTCGTATGGACCCGGGGTGGCGGAGACATAGATGCTGCGGGGCGAGCGCGCCTCCCATTCCTCGAAACGCAGCGGCCGGTTGTCCAGTGCCGACGGCAGGCGGAAACCGAACTCCACCAGCGTCTCCTTGCGCGAACGGTCACCCTTGTACATGGCGCCGATCTGCGGAATGGTCACATGCGACTCGTCGATGACCAGCAGCGCATCGGCCGGCAGGTAGTCGAACAACGTCGGCGGCGGTTCGCCCGGCGCCTTGCCCGTGAGGTGGCGCGAATAGTTCTCGATGCCCGAGCAGAAACCCACCTCGGCCATCATCTCCACGTCGAACTGGGTGCGCTGGGCCAGCCGCTGGGCTTCGACCAGCTTGTTCTGCGCATAGAGGTGCTCCAGGCGGTCCTTCAGTTCGATCTTGATCGTTTCGATGGCGGCCAGCACGCGCTCGCGGGTGGTGGCGTAGTGAGTCTTCGGATACACCGTGTAGCGTTGCAGCTTGCGCATCGTCTCGCCGGTCAGCGGGTCGAACAGGGAAAGCCCTTCGACTTCGCCATCGAACAATTCGATGCGCAGCGCCTCGCTGTCGCTTTCCGCGGGATGCACGTCGATGATCTCGCCGCGCACGCGGAACGTGCCGCGCTGCAGTTCGTACTCGTTGCGGGTGTACTGCAACTGGGTCAGGTGGCGGATCAGCTCGCGCTGGTCGATCCGTTCGCCGAGGGACAGGATCAAGCGCAAGGACAGGTAGTCCTCCGGCGCCCCCAGGCCGTAGATCGCCGACACCGTGGCCACCACCAGCGCATCGGGGCGCGACAGCAGCGTCTTGGTCGCCGCCAGCCGCATCTGCTCGATATGCTCGTTGATGGAGCTGTCCTTCTCGATGAAGGTGTCGCTCGAAGGCACGTAGGCCTCGGGCTGGTAGTAGTCGTAGTAGCTGACGAAATACTCGACCGCGTTGTGCGGGAAGAACGCCTTGAATTCGCCATACAACTGCGCGGCCAGCGTCTTGTTGGGCGCCATCACCAGCGTGGGTTTCTGGATCTGCTGCACGACGTTGGCGATGGTGTAGGTCTTGCCGGATCCCGTGACGCCCAGCAGCGTCTGCTTGGCCAGGCCTGCCTCGAAATTCGCCACCAGCTTCTCGATGGCGCGGGGCTGGTCGCCGGCGGGCGAATAGGGGGACACAAGCTGGAAGCGGTCGGTCATGAGGACGATCCGGTGGCGACTGCGCAGTATATCGCCGCGTTCGTGACGGGCATGTGCGGCAAATTCCTACGCGGCTTCGCGGTCAACCCCGATGGAACACGCCCGCATTGCCCGCGAAGCTGAACCCATCCCATCACGGGATACAGGAGCAACATCATGGCAAGGATGCCATTCCCTCCCCACGACGGGAGGCGTTCGTCCCTTCCCGTCAACAGCCGGGGCCTGACGCTGATCGAACTCAGCGTCACCCTGGCGGTGGTGGCTGTATTGAGTGCGCTGGCGGTGCCGTCCTATCACGGCATGATGAAGCGCCAGCGGGTCGATACCGTCATGCACCTGTTGACCTCGCACCTGGCCTCCGCCCGGGTCAGCGCGATCACCTACAACACGCCCACCGTGGTCTGCCCCTCCAACGGTGACGGGACATGCCGGCAGGACAGCGACTGGAGCGTCGGCTGGCTGACCTTCCGCGATCCGGACGGCAACCGCCAGCCGGACGAGAGCATCGACCAGTACCGCAACGATCCCGCGCCCCGGCACCCGGCCCTGCAGATCCTGTCCTCCGCAGGCCGGCGCCACGTTCGGTACCAGCCCAACGGGCTGAGCGGGGGAAACAACCTGACCCTGCGCATCTGCTACGACGGCAGGGTGGAAGGGCTGGTGGTGGTGAACAACACCGGGCGGATCCGCAGTGCGCGGGCGCAGGACAACACGCCCTGCACACCCTGACGGCGCGCGTTTTCCCAGCCGATTCAAGGGCTTTACGGCGGCGATGACGGCTCCGCCTGCGCACCCTGCCAGCGCAAGCGCAGGATGGCTTGCCCATCCGCTCACGTGGCCGCTACAATACGCGCCCCGCCCGAATAGCTCAGCCGGTTAGAGCACTTGACTGTTAATCAGGGGGTCGTTGGTTCGAGTCCAACTTCGGGCGCCAGATAAAGAAAAGCCGCCAGCAATGGCGGCTTTTCTGTTTTACGAGCCCGAGCCGTTACCAGCAGTCTGACAACGTGCCTGCACTATTGGTCTTCACGCCTGCCTGGTTGATACCCAGATTGCCGCACTTGTCCTTGTCCTGCCCCCCTGACGAGGTAGCGGTAGCGGTTATGGTGAAGGTTGACTGGGTGGTATTGATGACCAAGCCATAGCGTGACGGGGCACCGGCTTCACGCGGGGATTGGTTAGTGGGCAGGGTGAACCCCTCGTAGGTGTTGTTGGTCGTGTGCCAACGCTCTGCCAGCTGCGCATACTCCACAAGGTCCGCCTTGGCCTGGGCACGGCGCGACTTTCGCACCTGATCTTGGTAGGAGGGGTACGCAACGGCAGACAGGATGGCCACGACGGCCACCACGATCATCAGCTCGATCAACGTGAAGCCCGCTATCCGACGTCCTACCGTACGCATGCCGCGTACGGTGGGACGCTGTAGTCCTTGAAAACTCATAGTCATGCTTCCCCTGTCAAATCAACGAACCTGACGCCACGACTGGCGACCACATGGACGCGGCATATAGAGCGCCGGCGCACCAGCGACCTGGACGACCATCCAGCACCGCGACCCCACCGCTGCCGCCTGCTCTGCCGCTGTTGCTCCCGCGCCCAACGGCCCCAGACGAGGCGTTGCCATGACCGCCACATCCTTCACCGGGGCGGTACCGCCCGTAGTGAGACCTATCGCGCCAGTACCCGGGCCATAGGGAGCACCCGCCGGGCTGGCCTGTCGCACTGCATATAGGGCCGCTCCACCGTTCAGTGCGCTCAACCCGTACAGTCGATTTGCACCATCGCCGCCGCAGCCCGAAGTGGATGTCGGCTCATAGGTCGGGAAGAAGACGACACCACTCTCGATCCTCGGATTGCCGACGAAACGCTCGCCACTGGCGGCAACGACGCCTGCCGTCGAAATACCCAGATCCAGATACCACCCCAGCTTGCCTGCGGTCATGGGCTCGGTCGAAACGACCCGTCCACCCGTCGAAGCGTTCTGACTGAGTACCTGCTGCTTCACCAGCGAGGAACGGCCGGCGATTGTGGCGCCGGGACGATCGAGGATGCCGTAAAGGCTCTGCACCTGCTGGTCGGTATTGTCACCGTCAAAGGAGAAACTGCCCGTACCGAAGAACAGCATCACGCCGCCGCCCGCACCGGCGGATGCCTCAATGCCGCCCAGAACTGCCTGGCGAGCGCCAGCCGGGTCCGTGGCGACGAACATGGGCGCCGTTTGTGCAGCGGGATTACGAAGGTCGAACTTCCAGATTGCACCATTCTGGTCCGCGCCATAGACCGTGTCCGCATAGCCGTCACGGCCGGTAGTGCTGGTCTCACCCACGAACCGATCCAGTACCACGATATTGCCCAGCCCGTTGGGAATCGCACTGCGGCTGGCTTCTTCGGCCTTGGCGGTGGTCACGTTGCCGGTCGACATATCGACAACGAACAACACGGCATCGTTGTTGATGCTGTTGTAGCCGTTGCCAAAGACGGCCTTCCAGGAAACCACACCGGTTGAACTCTTCACCGGCACGATGATCGGCTTGCCGAGAACATGGCCGATGTTGTTCTTGATCGCGGTCGTGGTGGAGCGGTCGCTCACCTCCCACAACACGCTGCCCGTGCCGAATGCGCCGGGATTGGTGACGTCCAGGCCAAACACGCTGCGGCCGCCCGCACCGGACGCACCCACCAGCACCGTCCTCCATCCGCCGGAAAGATAGGCGTCCGAGACCGTGATAGGCCCATCCACGTAATAGCGATGCTGGAAGATCTGGTCGTTCTTGTCGGCCTGGTTGTACGGGAACAGGAGGTTGCCCATGTGTCCAAGCGAGGTGGACGGAATGTACGCGAACGACTCATTGCCGTTCTTGCCATTGAAGGCATGCAACATGCCGTCGTTGCCGCCGGCAAACACCATGGGCGCGTCGGCCGCCTTCTTGCTGTCCAGGAAGGCCTTGTAGCTGGTCAGGTAAGGGTACGTGTATGTAGTACCGGACTTGTTGCGTATGGAGCGATAGCCATAATCGTCCAGCGGCGAGGTTACCGCCGGGCTGGAGTTGACGATATCGCCCAGCAACGTCGTCCTGTCTCTCAACTTGCCGCCGGTATTGCGTACCTCCAGGGTTGTGTCACCGCGAAGATAAGCGATGGCCTGTGCGGCAGTGATCCCGAGACGGCTGCCCGTGCCGGTGATCAGCGCCTCCGTGCATCGCGCCATGGGAGCGCCGTTGCGGCAGAGGTCGGTCAACGTGATATTGGTGGCGTTGAACTCAACCACGGGCCCCTTGTTTGCGAAGATACGTCGTGCTGCAGGCGTAGTGGCATTGACCAGGCGGTCCGACGCCTCCCAAGCCGTTGTCAGCGTGACCTCGCCGGTAATGGGATTGTTGCTGACAGTCTGCGCCGTCAGACGGCTGTACCAGTCGGTACCGTTGTTGGTCGACGCATAAAGCGGAGACACCGTCAGCGAGCCCGCACCCACGCGCGCGCCCGTCAACGCGATGCTGCCGGACGGCGTCGTTCCTTCGCCGACCGCCGCCAGAATGCGGCGCATCGCACCCGTTACGTCATCGGGCGTATAGGCATTGATGTACTCACCGCGCGTGTTGATCGCCGCGTGCCAGATGTCATCCACGGCATCGACCGTGTCGTTGGTCCGCGCAGGCCATGCCGGCGGGCCGGTGTAACCCTGCGAGAACTGGGTGTGCGTGACACCCCATGCGCGCCCGGTGGCACCCAGCGTGATGCCATAGAAATTCATGTGGGGATTGCGGTTGCAGTCCACGGAAGGGTCGGGGTTCGCCGCATCGCAAGCGGTCGAGACGGGTACCTTCCCGGGCGCCAGGTCGGGCCGCAGATTGTTCAGGTAATACCGTGTCGCGATATCGGCCAGCGTATTGGAGTTGCCGTCTGCGAAGGGCGCACCCATGCCCCCATCCACGTTGCCGATGTCGTCGGGCCCATTGCCGTTGCTGTAGCCGTCGGTGAACAGCATGCCCGCATTCTTCTGGCATGCCAGCTGTACGGGGGCACCCGGATCGGTACGGAAAAACTGCTGCCCCATCGCGTTTACCGCCTGGCGATTGGGCGTACCGCCGGAGGCAGGCAGCGCATAGATCTGCGTGTACAGGCTGGTACGACCCGTGGAGCCTGGCGTCATGTCGTACATGGTGACCCGCTCACCCGCCGTGTCTATCGGGTTGTCGCGATTGCCATGCTGGTTGATCTGGAACATGCCTACGCGCATGTTGTTGACTTCGCTGAAGGAATGCGTCATCGACGCGATCATCGAGCGATTGCGGTTGCCGTAGTAACTGTACCAGTTGACGAAGTTCTGGATGGCCGTGTTGTATGCGGCCGTCGACGTGTAGTGGCTGGGCCGGATCTCGTAACGATACATGCTGACACCGGGACCGCCCGCATTGGCGATGGGGCCGACCCGATCGGTCACGTCATATCCGGCGGGTGCCGCCGTGGTGGTTTTCAGATAGAAAACAGCTGGAAAGTAACTGATGCCGAGCAGGCAGTTGGCCGTCATCGTGTGCTGGGCGGCCAGTGTGATCCACGTATTGCGGGTCGCGGCGGTCATGCCAAGACCGCCGCAATTGTTGTCGCCAGCAACCAGGTATCGGGTTCCAACCGGCAAGCGCGTGCCATTCATCACGCGGAACCGCAACTGTTCGGTGCCCGCCTCTTCGCGGGTGACAGTGAAGTTTATCGTAGGCGCGGCGTCTCGCGGATCCACACGCGTTGCGGTGGGTGATGCATTGCCCAATGCGTCGGTATTGGCGTTGGTGTAAGGCGTGCCGTCAGCGTTCAACCAGGGGCGATACGTCGTGCCGGGGTTGAAATACTGCGGGTTGTACTCATGAGAGCGCGCAAAACCAAAGGTATCTATCGGCGGAATCGCATATCGATCGTTGCCGATGCGATAACGCGTGCCGGAATGCGGAATGAGGTGATGGTTGTTGCCGGTTCCGCCCGTACGGAACGTACCATTTGTATTGAAATAGCCGTTCGTCGCGGCCGTGTCCGTGCTCCAGTACGCCACACCGTCCTGCGGGGTAAACAGCGTCTCAAAGCTCATTGAACCCGAGTCGTCGACCGCCATGACGAAGGCCGGCTTGACCTGCACTTCGATATTCAACGGTGACTGAGCCAGCGTGCCTTGACCCTGGACCGCGAACACCGTGTAGACGAAGTAGCCCGCGCCCAGCAATGCCAGGCCAGCCGCGGAGATAGAAAGGATGCGCTTGCGGGATGCCATGGGATTACCTCAAGGCCTGAAGACGGTGTCGACCGCCGAATCGGCAGTCGGATTGGCTGGGAAGTCGGTGGCGTAGGCGGTGACCTGGAAGACCGGATTCGGGTCCTCGCTGTCGGGGCGCAAGCCCATGCCAAGACCGGTGTTACCGGAAATGCATTTGCCGATGGAGCGGACCAACTGGCTGTCTGCCACGGGGTCGTCCATGGCGCGCTGCGACGCCCAGTTGGTCGCGTCGAAGCCGTCATCGCAGATCTGTTCCACCTCGACTGCGCCACATGTCGTGGCCCCCGCCGTCCGGTTCACCAGCGCTTCGACATAGCATTCCGTCTCGCGCACCTGCTCCTCGGCATTCTGGAAAGCAAGGTTCACGTTGCGATAGTTAGCCGACATTTTTTCCTGCAGCCCGGCCACCTGCATGCTCACGATGCCCAGCAAGGCGAGCAGGATCAGCATGATCAGGGCCACATACAGTGCCGCACCACGCTGCGTGGTGGGGAACTGCGGAACACGGCGTGCTCGATAAGGTTGCATGTCGACGGTCTCCGTCAGTTGCCGTACAGACGATTGCGCAGGGCGATCGTCGATTCGTAGGTTGAGCGATAGCGCGTATCCGCGGGCGGCGTGACCCGCACGCCAAGCGAGCGCAGGATGGTGTTGTCCGTTGCGGCCGCGGCCGCCGCCGGATCGGGACTGACGGCCAGGACACCGACCCTGACTTGCCCGACGCGCCGCCAGTTGTTCTCGTTGGCAAGCGCTGGCCCGAAGGACGCGCTATTGGCCGTATTGAACGTCACCATGTTGCCCGTGAGCGCATCGACGCCGCCCTGATCCTGCCCGTAAATGAATTGCAGGTTCTCGATGCCCTCAACCAGTTCTTCGTTGTTGACCAAGATGGAGACGCCACCCGGTGCAGCAGAGAAGCGGGCGCGGTAAAGCGAAGGCATGGCAGCGCCCGCCCGCCGGCCGACGTAATAGGCAAGCGCCTCGGCCCGGTATGCCATGGTCTGCCCGGCGGGACTTGCGGTGTAACGGCCCTCGAAATTGGGAGCGCCGGTGCTCAGACCACCCGACGCGGCCGTGGTGATGACGCCCGTCGTTCCGTTGACCGCACTGGCCTGGAACACATCGGCATAGCTGCAGTCGCCCACTCCGAACAACGCAGGATTGGCCACGCCATCGCTGGCCAGCACGTTCCATTTCGTCGCGTCCACGGTCACGCTGTTCGCGGCCAGTGCGGTCACTGGCACACCGTCGGGATCAAGGAAGCGCAGCATGATGATGTCGCTGCCTGCAACCGGGGCAGGATTGAGCCCGCTGAGATAACCCGGAAGGACGGGCGCCCACCCCCCCGTCGGTGCCGCAAGATTGAGTTCGTTGGTGGGCGCCGTGCCGGTGGCGTCATATCCCTGGAGCGAGATATTGAAGTTCAGCGCATTGTCGGTCGCCGCCAGATGGGATGACAGGGAGCCCGCGGACTGCAGTCGGGCCTGATCGTTGACGCAGCCGAAGTGGCCCAGCATGCGGATATCGCGCTGAAGATAATCGATCGCGAAACGGCCGTTCTCCTGGGCGCGGGCGACACCTTGCGAGAGCTGGTAGGCCGTACGCGATGCACCGAACACCTGCACCAGGCCCAGCAGCAGGATGCTGCCGATCAACAGCGCGATCATCAGTTCGATCAGCGAGACGCCTTCGGATTGCTTGCGCATGGTGGCCCTCACAGCCGCGAACTCAAGGTGACTGCGCCGGTTTCATACTGGCCTGTCCGACGGGCGGCCGTCCCTTCCCATCGCTGGTCGTCCCACCGCACCGTTACGGTAGCGATGCCGTCGACGAAGGTCACTTGCGCGGACGCATCCTCGCCCAATGCATTCCGTACCAGGCAGCCCCAATGAGCGGCATTCGTGCCGATGGCCACGGCAGCCACCGGCTGGTCGCAGGCTGTGCCATTGGCGGCGGCGGTAAAGCTGCCATTCACCGCGTACTGCGCAGCGAGCAGACGATTCGAGCGCATCTGGTCCAGCATGTCAGCCGCAAGGTTGGTGGCCTTCGTGCGGTGGTTGGCGCTCTGGGTGAAACGCACGCTCATGGTCTGCAGCAGGGCGAAGCCGAGCAAACCGAAGGCCATCACCAGAATCGCGATCAGCACCTCAAGCAGAGTGAACCCCTGGCTGCGGCGGGAGAACGAGAACGTGCGTCGAGTACGGGTGTGCATCATGGGCAGGCGCCTCCCTGGACGCGCGCTTGGCCCGTCGCGCCGACACAGACGAAACGGGCAGGAGTTTCATAACCATCCGGCTTGACGCCGATGTTCTGCGCGCCGCCGGTCGTCCGGCCGCGGGCATCAAAGGCGAGCGTCTGTGCGGTGCCGACGAGATTCATCTTCCCGCGCCCCTGGGTAAATCGCACGACATTCTCATTGGCATCGAGGCCGCCATTGGCGTTGGTATCCACCCAGACCAGCCAACCATCATTCCAGGTCCCCCCGCAGGCGGTCCCGTTGGCGCTGGCGCAGAGTCCTGCCCCACGGGTGCTGCGAATCGCCTCACTCCGCGCCAATGTGAGCGCCGTCAACAATTCATTGGAGGTGCCCGTCACCCGGCTGGACCGCAGGGTGCCCTGAAAACTCGGGAGTCCAATGGCCAGCAGGATCGCCAGGACCGCGATGGCCACCATCAACTCGATCAACGTAAAGCCGTTCTGTCGTTTCCGCGGCATTGCGCAAGTCCCCCAAGCGTATCGCTGGCGCAAGCTAGCACGGCGTCGTACGCCTGAAAGCCCGAATCTGGACAAGCGGTACGTTCGGCAGGATGAGTGCAAGCATGCCCGTCGAAGTGGGATGCACGTCAGGTGCCGCCAGCCCTGGCAGGGGCCACGAAGCCCCGACAGCGCGGCGCCAGGTCACCCCAGAGGGACCACCACCAGACAGCGGTAGACGCCCTGCTCCCACGTTCCCGTCAGGCGCGCCTGTGGTCCAAACGTGTAGGTCAGCCGATAGGCGATGTTGCGGGTGGCGTGCCCCGTACCGGCCTGCACCGCCTGTCGAGGAGCCTCCGGCGACGGCGCGGGGTTCTGGATCTCCACGTGCAACGCGGCCTTGTCCTGCACAAGCCGGATGGAAACCTTCCCCCCCTCGGGCAGACATGACACCCCGTGGACAATCGCATTCTCCACCAGGGGTTGAAGTGCCAGACGCGGCATGCGCAACTGCCATGGCAAGGGTTCGACGAGATCCCACTCGATCTGCAGCCTGTCCCCGAGGCGGAGCGACTCGATCGACAGATAGTGCCTCACGAGATCCACTTCCTGCTGCAGGTCGGAGGTCTCGTTGCCTGCCCCCAACGCCGCACGAAAGAGGTCCGAAAGATCGAGCACCGCCCGCTCGGCAACGTCGGGATCCCGACGGACCAGACTCGCGATGAGATTCATGCTGTTGAACAGGAAGTGCGGGCGAATCCTGGCTTGCAGCGCATCTGCCTCGGCTCTGGCATTGGCATTGAGCTGGGCGATCCAACGATCGCTGACGTAGAAATAACGGAGCAGCAGCGCCGTGATCAGTGCCGCCGTCAGCGCACTGCTGCCCGCGAACGACCACAGCCCCATGCCGAGCAACGGGGTCCCCACCACCTCATACAGCCCGTACACGATCAGCGCTGCCAGTGCCGCCATGCCCCCAGCCAACGCAAGCGCGGTGGCCACACCCACCGTCCGCGGCAGGCCCGAGAGACGACCGCGGGCGGCACAGAGCATCCATGCGACCCCCAAGGCCAGCCACAGCGCAAACGCACTGGCGGAAAGAATCTGTGCGGGCCCCAGGCGTGCCCCCCCACCTGGCGCAATGGCCAGCAGGACGACCACCAGCTGGGCGGCGCCGAGCAACACCAGCACACGCTCGCGCCTGCAGAAGTCCGGCATCCACGGCTCCGCCTCGGCGGACGCCGACGCTGGGCGGCTCGTTACCCCTGGCGGCAAGAGAGACATCCGCCCGGGTCAGGTCACCACGCGATAGCAGGGCTTGTATTCGCCCGCGATCTTCATGCGCCGTTGTTCGACGAAGGCGCGCAGCAGTTCGTCCAGCGCCTGCATCATCGCCGGATCGCCGTGGATCTCGAACGGGCCGAACTCCTCGATGCGGCGCATGCCGTCTTCCTTGACGTTGCCGGCCACGATGCCGGAGAACGCCCGGCGCAGGTCGGCCGCCAGGTCGTGCACCACGCGCCCGGGCCGCAGCTGCAGCGCGGCCATCGCCTCGTGGCTGGGCACGAAGGGCTGCTGGTAATCCTCGGGGATCTGGATGGCCCAGTTGAAGAAGAAGGAATCCTTGTGCTCGATGCGGTACTCGCGCACGCGCTTGATGCCGGCAATCATCTTCTTCGCCACCGTCGCCGGGTCGCCGATGATGATCTCGTAGCGCGAGGCCGCTTCGTCGCCCAGCGTTAGCCGGATGAAACGGTCGATCTGCTCGAAGTACGGCGCGGCGATGGTCGGGCCGGTGAGGATCAGCGGGAATGGCAGGCCAGCATTGTCTTCGTGAAGCAGGATGCCGAGCAGGTAGAGGATTTCTTCGGCCGTCCCCACGCCGCCCGGGAAGACGATGATGCCGTGCCCGATGCGGACGAACGCCTCCAGGCGCTTCTCGATGTCCGGCATGATGACCAGGTGGTTGACGATGGGGTTGGGTGATTCGGCGGCGATGATGCCCGGCTCGGTCACGCCGATGTAGCGCGTGGTGCGGCGGCGCTGCTTGGCGTGGGCGATGGTGGCGCCCTTCATCGGGCCCTTCATCGCGCCCGGACCGCAGCCGGTGCAGATGTCCAGGCCGCGCAGGCCCAGCTCGTAGCCGACCTGCTTGGTGTAGAGGTACTCGTCGCGCGAGATCGAATGGCCGCCCCAGCAGACCACCAGGTTGGGGTCGGCCGGGCGCAGGATGCGCGCGTTGCGCAACAGGCCGAACACGGCATTGGTGATGCCGCCGGAAGATTCCAGGTCGGCGGCGTACTCCGGGCCCAGCTCGATCGCGGTGTAGGCCAGGTCGCGCACCACGGCGAACAGCAGTTCGGCGATGCCGCGGATGATCTCGCCATCCACGAACGCCACCGCCGGTGCATTGATCAGGTCGATGCGGACACCGCGGTCCTGCTGCAGCACCTGGATGTCGAAATCCGGGTAAAGATCGCGGGCCGCGCGCGGGTCGTCCGAGGCACTGCCGCTGGTCAGCACGGCCAGCGCGCAACGGCGCAGCAGTTCATGCATGCCGCCTGCGGAAGCATCACGCAGGCGCGCCACTTCGGCGCGGGAAAGCACGTCCAGGCCGCCACGCGGGTAGATCCGCGCGTCCTGTACCGGCAACGCCCTCGATGCCGTTTCGCTCATGGGGATGTCCTGTCTTCACTGTCAGAAGCGGGACTTTAGCGCAGTCCCGGGGGCAAGAGGAGTCCACCAAAAAAGAACGGCCGGGTCTCCCCGGCCGTTCTGCATCGCGTACCGCAGGTGTTCCGCGGATCAGAACTCGTACTTCAGACCCACCGACAGCGACCACTGCGAGATGCCGTTGGTCTGGCTGTCAGCGTTGGTCGGAATGCCCAGGGCCGTCGACTGGCCAAACTCCGTGCCGCTGCGGTAGCCGTACACGTACTTGCCGTCGTAGACGCCGCGCAGCGACGCCACCGCATTGTTGGCGTTGAAACCGTAGTCGATGATGTGGCCCCAGTCGTCGTTGATCAGGTTGCCGACGTTCTGGATATCCAGCCAGATCTTCGACTTGTGACCCTTGAAGAAGCCCGGCAACTCCTGGCTGATGCGCACGTCGAACGTGTTCACCCAGCCGGCAGTGAAGCCGTTCTCCGGCGCGTAGGTGCCGGCGTAGCGGCTCAGACCATCCTGCGACGCCAGCCAATCCCAGAAACGCTGCTCCATCACCGGATCGGCGGTGAACTGGCCGGTGGGGCTCAGGTTGCCGAACAGCACGTCACCCGGGCCCGCCGGCACGTAGAACAGGTCGTTGAAGGTGCGGTTGTCGCCATTGGCGTCGCCGTTGAAGATGTAGCTGTACGGACGGCCGCTGCGGCCTTCGTAGAACAGGCCCACCTGGGTGGCGTAATCACCGAAGAACTTGTGCGACCAGTTCAGCGAACCGCTGAAGCGGTCCTTGATCTCGTAACGCGCCGTGCTGCTGGTCGGCTCGTTGATGCTGGCGCCCAGCTGCGAACCATAGCCCGAACCCGCCGTGGAGCTGGTCAGTGCCGAGACTTCCTCGGCATTGGTGCGGGTGTAGCCCACGGTCCACGACCAGTCGCTCTCTTCCGAGATCGGCTTGCTCAGCGAGACCGTCAGCTGCTGGCCCTTGCCCTTGTTGGTGTTTTCCAGCAGGAAGACATCACCGAAGTAGGTGTTGCGGCCGGTGCGCGCGCCATTGGGTGCCAGCGCACCGGTGCCTGCGCTGGTGTTGCCGAACGGACGGACGCTGTTCGGATTCCAGTACAGCACGCGGCCGTCCGGACCGACGTAGCCGGGACCGACGTTGAGCGTGCGGTAGAACAGGCCGTTCTCGACATCCGTCAGCAGCAGCTCGGCCGACGCCACGATGCCGTTCCACGGCGTCTCGACGTCGATCGCCAGGTTCGCCTTCCATACCGACGGCAGCTCGAAGTCATCGCTGATGGCATTGACGTTGCGCACGCCCGCGCCGCCCGGCGGCACGTTCTGGTTCAGGCCGTCGGCGCTGAACGGAACCAGCGTGGGGTTGGTGAAGTTCTGGTACGAGATATAGTTCATGCCCGTGTTGCTGTAGGCATTGCCCACCCACACCTGCGGCGCGTCGCCCTGGAACAGGCCGATGCCACCGCGCAGCTGGGCCGGACGCGCCCAGTCGAAGGTGTAGTTGAAGCCGAAGCGCGGCTGGATGATGTAGTCGCCGTTGTAGGTGTTGTTGTTGGCGATGCCGAAGCCGCCGGTGTAGCCCGTGCCGCAGGCTGCATTGACGGTGCCCGGTGCGGCCGAGAAACATTCGTTGAACGGGGCATCGGGGCTGGCGGTGGGCTTGTCGGCGCGCACGCCGAGAGTCAGCGTCAGGTTCGGCGTGACGTACCAGGTGTCCTGCACGAAGAAGCCGAGGTTCTTGTTCTTGTAGCGCGCGGCGATCATGTCCGCATTGGTCGGATTGGTCTGCAGGTCGTAGTCGAAGTAGCGACCGTTGGTCAGGTTGCTGAAATCGGACACGCGCACGCCGCCTACCAGCGGACGCGGCACGTAGAAGCTGTAGTTGCCCCAGTAGTCCTGCAGGAAGAAGTTGTAGATCTCGTTCTCGCTGTACTCGGCGCCGAACTTGATGTCGTGGTCGCCCACCGTCCAGGTGGCCGAGCCAAAGTAGTTCCAGGTCTCGGTCAGCAGGGCGTTGCCCATCGAGCTGCGCTCGGTACCCAGGCGGATCGCGTCCAGGCCGGCGAAGCTGTTGTTGTTGGTGCCGATCGGGCTGTCGTTGCCGTTGCCGGTCACGCCGTCGTCGAAGTACACCTGGATGGTCGGCGCAGTGGTCGGGTTGACGCGCACCGCCGAATAATCGCGGTAGGACACCTTGAACTCGGTCGAGAACGTGTCGGACCAGTCGCTGAACAGCTGGCCCACGTAGCTTTCCACGGTCTTGACGTGGTTGTACCAGTTGGAGCTCAGCGACAGCACGTTGGCGGTCGAGGCTTCCGGACGCACGCGGTTCTGCTCCAGCTTGCTGTAGCGCAGGCTGGCGCGGTGCGCATCGCTGATGTTCCAGTCCAGCTTCAGCGCGTACTCTTCCAGTTCGGTGTCGCCCGCGCCGGTCAGGTCGCCCGGCTCGAAACCCCACACGTCGCGCGCGATGTCCTGCACAGCAGCCAGGTCGGCGGCGCTGAAGTCGGCGGTACCGGCGGCCAGCGGGTTGGTGCCCTGGCTCTTGCCGGCCGGGCCGATGTTGGTCTGCTTGAACTTCTCGTAGTTGGCGAAGAAGAACAGCTTGTCCTTGACGATCGGGCCGCCCAGGGTCACGCCCCAGGTGGTCTCGTCGTCGTATTCGTCGAACGGCAGGCCGGTCACGTCGAGCGAGCTGCCGGCGATACGCGCCGGGTAATCGCCGAACCAGTCGCCGTCGCGGTAGCTGCCGTAGACCGAGCCGTGGAATTCGTTGGTGCCCGACTTGGTGACGGCGTTGACATTGGCACCGGCGGCGCCGGCCATCGTCACGTCGTAGTTGGACAGGTTGATGTCGATGGCTTCGATGGCTTCCATCGAGACCGGCTGGCGCTGGGTCGGCATGTTGTTGCCTTCCAGGCCGAAGGTGTCGCTGGCCGACACGCCGTCGATGGTGATCTTGTTGAAGCGCGGATTCTGGCCGCCGGCGGTGATGCTGCCCGAGGCGCGGTCGCTGAAGGTCACGCGCGGATCGAGGCGCATGTAGTCCTGGATATTGCCATTGACCGACGGCAGGTTCTCGATGGTCACGCGATCGACGCTGGTGCCCGAACCCATCTTGGTCGCGCTGAAGACCTCCGAACCACCGGAGAAGCCCACTGCGGTGACCGTTTCCAGCGTGGTCAGGTCGCCGGTCAGCGCGGCGTTGATCGTGCTGGTCTGGTTAAGCTGCAGGAACACGTTGTCTTCGGTCTTGGTGCCGGCGCCCGACTTGGTGATGTTGACCTGGTAAGGGCCACCCACGCGCAGGCCACGGGCGTTGTAGCGGCCGCTGGCGTCGGTGGTGGCGCGGCTGACCGTACCGGATTCGACGTGGGTGATGGTCACTTCCGCGCCGACGACGGGTTGGCCGCTGTTGTCGGTGACCAGGCCGCCGACACCGGCGGAGGTGCTCTGTGCGAACACGGGGGCGGCGGCGAGCGCAGCGACGAGCCCAAGGCTGAGCTTGGACATCCGGAGACGGCGGGATTGGTTCATTGGATAAACCTCGGTACGGGAGTTATGTGGCGAAACAAGCTGGCAAGACGAACGCAGGACGGACCGGTCGGGTCCATTCGGAGGGGGGCGAGTTACGGGTTCCCATGGCCCCACGCGGCGTCCGCGGAGGTTAATAACAGGTTAACACGGTAAGGCCATTTTGTGACCGCGGCATGACAATCTTCCGCACTGCAACATGACAGTGCCCGAGACATCGGCTGCGCCGTCCGCGTGCCGCGGGAAGCGCCGCGAACGCGGCGTCCCGCCCCGCCACCCCGGCGGGGCCCGGGTCAGATGTTCGGGGGCGTCAGCTTAAGATAGGTGCCGATGCCATCCAGCACCATTTGCACGGAGATCGCGACCAGAAGCATGCCCATTAGCCGCTCCAGCGCCGTCAGTACACTGCGGCCCAGCCATTTGTAGAGGACCGTGGCCGAGAACAGGATGGCGGCCGTCGCCCCCCAGGCCAGCATCAACGCCAGGCTCCAGTCGGCCAGACGGTCGGGGTCGTTGCTGCCCATCAGCATCACCGCGGCCATGCCGGAGGGGCCGGCCACCAGCGGGATGGCCAGCGGCACGATGAAGGGCTCGCCTCCCGGGGTCTCTCCCATGAGGCCTTCAGGGCGGGGGAAGATCATCCGCACGCCGATCAGGAACAGCACGATGCCACCGGCAATGGCCACCGATTCCTGGCGCAGGTGCATCATTTCCAGCGCGTACTTGCCGCCCCACAGGAAACCCATCAGCACGGCAAGCGCAATCAGCAGTTCCCGGACCACCACGATGCGCTGACGTCGCGGCGGCAGCGGCTTCAGCACGCTCAGGAACACCGGGATGTTGCCCAGCGGATCCAGAATGAGGAACAGCAGCAGCGCCGCCGACAGGACGGTCATGCCCGAACCTTCCACGTCTGCCCCCTGTGCGCGGCGCCTTCGGATGACAGCAGCGTGACACACGCGGCCGCGTAGTCGCCGGCATCGCGCGCCTGCGCGTCGTTGTCATCGGCGTAGGCGCGCGCGCGCAGGCCGGTACGCATCGGGCCGGGCTGCAGCGCGGATACCCGCACGCGGGTGGATGCGAGTTCGGCATGCAGCATGCCGACCAACGATGCCAGCCCGTGCTGGGCCACGCCGTACGCACCCCAGTAGGGTTGCGAAACGCGGTCCAGGTCGTCGAGTGCGAACACCAGCGCGGCATCGCCGGACTGCTTCAGCAACGGCAGGCAGGCCTGCGACAACCACCACGGCGCGGTCAGGTTGACGTGCATCACCCGCGCGAAAGCGGCGGGGTCGGTGTGTTCCAGCGGGGTCAGTCCCTTGAACTCGGCCGCGCAATGCAGCACGCCATCCAGGCGTCCCAACTCGGCACGGATGCGGTCCGCCAGCTCGGCGTAGTCGTCGGGCGTGGCGCCTTCCAGGTCCAGCGGATACAGCAGCGGTTCGGCGCCGGCCTGCGCCACCGCATCGTAGACGCGATTCAACTTGGGCACCTTGCGGCCCAGCAGCACCACGGTGGCGCCGGCCTCGGCGCAGGCACGCGCTGCCACGCTGCCCAGCCCGCCATGGGCGCCACTGACCAGGATGACGCGCTGGTCCAGCGCGCGCGGCGCGCGGGTCGGCAATCCGATCAGGCTCACTGCGACAACGCCTCGGCGACGATGCGTTGCAGTTCGCCGGACTCATGCAGTTCCAGCGTGATGTCGCAGCCACCGATCAACTCGCCCTGGATGAAGAGCTGCGGGAAGGTGGGCCAGTTGGAGAACCGCGGCAGGTTGGCGCGGATCTCGGGCTCCTCGAGCACGTTGATCGTGTAGAGCTGTTCGGCGCCGGCATCGCGCAACGCCTGCACGGCACGACTGGAGAAACCGCACATGGGGAACTGCGGCGTGCCCTTCATGAAAAGGACGATGGGGTGGCCTTCCACTTCGGCCTGGATGCGTTCCATCACCGGCATGCTGATTTCTCCTTCCTTGACGGTACGACAACCGCCGTCGGGTACACTTTCGGTCCGCTCCGCCGGCACGCGCCGACGGGAAGCCTATTGTAAGCCCTCGCGTCGCCCCGCCGACGCACCACCACCCGCTTTTGACCCGCCTAGCGTAAGGAATCGAGCCATGGCCATCGAACTGCCCCCCCTCCCCTACGACCGCACCGCCCTGGAGCCGCACATCTCCGGCGAGACGATCGATTTCCATTACGGCAAGCACCACAAGACCTATGTCGACAACCTCAACAAGCTGATCGAAGGCACCGAGTTCGCCGACGCATCGCTGGAAGAGATCGTGCGCAAGTCGCAGGGCGGCATGTTCAACAACGCCGCGCAGGTGTGGAACCACACGTTCTACTGGAACTGCCTGAAGCCCAACGGTGGCGGCGAGCCCACCGGCGCGCTGGCCGACCTGATCAACAAGACCTTCGGCGACTTCGCCAAGTTCAAGGAAGAGTTCACCAAGACCGCCATCGGCACCTTCGGCTCCGGCTGGGGCTGGCTGGTGCAGCGTCCGGACGGTTCGCTGGCGCTGGCCAGCACCTCCAACGCCGCCACGCCGCTGACCGGCGAAGACAAGCCGCTGCTGACCATCGACGTGTGGGAACACGCCTACTACATCGACTACCGCAACGCGCGCCCGAAGTACGTGGAATCGTTCTGGGCGCTGGTCAACTGGGATTTCGTGGCAGGCAACCTGCGCTGATCCATCAGCATCGACGCAATGCGGAGAACGGCCGGGGCAACCCGGCCGTTTTCTTTTCGTGACACTGGCTGGCCGATGAATGCGTGCCGGCGGCGTGTCAACACCGCCAGGCAGGCAGGCGTTCCCGGAGGCGTGGTCCCACCCCGAGGAGAACCCCATGGCACTGCGTTACGGATTGGCTGTATCCCTGCTCGCCGCCCTGCTGGCGATATCGGCGAACGCCGATGCCGCGCCACGCGACCGCGACAACAACCCACCGGGCCCGGCCGGCGGCCGCGGCACCAACTGGGAGAATCCGCCGGGCTGGAAAGGCGGTCCCGGCACGTCGCCCGACCGCCGCTGGTACCGGCATGGCGGCAAACGCTACGAATTCGTCGTGGTCAGGAACGGGTACTACTTCAACCCCCAGTACGGTTACTGGCATCCCCGCTACGGCCTGTGGAACCAAGCCAGGCGTTGCTGGTTCGACCTGGACAACAATCCGCCGGGTCCGCGCGGCGGGCGCGGTACCAACTGGGAGAATCCGCCGGGCCCGAAAGGGGGGCCGGGCGCGTCGCCCGACCGGTTCGGCCGCTGCCGCTGAAGTGCTGGACGCGCAACGAAGAACGGCCGGTGAACCCGGCCGTTCCCTTGTTCCAGCGATGTGTCCTGTCAGTCCGTCAGGCGTGCAATGACGGGCGCCACCTGTGCCTGCCGTTCGAGCGCCACGCCCACCCGCGCAAGCGCATGGGCGAGCGACGCCGCATCGTCGGCCCGCAGCGTGGCGTGGCCCACCTTGCGTCCGGCACGCGACTCCTTGCCGTAGTCGTGCCAGTGGCCACCCGCCTCCTGCAGCACGGGCGCCGCGGCAGGCATGTCGCCGATCCAGTTCAACATGCAGGCATGCCCCAGCACGCGGGTGTCGCCGAGCGGCAGGCCAAGTACGGCACGCAGATGGTTCTGGAACTGCGAGGTCTCCGCACCCTCGATCGTCCAGTGTCCCGAGTTGTGCACGCGCGGGGCCATCTCGTTGGCCAGCCAACGGCCATCGTGGTGGAAGAGCTCCAGGGCGAACACGCCCACATAGTCCAGCGCTTCGGCCAGCTTGCGCGCATGCTCGCGCGCGGCATGGGCCAGCGCCTCATCGATGCGAGCCGGCGCCAGGCTGGCCGAAAGTACGCCGTCGACGTGCCAGTTCTCGGTCAGCGGCCACGCGCGGAACTCGCCATCGCGCCCCCGCACGGCCACGACCGACAGCTCGCGCTCGAACGGGATGAACGCCTCCACGATCAGGCCGACCGTCGCCGCCTGCGCACCCAGCGCGTCCCATGCCGCATCGACGTCGTCCACGGAACGCAGGCGGAACTGGCCCTTGCCGTCGTAACCCAGCCGGCGCGTCTTGAGGATGCAGGCGCCACCGAGGCGTTCGACTTCGGCCTGCAGCTGCTCGCGCGAGGCGACATCGGCGAAGGCACCGACCGGGATGTCCAGTTCGCGGAACAGCGTCTTCTCCACCAGGCGATCCTGCGCCACGGCCAGCGCGCGCGGGTTCGGGAACACCGGGACGCGCTGCGCCAGCCACTCGGCGCTCTCCGCGGGCACGTTCTCGAAATCGAACGTGGCCACATCCACCTTTGAGGCGAACTCGGCGAGCGCCGCTTCGTCGCGGTAGTCGCCGACCAGCAACGGCGCGAACTGGCCCGCGCAGGCATCCGCCGCGGTGTCCATCACCAGGAAGCGCAAGCCCAGCGGTGCGCCGGACAATGCGAGCATGCGGGCCAGCTGCCCGCCACCCAGAATGCCGACCGTGGTCATTGGCGCGGATCGTCGTTGGCCATCACGTCATCAGTCTGGCGCGCACGGAACGCGGCCAGCGCGGCGCCGATGGCGGGATACTCCGGCGCCAGCAGCGCCGCGGAGAACAGCGCCGCGTTGGCGGCGCCGGCATTGCCGATCGCGAACGTGGCCACCGGAATGCCGGCCGGCATCTGCACGATGGACAGCAGCGAATCCATGCCGTTGAGCGCCTTCGACTGCACCGGCACGCCGAGCACGGGCACCGCGGTCTTGGCTGCCAGCATGCCCGGCAGGTGCGCCGCGCCGCCGGCACCGGCGATGATCGCGCGCAGGCCGCGCCCACCCGCCGCTTCGGCATAGGAAAAAAGCACGTCCGGCGTGCGGTGCGCGGACACTACCTTCACTTCGTAGGGAACACCTAGCGCATCGAGTTTCTGCGCGGCATGCTGCATGGTCTCCCAGTCGGAGCGGGAACCCATCACGATGCCCACGACGGGGCTGGAAACGGTGGCGGTCATGGCCGTCCTCGGTCGCAAAGACGTATTCTACCCTCCTCGCCGAACGGCTGACCGAGTCCCCCTTCCCCATGGACCGCAAACTGCTGGACATCCTCTGCTGCCCCACCACCCGCCAGCCACTGTCGCTGCTCGATGCGCGCGGACTGGATGCCCTGAACCGCGCCATCGCCGGTGGCGGCATCAAGCGCACCGATGACAGCGCCCAGTCCGAACCGCTGCGCGAGGCGCTGCTGACCCGCGACCGCAAGACCGTGTACCGCGTGGACGACGGCATCCCGGTGCTGCTGGCCGAGGAAGCCATCGCCACCGCCCAGATCGGCGATTTCCCCGAGCGATGAGCGCACGTCCTGTCCCACCGCCTGCGGACCTGGTCGGCCAGGACGTCGCCCGTGCGCTGGCCGAGGACGTGGGATCCGGCGACGTCACCGCGGCGCTGCTGCCGGACATCGCCGACATCGCCTACCTGCTGTGCAAGGAAGACGCGGTCATTGCCGGGCAACCGTGGTTCGATGCCTGCCACCGCGCGCTGGACCCGGACGTACGCATCGAGTGGCGCGTGCATGACGGCGACTGCGTGGGTGCGGGAACGGTACTGGCCACGCTGTCGGGGCGCGCACGCGCGCTGGTGACCGCGGAGCGTTCCGCGCTGAATTTCATGCAGACCCTGTCAGGTACCGCGACGACCACTGCCGCCTACGTCGATGCCGTGCGCGGCACGGGATGCGTGATCCTGGATACGCGCAAGACCCTGCCCGGCCTGCGGCTGGCGCAGAAGTACGCCGTGCGCTGCGGGGGCGGCCGCAACCATCGCATCGGGCTGTTCGACACGGTGATGCTGAAGGAAAACCACGTGCGCGCCGCCGGGTCGCTGACGGCTGCCATCCGCGCCGCCCGCCAGGCCCAGCCCGCACTGCCGCTGATCGTGGAAGTGGAAACACTGGCGCAGCTTGACGAGGCCCTCGCCGAGGGCTGCGAGCGCATCCTGATCGATGACTTCGATGCCGCCACGCGGCGCGAGGCGGTCCGGCGTGCCAAGTCCGAGCCGTTCAACGGCCGCATCCCGCTGGAAGTCTCCGGTGGCGTCGACCTGACCACGCTGCGCGGCATCGCCGAAGACGGCGTGGACTTCGTGTCGGTCGGCGGCCTGACCAAGCACGTGCGCGCCATCGACCTGTCGATGAAACTCGGCCCCGCCCCGTGAGCCATCGCCCATGTCGCCGCTGACCGCCCTGCTGTCGCTGATCGCCGCCGGCGCCTTCTTCGCCTACTGGAATGCCGCGCGCGCCGCTGCCGAACGGGCCGGCGCGCTCGGCCGCAATGCCTGCACCGCGGCCGGCGTCATCTGGCTGGACCAGAGCGTGCACGCCAGCGGCTTGCGCATATGCCGCGGCGAGGACGGCTGGCTGGGGTTCGAGCGCAGCTTCCGCTTCGAGTATTCGCATGACGGCATCGACCGCCATATCGGCAAGCTGGTGTTGCGCAAGGGCGAACTGGTGTCGTTCGTGGGGCCGGTGATGCCCTCGGTCAGATCACTCGACCTGCACTGAGGCCTCAAGCCGCGCGCCGCGCGTGGCTCACTTCACCACGCGCAGGAAGGACGGACGCTTGCCGGGGGCAGGCGCATCATCGGTCGGCGGCGTTTCGGGCGACGGCGGCTCGTCGTCGCCATCGGGCTCCTGCGTGGGGCCGATGTCATCCGGCAGCGCCATGCCCTGCCCGGTCTCGCGCGAGTAGATCGCCAGCACCGCACTGATTGGCACGTGCACGGGATAGCTCACGCCGCCGAAGCGGGCGGTGAAACTGACGGCCTCATTGTCGATCATCAACCGCACCACGGCGCGCTCGGCGATGTTCAGCACCACCTTGCCTTCCTTCACCGCGCTGGCAGGCACCTGCACACCCGCGAGCGTCGCATCCACCAGCAGGTGCGGCGTCATGCCGTTGTCGGCGATCCACTCGTTCAACGCCCGCAACAGGTAGGGGCGATGGCTGGTCATGCGGGGGGTGGAGTCGCTCATGGGGCCGTGGTTCGCGGTTCGTGATGGGGGATGCGATGGAAGAGGATCGCCACGAATTCCATCCGATGCGCGCCTTGCCGGGTCGCAGATCCCGGCGCTTACGCCGGGATCTCGCGCAGCTTCTTCTCCGCATCGGTCAGGCTGCGCAGGAAGCCGGGGTTGCGGAAGATGCGGTTGCCGTAATCCTCGATGGCCTTGCCGTCCTTGGGCAGCGGCACGTCCAGCGACGGCAGGCGCCAGATGATCGGCGCCATGGCGCAATCGGCCAGGCTCATCTCGGGATTGAGGAAGAACTTACTGGCCTTGAACAGCGGAACGGAGGCCGTCAGCAATTCCTTCAGGCGCTTGCGACCGGCCTCGGCCTGGGCCTTGTTGCCCAGCTGGATGGCCTGCACCTGCGGCACCCAGTCGTGCTCGATGCGCAGCATCGCCAGGCGCAGGCGCGCGCGCGACAGCGGGTCGACCGGCATCAACGGCGGATGCGGATAGCGTTCGTCGAGGTATTCGCTGACCACCGAAGCGGCGTACAGCACCAGGTCACGCTCCACCAGGGTGGGAACGGAGTGGTAGGGATTCAGATCGATGAGGTCTTCAGGCGGGTTCTGCGGATCCACCGGCACCAGGTCGTAGCTGACGCCCTTGGCGGCCAGCACCAGGCGTACGCGGTGGCAGAGAACATCATCGGTGGAGGAAAACAAAGTCAGTGTATTGCGCATACGTGGACTCGCAGCCATCACGGCTCTCCGACGACCGGAATCCGCCGATCGCACCGACGCCGCCAGCCCCTTGCTGACGGTCGCCACGGTCCCTGAGTGTGCAATCCCCGCCGGGAAAAGCCAAGCAACCCCATGCCTGGCAATGACCGGTACGGTGCGGGCTGTTGGCCCGCACCGTGGCGGTAGATGCGCGACGCCTTAGTGGACGTCTTTCCAGTACTCCTGCTTCAGCAGGTAGGCCAGGAACGTCAGCGCCGCCAGGAACAGGATCACCCAAACGCCCATGCTCTGGCGCTTCAGGGCCGCCGGCTCGCCGACATACTCCAGGAAGTTGGTGATGTCGCGCGCGGTCTGGTCGAACTCCTGCGCGGTCTGGGTGCCGGGCTGGGTGACCTTCAGGCCCACCACCGGGCGCTCGCCCGTGGCTTTGTCCAGCTCGCCGAACTCGGCGTGCTGCAGGCCCTGCATTTCCCACAACGGGTTGGGCATCGACGCATTGGGGAACAGCTTGTTGTTCCAGCCCAGCGGGCGCGACTCGTCCAGGTAGAACGACTTCAGGTAGGTATAGATCCAGTCGCTGCCACGCACGCGCGAGATCACGCTCAGGTCCGGCGGCATCTTGCCGAACCACTTCTCGCCGGCGGCGGTCGGCATGGACACCTGGATCTGCTCGCCGAACTTGGCGCCGGTGAAGTTGAGGTTCTTCATCACCTCGTCTTCGGTCAGGCCCAGGTCCTCGGCCATGCGCGAGTAGCGCATGTACTTCAGCGAATGGCAGCCGGAGCAGTTGTTCATGTACAGCTGCGCACCGCGCTGAAGCGAGGCGCGGTCGCCCAGGTCGTTGCCGGCCTGCAGCTTGTCGCCACCTTCGGCGGCGAACACGGAGATCGAGATCAGCAACCCGCTGGCGAAGACAGCTAGGCGAGAGGCGAAAGTCTTAGTCATGCGTCGTCACCCGATCCGGCACCGGCTTGGTCTTGTCGATCTTGGTCCAGATCGGCATCGTCAGGAAGAACAGGAAGTAGAAGGCGGTCAGGAAACGGCCGATGATGGTTTCCACCGGATCGGTACCCGGACCGGCGCCGATCTTGCCCAGCCACACGAAGCAGATCGCGAACACGCCCAGCAGCACCTTCGACAGCGCGCCGCGGTAGCGGTAGGACTTGACCTTGGCGCGGTCGAGCCACGGCACCAGGAACAGGATCGCGATGGCGCCGAACATCACCAGCACGCCGCCCAGCTTGTCGGGCACCACGCGCAACATGGCGTAGTACGGGGTGTAGTACCACACCGGCTTGATGTGCGCGGGCGTCACCAGCTTGTTGGCTTCGGTGAAGTTGTCGTGCTCCAGGAACCAGCCACCCATCGCCGGGGCGAAGAAGATGATGAAGGCGGCCAGGATCAGGAACCCACCGACGTAGAAGCCGTCCTTGACCGTGTAGTACGGGTGGAACGGCACGCCGTCGGCCGGCGCGGTCGGCGACCAGCGGTTGCCCTTCGGCCCCTTCTTGATCTCGACGCCGTCGGGGTTGTTCGAGCCGACTTCATGCAGCGCGAAGATGTGCAGCACCACCAGCAGCAGCAGCACCAGCGGCAGCGCGATCACGTGCAGCGCGAAGAAGCGGTTCAGCGTGGCGTCGCTGGGCAGGTAGTCGCCCATGATCCACTCGGTCAGGCCGTTGCCGATCACCGGGATGGCGCCGAACAGCGAGATGATGACCTTGGCGCCCCAGAACGACATCTGGCCCCACGGCAGCACGTAGCCCAGGAAGGCTTCGGCCATCAGCACCAGGTAGATCAGCATGCCGAGGATCCACACCAGCTCGCGCGGCTTCTGGTACGAGCCGTACATCAGGCCGCGGAACATGTGGATGTACACGACGATGAAGAACAGCGAGGCGCCGGTGCTGTGCATGTAGCGGATCAGCCAGCCCCACTCCACGTCGCGCATGATGTATTCGACCGAGGCGAAGGCTTCCGCCGCGCTCGGCTTGAAGTGCATCGTCAGGAAGATGCCGGTCAGGATCTGGTTGACCAGCACCACGATCGACAGCACACCGAAGATGTACCAGATGTTGAAGTTCTTCGGCGCGTAGTACTCGGTCATGTGCTTGCGGTACACGGGCATGAAGCCCGGCGCGCGCGCGTTGAACCAGTCCATCACGCCGGCGGCGGTACGGGTAATTACGTTGCTCATGGCTTACGCGTCCCCCTGCGGGTCGACACCGATCACGAGGGTGTTGTCATCCTGGTAGTAGTGCGGCGGCACCACCAGATTGGTGGGCGCCGGGACGCCCTGGAACACGCGGCCGGCCATGTCGAAGCGCGACTTGTGGCAGGGGCAGAAGTAGCCGCCCTTCCAGTCCGGGTCGTACGGTTCGGGCTTGATCTCGGCCGCCATTTCCGGCGAGCAGCCCAGGTGCGTGCACAGGCCCACGAGCACGGAGATCTCCGGCTTCAGCGAGCGCGTCTCACCCTTGATGTACGAAGGCTGCTGGTCCGGGTTCTGCGACAGCGGGTCGCGCAGGTTGGCATCCAGCGTGGGCAGCGCGTCCAGGATCGCCTTGGAACGCTTCACGATCCAGATCGGCTGGCCGCGCCATTCCAGGATCAGGCGCTGGCCTTCCTGCAGGCCGGTCAGGTCGGCAGTCACCGGGGCGCCGGCCAGCTTGGCCCGCGCGCTCGGATTCCACGACTTGATAAAAGGTACAGCTGCAATGCCCGCTCCTACTGCACCCACCACAGCGGTGGTCGCAGTCAGGAACCGGCGTCGGCCCGTATTCACAGGCCCATTGACCCCATCGATGGCCATCCGGCACTCCGCAAAACAATCAGGTAGCAAAAAAGGCTGCCAAGGCCGCACCCCTGTTACCGGTGCGGGCCGCAAAAGACGGCAAAGTGTAACGGATGGCTTAATCGACCGACAACGGGCGCCGTGAAATCAAGGGCTTGCGGCGTGCCTGACAACGCCGCGAGGGGCTTCAGCGCGCGGACACGGCCTGGCGGTAACGGTCGGCCAGCACGGCCACGCGTTGCACGTAGCGCTGGGTTTCCTTGTACGGGGGCACGCCCCCGTGGCGATCGACGGCGCCCTCGCCGGCGTTGTAGCCGGCCGCGGCCAGGGTCAGGTTGCCGTTGAAGCGCTTCAGCAGCCACGCCAGGTACTGCGCACCACCGCGGATGTTCTGGCCGGGGTTGTACGAATCGGTGACCCCGAAGCGGCGCGCGGTGGCCGGCATCAGCTGCATCAGGCCCTGTGCGCCGGCATGCGAGAGCGCCATCGGGTTGTACGACGATTCGGCGTGCATGATCGCGCGCAGGATCGCCTCCTCGACACCGAACTCGCGCGAGGCCGCGGCGATTTCCGCCTGGTAGGCAGCGGTATTCAACCGCAGCCGGCCAAAGTCCACGCCCGGATTGCCGCAGGCGAAACAGGTCTCGATGTAGCTGTATTTGATGGTACGCAGGCTGGCCACCTGGGTGCCGCCGCGCGGACGGGCGCTGGTGTAGTGGCGCACGCCGTCCTTGATGTAGGAATAGACCTGCCCGCTGACCACGCGGCGCGTATTGGCGGCAGGCGGCGCGGAGGCGGCGGCCGGCACGGCCGCAGGGACGACGGCGGTCGCGGAATCGGAAAGCGACGGCGCGGTGGCCGCCCCCATCGCGCCGGCGGGTGCCGCCGAGGCGACCGCGGGGCGGGAAACCGAAGACACCTGCGCTGGCCGGCTGCGATCCGGCGTGTACTGGCTGACCACCTGGCAGGTGGCGCCGCTGATGCGCTTGCTGACGTAGTTCGGCACGCCGTCGGCGCCGGTGCACTTGTACAGCGTGCCCGCGCTGGCCGGCAGTGCGGTCAACGCGGCCAGTGCGGCCAGAAGCGTCAGAGTCCCCCTCATGCCGCGCAGTGTCCCCAATTCGCCAGCGGTTGCCAAGTCCTTGTCCAACAAAGGTTTCCTCCAATCTGTGCGGCCGGTCGGAGTTCCGGCTGCCGGACGTCGGCCCCTGCATGCCGGGCTGCTTTCCCCCATCAACGCCGGCCGTGACCGGGACCGGCCGTCGCACAGCGCGTAAACTACGCGCCCTGCCCGCCCACCCGACTGGAATAAGCGCCATGACCGGGACGCAAACCCCCGCACTGCCGACCACGGCCGGCCCTGCCGTGACCGACCCCGCCCTCGTCCCCCTGCCCGTCGGCCGCGCCCGCGCGCCGGACGCCGTGCGCGGAAAACTCTTCATCAAGACCCACGGGTGCCAGATGAACGAGTACGACTCGGCCAAGATGGCCGACGTGCTCGCCGCCTCCGACGGCCTGGAGCTGACCGACAACCCGGAAGAAGCCGACGTGGTGCTGGTCAACACCTGCTCCATCCGCGAGAAGGCGCAGGAGAAGGTCTTCAGCCAGCTCGGCCGGTGGAAGGCCCTGAAGGCCGGCGGTCGCGACGTCATCATCGGCGTGGGCGGCTGCGTGGCCTCGCAGGAAGGCGAAGCCATCGTCAAACGCGCGCCCTACGTGGACCTGGTGTTCGGCCCGCAGACGCTGCACCGTCTGCCAGAACTGATCCGCGCCCGTCGCGAGCAGAACAAGCCGCAGGTCGACATCAGCTTCCCCGAGATCGAGAAGTTCGACCGCCTGCCCGAGCCGCGCGCGGAGGGCCCATCGGCCTTCGTGTCGATCATGGAAGGCTGCTCGAAATACTGCTCTTTCTGCGTGGTGCCCTACACCCGCGGCACCGAGGTCAGCCGGCCGTTCGAGGACGTGCTGGTGGAAGTGGCGCAGCTGGCCGCACAGGGCGTGCGCGAGATCAACCTGCTCGGCCAGAACGTCAATGCCTACCGCGGCCCCTACGGTGACGGCGAAGTGGCGGACCTCGGCCTGCTGATCCGCACCATCGCGGAGATCGACGGCGTCGGCCGCATCCGCTTCACCACCTCGCATCCGCTGGAGTTCAGCGACTCGCTGGTGGATGCCTACCGCGACGTGCCGCAGCTGGCCAATTTCCTGCACCTGCCGGTGCAGGCCGGCAGCGACCGCATCCTCTCCGCGATGAAGCGCGGCTACACCGCGCTCGAGTTCAAGCAGAAGATCCGCAAGCTGCGCGCGGTGCGGCCGGATATCTCCATCAGCTCGGACTTCATCGTCGGCTTCCCCGGCGAGACCGACGCGGATTTCGAGAAGACGATGAAGCTGATCGAGGATGTCGGCTTCGACCAGAGCTTCAGCTTCATCTACTCGCGCCGCCCCGGCACGCCCGCCGCGGACCTGGAAGACGATACGCCGGATGCGGTCAAGCATGCGCGGCTGGAACGGTTGCAGGCGCACATCAACGCCCACGCCGCGTCCATCTCGCAGGCGATGGTGGGCACGGTGCAGTCGGTGCTGGTGGAAGGCCCGTCGAAGAAGAACCCGAACGAGCTGACCGGCAAGACCGAGAACATGCGCTCGGTGAACTTCGCGGGCGAGCCGCGGTTGATCGGCCAGTTCGTCGACGTGGTGATCACCGAGGCGCTGACCAACTCGCTGCGTGGACGCGTCGCCGGCATCGACTGAAGCGGCAACTCAGCCGACGGCGGGCAGCGGTACGCCGTCGCGTTCGTTGTCCCAGATCATGTGGATGATCTTCCAGCCGTCCTCGCCCCTGTAGAGCTGGATGCTGTTGATGCCGCGCCGCTCCGGCACGGCATCGCCGGGCGCGGTGCGCGCTTCGTAGGCGCTCCAGACGTGGGCGATGTTGCCGAACACGCGGACTTCCCGCCCGGTCTCGACCTCGAAGAAATCCACCTCCGCCAGCAGGGCGTCGGCGTTGGCCCGGTATTCGGCCAGCGAGAACGACCGCCGCCACGGCGCACCGTGCGCATCGACGCCGGTGCGGATCTGCCGGCAGTCGGGATGGAAGACATCCTCCTGGGTGGACCAGTCGCGCGGCCCCGCCGGCCCCGAGATCATGGCGTACATGGCGTCAACGACGTTGCCTATCTGCTGCTCGTCCATTCCATCCCGTCCACACGTCTCCGAGGGCTGCCGAGCATACCAACCGACAGACCGCAGCAGTGGGCCATTCCCGCGATGCGGGACCCCGGGAATGCATCGTACCCATGGGGCGCCCCTGCAGAGATCAAGCCTCCCTGCGCCATCAGGCCATCAGTCCAGCCGCTTGCGGAAGCGCAGGATCGCCGCGGTCATCATCACCGTGGTGAAGGCCAGCAACGCCAGCACGTCCGGCCACAGCTCCCACAGGTTCGCGCCGCGCAGCATCACGCCGCGGATCAGGCGCAGGAAGTGGGTCAACGGCAGCGCCTCGGCAATCCACTGCACGACCTTCGGCATGCCGGCGAACGGAAACATGAAGCCGGACAGCAGGATCGACGGCAGGAAGATGAAGAACGTCATCTGCATGGCCTGGAACTGCGATTGCGCGCGGGTGGAGATCAGCAGGCCCAGCGTCAGGTTGGCCACGATCAGCAGGCAGGCGGCGACATAGACATGCAACAGGCTGCCGCCCAGCGGCACGTTGAACAGCCACATGCCCAGCGCCAGCACCACCGTCGTCTGCACCAGGCCGATGGCCACGTAGGGAAGCACCTTGCCGATCATCAGCTCGGCGCTGCTGACGGGCGTGGCGATCAGCAGCTCCATGTTACCGCGTTCGCGTTCGCGCACGATGGCCACGCCGGTGAACAGCACCATGGTCATCGTCAGGATCACGCCGATCAGCCCGGGCACGATGTTCACCGCCGAGCGCCGTTGCGGGTTGTAGAAGCCGACCACGCTGATCGTGCGCGTGGCCAGCGGGCTGCTGCTGCCGTCCAGCGGCATCTGCGCCAGCTGCGCGGCGGCGCTCTGCACGGCGTTGTCGCTGCCGTCGACGAAGATCTGCACGGCCTCGCGCCCCTCGGCGCGGCGACGCTCGTAGTCCGGGGGGATCACCACGCCGATGCTGATCTCGCCACGCCGCATCGCCTGCACCAGCTCCTGCGGCGTCGCGGCTTCCTTCGTCGGTGCGACCACGCCGGTGGCCACGATGTCCATCACCAGCGCGCGCGACGCCGACGTGCGCGCCTGGTCGGCGATGCCGGCGGACAGGTCGCGCAGGTTGGTGTTGATCGCGTAGCCGAACAGCAGCAACTGCATCACCGGGATGCCGACGATCATCGCCAGGGTGATGCGGTCGCGCCGCATCTGCCGCAGCTCCTTCACCATCACGGCCATCAGGCGCCGGAGGTTCATGCGGCCTCCTCTCGCGCCGGCTGGCCACGCGTGGCGGAGACGAAGACGTCTTCCAGGTTGGCCGAGGCGGCCGAGACCCGCGCTTCGATGCCTGCCGCAAACAGGCGTTGCGCAATCCGGTCCGCGGCCTGTCCGTTCTCGGCCAGCAGCACGCGCAGCACGTTGCCGATCTGCGCCACGCTGAGCACGCCCGGCAAGCCGACCAGCACCTTCTGCGCCTGCCGCGGTTCCTGGGCTTCCACGACGAGCGTGCGGCCGGCGAGTTCACCCGTCAGCGCATCGGGCGTGCCGTCGGCCACCAGCACGCCGCGGTCGAGGATGGCGATGCGGTGGCAGCGTTCGGCTTCGTCCATGTAGTGGGTGGACACCAGCAGCGTGGTGCCGGCGTCGGCGAGCTCGAACAGCTTTTCCCAGAAGTCGCGGCGCGACTCCGGGTCCACCGCGCTGGTCGGTTCATCGAGGAACAGCAGTTCGGGCGAGTGGATCACCGCGCCCGCCAGCGCGAGGCGCTGCTTCTGTCCGCCGCTCATCGTGCCGGCGAGTTGCTTCTGCCGGTCCCGGAAGTGGTACTGCTCGACCAGCTCGTCGATCCGCCGCCGCGCCTGCACGCGCGGGATGTCCTGCACGGCGGCGAGGAACTCCAGGTTCTCGCGCACCGTCAGGTCCTCGAACAGCGAGAACTTCTGCGTCATGTAACCGATGCGGGTACGCAGCTGTTCGGCCTGCTCGGGAATGCGCAGGCCGAGCACATCGATCTCGCCCGCACTGGGCGTCAACAGCCCGCACAGCATGCGGATGGTGGTGGACTTGCCCGATCCGTTCGGGCCGAGGAAACCGTAGACATTCCGCCGTGGCACATCGAGGTCGACGTCGTTCACGGCCACCAATGCGCCGAAGCGCTTGGTCAGCCCGCGGACGCGGATGGCCAGGCCGGGATCATTCGTCGCCATCGGACACCACCTGCAGCGGCGCACCCACCGGCAGATCCGCCGCCTCCTTGCCCAGGCTGATTTCGGCCAGGTAGCTCAGGCGCGCGGCGTCCTGGCCGGTCAGCGCGAAGTACGGGGTGAAGGCGGGTTCGCTGCGGATCATGCGTACCCGCCCGGCGTACGTGTTCTCCTGGCCATCGAGGCGCACCTGCACGGTGTCGCCGACGTTCAACCGGTTGCGCAGCGCCTGCGGCAGGTAGACGCGGGCATAGGGTGCGTCGCCGACCAGCATGACCGCCAGCGGCGCGCCGACCGGCGCCTGGTCGCCCAGCTTGTACGGCAGGCTGTCGATACGGCCTGCGCGTGGCGCGGTGATGTTGAGCTTCTCCAGGCTCACCGCCTCCACGCGCGCCTGCGCGTCCGCGGAGGCCACCGCGGCTTCGCCCTGTGCGACCTGTTCGACGCGGGTGCCGCGCTCCAGCTCCAGCAACGCCGCCTGCGCGACCCGCACCTGGGCCTGCGCGGTCTGCGATGCGGCGCGCGCACGGTCCACGTCCGAGGCGGCGACCAGGCGTTGGCGTCCCAGGGGTTGCAGGCGCGCGTAGTAGGCATCGGCATCGCGGACCTGGGCCTGCGCGGCGGCGAGGCTGGCGCGCGCCTGCGCGATGGCTTCGCTGCGTGGACCGGCCTGCAGTTCCGCCAGGGCTTCGCGGCTCTGCGTGGCCTGCGCCTGGGCGGCCGCCAGTTGGGACTGGGTGCGCGCCAGTTCGAGTTGCAGCAACGGCGCACCGGCCGCCACCTGCTGGCCTTCGCGCACATCGATGCGCACGATCTTTTCGGCCACCGGCGACGGCAGCGTCACCCGATCCCATTCCAGTGTGCCCAAGGCTGCGGGGGCGTCATCGGCGCAGCCTGCCAGCAGGAGGAGCGCGGCGACCAACGCGCCGCGCGGCAGTTCATTTCGCATGGTCCAGCTCCAGTCCACGGTCCAGCAGCACCAGCGTGTGCCGGCGCAGCGCGTTGAAATCGATGTCGTCGGCGCCGAACAACAGGCGCCAGATCGGCGCGCTGGCCAGCGGAAACATGGTCAGCCCGACCAGCGACACCATCAGCAGGCGCGGATCGAGGTCCGGATTGAGTTCGCCCGCCTGCTGCGCGGCAGCGAAGCGGCCCGCCATCATCTTCGGCAGCAGCGGCCCCACCTGGTTGATCATCATGTCGCGCAACGCGCCGCCTTCGCACAGGATCTCGCGCACCCACAGCGTGGGCAGCCACGGATGCTGGGCCACCACCCCGCCGATGCCCTGCACAAAGCCCGCAATCAGCGCGGCGACATCGCCGCCGGCCTCCGCCAACGGGGCACGCATCTGTGCCACCACCGGCAGCAGGCGCTCGGCCACCACCGCCTCCTGCAGCTGCACCTTGTCGCCGAAGTAGTAGTGCACCAGCGCGGGCGTCACGCCCGCTTCGCTGGCGATGTCGCGCAACGAAGTGACCGCGATGCCGCGGCGCACGAAGCACGCCAGTGCGGCATCGAGCAGCTGCGCCCGCAGGTCGACCGCATCGGTGGTGGAACGGCGCCCCGGCTGCCGCTTGCGGGGCGGTTTCGCGGGCGCGGGGGAGGCGGCGTCGGGCGCTGAAGGCTTCTTCGCGCGGACGGCGCGAGGGGCGGGTTTCTTCGTCATGGATTTATTTAATTATTTGATTAATTAAATTTCAATCCCCAGCCGACGAACGGCGTTGACTGGTCCCTACGGGGGTGTCGCGCTACCCTGCACCGCTCCTCCCCCGCCCCACCAAGGACCTCGCCATCTCCCAGGACAGCCCCCGTTTGTGGGTGTTCGTGCTCGATGCCCGGCCGCTGCCCGGCACGCCGGAGTTCGAGCAGTTCGGGGGCGCGTACGTCCTGTGCTACCAGATGCCCGGTCTGGCGAAGGACCCCATCCAGCGCGCAAGCGACTTCCTGCGCGAGAACGGCTGGCAGGTCACCGGCGTGGAGGAGGAACCCGAACAACTCGGACGCGATGACGCGCCGGACGAAGCACCCTTCGACCAGGCCCTGATCGACGACGAGGCGTATGTCTTCCACCAGTGGCCGGTGGAAGACATGGACCACGAAACGCGGCACTGACCGCCCCTCATTGAAGCCCTGCCCGATGACCTCCCCCAGCAAGCGTGAATTCACCCTGGAACCCGACAACACCGAATGGCTGGCCAACCTGGCTGGGCCGTTCGACGCGCACCTCCGCCAGATCGAACTGCGCCTCGGCGTGGAAATCGCCAACCGCGGCGCTGTCTTCCGCGTCACCGGCGCGGAAAGACAGGTCGTGGCGGCCGAGAAACTGCTGCGCTCGCTGTACGCCGAAGCCGGCGACGAGGTGTTCGACAGTGAAGCCATCCACCTGCGCCTGAATGCCGCCAACGTCGACCACCTGGCCGACGACAGCTACCAGCCGCAGGACGTGGCCATCAAGGTCAAACGCGGCACGGTGCGCGGCCGCGGCGCCAACCAGGCGCAGTACCTGCATGCGATCGCCACGCACGACATCAACTTCGGCATCGGTCCCGCGGGCACCGGCAAGACGTTCCTCGCGGTCGCCAGCGCGGTGGAGGCGCTCAACGAATCGCGCGTGCAGCGTCTGGTGCTGGTGCGGCCGGCGGTGGAAGCCGGCGAGAAGCTGGGCTTCCTGCCCGGCGACCTCACGCAGAAGGTCGACCCTTACCTGCGCCCGCTGTACGACGCGCTGTACGAGATGCTGGGCGTGGAGAAGGTGGTCAAGCTGCTGGAAAAGAACGTGATCGAGATCGCGCCGCTGGCCTACATGCGCGGGCGCACGCTGAACGACGCGTTCGTCATCCTCGACGAGGCGCAGAACACGACCATCGAGCAGATGAAGATGTTCCTGACCCGCATCGGCTACGGCAGCACCGCCGTGGTCACCGGCGACCTCACCCAGATCGACCTGCCCAAGCACCAGAAATCCGGCCTGAAGGACGCGCTGGACGTGCTGCGCAGTGTCGACGGCATCTCGTTCACCTTCTTCACCAGCCGCGACGTCGTGCGCCATCCGCTGGTGGCGAAGATCGTGCGGGCTTACGATGCACGTGATGGCAAGGATGCCGAGACGGGACCGGCCGCATGATGCCCGTCGAGTCTGGCTTGCTCGACTGCTTTGCTTCGCGGGATGATCACGCCATGCGAAGTCGGGCAAGCTCGACTCTACCGAGGCATACCCCATGACCCAAGGCCCCGTCCATCTCGAAGTCTCCGTCAGCTACGCGCTCCCGCGCGCCGGCATCCCGTCGCCGGTGAGTTTCCGCAAATGGGTGGCAGCGGCGCTGAAGGGCCGCATCCGCGAAGCCGACCTCGCCATCCGCATCGTCGACAGCAAGGAAGGCCGTGCGCTCAACCGCCACTACCGCGGCAAGGACTACGCCACCAACGTGCTGAGCTTCCCGGCCGAGATGGCCGAGGGCGTCAAGCTGCCGAAAGGCGTGAAGATGCCACTGCTGGGCGACCTGGTGATCTGCGCGCCGGTGGTCGCGCGCGAGGCGAAGGAACAGAAGAAGCCACTGATCGCGCACTACGCGCACATGACCGTGCATGGCGCGCTGCACCTGCTGGGCTGGGACCATGAGGACGACAAGGAAGCCGAGTGCATGGAGCAGCTGGAACGCGAGATACTGGCCGAACTCGGCATCGCCGACCCCTACGCGGAAGACTGACTGCATGCTGCGAACCCTGCTGACGGTGCCGGTGCTGGCCCTGATCCCCGTGCTGCCCTCGCGCGCGCAGGAAGCCCCCGTCCCGCCGAAGCCCGACCTGCCGGCCCTGATCGAATGCCGCGGAGAACGGCCCGCGTTCATGGCGCTCGCACCCGCGCTGGAAACGCCACTGACGGCCGTCGCGCTGGGCTGGCAGCCGCTGCCGCAGACCAACATGTTCATGACCGAATTCAGGCTGCTCTCGCCGATCCGGGTATTCGGCCACGACACCGACCACATCGCCTTCGCCGGCGAAAGCATCATCGCGGTGCTGGACCTGCCCGACCCGCGCCCGCTGGCCAGGCAGCTGGAGCTGGAAACCGCGATCGACACGCCCGCCAAGGCGATGTTCGGCAAGGAACTGGTCAGCACCGAAGTCCACGATGCGGCGTCGGGCGCGACGATGATCGAGTCCGTCGTCCTGAACGTCAGCAACGTGTCCTCGCACCCCGGCAAGACCCTGGTCGGCTGCAGCTACAGCGTGGACCTGCCCGAGGAAGAGGTGCCGGAAGATGCCCCGCCGGCGCCGGTCGACGCGCCGGCATCCGCCGGCAGCGCCGGCTGACCGCGCCCGGGCCCTACTTCAGGCCCGCCCAACCGGGTTAGACTGGAGGCCACGCCCGCCCCTGCGGGCGCCTGCCCCCACGAGATGTCTGAAGACGACAGTACGCTTGCGCCGGAAGCCTCCGAGAAGACCCCGGAGAAACGGCGCTCCTGGCTGGACCGCCTGAGCTCGGCGTTCTCCGGCGAACCTTCCACACGCGATGACCTGGTCGCCATCCTGCGCGATGCGCAGTCCGACGGGCTGATCGCCGGCGACACCCTGCGGATGATGGAGGGCGCCATCGCGGTCGCCGACCTGACCGTAGGCGACGTCATGGTGCCGCGCGCGCAGATGGTGTCGCTGCCGGCCGAGGCCCGCTTCCTCGACCTGATGAAGGAGGTGGTGGAGTCCGGGCATTCCCGGTTTCCGGTCCACGGCGACAACAAGGACGAGATCCTCGGCGTGCTGCTGGCCAAGGACCTGTTGCGGGGCGTGGTGGCCGACAACGGCCCCGGCAGCATCCACGAACTGCTCCGTCCCGCGGTGCTGATTCCCGAGTCGAAGAAGCTCAACCTGCTGCTGAAGGAATTCCGCCTGTCGCGCAACCACATGGCCATCGTGGTCGACGAGTACGGCGGCGTCGCCGGGCTGGTCACCATCGAGGACGTGCTGGAACAGATCGTCGGCGAGATCGACGACGAGCACGATGACGCCGAGGATGGCTCGAAGCTGATCGCCGCCCAGGCCGATGGCCAGTACGTGGTGGATGCGCTCACCCCCATCGCGGACTTCAACGAACGTTTCGGTGCGGAGTTTCCCGACGACGAGTACGACACTGTCGGCGGGCTGATCACGGCCGCCATCGGCCACCTGCCCGAGACCGGCGAGGAGCTGACGCTGGGCCGCTTCGCCTTCCGCGTGGCCAATGCCGATGCGCGCCGCGTGCACGCCTTCCACGTCGGGGTGCTCCCCGATGCGTAGCCTCCTTGCGCGCCTGGCGCTGCTGGGCGCGCTGTGGCTGCTGTTGCCCAGCGCCTGGGCCGCACCCCGGATCGGTGTGGCGACCATGCAGCCCGGTGAAGTGTTCTTCGAGCGCTTCGGCCACAACGCCATCGTCGTGGTCGACCCCGCCTCGGGCGACGCGATCTCGTACAACTTCGGCTTCTTCGATCCCGGCGAGGCCAACTTCGTCGGCAACTTCGCCAAGGGCTACATGCAGTACTACCTGGTCGCGCTGCCGTTCGAGCAGGACCTGGTGCACTACCGCGACAGTGGTCGCGGCGTGTCGCTGCAATGGCTGGACCTGACACCGGAACAGGCGCAATCGCTGGCCGACACGCTGGCCGAGCGCAGCAAGCCCGAGAACGCGCGCTACCGCTACGACTACTTCACCTCCAACTGCTCCACCCAGGTACGCGACGCGCTGGATGCGGCACTCGGCGGCAGCCTGAAATCCCAACTGGCTGGCCGTTCGCGCGGCAATACGTTCCGCAGCGAGGCGGTGCGGCTGGCGTCGCCGGCCACGTGGATGTGGCTGGGCTTCGATGTCGGCCTGGGACCCTCGGCCGACAAGCCGATGTCGCGCTGGGAAGAAGCCTACGTGCCGATGCGCCTGGCCGACAGCCTGCGCGAGGCGAAGAACACGGCGGGCCGCCCGCTGGTGCAGTCGCAGATGGATCTGCTGCCGCATCGCATTGCCAAGGAACCCGCCGAAGTGCCGCGCCGCTGGCTGCCCTGGCTGGGCGCGGGCATCGCCTTCGCCGTGCTGATCGCGCTCGCCGGTCGCCGCTGGCCGCGCGTGGTGGCGCTGATCGGGATTCCGCTGTGGCTGGTGTGCTTCATCGCCGGCAGCCTGCTGGTGTACCTGTGGGGCTTCACCGATCACTGGGCCGCGTGGGCGAACCGCAACCTGCTGCTGCTGAATCCCTTGTGCGTGCTGCTGGTTCCCGGCGCAATTGCCGTGCTGCGGCGCCGCACGCCACCGGCGTGGTTCGGCTGGCTGATGGCGGTGGTGGCGTTCGGCGCGCTTGTCGCGTGGTTCCTGCACTGGCTGCCGTTGCGGCTGCAGTACAACCAGTCCTGGATCGCGCTGCTGCTGCCCGTGCATCTGGCATTCGCATACGTATTCATGCCGGCCCGCTTGTCGCGGCGGTAGCCCTGCAGCAGGATGCGGGCCTCACTCGGATCGACCCGAAGGCCCGCATGTTCCGTCCTGTCCTCGCGCTGATCGCGCTGCTGTCTTCCTCCATCGCCACCGCATCGGCGCAGACCGCACCGGCCGCGCGCGTGGCGTCGCCCGACGGCAGCGTCGTGGTGGAACTGTCCACCGACAACGATGGCCGGCCCGCCTACGCCGTGTCGCGCAAGGGCCAGCCGGTGATCGCCCCATCGCGGCTGGGCTTCCTCCTGCTGGACGCGCCGAAGTTCGAACGCAACCTGGTGATCGGCAACCCGCGTACCCGCACGGCGGACGAGCGCTGGGAGCAGCCCTGGGGCGAACGGCGCTTCGTCCGCAACCATTACAACGAACTGACGGTCACGCTGAAGGAGAAGGCCAGGCCCTTCCGCAGTTTCGATGTCGTGTTCCGTGTCCATGACGATGGCCTGGGTTTCCGTTACGTGTTCCCGGACCAGCCGGACCTGCGGCAGGTGAGGATCAGCGAGGAACTCACCGAGTTCAATCTCGCCCGCGACGCGACCGCGTGGTGGATTCCCGCCGGCGAGTGGAACCGCGAGGAGTACCTCTACCACCGCACCCCGGTGCAGCAGGTCGGTGACGCGCAGACGCCCATCACGTTCAAGTTCGACGATGGCACGCACCTGTCCATCCACGAAGCCGCCCTGGTCGACTACAGCGGCATGAACCTGACCCGCGTGGAAGACCGCAAGCTGCGGGCGGACCTGACGCCCGGTCTGGGCGAGGGCAAGGTGGTCCGCACCGCGCCCTTCCATACCCCGTGGCGCACGCTGCAACTGAGCGACGATGCGGCGGGCCTGGCGATGTCCAGCCTGATCCTCAACCTCAACGAACCCAACGCGCTGGGCGACGTGTCGTGGGTGAAGCCCATGAAATATGTGGGCGTGTGGTGGGAGATGCACCTGGAATTGAAGACCTGGGCGTCCGGACCGAAGCACGGCGCCACCAACGAGAACGTGCGCAAGCACATCGACTTCGCCGCGAAGCACGGCTTCGGCGGCGTGCTGGTGGAAGGCTGGAATGTCGGCTGGGACGGCGACTGGTTCGGCAACGGCGAAGACTTCAGCTTCACCCAGGCCTATCCCGACTTCGACCTGCAGGCATTGAGCGCCTATGCGCGCTCGAAGAACGTGGTGCTGATCGGCCACCACGAGACGTCGGGCAACGCCGCGCACTACGAAACCCAGCTCGGCGATGCCTTCGCGCTTTACCAGCGCGTCGGCGTGCCGGCGGTGAAGACCGGTTACGTGGCCGATGCCGGCCAGGCCAAGGTCACCGGCGCGGATGGCAAGCGCCACTACGCCTGGCACGAAGGCCAGGACATGGCGCGCCACCACATGAAGGTGGTGACCGAAGCCGCCAGGCACCGTATCGCCGTGAATCCGCACGAACCCATCAAGGACACCGGCCTGCGCCGCACGTATCCGAACTGGGTGACCCGCGAAGGTGCGCGCGGCATGGAGTTCAGCGCATGGGGCCAGCCCGGCAACCCACCGGAACACGAGGCCAACCTGGTGTTCACCCGCCTGCTGGCGGGCCCGATGGACTACACGCCCGGCATCTTCGGCATGAAGACGCGCGCCCCCGATGGCGTGGCCACCACCTGGGCCAAACAGCTGGCGTTGTACGTGGTCATCTACAGTCCGCTGCAGATGGCGGCCGACCTGCTGGAGAACTACGAGAAGAACCCCGCGCCGTTCCAGTTCATCAAGGACGTGCCGGTGGACTGGGAGGACACGCGCGTGCTGAACGGCGAGGTTGGTGACTACGTCACCATCGCCCGCAAGCAACGCGGTGGCGACAACTGGTATCTGGGCGCCCTGACCGACGAGAACGGGCGCGCATTGACGGTGCCGCTGTCCTTCCTCGATGCCGGCCGCCAATACACGGCACAGATCTACCGCGATGGCGCGAAGGCCCACTGGAAGACCGCACCGCAGGACATCGTGATCGAAGAGCGTACCGTGACCCGCGCCGACACGCTGACCCTGACGCTGGCGCCGGGCGGTGGACAGGCGATCCGCTTCATGGCGCAGTAACGTTATGGCTTTCTGTAGGAGCGACGTGAGTCGCGACCGCAGAAACCGAACAGCCTTGACGCCGACGAAACACCGATCCTGCGGCAAAGGCATCGGATTGCCATCCGCAGGATCCCTGCGCGATACCCCACAAGGAGCATCATTGTCGCGGTCGCGACTCGCGTCGCTCCTACAGGGATCGGGCGGGCTTGCCGCGACCGCGCGCGTGGCGCACGATTCACGCCATGAATGACGTAGCCGCCCCCTCGAAGCCCACCCTGCCCCAGTGCGTCATCAACTGCGTGGTCTATGACCAGGGCGGCAAGCGGCGCGACATCAGCCTGGACGAGATCAGCGATGTGCTGGCCGTGGACGACGGCAGCTTCATCTGGGTGGGCCTGTACGAACCGGCGGATACCATCCTGGAGAAACTGCAGGAAGAGTTCTGCCTGCACGACCTGGCCGTCGAGGATGCGCAGAACGCGCACCAGCGCCCGAAGCTGGAAGCCTACGGCAACTCCTACTTCGTGGCCGTGCATACCGCGCAGGTGGTCGACGACCGCATCCGTTACGGGGAGACGCATGCGTTCCTCGGGCCGCGCTACCTGGTGACGGTACGCCACGGTGCCTCGTTGTCCTACGCGCCGGTGCGCGAACGCGTGCAACGCGAGCCCGACCTGCTGCCGCTGGGCCCGGCGTATGCGCTGTACGGGGTGCTCGACTACATCGTGGACAACTACCGTCCGATCATCGACCAGTTCAAGCAGACGCTGGATACGCTGGAAAAGGACATCTTCGCCGATACCTACCGGCGTGGCACCGTGGTGAAGCTGTATGACCTGAAGCGGGAACTGACCCAGATGCGATTGGCGGTGGCGCCGCTGCAGGATGTGCTGGCCCAGCTGACCCGCTCGCAGAGCGCTCTGATCCCGGAGGAAGTGCGCCTGTATTTCCGCGATGTGCAGGACCACGTGCTGCGCGTCAACGAGTACACCGACACGCTGCGGGAGATGCTGACCACGGCCTTGAGCGTGAACCTGTCCCTGGTGACCCTGGCGCAGGGTGAAACCGTCAAGCGCCTCGGTGCGTGGGCGGCCCTGCTCGCCGCGCCCACCCTGATCACCAGCTGGTACGGCATGAACTTCGCGCACATGCCGGAACTCGACGGCCGCTTCGCCTACCCCATCCTGATCGCCGGCGTGGCGCTGGCCTGCTTCGGCCTGTACCGGCTCTTCAAGCGCGCACGCTGGCTCTGAAACCGGCACCCCGTCGTATTGCGACCAAAGTCGAGGGCCGAATCCGGCATTACGGATTGACCCCACCCCCGCATGGGGGGACCCTTGTCCGGACTTGTCGGAGGGTTACCGAATGAACGGTTTTTCCAAGATCCGCTGGGCAGCGCTCGCGCTGCTGGGTGCTTTCTGCCTGGGTACGGTTGCTTTGCGCCAGGGCGAGCAGATCAGTGCGTTATGGATCGTGGTCGCCGCGGTGTCGATCTATCTGGTGGCCTACCGCTATTACAGCCTGTACATCGCGAAGAATGTGATGGGGCTGGACCCGCGCCGGGCGACCCCTGCGCACCTGCACAACGACGGCCTGGACTACGTGCCCACCAACAAGCATGTGCTGTTCGGCCACCACTTCGCCGCCATCGCCGGCGCGGGCCCGCTGGTGGGCCCGGTGCTCGCCGCACAGATGGGCTACCTGCCCGGCATGCTCTGGCTGATCGCCGGCGTGGTGCTGGCGGGCGCGGTGCAGGATTTCATGGTCCTGTTCATCTCCAGCCGCCGCGACGGCCGCTCGCTGGGCGACCTGGTGCGCGAGGAGATGGGCCAGGTGGCCGGCACCATTGCGCTGTTCGGTGCGTTCCTGATCATGATCATCATCCTGGCGGTGCTGGCGATGATCGTGGTGAAGGCGCTGGCCGAAAGTCCGTGGGGCATGTTCACGGTGATCGCCACGATGCCCATCGCGATCTTCATGGGCATCTACATGCGCTACATCCGTCCCGGCAGGATCGGCGAGATCTCGCTGGTGGGCATCGTGCTGTTGCTGCTGGCCATCTGGTTCGGCGGCAAGGTTGGCGCGCATCCCGTCTGGGGTCCTGCGTTCACCTTCACCGGCACCCAGATCACCTGGATGCTGATCGGCTACGGTTTCGTGGCGGCGGTGCTGCCCGTGTGGCTGCTGCTGGCCCCGCGCGACTACCTGTCGACCTTCCTCAAGATCGGCGTGATCGTCGCACTGGCGATCGGCATCGTCATCGCCAGCCCTGAAGTGACCTCGCTGAAGATGCCGGCGCTGACCCAGTTCGCCAGCACCGGCGATGGCCCGGTCTGGAAGGGCGGTCTGTTCCCGTTCCTGTTCATCACCATCGCGTGCGGCGCGGTCTCCGGCTTCCATGCACTGATCTCCTCGGGCACCACGCCCAAACTGCTGGCCAACGAAACGCATGCGCGCTACATCGGTTACGGCGGCATGCTGATGGAATCGTTCGTCGCCATCATGGCGCTGGTCGCCGCTTCGATCATCGAGCCCGGGGTCTACTTCGCCATGAACAGCCCGGCCGCCGCCATCGGCACCACGGCGGTGGACGTGGCCGCCAAAGTCAGCAGCTGGGGCTTCCTGGTGACGCCCGAAATGCTGGAGCAGACAGCGCGCGACATCGGTGAAGGCACCATCATCTCGCGCGCCGGTGGCGCACCGACGCTGGCGGTAGGCATCGCGGTGATCCTGCACGACGCCCTCCCCGGTGGCGATGCGATGATGGCGTTCTGGTACCACTTCGCCATCCTGTTCGAAGCGCTCTTCATCCTGACCGCGGTGGACGCGGGCACGCGCGCCGGCCGCTTCATGCTGCAGGACCTGCTGGGCAACTTCATTCCGCCGCTGCGCAGGACCGACTCCTGGGGGGCGAATGTCATCGGCACGGCAGGCTGCGTCGCGCTGTGGGGCTACTTCCTCTACCAGGGCGTGGTCGATCCGCTGGGCGGCATCAATACCTTGTGGCCGCTGTTCGGCATCGCCAACCAGATGCTGGCCGGCATCGCGCTGATGCTGTGCACGGTGGTGCTGTTCAAGATGAAGCGCGACCGCTACGCCTGGGTGACCGTGGTGCCGGCGATCTGGCTGCTGATCTGCACCACGTATGCGGGCCTGATCAAGATCTTCGACAGCAACCCGGCCGTCGGCTTCGTGGCGCAGGCGAAGAAGTACCAGGGGGCGATCGCCGACGGGCAGCTGCTCGGTACCGCCAAGAGCATGGGCCAGATGCAGCAGGTGGTGGTCAACAGCTACGTCAATACCGGGCTGACCGTGCTGTTCCTGTTCGTGGTGTTCACCGTGCTGCTGTATGCGGTGCGGGCCATCCTGAAGGCACGCCGCAACAGCGAACGCAGCGACCGTGAAACGCCGTTCGTCGCGCTGAGCGACGAGCAGCAGAAAGCCTGGCTGTAAACGGGAGACGGCGACATGGGCACCCAACTGGTTCCACTGGAGCACTTCGCCACGCACAAGCGTGTGTGGCGAAGGCTGGTGCAGACGGCCCGCCTCTGCTGCGGCATCCCCGATTACGACAACTACGTGCGGCACATCCTGGAAAAGCATCCGGACCGCGAGCCGATGGACTACAAGACCTTCTTCCGCGAACGGCAGGAGGCCAGGTTCGGCGGCAGGAGCGGGTTCCGCTGCTGCTGACTGGGCCGGCAGGCAAACAGAAAGGGCGAAGCCAATGGCTTCGCCCTTTCTTACGGGTCATCTGTAGGAGCGACGTAAGTCGCGACGTTGATGTTTACGGTCGCGACTTACGTCGCTCCTACAACATTTCCTTCCGCCCTACCCCGCCAGACCGCGCAGTACGATGCCGGTGATGTACGCGCAATACGTGCCCAGCGCGTAACCGAACACCGCCAGCAGCACCGCCACCGGCGCCAGCGAAGGATGGAATGCGCTGGCGACGACCGGCGCGGAGGCTGCTGCGCCGATGTTGGCCTGCGAACCGACCGCAGCGAAGAACAAGGGCGCCTTGATCAGCTTGGCCACGATGAAAAGCAGCAGGCCATGGGTCAGGATCCAGATCACGCCCAACAGGAACAACCAAGGCTTGTCCACCAGCGCTTTCAGGTCCATGTGCATGCCGATGGTGGCGATCAGCACGTACAGCATCGCGGTACCGATCTTGGAAGCGCCTGCTCCCTCCATCTGCCGCGCGCGCGTGAAGCTGAGCAGCAGGCCGACGGTGGTGGCGATGACCACCATCCAGAAGAACGTGGAGGTCAGGCTGAAATCCTCTAGCCTCCATTCCGGCGGCAAGGTCTTGATCCACTCGACCAGCGGGGCGGCGAGGAAGTGTGCCAGGCCCGTCGTGCCCAGGCCGATGCCCAGGATGATCATCAGGTCGGTCAGCGTGGGGTTGCGCGCATGCTGCGCGTGGTAGCTCTCCATGCGCTGGCGCAGGTCGTCGATCACGCGGGTGTCGGCCCCCATCCAGCGGTCGATCTTCGCGGCACGCGGAATCAGGAACAACAGGAAGGCCATCCACACGTTGGCGACCAGGATGTCGACCGCGACGAACTGCCCGAAGAGCGTGGAGTCGACCGCGAACACCTCCTTCATGGCGGCCTGGTTGGCACCGCCACCGATCCAGCTGCCCGCCAGGGTGGCCATGCCGCTCCAGGTGTCGCCCGCGACCGTCTCCGGATGGATGATGCCCAGCGCCAGAAACGACACGATCGCACCCAGCATCACGCCCGCCGTACCGGTCAGGAACATGATGATCGCCTTGGGGCCGAGCCGCAGGATCGCGACCAGGTCGATGGCGATGCAGAACAGCGCCAGCGAACTGGGCAGCATGTAGTCGCGCGCCATCGCGTAAAGGCCGGACACATTGCCATCGATCAGCCCGACGCTGTTGTAGATCGCCGGAAGCAGGTAACACATCAACAGGGCCGGCACCACGGCATAGAACTTCTTCCAGGCGCCGGCAGGACGTGAGGCGCCCCAGAAGACGAATGCCAGCGTGGCGGCCAGCAACCCCATCACGACAGCGTCGTTCTGGATGAGGGCGGTGGATGGTGCGGTGGCTTCGATCGCCATCGATCAGGGCTCCCCTGTGGACTTCTGGAAAAGCGACGGCCGGCGCGCGGCTGGCCATCGCACGATGTTTACTGGCCGATGTGCTGCTTCAGCCAGCCATTGACGGTGTCGTGCCACAGGATGCTGTTCTGCGGCTTGAGCACCCAGTGGTTCTCATCCGGGAAATACAGCAGCTTCGACTCGATACCCTTGCGCTGCAGCGCGGTGAACGTGGACAGACCCTGGTCCACCGGCACGCGATAGTCCTTTTCGCCCTGCACCACCAGCATCGGCACGCGCCACTTGGCGACGTGGTTGACCGGGTTGAACCTCTCGATATTCTTCGACGCCTCGTACGGCGTGCCGCCGTTTTCCCATTCGGTGAACCACAGCTCCTCGGTGACGTAGCCCATCGAGCGCAGGTCGAACACGCCATCGTGGTTGACCAGGCACTTCCACGGCGAACTGCCGTTCCTGTCGAACCAGTTGCCGGCGATCCAGTTGATCATGTAGCCGCCGTAGCTGGCGCCCAGCGCGCAGGCCTTGCCGCCATCGAGGAACGTGTACTTCTTCTGCGCGGCGGCCCAGCCCTTCTGCAGGTCTTCCAGCGGGCGGTCGCCCCAGTGCTGGCTGATCGCATCGGTGAAGGCCTGGCCGTAGCCGGTGGAACCGTGGAAGTCGATCATCACCACCGCATAGCCCTGCCCGGCGTACGTCTGCGGATTCCAGCGGTAGCTCCAGCCATCGCCGAAACTGCCCTGCGGGCCGCCGTGGATCAGGAACGCGACCGGGTACTTGCGACCCTCCACGTAGTCGTGCGGCTTGACCACGTAGCCATGCACGGTTTCGTTGTTCCAGCCCTTGAAGGTGAACTGCTCGTAGTCGCCGAACTGGACGTCCTTCAGCATGTCACCGGCGCTGGGCGTGATGGCGCGCGCCGGTCCGCCGGTCGTGGTGGTGACGAACAGCTGGTCGCCACTCTTCAGCGTGTTGCGGGTGAAGGCCAGCGTGTCGCCGGCGATCTCGAACGACGAGATGCTGCCGTCGCCGACGACCTTCTTCACCTCGCCGCTGGCCGCATCCACGGCGAACAGCGGGTGCTGGCCCACGTCCTGCGCGGTCGTGTAGATCGTCGTGCCGTCGTTCGACAGCACGATGCCATCGGCGGAACGATCCCACCCCGGTGCGATCTCCCGCACCTGCTTCGTGGCCAGGTCCATTGCCATCAGGCCGAAGCGGTCGGCTTCGAAGCCGGGGCGCTTCATCGCGCGGTAATAGAGGGTCTTGCCGTCGGCGCTGAACACCGGACCGGTATCCCACGCCGGGTTCGCGGGGGTCAGGTTGACCGGTGCGGCGCTGCCGTCGGCGGCGAACTGGTACAGATCGAAGTTGGTGGACCACGCCTCGCTCTTGCCCGCCGCGCGGATCGCGGCGACGACGGTGTTGCCGTCCGGCGACCAGGTGTATTCATCGGCGCCACCGAACGGCTTGGAAGGCGCATCGCCGTCGATCGTGTCGCTCAGCGACGTGGCCACGCTCACCGGCCTGGCCTTGCCCTGCGGCAGCGCCGCGACGAACAGGCGGCTGCGGCGGCCATCGGCCCAGGTGTCCCAGTGGCGCACGAACAGGCGGTCGTAGACCACGCCGGAGCTCTTCTTCGCGGCGGTGTCGTCGAGCTTTTTCTTCGTGCAGGCGAAGTCGGCCTTGCACTCGGCGAAGGTATCGGTGCTGAAGAGCACGCGCGTCCCATCCGGCGACAGCTTGTAGCTGGCGACATCCAGCGCGAAGGTCGTCAGCTGCCGGGGCGTGCCGCCCGCGGCCGGGATGGCGTAGAGCTGCTGGGTGCCGGACTTGCCGCTGAGGAAGTACACGGTCTTGCCATCGGCGGAGAAGGACGGCGAATTGACGTTCCAGCCTTCCGGGGTCAGCCGCTTGGGCGGCGCCATGTCACGGGTCAGCAGGTTGCGGACCCACAGGCTGCTGCTCGCCTTGACCACCTCGGCATCGACGATGCGCTTGGCAAACACGACGGTGCCGCCGTCAGGCGACAGGACCGGCGAGGACACGCGGTCCAGCTTCTGCAGGTCGCGCACGTCCAGGCCGCGGGCGGCGGCCAGTGACGGCAGCGCCGCCAGCAGGCAAAGGGGCAACAGGGCGAACGTCAGCTTCATCCGGGGCTCCGGCAACAGGAAAACCCCGATGTTAGGCGCTGGAGCCCGCCCGGCGCAAAGGCGTGAGGTCACGCCTTTGCGCGTTGTGTCCGGTCAGCGGGGGCCGGGCTCCACATCGCCCAGTGCCTTCGACTTGGCACCGGTGCGGTACAGCAGCCAGCCGACGATGGCCAGGATCACCAGGCCGACGATCTCGCCCTGCTGGAAGGCTGCCGGCAGCACCAGCACGTCGCGATCCTTGGTGGCGTAGATGGCCACGCCCACCGCGATACCCATCAATGCCTCGCCGGTGATCAGGCCGGCGGCGAACAGCGTGCCCGGGCGGTGCAGACGGTCGCGCGCCTCCTCGTCCTTCGTGCCGACCATGCCGTGGCGCTTCTCGACCAGGTAGGCCAGCAGGCCGCCGAGGAAGATCGGCACCATCAGCTCCAGCGGCAGGTAGATGCCGATGGCCGCGGCCAGCACCGGTACGCGGAAGCTGCTTTTCCGGGCCTTCAGCATCTCGTCGATGGCGATGATGACCGCACCGATGACCGCACCGATGGCGATGATGCCCCACGGCAGTTCGCCGCCGAACAGACCCTTGGCGACCGAGGCCATCAGTGTGGCCTGCGGTGCGGACAGCGGGTTCGGATGTTCGGCCGTCGGCGCGCCGATGCCGTAGGCCTCGGACAGGATGTTCAGCACGGGCGCCATGATCAGCGCGCAGGAGAACGCGCCGATGCCCAGCATCAGCTGCTGCTTCCACGGCGTGGCGCCGACGATGTAGCCGGCCTTGAGGTCCTGCAGGTTGTCGCCACCCACCGCGGCGGCGCAGCACACCACCGCGCCGATCATGATCGCGGCGACCGCCCCCAGCGGCGCGCCACCCACACCGACCGCCATGCGCCCGCTTTCGCCCAGCAACAGCAGCAGCACGACCGAGGCGAACAGGATGGTGGCGATGGTGATGCCCGACACCGGGTTGTTCGACGACCCCACCAGGCCGGCCAGGTAGGCCGACACCGACACGAACAGGAAGCCTGCCACGATCATGATGATCGCCATGGGGATGCTGACGTGCCACATGCCGACGATGGCCTGGTACAGCAGCAGCAGCGGCAGCACGAACACCACCAGCGCCACCAGCATCCACTTCATCGGCAGGTCGCGCTCGGTCTCCGCGACGTCGGCGCCGCCGGATCCGGCGCGTGCGGCGGCGATCCCGCTCTTCACGCCCGACAGCAGCGACTTGCGCAGCGAGAACAGCGTCCAGACACCGCCAATCAGCATGGCGCCGACGCCCAGGTAGCGGATCTTGGCCGACCAGATCGCGCCGGCCACGTCTTCGGCACCCGCCCCCGCGATGCTCTGCGCCAGCGCCGGATCGGAGCCCAGGAAGAACATGTGGTACAGCGGAATGGCGATATGCCAGGACAGGATGCTGCCGGACAGCACCACGATGCCGATGTTCAGGCCGACGATATAGCCCACGCCCAGCAGCGCCGGCGACAGGTTGGTGCCCAGGTAACCGAGGTACTTGCCGAAGAAGCCCGCGCCGGCCGCGGTGTCGGGGATCAGGCGCATGCCGCTGTGCGCGGCGACTTTCAGCACCGCACCGATGGCGGCGGAGAAGGCCAGGATCTTCAGGCCCGGACCGGGGTTCTCGCCGGCCTTCAGCACCTCGGCCGCCGCCTTGCCTTCGGGGAACGGCAGCGGCTCCTCGACGATCATCGAGCGGCGCAGCGGCACCGAGAACAGCACGCCCAGCAGGCCGCCGAGGCCGGCGATCGCCAGCACCCAGGAATACTGGAAGTCCTGCCAGTAACCCAGGATGATCAATGCGGGAATCGTGAAGATCACGCCCGCCGCGATCGACGAACCGGCCGAGGCGCCGGTCTGCACGATGTTGTTCTCCAGGATCGTGCCGCCGCCCAGCAGGCGCAGCACGCCCATCGAGACGACGGCCGCCGGGATGGCGGTGGCCACGGTCAGGCCGGCGAACAGGCCCAGGTAGGCATTGGCGGCCGACAGCACGACGGCCAGCACGATGGCCAGCACGACGGCGCGGAAGGTGAGTTGCGGCGTTCCCGGCGAGGTCATGGGTATTCCCGAAAGGCGAAAGCGGACAAGCTAGCGGTTGCCCCCGGTCAAGTCCAGCCACGCGGCGGCCCGTGCCGGGACCGCCGCTATACTCCGCGGCGACCACCCCGCCGGAGCGGCCCTTGCCCCACCCTGCCCCCGCCGCCCCTGGCCGCGACGATTTCCTCGGTCATCCCAAGGGCGTCTACGTCTGTTTCTTCACCGAGATGTGGGAGCGCTTCTCCTTCTATGGCATGAAGGCGCTGCTGCTGCTCTACCTGACCAAGTACCACCTGTTCGGCGACAACGCCGGCTACGACCTGCTGGGTGCGTACGGCGGGCTGGTCTACTGCATCCCGGTGATCGGTGGACTGCTGGCCGACCGCTGGCTGGGCATGCGCAAGGCGGTGGTGTTCGGTGGGGTGCTGCTGGTGCTGGGGCACGCCGGCATGGCATTCGAAGGCACGGCGGCGGTGTCCGAGGGCGGCGTGGTCACGCGCGACGAGGGCGCACTGCGCTTCACCTACCTGTCGCTGGCGCTGATCATCATGGGCGTGGGGTTCCTGAAACCGAACATCTCCACCCTCGTCGGGCGCCTGTACCCGCCCGATGACGCACGCCGCGACGGCGGATTCAGCCTGTTCTATGCCGGCATCAACCTGGGCGCGCTGTTCGCCTCGCTGGTGTGCGGTTACCTGGGCGAGACGTTGGGCTGGAAGTACGGCTTCGGCGCCGCGGGCATCGGCATGCTGCTGGGGCTGGCGATGTTCCTGTGGGGGCAGAAGTACCTGCACGGCCATGCCGAACCGAACGATGCGACGGCATTGCGCGCGCGCGTGCTGGGCGTGCCGCGCGAATGGCTGATCTATGCGGGCGCACTGGCCGGCGTGCTGCCCATCGCCTGGCTGATGTGGGCGGCGGCCAACGGCGCGTTCGCGCTGGGTGACGAGGTTTCGCTGGCGCTGATGCTGATGCTGGCCGTGCTGCTGGCGGTGCTGGCATGGTTCGGCTGGTTCATCACCACGCAATGCACCCCGGTCCAGCGCCAGCAGATGCTGGCGCTGATGGCGATGATCTTCATGTGCCTGGTGTTTTTCACCCTGTACGAGCAGACCTATGGCTCCTGGGTGATGTTCACCGACCGCCTGCTGACCAAGGACCTGTTGCCTTCGCTGGTCCAGCCGCAGGAAGTGATGGTGTGGTCGGACAGTCTGTGGACCAACGTGGGGCTGTTCCTGTCGCGCGCACCGTGGTCGATGGTCTCGCTGCTGTTGGCGCCGCTGTCGTTCGTGGTGGCCGCGCGCATGTCCGAACGCAATCCCGCCTCGCGCGCACCGCGTGCGCTGTTCATCGCGGTCGCGGTGCTGATGTTGGCCATGATGCTGCGCGACAGCGTGGTGCTGCCGCAGACCGCGGGTTCGCTGACCTATCTCGGCGCGCTGTTCCTGGTGCTGCTGGCGCCTGTTTTCGCCTGGCTGTGGGCAGGCCTGGGGCGCCGCGGACGCGACCCGTCCAAACCGTTCAAAGCCGCCCTGGGCCTGGCGTTCGCGGGCCTGTCGTTCGTACCCCTGGCCATGGCCGCGCAGCAGGCCGGCGAGAGCGGGCAGATGGCGAGCGTCTGGTGGCTGGTGCTGGCCTACCTGATCCTGGAGATCGGGGAGATGTGCCTGGCGCCGGCCAGTCTGTCGGCCGTCACCCAGTTGTCGGTGCCGCGCGTGGTCGGGCTGATGATGGGCACGTGGTTCCTGGCGACGGCTTTCTCGGAAGCGCTGGCGGCGCTGTTCGGCAAACTGGCTGCCATCGGGACACCGGAAGACCCGTTGCTGGACATGGCAGAAGCCGCCGGCACGTACGCGGGCCTGTTCTGGCTGATGACGTGGATCGGACTGGGATGCGCGCTGGTCGCCTTCATCGCGGCCCCGCTGCTGCGCCGGATGATGCACGGCGTGAAGTAAAAACCGATCCGCGGCGCATCTAAAAAGAAAGAACGGCGCCTCGCGGCGCCGTTCCTCGTTCGCATGTCGCTCGACCAGCGATTACTTGGCCGTCGCGCCGCCCAGGTGGCGATGGAAGAAGGCGAGCAGTCGTGTGTAGTACTCGCGCTCGTGTTCCTCCTTGTAGAAACCATGCCCTTCGGTCCTGTAGTACAGGGTCTCGACGGGGACGCCCGCTGCCTTCAGGCGACGCTCCATCAGCTCGCTGTGCGCGATAGGTGCCCGTTCGTCTTCGCCACCCGCTGCCAGGAAGACCGGCACCTTGATGCGATCAGCCATGTTGGTGGGGGAAACCGCTGCCACGTCCGATCTGGCACCAATCCAGTCCTTGATGAAGTTCTCGCCCCATCTGCTTCGCTGGGTGTCTCCTGCCGTGTGCATCATCGGCAGATCGTAGACACCCACATAGCCAGCCGCGCACTTGTAGAGTGCCGGCTCCTTGGCGACGCCAGTCAGCGATGCGTAGGCGCCATAGCTCGCGCCATACATGCATATCCTCGACGGATCCGCCAACCCACTGTCGATGGCCCAACGCGTGGCATCGGTCAGATCGTCCTGCATTTTCAGGCCCCATTGCCGCGCACCCGCACTCTCGAATGCACGCCCATAGCCTCCCGAGCCACGGAAGTTCACCTGGAGAACGGCGTAGCCTGCCGCCGCCAGAAGCTGAGGCTCGAACTCGAAAGTCCATTCATCCCGCACGCCGAAAGGGCCACCATGTGGAAGGACAATCAACGGAAGCTTCGAGTTCGGCTTTCCGGGCATGGTCACATAACCGTGCAGGTCCAGCCCATCCCGCGACTTCAGGGAAATGGGCCGGACCTCAGCCATGTGTTCGGGGTCGAACCAGTCCTTACGGCTTACCAGGTAATCGACCTTCTTGTCTTCAATGCGGTAGAGATAGAAGTCGCCTGGATTGCGGTCACTGGACGCCTCAACCAAGGCTGTCTTGCCGTCGCGCGTGACGCTTGCGATCTTCACCGACTGCCCAGGCAGAGCCGCCTCCAGCGAGCGATAGAGTCGCGCGGCGGCACTCTTCTCATCGAAGAACACAGTGCGCGCCTTCCCGTCCATCAGCATTACACCCAAGGGGACCCTGCCCGGCGGATTCAGCAGTGAATCGAGCCTCACGATGCCGTCCTTGTAGATGATCGCCTGTGGGCTTACCGATGGGTCCTGGAAAATGGTCTTCTGATTTCCGGATGCCACATCCATCGCAACGACAGAGTTGGGGCCCTTGGGATTCTCCACAGAGAGATAGGCCGTCGCATCATCACTGGAGAACCCGATGGGTCGCTGCCGCCGGCCGGTAATGCCTTCATCGTTCAGTAGTTGCCATTCCGCCCCATCGCCTACACGGTAATAGAGCTTGTTGGCATTGTCCGACGTTCGCCCGAAGGCGAAACGCACGACACCCTTGTTGTCCGTGACAAAATCCGCTTCAGGAACGGGCGAACGGGCGACGGGCGTACGCCTTCCCGTATAGACATCCAATCGTTCGGCTCGGGTGAAGGGCAATTCCCCGAACGGCCTCACCATGATGATCACGTACTTGTCGTCATCAGGCAGGGTATCGACCAGATAAGCACCTACGTCCTCGACCTTCTTCGGCTGGATATTGGTGCCCGGCCCACGACTCTGCACGCGATAACCGACCAGCGACTCTTTCGAACCGCCGTCTGCATTCATGCCATACAGTTCGCCCGTCAGTTGAGGGCTGTCGAGCAAGCCGAACTTCTGCGAGATCGAGAAGACGAGCCGCTCCGGATTGACCCACCAGAAGTCGGCAATATGGTTGTTCTGTCCGAGCGAGAATGATCCGGTTAGCTTGTTGTCGGCACGACTCATCACCACTAGCACCGTACGATCCTCAAGAGGAACCGTCGCGGCGTAATACTCGCCATTCGGCGACAACTTGATGTCCTCGAACTTGTCCTTCCTGATGAATGCCCCAACGTCCACCTGCGCCTGCGCCTGCGCCGGTGGAACCCACCCCGCTGCCATGCCCGCGCACAGCAGCGCAGCCAAACCCCATTTAAAACTCCGAATCATCTCCTTCCCCTTTGTCGCTTCCAGAAAAAAAGGCGCCGGCAGTGGCTGCCGGCGCCCGTATTGCCTACGCGAACACGCTCTCGTCGACGCGATTGCGGCCCAAACTACCTTGCGCCCTTGCCGCCGATGTTCTTGGCGAAGAAATCAAGCGCCTTGCTGTAGAAGTTCAGGTTGTTCTCTTCCTTGTAGAAGCCATGTCCCTCGCCGGAGGCGATGATCACATCGACCGGCGGATTGCCGGCCCGCGTCAATGCCTTGGCCATGGCTTCGGTGTGTTCCGGCGGGCAGCGTGCGTCGCGCGCGCCGGCCACCAGCATCACCGGAATCCGGATCTTGTCCACGTGGTTGATGGGCGACATGGCATCCTGCTCCGCACGCGTCCCGCCGAAAGCGCGGTTCAGATAGCGCAGACCGTCCTCGCGCTTGCTGGTATCGCTCTTGGTGAACTGGATCTGCGCATCGTACAGACCCACGTAACCCAGAGCGCACTTGAACAGGCTGGGCTCGCGTGCCGGCGCCATCAGCGACGCATACCCACCGAAGCTGCCACCGTAGATGCAGATGCGGTCCTTGTCGGCATAGCCTTGGTTGATCGCCCACCGGGTGCCATCGATGATGTCGTTCATGATGCCTTCGGCCCACTGACCGTAGGCCATTTCCTCGAACGCCTTGCCGAAGCCGCCGGAACCGCGGTAGTTGATCTGCAACACCGCATAGCCGCGATTGGCGAACATCTGGTTCTCCGTGCTGAAGCCCCAAGTGTCGCGCGGGCCCATCGGGCCACCGTGCACATTGACGATCATCGGCAGGTTCCTGGCATCCGAACCCTTGGGAAGCGTCAGATAGCCATGGATCTTCAGCCCATCGCGCGTGGTGAAGCTGACCGACTTGATGGTGCCCATGTCCTTGGCATCCAGCCAGCGCCGGCTGTGCATCAGATAACGCGCCTTGCCCGTGTCGCGATCATACAGGTACAGCTCGCCCGGATTGCTGTCGCTGGAGACCGACACCACGATCTTCTTGCCATCCTGCGTGGCGCTGGAGAAACTGACGTACTGCCCCGGAAACGCGGACGCCAGCGAGGCGTAGATCTCGGCATCGGGGTGCTGCTCGTCCAGCAGGCTGACCTGCGGAGCCCCGGCCATGGTCATCGCACCGATGACATTCTCGCCATCCGCCGAGCGGATGAGCCCGGCGACTTCGGACACCGGATCCTGGAACAGCTTGTTGAATGCGCCCGTTTCCGTATCCAGCGTACCGAAGGCGTCAGGCACCTTGCCGTCGCCCTGCGTCGCGTAGACCGTGCCGTCTGCCGCACTGCTGATGATGCGGATGCGCTTGCCGGAGGCCTTGGAGCTGTTGACCAGCGACCATTTGCCCGCGGCATCACGACGATAGAGTTCGTTGTGCGAATCGGAGTAGTTGCCCTCTTCGTCCTGGGTGTCGTAGCAGACCGCGAAACGGGGTTCCTTCGCCGGATCCAGCGCGATCTCGCAGTTGTCACGCGGCGCGCGGGCCAGCGACTTGCGGCGACCCGAGAGGGTGTCCATCAGCACGAGTTCGGCGCCCGCGCCGCTCGAGGAGCGCTGGTAGTTGGCTTCCATGACGACGTTGACGTCATCGTTCTTCAGCGTATCAACCAGGCTGAAGGACTCGGCGCCCACGGTCTTGCCCCGCTGCGTGGCATCCCGGGTACCGTAGAAGATGAGCGGACGCGGCTGACTGCCATCGGCATTGACGGCATACCACTCGCCGGTTCCAGCGGGCCGCGCGTAGCTGCCGATCTTCTTCACCGAGTTGAAAAGCAGGCGATTCGGGCTGGTCCAGTAGAAACTGCCGACGCTCTTCTCATCCGGCAGCTGGTTGACCTTGATGATGCTCAGGTCGCTGGTACGCAACACGGTCAGCAGATCCTGTTCACCGCGGTCCACCGTCATGGCCAGGTATTCGCCGTTCGGCGAGATCTTGACCGAGCTGTAGGTCGGATGCTTGACGAAATCCTCGACCGGAATCAGCTTCTGGGCAGACGCACTTCCGCTAGCCAACAAGGCCGCCAGGGCGGCGGCCAGTTTCAACGATTGCTTCATGACTCTCCCTTATGGTGCCCACCGTCATCGCGGGTCTTCGGGAGTTTATCCAAAATTCAGCTGCGCAGGTCGCCCAGCACCCGGGCCAGCCCTTCCTGCCATTCCGGCAGCGGGGCGCCCAGCGCTTCTTCGAGCAAACCCGTGTCAAGGCAAGAATAGGCAGGACGACGGGCGCGGGTGGGAAAGTCCTGGGTCTTGATGGCGGTCACCGTGGGCGCGCATGCCAACAGGCCGCATTCGGCGGCACCGGCCAAGATCTCGCTGGCAAACCCGTGCCAACTGGTCTCGCCACGCGCCGTAAGGTGGAAAGTGCCGCCGGGCAGATGGGGTTGCCCCAACAACCGGGCTGTCACATCCGCGATGAGGTAGGCCGGCGTGGGCGTCCCCCGCTGGTCAGCGACCACGCGGAGCTCATCGCGCTCGGCACCAAGCCGGAGCATGGTCTTCAGGAAATTGTGTCCGCGGGCACCGTATACCCAGGCTGTGCGGAGGATGAAGTGGCGCGCGCCCGATGCCCGGACCGCCTCTTCCCCCGCCAGCTTGCTTGCCCCATAGACACCCAGCGGGGCGGTCGCGTCATCCTCGCGATAAGGACGGGTTCCCTGGCCATCGAACACGTAGTCGGTGGAGTAATGCACGAACGGAATGCCACCTGCCTCACATGCCGTGGCGAGCACGCCGGGCGCGACCGCGTTGGCGCGGAACGCGGCATCGGCATCATCTTCGGCCTTGTCCACTGCGGTGTAGGCCGCCGCATTGACGACAATGGAAGGCGCGATGCGCTCGACCAGCCGGGCCAGCGTGTCGGGCTGGTCGAAATCGGCGACTTCAGCGGCACGACCGTCCGGCAGTTCGCCCGAGCGAGTCGTGGCGACGATCTCGCCGAGCGGGGCAAGACTGCGGCGCAGCTCATGGCCGACCTGGCCATTGGCACCCAACAACAAGATCTTCATGCCACGTAGACCGGCAGGCGGTCCGGCGCGATGTCCGACAGCAGCGGGGCAACTTCGTCCTTCGCGGACAGCAACGGGGCACTCACCGGCCAGTCGATGCCGATGGCAGGGTCATCCCAGCGCACACCGGCATCGGCCACCTTGTCGTAGACCGCCGTGCACAGGTAACTGAATACCGCACGCTCTGAAAGCACCGCGAAGCCGTGGGCGAACCCTTCCGGAATCCAGAACTGGCGCTTGTTCTCCGCGCTCAGCACCACCGCCGCCCATTGTCCGAAGGTGGGCGATCCGCGGCGGATATCGACAGCCACATCGTAAACCTCGCCTTCCAGCACGCTGACCAGCTTGCCCTGCGGATTCGGCCACTGGTAATGCAGGCCACGCAGAACGCCGCGTGCGGACGAGGAGACATTGCTCTGCACGAACGCGGTCGGCAGGCCATGTTCGCCATAGCGCTTCGCGTTCCAGGTCTCGAAGAAGAAACCGCGATCGTCGCCGAACACCGCCGGATCGATCGCCACGCAGCCCGGCAGTTGGGTTGCAACGATCTTCATCGCACCACGCCACGCGACGCGAGCGAAAGCAGGTACTGGCCATAGCCGTTCTTGGCCAGCGGTGCCGCAAGCTTCTCGAGTTGTGCGGCGTCGATCCAGCCGTTGCCGAATGCGATTTCCTCCGGGCAACACACCCGCAACCCCTGGCGCGCCTCGATCGTCTCGATGAAGTTGGAGGCCTCCAGCAACGACTGGTGGGTGCCGGTGTCCAGCCACGCGTGGCCGCGACCCAGCGGTTCCAGGTGCAGGTTGCCCGCTTCCAGATAGCGGCGATTGAGGTCGGTGATTTCCAGTTCGCCGCGCGGGGACGGCTTGAGCGAAGCCGCGTAATCGCTGGCCTGGCCATCGTAGAAATACAGGCCGGTCACCGCGTAGTTCGAACGCGGTTTGGCCGGCTTTTCCTCGATGTCCACGACGCGACCGTCCGCATCGAATTCGGCCACGCCGTAGCGCTCCGGATCACTGACCCAGTAGCCGAATACCGTGGCCCCGTCCTGCCGTGCATCCGCGCGACGCAGTACCTCGGTGAATCCATGGCCGTGGAAGATGTTGTCGCCCAGGACCAGGCAGCTCGGCTGGCCGGCCACGAAGTCGCGACCGATCAGGTAGGACTGCGCCAGGCCATCCGGACTGGGCTGGACCGCGTACTCGATGTTCATGCCCCATCGGGTGCCGTCGCCCAGCAGTGTCTTGAACAAGGCCTGTTCGTGCGGCGTATTGATCACCAGCACGTCGCGGATGCCCGCCAGCATCAGTACGCTGAGCGGGTAGTAGATCATCGGCTTGTCGTAGACCGGCAGCAGCTGCTTGCTGATGGCCTGCGTCAACGGGTAGAGGCGCGTGCCGGTACCACCGGCGAGGATGATGCCCTTGCGTGTCGTCATGAGGGATTCCTTTCGATCAGGCGGCGGCGCCGATGCGTTCCAGACGATAGCTGCCATCCAGTACGCGGGTCACCCAGTCCTGGTTGGCGAGATACCAGTCGACCGTCTCGGCGATGCCCCGCTCGAAGGTGTACTCCGGCTCCCACCCCAACTCATCGCGCAGCTTGGAGGCATCGATCGCGTAACGGCGATCGTGGCCGGGTCGATCCGCCACGAACGTGATCTGGCTGGCGCGCGGCTGACCGTCCTCGCGCGGACGGCGCGCATCCAGCAGGCGGCAGATGGTATGCACCACGTCCAGGTTCTGCATCTCGGCGTTGCCGCCCACGTTGTAGGTTTCGCCGACGCGGCCACGCTCCAGGACGGTTCTGATCGCCCGGCAGTGATCGCCGACGAAGAGCCAGTCCCGCACATTCTTGCCGTCGCCATAGACCGGCAGCGGCTCGCCTGCCAGCGCGCGCGCGATGATCAGCGGGATCAGCTTTTCGGGGAAATGGAAGGGGCCGTAGTTGTTCGAGCAGTTGGTGGTCAGCACCGGCAACCCGTAGGTATGGTGGAACGCGCGGACCAGATGGTCCGAGGCCGCCTTGGACGCCGAATAAGGGGAATTCGGCGCATACGGCGTGGTTTCGGTGAACGTGCCGGTGTCGCCCAGCGATCCGTAGACCTCGTCCGTCGACACGTGCAGGAAGCGGAACGCATCGCGGCGCGCGCCTTCCAGCGACTTCCAGTAGTCGCGCACCGATTCGAGCAGGCCCAGCGTGCCGACGACATTGGTCTCGATGAAAGCGGCCGGACCGTCGATGGAGCGGTCCACATGGCTCTCCGCGGCGAAATTGACCACGGCGTCCGGCTGGTGCTCGGCCAGCAGGCGTGCCACCAATCCGCGGTCGCCGATATTGCCCTGCACGAACAGGTGCAGGGGATTGTCCTGGATCGACGCCAGGGTATCCAGGTTGCCCGCGTAGGTCAGGGCATCCAGGTTGATCACGCGAATGCCCTGGGCGACCGCCCGCAGGACGAAATTGCCACCAATGAAACCGGCGCCACCGGTGACAAGCCAAGCCGGCACGTTACTCTCCATGTCAGAAATCATGCTCTTGTTCGAACCGGCAAAGATCAGAACGGGATGTCGTCATCCGCGAAGTCGTCCATCGGCGCCTGCTGCGGTGCCGGCGCCTGGCGGCGCGGGGCGTTGCCCGAGGAGCCGTAGTCCTGGCGGGCCGGGCGCGCGGCGCGCTCTCCACCGCCGCCGCCGCCACCGCCTTCACCACGACCGCCGAGCATCTGCATCTCGTCGGCGATGATATCGGTGGAATACTTCTCGACGCCGTCCTGGCCGGTGTACTTGTCGTAACGCAGCGAGCCTTCCACGTAGACCGAACTGCCCTTGCGCAGGTACTCGCCGGCGATCTCGCCCAGCTTGCCGAAGAACACCACGCGGTGCCATTCGGTCCGCTCCTGCTGGTTGCCGTCCTTGTCCTTGCGAACGCTGGTGGTCGCCAGGCTGATGCGGGTGATCGCCATGCCACCCTGGGTATAGCGGGTTTCCGGGTCGTTGCCGAGGTTGCCGACCAGGATGACTTTGTTGATGCCACGGGCCATATCGTTATTCCGTTCAGAAACACCCGCCAGGCGCGGGCATAGACCAGTGGAGTATACCGTCGCACCGGCGGCCATCGCCGCGACACCCGGCCTAATGTCAGAAAACCCCGACCGGCCCCCTTATAATTCCGTGACTCCCCCGCCGCGAACCGCATGTCAGCCGTCCAATCCCCTCGCCCCGCGCTGGCCCTGCCCGGGATCCAGTCGCTTGCCCAGGCCGACATGGCCGCCGTGGATACCCTCATCCGGGCCCGGCTGGCCTCGGACGTGGTGCTGATCAACCAGATCGCCGACCACATCATTTCGGCGGGCGGCAAGCGCCTGCGTCCCATGCTGGTGATCCTGGCGGGGAAGGCCTGCGGGCCCACCGGTGCCGACCATCACCAGTTGGCGGCCATCATCGAGTTCATCCATACCTCCACCCTGCTGCACGACGATGTGGTGGACGAGTCCGACCTGCGTCGTGGCCGCAGCACCGCGAATGCCCTGTGGGGCAACGCCCCCAGCGTGCTGGTGGGCGACTTCCTGTATTCGCGCAGCTTCCAACTGATGGTGGAACTGGACCGGATGGACGTGATGCGCCTGCTGGCCGACACCACCAACCGGATCGCCGAAGGCGAAGTGCTGCAGCTGCTGCACGTACACAATCCGGATACCGACGAAGCGGCTTACCTGCGCGTCATCGAACGCAAGACCGCCGTGTTGTTCGCCGCCGGCACGCGCCTGGGTGCGCTGGCGTCCGGCGCGGACGCCGCCACACAGCAGAGGCTGTACGACTATGGCATGCACCTGGGCTATGCCTTCCAGATCGCCGACGACGTGCTTGATTACACCGCCGACGCGGCCGACCTGGGCAAGAACCTCGGTGACGACCTGGCGGAGGGCAAGGCCACCCTGCCGCTGATCCACGCCATCCGCCACTCGCCCGCGGAGGTCGCCGAGCGGTTGCGGACCATCGTGCGGGAAGGCGATGCGTCGGCCATGCCCGAGGTGCTCGCGGCCATCCGCGCGACCGGCGGCCTGGAATACAGCCAGCGGCGCGCGGACCAATACGCCGACGCCGCCGAACGCGCGTTGGATGGCCTGGCCGAAACGGACGCCCTGGCGGCCCTGCGTGGACTGGCCCGCTACGCGGTCGCCCGCAAGTATTGAGCGCATGACCTTCCTGCGCCGGGGCAGGAAGGCCGTTGCCCGGCATTCCGCTCAATCCCGCGCGAACACGTCCTCGAAGAAGTCGCCCATCATGCGATAGGCCCGCTTCGCCGACCGCGCGTGATAGACGCAGCCCGGCGGGTTCTGCGCATCGGCTTCGGCGAAGCAATGGACCGCCCCGCTGAAGTTGACGAACTGCCAGTCGGCGCCGGCCTTGCGCATCTCGTCCTGGAAAGCGGTGATTTCCGCTGCGGACACGTAGCTGTCGTCGCCACCGTTGAGCACCAGCACCGGCGACTTCACTGGACCGGCGGCCGGCAGGTCGGTGGCGAGCCCCCCATGCAGGCTGACCACACCCGACAGCGCATCGCCCGCACGGACGAGCTCCAGCACCGTGCTGCCGCCGAAGCAGTAGCCGAACGCACCGATGCGGGTGGCATCGACGAGTGTTGCCGGCTGCTGCTTCAGAACCTCGACCGCCTTCTGCACGCGGGCCCGCAGCTTCGGGCGGTCGGCGCGCATCGCGTTGGCGACGGGACCGGCCTCGGCATCCGTCTTCGGACGGATGCCCTTGCCGTAGACATCGGCAACCAGCACCACGTAATCATCCCCGGCCACGAGATGCGCTTTCTCGATGGCGGACTCATTGACGCCCTTCCAGTTGGGCACCATCACCAGCCCGGGGCGCGGCTGCTTCACACTGTCGTCGTAGACGAGGTAACCCGAGAAGGTATCGCCATCGATCTTCCATTCGACCGGTTTGGCGACGGGTGCGGCCGACACCATGGGCGACCACAGGAGGAACAGCAGGCAGGACAGCAGCGGGATGCGGCGCATCGATGGACTCCTCGGCGGGTGATTGGCGCAGTGTACGCCGCCCCCTGCACGACGGGCTTGACGCCGCTTGCGGCCTGGCACTCAGGCGATGCCGAGCCCGGGGATGGCGGTGATGCTGTCCGGATCGAAGCCTGCCAGCTCCGCGAAATGACGGCCACGCGCCACGTAGTCGCGGTACTGGCCGAAACTCGGCGCGCCCGGCGACAGCAGGACGACGCCTTCGCTGCCCAGCGCCTTGCGCGCGGCTCCCACTGCCTCGGGCAGCGTCTCGACGCCGACCAGCGTGAAACCCGCCTCGCGCGCCACGGGCGCGAGCAGCGCGTGGATACGCGGCCCGTTGGCGCCCATCGTGATGATGGCGGCGGGCGCACCGTCACGCATGTCCGTCGCAAACTCCGACCAGTCCACGCCGCGGTCATGGCCACCCACCAGCAGTGCGATGCGGCGTCCCGCAAAGCACTCGAGCGCGGCGAGCGTCGCATGCGGCGTGGTACTGATCGAATCGTTGACCCAGGTGATGCCGTCACGCGTGCCCATCGCCTGCAGGCGATTCGGCAACGGGCGGAAGGACTGCGCATGCGCGACCAGCGGCAGCGCATCGATGCCACGCGCTTCCAGTGCGGTCAGCACGGCGCACAGGTTGCTGCGGTTGTGGCGTCCCGGCAGCGGCAACGGACGCGTATCCATCACGAAGACGTCGCCGCGATACAGATCGTCCTCGCGCAGGTGCCAGCCACCGGCATGGTTGAACCAGCGCACGTCGCTCCGCGGAAGCTCGAGTTTCGCCAGGCGGGGATCGGCCGCGTTGAGCACGGCGATTCGGGGATGCGCGGCGGTGACCAGCTTCAGCTTGTCCTCGATGTAACGCGCTTCGCTGCCATGCCAGTCCAGGTGCTCGGGAAACAGGTTCAGCACGATCGCCACGTCCGGTCGCGCACCGCTGGCCGCGACATCACCGGTCTGGTAACTGGACAGCTCGATGGCCCACGCGTCCGGCGCCGGTTGCGGATCCAGCACCTCCAGCATCGGCAGGCCGATGTTGCCGGCCAGGACAGTACGCTTTCCCGCCGCGCGCAGCAGGTGCGCGAGCAGCGAGGTGGTCGTGCTCTTGCCCTTGGTGCCGGTGACGCAGAACGTGTGCGCCACCACGCCGTCATCGTCGGCGTGCTCGGCGAACCACAGGGTGGTTCCGCCGATGAAACGCGTACCGGACGCGGCCGCGGCGACCGCCACGGGCGTGTTCGGGCTGATGCCCGGTGACTTGATGACGACGTCGAAGCGAGACAGGTGTTCGGCGGTCGCTTCGGTTTCCACCGAGAGCAGCGCATCGCCCAGTGCCGCGGCGTCCGCGGCTTCCTGTTCGCTGCAGAAAAGCGTCAGAGGCAGAGACGGCAGCCGCGCACGCACCGCGTGGTGGGCAGCGCGACCTTCGCGCCCCCACCCCCACAGCGCGACACGCTTGCCCTCAAGCTGCGAAATTCGCACGCAGGCGCTCCCACAGCGCGGCGGGGACGCGGTGTTCGCCGCCGATTTCGAGCAGCGGTGCGATGGCCAGCTCGGCGGCATCGAGTTGCGGACGGATCTCGCGATTGAACCGCGCGACGATCACGTCCTCGCGCCATTCCGGCCGGTCACCCAGCACGGCCATCGCCGCCCGCGACTCCTGCCCTTCGCCGACGCATTCGAACGGCTTGTGGTCCTGGTACTCCAGCAGCGCGTCGAAGCCGCCGGTCTGGTTCGCGTCGTCAAGCAGGTTGCGGCCGAAGATGCCCACCAGGCGCGGCTTGGGCATGAACGGCGCCAGCGCCAGGAACACGAAGTGGCACTTCGGGCACACGCCGCACCAGCGATTCACCGGGCGCTCGCCCAGCAGGTGGAAGTTGCGGTTGCAGCTGGAGAAATGCGCATCGTAGTGGTCGGTCCGCGCGAACTGCCGCGCCACGGCCAGCTCCGACAGCGGGCGCAGCAGTGAGTAGTAGCGCAGGTCGGCCGCCACCTGCGACTGCACGTGCTCGCCGAACGCACGTTCGAATGCCCAGCCCTTCGACCACTGGTGGTTCACCTCGCCGGTGCCCGGGATCATGCTGCCGTAGCTGGCCGAGCGTTCGTTGGAGAACACCACCTGGTCCACGCCGTGCAGCAATGCCGCCAGCACCATGATGGCGGAGTTGATGGCGGTTACCGGAATGTGGCCGTTCCATGCGCCTTGCCGGTTGTACTCGAACAACTCCGGCGCCAGCGCGCGGCCGATGTTGAGGGTCGGCAGGCCGGTGCGGGCGGCGCAGGCGGCGATCAACTGCGAACCGCCGATCCAGGTAACCGTCTGTTGGATGCCTGCGCCACGCAGCGCTTCGATGCTGACCAGCGAATCCTTGCCGCCGCCGATGGCGACCAGCGCGTGCTCACGCAGGCCCACCGGCAACGCGGTGGGAGTGGCGGGCGCGCCCACCGGGAAACGGACCCGCCCATGCAGGCTCAATCCGTTGCGGTAGGCAAACTCGCCCAGGCCGTGAACGTAGACCTGCTCCATCAGCACAGCCGTCGCGGCATCGATGGCGTATCCGTCGATGCGGATCTCGTTGGGCACCGCGGCTTTGTAGTAGCTGACGCCGGTGATCAAGTGCAGCAGCTGCACGGCCTTCTCCACCGCTGCCGCCCGCGTGTCGTCCACGACGAAGGGAGCGCCGGGGATGGTGACGGTCTCGATCAGTTCGGGGCCGTCGTCGAAGGCATACACCAGGCGCGCAACACCGCTTTCCGCATCGAACGAACAGCGGACGAAGCGGAAGGTGCGGACGGTGCTCTTGTCGAATACGCTCATGATTGCCCTGTGGTGTTGCCGGTCAACCGGCGCAGATAGCGTCGGCTGGCGAAATATTCAAGGATGAAAGCCGGGACCGCGCCGAACACGACAGCGATCATGGAACCGTAGAAAACGATCACCGGCAGCCAGGCGAGGGATTCCCGCCAGTGGCCCGGCGAAGCCGCGGTGATCTGGTCGACGGCCGTGGCCACCAGCAGCCATGCCGCCAGGGCCAGGGGAAACAGCAGGAACACGACCAACAACGTGCGCAACGTCATGCCGCCCGGCGCCCAGCGCCGTCCGAGATGCAGCGCCCGTCCGTGCCAGCGGGTGACGCACCACGCACCCAATCCCGTCGCCAGCCACGCCGCCGGCACGAGTTTCAGCGATGCCAGCAGGTCACCCAGGTCCGGCATGCGGCGATCGATGTCCAGCAGCAGCACGACCGCCACCAGCAGGCCCGTCGCAGCCAGCATGCTGGCCAGGATGAATTCGGCGCGCGGCGCCATCAGTCGCGGCCCCCGTCCGTACGCTCCGCATCCCGCACGAGGCCTTCCAGCACGTCCTCGGCCGGCAGCTCGCGCAGGTTGTAGGTGTTGGCCATGGAGTAGCCGTAGGCGCCGGCATCGGCGAACAGCAGCAGGTCGCCCTCGGCAGTCGCCGCCGGCAAACGGCGGCGCTTGCCGAACACATCGCTGGATTCGCAGATCGGGCCGACCACGTCGAAGGCATCCTCGACCGCATCATCCAGCCGCGTCAGGTTGGCCACGTCGTGCCAGGCGTCGTACAGCGCCGGACGCATCAAGGCGTTCATGCCCGCATCCGCACCGACACGGCGGATGCCTTCCTTCTCCACCACCTGCGTGACGCGGGTGAGCAGCACGCCGGATTCGGCCACCAGATAGCGGCCGGGCTCGATCACCAGCTGGTAGTTGGGGTACGCCGCCTTGATGTCGGCCAGCCCGGCGGACCAGGCATCCAGATCGAAAGGTTCGTCGTCGGCGGTGTACGGAATCGGCAGGCCGCCACCGATGTCGATGCTCTGGATGGTGCCGATCTGGTCGGCGATGCCGCACAGCTCATCGAACACCTGGCGCCAGTGCTGCGCGGTTTCCACGCCACTGCCCAGATGCGCATGCAGGCCGACGATGCGGGTGCCCAGCGCGCGTGCTTCCGTCAGGAATTCCTCCACCCGCGACAGCGGCAGACCAAACTTGGAGGTCTTGCCCCCGGTCTTGACCTTGTCGTGGTGGCCATCGCCGCGGCCCAGGTCCACGCGCAGCCACAGGCTGCGGCCGCGGAACAGATCGGGCCAGTGCTTCAGCGCCTCCACGTTGTCCAAGGTGACGGTGACGCCCTTGTCCAGCGCGAAGGCATACTCGCCGCGTGGCGCGAAGCTCGGGGTGAACAACACGTCACCCGCGGCCAGATGGGGCACGGCCGCGAACACGCGCTCCAGCTCGCCCTGCGACACGCACTCCAGCCCGAAGCCTTCCGCCACGATGGCCTTGAGCAGTGCGGGATGCGAATTGGCCTTGATGGCGTAGAACCTGCGGTCGACCGCGGGAATCGCGGCCAGCGTGCGGGCGCGGGCCTGCACGGTGGGCAGGTGGTAGGCGTAACGTGGCGTGCCCGTCGCGCCCAGCGCCCGCAGCGCCTCGCGGGCATCCGCATCGTGCCACCAGGGCGTACCGCGACGGCGCACGCCGCCCAGGATCTCGCGCCAGCGCGGACCGAACACACTGGTCTCTTCCACCGGCATCGCGTCGCTTTCGATCAGTGCCGCGTGCAGCAGCGGCAGCATGCCGTCGGCATCGGCTTCATCGATGACGAAGGTCAGGTTGAGGTCGTTGGACGACTGCGAGATCAGGTGCACGCGTTCGCGGCCGAACATCGCCCACACGTCGGACAGCTTGTGCAGCAGCGAGCGCATGCCACGTCCGACCAGCGTGATGGCGGTGCACGGCGCGATCACCTTCACCCGGCAGATCTCCGCCAGGTCCGCCGACAGCGCGGCCAGCACGTCGGTGTTGACCAGGTTCTCGCTGGGGTCGAGCGACACGGTGACGTTGGTTTCCGACGAACCGATCAGGTCCACCGACAATCCATGCTTCTTGAAGCGCGCGAACACGTCCGCCAGGAAGCCCACCTGCTGCCACATGCCGATGCCTTCCATCGACACCAGCACGATGCCGTTGCGGCGGCTGACCGCCTTCACCCCCGGCACCGTCCGCGCATTGCCGTCGATGCTGGTGCCCGGCAGGTCGGGGCGCTCGGTATCCAGGATGGCCATCGGCACGCCGGCATCGCGGCACGGCTTGATCGAGCGCGGGTGCAGCACCTTGGCGCCGGTGGTGGCGATTTCCTGCGCTTCGTAATAGTCCAGCCGCGTCAGCAGGCGGGCGTCCGGCACTTCGCGCGGATTGGCGCTGAACATGCCGGGCACGTCGGTCCAGATCTCGACCCGCTGCGCGCCGAGCAGCGCACCGAAGTAGGCGGCCGACGTATCCGAACCGCCGCGACCGAGGATGGCGGTACCGCCGTCGGCGTGCCGCGAGATGAAGCCCTGCGTCAGCAGCAGGCCATGCGGCTGTTCGGCAAAGGCACGACGCCAGTCCTGGTCGGGCGCGGTGCTGCAGGACACCGACAGGCGCTGCGCCCACGCGCTCTGGTTGGGCAGGAAGGTGGCCTGCAGCCAATGTCGCGCGTCCACCCAACCGAAATCCAGGCCCTGCGCGCGCAGGTAGGCCGCGCCGAGCGTGGACGAAAGCAGTTCGCCCTGACCCAGCACTTCCGCCTGCCAGTCCAGCGTGCGGGTGGCGGCGCGCGGGTCGGCCAGCAAACCGCGCAGCATGGCCAGGCGCTCGCCCAGCACGGCATCGGCGTCCAGTTCCAGCTCGGCCAGGAATTCGCGGTGGCGCTGTTCGAGCTTCGCCACGCGCTCGCTGCTGTCGGCGGCGCCATCGGCGATGGCGGTGAGTTCGTTGGTGACGCCGGACAGCGCGGACACCACCACCAGCACCCGTGCGCCGTTCTCGTCCGCCCGTTTTTTCGCCAACCGGCCAATCGTGTCCCAGCGATGACGACGCGACACCGAGGTGCCGCCAAACTTGAGGACGATCCAACGATCAGGTGCGGGGGTGGCAGGAGGCATGGATAGAATGAGGGGGATGCCCGAACCCTTCGGGCGTGAACCGTCGATTCTAGCCGAAGCCCTTCCCCGGAATGGCCTTCCCGCCTGCCCCGGAGGCATTGCATGACCCCGCGCCGTTACCTGCAAGTGGATGTCTTCGCCGACCGCCCCGGCGCGGGCAACGCGCTGGGCGTGGTGCTGGATGCGGAGGGGCTGGACGATGCCGCCATGCAGGCCATCGCCGGCTGGCTGCAACTGTCGGAAACCGTGTTCTTCCTTCCCGTGTCCGCCGCAGGCGCGGACTACCGCATCCGCATCTTCACCCCGTGCAGCGAACTGCCTTTCGCCGGCCATCCCAGCGTGGGTGCGGCCTGGGCGGCGCTGGAAACCGGCCTGGTGGCGGACACCGGCGCGCTCGTGCAGGAATGCGGCGCGGGCGTGCTGCCCGTGCAGGTCGCGTGGCGGGGCAAGGCACGGCGCATCCGCCTGCGCGCGCCGCAGGCACGGCGGGTGCCAGTGGACGCCAAACAGGCCGCGTTCGTGGAGGCGGTCACCGCGGCGCTGCCGCTGGGCGGGCTGCCGCCCGCGCTGTGGCGGAACGGGCCGGGATGGTGGCTGGTCGAACTGCGCGATGCGGACAGCGTGCGGACGCTGACGCCGGACCTGGGCGCGATCGCCGCGTTGACCCGTGCGACCGACGCGGTGGGGCTGGCGGTCTTCGGCCGCGCCGGCGACGGGCTGGATCACGACCTGGCCGTGCGCGCGTTCTGCCCCGCGGACAACATTCCCGAGGATCCGGTCACCGGCAGCGCGAATGCCTGCATCGCCGCCGCGCTGCACGCCGCGGGCCGGCTGCCCGGCCACGCCGGCCGCTATGTCGTCAGCCAGGGCCGTGAACTCGGCCGCGATGGGCGCATCGAGCTGCAGGTGGATGCTGAGGGCCAGGTCTGGATCGGCGGGCAGGTGCAACCGGTCATCCAGGGCAGCCTGGCTTGGTAAGCTGCGCGGCCCCCACCCGAATCCCCGCCATGACTTCCCGACGCTACGTCCAGCTGGACGTGTTCGCCGACCGGCCCGGCGCCGGCAACCCGCTCGCCGTGGTGCTGGACGCCGAAGGCCTGGACGATGCCGCCATGCAGGCCATCGCCCGCTGGACCCGGCTGCCGGAAACCACCTTCGTGTTCCCGGCCACGCAGCCCGGCGCCAGCTATACGATCCGCATGTTCAGCCCGCGCCGCGAGGTGCCGTTCGCCGGCCACCCCAGCGTCGGGACCGCGCATGTGGTGCTGGATGCCGGCCTGGCGACGCCGCACAACGGCCTGCTGGTGCAGGAAGGCATCGCCGGCCTGCTGCCGCTGCGGGTGGAAGGCGACGGTGCGGCCCGCACGATCGCCGTGCGCACGCCGCGCGCCCGCGTCGTGGAGGTCGGGGAGCCCGCAGGGCATGCGCTGCTGCGCGCGGCGTTGACCGCCCTGCCCGCCGGCAGGTTGCCACCGGCCCTGGTCGATGGCGGGCGACGCTGGTGGCTGGCCGAAGTCAGCGACGAGGCCACGCTGCGTGGCGCCACCCCCGACTGGGATGCCATCACCGCGCTGGCCCGCGAAACCGACAGCATGGGCGTGTGTGCCTATGCATTCACGGCGGGCCAGCCTTACGACCTGGCCGTGCGTGCGTTCGTCGGCGCGCCGGCCGCCTTCGAGGACGCCGCTTCCGGTGCTGCCAACGCCACGCTGGCCGCCTGGCTGAAGTCGCGCGATGCCCTGCCGGGTGGCCGCGATCACTACACCGTCAGCCAGGGCCGCGAAGTCGGCCATGACGCGCGCCTGCAGCTGCGCGTGGACGCCGAAGGTGATGTCTGGTCCGGTGGCCATGTGCGCACCGTGGTCAACGGCAGGATCGACTGGTAGCCGCGATCGGTCGGTGACGCGCCGCGACGTCCGCTCTGCGACGCGTCGCACGCAGGGTGGCGTGGTCCCTCACGGCTGCACTGTTGCCGGCCCGCCTTCCTCCGTGCCGCGCAGCAGCGACAGTTCGACCGTAAAGGTGTCGGCGATCTGCCGCATATCCACCTCCAGACCGTACCGCGCGCACAGCCGCCGCACGATGGACAGGCCCAGCGCCAGGCCACTGCTCCCGGGTCGCGCAGTGACCGCGTCCGCCGTGTCCATCGGAGGATCGCCCCCCTCGCTCCGGTTGGCGATCCGCAAGCGGTTGCCCTGCAGGTCGATGCGCACCTCGCCCGCCTGCGTGTGGGTGAAGGCATTGCCGATCAGGTTGGAAAGCAGGATGTGCGCGACCGTGGCCGGCGCTTCGATCACCGCGTTGCGCGGCACGTCCACGTCCACATCCACCTGCTTGCCTTCCAGCAGCAGGGACTGCTCCACCACCACGCGCTCCAGCACCGGCAGCAGCGGCACGCATGCCGGTGCGTCCGGCGCTTCGGCTTCACGCGCCAGCGACAGCAGGGTGATGATGGTCTGCTCCAACTGCCAGGCCGACTGCCGGATATGCGCCACCTGTTCCGACGCAGCGGCCGACAGCCCGGGCTCGGCGGCCAGCCTTTCCGTGGAGCCCCGGATCACCGCCAGCGGCGTGCGCAGTTCATGGCTGGCATCGCGGGTGAACTCGCGCTCGCGGCGGGTGAATGCGTGCACACGCTGCGCCAGTGCTTCCAGGCCGCGCGCCAGCACACCGGCCTCGTCGTTGCCGAATTCCTGCGCCAACCCCAGCGGGAGGCGCTCCGGCGACATGGCTTCCACGCGGGCGACCAGTCGCGACAGGGGACGCGTGGTCTTCGCCGCCAGCCAGTAGCCCGTGCCCAGCGCCAGCAGCACCACCACGCCACTGGTGACCGCCAACAGCAACAGCACCTGGTGGCGCATCGGCCGCACCACCAGCTTGCGGCTCACCTCCGCCACCAGCCAGGCGGCCGCGCCGTCGGGCGCGGGCATCGCCAGCACGTGGTAGTGCCGACCCTGCTGGCCGGCGAATTCGTTGCGCCAGGGTTCTTCGCGATAGCCATCGACAAGATCACGCGGAAAATCCTCCGGACGCGTGTAGACCCTGACGAAATCATCGCGCGGCGTCACCCACTGTCCGGTCTGCGCCTGGCTGCGCTGCTGGGCGATGGCCTCCTGTTCCAGCGTGGCGGCGAAGAAGGAATCCTCCACCGCATACATGAACACCAGCGCGTACAACCCGTAGAGCGCCGCCAGCAGCAGCGCGAACGCCGAGAATGCCAGCATCACCCGACGCTGCAACGGCCAGATCGCGCGGGTCATGCGTCGGCATCCAGCTTGAATCCCACGCCATGCACCGTACGCAGCATCGGCGTGGCGAACGGACGGTCCAGCGCCTGTCGCAGCAGGTACAGGTGCGATCGCAGCGGGTCCGAATGCGGCGGCTCATCGCCCCACAGGCGTTGCACCAGCTCGCTGCGCGTCAACGTGCGGGGCCAGGCTTCAGCCAGCTCCAGCAGGATGCGGAACGGCGTCTGCTGCAGCTCGATCGGATGGCCATCGCGCCGCACCTCCCCGCTGCGCCGGTCGATGCTCAGCGGACCGATCCGCAGCAGGTGCGACTCGCCCACACGGTGCCGCTGCGACAGCGCCACGCAGCGCGCGAGCAGTTCTTCGCCGGCGAACGGCTTGACCAGATAGTCGTCGGCACCGGCCTGGAAACCCGCCAGCTTGTCCTTCAGCGTGTCGCGGGCGGTCAGCATCAGCACCGGGACATGGCGATCGGCGCGTTCGCGCAACGACTGGCAGACCTGCAGGCCATCCATGCCCGGCAGGCTGATGTCCAGGACCAGCACGTCGGGCGGATGGGCCAGGGCGAGCTGCAACCCGGTGCGACCGTCGGCAGCGAAATCCGCGTCATGGCCCTGCGCTTCCAGCATGGCGGCCATGCTGCTGCGCAAGGCCAGGTTGTCTTCCACCACCAGGATCCGCAGCCGTGTCTGGGTCATCGCTTACTTGTCCATGCGCGCCAGCAGGTGCGTGGCGGCGTCCTTCAGGTCGGGATGTGCGGCCAGTATGCGCTCGGCGGTCGCCCGCGCCTGTGCCACCTGGCCCAGGCGCCACTGGGCTTCGGCGATGCCCAGCTGCAGCTGCGGCTCGGCCATGTAGGGCTCGGCCAGCTGCATGATGCCCAGCGCGTCGCGCACGGCCGCATCACTGGCGGCCACCTGCAGCTGGTAGTAGCCCAGCATGCCGATCAGCTCCACGTGGTACGCATCGCGCTGGCCGGCCAGAGTCGCCCGCGCGGCCGCCTGCTGGCCCGACAGGAACTTTTCCACCAACGCCATCGTCGCCTCGTCGCGCCACGGCGTGCGCGCCACCGGCGTGCGTCCCAGTCCGCGCACGATGGCGTCCGCCACGCCCGGGGTGGAATACGGGTTCTGACCGGTCACCAGGCGGCCATCGACGACCACCTTCGGCATCATCAGCGCGGCCTCCTGCCACTGCGCCCCCTCCGCCCGCATGCGGTCCTCCAGCAGGAAGGCGAATTCCTTCGCCCAGCGCTTGCCGAACACGGCTTCTTCCTCGTTGGTGAAACCGGTCATCGCCTTGCCGGCCACCAGCAGCGAACCGTCATCCAGCCGCACCCCGCTCAATGCCGCCGGGCCATGGCAGACCGCGGCGACCACGCCACCCTGCTCGTAGACGTCGGCCAGCAGCGTCTTCAGTGCGGCGTCCCGCGGCAGGTCGAACATCGCGCCCTTGCCGCCCACCACATAGACGGCGGCATAGTCGTCCGCCTCGAGCGTGGCGGTCGCGTGCGACTGCGCCAGCTGGCGCATGGCATCGGCATCGGCCAGCACCTCGGCGTTGAAAGGCGCCTTGGGGTTGTACCTGTCGGCCACCAGGGCACCGCCCTGCGGACTGGCGACATCCACCTCCAGGCCGTTCTGGCGGAAGATCAGGTAGGCCTGCGAGAACTCGTCCATTTCGAAGCCCGGCCTCGTCTTGCCTTCATCGCGACCTTCGCCACTGACCACCATCAGCACTTTCGGCGGAACTTTCAGCGGTTCCTCGGCCAGTGCAGGCGTCAGGCAGGCGGCCAGCAGCAGGCCGGACACGGAACGGATGAGCAGCGATGACGAAGCAGGCATGACGGCGGTTCTCCAGGGCAGGTGCATCCACTGTGGAGAACCGCTGTGAAGCGGACTTCAAACGCGTGCTAACGGGCCTGGTACACCGGCTGGCCGTCCACCCAGGTGGACTCGATGCGCAGGTCGTCCAGTCGGGCGGCGGGCATGGCGAGCGGGTCGTCCTGCAGGATGACGAAGTCGGCGCGCAGACCCACTGCCAGTCGTCCCACGCTTGTCTCGTCACGCCCGGCGTACGCTGCATCGACGGTGAACCCTTGCAGCGCATCGACCGCACTGAGGCGCTGGTCCGGCATCCAGCCCGCGTCGGGATGGCCGTCGCGGTCCTGGCGCGTCACCGCCGCATGCAGCCCCCGCCGCGGATCGACCGACTCCACCGGGAAGTCCGAACCCAGCGCCAATCGGGCGCCGCTGTCGCGCAGGCGCTGCCAGGCGTAGGCGCCGGTCACGCGCACCGGGCCCAGGCGGTCCTGCGCCCACGGCATGTCCGAGGTCGCATGCGTCGGCTGCATCGAGGCGATCACGCCCAGCGCGGCGAAGCGCGGCATCTCCTCGGGCGCGACCACCTGCGCGTGTTCGATGCGCCAGCGATGGTCGTTGCGGGCCGAGTCGCCGAGAACGCGCGCATAGGCATCGAGCACGAGCCGGTTGCCGCGGTCGCCGATCGCGTGCGTGGCCACCTGTACGTCGCAGCCGTGCGCCTTGCGCATCGCTGCTTCCAGCGCCATCGGTTCGGTCACCAGCAGGCCGCGATTGCCCGGGTCGTCGCTGTAGTCCTCCAGCAGCGCGGCGCCACGGCTGCCGAGCGCACCGTCGGCATACAGTTTCACGCCGCGCATCTGCAGGCGGCCGCCCGCATGCCGGTACGGGCCCTGCGCACAGAGATCGGCCAGCGCGGCGCCATCGCCGTCGGCATAGGCATCGATGCGCAACGGCAGTCCGCCTTCGTCGGCGACGGCTTTCATCAATGCCAGGTCTTCGCGGGAAACCCCCATGTCGTGGACACCGGTCAGCCCGTTGCGCACGGCCGCCTGCAAGGCCTTGTCCAGCGCCTGGCGGCGATAGGCGTCATCGGGTGCGGGTATGACCGCATTGACCAGCGACATGGCTGCATCGACGAAGACGCCCGATGGCGCGCCGTTGCTGCGTTCGATGCGTCCGCCCTCGGGTTGCCAGTCGCCGCTCAGCGGACGCGCGGACTTCGCCGCCGCCGCCCGCAGCGCGGCCGAGTTGGCCCAGCCGGCATGGCCATCGACGCGTTCCAGCCACACGGGGCGGTCGGGAAACGCGGCATCCAGGTCCGCGGCCGTGGGGAAGGTTTTCTCCGGCCAGTCGTTCTGGTCCCAACCGCTGCCCAGCAGCCAGGCATTGGGGGGAAGCGTCTTTTCGTATTCGCGCAGGCGCGCGATCACGTCGGCCTTGTCGCGCGCATCGACCAGATCGGCACGCATCAGGGCATAGCCCAGTCCCATCACGTGGCCATGCGCGTCGATCAGGCCGGGGATGACCGTCCGCCCACCCGCATCGATGCGTCTGGCATCGGGGTAGCGCGCGAGCAGGGCCTTGGCATCCCCCACCGCCAGGAGGCGGCCGCTGCCGTCCCACGCCAGCGCCTCCACCGTCGGTTGCGCGGGATCGGAGGTATGCACGCGCGCCGCCGTCAAGACCTGTACCTGCGCATGGGCGACACCCGCCAGACCCAGTACGCACCCCATTGCCCATGCCAGACGCTGCATGCCCCTGCTCCGTTCTTTGATGACCGGCGGGACTATGCGGTGTGCAGGACCTCCCGGCAACCGGCAAAAAAGAGGGGCCTTGCGGCCCCTCGGTTGCGGCAGGATCCCCCGTCATTCGACGATGTGTCCGCAAAAGCAGTGGAATTCAGTCCGGCGTCATTCCGGGCGCACGTCGACACGCACGCGGATGCGGTCGCCTGGGTGATGGTCGGTGCGGGTCTGGTAAGTCCGGTTGCCGTACTCGTAGGTGACGTCGTATCCGCTGACACGACCATCGCCGTAGTCGTCGTCCCCATGGCGGCTGGTGCCTGTGACCGGGACCGGATCGCAGACGCGGACCTGGCCACGCTGCACCTGGCGCTCCCGCTGGGCACTGTCGTAGATGGAACGTCCGGCCATGCCACCGACCATCGAACCGACGGCGGTGCCCACGTAACGGCCACTGCCATCGCCGACCTTGCTGCCCAGCACGGCACCGGCGATGCCACCGATCACCGTCGCGACCGTGCGTCCCGTCTGGCTGCCACCGCCGGGGTAGCGCGGGTCACCGTAGTCGCCGTCGCGGCGGTCGTCGGGATAGGCGTAGCCATCGTCGCGATAGCGGTCGTTGCGGTAGGTATCGCGCGCATACACGTCGTCGGCGTCACGGTAGTAGCAGTTCTGTTGCGCCCCGGTCGTGCGGTAACCGCTGTCGATCACGGGATCCACCCGGATCACGCGTGCGTAGTCGTACTGCGGTGCGTAGGCGTCGCGGCCGTCGGTCCCGTAGTAACGCGAAGACTGTGCGGACGCAGCACCGGACGCCAGCAGACCCAGGGCCAGCAGGGTCGCGGAAACACGCTTCATGTCGGGACTCCCCAACGCCGGGATGGCGCAGGGGCATGCTCCGGCCGCACGGGTGAAAAGCGGCTGAACTCAGCCGGTGGGCCCTTCGCTGTTTAGCCATGCGACAGATTGCGCTGCAATGCCGGCGGCATGCCTGCCCAGCAAGGGGCCGACATGGCTGGGTGAATGCGTTTGCAGCGTGTCGCTCTCCCATTCCGATGCCATCGCCTGCGCAAGCGTGACCGGAACATCCTCGTCCTGATCCGACAGGACGAACAACACGCGGCACGCGGGACGCTCGACCGCGACGCCCGAGTACGCCTCGCGCAACACGGCACCGGCCTCGTCCCGCCACCGCCGGAAAGCGAACAGCGCACTGGCCTCGTCGGCGTCGGGCAATGCCTGCCGCGTGGAAGCGAGTCGGGCATTGCGTCGCCAGGGGACCACGTCGGGCCACGTCCGCGCCGGCAGATCGCGGTGCCACGGAGACGGCGGCAGCGAATTGACCAGCACCAGGGCATCCGCCTGCGCCGCGATGCGCAGGGCGAGCAGGCCACCCAGGCTGGCACCCATCACTACGCGTGGACGCGGCAATGCCTCGAGCAGGCGTTCCAGCTGCTCCTGATAGTCGATGAAGCGGGTCGCCGACAGACCCTGCCGTGCCGGCTGCAGATCGGGTGCGACCACCTGCAGTCCCGCCGAAGCCAGCACGCCGCGCCACAGGTTCCATTCCCATCCACCACCGCCGCCGCCATGCACCAGCAGCGCGGAACGGAAGCCGCTCATCGCGACGCCGCTCCGCGCCCCTGTTGCGGACCACGCGGTGTCAAAGCAGCGTGGCTTCCATCGTCACCGGCACCGACAGGGCGCGCGAAATGACGCAACCCGCCTTGGCCTGCTGGGCGATGTCCTCGAACTGCGCGGCGCTGATGCCGGGCACGCTGGCCGAGACGATCAGCTTCACGCCGGTGACGGTCGGGCCCGGATCCATGCCCGGTTCCATCGTCGCCTCGGCGCGCGTCTGGATCTTGTCGGGCGTGAAGCCCGCCTTCCCCAGTACCGCCGACAGGGCCATGCTGAAGCAGCCCGCGTGGGCGACCGCCAGCAGTTCTTCCGGGTTGGTGCCCTTCTCGTCGCCGAAGCGGGTCTTGAAGGAATAGTTCTGCGCTTCGAACAGGCCGCTCTGCGGCGTGCTCAAGCTGCCTTTGCCGGCCTGCAGGTCACCATTCCACACTGCATCCGCATAACGCTTCAAAGCCATGGCTGAGTTCCTCGGGTCAGGGGGGAAGCGCAGGGTACACCCGCCGGTGTTCACGGCGTGTTCCGCAGTGCGACTTGACCCCCCTGCCCGGCGCGCGGATGCTGGCCGCCCGCCATGACCGCCCGCCGAGCGCCCCGCTCACGGGATGCGCGCTCCGCCCGGACAGCCATGACGGCCCTTCGACCCATTCCAGGGAGAAACGGCCTCATGTCGTACAGCACACAACAGATCCGCAACGTGGCCCTGGCGGGCCACCCCGGCGCCGGCAAAACAACCTTGTTCGAAGCCCTGCTGCATGCCGGCGGCGCCCTCCAGGTGGCAGGCACCATCGAGCGTGGCACCACGGTGTCTGACCACGACCCGATCGAGAAGACCCGCGGGCATTCCATCGACACCGCCATCGCCAGCACCGACCACGGCGGCGTGCACCTCAACCTGATCGACACCCCCGGCTACCCCGAGTTCCGCGGGCCGGCCCTGTCGGCCTTCACCGCGGTGGAAACGGTGCTGATCGTGGTCGATGCCGACACCGGCATCGCGCACGGCACGCGCCGCCTGATGGAGCGCGCGCGCGACCGCAACCTCTGCCGCGCCATCGTCATCAACAAGATCGACCACGAGGGCGCGGACACCGCCGGCGTGCTGGCCGCGCTGCGCGAGGAGTTCGGCCCGGAAGTGCTGCCGCTCAACCTGCCGGCCCAGGGCGCCAAGGCGGTGATCGACTGTTTCGGCCAGGCCACCGGCGAATCGGACCTGGGCCCCGTCGCCGACTGGCACCAGAAGATCATCGACCAGGTGGTGGAGATCAACGAGACGGTGATGGAGCACTACCTCGACCTGGGCGAAGGCGGGCTGTCCGGCGAGGAACTGCACGATGCCTTCGAGCAATGCCTGCGCGAAGGCCATCTGGTGCCGGTATGCTTCACGTCCGCGCGCACCGGCGTCGGGGTGAAGGAATTGCTGGACGTGGCCGAACGTCTGTTCCCCAATCCCGCCGAAGCCAACCCGCCGCCTTTCCTCAAGGGCAGGGATGCGGAGGCACACCCGATCGAGGCCGTGCCCGACCCGCGGGCCCATGTCATCGCCGATGTCTTCAAGATCATCAACGATCCCTTCGTCGGCAAGCTGGGCATCTTCCGCGTGTACCAGGGCACGGTGAAGAAGGAGACGCCGCTGTTCGTCGACGACGGCAAGAAGCCGTTCAAGGTCGGCCACCTGTTCAAGCTCAAGGGCAAGGACCACGTGGAGATCGACCAGGCCATCCCCGGCGACATCGCCGCCGTGGCGAAGGTCGATGACCTGCACTTCGATGCCGTACTGCACGACAGCCACGACGAGGATCACATCCACCTGGCGCCCATCGACTTCCCCAAACCGATGTTCGGCCTGGCCATCGAAGCGGCCAGCAAGGGCCAGGAGCAGAAGCTGTCCACCGCGCTGCAGAAACTGTCCGAGGAAGACCCGGCCTTCGTCGTCGAGCACCAGCCGGAGTTGAACGAGACGGTCATCCGCGGACTGTCCGACCTGCACCTGCGGGTGATGCTGGAGCGCCTGAAGGAGCGGCACGGCGTGGAGGTCAAGACGCGCCCACCCCGCATCGCCTATCGCGAAACCATCGGCGCCAAGGCCGAAGGCCACCACCGGCACAAGAAGCAGACCGGTGGCGCGGGGCAGTTCGGCGAAGTGTTCCTGCGGATCGAACCGCTGCCGCGCGGCGGCGGTTTCGAGTTCGTCGACGAGGTGAAGGGCGGCACGATCCCCGGCCAGTTCATGCCGGCGGTGGAGAAAGGCGTGCGCCAGGTGCTGAGTGGCGGCGCCATCGCCGGCTACCCCATCCAGGACGTGCGGGTGGTCGTGCACGACGGCAAGCACCACCCGGTGGACAGCAAGGAAGTGGCCTTCGTCGCCGCCGGCAAGAAGGCCTTTCTGGATGCCATCGCCAAGGCGCGCCCGCAGGTGCTGGAACCGGTGGTGGATCTTGAGGTCAGCGTGCCGGAGGCGCAGGTGGGAGACGTCACCGGCGGCCTGTCCAGCAAGCGCGCGCGCATCAACGGCACCGACACGCTGCGCGGCGAGATCGTGGTCAAGGCGCAGGTCCCGCTGGCGGAACTGGACGGCTACGCGGCCGAACTGAAGTCGATGACCGCCGGACAGGGTCGCTACACCCTGGATTTCAGCCACTACGAACCCGTGCCACCCAACCAGCAGCAGAAGCTGGTGGACAGTTACAAGCCCCGCCACGACGACGACTGATCGCGCATTGTGAGATGGAGAGGCGCCTGGCGGAGCGCCCGGCGCCTGTGGGCGACACCTCCACGCGGCCTTCGGGGATGCGTTCGACGGGGAGTTTCCGGCACGCGCAGACGGCATTCGCGGGCCGCATGGCGAAGAAAAACCAAAAAAAGCGAAAAAAAGCCGGTTTGCATGCCGTTCTGCTCTTGGCGGCGCGATTCCTTTGCCCTACATTTCGCTTGCCGACGTAATCGGCCCCGATTACCCAACCTACCGACTGTAGAGACAGGACACTATGGCAAAGAGCACCAAGAAGGCCGCGCCGAAAAAGGCCGCCAAGAAAGCCGCACCGAAGGCCGCTGCAAAGCCGGCCGCGCCGAAGCCGATCAAGGAAGCGCTGAGCAAGTCGGGCCTCGTCGCCCACATTGCGGAAGCTACCGCCGTGGCCGCCAAGGACGTCCGCGCCGTGCTGGCTTCGCTGGAAAGCGCCGTGCACGCCTCCATCAACAAGAAGGGCGCCGGCTCCTTCACCCTGCCGGGCCTGCTGAAGATCAGCGCCGTCAACGTGCCGGCCAAGCCGAAGCGCAAGGGCATCAACCCGTTCACCAAGGAAGAGCAGTGGTTCGCCGCCAAGCCCGCCTCGGTGAAGGTGAAGGTGCGTCCGCTGAAGAAGCTGAAGGACGCCGCCGCCTGATCGCTGCGCTTCCTGTGTCACCCGGACGGGACGGCCATGCCGTCCCGTTTTTTTTGGATGGATCACCCTGCCGGCGCCAAGGGCCGGAACGCAACCTGGCATGTGCGGCAACCGCGCGACGTGCCATCCGTCACCCTTGTGATCCCCCGCCCGCGCCCGCAACTCTCCTGTATTCCCTCCAACCGAAGGTATGCGCCGCATGAAGATCCAGGGTTTCCTTGACCATCTGCTGAAGTCCTCCAACGGCGGAGGAAGCCTGCTCAACGCCGACTTCGGCAAGGGCGCGGTGACCGGAGGTGCGCTGGGCCTGCTGCTGGGCAAGAACAAGACCTCGCGCAAACTGGCCACCTACGGCGGCCTGGCCGCCATCGGCGTGATGGCCTACCGCGCGTACAACGACTACAAACAGCAGCAGGGCGGCTTTGCCGCGGGCGCGGCGCCGCAGACGGTGGACCGCCTGCCGCCGCCGCAGGCCGAACTGCACAGCCAGGCCATTCTGAAGGCGCTGGTGGCAGCGGCGAAAGCCGACGGCCACATCGATGCACGCGAGCGCCAGGTGATCGAAGGCGAATTTTCCCGCATCAGCAACGACAGCGAACTGCAGGACTGGCTGCACGCCGAGCTTGAAAAGCCGCTGGACCCGGCCGAAGTCGCGCGCGCCGGCAGCACGCCGGAAATCGCCTCGGAGATGTACCTGGCCAGCCTGATGGTGGCCGATGAGCAAAGCTTCATGGAGCGCGCTTACCTGGACGAACTGGCGCGCCAGCTGAAACTGGGCGACGGGTTGAAGGCGCAACTGGAAAAGCAACTGGCGCAGCAGGCCGGCGCGGGCTGATCCGCCGCGATGGCGCGGTCCGCCCCTCGGCGCCTCCGGCGCGGGCTGGTCAGCGTGGCCCTGGTGGCCGCGCTCGCCCTGCTGGCCGCGTGGTCCTGGAAACAACCCTTCATGGCAACGCCCCGCATGCTGTGGGACATCTCACGCGCGCCCCCACCCACCGCCCTGCCCGTCCCGGTGCAGGGCGTGGAGGCGCGACAGATCGCCGACACCTTCGGCGCGCCGCGCGGCAATGCGCGCACCCACCAGGGCGTGGACATCTTCGCGCCGCGCGGAACGCCGGTACTCAGCGCCACGCGCGGCGTGGTGGTGTCGGTGCGGGACAGCGGACTCGGCGGCCGGCAGGTGTGGGTGCTGGGGCCCGGGCGCCAACGCCACTACTACGCACACCTGGACGACTGGGCCATCGGGCTGTCGGAAGGCCAGGTGGTGCAGCCCGGCGAGCAGCTCGGGACGGTCGGCACCACCGGCAACGCACGCGGCACGCCGCCCCACCTCCATTACGGCGTGTATGGGCAACAGGGGGCCTACGATCCCCTGCCGCTGTTTCGCCAGCAGGATGCACCGTCCGTCCGCTGAACCCCGCTGCGGCGCGGAACAGTGCATCGCGGTGCCGATGCTCGTACCGGCACCGCGGCAGGCCTATCTTGGCGTCATCCCCGCCACGTTCCGTCGCCGCCATGCCCAACCAGAACCACCGTTACCGCATCACCGTCACGCCCATCGAATCCGATGGCCTGCAATGCAACGGCCGGTGCACCATCGAATTCGAACACGCCTGCCATGACGACTGGATGCGCATCCTCGAGAACGTGCAGCGCCAGCGCGGCTTCAGCGGCGACGAGCGCGCCGCGCTGGTGGTCGGCACCAAGCTGCTCAGCGGCCTGATGCTGGACCATCGCAACGACAGCGATGACGTGTTCGCCCCGTTGCGCCCGCACATGGGTGAATTCATCCAGCAACTCAAGCAGCGCGGACGCGACGCGGCGTAAGCTGCACGGCATGACGAAAGCCCGCCATGCCACCGACGCCCGCCGGCTGGAAGACATTCCCAACATCGGCCCCTCGATTGCCGGCGACCTGCGCGGCATCGGCATCTTCCAGCCGGCGCAACTGCCCGGCATGGACCCGTACCGGCTCTACCAGCGCGTGAACCAAGCCACCGGGCAACGGCATGACCCCTGCCTGTGCGACTGCTTCATCGCCGCGGTGCGCTTCATGGAAGGTGGCGCGCCCACGCCCTGGTGGCACTACACCGCCGAACGCAAGCGACGCTTCGCCCTCGATCCCAGCCTGGCCGGTTAGCCCACGGACAGGCGCAGGCCGCTAAGGTGCGCGGACGTCACACGGAGCCTTCCATGCGCACACGCCGCCGCTTCCTGATCGCCGCCCTTGCCGCCGGTGCCACGCTGGCGCTGGCGGGCTGCGAAACCCTCAACACGGTCACTGGCCTGCTGGGCAACCAGATCAACTTCACCCAGCCGCAACTGCAGCGCTATCTCAACAACAGCTTCCCGCGCGAGTTCGACAAGCTGGGCGGGCTGGTCTCGGCCACGCTGACCAACCCGCGACTCAGCATCCCCGCCGGCGACAACCGCCTGCGCCTGGACTTCGACATCGGCGTCAGTGCGCTGGGCGCGCGTGATGTCAGCCGCGGCCACTTCGCGCTGGCCAGTCGCCTGCGCTACAACCCCGCCACCCAGGGCCTGCACCTGGACAACCCGGAGATCCTCGCGGTGGAGGTGCCGGGCGCAGGTTCACTGCTGTCCGGTGGAACGCGCGAACTGGTCAACACGGTGCTGGTGGAATACGCGCGCAACGAGCCGGTCTATCGCATCGACAGCGACGTGCTCCGCCGCCTGCCGTCCGGCAAGCGCATCGGCACCACCGACATCGAGGATGGCCGCGTGGTCATCCGCCTGCAGTAAGGCACCACGCCATGAACATCACCCCGCTCCGTTCCGTCGTGCTCCGTCCCGCCTTCTTGCTGACCGCGTGGCTGGCGTCCGCGCTGGCACTGGCCAACGACAGCGCCCCCGCCACGCTGCGCTTCAACGCCGCACAGCTGCAGTCTGCCGCGGAAGCCGGCTTCCCCCTGCAACGCGATCTGCTGGAAGGCTTCGCCACGTTGTCGCTGCGCCAACCCAAGGTCGAAATCCCTGCACCGGGCAACCGTATCCGGCTGGGACTGGAATACGACGTCGCCCTGGTGACCGGGGGCAAGGCCGAAAGCGGTCACTTCACCGTGACCAGCGGCCTTCGCTACGACCCCGCCACGCGAGGCCTGCACCTGACCGACCCGCAACTGCTGGATTTCCAGGCGCAGTCTTCGCGCGCCGGCATCGATGCCGGCACCCGCGGCATGGTCAACGCGCTGATGCAGGACTATGCCCGCGACCGCCCGCTCTACCAGCTGACCGAAGAGGACCTCACCCAGGTGCCCGGCTCCTTGGACGAGGATTCGCTGCGGATCAACGACGGCCACGTGGAACTGCGCTTGGCGCCGGTTGCCGGCGGCACCCCCTGATACTCCTGCCTCTCATATCTCGAAGCGGTAACTCAGCTTCACCATCAGCTGCTCGTCGTCGCGCAGGCGGAAACTGTCCTGCAGCAGGTCGTCCATGCCTTCCGTGATCGGCAACTGCTCATAGCCGCCGCGGGCGTAGACCACGTACAGGTACGACAGCGGTGCCAGCTCGTAGCGGTAGCGCACCTGGAACCCCAGGTTGCGCACGCTGAAATCGTCCACCGGTTCGCTGGTGGCCACCGGGTAGCCGCGCGGATCGAAGCGCCACGCATCCTGCAGGCGCGCATCCAGCGCGATCACCTGCATCTTCACGCGCAGTTCGTGGCGCTCGTCGATGACCCATTCCACGCCGGCGTTCAGGTCCACCTCGCGCCGCTCGAAGCTGCCCACCAGGTTTTCCCGCTGCCAGACCAGCCAGTCCGGGTTGCGGAGGGCGTAGAAGCCGCCGTACAGGCTGAAGGCATCGCTGACGAAGTAGGTGGCCGTGTAGCCGACCCCCACGCCCACCTTGTCGTTGCCTGACAATCCGCCGGTGAAGGCTTCCAGTTCCGTCTCGTGCCCCCAGTTGCCTTTGCGCGGCCGCTCGTATTCGAAGTAGGCGTTGGCGTTGGCGGGCAATCGCGCCAGGCCGTTGCCACGCAGCAACAGGTCGCTCAGGCCGGCGCTGTTGATGTTCATCTGGGCGTACTCGTAGCTGCCATCGCGCAGGTTGCCCTGGCGGCTGATGCGGAACTGGTCGTTGAGCTTGTCGCCGTGGTTGTTGTGGCTGCTGCTGACCCGCCAGCGCCAGTCCTTGGTGGCATAGCGCGACGATTCCGGCATGTCGGTGAAGCGCTTGCGCACTTCCCAGTGCAGATAATTGGTGCTGTTGCGGGACAGATAGCCGAAATCGTTGATCTGCAGGTCGTTGCCGAAGTGCATGGCGATCCACTGCTGGCGCCAGCCGCGATCCATTTCGTAGTCGGCCCACACGGTGGCGCCGATGTCCTGCACCTCATCACCGGACTGGTCGATCCGGCTGCCCAGCAGGCGGGTGCGGATGTTCCAGCGCTCGGTCGGCCGCCAGTTGTGGTCCACGCCGAGCACGGTGGCCTCGCGATCGCGCCAGGGATCATCCACGTACGTGAGCATGGCGCCGACATTCTGCCGTTCGAAATCGCGCACCAGCCGCAGCGCCTGGAACGTGCGGCCGGTAGCGCCGTCCTCCTCCGCCGCGAACACGCCGTAATTGGCCTGCCCCAGGCTGCCATTGAACTTGACCGCGGCGGTGATGTCGCCGGTGCTGCCCACCCGGCGCGTATACAGCTGCTGGCTGAAGTCCGACGGCGTGGTCAGCTCGAAGATGCCCTGGTTCTCGGTGAAGAACGGGCGCTTGTCGCTGACGAAGGTTTCGGTGGCGCTGAAGTTGATCACCAGGTCGTCGCTTTCCACCTGGCCGAAGTCGGGCTTCAGCGTCGCGGTCAGCTGGAAGCGGCCGCTGGGTTTCCAGAACACGTCCACGCCGGCGTTGAAATCGCTGTCGCCACCCACGTTGTCGTACAGGCCCGATACGTACGGCGTGACTGCCAGCAACGACTGGTCGTACTGCGTCACCGTCAGTGGCGAGAAGTCGGACAGGAAGCGCGGGCGCTCGAAACTGGCGGCCGGCCACGCGGAGCGCTCGCCGGTGGAGCCGATCACGCGTGCCAGGAACACCTTGAGCGTGCGCTGGCCATCCTTGCCGTCGCGCATCGGCGCGGTGTACCACGGCACCCGCAGCTCCACCGACCAGCCCTGCCCGTCCTCGCTGACCGCGTGCTGCCACTGGCCATCCCAGTCGCTGCTGAACTGGTTCTCGTTGGTGATGATCTCATCGGCGATGCCCCCGGTCGAACTGACGGTGAAGGCATAGCCGGTGCGGCCGTCGCCGTCGAAATCGATGAAGGCGTTGACGCGGTCCACCTGCTCGTCGAAATCGCGCTGCACCTTCTGCCGCGTACGCGGCACGTCGGCCGGCTGCGTGTTGCGGAAGGCGATGGCCAGGCCTTCCGGCGTCGCCAGCACCCAGGCCTCGGTCTGCAGCGTGCCGGGCTCGCCCGTCAGGGGCTGGGTCTTGCGGAAATCGGTGATGTGCCGGGCGCCCTGCCATTCGACCGGATCGATGCGGCCATCGATTTCGACGGCGTGGGCGGCGGCGCAGGGCAGGCCCAGTGCAAGCAGGGCGATCAGGCGGGTCGGGAGCATGGGCAGGTCGGGGGGTGGTCCGGATGCGCGAACATTAGTGGCGGCACGCGGATGCCACACCTGCCTTCGGTCATTTCAACCTTTTGGCAGTCCACGGCATCCGTGCCGTAGAGAGAACTCTCAGCGCTTGGGCTGCAGCATGGTGCCCGTGCACTTCTTGCTGCCGCAGCGGCAGGCCCAGATCTTCTTCAGTCGCGCGGTATGCGGTTCGGACAGGGTGATGCCGTAGTTGTAGGTCAGCTCTTCGCCCGGCTTGATGGCGCGGATGGCTTCGATGAAGACCTTGTCCTTCTTGCGGTTCTTGCCGTCGTGCTCCTCGATGACCGCCTCGCAGTTCGGGTCGCAGCTGTGGTTGATCCAGCGCGCCTTGTTGCCCTTGTGGTTGGCGTCGATGACGTAGTCGTCGTTCAGCGTGAACAGGAACGTATGGCCGGAATCGACATCGCCGCTGTCGTCGGCGTCCACCTCGTCATGCGTGCGGCGCTTGCCCTTGTACTCCACCACCCGCTCGCCCTTCTCGATCGGGGCGATGGCGAACACGCCGTTGCCGTGGATGTCGGATTGGCGGGCTTCGATCTTGCGGGGCATGCAACGTCCGGGTGTGTGGGGCGGAAACCGGGGATTCTCCCCTAGTTGGCGGGCTTTCCCAAGTCCGTCGAGCTGAACGGCGCCGGATGCGCCATGGCCGCTGCGCGCAAACCGCTGCGTTTCAAGACCCGTTCCCCTCCCGCAGACCTGTCCATGCGTCCGTATTTCCTGCTGTCTCTGTCCCTGTCCACCCTGCTGCTGGCGGCCTGCCAGCCCGCTTCCGAAACCCGCACCGTCTCCACGCTGGCGCCACCGCCGCCGATCGAGAACGAGGCCGAAATCGTGGCGCGCGGCGAATACCTGGTGCGCACGACCGGCTGCAACGACTGCCACACCGCTGCTTATGCCGAACGCGGCGGCCAGGTGGACAAGGCGCAGTGGCTGCTGGGTTCGCCGCTGGGGTACAACGGCCCGTGGGGCACCACCTATGCCACCAACCTGCGCCTGCACCTGAAGGACATGACCGAGGCGCAATGGCTGGAGTACAGCGCGAACCTGCGCACGCGGCCGATCATGCCGGACTTCGCCGTGCGCGAAATGACCCGCGAGGACCGCCGCGCGATCTACCGTTTCGTGCGGTCGCTAGGCCCCGCGGGCGAACCGGCACCGGCCTACCTGCCGCCCGGCAAGACGCCGCCGGCACCCTACTTCACGCTGGTGCTGCCCAAGGCACCGACCGCGCCGTCCGCCGGCGGCCGGTGACCCGGGCAGCGGGCACGGGTCACCAGGCGAACCCGCGACCGGCCCATACCCAGTAGAAAGCGAAGGCCAGGCCAAAGATCGTCCAGAACAGGTTGCCGATCCCCCGCCACAGTCGCCACAGCAGATAGATGCCACCGCCGGCCAGCAGGGCGTGCAGCAGCGGGCGGTAGTCGGGGCCCTGGCTGGCCCGGGAACCGGTCGAGTCGGAATGCAGGGTGGTCATGGCAAGGCTTCCTGAGGGTCGGGTCCAGGAGTGGACGGTGCCCATGCTCCGGATTCCCGCCTTCCTGCATCAGTGCGAGGCATCAGCCATCACGGGTGACATTCGTCAGGCCGGTCCGTCCGCGAACGGGCCGGTTTGAGCCCGTGGGGATAAAAGCGTACAATTTCGGTACGCTTTTCGGACTCCTCCCCCCATGCTCCGCGTCACCAAGCTCACCGACTACGCCACCGTGGTCCTGACCGTGCTCGCCGCCCGGCCGGGCGAAGTGCTCAGTGCGTCCGACCTGGCCGAGCACTCGGGCCTGGAGTCGCCCACGGTCAGCAAGGTGCTGAAGCCGCTGGCCCAGGCCGGGCTGGTGGAGGGCCTGCGCGGCGTCCACGGCGGTTACCGCCTGAGCCGCGACGCGGCCGACATCACCCTGGTCGAGATCGTCGAGGCCATGGAAGGTCCGCTGGCCATGACCGAATGCAGCCAGAGCGAAAGCCAGTGCGGCATCGCCCACCAGTGCGGCGCACGCGCCAACTGGCGCCTGATCAACGACGTGGTGGCCGACGCCCTGCGCGGCTTCACGCTGGCCCAGATGATCACCCCTCCCCCTTCCTCCGACGACACGCGCAGGCGCTCCATCGCCGTGCATGTCGCCGCCAGTTGACCCGCAGGCAGCCCCATGGCCACCGAAAACGCTGAAATCCTGGAACAGCTGGGACGTCGCTACGACGCCGGCTTCATCACCGACATCGAATCCGATTCGCTGCCGCCCGGCCTCGGCGAGGATGTGGTGCGCGCACTGTCCGCGAAGAAGGAAGAGCCCGAGTGGATGACCGAATGGCGCCTGGCCGCCTATCGCCACTGGCTGACCATGCCGGTGCCGCACTGGGCCAAGCTGAAGATCGCGCCGATCGATTTCCAGGCCATCAGCTATTACTCCGCGCCAAAGGCCAAGTACGCCTCGCTCGATGACGTGCCACAGGAACTACTGGATACCTACGACAAGCTCGGCGTGCCGCTGCATGAGCGCGCCAGGCTGGCCGGCGTGGCGGTGGACGCGGTGTTCGACTCCGTGTCCGTCGGCACCACCTTCCGCAAGGAACTGGCCGAGAAGGGCGTGATCTTCTGCTCGATGAGTGAAGCCATCAAGGAACATCCCGAGCTGGTCAAGCAGTACCTGGGCAGCGTGGTGCCAGTGGGCGACAACTACTTCGCGGCGCTGAACTCGGCGGTGTTCTCCGACGGCAGCTTCGTGTTCATCCCCAAGGGCGTGCGTTGCCCGATGGAACTGAGTACCTACTTCCGCATCAATGCCGGCCACACCGGCCAGTTCGAGCGCACGCTGATCATCTGTGAGGACAAGGCCTACGTCTCGTACCTGGAAGGCTGCACGGCGCCGATGCGCGACGAGAACCAGCTGCACGCGGCCGTCGTCGAGCTCGTTGCGCTGGAAGACGCCGAGATCAAGTACAGCACGGTGCAGAACTGGTACCCGGGCGACGAGGAAGGCCGCGGCGGCATCTACAACTTCGTCACCAAGCGTGCCGAATGCCGGGGCGACCGCAGCAAGGTGACGTGGACGCAGGTGGAAACCGGTTCGGCGATCACCTGGAAGTACCCGTCCTGCGTGCTGCTGGGCGACGACTCGACGGGCGAGTTCCACTCGGTCGCACTGACCCACCACCGCCAGCAGGCCGATACCGGCACCAAGATGATCCACGTGGGCAAGCGCACCAAGTCCAAGATCGTCAGCAAGGGCATCAGCGCAGGCCGCGGCCAGAACACCTACCGCGGCCTGGTGAAGGTGGACCGCAACGCCGACGGCGCGCGCAACCACACCCAGTGCGACAGCCTGCTGATCGGCAAGAAATGCGGCGCCCACACCTTCCCCTACATCGAGGTGAAGAACCCGACCGCGACGCTGGAGCACGAGGCCACCACCTCGAAGATCAGCGACGACCAGATGTTCTACTGCCGCGCGCGCGGCATCAGCCAGGAAGACGCCGTCAGCATGATCGTCGACGGCTTCTGCAAGCAGGTCTTCCGCGAGCTGCCGATGGAGTTCGCGGTGGAAGCGAAGAAGCTGCTGGAAGTGTCGCTGGAAGGCAGCGTGGGATAAGGCTTCTCCCTTCTCCCGTCGGGAGAAGGTGCCCGTAGGGCGGATGAGGGGCAACGAAGTCCGATGGCCTCAAAGATCCGGACTCCATCGCCCCTCACCCCAACCCCTCTCCCGATGGGAGAGGGGCTCAAAAGAATCAAACGGAAACGAATATGCTCAAGATCGACAACCTCCACGCCAGCGTCGCCGGCAAGGAAATCCTCAAAGGCCTTTCACTGGAGGTGAAGCCGGGCGAAGTACACGCCATCATGGGGCCCAACGGCGCCGGCAAGTCCACGCTGGGCAATATCCTGGCGGGCCGCGAGGGCTATGAGGTCACCGCCGGCAGCGTCGAGTTCGGTGGCAAGCCGCTGCTGGAACTGGAGCCGGAAGAACGCGCGGCCGCCGGCGTGTTCCTCGCGTTCCAGTACCCGGTGGAAATCCCGGGCGTGAACAACACCTATTTCCTGCGCGCGGCGCTCAACGCCCAGCGCAAGGCGCGTGGCGAGGCGGAACTGGACTCCATGCAGTTCCTCAAGCTGGTCCGCGAGAAGCTGGCCGTGCTGCACCTGAAGGACGAGCTGCTGCATCGCGGCGTCAACGAGGGTTTCAGCGGCGGCGAGAAGAAGCGCAACGAGATCTTCCAGCTGGCCGTGCTGGAACCGAAGCTGGCGATCCTCGACGAAACCGACAGCGGCCTGGACATCGACGCGCTGAAGAACGTCGCCGATGGCGTCAATGCGTTGCGCTCGCCCGACCGTGCCTTCCTGGTCATCACCCACTACCAGCGCCTGCTCGACTACATCAAGCCGGACGTGGTGCACGTGCTGGCCGGCGGCCGCATCGTCGAGAGTGGCGGTCCCGAACTGGCGCTTGAACTGGAACAGCACGGCTACGCGTGGATCAAGGACCGCGTGACGCCGGAGCAGGCAGCCTGATGAGCGCGCTGCTCGATTCCCTGTCGGCCGGGTTCGCCGGCGACGCCGCGCGCCGCGCCATGCTCGACGAAGCCCTGCGCGACGGCCTGCCCGGCCCGCGCACCGAGGCATGGAAGTACACCTCGCTGCGCCAGCTGGAACGCCGCAGCTTCCAGCCCGTCGACGCGCTGCCGGCGCTGGACCCGATGCTGCTGGCCGACATCCCGGCGCCACGCGCGGTGTTCGTCAATGGCCGCTACTCGGTCGCGCTGTCGCTGACGACGGAACTGCCGGACGGGGTCAGCCTGCAACTGCTGTCCGAGGCGCTGACCGAAGGCGGCGACGCGGCGCGCTTCCTGCAGCGCCGCTTCGAGCGCAACGACGAAGTGTTTGCGCGCCTCAATGCCGCGCTGGCCACCGAAGGCGTGCTGCTGCGCGCCGAACCGGAAGCCCGCAGCGAGCAGCCGCTGCATCTGGTCTTCATCGGTACCGGCGACGGCGCGGACCGCGCCTGGCACCTGCGCAACCTGATCGAACTGCGCGCCGGCGCGGCGCTGACCGTGGTCGAGCACCACATCGCCGCCGACGCCCACGCGCATTTCATCAATGCCTTGAGCCATGTGCACCTGGCCAGGGACGCGCGCCTGACGCACGCACGCATCCAGGCCGACAGCGAACGCGCCACCACCCTGCTCCGCACCGACGCCGTACTGGCACGCGATACCGAATACCGCCGCGTCGACCTGGAACTTGGCGGCGCGCTGTCGCGGCACGAACTGAATGTGCGCCTGGAGGGCGAGAATACCCGCCTGGTCGCCAATGGTGTGCTGCTGGCGCATGGCCGCCGGCATGTCGACACCCGACTGGGTATCGACCACATCGGCCGCGACACCGCCTGCGAGCTGACCTGGCGCGGCCTCGGCGCCGATCGCGGCCGTGCCGTCTTCCATGGCGGCATCCTGATCCGCGAAGGCGCGGACGGCACCGATGCGGCGCTGTCCAACAAGAACCTGCTGCTGTCCGCCAACGCCGAGATCGACACCCAGCCGGTGCTCGAGATCCATGCCGACGAAGTGAAGGCGGCGCACGGCGCGACCGTCGGCCAGCTGGACACGACGGCGATGTTCTACCTGCGCTCGCGCGGCCTGCCGCAGGCCGACGCGCAACAGCTGCTGACCGCCGCGTTCTGCCGCGAACCGCTGTCCGCGATCGAGGAGCCCGGCCTGCGCGGACGGCTGGTCGCCCGCGTGGATGCCGCTCTGGCGGCACTGGACCCGGCATGAACCACGAAGCCGTCCACGCGCCGACCGCAAGCGCCATCGACTGGGCGCGCATACGCGCGGACTTCCCACTGCTCTCCCGCCAGGTCAACGGCAAGCCGCTGGTCTACCTGGACAGCGCCAATACCGGGCAGAAGCCGGCGTCGGTCATCCAGACCGTCGACGACTTCTACCGCCAGCACAACGCCAATGTCAGTCGCGCCGTGCACACCCTCGGCACCGAAGCGACCGAGGCCTACGAAGGCGCCCGCAGGAAGCTGGCCCGCTTCCTCAACGTGCGCCCGGACGAACTGGTGCTGTGCAGCGGCACGACGTTCGCGATCAACCTGGTGGCGTATTCGTGGGCGCTGCCGCGCCTGACGGCCGACGACACGATCCTGGTGTCGCGCATGGAGCACCACGCCAACATCGTGCCGTGGCAGCTGGTCGCCCAGCGCACCGGCGCGACCATCAAGGTCGCGGAGATCCACGCCGACGGCACGCTCGACCTGGACGCGCTGTACGCGGCGATGACCGGCGACGTGAAGCTGCTGGCCCTCACCCATACCTCGAACGTGCTGGGCACGGTCAACCCGGTGCGCGAGATCTGCCGCGAGGCCCGCAAGCGCGGCATCACCACGGTGGTCGACGGTTCGCAGGCCGTGCCGCATCGCGCGGTGGACGTGGCCGCCATCGGCTGCGACTTCTACGCCCTGACCGGTCACAAGATGTGCGGCCCCACCGGCACCGGCGCACTGTGGGCCCGCAGGGAGCACCTGCAAGCCATGCCGCCCTTCATCGGCGGCGGCGAGATGATCAAGGAAGTCAGCTTCGAAGGGACGGTCTTCAACGACGCGCCGCACAAGTTCGAGGCGGGAACGCCCAACATCGCCGGCTTCGTCGGTCTGGGCGCCGCGGTCGACTACCTGGACGCGCTGGGCATGGCGAACGTCGAGGCACGCGAAGCCGAACTGCTGGCCCATGCCACCGAAGAACTCGACCGGATCGACGGCCTGCGCATCTTCGGTCGCGCGCCGGACAAGGCGGCGGTGATCTCGTTCCTGATCGAAGGCGCGCACGCGCACGACCTGGCCACGCTGCTCGACCTGGAAGGCGTTGCGGTCCGTTCCGGTCAGCACTGTGCGCATCCGCTGCTGCAGTTCTACGGCGTGGCGGCCACGCTGCGGGCGTCGTTCGCCTTCTACAACACGCATGAGGAAGTGGAGCGCTTCGTCGGCGCGCTCAGGAAGGCGCGGGGTCTGCTGGCGTAGTCCGCGCACGCCGCGGGAGCGATCGTGCGCGGCCCCGCGTTGCCTGCGGGCTGGACCTTCCCGGACATGACGGATGGCGGTCGCGACTGACATCGCTCCTGCAGGGCGCGGGATTTCCGTAGAATCCGGCCATGGATACCCTCACTTTCCGCGCCGCCACCGGCGCCGACATCCCCGCGCTGGTCGCCCTGGTCACGTCCGCCTACCGCGGCGATGTCAGCAAGCAGGGCTGGACCACGGAAGCCGACATGCTGGAAGGCCAGCGCATCGACGCCGACGTGCTGCGGCGGGACATTGAGCGGCCACGCAGCCGCATCATCATCGCCGAGCGCGGCGGCGTGCTGCTCGCCTGCGCCCACGTGGCGGACGAAGAAGGCGCGGGTTATTTCGGCATGTTCTCCGTTCGTCCCGACCTGCAGGGGGGTGGCGTGGGCAAGGCCTTGCTGGCGGAAGCCGAACGCGTCGCGCGCGAGGAGTGGCATCTGCCCGCCATGCGCATGACGGTGATCGATATCCGCGATGAGCTGATCGCCTTCTACGAACGCCGCGGCTACGCACGCACCGGGACCAAGAAGCCTTTTCCCTACGGCGACGAGCGCTACGGCATCCCCAAGCGCGACGACCTGCGCTTCGAGGTGCTGGAAAAGCCGCTGGCGGGGGCCGTCGCATGAGCGGGGCCTGGACCTTCGTCTGCGCCACCGGTGAACTGCTGCCCGGCGAGATGAAGACCGTGTTCGACGAGGTCACCGGCACCCCCATCGTGGTCTTCAACCACGACGGCGAGCTGTATGCACTGGAAGACCGCTGCAGCCATGAAGAATTCGAACTGTCTTCCGGCACGTTCGACGCGCAGGAAGCCAGCATCGAATGCGTCCTGCACGGCGCGCGCTTCGACGTCCGCGATGGACGCGCGCTGTGTGCACCCGCCTACTCGCCCGTCCCCAAGTTCCCCACCCGCCTGGAGCACGGCGGCATCTGGACCCGCGACGACCGCGACTGAGGCCGCTCCGACGGCTCCCTGAGGCGCCCTGGGGTCCGGGTTCCGGACTGGGCTTTCCCCTGCTTCTCTCACACACCGGACGGGCCATGAGGGTCCGCCGGCGGCGAATCTGAACGATTTGTTGTAATCGCAAATCGTTCTCATTAACATGCGCATCTTCGCGGCTGCCATTTCCAGCTGCCGCACTGCCAAGACCCCCGAGACCATGTCCAAGACCCCCACCCTTTCGCCGCTGGCCGCGGCGCTGTCACTTTCCCTGTCCGTCTTCGCCGCCCATGCGGCCCCTGCCGGCGACGCGCCGGCCGACGCCGGCATGCAGGCCAAGGAACTCGACACCGTCGAAGTCCACGGCGAGCACGTCAGGAAGGCCAGCTCCGGCAAGTACACCGAAGCGCTGGTGGACACGCCGCAGACGATCACGGTGGTCACCAAGGCAGTGATGGACCAGCAGAACCTGCTCGGTCTGCGCGACGTGCTGAGCACCCTGCCCGGCATCACCTTCGGCGCCGGCGAAGGCGGCGGCGGTTACGGCGACAGCATCAACCTGCGCGGCTTCACCGCCAGCAGCGACATCACCACCGACGGCGTGCGCGACAGCGCGCAGTACACGCGCAGCGACACGTTCAACCTGGAAGCCATCGAACTGATCAATGGCGCCAACTCGGCCATGTCGGGCGCCGGCTCCGTCGGCGGCAACATCAACCTGGTCAGCAAGGCGGCGCGCGAAGGCGACGCGAGCACGTTCACCGTGGGCGCCGGCAGCGACAGGTACGGCCGCGTGACCGCCGACAGCAACGTCGATTTCGAGAATGGCATTGCGGTCCGCCTCAATGCGATGGGCCACATGCAGGACGTCCCGGGCCGCGACGAGGAGTTCAGGCACCGCTGGGGCTTCGCACCCTCGGTCGCCTTCGGCCTGGGTTCCGACACGCGCTTCACGCTGAGCTACCTGCACCAGCACGACAACAACATGCCGCAGTACGGCGTGCCGTTCGCGTTGAGCCCCTTCAATGACGGCCCGCTGCCGGGCGTGGACCGCGAGACCTACTTCGGTTACCGCAACACCTCGCGCCAGGAGATCGACGTGGACATGCTGACCGGCGTGTTCGAGATGGACTTCGGCGACAACCTCAAGCTGCGCAGCCTGGGTCGCCTGCAGCGCGTGGAGCAGTTCATCAACGCGACGGCGCTGCAGGGGACGTGGTGCCTGGAGAACGGGACCAATCCCTACACGGGCGGGGCGTGTGCGACCTTGCCGGTCGGTCCCGGCGTTCCGGCCGGTACCGTGCAGCCCCCGGGCACGTGGTCGCCCACGGGCGGTCCACGCGGCCTGGTGCGCGATACCGAGAACTTCATCGCCCACAGCCAGACCGACCTGACGGCCACGTTCAACACCGGATCGGTGGAACACCATGTCGTCGCCGGCGTCTCCTTCAGCAAGGAAGAGTTCGAACTCGACAGCGGCAATGCCTTCCGCAATGCCAATGGCACCGCGCTGCTCGACAACAACAGCAACTACCCGCTGCAGCCGTTCGACAACCCCTACAACATATGGACAGGGCCGCAGAATTACTTCCGTACCGGCCGCACCGAGGGCAGCCTGAACAACCAGGCGGTCTATGTGTTCGATACGCTGAAGTTCGGCGAGCAATGGCTGTTGAACCTCGGTGCGCGTTACGAGCACAACGAAGGCGATACGGTGAACTACGCGGTGTCGGGCACCGGCCAGGTCACCGGTGTGAGCAGCGTGTTCGAGAACGAGGACGATCTGTTCTCCTACCGCGCCGGCCTGGTCTACAAGCCGGTGGAGAACGCCAGCGTCTATCTGTCGTACGCCAACAGCAAGACCCCCTCGAAGACGTCGGTCAACGGTGCATGCAGTGCCACGACCTGCAACGTCGACCCGGAAACCGCGGTCAACATCGAGCTGGGCACCAAGTGGGACGTGCTGGCCAACCGGCTCGCCGTGACGGCGGCGCTGTTCCGCAACGAACGCCAGAACTACAAGGTGGCCAGCGCCGACCCGCTGCAGCCGGAGCAGGTGCTCGACGGCAAGGCGCGCGTGGATGGCGTCGCGCTCGGCGTGGCGGGCAACATCACGCGTGAGTGGGCGGTGTTCGCCAACTACACCTTCCTGGACAGCGAAGTGCTGCAGAACGCGGCCGACGAAGCCACGAGCGACCCGGTCAAGGGCCGCGAACTGACCCAGACCCCCCGCCACTCGGCCAGCCTGTGGAGCACCTATGAGCTGGGCGACTGGACCTTCGGCTACGGTGCCACCTACCAGGGTTCGTTCTATCCGAACAATGCGAATGAAGCCGTGTACCGGAAGACCGATGCCTACTGGGTCCACCGCGCGATGGTCGGCTACCAGATCAACGAGCGGATCGGCCTGCAGCTCAACGTCAGCAATCTGTTCGACGAGGAGTACTACACCGGCATCCGCAACAACCTGACCGTCAACGCCGCAGGCGTGGTCACCGCCGGCAACGGCTGGGCAAACCCTGGCGAAGGCCGCTCGGCCGTGCTGACGGCTACTTTCAGGTTCTGATCCTGCCTGGCAGATGTCGATTCCCGCCCCGCCCATGCAGAATGGGCGGGGTTTTCCGTCCACAGGCACCTGACGATGCTGCTGCCCATTCCCGATGTGCTGACACCGGCCCAGGTCGCGCAGGCCCGCGCGCTGCTCGACGCGGCGGACTGGGCCGATGGCCGCATCACGGCCGGCTACCAGTCGGCCAAAGCGAAGGACAATGCGCAGCTGCCGGAGGACTCGCCGGCCGCCCGCGACGTCGGCGCCCTGGTGCTCGACGCGCTGGCGCGCAACAGCACGTTCTTTTCGGCCGCGCTGCCCAAGCGGATCTATCCGCCGCTGTTCAACCGTTACGGCAGTGGCCAGTCGTTCGGTTTCCATGTCGACAACGCCGTGCGTTTCGACCGCAGCCGTGGCGGTGCCGAGGCGGTGCGGACCGACCTGTCGGCGACGCTGTTCCTCAGCGCCCCGGAGGACTATGACGGCGGCGAACTCATCATCGAAGACACCTTCGGCACTCACAGCGTGAAACTGCCGGCCGGCCACATGGTGCTCTACCCGGGCACCAGCCTGCACAGGGTCACCCCTGTCACCCGTGGAGCGCGCGTGGCTTCGTTCTTCTGGATGCAGAGCATGGTGCGCGACGACGGCCACCGGCGCCTGCTGTTCGAACTGGATGTCTCGATCCGGCGTCTGACACAGGACGTGCCGGACCATGCGGCGCTGGTGCAGCTGACGGGCGTGTATCACAACCTGCTGAGGCAGTGGGTCGAGGTATAGCCGCCGCGCGGCGTTGCATTCGACGCCAGGCCCCGAAGACCCGCGCCGACAACCAAGGCCCGGCCCACGGACGGTTCGGTGGCCGACAGTTTGCGTGATCACCTTTACACATGCGGCCCGACGAGCTGAAGCGCCCGTCGCGCGCCTATCGTTCCGCCTGAACGCCTGCTCCGGATGCAGGCCCTCCGACGCAAACGGGAGGACTTCTCAATTGAGATCAATTCTCATTTGTGATGTAATGGATGCCTTCCCATTCCTGGCTGCCGGCTTGGCGCGACCTGTCCCACAACCCGACATCGCGCATCACCAGCAGCGGCGTGGCTTCTGGTTGCGCACGCTGCACCAGTGGCACTGGATCAGTTCGGCGGTTTGCCTGATCGGCATGCTGTTGTTCGCCATTACCGGCATCACGCTGAACCATGCTTCCAGCATCGAGGCGAAGCCGGAGGTGACCCACCTCACTGCGACGTTGCCGGCGCCCTTGCTCGGTGCTCTGGGGGATCGCCAGCAAGGCAATGCGCCCCTGCCCGCCGCGACTGCCGACTGGCTGGGTGACGAATTCTCCACCCGCATCGGCACACACAATGCGGAGTGGTCCGATACCGAGGTCTACCTGTCGATGCCGAGCCCCGGTGCGGACGCGTGGCTCAGCATCGATCGCGCAACCGGCGCGGTGGAATACGAACGCACGCAACGGGGCTGGATTTCCTACTTCAACGACCTGCACAAGGGACGCAACGCCGGCCCGGCATGGGGGTGGTTCCTCGATGTCTTCGCGGTCGCCTGCCTGGTGTTCTGCATCACCGGCCTGTTCCTGCTCTACCTGCACGGGCGCCAGCGCCGCATGACCTGGCCGATGGTCGGCCTGGGACTGCTGGTGCCGCTGCTGCTCGCCCTGCTTTTTATCCACTGATTCCCTTCAACGAACCCACGGGCACTCCCCATGTCGAAGATCGCCGTCCATACCACGCTGACCATCGCGCTCAGTGGCCTGCTTGCCACACCTGCCTACGCCGCCACGCTGGACATCAACGTGGAAGTGCCCAAGTTGAACGTGGCCGAGTACCACCGCCCCTACGTGGCGATCTGGATCGAAGGCGCGGACCAGAAGGTCGCCGCCAACCTGTCGGTCTGGTACCAGCAGACGAGCAATTCGGAGGGCCATGGCACCAAATGGCTGCCCGACATGCGCCAGTGGTGGCGCAAGTCGGGGCGCAGCCTGAAGGTGCCGGTGGATGGCGTGACCGGCCCCACCAAGCCGGTCGGCAAGCATGCGCTCAGCTTCACCGACAAACAGCCACCGCTGGCCAAGCTGCCGCCGGGCGAATACACGCTGGTCGTCGAGGCCGCGCGCGAGGTCGGCGGCCGCGAGCTGTTGAAGATCCCCTTCAGCTGGCCGGCGAAGAAAGCCCCGCAGTCCGGCAAGGCCCAGGGCAGCACCGAGCTCGGTGCCGTCACCCTGACCGTCAAGCCCTGATCGTTCCCTTTCCTTGCTGGAGACTCCCATGAAGCGTTCCCTTGCCGTCGCCATTGCCCTGGCCACCGTCATCCCCGCCACGGCGCTGGCGCACAAGGCCTGGATGATGCCGTCGCAGACCGTCATCGCCGGTGCCAATCCCTGGATCACCGTGGATGCCGCGGTTTCCAACGACCTCTTCTACTTCAACCATGTGCCGCTGCGCACCGAAGGCCTGGTCATCACCGCGCCCGACGGCAGCAAGGTGGAGGCGCAGAACCTCGCCACCGGCAAGTACCGCACGGTGTTCGACGTGGAGCTGAAGCAGCAGGGCACCTACCGAATCGCGACCGTCAACAGCGGCCTGTCGGGCAGCTGGGAAGAAGACGGCAAGCCGAAGCGCTGGCGCGGCACGCCGGCATCCTTCGCCACGGAAGTGCCGAAGGACGCGAAGAACCTGCAGGTGTCGCAGTCCATCGGCCGCATCGAAACCTTCGTCACCAACGGCTCTCCCAACGACACCGCGCTCAGAACCACGGGCGAAGGCCTGGAGCTGGTACCGGTGACGCATCCGAACGACCTGTTTGCGGGCGAGGAAGCCAGCTTCAGGCTGCTGGTGGACGGCAAGCCGGCCGCAGGGTTGGAGTTCGAGATCACACGTGGCGGCACGCGTTACCGCAACGCGCAGGAAGAGATCAAGGTCACCACCAATGCGCAGGGCGAGTTCAGCGTGACCTGGCCGGCGGCCGGCATGTACTGGCTGGAGACCAGCACGCAGGACACGAAGACCTCGTTGCCGCAGGCCAAGCAGCGCCGCCTGACCTACGTGGCCACGCTGGAAGTGCTGCCGCAGTGATCCGCCACGCACCGCCGGTGCAGACCGGCGGCGCCCCGCCTCGATGACGACCCCCTTTCCCTCACCACCGTCCCCACGCATGCCCGTGCAGGCCCTGCACGGGCAGACCATGGGCACGACCTGGTCGGTGCAGTTCCACACCGGCACGCGCATCGACCTGCATGCACTCCATGACAGCGTGCAGGCGTGCCTGGATCGCGTGGTCGCACAGATGAGCACGTGGGAAGCGGAGTCCGACATCCGCCGCTACAACCGCAGCGCGGGGGGCGAATGGTTTCCGTTGCCCGATGAGTTCCATCACGTGCTCGCCGCGGCACTGGACGTGGCCGCCGCCAGCGACGGCGCGTACGACCCCACGGTGTCGCCCCTGGTGGCCGCATGGGGATTCGGCGCCGATGCGGGAGCGCGTGCGGTGCCCCGACAGGATGAGCTGCAAGCGGCGCGTGCCCGCGTCGGCTGGCACCGTCTTTCCCTGGATGTGGGCACACAACGCCTGCTGCAACCGGGCGACGTGGCGCTTGACCTGTCCGCGATCGCGAAAGGCTACGGTGTGGATGAAGTGGCCGCCCTGCTGCGCCGACGTGGCATTCCCGCCGCCCTGGTCGAGGTCGGCGGCGAGTTGTATGGCTACGGCACCAAGCCGGACGGGCAGCCCTGGCGCGTGCTGGTGGAGTCGTCGCCGGATGAGGAAGCGGACAGCCACGAACTGGAACCCCGCGTACTGCTTCTGGACGGGATCGCCGTCGCGACCTCCGGCGACCGCTGGCATGGTTTCGAACAGGAGGGCCGGCGTTACTCGCACACGATCGATCCGCGCACCGGGGAGCCGGTCGCGCATGCGGCGGCGGCCGTCACCGTGGTGGCCGGTGATGCGATGCACGCCGATGCGTGGGCGACGGCATTGACGGTGATGGGAGCGGAGCAAGGCCATGCGTTCGCCCTGCAACGGGGATTGGCAGCACGCTTCCTGCAACGCACCAGAACCGGATTGCGCGAAACCCTGACGCCGGCGTTCGAGCGTCACCTGGCGACATGAGCAGCATGCGCAATCCCGCGGCTGTCGATCGTGCCACGCTGGGCAATGGCGTCGCGCTCATGCTGCTTGCCCTGGTCGCGGTTGCCCTGGCCCGATGGAATGCGGGCGACTGGTGGATGGCGTCGCCGCACGCTACCCGGTGGATCGCGGCGGGCTTCGCGGTGTTGGCTTACGCGGGTGCCTGTGGCTGGATTTTCAGACGCGCAGCCCTGCGGGATGGCGTCGCCGCGACCTCGCTCATCGGCGAGGACACCCTCTGGGTGGTGCATGCCAGCCAGACCGGCTTCGCGACAGAACTCGCGACCCTGTCCCTCACCTCGCTGGAACACGCGGGGGCCTCCGTGCGGCTTGCCGATCTGGGACGGCTGACGGCAGACCACCTGGTGAAGGCACGACGCGTGCTGTTCGTCGTCAGCACCACCGGCGAAGGCGATCCGCCTGACCCCGCGATTACCTTCGTCAACCGGGTCATGACGCAGTCGCTGCCACTGGCATCGCTGCAGTACGCGGTACTGGCACTGGGCGATCGCCAGTACGACCAGTTCTGCGCGTTCGGCCACCGGCTGGATGACTGGCTGCGTCGCCAGGGTGCCCGGCCGCTGTTCGATCTGGTGGAAGTGGACAATGCCGACCAGAGCGCGCTGCGCCATTGGCAGCACCACCTGGGGCAGTTGTGTGGCAGCCCCGACCTGCCGGATTGGTCTGCCCCCCTGTACGAAACATGGACGCTCGTCGAGCGCGTGGAGAGCAATCCCGGCAGCGTGGGCGGCCCTGCGTTCCGGATCGCGCTCGCACCTCCGGCCGGCACGCCGATGGCCTGGCTGCCGGGCGACATCGCGGAGATCGGACCTTGCCATGCGGCGACGACCGTGGCGGCTTTCCTGGGCGATGCCGGCCTGCCTGCCGATGCCACGGTCGTGCATGACGGCATCACGCAGCGGCTGGGCGATGTGCTGGCGCGCTCTCGACTTCCATCACCGGAAAGCGTACGCGGCGAATCCGCGCAGCGCATCGCCGAGGGTCTGGTCGCGCTGCCCCATCGCGAATACTCCATCGCATCCCTGCCCGCCGAAGGCGGCCTGCATCTGCTCGTCCGCCTGATGAAACGGTCGGATGGAACGTGTGGGCTGGGCAGCGGCTGGCTGGGCGTGCATGCGCCGGTTGGCGGATCGGTCGCCCTGCGCGTGCGCAGCAATCCGAACTTCCATCCTCCGTTGGCGAGCACGCCATTGATCCTGGTCGGCAACGGCACGGGCATCGCCGGCCTGCGCGCACATCTCAAGGCCCGCATCGAGGCCGGCGCCCGTCGCAACTGGCTGCTTTTCGGCGAACGGCAGTCAGCCCGGGATCTCCATTACCGGCAGGAGCTGGAACACTGGGAGGCGGCGGGCTTCCTGTCGCGCGTGGACCTGGCGTTCTCACGGGATGGGGCCGAGCGCCGCTACGTGCAGCATCTCCTCACGGCGCAGGCAGCGTTGCTGCGCGAGTGGGTACGGGAGGGCGCCGCGATCTACGTCTGCGGCAGTCTTGCCGGCATGGCGCCCGGCGTGGATGCAGCGCTTCGCGAAGCGCTGGGGGACGCGACGGTGGAAGCGCTGCTTGCCGAGGGTCGCTACCGGCGCGACGTCTACTGATCCGCGCCTGCGGCAGCGCTCTCAGCCATCGGCACCGGTCAACCGGTGCTTCTGCTGGATGCGGATGGCCAGCAGTTCTCCGCCGCCCTGCAAGGCGTAACGCGCACGGCTGTCGCCTGCGGCGAGGAGGGCCGTATCGCCCGCCCAAAGCGGCGGCAACCCGGAAGCGGCATCGAACTCCGCGTGTCCCGCCAGCAGGTGGATCGCCCAACTGACACCCGGCTCCGTGAAGAACAGCATGGGTCCCACCAGGGGCCGGTGGAACAGTTCGGCGTCGATGGCATCGCGCCGCCACATCAGGTTGAAGTCGTGGGTCAGGCCGTCGACCAGCTCCCCCGATACCTTCTGTTCGCCGCTGAAGCGCAGACGCCCGTGCGGCGGCGCGAGTTCGATGGTCCTGCCTTCCTCGAACTGCAGGCGCAATCCATTGCCGCGGATGAGGACCAGCTCCCGTTCGATGCCGGGGAACGTGGAGAACGCCGCGTCGCGCTCGATCTCGGCGATCGAAAGACGCCAGTCCCAGTCGCCGGTATCCGGTACGCGCAGGATTTCGCGCGTCCACCCCAAGCCGTTCTTCCAGCGTTCGCGCCGGTACTCGTTGGCGGGGATGACGTATGCGGCGTCGTGCATGGGGGTCCGGTGCCGTGAAAGCCTGAGGGCGATTCTAGGGCGGACGGGTGACCAGGCCTATCGCGGCGACGCTGGTCCTTCGCATATCCCCGCACAGCACATCGCCCGGGCACAGTGTATGTACCCGGGCGATGATTACATCCGTGTCAGCATCCTGCCGGTTCCAGGCCTCTTGCCTGCTCCAGGCCCATGCGCGTCCTGCGCTGCGATAGGTACGTCCTTGTCGGCATCCCGCCTTTCCCCCTTGGCTTCCTGCCCCTGCCGCCGTGGCATGCACCTCCTGTGCAGATGCCCCGGCGCGGGAACGAATCAGCGCCTTGCCGCCTGCTTCGGCTTTTCCGCACCCGCGGCCGTGGTGGGCTTGCGGGCCGGCACGGCGCCAGCGCGCAGCTCGATACGGTCGCGGTTCAACTCGACGGTCCGCAACCCGATGCCTTTCACCATCGCCAGTTCCTCGGCGCTCTTGAAAGGCCCGTTGGCCTTGCGGTAATCGACGATGGCGACGGCCTTGGACGGCCCCACCCCCACCAGCACGCGGTCGAGCGTGGCGGCATCGGCGGTATTGATATTGACCTTCTCCGCGGCAAGCGCGCTGAAGGCCATCAACAACGACAACGCGGTGGCCTGGGCGATCCGGATCAACGACTTCATGGCAACTCTCCTTGTGGCGATGGACTTTCCGTAAGACCCGTCCCGGGGACGGGCCGACTGCCGTAGCGGGCGCTGGGCCTTCGCATCCGACGAGGACAGTCTCCGTGCCACACGGGCGCCAAGGTATCGTCCGCGCGCCACAAAAACTGCCGGGGAACACCGCTTCACCTTGTAGGAAAAGTCCTACCCGGGGCAGGAGCGTAGAATGGTCGCCTACCGTTTTCAGTACCCGGAGTTGCCATGGATACCGCCAAAGTCGACCGTTACGTAGCCGAGAAGTGGGATGACGACATCGTCCCGCAGCTGGTCGAGTACATCCGCATTCCCAACAAGTCGCCGATGTTCGACAGGGACTGGGTGGCCAACGGGTACATGGAGCAGGCGGTCCAGCTGATGGAGCGCTGGGCCAAGGCGCAGTCGGTGCCCGGCATGCAGGTCGAAGTGGTGCGCCTTGAAGGCCGCACGCCGCTGATTTTCATCGAGATTCCCGCCAGCGGTCCGGAGACCGGGGCCGATACCGTGCTGCTGTACGGTCACCTGGACAAGCAGCCTGAGATGACCGGCTGGGACGATGATCTGGGCCCGTGGGTGCCGGTGATCAAGGGCGACAAGCTTTACGGCCGCGGCGGTGCCGATGATGGCTACGCGATCTTCGGCTCGCTGGCCGCCATCCAGGCCTTGCAGCAGCAGGGCGCACCGCATGCACGCTGCGTGGTGCTGATCGAGGCCTGCGAGGAGTCCGGCAGCTACGACTTGCCCGCGTACGTGGACCATCTGGCCGACCGCATCGGCAAGCCGTCGCTGGTCGTCTGCCTGGACTCGGGCTGCGGCAACTACGATCAGCTGTGGTGCACCACCTCGCTGCGCGGGCTGGCTGGCGGCAACTTCACCGTCAAGGTGCTGGAGGAAGGCGTGCACTCGGGCGATGCGTCCGGCGTGGTGCCCTCCAGTTTCCGCCTGCTGCGCCAGTTGCTGTCGCGACTGGAGGACGAGCAGACCGGCCGCATCCTGCCGGACGGGCTGCAGGTCGAGATTCCCGCGGACCGTCTTGCACAGGCGCAGGAAGCCGCCCGCGTGCTGGATACGGCGGTGTTCGACAAGTTCCCCTTCCTGCCCGGCATGACGCCGATGGCGGACGACTTGGCACAGTTGGTGCTCAATCGCACCTGGCGCCCCGCGCTGTCGGTGACCGGCGTGGATGGCATGCCGCCGCTGTCGTCGGCCGGCAACGTGCTGCGCCCACACACCTCGGTGAAACTGTCGCTGCGCCTGCCGCCCACGCTGGAGGGCAAGCAGGCCGGCCAGTTGCTGAAGGACCTGCTGGAGAAGGATCCGCCCAACGGCGCGCAGGTCAGCCTGGAACTGGAGAAGGCCAGCACCGGGTGGAATGCGCCGGCCATGTCGCCATGGCTGGAGAAGGCCATCGACGCGTCCAGCCGCGAGTTCTTCGGCAAGCCGGCGATGTACATGGGCGAAGGCGGCACCATTCCCTTCATGGGCATGCTGGGCGAGAAGTTCCCGGGTGCGCAGTTCATGATCACCGGCGTGCTGGGTCCGCACTCCAATGCACACGGACCGAACGAATTCCTGCACATCCCGATGGGCAAGAAGGTCACCGCCTGCGTGGCGCGCGTGATCGCGGAACACCATGCGGCCAGCGTGCGCGGCGAAACCACGGGCGTGGGCGTGGCGGCCGGTGGCGAACAGCACGGCGACCACGGCTGCTGCTGATCCGGGCGTGCCGGTGGTATCGCGACGAAGGCCGGGGCGACCCGGCCTTCGTCGTTTCTCGGCTCAGGCACATGAGCGTTTGTGGGAGCGACGCCAGTCGCGACGCGCTTTCCAGTGCAGGCCCCATCGCGACTGACGTCGCTCCCACACACGCCGCATCCAGGCATTCGACCCGCCGATGGCCTGCGCCGGGGCCTCTGGGTTACGCTGCGCCTCGCCCCCCCACTTTCCCAACCGGAGCGACTCGATGGAACAGATCTTTGGCGGCGGCATCCTCTGGACGTTGTTGATCGGCTTCCTCGCCGGCCTGCTGGCACGGGCCCTCAAACCCGGCAACGACAAGCTGGGCTTCTTCATGACCATCCTGCTGGGCATCGCCGGCGCATTGCTGGCCCGCTTCGTCGGCGGCGCACTGGGCTGGTACTCGCCCGGCGAACCGGCCGGCTTCATCGCTTCAGTGGTGGGCGCCATCGTGCTGCTTTTCATCTACGCCATGGTGAAGAAGAAGGCCTGAGCCGCCGGGAACCAGCGGACGCCAGGATGCGTTGAAAGCCCCGCCATGCGGGGCTTTTTCTTGCGCGCACGACACGGGCGACCGCTTTCATAAATCTTCATCCGGCTGTCAGGCGCTTCATCGAGGCCCGCGATGGAATGGCGCTCCCTTCCAAGGAGTCATGCCATGCGTCGTTTCCTGCTTCTGTTGTTCCTCGTCACGCCCGTCGCCCACGCGGCGGAACCGGCCACCGGTGCGCGTGCCCTGCCCGACGCCTATCGCCCGCCCGCGCCGATGCAGGATGGCTGGCAGGTGGCCGACGCCCGTCGAGGGGGCTGGCAGCTCGAGCGCCTGCAGGCGCTGGAAGCGGCCATCGCCAAGGGAGACTACCCGGGCGTGACCAGCATCGTCATCGCCCACCGGGGCAAGTTGGTCTACGAGCGCTACTTCAATGGCGGCGGCCCGGACGTGCTCAACGATACGCGTTCGGCCACCAAGAGCGTCACCGCCCTGTTGCTGGGGGCCGCGATCGATCGCGGACACATTCCGGGTGCACAGGCGCCCGCGTATGCCTACTTCGCCGACCGGCAACCGTGGCAGAACCCCAGCCCGCGGAAACAGCAGATGACGCTGGAAGACCTGCTGACGATGAGTTCGGCCTGGGAGTGCGATGACGAGAATCAATTCTCGGCCGGCAACGAAGAGCGCATGTACCTGAGCGAGGATTGGACCCGGTTCGCACTGGACCTGCCCATGCGCGGCTTCGCGCCCTGGATGACGCGTCCCGAGGACAGCCCGCATGGCCGCGCCTTTTCGTACTGCACGGCGGGCAGCTTCCTGCTGGGTGCGGTGATTGAACGGGCAACGGGCAAGCCGTTGGCAACGTTCGCTGCCGAAGCACTGGAGGGCCCACTCGGCATCCGGCAGGCGCAGTGGAACAGGTCATCGGAGGGTGTGGGCATGGGCGGCGGTGGCACGCGCTACCGCAGTCGCGACCTGGCCAAGCTCGGGCAACTGGTGGCCGATGGTGGCCGATGGCAGGGCCGGCAGATCATCTCCACGCCCTGGATCAACGCAGCACTGACCGTGCATGCGCAGGCGCGCGAGTATGCGGACTACGGCTACCAGTTCTGGCGGTTCCGTTTCCCGCATGCGCAAGGGGAGCAATCAGCGTGGGCGATGTCGGGCAACGGCGGCAACTACGTCTTCATCGTGCCCGAGCGGCAGCTGGTCGCGGTGATCACCCGGACTTCGTTCAACCAGCGCAACGTCCACCCGCAGTCGCAGCAGATGTTTGGCGACTACGTGCTCAAGGCGATGCCGTAAGGCTTTCCAGCAACGCGCCGGACACCCTGCCATGCTCGACCGCGACGCGCCGGTTCAACGCATCCACGCTGCGGGCGAAGGCGGGTTCGGCCGCCAGCGTCCGGAACAACGGCGAGACCCGGAGGTAGGCCGCATCGCTGTAACCCGCATCCACCGCGTGCTGCAGCGATGCCAACGCCGCCGCACGATCGCCGGCGGCCTCGCGCAGCAGCACGACTTCCAGCCAGTCGGAGGGATAGCCCGCGCCGCCTTCCAGCGCGCGGGTGAGGCGGTCGGCGCGCGCGTTGGCCCACACGGGGTCGACCGCTCCGGCGTGGAGTCGGGCCAGCGTCGTCGGCAGGCTGGCACCGGGACGCAAGGCTTCCGCCTGCCGGTAGGCCGCCAGCGCAGCCGAGTGGTCGCCCCGCAATTGCGCCAGTTCGGCCGCCAGCTGGAACAGGTCGGCATGTTCGGTGCCGCGCTGCATGGCCTGGTCCAGCGCCGCCTGCGCTTCGGTCGTACGCCCATGCCGGAACAGGAAACGCGGCCAGGCGATGTTGGAGAACACGTTGTCGGGATACAGCGCGAAGCTCTGGCGATAACGCGCTTCCGCGGCTTGCGGATAGCCCAGCAGATCCAGGATGCCGGCGATCTGGATCTGCAGGTAGCGCACGCGCGAAGGGTCGCCGCGCAATGAGGTGTTCGCGTGCAAGGCCTGGGCGAGCAACCCCTTGCGGTCATAGAGGTAGGCCGCGGACGCGCGGCTGTTGTCGGCGGCGGGGTCCAGTGCGACCGCACGCTCGTAGCCGGCCAGCGCATCGTCGATGCGCCCCCGGCAGTCGTGCGAGTACCCCAGCGCGGCATGGGCAGCGGCGTGCCGGGGCTCGGCGCGGATGGCCTGCTCGGCCAGTGCCTGCGCGCGCGCCGCCCATTCCGGCGGGAAATTGAACAGGCAGACACGGGCACTGTAGGCGCGGCTCAATCCGACCCGCGCATCCACGCTGCCGGGCTGCTCCTGCAAGGCTCGTGCGAAGAGTTCGATGGCGCGTTCGTTGTCGTCGCGCTGACCGATGCTGGCGTAGTAAGTGGCACGCTGCAGCAACGAGGGTGGGGCGGTCGCCGGGGCCTTGGCATGGGCGTCCGTGCCATCGACACGCTGCTTCCACGCCCACAATCCCGCGCACGCTGCGGACACCACGACGCCTGCCAGGGCCATGACCACCCCGCGTGATCGGGGCGACCCCGGTTCCGGCATGTTTGCGGGCTCGATGGCAGGCATCGGTTCCGGGCGCGCGCACAACTGGTAGCCCTGCCCGCGCACCGACCGCAGGTAGCGTGGACTGCGTCCGTCGTCTCCCAAGGCCTGGCGCAGCAGCTTCACCCGTTGGGTGACGGTTTCCTCGCTGACGACCGCCGGTGCCCACACGTGCTGGATGAGCGCGTCGAACCCGACGACGCGGTCGCCCTGCTCCACCAGATGGCGCAGCAACTGGAAGCTGAGACCCGCCACATTAAGGAGTTCGCCGTCCCGCTCGACGCGCTGCCGCTGCAGGTCGATCACCAGATCATCCAGGCGGTAGCGCACGGCGCTCAGGCCCTCACTGGCTGCGGCCGTAGACATCCTCGAAGCGCACGATGTCGTCTTCGCCCAGGTAGCTGCCGGACTGCACTTCGATCAATTCGAGCGGCACCTTGCCGGGGTTCTCGAGGCGATGCTTCACGCCCAGCGGAATGTAGGTGCTCTCGTTCTCTGACAGCAGCAGGGTCTCGTCGCCACGCGTCACCTTGGCGGTACCGCAGACGACGATCCAGTGCTCGGCGCGGTGGTGGTGCATCTGCAGGCTGAGCGCGGCGCCCGGCTTGACCTTGATGCGTTTCACCTGGTGGCGCGCGCCGTTGTCGACCGAGTCGTAACTGCCCCACGGCCGGTGCACCTCGCGGTGCAACACGGCCTGGCTGCGTTGCCCGGCCTTGAGCTGCGCCACCACCTGCTTCACTTCCTGCACGCGGTCCTTGCGCGCGACCAGCACCGCGTCGTCGGTTTCGACCACCACGATGTCGTCCACGCCCACCAGCGCCACCAGTCGCCGCGCATACGCATAACTGTTGCGCGTGTCCACGGCGATGACGTCGCCATGGTGCGCGTTGCCGTCGCCGTCGCGATCCGCCACGTCCCACAGTGCGGACCAGCTGCCGACATCGTTCCAGCCGATGTCGACCGGCAGCACCATCGCGTGCGAGGTCTTCTCCATCACCGCATAGTCGATGGAATCGGAGGGGCTGGACGCGAACGCTTCCTTGTCCAGCCGGATGAAGTCGCCGTCGTGCCTGGCGGCCGCGTGCGCCGCACGTACCGCGGCGACGATGTCCGGCCGGAACTGCGCCAGTTCCTCGAGGAAACGGCTGGCGCGGAACAGGAACATGCCGCTGTTCCAGTAATACCCGCCCTCCTGCAGATAGGCCTGGGCGGTGGCGGCATCCGGCTTTTCGACGAAGCGCAGGACCTTGCGCAGGCCGTCGCCGGCATCGGCCTTGATGTAGCCGAAACCGGTTTCCGGCGCGTCCGGAATGATGCCGAACGTGACCAGCGCGCCCTGCTCGGCCGCCGGCATCGCCTCGCGCACGGCCCGCTGGAAGCCCGCGACATCGCGGACCACATGGTCCGAGGGCAGCACCAGCAGCAGCGGATCCTCACCCTTGCCCGTGGCCTGCAGCGCGGCGGCGGCAATCGCGGGCGCGGTGTTGCGGCCGACCGGCTCCAGGATGATGGCCGGCACCGGCGCGTCCACCTGACGGAGCTGTTCGGCCACCAGGAAGCGGTGTTCCTCATTGGCGACCACGATGGGCGCGCGGTCCGCCAGCGTCGCCACCCGGCGCCAGGTGGCCTGCACCATGGTGTCGTCGCCCGCCAGCGGCAGGAACTGCTTGGGATAGGCTTCGCGCGACAAGGGCCACAGACGTGTGCCGGAGCCGCCGGAGAGCAGGACAGGTTGGAGATTGGCCATGCAGCCCTCGCAAGTCGGTAGTGGCTCAGTTTACCCTTTACGGCATTAGCGCCCCTCGCCGGCCGGAACCGCATGACCGATTCGATTCAGGACTCTTCCGGGCGGGATGCCCAGCGTCTGGACTGGGCACGCGGCGCGCTGGGCGATCCGCATGCCACGCTGGAGCGCGCATCGGTGGACGCCGGCTTCCGCAGTTACTGGCGCAGCCGGGGCAAGGGCCCCAGCCGTATCGTGATGGATTCGCCACCCGGACTGGAGGACGTGCGGCCGTGGCTGGCCATGCGCGACCTGCTGGACGCGGGTGGCGTGCGCGTGCCGCAGGTGCTGGCGCGTGACGTGGACAACGGTTTTCTGGTGCTGGAGGACCTGGGCGGGCCGACGCTGGCGCAGATGATGGACGCGGGCAACGCGGATGCGTGGTTCGATGCCGCCATCGGGCAGCTGTTGCGTCTGCAGGCCATCGCGCCGCCCGCGGGCATGGGGGAATTCGGCGAAGCCCTGCTGCAGCGGGATGCGGGATTGTTCGACGAATGGTTCCTGCAACGCCACCTGGGTATCGCACTGGACTGCGGCGATGCGGATGAACTGGAACTGGCGCAACGGCGCCTGATGGACAACGCACTGTCGCAGGCACGCGTGCTGACCCATCGCGACTTCATGCCACGCAACCTGATGCCGACCACGCCGGGCCCGGCGGTCCTCGATTTCCAGGACTGCGTGCGCGGCCCGATCGCCTACGACGCGGTCAGCCTGTTCAAGGATGCCTTCCTCAGTTGGCCGCTGGCGCGCGTGGACGCGTGGCTGTCGCGCTACCACCAGCGCGCGCACGAGGCGGGACTTCCCGTGCCCCCATGGGAAACGTTCCTGCGCGATGCGGACTGGATGGGCATCCAGCGCCACCTGAAGATCCTGGGCATCTTCGCCCGACTGCACTACCGCGACGGCAAGGCGAAGTACCTGCCGGATGCGCCGCGCTTCATCGGCTACCTGGATGACGTGTTGCCACGGTACCCGCAACTGGCGGGGCTGCAGCGCCTGCTGGATGATCGCATCAAGCCAGCGCTGCGATCGAAGGCGAATCCATGAAGGCCCTGATCTTCGCGGCGGGGCTGGGCGAACGCATGCGTCCGTTGACCGACCACACGCCCAAGCCCCTGCTGCACGTCGGTGGGAAGGCGTTGATCGCCTGGCACCTGGAAAAACTCGCCGCCATCGGCGTGCGCGAGGTGGTCATCAACACCAGCTGGCTGGCTGACCGTTTCCCGCCGGCACTGGGCAATGGCGAACGCTGGGGGCTGGCCATCGACTATGTCCACGAAGGCGACACACCCCTGGAAACCGGCGGGGGCATGTTGAATGCACTGCCGCGGCTGGGCGACGCGCCGTTCCTGCTGGTCAATGGCGACATCTGGAGTGACTACGACTTCGCCCGCCTGCCGCGGGAGCCCGAGGGACTGGCGCATCTGGTGATGGTGGACCCACCCGGTTACGCCACCCATGGCGATTTCGCCCTGGATGATGCCGGCCGTGTCCGTCGCGACGGCGGGCATCGCCTGACCTATGCGGGCATCGGTGTCTACCGCCCTGCCCTGCTGGCGGATTGGCAGGCGCATGTCGACGCCGATGCGGGCCAGGCGCCGAATGGCAAGCCACGCTTCCGGCTGGCGCCCATTCTTCGCGCCTTCATGGATGACGATGCGATCGCAGGCGAGCATCATCGCGGACGCTGGACCGATGTAGGAACACCTGAGCGCCTGGCGCAGCTCGACCTGGAATTGCGGGCCCAGTGAGGTTCCGTTGTCGGCGCTGCCTGGCGTCGCGAAGACTCAGAGCACGCTGCGCAGGAACGGTACCGTGACCCGCCGCTGTGCCGCCAGCGATGCACGGTCCAGCTTCTCCAGCAGCGCCACCAGCGTGCCCAGGTCGCGTCCGGTATGCGTCAGCAGCCAGTCGATGGCGGCGTCTTCCAGCACCAGGCCACGCCGGTGCGCACGGTCACGCAGCACGTCGCGACGCCCGGCGTCGTCCAGCGGGTCCAGCATGATGCGGGTGCACTGCTGCAGGCGCGAGCGCAGGTCCGGCAGTTCCAGGCCGATATCGGTCGGAATGCCACGCGCGGTGTAGAGCACGTTGAGCCCGGCAGCGCGCGCACGATTGTGGAAATCGAAGAGCGCGACTTCGTCATCGCGTGCGCCGCCGATGGCCTCCAGCCCATCCAGCGCGATCACGTCGTGGCCTTCCAGCGACGACAGCGCATCGCGCACACGGCCCGCGGCGGCGGCCATGGGCAGGAAAGCCGCGCGGCGCCCTGCCTGTTCCGCCGCCGCGCACAGCGCCAGCGCCAGATGCGTCTTGCCGGTCTTCGGCGCGCCGGCCAGGTACAGCCAGTCCGCGCCCTGGGCGCCGGCGAGCGCCTGCAGCTGCGGCAGCAGGCCCGCCGCCGGGGCGATGAAGCTCTCGAACCGCTGATCCGGCGGGTAACGCAACGCCAGCGGGATCTGCGGTCCGATGGTCGGCTCGGTCATGCCGGCATTGCTCACTTCTGGTCGGGATCGTGTGCCTGGGCCTGCTCGATGCTGCCCTTGTCGATGTACGAATCCAGCACGATCGCAGGCCGATCGCCGGCATACAGCGGGCTCTGCTTGTAGCGTTCGTGCGCGAAGCGCAGCAGCACGTTGGTGATCGCCGCCACCGGCAACGCCAGCAGCATGCCGAGGAAGCCGAACAGCTGGCCACCCGCCATGATCGAGAAGATCACCGCCACCGGATGCAGGCCGATCCGGTCGCCGACGATGCGCGGGGTAAGCACATAGCCTTCCAGCATCTGGCCGGCCACGAAGACACCCAGCACCAGGGCGACCAGCGACCAGTCGCCGCTGGACTGCACCAGCGCGGCGATGACGCCCAGCACGATGCCCGTCGCCGTGCCCAGGTAAGGCACGAAACTGATCAGGCCGGCAATGATGCCGATCAGCAGTCCCACCTTCAGGCCGACCACGGACAGGCCGATCGCGTAGATCGCACCCAGCGCCATCATCACAAGGAACTGTCCCCGCAGGAACGCGCCCAGCACGTCGTTGGATTCCTGCGCCAGGCGGTTGACCGTGGCGATATGGTCGCGCGGCACCAGCGCCGCGATGCGCTCGACCAGCGTGTCCCAGTCGCGCAGGAAGTAGAACGTCAGGATCGGCAGCAGCACCAGGTTGGCGATCCAGGCCATCACCGCGAAACCCGAGCGCGAGAAGTAGCCGAACATCGTCGCCGCCACGCCGCCCGCCTGCTGCCAGTGCCCGCGCACCCACTCCATCACCTTGTCCGGGTCCAGCCACGCCACCAGCTGCAGGCCGGTGCGCTGTTCCACCCAGGGCAGCGCGGTCTGCACGAACCAGTCACGGTACTGCGGCAGCGACTCGATCAGCGTCACCACCTGCTCCTCGATCATCGGCACCAGGATCACCAGCGCCAACACCAGCAACAACAGCATCAGCGTGAAGACCAGCACCACGGCGACGGTGCGCGAGCGCCCCGAGCGTTGCAGCCTGTCCACCAGCGGATCGCCCAGCCAGCCGAGCAGCGCGGCCAACACGAACGGTGTCAGCACCGGCGCCAGCAGCCAGATCAGCCATCCGGCGACCAGCGCGATGATCAGCCACTGCCAGCGACGCGCCAGCGTACCGACGGGGGTAGGGGAAAGATCCATGAGCAGTCCTGTGCCGGGTCAGCGGAGTCGGTAGGTCGGGGGCTCGCCTTCGCCACCGGTGAAGGGGGCATCGTCGCCCAGCATCCGGCGGAACCCGGACAGGCCGGAGACCAGCTCCAGATCCAGCTCCAGCAGGTCACCGCTGGCACGCACCGGCGTGATCCGGCGCACCACGGCCATCTTCTGCAGATGTCCCATCAGGCGCAGGTAGTCGTCGGTGCTGGCGATGCCGGTGAAGACGACGCGATAGGTGCCCGCGGGACCGGCGCTGCCGCGTTTGCCGTAGCGCTTCACCAGCGCATCGGCGGCGCCGTCGGCGCCGGCGGACATGGCGCGCCGGGCGTCGGCATCGCTCACCGACCACTTCGCCAGTACCTTGCCTGCATCCACGAACACCCAGTCGGCCGTCCAGCCACCCTTGTCGCGGTACAGCTTGCCCACCAGTTGCATCGGCGGGCTGTAGCGCGACGAGGCACGTGCGACGGCCGCCGTGTCCTGACGCCAGATCGCGCCGACCAGCGCCTGCTCGGCGGCGGTGCCGGCGGGCAGGCCCAGGCTGTAGCCACGCTCGGTGGCACGATTCAGCAACGGGCGGGCCGCATTGGATTGCGGCAGGCCGACCAGGCGCGGCCCACTGCCATCGTTGATGGCCAGCCAGACGACCGGCTTGGGACGCGGCTGCGGCCAGACCGGCAGGCCCAGTGCACCCGCCAGCGCATCGACTTCATCGGGTTCGAACCGGACGACCAGCATGGTGCGGAAAGTAGGCGCGCCGGTCGGCGACGTGCCCTGATCCTGACGGTAGTCGTAGCTGGCCACGTAGTTCCTGGCGTTGCGCAGTTCCGCGCCCACGCCCGGGCGCGACATCGCCCCGCGGTCGCCGGAGAGTTTGCCCAGCACGGTGCCCAGCGCGCGCGCGAAGCCGCCCTGCCGCTCGGCCTCGCCCTGTCCGTTGACCGAGACTTCGGCCTGGTACAGGCCGCGTGCCGCGGCGGCATCGCCTTCGGTCCGCAGGCCGGACTGCGCCTGTGCGAACGGACTGGCAAGCAGCGTCAATGCCAGCAGGGTGGCAACGAGGGCGATACCTGGAATACGGCGCATCGAGCGTCCTTGTGCTCAGCAGATCGTGTGAATTGTTGCCCGAATGGGCCGCCATCGCCAATGTCGCCCGTTCAGGGGGGCCGATTCGCCTGCCGATTCCTTTAAAATCACGCCTCTCCCGCCCCTCCGACGACTGCCCGTGACCCAGCCTACGCCGCCCGCCCCCACCCCGATGACCTATCGCGACGCGGGTGTCGACATCGACGCCGGCAACGAGCTGGTCGAGCGCATCAAGCCGCTGGTCAAGCGCAGCTTCCGGCCGGAAGTGATGGGCGGCCTGGGCGGTTTCGGCGCGCTGTTCGACCTGTCCGGCAAGTACCGTGAGCCGGTGCTGGTCTCCGGCACCGACGGCGTGGGCACCAAGCTGAAGCTGGCCCAGCAGTTGGGCCGCCACGACACCATCGGCATCGACCTGGTCGCCATGTGCGTGAACGACGTGCTGGTCCAGGGCGCCGAGCCGCTGTTCTTCCTCGACTACTTCGCCACCGGCAAGCTCGACGTGGACACCACGGTGGCCGTGGTCGGCGGCATCGCCCGTGGCTGCGAGCTGTCCGGCTGCGCGCTGATCGGCGGCGAAACCGCCGAGATGCCCGACATGTACGGCCCGGGCGAGTACGACCTGGCCGGCTTCTGCGTGGCGGCGGTGGAGAAATCGCAACTGCTCGACGGCAGCAAGGTGCGTGCGGGCGACGTGCTGGTGGGCATCGCGTCCAGCGGCCCGCATTCGAATGGCTACTCGCTGGTGCGCCGCATCTACGACCGCGCCGGCCGCCCGGCCGACCTGGAAGTCGGCGGCGTGAAACTGGCCGATGCGCTGATGGCGCCGACCACCCTGTACGTGAAGCCGATCCTGGAACTGCTGAAAGCCCATGACCTGCACGCCATGGCGCATATCACCGGTGGCGGCCTGACCGAGAACATCATCCGCGTGGTTCCCGACGGCCTGGGCCTGGAGATCGATGCGGGCGCGTGGGCGCTGCCGCCGGTGTTCGACTGGCTGCAGCGCGAAGGCGCGGTGGAGAACAGCGAAATGTGGCGCACCTTCAACTGCGGCATCGGGTTCGTGCTGGTGGTCGCGCCGGACCAGCTGCCGGCCGTGCAGGCGGACCTGGCGCGTCTGCAGCTGGCGCACTGGCAGATCGGCCAGGTGGTGGCGGCCACGAGTGGCGAACGCGTCCGGATCGGCTGAGCGCGGCATGCCGCGCAGCAAGGGGATCGCTTTCGGAGTGACGCTGGCGGTGTTCGCCGCCAGCTGGATCGCACCGCGTTGGCCGCTCGAACAGGGCATGCACAGCAGCCTGACGGTGCTGGGACTGGCCTGGCTGTGGTGGCATGACCGGCGCTGGCCGCTGCGCCCGGCCCACTTCGTCCTGATCTGCGCCTTCATCGTTGCGCACTGCATCGGCGCACGCTGGCTGTATTCCTATGTTCCCTACGATGCGTGGCTGCAGTGGCTCACCGGCTGGTCGCCGGCAGAGGCCTTCGGTTGGCAGCGCAACCACTTCGACCGCTTCATCCACCTGATGTACGGGGTCTGCTTCACGCCAGCCACCTGGCACTGGCTGCGCCAGCGCTGGCCGACGCTGTCGGTGGGTCACGCCTTCACGCTGGCGGTGATGCTGGTCATGTGCACGAGCCTGGTCTACGAGTGGCTGGAATGGGGCATCGCGCTGACCCTGTCACCCGAAGCCGCCGAGTCCTACAACGGGCAGCAGGGCGACAGCTGGGACGCGCACGCCGACATGCTGCTGGCCACCCTGGGCGCGCTGCTGGTGTGGCCGCTGGCCCGCGGTGAGCGCGGGAAGGCGCGGCCATGACCGCCCGCATTGCCGTACTGGCCTCCGGCCGGGGCAGCAACCTGCAGGCGATCCTGGAAGCCATCCGGCAGGGCACGCTGGATGCCGACGTGGTGGGTGTCTTTTCCGACAAGCCCGGCGCGCCGGCGCTGCAGCACGTGCCGGAACCGCTGCGCTGGAGCCGCAGGCCGTCGGGTTTCCCCGACAAGGCCGCCTACGAGGCCGCGCTGGCGCAGGCCATCGACGCGGTCCGGCCGGACTGGGTGGTGTGTGCCGGCTACATGCGCATCCTGGGTGACGCGCTGATCGCCCGGCTCCGCGGCCGACTGCTCAACATCCACCCCTCGCTGCTGCCCCGCTACCGCGGCCTGCACACGCACGCGCGTGCGCTGGAAGCCGGGGACACCGAACACGGCGCCAGCGTCCACTTCGTCATACCTGAACTGGATGCCGGGGCCGTGATTGCCCAGGTGCGGGTGCCGATCCTGGCCGACGACACGCCGGAAACGCTGGCGGCGCGCCTGCTTCCACGCGAACACGCGCTGCTGATCGCCGTACTGAGGCTGGCCGCGGCGGGTGCGCTGGCTGAACAGGGCGACATCACGCGCTGTCACGGTCAGCCGCTATTAAATCCCCTCCTCCTAGATTCGACCGACTGTTTGAATCCGTGACCCTTGGGATGCCCTCACTGTTGCCTGCCCTGTTGCTTGGCCTGTCATTGGCCGGACTTGCTGCGCCCGCCCGGGCGCTGGAGCCGTTCGTGGCCAGCTACCAGGCCTACAACGAGGGCAAACTGGCGGGCAGCGCCAGCATGCGGGTGGCGCCGCGGGGCGGTGAGCAGTGGCAGATCGACCTGGGCGTGAAGGGCACGCGCGGCTTCGCGCGGCTGGCCGGCTTGAACATCGAGCAGAGCACGGTGTTCGACACGGTCGGTGAGCAGTTCCGCCCGCTCAGCCAGGCCACCGTCCGTCATGCGCTGCTGATGGGCAAGAAGATGGTCGGCACCTACAACTGGGACGCGAGGACGGCGCAGTGGCAGGGCGACATCAAGAAGACCCGCCGCGCACCGTTGCCCCTGCAGCCCGGTGACATGAGCGCGCTGCTGATGAACCTGGCCGTCATCCGTGACGCGGCGCCCGGGCGCGCCCTCAACTATCGCGTGGTGGACAACGGCCGCGTGCGCGACTATCAGTACGTGGTCGCCGCCGAGCCCGAGACCATCGCGGTGGAAGAGCTGAGTTACAGTGCATTGCGCGTCAACCGTACCAACGGCGGCAATGACGAAACCATTTTCTGGGTCGCCGACGGCGTGCCCACCCCCGTGCGCATCCTGCAGCGGGAAAACGGCCAGGACACCATCGACCTGCGCCTGGTCGAATACCAAGGAGTGCCATGAGCATGAACATCCCCGCCCTTCGTCCCCTCCGCGTGCTGGCCGCCACCGCGCTGCTGGCCGCCGCCAGTTCGCCCGCGCTCGCCGTGGAGGCGTTCACCGCGCAGTACCAGGCCAGCGCGCTGGGCATGGTGGGCGAGGGCCAGATGGTCGTCGCGCCGCAGGCCAACAACCGCTGGCTGTATACGCTCACCGTGCGCAACCAGGCCGTCGACCTGAGCCAGCGCACGGTGTTCGACGAGCAGGACGGCCGCCTGCGCCCGCTGTCCAGCAGCGACATGTCGCGCCTGCTGATCAAGAGGAAGAACGTCAACACGGTCTACGACTGGTCCAAGGCGCAGGCCACCTGGTCCGGCGACGTCAAGCCCGACCGCGCCGGACCGGTGAAGCTGCAGGCCGGCGACATGGACGCGCTGCTGGTCAACCTGGCCATCGTGCGCGATGTCGCCGCAGGCAAGCCGCTGAACTACCGCATGGTCGAGAACGGGCGTGCCAAACCGATGACCTACCAGATCGCCGGCAAGGAGAACATCACCGTGGGTGGCAAGCCGCAGAGCGCCACCAAGGTCGTCCGCACCGACGGCGACAAGCAGACCATCGTCTGGATCGTGCCGAATATGCCCGTACCCGCCCGCATCCTGCAGCGCGAGAACGGCCAGGACGCCATCGACCTGCAACTGACCTCCTGGCGCTGACAGTCCAACGAACCCCCGGCACGTCACTGCCATGACACGGATGTCCCCATGAAGAACCCGACACGCCTCACCATGCTTGCCCTGCTGGCATGCACGTCGCTGCTGGCATTGCCCGCTCACGCCCTCAAGCCGTTCAGCGCGCAGTACGCTGCATCGTACAAAGGCATATCCGCCGGTGCGTCCATGACGCTGACCCGCCAGGGCCCGCGCTGGACGTACGCCATGGGCATCCGCAATGCGGCCGCCAACCTCAGCCAGGCCACGGTTTTCGAGGATGCGGCAGGACGCTACCGCCCGATCGCCGGCAGTGACCGGTCCACCTATCTGATGAAGACCCGGTCGGTCGTCACCCACTACAACTGGAAAGCCCTGCAGGCGCGCTGGAGCGGTGACGTCAAACCGCACCGCGCCGGCCCCACCCCGCTGCGCCCGGGCGACATGGATGCGCTGCTGGTCAACCTGGCGCTGGTCCGCGACATAGGCGGCGGACGCAGCACTGTCAGCTACCGGCTGGTCGAGAATGGCCGCACGAAAGTCCTCGACTACCGTGTGGTTGGCCGCGAAAAACTGGCCGTTGCGGGCCGCACACTGGACACCTCACGGGTGGTGCAGGTGGCGGGCGACAAGCAGACAACCGTCTGGGTCGCTGCAGGGGTGCCCACGCCGGTTCGCATCGTGCAACGCGAGGGCGGCAGCGAAACCTTCCGCCTGCAACTGACCTCCTGGCGCTGACACGCACGCGCCAGCCTGAAAAAAGCCCGGCAATGCCGGGCTTTTCCTACTTCTTCGCGTCGGCCGCCGGCTTGAATACCGTCTTGCAGTCCAAGCGGATGGTTTCACCGCTCTTGCGCCACGCGAAGCTGTTGCACTGGCGGGGTCCTTCTTCGGTCTGGGTGACGACGACCGCGTAGAACGCCTCCGCGATTTCGGTTTCGGTCACCGTGCCGTCGCCGTTCCAGTCCATGTCCTGGCTGGGAATGCCATGCGTGCCGGCCGCACCGGTGAAGTGCAGCCAGGCGACCGCTGCCAGCAGCAGGGCGACGAGCCCCAGCAGGATCTTGCGACGCAGCGGGAAGCGCGACCGCGCAGCGGGTGCCTTGACGATGGGCCTGCTCATGACACGCGCCGGATCTTCGCGCCTAGCGCACCGAGTTTTTCCTCGATGTTCTCGTAGCCGCGGTCCAGGTGGTAGATGCGGTCGATGGTGGTATCGCCGTCGGCCACCAGACCCGCCAGGATCAGCGAAGCGGAGGCACGCAGATCCGTGGCCATCACCGGCGCACCGCTCAGGCGGGGCACGCCCCGCACGATGGCGGTGTGGCCTTCCACGCGGATGTCGGCCCCCAGGCGCAGCAGCTCGTTGACGTGCATGAAGCGGTTCTCGAAGATCGTCTCGTTGATGACGCCCACGCCCTCGGCAATGCAGTTGAGCGCCATGAACTGCGCCTGCATGTCGGTGGGGAAGGCCGGGTACGGCGCGGTGGTCAGGCTGACGGCCCTGGGGCGCTTGCCCTGCATGTCCAGCGTGATGGTGTCGGCGGTGGTCTCGATGTGCGCGCCGGCTTCGGTCAGCTTGTCGAGCACGGCGTCCAGCGTGTCGCCACGCGCCCGGCGCGCGGTGATCCGGCCGCCGGTCATCGCGGCCGCCACCAGGAAGGTGCCCGTCTCGATGCGGTCGGGCACCACGGCATGACGCCCGCCGCTGAGGCGCTCGACACCGTGCACGACGATGCGCGAAGTCCCCGCGCCCTCGATCTTCGCGCCCAGCGCGACCAGGCAATCGGCGAGGTCGGTGATCTCCGGTTCCATCGCTGCGTTTTCCAGCACGGTGGTGCCTTCGGCCAGCGTGGCGGCCATCAGCACGTTCTCGGTGCCGGTGACGGTGACCATGTCGAAGACGTAGCGCGCGCCCTTCAGACGCCTGGCCTTGGCCTTCACGAAACCGTTCTCGACGGTGATGTCCGCCCCCAGCGCCTGCAGGCCCTTGATGTGCTGGTCCACGGGGCGCGAACCGATCGCGCAGCCACCCGGCAGCGACACTTCCGCCGCGCCGTATTTGGCCAGCAGCGGACCCAGCACCAGGATCGAGGCCCGCATGGTCTTGACCAGTTCGTACGGGGCGACATGCTGGTTGACGCTGCGTGGATCGACCGTGATCGCACTGCCCCTGGAGAGCGTGCCTTCGTCGATGCTGATGCCCGCGCCCAGTTCGCCCAGCAGCTTCACGGTGGTGACCACGTCGTGCAGGTGCGGCACGTTGGTGATCTCGACCGGGCCATCGGCGAGCAGGGTGGCGCACAGGATCGGCAACACGGCGTTCTTGGCGCCGGAAATGGTGACTTCGCCGTTGAGGGCGTTGCCGCCGGTGACGATGATTTTCTGCATGGGTGTCTGCTTACTCTTGGGTAGGGCGCGCGGCGGGCGGGCCGGCGCGAAGTTCTTCGAAAGGCTGGATGGCACGCGCCTGCCAGGGATCATTGCGGTCGGCTTTCTGCAGCACCGTCTTCAGCAGCGCCGCATCCACGTGGTTGTCCAGCATGGTCCGTTCGTGGAGATGCATGATCCAGCCCTGGCCATCGTCGGGATACTCCCGCATCAGGCGCGCGATGTACGGCGACGCCCGGGTGGCCCGCTGCCGCGACGGCAGGCCACTGGCGTAAAGCCACATGCTGGACAGCTCACGCAAGGAGGCTTGGCGCTGGCCGGCGTCCTCGATGGCGATCAGGTACGCCGCCTGCGCTGCCTCGAACTCGCGCTTATTGTAGTAGGCCGCGCCCGCCAGGTAATGGCCTGCCGCATCGGCCGGCTCCAGCTCGAGTGCCCGCTTGACGTGGTGCAGGGCCCAGTCGGGGTCACGTCGCACCAGGAAGCGCGCCAGCGCGCGTTGCGCCCAGGCGTTCTGAGGGGAAAACCGCTCGGCCTGGATCAGATACGCAAAGCCCTTCCAGTTGTCGCGCGCACCATCGGTGGCATTGAGCGCGACGTTGGCGGCGTCCTTCAGGTATTCCTCGTTGGATCCCAGCGAGACGGCGTGGTCCAACACCTCGAGCGTCGCACGCACGTACTGGTCGTCGGCGACGAGGCGATCGCCCTGGTCGGCCAGCGGGGCGCCGACGTACATCGCCAGATGTGGCCGGCTGGCCTGCAGCAAGCGCAGGGATTCGGCGTACTGGAACATCGCCGGATACGAACCGCCCCACCGGGGTTGCAGCGCGCGCATGCGTTCGCTCGCCATGGAGACGCACCCCGGATCGACCCGTTCGGCCTGGGTGATGGCGCGCTCACCCACGTCATCGAGCGAATCGACCACCGACATGCGCAGCAATCCTTCGTAGGCGGGCAGCAGGCGCGGCTCCAGCGCGACGGCCTGCTCGAACATCAGCACGGCCTGGCTGGCGATCCGGGACATGCGCTGCATGTTCTCGCGCGGCGTCTCGGCGGCGTACTTCGCGCCGCGGGCATCCCAGGCAGCGCCGTCCAGGTAGGCACCGCGGGCCAGGTGGGCGTAGGCGCTGTCCGGCGCCCGGCGCAGCCACTGCTTGGTCAGTTCGTCATGTGCCGGCGTCGCTTCGCGCAGGGCGTCGAAGACGTAGTGGATGTCTTCACGCGGGTCCTTGGGGTCGAAATGGCGCGCCAGCAGGGTGTCCAGGCGCGCCTCCAGCGAGGCCACCTCGCCCTTCGCCAGCGCGGCCTGGATGTCGTCGGCCGTCACCAGCAGTCGGTCGAAGTGGTTGCGGCAATGCACTTCGGCGTGCCGGGCCGGCCACTGGTTGCCCGGCAGGTCGGGATGCACCAGGCAACGTTGCAGGGGGTCCGTCAGCTTCCGCGCCGCCTGCGCGGCATCGAAGTAGGCACGCCAGGCGACCGGTGCATCGTGGAAGGCGGCTTTGGGCGCCGCCGTCGCCGCGGCGGGCCGGTCCGCGGGCGCGGTGGCCGCCAGCCCAGGATTCACCACCATCACGCACAGCATGGCCAGCGCAGCCGCGTGGTTCCGCATGACCTCTTTCCCCCGGAGTGGATGGCGCATGGAGACGGCTCGCCGGTCAGGCGGCTTCTTCGGGCGTCACGGTTTTCAGTGCCAGCGCATGGATGGCGCCGCCCATCAGGTCGCCCAGGGTGGCGTAGACCAGCCGGTGGCGCGCGAGCGGAAGCTTGCCACGGAAGGCGTCGGCCACCACCGTGGCTTCGAAATGCACGCCATCGTCGCCCTGCACGTCGGCACGGGCGCCCGGCAGGCCGGATTCGATCAATTTACGGATGGTTTCGGCGTCCAACGGGCTTTCCTAATAAAATGCGGGTCCATTCTACCCTTGGCGCCGGCCTCCGCATGCCCCAGACGCTTCCCCGGACCGAGACCGTTTCCGCCACCAGCCTGGCCGAAAGCGGCCGCCGCGTCATCCAGATCGAAGCCCGCGCGCTGGATGCGCTGGCGGCGCGCATTGATGGCGGATTCTCGGCTGCCTGCCAGGCCATCCTGGAAAGCCATGGCCGCGTGGTCTGCACCGGCATGGGCAAGTCGGGCCACATCGCACGCAAGATCGCCGCGACGCTGGCTTCCACCGGCACCCCGGCCTTCTACGTGCACCCGGGCGAAGCCGGCCACGGCGACCTGGGCATGATCACCGATGCCGACGTGGTGCTGGCGCTGTCGTACTCCGGGGAGTCGGACGAGGTGTTGATGCTGCTGCCGGTGCTGAAGCGCCAGGGCAACACGGTCATCGCCATGACCGGCCGCCCGCAGTCCACGCTGGCCCGCGAGGCCGACCTGCACCTGGACGTCAGCGTGCCGGCCGAGGCCTGCCCGCTGGATCTGGCCCCCACCAGCAGCACGACCGCTTCGCTGGCGATGGGCGATGCGCTGGCGGTGGCCCTGCTGGATGCCCGCGGCTTCACCGCCGACGACTTCGCGCGCTCGCATCCCGCCGGCAGCCTGGGGCGCCGCCTGCTGCTGCACATCACCGACGTCATGCACGCTGGCGACGATGTGCCGCGCATCGCCCAGACCGCCACCCTGAGCGAAGCACTGGTGGAAATGAGCCGCAAGCGGCTGGGCATGACGGCCGTGGTGGACGAGACCGGCCGGCTGGTCGGCCTGTTCACCGACGGCGACCTGCGACGCACGCTGGACAACCCGTCGCTGGACCTGCGCGGGACCCGCATCGGCGAGGTCATGACGCGGCAGCCCAAGACCATCGGCGCGGACCAGCTGGCCGTGGAGGCGGCGCAGCTGATGGAAACCCACAAGATCAGTGGCCTGATCGTGGTCGACGCTGAACAGCGCCCCGTCGGCGCCCTCAACATTCATGACCTGTTGCGGGCCCGCGTGGTGTAACCGCAGTCGCGCGTTCATCTCCTCTACTCCGACTTTTCTTCCCGAAGCCCCTTGATGCCGCTCTCCCACCTGCACGCCCTCGATGACGACCTGATCGCCCGCGCCTCGCGCGTCCGCCTGGCCTGCTTCGACGTGGACGGCACCCTGACCGACGGCCGCCTGTATCTGGACGGCGAAGGCCGCGAGCAGAAGGCGTTCCACGTGCAGGACGGACAGGGGCTGGTGCTGTTGAGGCGCGCGGGGATCGAGGTGGCCTTCATCACCGCCCGGGGGGGCACCGTGGCAGTGGCGCGTGGTCGCGAACTGGGCGTGCAGGTCTTCACCGGGGTCAAGGACAAGCTGGCGCAGGTGAAGACGTTGTGCGAGACCCTCGGCATCACGCTGGCAGAGGTCGCTTTCATGGGCGACGACCTGCCGGACGTGCCGCCGCTGCAGGCCGTCGGCCTGGGCATCGTGCCGGCCAATGCGCATGCGTGGACGGCGGCCCATGCCCGCTGGCGCACCCGCAGCACCGGGGGCGAAGGGGCCGCGCGCGAAGCCTGCGACCTGATCCTGGCGTCGCAGGGACATGCCCCGTCGTTCGAGGGCGTGACCGCATGAGCTGGCGCACTGCCCTCGGCCTGGTCCTGCTGCTGGCCGCCATCGTCAGTGGCTGGTCCGCCTGGAAGAATCGCGACATACCCGAACCGAACCGCGTGGTCGCCGATCGCTCGGACTACGTGATGCGCGACTTCGAGATGATCGCCCTCAACAGCGAGGGGGTGGAAGCCGTGGCGGTGCGGGCGCCGGAGATGGCGCGCAATCCGGTGGACCAGACCTTCACCATCACCACGCCACTGTTCCTGCTTCCGGAGGAGGAAGGCCGCTCATGGGAGCTGCGCGCCAAGACCGGCTGGCTGGCCGCCAAGGGCGAGGAGCTGCGGCTGCGCGGCGACGTGCATGGCACGCCGCCGAAGGGCAGCGCCCAGACGGCGGAATTCCGCACCCAGGAGCTCAACGTCTTCCCCGACCGGGACCTCGCGACCAGCGACGATCTCGTGACCCTCACCCAGCCAGGCTCTAGACTGAGCGGGCGCGGTTTTGAGATGAACCTCAAGACCAAGGCGTACGAACTCAAATCCCAGGTGAAATCTATCTATGAACCGCGTTCTGCTCGCTAGTGCCGCACTGATGCTACTGCTGCCTGCTGCGGAAGGCGTGGCAAAGTCTTCCGACCGCAACCAGGCCATGAACATCGAATCCGACTCCCAGTCGGGCATCGTCAACGGGGACGGCACGACCGTACTGGGCGGCAACGTGGCGTTGAGCCAGGGCAGCCTGGCGATCAGTGCCGCACGCGCGGAGATCATCCGCCGGAACGGCGAGCTGTCCAAGGCCATCTTCACCGGCAAGCAGGTCAAGATGCGACAGCAGCTGGACGACGGCAGCTGGATGGATGCGCAGGCCGATCGCGTGGAGTACGACATGACCAACGAGACCATCACCTTCATCGGCAACTACACGGTGAAATCCGACCGCGGCGCCAACAGCGGCCAACGCATGGTCTACAACACGGTCACCGGCAACATCCAGAGCGGTGGCGACGGCAGCCGCGTGCGTACTGTCATCCAGCCGAAATCCGCACAACCTGCGCAGGACAAGAAGTGATGCTGACCGCCAAGGGCCTGCGCAAGCGCTACCGGCAACGCGAAGTCGTCGGCGACTTCGGCCTGACCCTGGAGGCGGGTGAAGTCGTCGGCCTTCTCGGCCCCAACGGCGCCGGCAAGACGACGTGTTTCTACATGATCGTCGGCCTCGTCGCCGCCGATGCCGGCAGCATCGAACTGGACGGCCAGGACATCACCGCCCAGCCGATGTACCAGCGCGCCAAGCTGGGCGTGGGCTACCTGCCGCAGGAGCCCTCGGTGTTCCGCAAGCTCAGCGTCTCGGACAACATCCGCCTGGTGCTGGAACTGCGCGAAGACCTGGACGCCGCCGGCATCGACCGCGAACTGGCGGCCCTCCTCGACGAGCTGCAGATCACCCACGTGGCCGACCAGCTGGGCGCCAGCCTCTCCGGCGGCGAGCGCCGCCGCTGTGAAATCGCCCGCGCGCTGGCCGCCAAACCGCGCCTGATGCTGCTGGATGAACCCTTCGCCGGCGTCGACCCCATCTCGGTCGGCGAGATCCAGCGCATCGTCAAACACCTGAAGGACCGCGGCATCGGCGTGCTTATCACCGACCACAATGTCCGCGAAACCTTGGGAATCTGTGACAGGGCGTATATCCTCAATGCCGGAAGCGTACTGGCGCAGGGGGCGCCGGACGCGTTGCTGGCCAATCCGGACGTGCGTCGGGTCTATCTGGGGGATGCATTCCGCCTGTGATCCGCGCGGCACGGACCTGAGGGGTCCCTCGCGTTTCATGGGTCGGGAATGAAGCCACGCCTGCAGACATCGCTGGGTCAACAGCTGGTCATGACGCCACAGTTGCGTCAGGCCATCCGTCTGCTGCAGATGTCCACCGCCGAACTGGAAGTCGAACTGACCGAAGCGGTGGAGACCAATCCCCTGCTGGACTGGGACGAAAGCCAGGACGCACCCGCGGCGCCGGTCGAGCCCGGCAAGGAGCGCGACAGCCAGGACAGCGCGCCCGATGACGACCGCGACACGCTGGCCCGCGATGAGCGCGACGACGAAACCTGGTCGCCGGACGAAGGTCCCTGGGCGACCTCCGGCAGTGGCGGTGGCTCATTCGACGACGACGAGGGCGGCAGCCCGGCCGAACGCGTGGCCGAAGTCGACACCCTGCACGACCACCTGCTGTGGCAACTGCATCTGTCGCACCTGTCGGTGCGCGACCGCCGCATCGGCGCGGCCCTGATCGACGCGCTGGGCGACGACGGTTACCTGCGCGAACCGCTCGCCGACATCGCGCAGACGCTGCGTCCCGAAATCGAGGCCGACGAAGACGAAATCCTCGTCGTGCTGCACCAGCTGCAGCGCTTCGACCCGGTAGGCGTGGCGGCCCGCACGCTGGGCGAATGCCTCCATCTGCAGCTGTCGGTGTTGAGCGACGACACGCCCGGAAAAGCGCTGGCGCTGAAAATCGCCGACACCGCGCTCGAACGCCTGCCGCGCAGCGGCGTGGCCGGACTGGCACAGGAACTCCGGCTGCCCGTCGCGGATGTGGAAGAAGCCGTGCAGCTGCTGCGCACGCTGGACCCCAAGCCCGGCGCCCAGGTCGGCGACCTGTCGCACGACACCTACGTGGTGCCCGATTGCGTGGTCTGGCGCCATCGCGGTGTCTGGCGCGCGGCGCTGGCCGGCAACACGCTGCCCCGCATCACCATCCATCGCGGCTACGAACAGATGATCCGCCAGTGCGGGGAAACCGATGCCGGTTACCTGAAGGGCCAGCTGCAGGAAGCGCGCTGGCTGCTGAAGAGCCTGGAGGCCCGCGGCGAAACCCTGCTCAAGGTCACGCGCTGCCTGCTGCGCCAGCAATCCGGCTTCCTGGAATTCGGCGAGCAGGCACTGCGCCCGCTCACCCTGCGCGATGTGGCCGAGGAAGTCGGCCTGCATGAATCCACCGTCTCCCGCGCGATCGCGCGCAAGTACGTGCGCACACCGCGCGGCACGTTGCCGCTGCGCGCGTTCTTCGCTTCCGGCATCGATACCGACGGCGGCGGCGAAGCGTCCAGCACGGCGATACAGGCGATGATCCGCCGGCTGGTGGAAAACGAGAACCCGCGCAAGCCCCTCTCCGACGCCAAGCTGGCCGACCTGCTGAAAGCCTCCGGCGTGCCCGTGGCCCGCCGCACCGTGGCCAAGTACCGCGAAGCCTTGAACATCCTCTCGTCCCACGAGCGCGTCCGCATCGCCTGAATCCGGACCGGCCGCACCCTTCGAACGTGCCCGCGTAAGCGCACCTACACGTTTTTCTAACACCTGCAGAAAATGTCCCGCCAGCCGTTGATAGTTGGGCGGATCAGGTCCATCTTTAGTCCTGCGGAGGCGACAGCGCCTCCGCGACCATCACAAAAAAAGGAGATTGCCGGAACCCCATGCCTGTTTGCGTTGTCACTGCATGTGACACGCTCTTCCGCACACCGGTGCGGCTTACTGACCTGAAGGAGGTAGCACGATGCGTATCGAGACTTACGGCCATGAAATCGAAGTCACTCCCGCCCTGCGCGAATACGTCGAGACCAAGCTGAAGCGGCTGGAGCGCCACTTCGATCAACCCTTCGAAGTCCGTACGCAACTGGGGACCCGCAAGCCCGACTATCTGGCCGAAGCCACCGTCAACCTGGCCGGTCGCACCCTGCATGCCGATGCCGGCGCACAGACGATGTATGCCGCCATCGACATCCTGGCCGACAAGCTCGACCGCCTGATCGTCAAGCACAAGGAAAAGCGCAGCGACGTGCAACGCAGCAGCGTCCGCACCGAACTCGCCGAGTAGTTCCCCCACCGCACCGGCGCGTGGACATGCACCTCGCCCTGTCCACGCGCCCGCCGCGCATCCCACTGCCGTTCCCGATCCCTCGTCCCGCCAGCGTGACATGCATGCCCGGTGTCGCCGCGGCCATGGCCGCGCATTACACTGACCGGCACCCGGCCACTGGCCGCGTCCATGAGCCGCCGCCGCATGATGAATACCAGCATCACCGCCCGTGAACTGTTCGACCAACAGAAAGACAAGCTGGCCCTGCGCTGGCTGGCCGGGCAGAAAGGCGAGAAGCGCGTGCTGGAGGCCGGCGACACGGTGTCGCGGCGCCCCTCTCTGGCCGGCTACCTCAATGCCGTCTATCCCAACAAGGTGCAGATCCTCGGCACCGAGGAACTGGGCTGGCTGGACTCCCTGGATTCGCGCCAGCGCTGGGAGATCATCGAGAAGATCGTGCATTTCCGCCCGCTGGCCCTGGTGATCAGCAAGAACCAGTCCTGCCCGGAAGACCTGCGCGAGGCCGCCAACGAAACCGACACGCCGCTGTGGGTATCGCCCAAGCGCGGCCATGAACTGCTCAACCACCTCTCCTACCATCTCGCCCGCACGCTGGCGCCGCGGGTCACGCTGCATGGCGTGTTCATGGAGATCTATTCCATCGGCGTGCTGATCACCGGCGAGGCCGGATCCGGCAAGAGCGAGCTGGCGCTGGAGCTGCTGAGCCGCGGCCACCGGCTGGTGGCCGACGACGCGCCCGAGTTCACCCAGATCGCGCCTGACGTACTGGACGGCACCTGTCCCGAACTGCTGCAGGACCTGCTGGAAGTGCGTGGCCTGGGCGTGCTCAACGTGCGCGAGATGTTCGGCGACACCGCGGTGAAGAAGAACAAGTACCTGCGCCTGATCGTGCACCTCACCCGGCCGATGACCGAGCCCAATCCGCACGGCTATGAACGCCTGACCGGCGATTCCGGCACCCGCCACGTGCTGGACCTGGACGTGCCGCTGATCACCCTGCCGGTGATGCCCGGCCGCAACCTGGCCGTACTGACCGAAGCGGCGACCCGCCTGCACATCCTGCGCACCAAGGGCATCGACCCGGCGGCCATGTTCATCGCCCGCCACAGCAACCTGCTCGAGCGCAGCACGCCGTGAGCAGGATGGAGACCGGCACGCCGCATGCACACGATGCCCCCGAAGAAAACGGGGCGTCGTCGGCGACCGCGCCGACGGTGGTGATCGTCAGCGGGCTGTCCGGTTCCGGCAAGTCGGTGGCGCTGAAGACCTTCGAGGACCTGGACTACTACTGCGTCGACAACCTGCCGGTCGAGCTGCTGCCGTCGTTCGTGCGCAGCCTGATGCGCGACGACGAGGTGCCGCCGAAGATCGCGGTGGGCATCGACGTGCGCAGCCGCCACAGCGACCTGTCCAAACTCGCGCAATGGCGGGCGGCGCTGGCGCAGCTGGGCCTGGAAGGGCGGCTGATCTTCTTCGACGCCAGCGACGACGTGCTGCTGCGGCGTTATTCGGATACCCGCCGCCGGCATCCGCTGGGCCACGGCGGCCGGACGCTGAGCGAAGCGATCCGGCAGGAACGCGCCATCGTGCAGCCGCTGCTGGCCGAAGCCGACGTGATCATCGACACCAGCCATCTGAACGTGCACCAGTTGCGTCGGCGCATCATCGCCGAGTTCGCGTTCAACAAGGGGGCCTCGCTGTCCCTGCTGTTCGAGTCCTTCGCCTACAAGCGGGGCGTCCCCGGGGATGCGGATTTCGTGTTCGATGCGCGCGTGCTGCCCAACCCGCACTGGAACCCCGACCTGCGGCCCTACTCCGGGCGCGACCCCAAGGTCCGCGAATATCTGGAAGCGCAGCCCGATGTGGCCGAGTACGTGGGCCAGGTCAGTGGCTTCCTGGACACCTGGCTGCCCCGCCTGCGCGGCGAGACGCGCAGTTACGTGACCATCGCGTTCGGCTGCACCGGCGGCAAGCACCGCTCCGTCTATCTGGCCGAAACCCTGGCCCGCCACGCCCGCGAACTGGGCTGGGAAGAAGTCGCCACGTTTCACCGCGAGCTGGAGTGAGGGGAGCGGGAAAGTCGGCCGCGTTGCGGCCTGTGAAGAAGTAAGCCGCGCTTTCGGCGCTGCAAGGCGGCCGCCGCGCCGCTTTTCCCTCCTTGCAGGCGGCGCAGCCGCCGACTTGCCCCTTTACAGGCCGCAAAGCGGCCGACTCACTCTTCCTCATAAGCCGCAACGTGGGCGGCCTCCCCCGTCCCTGTCTTCCAGCGTGTCATGCCGGTCTGTTAACGTTCCAGCATGGCCTGTGGCATTCTTCTGGTGACTCATCCTGGCGTGGGCGCGGCGATCCTGACGGTCGCCACCGCGCTGCTGCGACAACTCCCCTTGAAGGCGGAAGCCTTCGAGGTGCCGCTGGACGCGGATCTGGACGCCCTGCTGCCGCTGGCGTCGGCCGCGCTGCGGCGGGTCGACAGCGGTGACGGGGTGCTGGTGCTGACCGACCTGTACGGTGCCAGCCCCAGCAATCTGGCGGGCCGGCTGGCACGGTTGGGCACGCCGGTACGGCGGGTCTCCGCACTCAGCCTGCCCATGCTGATGCGGGTGATGAACTATTCGGAACAGGGACTGGACGAACTGCCGGCGACTGCGGCCGCCGGCGCACGCAATGGAGTCTTGTACGACGATGCTTGAACGCGAACTCACCGTTTCCAACCGCCTGGGCCTGCATGCGCGCGCCACCGCCAAGCTGGTGCAGGCGCTGTCCGGCTTCCGCTGCAACGCGACGCTGGCGGCCAAGGGCCGCGAGGTGAATGCGAAGAGCATCATGGGCGTGATGCTGCTGGCCGCCGGCCAGGGCACCCCGGTGATCGTGCGCATCGAGGGCGAGGACGAAGCCGCCGCCCTGGAGGCGGTGATCGGCTTGTTCGAGCGACGATTCGACGAGGAGTCCTGATGCGGGCGCTGCTGCCGGGCCATGGGGCTTCGCGCGGCAGTGCGCTGGGACGGGCCCGGGTCCGGCTGCCGCATGTGCTGGAGGTGGCCGAGCAGCGCATCCGCCAGGACCAGGTGGATGCGGAGCTGGTCCGCCTGCACGATGCAGTCGATGCCACCCGGCGGGAGATGCACAGCCTGCGCCAGCGCCTGCACGGCGCGCTGGCCAAGGAGGTCGGCGAGTTCCTCGACCTGCATGCGCTGCTGCTGGATGACCCGGAGCTGCTGCACGGCCTGGACGAACTGATCCGCACCGGCCGCTATTCCGCCGATTACGCACTGCGCCTGCAACGCGACCGGCTGGCGGCGGTGTTCGACGGCATGGACGACGCCTACCTCAAGAGCCGCATGGACGATCTGGACCATGTGATCGGCCGCATCCATGCCCACCTGCACCAGCGCGCCGCCGACCCCAGCGGCGTGGCCGGCGAGATCCTGGTCAGCGACAACGTGGCACCGTCCGAGCTGGCCCAGCTGCAGACCCAGGGCGTGGTGGCCATCGTCACCGCCGCCGGCAGCCCGCTGTCGCACAGCGCCATCCTGGCCCGCAGCCTGCACCTGCCGCTGGTGGTGGGCAATACGCAGGCCCTGCAACGCATCAACGATGGCGACATCCTGCTGGTGGACGGCAACACCGGTGCGGTCGTCGTCAATCCCGACGCCGAAGACCTCCGCCACTACCGGGTCCGCCTGCGCGAGGCCGCCAAGGAGGAACGCGAACTCGGGCGCCTGCGCTCCAAGCCCAGCCGCACCCTGGATGGCGTGGACATCGCCTTGTGGGCCAACGCCGAGTCGCTCGACGACGTGGCGCATGCGCATGCGCTGGGCGCGGCCGGGCTGGGGCTGTACCGCACCGAGTTCCTGTTCCTGCAGCGCAACGAGTTGCCGGACGAGGAGGAACAGTTCCGCACCTACCGCGACGTGGTGCTGGGCATGAGTGGCCGGCCAGTGACGATCCGCACGCTCGACCTCGGTGCCGACAAGGCGGACCGCACCGGGCTGGTCGTTGGCGACGAGGACAATCCCGCGCTCGGCCTGCGCGGGGTGCGGCTGTCGCTGGCGCACCAGGGGGTGTTCGATACCCAGCTGCGCGCCATCCTGCGCGCCTCCGGCTACGGCCCGGTCCGCGTGCTGGTGCCAATGGTCAGCAGCCGCGAGGAGATCCTGCTGGTCAAGCGGCACATGAAGCGGATCACGGCCGCGCTGCGCAAGCAGGGCCACGAGGTCGCCGACCACATCGCGCTGGGCGCGATGATCGAAGTGCCGGCCGCCGCCATCGCGTTGCACGGTTTCGTGGACGTGGTCGACTTCCTCTCCATCGGCACCAACGATCTGGTGCAGTACCTGCTGGCCGCCGATCGCAACAACGACGCACTGGGCGAACTGTATTCGCCCCTGCATCCGGGCGTGTTGCGGCTGCTGCGCCACGTGATCAGCATCGGGGCCGAGCACAACGTCCCCGTGGCAATGTGCGGGGAGATCGCCGGTGACGCACGCATGGCGCCGATGCTGCTGGCGCTGGGGCTCAACGAGTTCAGCCTGCACCCGGCCACCCTGCTGGAGCTGCGCCGCGCCATCCGCGACTGCAACCTCGGTCAACTGCAGGCGCGCGCCAGCAAACTGCTGCAGGCACGCGACCGCGCCGGCATCGAACGCTGGCTCAAGGCCGCGACCCAGGCCTGACGTCCCCGCAGGAGCGCCCTTGGGCGCGATGCTTGTTGATGCCATGTGCAAGGCAGGAGCATCGTGCCCGAGGGCGCTCCTACGGGCTTGCAAAGGGTGTCCATATTCCGTCGCGCGGGCGATAATGCGGGAATGAACACCTGATGCCCCGGTCGCATCCGTCACGCGGATCGGCCCCATTCCGGAGTACCGAATGGTCGAAGCCATCCGCCACGACAAGACCGCGCGCCAGCTGCGCCTGCTCTCCGACGCGCTCGACAGCGGCCGGCTCGGTCCCGTGCGCCGCCTGGTCAACACGCTGTCGCCGGCGGAGATCGGCAACCTGCTGGAATCGCTGCCCCCCGGCAAGCGTGAAGTGGTGTGGGGGCTGGTCGACCCGGAAGACGACGGCGAAGTGCTGGTGCATGTCGGCGACGAGGTGCGCGAAAGCCTGCTGGCCGACATGGACCCGGACGAAATCATCGCCGCGGTCGAAGACCTGGACATCGACGACCTGGCCGATCTGGTCGAGGACCTGCCCGACACCGTCATCGACGAAGTCCTCAAGTCGATGGACCGCGAGAACCGCGAGCGGCTGGAGCAGGTGCTGTCGTACGCGGAGGACACTGCCGGCCGCCTGATGAACCCGGACGTGGTCACCGTGCGCGCCGACGTCAATGTCGACGTGGTGCTGCGCTATCTGCGCCTGCGCGGCGAACTGCCCGACCACACCGATCACCTGTACGTGGTCAGCCGCCGCCACCAGTACCTGGGCCGCGTGTCGCTGGCCTCGCTGGTCACGCACGAGGACACCACGCCCATCAACCGGCTGATCGACGACGAGCAACCGGCCATCGACGTGGGCGAAAGCGCGCAGGAAGTCGCGCGCCAGTTCTCCGACCACGACTGGGTGTCCGCGCCCGTGGTGGACGACAACAACATCCTGCTCGGCCGCATCACCATCGATGACGTGGTGGACATCATCCGCGAACAGGCCGAGCACCAGGCGCTGGGCGCCGCCGGCCTGGACGAGGACGAGGACCTGTTCTCGCCGGTCCGGCGCGCCGTGCGCGGCCGCGTGGTCTGGCTGGGCATCAACCTGTTCACGGCATTCCTGGCGGCCAGCGTGATCGGCCAGTTCGAAGTGACGCTGGAGAAGATCGTCGCCCTCGCCGTGCTGATGCCGATCGTGGCCGGCATCGGCGGCAATGCCGCCGTGCAGGTGCTGACGCTGATGGTGCGCGGCCTGGCACTGGGCCAGGTGGGCGCCAGCAACGCGCGCATCCTGCTGTGGAAGGAAATCCGCGTGGCGCTGATCAACGGCGTGCTGATCGGCGGCATCGTCGGCGTGATCGCGTTCCTCTGGTTCCGCAGCCCGCTGCTGTCGCTGGTCATCGCGATGGCGCTGGTGCTGAACTTCTGCGCCGCCGCCACCGCGGGCGTGCTGCTGCCGCTGCTGCTCAAGCGCATGGACATCGATCCCGCCGTCGCCGGTACCGTCGTGGTCACCGCGGTCACCGACGTGATGGGCTTCTTCTGTTTCCTGGGCCTGGCCACGCTGATCCTGCTGCACTGAGGCCTCGCCATCGATGGAACGACTCGGCAAGGTCAGCGAATGGAACGACGACCGCGGCTTCGGCTTCATCGCGCCGCTCGACGACCAACCATCGCGGGTGTTCTTCCACGTGCGCGACTACCGGCTCGATGGTCGCCGGCCCGAGGCCGGGGAGCTGGTGAAGTTCAGCGCGCAACGCGAGGCCGACGGCAAATGGCGCGCGCGGGCCGTGCGCCGGGCAGTACCTGCCGCACGCTCGGCCACACCAGCGGCCGCCTCGCGGGCTGCCGCGCCGCGACCCGGTTCCGCGCTGCCTGGCTTCTTCGCCACCTTGGCCTATGCTTTGTTGATGGCGTGGGCCATCCACGCTGGCCGGCTTCCATTTGAAGCGGTGTTCGTACCACTGGCCTTGTCGGCGATCACCTTCGTCGCCTATGCCCTCGACAAGCATGCCGCGCAGACCGGTCGCTGGCGCACCCCCGAATCCACCCTGCATCTGCTCGAGCTCGCCGGCGGCTGGCCGGGCGCGTGGATCGCGCAACAAACGCTGCGGCACAAATCGCGCAAGACCGGCTACCGCATCGCGTTCTGGACGATGGTGGTGCTGCATGTCATCGCCGTGCTCGTCTGGTGCTGGATGAGATCCTGAATCTGACGCGAGGGCGTCCCCCCCTGTCTTCGGCTGAGCGCGTGGACCCCTGCCGGCCTGGGCAATGCTCCCGCGGGGTGCTTTCCTACAGCCCACTGCGACGTGTGCTGATTCCGACGGTCGAGTCCGGGCGCGACGCTGGCCCTTCCTCCCACCGGCCCAACCGCCATGCGTCCACTCCTCGCTGTCCTGCTGTGCCTGCTGGTCTGGCCCGCCTTTTCCGCCCCACCTCCCGAGCCGATGCTGGCGACCTCCTATCGCGAAGGGATGCCGGTCAGTAGCTTCCTTGTCAGCGAGAAGCTGGACGGTGTTCGTGCGCGCTGGGATGGTCGCGCGTTGTGGACGCGCGGCGGCGCGCGCATCGCGGCGCCGGCCGCGTTCACGCGTGGTTGGCCCACCGAACCCATGGACGGCGAACTGTGGATCGCGCGTGGCCGCTTCGATGAAGTCAGCGCCACCGTCAGGCGCGCGGAAGCCGACCCTCAGGCCTGGCGGCGCGTGCGCTTCATGGCCTTCGATCTGCCGGCCCATCCGGGGCCATTCGCGGACCGGGTCGTGCGCATGCGCGCCTTGGTCGAACGCGCCGGCAATGCACACCTTGCGATGATTCCGCAGCAGCGCTTCGATACCGTCGGAGGACTGGATGCCGAACTGGCGCGCGTGGTCGCGGCCGGCGGCGAGGGCCTGATGCTGCATCGACGCAACGCCCTGTACCGCGCCGGGCGCAGCGAGGATCTGCTGAAGTACAAGACCCACGACGATGCCGAAGCCCAGGTGGTCGCGCACTTGCCGGGCAAGGGCAAATACCAGGGCATGATGGGGGCCTTGCTGGTGCGCACGCCCGAGGGGCGAAGCTTCCGTATCGGCACCGGCTTCACCGATGCACAGCGCGCCAAGCCTCCGCCGCTGGGCGCGTGGCTGACCTACCGCTACAACGGCTTCACCTCGACGGGATTGCCGCGCTTCGCCCGCTTCCTGCGGTTGCGGGACGACATGCCTGCGCCCGATCCCAAGCGCTGAAGCGGGCCATGACAGGAAACGCAGGCGGCGCGAACGGCGAAGCCGGATTGGGCACTCACGTCGGTCCGTCGGGTTATGCTGCCGATTGTTGCCCTTTGATCGCCACTCCCATGCGCTTTCTTGCCTCCGCCTGTCTGGGCTTGCTGCTGATCCTGATGACCGCCTGCACCACCATGTCCCCCATGAACCCGACTGGCGAGTTCGTCTCGCGCGAGCTCACGCTGGACGGCCAGACCCGCCGCTACCAGGTGTTCGTGCCTGCCGCACGGCTCCGCCAAGGCAAGCTGCCGGTGGTGCTGTTCCTCAACGGCTCGGGTGAACGCGGCAGCGACGGCGTCAAGCAGACGATGGCGGGCCTGGGGCCTTACGTGCGCCAGCACGCCGCCGACTTCCCGGCGCTGGTAGTGTTCCCGCAGGCGCCGGACGACACCGAGTGGACGCAGACGGCCGGCCCTATCGCCTTCGCGGCGCTGGATGCGGCGACGCGCGAGTTCAACGGCGACCCCGACCGCGCCTACCTGACCGGAATCTCGATGGGCGGTTACGGCACGTGGGAACTGGCCCTGCAGCAGCCGACGCGCTTCGCCGCGCTGGTGCCCGTCTGCGGCGGCATCACCGTGGACTGGACGGACCAGCGTCCCAGCATGAACGCGCACAGCGTGGCCGGCGCCGCCGATCCGTTCGCGGCCGCGGCGCAGCGGCTGAAAGACGTACCCGTGTGGATCTTCCATGGCGGCAAGGACGATGCCGTGCCGCCGGCGCAGTCGCGCCGCATGGACGCCGCGCTGAAAGCCGCAGGCGCACGCGACGCGCGGTATACCGAATTCCCCGACGCGAACCACAACAGCTGGGATGCCACCTACGCGCATGCGCCGATGTGGGATTGGCTGTTCTCGCAGCGCCGCTGAGGCGGACGTCCCCCATGGCCGAACTCATCCCCAGCTATTTCACCGCCGACTGGCGCGTCCGCAGCCTGCCCTGCCCCTGTGGGTGGGAAGGCGACAGCCGCGGCATGGCGATGGAACTGCACGACACGGTAACCGACTACGCCTGTCCGCAGTGCGGGAATCTGCTGATGATCGTGCCGCACCCCTCGCTGGACGACGTGCGCCGGGCCGCCGCCGAAGGCCACCCCGAGGCCATCGAGCAGCTCGCCATCATCCAGGACGCGTTGCAGCGGTTCCCCGCCAGCAACGATCCGGCCCCCTGACCCGTTCCCGCCCGGCCGCGGCCACGCCCCCCCGCACTTTGATCCTTCCCGGTCGCCGACGACCTCAACTGCCGCCATTCGCGGCCGATAAACCGGCATCCCCTTTCCGGCGGCCGACGTGGCCGTGTGCCTGTGGCCAAGACCCCCCGCGCCCTGCCCGATTCCGCTGATGCCGCCCCCGGCCTGACCAGCGGCCTGCGCCGCCTGTGGCCCCGTCGCCAGGAAAAACCCGCCAGCGCCTCCACGGATCTGACGACCGTCGCCGCCCCGCTGGCCGCGCCCTTGCCCAGCATCAGCCCGGCCCAGCTGCATGCACTGTTTGCCCATGCGCTGGAACCGGCCAGCCTGCTGTCGGCCTTCGCCGATGGCGTGGCTGGCCTGCCGGGCGAACTGCGCGGCATGGGCCAGCGCCTGCAGTCGGCGCACGCCGAAGGCGACTGGGCGCGTTATGGCCGGGCGCTGCGGCAGCTGGTGGACAAGTACATCCGCACCATCCAGGACGAACCGGTCGCCGGCGAAGCCGAACAGCTGCGCGACCTGCTGCACCACACGCTGGCGGTGGCAATGGAATCCCTGCTGCGCGACGACGCCGCGCTGCTGCCGCAGACGCACGCGCTGGCCGACCGCGTGAAGCAATGGCAGCCCGCGCAGCCGCTGACCGTGTTGTCCACCGACCTGCGCGACCTGTGCCATCAGGTGGGGCTGCGCACGCACGAGGTCACCGATGCGCAGGACCTGATGCGCAGCCTGTTCGACCTGCTGCTGGAGAACGTCGGCGAGCTGCTGGAGGACGGCAGCTGGCTGCAGGACCAGATCGCCGCCGTGCGCGAACTGTTGTCCGGCCCACTGGACCGCACCGCGCTGGAGCAGACGCGCGCCGGCCTGCGCGAGGTGATCTACAAGCAGGGCCTGCTGAAGCAGGGCATCGCCGATTCGAAGACCGCGATGAAGGACATGATGGTGACCTTCGTCGAACGGCTGGACGGCATGGCCAGCAGCACCGGCGAGTTCCACGACCGCATCACCTTCCATGTGCAGGCCATCCGCGACAGCCGCAGCATCGCCGAACTGGGCAAGCGCATGGAGGACATCCTGCACGACACCGAGCAGTTGCAGGCGCAGGCGCTGAAGGCGCGCGACAATCTGCTGGCCGCGCGACGCGAGGCCGAAGAAGCCGAACAGCGCGTCGCCGACCTGGAAGAAGAACTGCAGTCGGTGTCCACGCTGGTCCGCGTGGACCAGCTGACCGAAGCCCTGAACCGGCGCGGCTTCGACGAGCTGTTCAAGCGCGAATCCGTGCGCGCCCTGCGCAGCGGACAGACGATGTGCCTGGCCATGCTGGACCTGGACGACTTCCGCCAGATCAATGCCACCCACGGCCACCAGGGTGGCGATGCAGCGCTGTGCCATGTGGTCGCCATCGCACGCGCCACGCTGCGCGGCAGCGATGCGGTGGCGCGTTTCGGGGGCGAGGAATTCGTGCTGCTGCTGCCCGATACGCCGTTCCTGGAGGCCATGGGCACGCTGGAGCGCCTGCGCACGCGGCTGGTGAAGCGGCCGTTGCAACACCAGGGGCAGAGCATCGAAGTGAGTTTCAGTGCCGGCGTCGCACGCTGGCGCCCGGGCGAACCCCAGGAAGACCTGCTCGCGCGCGCCGACCGCACCATGTACCGCGCCAAGCAGGACGGCAAGAACCGCGTGGTGGCGGCGGAAGACTGAGCGCCTGATTCACCGCGCACCGCGACACCAACAGACGCGCTGGAAGAAAAGCGCCACGTGCTCTCGGCCTGACACCGTCATCCCGGCAACGTCATCCCGGCGAAGGCCGGGACCCAGCGACTTCATCGCTGAAATGCAAAGGCGCTATATCCCGGCAAAGGCCGGGATGCCGGAATCGGGCTCTTCTGCAGCTTTCATGCGGCTGGCGCATCAAGGCGCGATCCTTCTTCATCGCGCGCCCGCCCCTCAGCCCCGCGGGCTCGGGCCGCCACCGGCTTCGATCCGGATACGTTGCTTCACGTCCTGATACTCACCTGCCTACCGGAAGCGCAATGCATCCACCCTCTCAGGTCAGCAGCGTTTCCAGTACCGCCATGCGGATCGCCACGCCGTTGCTGACCTGGCGCAGGACGAGGGATTGCGGACCGTCGGCGACTTCGTCGGTGATCTCCACGCCGCGATTGATCGGGCCGGGATGCAGCACCACCGCATCTTTCGCCGCACGCGCCAGGCGCGTGGCGGTCAGCCCGTAGTCGCGGTGGTAGTCCTCCAGCGACGACACCAGGCCTTCTTCCATCCGCTCACGCTGCAGACGCAGCATCATCAGAACGTCGGCGCCCTCGAGCATCGCGCCGAAATCCTGCCCCACCTCGCAACCCGCCAGCGTGCCGTCGTCGGGCAGCAGCGGCTGCGGTCCGCACACGCGGATCTCACCCGCGCCGAGCGTGCGCAATGCGTGCAAATCCGAGCGCGCCACCCGGGAATGCTTCACGTCGCCGACCATCAATATCTTCAGGCGGGAGAAATCGGCACCCTTGGTCTGGCGGATGGTCAACACGTCCAGCAGTCCCTGGGTGGGATGCGCGCTGCGGCCATCGCCGGCATTGATCAGCGTGGTGCCCTCGCCGGCTTCCTGCGCCAGCGCGGCAACCGCGCCATCCTCGGCATGGCGCACGATGAAGCCGCGCACACCCATCGCTTCCAGGTTGCGCAGCGTGTCGCGCGCCGTTTCGCCCTTGCGCGTGGACGAGGTGGAGGCATCGACGTTCAGAACATCCGCGCCCAGCCGGTGCGCCGCGATATGGAACGAGCTGCGCGTGCGGGTGGAGGGCTCGAAGAACAGCGTGCACACCGTGGTGCCGTCCAATACCTGTCGGCGCGGCGTGCGACCCAGCGCCGCATCGCGGATCTGGCCGGCACGGTCCAGCAGGCGGCACAGGGTTTCGCGGGGCAGGCCTTCCAGGGTCAGCAGGTGCCGCAGGCGTCCATCCGAATCAAGTTGTTGGGTCATGTGCCATCACAGGGAGAAGAATCAGGTGACCTGGGTCGCGTCGTGCGGCGCGGCCAGCCAGCGTTCGATGATGACCGCCGCCGCCACCGCATCCAGCGCGGCGGCGTCGCGACGGCGCTTGCGGCCTTCGGCGCGGTCCAGGGCGAAGCGCTGCGAGGCTTCGACGGAGCTGGTGCGCTCGTCCACCAGCACCACCGGCAGGCCGTAGCGGGTGCGCAGCTCGCGGGCGAAGGCATGCGCGCGCTTGCGGATGGGCTGGTCGCCGCCGTCCAGCGTCATCGGGTCGCCGACCACCAGGCCATCGGGCTTCCACTCGGCATGCAGCCGGTCGATGGCCAGCCAGTCCGGCCCGTTGGCATGCACGTCGATGACCGCCAGCGCCCGCGCGCCGGTGCCGAAAGCACTGCCGACCGCCACGCCGATGCGGCGCGCACCCACGTCGAACCCCAGCACGGTGCCCTCCAGCTTCATGCGCAGCGCCTCCCGCGGAAAACACCGCGATCCTGCACCGATCGGCGTGCAGGGCGCGTATCCAGGCCGGGCGGATTTGGCGTCATGCGTGGCCGCTGTAATCGGTCAACCGGGTCATGTCCACGCCGATGCGGTGGCCGGCCGCCTGCCAGCGCTGCTCCAGCGGCAGCGCGAACAGCAGTTCGGCGTCGGCCGGCGCGGTCAGCCAGCTGTTCTCGCCCAGTTCGTATTCCAGCTGCCCGGCACCCCAGCCGGCGCAGCCCAGCGCCACCACCGCGTTGGTCGGGCCATCGCCCACGGCCATGGCTTCCAGGATGTCGCGCGAGGTGGTCAGGTAGAGGCCGTCGGCCACTTCCAGCGTCGATTCCCAGGCACGGGAGCCGTCATGCAGCACGAAGCCGCGTTCCGGGTGCACCGGGCCACCGCTGAGCACGAGTTGGGCAGTCAGCCCGGGATCGTGGCTTTCCAGATTCATCTGCCGCAGCACTTCGCCCAGCGTGTACTCGGAGGCGCGGTTCACCACCACGCCCATCGCCCCCTCGTCGTCGTGCTGGCAGATCAGGGTGACGCTGCGGGCGAAATTGGGGTCGGACAGCGCCGGGGACGCGATCAGCAGCTGGCTGGCAAGGGGTGTGGGGGCGTCTTGCATGGCGCCATTCTAGCCCGGCCGCGTCCGTCGCGGACCGGGGCGCCGCGGACACCCCCTGCCCGCATTCACGCCTACACTGGGCGTTCCACGCGGGCCTTCCCGGCGCCGTGCGCCACCAGGAACGCCATCACCGCCCATGTCGAACTATTGCGCCATCGCACCGGGGCACCCCCTGCACGGCCCCTATCACGATCACGAGTACGGATTCCCGCAGCGCGAGGAGTCGGTGCTGTTCGAACGTCTGCTGCTGGAGATCAACCAGGCGGGCCTGAGCTGGGAAACCATGCTGAGGAAGCGCGAGGGTTTCCGCGCCGCCTACAGCGGCTTCGACGTGGACAAGGTGGCCCGCTACGGCGACAAGGACCGCGCCAGGCTCATGGCCGACCCCGGCATCATCCGCAACCGGCTGAAGGTGGATGCGGCCATCCACAACGCGCAGGTCATCCGGCAGCTGCGCACGAGCCATGGCGGCTTCGCCGAATGGCTCGACGCGCATCACCCGCTGGACAAGGCGGCGTGGGTCAAGCTGTTCAAGAAGACCTTCCGCTTCACCGGCGGCGAAATCACCAACGAGTTCCTGATGAGCCTGGGCTACCTGCCCGGCGCGCACCATGAAGGCTGCCCCGCTTTCAAACGCGCCGCCCGCCACAAGCCGGCGTGGATGCGCAAGCAACCGTAGCCCGCATGGCATGGGTTGAGCCGGAGGCGTTCCCCATTCCCCGCGCTTCGGCCATCTGGCGAACAATGGATGTGCCGGCTTCGCCGTTGAAAGCCGCTTCGCGCGACCCACTCTGCTTGCCTTGACGGTTGTGTCGGCCGTTTCCGGCGGCCCCAACGCAATCGGGCAGGCCGAAGCCTGCCCGATCGGAAAGATCCAGATGACGCTGGAGTTCAGCGCACTTCCGCGATCTCCACCCCATCCAGCCCCTGCGCCAGCGTGCGGGCGTCGCCGCCCTGGGCCAGCTTGATGCGCAGGCGTACTTCGTTCTGCGAATCGGCGAAGCGAAGGGCGTCTTCGTAACTGATCTCGCCGGCCTGGTACAGCTCGAACAGCGCCTGGTCGAAGGTCTTCATGCCCAGGTTGGTGGATTCCTTCATCACTTCCTTCAGCTTGTGCACCTCGCCGTCGCGGATGTAGTCCTGCACCAGCGGCGTGCCCAGCAGGATTTCCATCGCCACCCGGCGTGCCTTGCCGTCCGGCGTGGGGATCAGCTGCTGCGCCACCACGCCCTTCAGGTTCAGCGACAGGTCCATCAGCAGCTGGGTGCGGCGGTCTTCCGGGAAGAAGTTGATGATGCGGTCCATCGCCTGGTTGGCGTTGTTGGCGTGCAGCGTGCACAGCACCAGGTGGCCAGTTTCGGCGAAGGCGATGGCGTGGTCCATGCCCTCGCGCGTGCGCACCTCGCCGATCATGATGACATCGGGCGCCTGGCGCAGGGTGTTCTTCAGCGCCGCGTCCCAGCTGTCGGTGTCGATGCCCACTTCGCGCTGCGTGATGATGCAGCCCTCGTGCTTGTGCACGAACTCGATGGGATCTTCGATGGTGATGATGTGGCCGGTGGAATTCTGGTTGCGGTAGCCAATCATCGCCGCCAGCGAGGTGGATTTGCCGGTGCCGGTGGCGCCCACGAAGATGATGATGCCGCGCTTGGTCATGGCCAGCGTCTTGATGACCGGCGGCAGGTTCAGCTCTTCGATGGTGGGAATGCGCGTTTCGATGCGGCGCAGCACCATGCCGACCTGGTTGCGCTGGTAGAAGCAGCTGACGCGGAAACGGCCCACGCCCGCCACGCCGATGGCGAAGTTGCACTCGTGGGTCTTTTCGAACTCCTCGCGCTGCGACGGCGTCATCACGTTCAGCACCAGGTCGCGCGACTGCTGCGAGGTCAGCGGCGTCTGCGTGATCGGCGAGATCTTGCCGTGCACCTTGATGGACGGCGGCATGCCGGACGTGATGAACAGGTCCGACGCCTTCTGGTGCGCCATCAGCTTGAGGAAAGAGGTGAAGTCGATGGTGCTCATGGATGGCTCCTGTGGAGCCGGGAATGGGGAATGGGGAATGGGGAATCGCTACCGATCCGTTCCAGCCTTTCCGTCTCCCAGCGTTGAACTATTCCCGATTCTCTATTCCCGATTCCCGCGTCTCTTCGATCATTCGAAGAGACGCTTGTCCTTCGCGTATTCCTTGGCCTGCTGGCGGGTGATCAGGGCGCGCTTCACCAGGTCCTGCAAGTGCTGGTCCAGGGTCATCATGCCGTTCTGCTGGCCGGTCTGGATGGCGGAGTACATCTGCGCCACCTTGTCCTCGCGGATCAGGTTGCGGATGGCGGGCGTGCCCACCATGATTTCCCAGGCCGCGGTACGGCCACCGCCGATCTTCTTCAGCAGCGCCTGCGAGATCACCGCGCGCAGCGACTCGGACAGCATCGAGCGCACCATCGGCTTCTCGCCGGCGGGGAACACGTCGATCACGCGGTCGATGGTCTTGGCCGCGGAGCTGGTGTGCAGGGTGGCGAACACCAGGTGGCCGGTTTCCGCGGCGGTCAGCGCCAGGCGGATGGTTTCCAGGTCGCGCAACTCGCCGACCAGGATGTAGTCGGGGTCTTCGCGCAGGGCCGAGCGCAGCGCCTCGTTGAAGCCGTGCGTGTCGCGGTGCACTTCGCGCTGGTTGATCAGGCACTTCTGCGAGGTGTGGACGAATTCGATCGGGTCCTCGACGCTGAGGATGTGGCCGTATTCGTTCTTGTTGATGTGGTCGATCATCGCCGCCAGCGTGGTCGACTTGCCCGAACCGGTCGGACCGGTGACCAGGATCAGGCCCTGCGGCTGCTGGATCAGTTCGCGGAACAGCGGCGGGCAGCCCAGGTCTTCCAGGGTCAGCACTTCCGACGGAATGGTACGGAACACCGCACCGGCGCCGCGGTTCTGGTTGAAGGCGTTGACGCGGAAGCGCGCCAGCGACGGGATCTCGAACGAGAAGTCGACCTCGAGGAACTCTTCGAAGTCGCGCCGTTGCTTGTCCGACATGATGTCGTACACCAGCGCATGCACCTGCTTGTGGTCCAGCGCCGGGATGTTGATGCGGCGCACGTCGCCATCCACGCGGATCATCGGCGGCAGGCCTGCCGACAGGTGCAGGTCCGATGCCTTGTTCTTTACCGAGAACGCCAAGAGTTCGGCGATATCCATGACGCGGCTTCCCCAAGTGGCTGCAAAAACTGGAACGTTGATTCCCCGGAGGGCAGTATAGCGATCTTGCCGCTTTCGCCAATGGTGGGACCCCCATGCTCGCCGACGCCCTCAGCGAGACCCTGCAACGTCTTGAAAACGCAGCGGATGCGGCGCATCGGCCAATCCCCGGCCTGCTGGCCGTGTCCAAGCTGCAGCCGACCGCCGCCATCGCCGAGCTTGCCGCCGCCGGACAGCGCGCCTTTGGCGAGAACTACGTGCAGGAAGCGCAGGCCAAGATCGCCGAACTGGGCGCGTTGTCGCTGGAATGGCACCTGATCGGCCATCTTCAATCCAACAAGGCGGAGGTCGCGGCGCGCCTGTTCGCCTGGGTGCAAACGGTAGACCGTCACAAATTAGTGGGCGCGCTGTCACGGTACCGCCCTGCGAGCCTGCCGCCGCTCAACGTGCTGATCCAGGTGAACATCGACGACGAAGCCAGCAAGCACGGCTGCGCGCCCGATGAGGTGCCGGCGCTGGCCCACGCCATTGTCGCGGAACCCCGCCTGCGCCTGCGCGGGCTGATGGCCATCCCCGCCCCCCATCCGGACCTGGCGCTGCGCGCCGCCGCATTCAGCCGGATGAAGGGACTGTACGATGCGCTGGCCGCGCAGTATCCGCAGGTCGATACGCTGTCGATGGGCATGAGCGACGACTACGCGCAGGCCATCGCCCACGGCGCCACGCTGGTGCGCATCGGCACGGCGCTGTTCGGTGCGCGCCCGACGCTGCCGGCCGCGCGCTCCTCCCACGAACCAGGCACTCGATCATGACCCCCATGCGCAGCACACTCGCCCACCCCATCGCCTTCATCGGCGGTGGCAACATGGCCCGCAGCCTCATCGGCGGGCTGATCAAGCGCGGGGCCGAGCCGTCGCGCATCCGCGTGGCCGAACCGGTGGAAGCGGTGCGCGCGGCGCTGGCGGCGGACTTCGGCGTGCAGGTCTTCGCCGAACCGCGCGAAGCCACGCATGGCGCGGACACCTGGCTGTTCGCGGTCAAGCCGCAGGTGATGCGCCAGGTATGCGAGTCACTGGCCGCGCTGGCGCAGACACAGCGCCCGCTGGTGATGTCCATCGCCGCCGGCATTACCCAGGCCCAGATGCAGCGCTGGCTGGGCGGTGGCCTGCCGGTGGTGCGCAGCATGCCCAACACGCCGGCCCTGCTGGGTGCCGGCGTCACCGGTCTGTGCGCCAGCAGCGAGGTGGATGCCGGCGGGCGCGCGCGCGCCGACAGCATCCTGGCCAGCGCCGGCCCTACCGTGTGGATCGAGGACGAGGCACGGATGGACGCCGTGACCGGCGTATCGGGCAGTGGACCGGCCTACGTATTCCTGCTGGCCGAAGCGATGGAGCGCGCCGCGCGCGACGAAGGCCTGTCCGCTGACGCCGCGGCCACGCTGGTACGGCAGACCGTACTGGGTGCCGCCCGCATGCTGACCGAGGCGGGCGAAGCGCCGGACGAACTGCGCCGCCGCGTCACTTCGCCCAACGGCACCACGCAGGCCGCCATCGAGACGTTCCAGGCCGGCGGGTTCGAGGCACTGGTCGCGCGTGCGATCCATGCCGCCACGGTGCGGGGCGGCGAGCTGTCGGCCGCCAACGATTGAAGGCGCATCCCTGCCGCCCGCTTCCGCGTATCGTGATGCAGTCGCCCCCGCCGCTGGTGCTCCCGTGAAGAACCGCCTGCTTCGCCCTGCCCTGCTGATGCTGATGCCGTTGCTGCTGGCCGCGTGTTCCGGCAACGAGGCGCCGCGCGCGGCGGAATTCGTGCCGCCCACGCCGGCGGAAAGCGACTTCGGCACGCTGCGCGTGCGTTACAACGCGCTTCCCACGTTGTCGCTGAGCCCCGAGGTCGCGCGGCAATACGGCGTGGAACGCGATGCCGGCACTGCGCTGGTGCTGGTCGCGCTGCGCCAGGTGGAGAATGGCGAAGAACGCGATGCCGACGGCACGCTGAAAGCCAGCGCGCTGGACCTGTCGGGCACGCGCCAGGGCATTGACCTGCGCAGCGTCGATACCGGCGATTACACCGACCATATCGGCACCGTGCGCATCTCCCCGCGCAATACCTACCGCTTCGAGGTCGTCGTGACCGCCGGCGGACGCACCGAGACGGTGAAGTTCCAGCGGAATTTCTGAGCGGTTGCCGTGAGCCCGTTGCAGGAGCGGCGTCAGTCGCGACCGCGTCCCGCTAGCCATTCGCCACGCATGGGCTGAGGAACGCCCTTGGGCGCGAGGCTCTTCGGTCTTCCCGACGCCGAAAAAGCATCGCGGCCGAGGCCGCTCCTACAAGACCGCTCGCTTGTCACGGGACTTCTAAGGCTCCCATACCCCGTAGGAGCGCCCTTGGGCGCGATGCTCTTTGATCTTCCCGACGCCAAAAAGCATCGCGGCCGAGGCCGCTCCTACGAAGACCGCTGGTTGTCACGGGACTGCGACGGCTCCCATACCCCGTAGGAGCGCCCTTGGGCGCGATGCTCTTTGATCTTCCCGACGCCCAAAAGCATCGCGGCCGAGGCCGCTCCTACAAAGATCGCTCACTTGTCACGGAACTCCGACGGCTCCCATCCCGTAGGAGCGCCCTAGGGCGCGATGCTCTTCGGTCTTCCCGACGCCGAAAAAGCATCGCGGCCGAGGCCGCTCCTACGGTGGAACACGGCTCAGCGGTGCCGCGCCGCCCATGCCTGCACGATGGATGCGATCGCGCGCACGCCATCGGTCAACGCGGCCGGTCCCGGCTGCAGGATCAGCGGCGACTTGATTTCGTGCAGCTCGCCATCGCGCACGGCGGGTATTGCATCCCAGCCCGGGCGCGCCGCGACCTTGTCGGGCCGGAACTTCTTGCCGCACCATGAGCCAAGGATGATGTCCGGCGCGCGCCGCACCACTTCGTTGCCGTCGGCAAGGATGCGGTGTTTCGCCAGCGATTCCTGCGCCAGTTCCGGAAACACGTCATCGCCGCCGGCGATGCCGACCAGCTCGGAGACCCAGCGGATGCCGCTGATCTGCGGTTCGTCCCACTCTTCGAAGTAGACCGTCGGCCGGCGCGGAAGCCGCGCCGCCTGCGCGCGGATCTCGTCCAGGCCGCGCTGCAGCGCATCGGCATAGTCATGGGCACGCGCTGCGGCGCCGACCAGCGCGCCCAGCCGCCGCACGTAGTCGACGATCCCGTCCACGCTGCGGTGGTTGCTGATCCAGACCTCCACGCCCTGCCGCACCAGTTCGGCTGCGATGTCGGCCTGGATGTCGGAGAAGCCGATGGCCAGGTCGGGCCGGAGTTTCAGGATCTCGTCGATCTTCGCGCTGGTGAATGCGCTGACCTTGGGCTTCTCCTTGCGCGCCTGCGGCGGGCGCACGGTGAACCCGCTGATGCCGACGATGCGGTCCTGCTCGCCCAGCGCGTACAGCGTCTCGGTGGGCTCTTCGGTGAGACAGACGATGCGCCGTGGGCCCATGCTCAGGCTTCCAGCGGCTTGCGGAAGTACACGACGCGCTCGGTTTCCTCGAAGCCGCAGGCCGCGTGCGCGGCATGGCTCGCGGCATTGCCGAGCAGCGCATCGGACGCCAGTTCGCTGCATCCCTGGGCGCGCGTCCAGTCCTCGACGGCGGCGACCAGTGCGCGGCCGACGCCGCGACCGCGATGCCCGGCGTCGACATACCAGGCTTCCAGGAACCCGACCGGCGAGCTCTCGGTGCCGTTGACGTAGTCGCGACGCAGGCTGGCCTCGGCCATGCCGACGGCACGGTCCTCGTCGTCGAACGCGATCAGGGCGATGCCGGTGGCCGTATTCCAGTTCACCGCCTCGGCCCGGAGTTCATCCGGGTCGGCATCGGGCCACAGCGCCAGGCGCATGCGAGCCCACGCCTCGATGTCGGATCCGGTAGCCGGCCTGACGCGGATGCTCACGGGAACAGCATCCGCTTGCTCCATGCACCGGCGGTGTCGCACTCGTAACGCCAGCGTTCGTGCAGGCGGAACTGGGCGCCGTACCAGAACTCGATCACCTCCGGCACCACCCGATAGCCGCTCCATCCCTCAGGCCGCGGCACATCGCCACCGGCGAAGCGCGCTTCCACCTCGGCCACGCGCGTCTCGAACGCCTCGCGCGAGGCCAGCGTCTCCGACTGGATCGACGCCCAGGCACCCAACTGGCTCTGGCGCGGACGCGAGGCGAAGTAGGCATCGGCTTCGGCCTCCGTGACCGGCGTGACGCTGCCTTCCACCCGCACCTGGATGCCGGCCTCGCGCAGGCTGCGCCACAGGAACAGCAACGCGGCGCGCGGGTTGTCGTGCAGTTCGCGCCCCTTCTGGCTGTGCGTATGCGTGTAGAAGACGAAGCCGCGCGCGTCATGGGCCTTCAGCAGCACGGTCCTGGCGGAGGGACGGCCGTCGGGCGTGGCGGTCGCAAGCGTCATCGCGTTCGGTTCGACTTCGGTGCCCGCGGCCTTCGCTTCGCCGAACAGCGTGGCGAACGTGGACAGGGCTTCGGCATACAGGTCGGTCATGGCGTCGTCAGGCAGCGCCCGCGCGTCGGGCATGCGCTATTGTCGCGCGATGGCGCAGCCAACGCATCCCGGTGGATTTCCCGACATGCTCGTCGCCGAAGCGCTGGCGGCGGCGCGGGCAGTCGCCGCGCGCACGCCGGTGTTCGCGATCAGCGGCCTGCAGGGCAGCGGCAAATCGACGCTGGCCGCGCAGATCGCCGCGCGGGCGGAAGCCGACGGCCTGAAGGTGGCCGTACTGTCGCTGGACGACCTGTACCTGACCCGCGACCAGCGGCGGCAGCTCGCGCACCAGGTCCATCCGCTGCTGTCCACGCGCGGGCCGCCAGGGACGCACGATGTCGCGCTGGGTTGCCGCGTGCTGGATGCCTTGTGCGGGGGCGAGCCCATCGCTCTGCCCCGCTTCGACAAGCTGGCCGACGATCGCGCGCAGGACGCGTGGACGCAGGTGCAGGGACGCGTCGATCTGGTGCTGTTCGAAGGCTGGTGCGTGGGCGCCATGCCGGAAGACGACGCGGCGCTGGCCAGGCCACTCAACGCGCTGGAACGCGACGAGGACCGGGACGGCCGCTGGCGGCGCCATTGCAACGACGCGCTGCGCCGGGACTATCCCGCGCTGTGGGCGCGCATCGATGCGCTGTGGTTCCTGCAGCCGCCCGACTTCGCGATCGTGCACGCCTGGCGCTGGCAACAGGAACAAGCGATGGTGGCGCGCGATCTGTCACGCACCGGCATGGACCGTGCACAGCTGGACCGCTTCATCCAGCACTACGAACGCACCAGTCGCCACCTGCTGGCAACGCTGCCGGCGAGGGCGGATCGCGTCGTGAGGCTGGACGAGCAGCGCCGACCAGTACGGCGGCTGTAAGAGCGACGTGAGTCGCGACCGCACGGTAGAACGGGTCGTGAACCCGACGACGCCTGGATGCATCGCCCGTCGATCACCCTCCGCGCGCACGGGGTCAACGGTCGCGACTCACGTCGCTCCTACATGGGACGACCCCCGCCTCACTCCACCACGAAGCTGATCCGCAGGTTGACGCGCCATTCGGTGACGTTGCCGCCATCGTCGGTGACCACCTTGATCTCGTTGACCCAGGCGCCCTTGATGTTCTTCACGGTCTCCGAGGTTTTCTTCAGGCCGACCTTCACGGCGTCTTCCATGCTGGTCCCGGATGACGCATTGACCTCGATGATCTTGGCGACGGACATGGTGCCTTCCTCCTGGTTGTCCCGGCAGGACGCCGGACGTTCAACCTAGTCCCGTGGGCGTTAAGACCACGCCATGCGGACGCAGTGCTAGCATCCCCGCTCATGAATCCGGCCCCCAACCTGATCCTCGTCGGCCCGATGGGCGCCGGCAAGACCTCCATCGGCAAGCGCGTGGCCGAGCGTTTCGGCCTGGCGTTCGTGGACGTGGACCAGGTGATCGTGGAGCGGGCCGGCGCCAGCATCCCGACCCTGTTCGAGCACGTGGGCGAGGCGGGGTTCCGCGAGCGCGAGAAATCCGTGCTGGCCGACCTGCTGGCCGGCCACGGGCAACTGCTGTCGACCGGTGGTGGCGCGGTGCTGGATGCCGACAATCGCGACCGCATGCGCCGCCGCGGCTACGTGGTCTACCTGCGCGTCGGGGTGGAGGCGCAACTGCGCCGCCTGGGCCGCTGCACCAACCGCCCGCTGCTGCAGCGGCCGGATCGCGAGCAGGTACTGCGCGAGATGGCCGTGCTGCGCGAACCGCTCTACCGAGACGTGGCCGACCAGACCCTTGACACCGACCGTCTGACGCCGCCGGAAGCCACCGCCCGCCTTATCCAGTCGCTGGCCCATCGCTGGCGCCCCATCGAAGAAGACGCATGATCCAGCCACGCACCGTCGATGTCGGCGGCGGACACCCCTACACCATCACCATCGGCCCGGGCCTGATCGCGGACGGCGATGCGCTGGCGCGGCAGGTGCGCGGCCGCCATGTGCTGCTGGTCAGCGATTCGCAGGTGGCGCCGCTTTACGCGGCCGCCGTGCGCGAAGCATTGCATGCGGCGCGCCCGGAACTGGCCATCGGCACCTTCGTGCTGCCGGCGGGCGAGGAATCCAAGACGCTGGCGCACTTCGGCGGTGCGATCGATGCGCTGGCGACGCTGGGCGCGACCCGCGACGCCTGCGTGTTCGCGCTGGGCGGCGGCGTGGTCGGCGACCTGGCCGGCTTTGCCGCCGCCTGCTGGATGCGCGGCGTGGACTGCGTGCAACTGCCGACCACCTTGCTGTCGATGGTGGATTCGTCGGTAGGCGGCAAGACGGCGGTGGACATCCCGCAGGGCAAGAACCTGGTGGGCGCGTTCCATCCACCGCGCGCGGTGTTCGCGGATACCGCGACCCTGGCGACGCTGCCTGCGCGCGAACTGCGCGCAGGCCTGGCGGAAGTGATCAAGTACGGCGCCATCCGCGACCCGCGCTTCTTCCAGTGGCTGGAACAGGCGCGCGCGGCCCTGCTGGCCGGCGACGCGGACACGCTCGCACTGGCCATTGCCGCCAGTTGCGAACACAAGGCTGAGATCGTCGAGCGCGACCCCCTGGAAAAGGGCGAGCGCGCCCTGCTCAACCTGGGCCACACCTTCGGCCACGCCATCGAAACCGAACAGGGCTACGGCGGCCCGGGCAACGACAATCTCAACCATGGCGAAGCCGTGGCGGTGGGCATGGTGCTGGCCGCGCGGCTGTCGGCGGACCTGGGCATGGCGCCCGCCGCCGACACGGAGCGGCTGGAAACCCTGCTGTGGGCGTACGGCCTGCCCACGCGCATTCCCGCCGGGCTGGCCCCGGAGGCGCTGCTGGGCCGCATGCGCCTGGACAAGAAGAACCTGGCCGGGCGCCTGCGGCTGGTGCTGTGGCGGGGGATCGGCCTGGCCGAGGTCGTGCCGGACGTGGACGAGGACCGCGTGCTGGCCGTGCTGTCCGCCTGACAGCCCATCCGGCTAAAATGCCGCCATGCGCGTCCTCCTCCAGCAACGCCCCACCGCGGGCGAAGCGCCCCGCTACGTCCAGCTGACCCTGCAGCCTGACCTGTTCGGTGGCTGGGAGCTGTTGCGCGAGACCGGCCAGATCGGCGGTCGCGCGCAGCTCAAGCGCGAGCAGTACCTGCTGCAGGACGAAGCCACCGCCGCTTTCGAAAAGGCCCGCGACAGCCACGTGAAGCGCGGCTTCCAGGTGACGTTCGTGCGTGGCGCCGACGCCCCCAAGTAACCTTTCCCCGGATTGCCATGACTGCCCTGAAGAACGATCCTGCTTCCAACAGCAGATTCCTGCGCGCACTGCGTCGCCAACCCGTCGACTGCACGCCCGTATGGCTGATGCGCCAGGCCGGCCGCTACCTGCCCGAGTACCGCGCCACGCGCAAGGAAGCGGGCAGCTTCCTGGGCATGGCGAAGAATCCCGAGATCGCCTGCGAAGTGACCCTGCAGCCGTTGCGCCGCTTCGACCTGGATGCGGCCATCCTGTTCTCCGACATCCTGACCATCCCGGACGCGATGGGCCTGGGCCTGTACTTCGTGGAAGGCGAAGGCCCCAAGTTCGAGCGCACCGTGCGCACCGCCGCCGACGCCGACAGGCTGGGCGTGCCGGACATGGAAACCGAACTGCGTTACGTGATGGACGCCGTGCGGGTGATCCGGCGCGAACTGGACGGCAAGGTGCCGCTGATCGGCTTTTCCGGCAGCCCGTGGACGCTGGCCTGCTACATGGTCGAAGGCGGCGGCAGCAAGGACTTCGCGCGCATCAAGGCGATGGCCCTGAACGACCCCGCGACGCTGCACCGCCTGCTGTCGGTCAACACCGACGCGGTGATCGCCTACCTGGCCGCGCAGCGCGCGGCCGGCGCGCAGGCGCTGCAGGTGTTCGACACCTGGGGCGGCGTGCTGAGCCCGGCGATGTACCGCGAGTTCTCCCTGCCCTACCTGCAGCGCATCGCGCGCGAACTGGAACGCGGCGAAGGCGACGAACGCACGCCGTTGATCCTGTTCGGCAAGGGCAACGCCGCCTACCTGGAAGACCTGGCCGGCAGTGGCGCCGAAGGCGTCGGCGTGGACTGGCTGGTGGAACTTTCCGAAGCGCGCCGCCGCACCGGTGGCAAGGTCGCGTTGCAGGGCAACCTGGACCCGGCTGTCCTCTACGGCTCCCCCGAGGCGATACGCACCCAGGTCAAGCGCACGCTGGACAGCTACGCCGCCGGCGCGGGCGGCAATCGCGATGGCCATGTCTTCAACCTGGGCCATGGCATGTCGCCCGACATGAATCCGGACCATGTCGGCGTGCTGGTCGATGCGGTGCACGAATTCAGCGCACGATGACGCCTGTCGCCGCCTGAGCGCGGCGGACCCGCTTTCCACCACGGAGTGATGCAATGGATTGCCGCTACCTGCTTGCCCCCGCTGCCGCCGGCCTGTTGCTGGCGGCGACGGCACGCGCCCGCGCTGAAGACCTGACACCGCCCCATGCGCTGCAGGTACGCGGCGGGGATTTCCCGGCGCTGGTGCTGACGCTGCCCGCCGATGCCGCCCATGCCGGGGATGACCACCCGCCGGCACCGGACTGCAGCCGCGTGCGCGCGCGCCGGCTGGACGAGCTGCCGCTGCCCTGGCGGCGGCATGTCACCAGCGTGCAGCTGGATTGCGATGCGGCCACCGCCGACGACGCCGGCGACGAAACCCTGGCCATCACGTCGCGCGCCCTGCTGAAACCCGGCCGCGTCCACCTGGCCGGTCTGCCGGTCGTGGAAGTGCGGCTGATGGATTCCGAACGCTGGGGCGACCATCAGTACGTGATCGAGGCGCCCTACGACACGGCCGCCGCAGCGCTGCAGGCGCATGTGGAAACCGCCTGCCGCGAGCGCCGGCTGCGCGATGAGACGGTTTCCACGCCATCCGCCTGCACGATGAGCGTGACCGGCACGGGGCTGTTCCTCGCCACCGATGAGGTCAGCGGCATCTGGATCCACCCCGATCCCGACGATGCGCAGCGCACCGTGTATGCCGAAGCCTGGGCGGATTGAGCCGATGCCGTGCATGAATAACCGTTTCGCGCGCGGCACGCTCGCCGGGTTCCTGCTGCTTGCGCTGTCGCCCGCGGAGGCACAGGAAGTCGACCGCTTCGCCGGTCGTTACGGGCATGGCGCGACGGCATCCGTGGACGACACGGTCTGGATCGTGGAGCGTGGGCGGGAGGCGTGGCAGGTGCGGCTGGCGGCCAACGGCGAGTCGGCGGACGCGCATCGACTGACGGCCAAAGGGCGTGCGGGTTTCTGGGACAGGATGATGTGGCCTGTCGCGACCGCCTCCGATGCGGATTGCCTGACCTGGGGCGGGAAACCGGCCTCCCTCGCGGATGTCCTCGCGGATGCGCCTGCCTCCGCCGCAGCGACCGGAGACGACTACGGCAATGCCGTGCTCTGCCACGTGCCAGCGACGTCCCGCGCGCGGATCGACTGGCTGTCCGCGAACGGCACCGACTGGTTCTACTACGACCCGATGTTCGGCGTGATGGAAGTGCAACCGCTGCGCTGAGCGGTCAGCCCACCCCCACGCGCCTGCCGCGCAGGCGGGGCGTGCTGCCGTCGTTGCGCCCGTCGGGCGCGCGGTATTCGAAACGTATTTCCCGATGCGTGGGCGGGACGTCGGGCGTCATGTCCTCTGGCGGATTGCAGCCCGGTATCCAGCGGCCACTGGCCGTCATCGACACGAACTGCATGACCCTGGCCTCGGGTGCGCCGGGCTCCAGCGCTTCGATGCGATCCGCATGGGCCACCACGCGCAGATCGCCATCGCGCCGCGTACTCATCAGCACATCGTCGGCCTTGTCGTCGAGCGCAGCGACCTGCACGATCGGCGGCGGCATCCAGCAGGCGCCCGTGCTGAGCACCGTGGTGTCGCGCACCACCTGCTCCATCAGCGCCTGCAGCTGCGACTGCACGCGCGCCGGCTTCATGACGTCCGCCTCGGCGCTGAAGCGGCCCTTGATGAAGTAAAGGTCCTTGGCCAGCAGCACCATCGCCGAGCTGTAATCCTTGCCATCGCGCCGCAGCGACATCGCCACGGCATGGGCAGGGAGTTGCCGGCGCTGACTGCCGCTGCCGACGCTGATGCGGTAGTCGTGCGGCGGGGCGATCCGGGCATCGCTGTAACCGCCATGCACGCGGATGCTCTCCAGCGTGTCCTGCGTTTCCCGCAGCAATCGCCCGTCCTCGAGCACGCCGCCGGGATAGAAGTACACGTCCACCCAGCGATCAAGGTGGCGCCGGTGCTGGTAGCGCACCGACACCCCCAGTTCGGCCTGCTCGTAGCGGTGTTCGCCGCGCGCTTCCCAATCGCCCAGGCGCAACGGGTACAGGATGCGCGTCTCGGTCAGGAAGCCGCCGAGGAAGGGCACTTCCTCGTCCGCCGCCGTCGCCGCCTTCCGGTTGCGATCGGCATGCGCCGGCAGGGCCCCTGACGCCGCTGCGAGCCCGGCCAGTGCGATCCAGGCGCACGCACGCCACCTCGTCATGCCTCCGCCTCCCGCCCGCGCAGATCCTCGACAGGCGTTGACCGAGAAGCGGGTTGGCCCCGCACGTTCGCGATCGCTTCCACCAGCATGTCGCCGGTGACCGGCTTGCGCACGAAACCGTCGAAACCCGCCTTCAGCGCCTGCGGCTCGGCGTCGGCATCGGTGCGCGCGGTCAGTGCCACCAGCGGCGCGGCGAAGCCGCGCTGCCGCAACTGCAGCGCCAGCGCGATGCCATCCAGGCCCGGCAGGTCAAGGTCGAGGAAGGCAAGATCGAACGCTGTCTGCTCCACTTCGGTCAACGCGGCCAGCCCGTGCGGCACATGGGTCACCGCGTGTCCGCGCCCCCGCAGCAGGCCCGCCACCACCTCGGCGACCGTGGCGTCGTCTTCCACCAGCAGGATATGCAGTGCTTGCTGTGGTAAGGCGACCGACGACATCTGGGGGGCAGCGGCCGGATGCCCCTGCACGTCGACCAGCCCCGGCAGATCGACGAAGAACCGCGTCCCCTTGCCCGGCACGCTTTCCACGCGGATGCGCCCCCCCATCGCCAGCGCCAGTTCCTGGCAGATCGCCAGCCCCAGCCCGCTGCCGCCGTAGCGCGCGGTGGTGCGCGCGCCTTCGGCCTGCTCGAAACGCTGGAACAGGCGCGCCTGCTGCTCGGCATTGATGCCCGGCCCGGTGTCGCCCACCTCGATGCGCAGGCCCTGCGGCGCCAGCGGGAACACCCGCATCGACACATGCCCGGCTTCGGTGAACTTGATGGCATTGCCCAACAGGTTCAACAGGATCTGCCGCACGCGCAGCGGATCCCCATTGACCCACTGCGGCACGTCCGCCGCGATGCCATCGTGGAAGGCCAGGCCCCGCTTGGCCGCCACCGGCGCCATCAGCGCGACCACGTCATTCAGCAGCACGTGCAGGTCGAAATCGATCTGCTGCAACTCCAGCTTGCCGGCTTCGATCCTGGCCAGGTCCAGGGCATCGTTGACCAGCCGCAGCAGGTGGGTGCCCGCACGCTGGATGGAATCGGCGTAGCCGCGCTGCCGGCTGTCCAGTGAGGTGGACTGCAGCAGTTCGGTCATGCCGAGCACGCCGGTCATGGGCGTGCGGATCTCATGGCCCAGCGTGGCGAGGAAACGCGTCTTCGCCAGCGATGCCTGTTCGGCCACTTCGCGCTTGTGTTCCGCCAGCTGCCACGCGCTGCGACGACGCACGCGCCGGCGGTAGGCCGCGGCCAGCGCCAGCAACAGCAGCACGCCCAGCAGCGAGAACAGCGCGATGCCCCACGGGCTGCGCCACCAGGGCGGCAGCACGCGGAACCGCAGGTGCATCTCGCGCGAGGCGTTGCCGGCCGCATCGAACGCCTGCAGGCGCAGCAGGTAACGTCCGGGCGTGAGCGCCGAGAACACACGCTCGCCGCTGGCGCCCTGATCCACCCAGCCGGAGTCGAAACCTTCGAGCAGGGAGCGGTAGCGATTGGCCAGCGGGTCTTCGTAGCTGAGCAGGCGCATGCTGACCTGCAGTTCGTGGTCCTGCGGCGTCAGCTCCAGCCCGTCCTGCCCGGGGAAGTGCATCACCTCGTCGCCCCGGCTGACCTGCAGGTTGTCCAGCACCAGGCTGGGCGTGACCGGGGCCGGATCGGGCAGGTGCGTGTCGATCAGCATCACCGATCCATCGGCCGCGGTACCGGCCAGCAGGCCGTCGCGCGTCATCAGCAGGCCGCGGTCGTTGAGCTCCTGGCTGATCATGCCGTCGCGCACGCCGAAGTTGCGCAGCAGCGCGCGCGAGCCACGCAGGTTGGGATCGATACGGAAGACGCCGCGGCGCGTACCCAGCCAGACCCGGCGCTGCCCATCCACCTGCAGGCCGGTGGATTCCACCGCGGGCAGCCCCTCTTCCACGCCGATGTGCCGCTCGCGCACCCAGCCGCGCGCGCCATCACGCCGCCACGCTTCCACGCCCGTCAGGCGATGCAACCACAGGCGGTCGGCGTGCTCGAACGCGAACGCGAACACCCGCTCGGTGCCCATCGCCGGCACCGGGGCGAAACGATGCGCTGACTCGTCCCAGCGCAGCAGGCCGTTTTCACCCGCCAGCCAGAGGCTGCCATCGGGGGCCCGGACGATGGCTTCCGTCGCCGGCAATGAGGTGCTGTCCTCCGGATCGCGCACGAGCGTATGCAACACACGACCGGTCCGCAGGTCCCGGCGCTGCACGCTGCCCATCTGCGTCACCAGCCAGAGACTGCCGTCCTGCCCTTCGACCAGCCAGTCCACCGAGGTGCCATCGGGCGTGGCGTCCTCCCCTTGCTGCGACCACTGCTGCAATGCGCCGCTGGCGGGGTCGATGCGCAGCAGACCGGTACGATGTCCGATCCAGAGTTTCCCCTGGCTGTCCTGCAGGGCCGAGGTCAGGCGCATCTCGCCCAGCAGCGCTTCGTGGTGCCCCAAGGGGGAGATTTCCCCCGTGCGCGTATCCAGCCGCTCGACCTTGCCGGTGCTGCTGGCCAGCCACAACGCATGTTCGCCCGCCTGCGACAGGCCGCGGTACAGGCCGCCGCCCAGACCCTGCGCCGTCGAGAATGCCGCGATGCGCCGCCAGTCCGGGCGCAGGTAGGCCAGGCCCCGCGTGGGCACCGGCACCCACAATCCGCCATCCGGCAGCATCAGCACCGTCTGCAGCACCCGGCCGATGCCGACGCCCTGCTGGTCGTAGTTGACCGGCGCCGGGGCGCCTTCGCCTTCGGTACGCCACAAGCCACCCTGGCTCGCGAGCCAGTATTCGCCACGCCCATCGCTGGCCATGGCGATGACGGCATTGGGGCGCGCGAACATCGACGACCACGCCGGCGTCACCCAGCGCCCCTCGGGCAACCAGCGGTGCATGCCGTCGGAAGCGCCCACCCACAACGTGCCGCCGTCGGCGGTGACCGAGTAGATGATCAGGTCATCGCCGCCCGGCAACGGATGGCGATACACGGCGCCCTCTTCAAGGCGGGCCAGGCCCGCCATCGTGCCGATCCACAACACGCCGCGCGAATCGAACGCCAGCGACAGCACGTTGTCCGAAGGCAGACCGTCACCGGCCCCTTCCGTGGCCGCGAACCGGGTGATGGCGCCCCCGGCGGACAGCTTGTGCAGGCCGCCACCGAACGTGCCGAACCAGATGTCGGTGCCACGGCTGGTGATGGCGAACACGTCGTCGCTGCCCATCTGCGGATGGGCGGCCTGGCGGTAGTGGCGAAAGCCCTTGCGGTCCTTTTCCATCACGCTCAGGCCGCCGTTCTCCGTCGCCACCCAGACGCGATCGGCGGCGTCGATGTGCAGTGCCTGCACCACATTGCCTGGAAGCGAGGCGGGATCGGCGGGGTCGTGGCGCCACACCTTGAACTGCAGGCCGTCGTAGCGGGCCAGGCCATCCCAGGTCGCGATCCACAGGTAACCGGAACGGTCGCGCGCCAGCGCCGGTATGGTCGTGGACGGCAATCCATCGGCCGCACCCAGCACGCGGAACCGCGGGATCTCGGGCACCGTGGCCCATGCCGGTGCACACAGCAGGCACAGAACCAGCCACCACGCACGCATCGTCATCCGCCCCGCCTTCCATCCCGGCCTTCGCCCCTCGGGCATCGTCGCAACGGACCGTTGCATGTGCAAGCGGGGTATCTTCATGGTCCGGCCCCTAGAATCCACGCCATGCATACCACCCCTGCCATCGGCCGCCAGCGCTCCCGAACCGTCTTCGCTGCCGGCGCGTTGCGCGGGCTGCTGCTGGCCGTCGTGTCACTGCCGGCATCGGCGCGTACGGAGGGCCCCGCGCAATACCAGCTGGACCCGGTGCATACGCGGGTGATGTTCGCGGTGGAACACGCCGGTTTTTCGCGCGCCTTGGGCACCGTTTCCGGCAGCACCGGCACGCTGGTGTTCGACGAAGCGGACTGGACGCGCGCGCGCCTGGAGGCCACCGTTCCGCTGGCGCGCGTGGACCTGGGCGATGCCAAATGGAACGAAGCCACGCTGGCGCGCTCGCTGCTGGATGCGGAAGCGCACCCCACCGCGCATTTCGTGTCCACGCGGGTCGAGCCGGTCGATGCACGCCATGCCGCGGTGTACGGCACGCTGACCCTGCGCGGCGTGTCCCGCGAGGTGAAGCTCGACGTCACGCTGAATGCCGTCAAGCGCCACCCGCTGCCGCCGTTCCGGCGCACCGCGGGCTTTTCCGCCACCACCCGCATCAGCCGTGCGGACTTCGGCATCACGTCGTGGAAATCGGTGATCGGCGACGACGTCGAACTGCGCATCGAAGCCGAGGCCACCTACGACGGCAAGACCGACCCGGAAGACCCCGCCCCCGCCGGCAACCAAGACACCCCACCCGCCACCCCGGAGCCGACGCCATGACCCTCAGGAATACCGACGAGCGCTGGGGCGCGATCAGCCAGGGTTTCCATTGGCTGATCGTGGTCCTGATCCTGGTGATGGCCTATCTGGGCCTGACCATGGGCGATCTGCCCAACGGGCCGCGCAAGATCAACATCTATGCGCTGCACAAGTCCATCGGTCTGACCCTCCTGGCGCTGGTCGCGCTGCGCGTGGCCTGGCGCCTGTATGCCGGCGCACCGGCCCCGGTACCCGGCACGCCGACCTGGCAGCAGCGCATCGCCTCGGTGACGCACGGGCTGCTGTATGCGTTGCTGTTCGCGATTCCGGTGTCCGGCTGGGTACTGAATTCTTCCGCCGGCTATCCGCTGCAGTGGTTCAAGCTGTTCAACCTGCCGGCCATCACCGGCCGCAGCGAGGCCGTGCACGATGCCGCGGAAAGCGCGCACGAATTCCTGTTCTGGGTACTGGTGGTGCTGGTGCTGGCGCACGCCGGCGCGGCGCTCTACCACCACCTGTTCCAGAACGACGACACGCTGCGGCGCATGCTGCCCGCCCGCCGCAAAGTGGCCGAGCCCGCGCCGGCTTCTCCTTCCCCCACCCAGGATGTCCCCGATGAAACTGTCTGACCGCGCGCGCCTCGCACTCGCCGCCCTGCTGCTGGCCAGCGCGCCGGCCCTCGCCGCCGATTACGTGCAGGCGCCAGGCTCTTCGCTGGTGTTCGCCAGCAATTACCAAGGCGAAACGTTCACCGGCAGGTTCGGCAGTTTCGCCACCACGACGAACTTCGACCCCAAGCAGCTGGCGGCCTCGCGGCTGGATGTGGTGATCCAGCTTGCGGGCACGAAGACCGGCAACGGCGACCGTGACGAGACCTTGGCAACCGCCGATTTCTTCCATGTCGCCAAGTTCGCGCAGGCGCGCTACACCGCCAGCAAGTTCCGCGCACTGGGCGGCAACCAGTACGCCGCCGACGGCACGCTGACCCTGCGCGGCGTCAGCAAGCCGGTCACGCTGACGTTCACCTGGACACCCGGCGCGCAGCCGGTGCTGAGCGGCAAGGCCACCGTCAAGCGCCTCGATTTCGGCGTCGGCGGTGGCGACTGGGCGGACACCGAAACCCTTCCGAATGACGTGGCGATCAGCACGAAAGTCGTGTTCAAGCCGCGCTGATGGGTCACGGCCGGCAGGAACGCCGGCGAGGATCGTCCAGCGATGCGTCGAGGCGTCCAAGCCCGTAGCTGAAGGCTCCCAGCACGTCGCCTTCGCGACGGCCCCCATGGCACGCGAGGCATTGCCCGCGCGCCCGTATGGGACCCATCGCGCGTTCACCCCGCGGCGTGGCCTGCATGACCATGTCTTCGCCGGCCATCAGCCGGGACAACGCCTTCCGCTCCCACGTCTGGAGACCGCGGATCGACGCGGATGGCACAGTCGCGTCGGCATCACCGTCACGGTGCTGGAAACCCATGAACGTCGCACCATGGACGACGGGAGGATCGTGCCACGCCACGCCCACCAGCTCCACGTCGAGGACGCATCGCCCGCCTTCACCGAACCCCTCGAACTGATAGTGGCGCATGCGCGCCATCATCGGCGTGACGCGCCGCTTCCCGAAGCCCTGGCTGTCCACGAAGGCATCGACGAACTCGTCGTGCATGCGGACCAGGGCCACCTCTGCCTCAGTCGCACGATCCCCGTTCGCCGCCGGTGCGGTCGCAACGACGACGGCCAACGCCGGCAGCAGCCATCGCATCCACGTCATCGGCACCCCCGGGGCATGGCGATGCGGCAAGCCTAACCTGGGGACGGGACAACTCGACGCGCCCCCGGTCGCGCGTTACGCCGACGGACAGCTTTGCCGCTGCAGGAACGCGCGCAGCGCATCCGTATCGAACGGCCAGTCCAGTTCCGCCCCGGTGTCGCCGCGCCACAACACCGGCACCCGCACCCCATACCGCGCTTCCAGGGCCTCGTCGCCGTCGATGAAGACGCTGTCGAACGCGGGCACCCGCGCCTGCGCCAGCACCTCCAGCGCCAGGTCGCAGAGATGGCAATCGTCGCGCTGGTAGAGAATCAGAGGCATTGGCGTCATCGGTTCAGGCGATCTGCTGCGACGCGGGAAGGGTTGTCCGCGCCGACAGCATAGAATACGCCGCATGGCAGTCAGCACTTTCGACCTCTTCAAGATCGGCATCGGTCCCAGTTCCTCCCACACGGTCGGCCCCATGCGGGCCGCCGCGCGTTTTGTCGCCCGCTGGCTGGCCGAACCCGGCCGCCTGCACGACGTGGTCCGCGTCCGCGCCGAAGTGTTCGGCTCGCTGGCCCTGACCGGCCGCGGCCACGGCACGGACAAGGCCGTGCTGATGGGGCTGGAGGGCCACTATCCGAACGAGATCGATCCCGACATCATCCCGCCCGCGCTGGAACGCATCCGTGGCGCGAAGCAGCTGCAGCTGGGCGGCACGCACGCCATCGCCTTCGACGAGAAGCGCGACCTGCTGATGAACAAGCGGCAGAAGCTGCCGTACCACACCAACGGCATGCGCTTCACTGCCTACGACGCCCAGGACGAAGTGATCGCGACGCGCGATTACTACTCGGTGGGGGGCGGCTTCGTGGTGAACCAGGACGACGCTGCGTCGGACCGCATCGTTGCCGACGAGACCCCTTTGCCGTACCCGTTCAAGAGCGGCGACGAACTGCTGGCGCAGTGCCAGCGCAGCGGGCTGAGCATTGCCCAGCTGATGTTCGAGAACGAAACCTGCTGGCGCAGCGAGAACGAGATCCGCGACGGCCTGCGTGCCATCTGGAGCGCCATGCAGTCGTGCGTGGCACGCGGCATCCGCGAGGAAGGCACCCTGCCCGGCGGCCTGCACGTGTCGCGTCGCGCGCCCGCGCTGCAGCGCGAACTGTCCAGCAAGCCGGAAGCGGCGATGCGCGACCCGCTGACGGTACTGGACTGGGTCAACCTCTACGCACTGGCGGTGAACGAGGAGAACGCCGCCGGTGGCCGCGTGGTCACCGCGCCCACCAACGGCGCGGCCGGCATCATTCCGTCGGTGCTGCACTACTTCGACCGCTTCTGCCCCGGCAGCAACGAGCAGCGCGTGTTCGACTTCCTGCTGACGGCCGCGGCCATCGGCATCCTCTACAAGGAGAACGCCAGCATCAGCGGCGCGGAAGTCGGCTGCCAGGGCGAGGTGGGCGTGGCCTGTTCGATGGCCGCCGGCGGCCTGGTCGCCGCGCTCGGCGGCAGCCCCAGCCAGATCGAGAACGCCGCCGAGATCGGCATGGAACACAACCTCGGCCTGACCTGCGACCCCATCGGCGGCCTGGTGCAGATCCCGTGCATCGAACGCAACGCGATGGGCGCGGTGAAGGCGATCAACGCCAGCCGCATGGCCATGCGCGGCGACGGCAAGCACAAGGTGAGCCTGGACAAGGTCATCAAGACCATGCGCGACACCGGCCGCGACATGCAGGACAAGTACAAGGAAACCAGTCGCGGCGGACTGGCGGTGAACGTCATCGAGTGCTGAGGCGGGATCGGGCTTCCCGCATGCCGATGACGATGCCAGCGTAGCCCGGGCAAGCGCAGCGCATCCGGGGCCTGACGCGCCGGCGCACGTCCCGGGTGCGGCCTCCGGCCTTGCCCGGGCTACTCGGCTCCGCGCCCGCATCCCATGCCCGCGCGCGCCCCTTTAGCGTGGCCGTCACGCGCCGATACCGTAGATTGGTAAATACGCTTACCGGAGAGTTGCCCTGTCCAGCCACGCGGACAAGGCCAGCCGCGCACGGCTTTCATGGCGGCGCAGGCTGGCGGTCTGGTGCCTGCCCCTGCTGGGCGGGATCGCCGCGCTGTGCCCGATGGCGCACGCGCTGGACCCCTCCAAGTCGTTCCACCACTACGTACGCAACAGCTGGAATCTGGAACAGGGTCTGCCCCAGCTGAGCGTCATCGCCATCGCCCAGGACCGGCCCGGTTACCTGTGGTTCGGCACCCAGGCCGGCCTGAGCCGCTTCGACGGGGTGCGTTTCACCAACTTCGACCTCGACAACACGCCGGGACTGCCCAGTACCTGGATCCAGGCGCTTCAGTCGGACCGGCAGGGACGCCTGTGGATCGGTACGCCGCAGGGCCTGGCCGTACGCCGCGGCAACCAGGTCACGACCATCGCACTGGCCGCCGGAGAGGCCCCGGGCGTGGTCGACGTCCGCGCCCTGCAACTGGATGCACAGGGCCGGGTGCTGGCCGCCACCGACCGCGGCGTGATGATCGTGGAAGCCGACGCACTCCGCACCCTGCACGCCATGGATGAGGGTGGCGCACTTTCGCTGCACGTGGACGAGGCCGGGCTGCTCTGGGCGGGCGGGCGCGGCCGCGTGCAGGTCTTCGGGGACCGCAAGACCCGCGTCCTGCGCTTGCCGGCCGGTGCCGAGGCGGCAACGGTCACCTCGCTGGCCCGGCACGACGGCCGCGCGTGGGCCGGCGGCGACACCGGGCTGTACGTGCTTGAAGGCGACCAGTGGCGGCGTCACGACGAGGTGCCCGCCACCACGGGCGGCGTGCAGGCGCTGCACGAGGACCGCGACGGCATCCTCTGGACGAGCACCAAGGACACGCTGTATCGCCTGCAACGGGGGCGCCTGCTGGAACGCATCGCCGCAAGCGGTCCACTGGCGGAGATCCGAGTGTTCTACGAGGACCGCGAGTCCAATCTCTGGCTGGGCAGCAACAGCGAAGGCGCCAGCCGGGTGTGGAACGGATGGACCCGGCGCTTCAGCCGCGCCGAGGGTCTCGCACAACCATTGCTCTGGTCCGTCGCCCAGGACCCGGAGGGCCGCACCTGGGTGGGCAGCGACGATGGAGTCAGCGTGCTGGAAGGCGGGCGTTTCCACAGCGTGGTCCCGGGCAACCAGCTACCCCATCCGGCCGCGTACACGCTGCTGGCCGAACAGGGCCAGACCTGGATCGGCACGCGCAGCGGGGCCGCGCTGTATCGCGACGGTCGCGTGCAGCGTCCCCGCTTCCTGGCCGCCATGGATGCCGCCCAGATCAACGGCATGTTGCGCGACCGAAGCAACCGCCTGTGGTTCGCCACCAGCCAGGGCCTGTACCGCTGGGACGGCGGGGAACGCCTGCACCACTACGCCAGCCAGGCCGGCCTGCAGGACGTCCGCGTGCGCGTGCTGCTGGAGACGCGCGATGGACGGCTGCTGGTGGGCACGCAGAGCGGGCTGTACGAGTTCATCGGCGAGCGCCTGCAGTCCATTCCACTGACGGGATCGGGCCTTGAAGCGCCGCATATCGTGGCGCTGCACGAACTGGCGGGCGGGCAATGGGTCGCCGGCGCGCTGTCGGAAGAAGTGATGCTGCTGTTCAACGGCCAGCGCTGGACGCGCCTGGACAAGCGCCGCGGCATTCCCGCCAATGCGCCGTTCTTCTTCGGCGAAGACGACGACGGCTTGCTGTGGGTCGGCGGACTCCGCGGCATCTACCGGGTGGCCGTGGCCGACCTGCTGATGGCCGCCGAGGATCCCGCCTTCCGGATCGCCGCCAGGACCCTGTTGAACGAACGCGGTGACCGCCACGGCGGGCAGAAGGGCGACTGCTGCAACGGGGCTGGCAACAGCCGCGGATTCCTCGTCGACAACGCACTGTGGCTGCCCACGCGCGATGGCGTGGTGGTGATGGAAACCGATCAGGACCTGGCCAACAACTACCTGCCCGAATCGGTGATCGAACGCGTGCAGGTGTCCGGCCAGTGGCGGGCGGCGGATCCCGCGGCGGACTGGTCGCTGCCCAGCACCACGCGCGACCTGCGTTTCGAGTTCACCACGCTCAGCTTCCAGGCCGCCGACCACATCGACATCCGCTACCGCCTGGACGGCTACGACACCGACTGGAAACTGCTGGACGATCCCCACCAGCGCAGCGCGACGTACACCAACCTGCCCGCGGGCGAATACGTGTTCGAAGTCCTCGGAACGAACAACAGCGGCCTGTCCAGCCGCGTATCGGCCAGGCTGGCTTTCAGCATCGCGCCGCGCTTCTACGAGAGCGCCTGGTTCTACGCCCTGCTCGGCCTGGTGCTTGCGGCGCTGGTCATGCTGTGGAACCGCTGGCTGCTGCGCCGGCATACGCGGCAGCGCACGGTGCTGGAGAAGCTGGTGCAGCAGCGCACGGTGGATCTGCAGCAGGCCAACCAGCGCCTGCAGGCGATCAGCCTGACCGACCCCCTGACCGGGCTGCACAACCGGCGCTACCTGGCCCAGCAACTGCCCATCGACATCGCCTATTACCAGCGCCATCGGGGCTTCTCTGCCGGCGCTGACGTACTTGCGTTCGTGCTGCTCGACATCGATCACTTCAAGGCCATCAACGACAACCACGGCCATCAGGCCGGCGATCGCGTGCTGCAGGCCATCGCGCACCGCCTGCGCACGCTGGCGCGCGAAGGCGACTACGTCATCCGCTGGGGCGGCGAGGAATTCCTGCTGGTGTTCCGCCCCATGCCCCGTCATGAACTGCATGCATTGGGACGCCGCATCTGCACGGCGATCGCCGCCGAGCCGGTGGACGTGCCCGGCGCCCGCCTGCAGGTGACCGCGTCCCTGGGCCTGATCGGCTATGTGCCGTTTCCCGACGCGCCGGAACTGCTCGGCTGGGAACAGCTGGTCTCGCTCGCCGACCGCGCGCTCTACGAGGTCAAGGCCAACGGACGCAACGGTTGGGCGCTGTACGAGGCTGCCGCGTCGCCACTGCCGTCGCTGGATCCGGACCTGCTGCGCCGTGATCCGGGCGAACTGGTCCGCAACGGTCACCTGGTGCTGCGCGGCCCACACCACCCTGCGCCCCTGCCGCCGGTCGGATAGGCGGACGCCACGCGCGCCGACGCTGGCGACCCGCGCCATCTCACATTAGTGTCACGGACGCGGCGCAAGCGCGGAGCTTGTGGTCGAATATCGTCCACCGTCCTTCAGAAGGGAGCCGAGATGAAAGCGAACATGTTCTTCGTGGGAGCCGCGCTGCTGTTCGTCCTGTCGGTGCCGGCGCAGGCGCAGGACGAAGCGCAGGCGGCGATGGACGACCTGAAGCAGACCGAGGCGGCCATCGAGCAGGATGCCCGGGACGTGCTGGGCGAACGTGCCTCGCCCCCCACCCTGTCGGACGACAGCCGCAGCGACGATGGCGACGCATCGCAGATCGGCAACGCCGGAACCTTCAGCGGCACCGTGACCAGCAGCGGCAGCAGCCACACCGAAACCCGCAGCGAGAGCAGTTCGGTCAGCGTCGGGATCGACCTCGGCGGAGGCGACAGGGAGGCGGACAGCCGCCCGCCCGGCGGCTGGGGACGCCCGCACGACGGCTTCGACGTGAAGGACGTGGCGTCGGACTGGACGCTCACCCTGGATGGCGGCGGCAACTGCCGCATCAGCCTGCAGAACTATCCCTGGTTCGGCCGCTACAAGGCCTACGTGCCGGTGACCTGTCCCGATCCGCTGTCCGATACCAACAGCTGGATGCTGGCGGGCAACCAGCTGCAGATCACCAACCAGGACGGCCAGGTCTTCGCACGTTTCTGGCCCGCGGGCTACAACCGCTGGGTCGGCCATCGCGAATCCGATGGCGCGCACCTGTACCTGAACCGTTGAGGCGCGACCGGCCGCGTCCTGCTCAGGCGCTGGCGATCGCCAGCACGTCGTCCAGCAGCGCGGCCGCGGTGACTTCGGCACCCGCACCCGGACCTTGCACCACCAGCGGCTGCTCGGGGTAGCGGTCGCTGTAGATCGCCACGTGATTATCGGTGCCGCCCCCTCCGCACAGCGGATGATCGAGCGGCAGCGCCTGCAGGCCGACGCTGGCGCGTTCGGCATCGAAGCGGCCAAGGAAGCGCAGCCGTGCACCATTCCGGTAGGCGTCCTTGAAGCGCGTCGCCAGCGGTGCATCCAGTTGGACCAGCGACGCATCCAGGTCGGCCAGCGGCAGCGCGGCAAGCTCCGCCGGCACCAGCGAGTCCACCCGCACATCTTCGGCCTGCAACGGGAAGCCCGCCGCACGCGCGAGGATCAACAGCTTGCGGCGCACGTCCTCGCCGGACAGGTCCAGGCGCGGGTCGGGCTCGGTATAACCCGCTTGGCGTGCCTGCCGGACGAAACCCGAGAACGCGCGCATGCCGTCGTACTGGTTGAACAGCCATGCCAGCGAGCCGGACAGCACGCCTTCGACGCGATGGATACGGTCGCCGCCGGCCACCAGTGCGCGCAGGCTGCGCAGCAGCGGCAGTCCCGCGCCGACGGTGGCGGCGTCGCCGTAATGCGCACCGGAATCGGCGCGCGCGCGCGTGATTGCCTGCGCGCGCGGCAGCGAGCTGCCGCTGCCCAGCTTGTTGGCGGTCACCACATGCACGCCGCGCGACAGCCATTCCGCGTGCCAGTCCGCCACGGTCTCGCTTGCCGTGGCATCCACCACGATGTCGCCGGCACGCAATGCCTCGCCTTCCGCCCACGGGGGCAGGTCGTCGACGCGCGCGACAGCCCGGTTGGCATCGTCCAGCGCCTGCCGCGCGGACACATCGCAGGCCTGCAGCGCGCGCGAATTCGCCAGCCATGCCAGCGCCGGCACCGGCAGCGCGCGTTCCCGCAGGTGCTGGTAGCGCGCGACGAAGGCACTGCCCACCACGCCCGTCCCCAGCAACGCCAGCTTGGGTGCGGCACGCGGCGCGGTCGCCAGCCGTACGACGGTGCTCATGCGTCGGCGAGCTTGCGTTTGGACTCGGCGACGACGGCTTCGGCCCGCGCCAGCGCGGCACCGATGTCGGCCAACAGGTCGTCCGTGGCTTCGATACCGACCGACAGTCGCAGCAGGCCATCGGAGATGCCGGCCTTGGCGCGCGCTTCCGGCGTCATCGCCGCATGCGTCATCGTGGCCGGATGCGCGACCAGGCTCTCCACGCCACCCAGCGATTCGGCCAGGGTGAAGTAGCGCAGGCCTTCGACGAAGGCGCGCACGGCCTCCTCGCCACCGTCCAGTTCGACACTCAGCATCGCGCCGAAGCCTTTCTGCTGGCGCGCGGCGACCGCGTGGCCGGGATGGGTCGCCAGCCCGGGGAAATACACCTTCGACACCACGGGATGCGTATCCAGCAGCGCGGCGATGGCGTCGGCATTCTCCTGGTGCGCGCGCAGCCGCGCGTCCAGCGTGCGCAGGCCGCGCAGCGTCAGGAAGCTGTCGAACGGCGAGCCGGTCAGGCCCAGCGCATTCGCCCACCACACCAGTTGCTGATGGGTGTCCGCATCGCGCGCGACCACGGCGCCGCCGACCACGTCGCTGTGGCCGTTGATGTACTTGGTGGTGGAGTGCAACACGATGTCAGCGCCGAACGCGATCGGCGTCTGCAGCGCCGGCGACAGGAAGGTGTTGTCCACCACCGTGCGCGCACCGGCCTTGTGCGCGGCCTCGATGACAAAGCGCAGGTCAGTGATGCGCAGCAGCGGGTTGGACGGCGTTTCGATCAGCACCAGCTTCGGCGACTGCGCCAGCGCATCGGCCAGCGAGCGCGGATCGGTCAGGTCGGCGGTGATCAGTTCGAAGTGGCCCTTCTTCGCCAGCGCGTTGAACAGGCGCCAGCTGCCGCCGTACGCGTCGTGCGGCACCACCAGACGGTCGCCCGGCTCCAGCAGTGCATTCAGCACCAGCGTGATCGCCCCCATGCCGGTGGCAGTGATGACGGCGCCCGCACCGCCTTCCAGCTCGGCCAGCGCTTCGGCCAGCAGGTCGCGGGTCGGATTGCCGCTGCGGGTGTAGTCGTACTCGCGCTTCTGCGCGAAGCCGGCGAAGCTGAAGTTGGATGACAGCACGATCGGCGGCGTCACCGCGCCGTAGGCGGTGTCGCGGTCGATGCCGGCGCGAACGGCGGCGGTGGCGGGACGACAGGGCGCGTCGGTATCGGTGGGGGTGTAGCTGCTCATGCGGAATCTCCGGCGGCGCGCAGGGCCGAGGTGAGGATGGAATCGATGCGGTCGGTTTCTTTCAGGAAGGCGTCGTGGCCGTAGGGCGAGCGCAGCACGCGCAGCTGGCCCAGCGTGCCGAGGCCTTCCACCAGCGCCACGGAATCGGACAGCGGCACCAGGCGGTCGCCTTCCACCGCGACCACCAGGGTGGGCACGCGCACGTCGGCGGGATCGACGCGGTGCAGGTCGATGGATTCGGACAGGCGGACGTAAGCGGTGACGGGCGTGCGCGCGACGTACTGCGCGCCGGCGGCGTCCAGGTAATCCTCGGCCGCCACCCGCACGCGGCCGTTGACGATTTCCGGCGCGGCGTCGAAGCGCTCACCGAATTCCTCCGGCGTGCGGTAGCTCAGCATGGCGAACTGGCGCGCCAGCGACAGGCCCTGCACGTCGGCGCACTGCAGCTGGCCCAGCGTCACTGCACGGCGCTGCAGCGCGCGCCACGCGGCGGCATACGGATGCGCGCGGTGCGCGCCGCTGACGGCAACCAGCTTGCCCAGGCGTGCCGGGTGGCGGATGGCGAACTGCAGGCCGACCAGCGCACCGTAGGAATAGCCCACGAAGGCCTCAAGCCGCGCGATGCCAAGCGCCGACAGCAGCTTGGCGATGGCGTCGGCCTGGTCGGCCGTATCGATGGGGGCGTCGAGGCGGCCGTCGGCACCGATGAAATCGAACGCGAGGAGCTGCCTGTGCGCCGGATCCAGCGCGCGGCCTTCACCGACCAGCGCATTGAGCCAGCCGGCCTCGGGGAAGACATCGCTCGCCGCCAGATGACGATGCGCCGAGATGCCGCCGGCCACGAACACGACCGGCGCGCCGGCCACACCCTGCAATTCGTAGCGCAACGTCACCGCACGGACGCCGGCATGGCGCATCGGGAGTTCGACCACGACTTCGCCCCGCAACGCGCGCGTCGCATCCTCCTGGAACGAGGGAATCGCGACGCCGTCGAGGGTCGATGGTTCGACAAGGCGGTTCAGCGCGGGACTGGCGTAACTCATGGCGGCATCCGGTGGCGGTGTCCCTTGCGGGACGGGACTGCACCACCGAGCTTCGCGGAGCTCGCGTTCGCCGTGCGAGGGCACGGTACGAACCATCTTCCGGCAGACGCTGAGGTCCCCGCAGGATTTGGCACCTACACGGCGCTTGCGCGTCGCTGGCTGCCCCGGCTTCTTCGGGCCTGTCCCTCTGCCGGTCTCGATGGTGAGGCTACTCTGCCGCCGGTTTCCGGCAATGTCAATCGCTTTATTCGGATGGAGCGATGGAATATGACCCGGATCACCCTCGCCCCCGTGTGCGGCGATGCCGCATAATTCCTCGCATGACCCGAAATCTCCTGATGGGCGGGCTTTGCGCCGCCCTGCTGGCCGCCTGCAGCACCGCCCCCCTCCGCACCTCCACCCCGCCGGCCCCCGCACCGACGACCCCGGCCGACGCGGTGATCGCCGAAGCGTGGGTCTCCGAACCGGTCGCCGGCGACGAGCTGGACTCGCTGGTGGCCTGGCCCACCGAAGAGGGCCCGGTCTGGCTGATCGCCACCGCCAAGGCCACCCACCATCTGGCGCTGTACGACGCCGATACCGGCAAGCGCCTGCGTACGGTCGGCGGGCCGGGCACCGCGCCGGGGCAGTTCAACCGCCCCAACGGCATCGCGGTGTTCGGCGACCTGCTGTTCGTGGCCGAGCGCGACAACCACCGCGTGCAGGCGTTCCGGCTGCCCGACTTCACGCCGCTCGGCAGTTTCGGCGATGACGTGCTGGGGGCGCCGTACGGCCTGTGGTTGCAGGAAACCGGTCCAGGGCAACTGGACGTGTTCGTCACCGACAGCTTCATGGCCGACTTCCGCACCGGCAAGCTGCCGCCGATGGACGAACTGGACCGCCGGGTGAAGCGCTTCCGCGTCCAGCTGGATGCCGCAGGCAGGTTGCAGGCGGAACTGGCCGGCACCTTCGGCGATACCGACGAAGCCGGTGCGCTGCGCATGGTCGAATCGATCGCCGGCGATCCCACGCACCGGCGCCTGCTGATCGCCGAAGAGGACCGGCGCGTGGGCTCCACGCTGCGCGATTACGGCCTGGATGGCGGCTACCGCGGCTACAGCCTGCCGGTGTTCGACGCCGACGCCGAAGGCATCGCCCTGTGGGCCTGCAACGCCGACGACGGCTACTGGGTCGCGGTGGACCAGCTGACGCCGACACGGTTCCGGGTGTTCGACCGCGAGACGCTGGCGCCGCGCGGTGTGTTCTCCGGCCGGGTGACCGCCAACACCGACGGCGAAGCCCTCTATGCCATGCCCACGCCACGCTTCCCCGCGGGCGCGCTGTTCGCCCTGCACAACGACGTGTCGCTGGCGGCGTTCGACCTGCGCGACATCGCCAACGCGCTCGACCTGCGGGAAGACTGCCGCCGGTGAACGCATGGCGGGCCGCGCGCGCGGGATGCATGGCACTGCTTCTGCTGTGCGTGGCATTGCCTGCCGATGCGGCGCGCCTGTACCGCTGGAAGGACAAGCAGGGCTACACGCAGTACGGCGATCAGCCGCCGCAACCGGACCAGGTGGCGGGCGGCGACCTGGACGTGATGCGTTTCCGCAACCCGCCCAGCGCCCTGGTGCGTCTGCGGCTGGAACGCGCGGGCCTGCGTTACCAGGCCTGGGCCGACAATCTGATGCACGGCCCGGTGGAAGTGCTGCTGGGCTTCCGCCGCCAGCGCGACGTCCGCAGCGCCCCCGGCCTGCCGGCGCGCGCCGTGGTGCCGGCGCGCAGCAGCGTGCTGGTGGCGGAGATCAGCGTGACCGACCCCTTGCGCGGTGGCGATTTTGAGCTGTCGCTGGATGGCATGCCGGGTGACCCGTCCAGCCAGCCCCAGGACTACGAGTACCGCCTGCCTTTCGACTATGGCCGCGTGCGGGTGGACCAGGGCCCGGGCGGACGTTTCAGCCACGGCGATGCGCAGAACCTGCATGCGGTGGATTTCGCGGTGCCCGAAGGTACGCGGATCGTGGCCTCGCGCGAAGGGATGGTGATGCAGGTGGAGTCGGATTTCGACAAGGCCGGGCTGAACCGCGAGAAGTACGGCGGCCGCGCCAATTTCATCCGCATCCTGCACAGCGACGGCAGCATGGCCCTGTACGCGCACCTGCAGCCTGAGGGTGCGCAGGTGCGGGTGGGCCAGTATGTCCGCAAGGGGCAGTACATCGGACTGTCGGGCAACACCGGCTTTTCCACCGCACCGCACCTGCATTTCGTGGTGCAGGCCAACCGTGGCATGCGGCTGGAATCGGTGCCGTTCAGGATGTTCGGGCCCCTTGGGCAGCTGCAGTTCCCCTCCAGCCGCTGACACCCCAGGCGGCCGCCCTGCCCGCAGCCGCTATAATGCCGCCCTCCCCAGCCGACCAGCGCCCCCGCGGGCGTCGTTTCCATGCCCGATGTTTCCCGTGAAGCCGCGCGTCGCCGCACCTTCGCCATCATTTCCCACCCCGACGCCGGCAAGACCACGCTGACCGAAAAGCTGCTGCTGTTCGGCGGCGCGATCCAGATGGCCGGCTCGGTGAAGGGCCGCAAGGCCGCGCGCCATGCGACGTCCGACTGGATGGCGCTGGAAAAGGAGCGCGGCATCTCGGTCACCTCGTCGGTGATGCAGTTCCCGTACGAAGGCAAGATCATCAACCTGCTCGACACGCCGGGCCACGCCGACTTCGGCGAGGACACCTATCGCGTGCTGACCGCGGTGGACTCCGCGCTGATGGTCATCGACGTGGCCAAGGGCGTGGAAGAACGCACGATCAAGCTGATGGAAGTCTGCCGCCTGCGCGACACGCCCATCATGACCTTCATCAACAAGCTGGACCGCGAAGGCAAGGAGCCCATCGACCTGCTGGACGAGGTGGAAAGCGTGCTGGGCATCCAGTGCGCACCGGTGACGTGGCCGATCGGCATGGGCCAGCGCCTGAAGGGCGTGGTCCACCTGATCACCGGCGAAGTGCACCTGTACGAACCGGGGCGCAACTTCACCCGCCAGGACTCGACGATTTTCCCCTCGCTGGATGCACCCGGCCTGGCGGAGAAGATCGGCGCGGAGATGCTGGCGCAACTGCGCGACGAGCTGGAACTGGTGCAGGGCGCCAGCCATCCGTTCGACAAGCAGGCCTATCTGGACGGCAAGCAGACGCCGGTGTTCTTCGGCTCGGGCGTCAACAACTTCGGCGTGCAGCCGCTGCTGGACTTCTTCGTCGAGCATGCACCGTCGCCGCAGCCGCGTGAGACCACCGGGCGCAAGGTGCAGCCGGACGAGAACAAGCTGACCGGCTTCGTCTTCAAGATCCAGGCCAACATGGACCCGCAGCACCGCGACCGCGTGGCCTTCATGCGCGTGTGCTCGGGCCGCTTCGAGGCCGGCATGAAGACCTTCCACGTGCGCAGCGGCAAGGAGATGAAGCTGGCCAACGCGCTGACCTTCATGGCCAGCGACCGCGAGATCGCCGCCGAGGCGTACCCCGGCGACGTGATCGGCATCCACAACCACGGCACCATCTCCATCGGCGACACCTTCACCGAGGGCGAGGCGCTGTCGTTCACCGGCATCCCGAACTTCGCGCCGGAACTGTTCCGCCGCGCGCGCCTGCGCGACCCGCTGAAGCTCAAGCAGCTGCAGAAGGGCCTGGCCCAGCTGTCCGAGGAAGGCGCCACCCAGTTCTTCCGCCCGCTGATGAGCAACGATCTGATCCTGGGCGCGGTGGGCGTGCTGCAGTTCGACGTGGTGGCCTATCGCCTGAAGGACGAATACGGCGTGGACGCGTCGTTCGAGAACGTCAGCGTGGCCACGGCCCGCTGGATCCGCTGCGAAGATGCGAAAAAGCTGGAAGAATTCCGCGACAAGAACGCGATGAACCTGGCGCTGGATGCCGCCGGCCAGCTGGTCTATCTGGCGCCGACGCGGGTGAACCTGCAGCTGGCCCAGGAACGCGCACCCGGCGTGACTTTCCTGGCCACGCGCGAGCATGCGCACAGCGTGGATATCGGCTGATCCCCGGCAGCCGCCGCGGCGTTTCGTCCGTTACGCTCGCAATCGCCGGGACCGGCGCCCGATTCCACCCGCCACGCCGATCCGCTAGGCTTCCGGGGCCGCCATCCGGCGGCCTCAACGGGGAGATCGGGGATGTACTTTCTAGGGGCAGCACTGCTGCTGGCAGGCGCAATCTGGATGACTGTCAACGCCGCCAGGAAGGACGGTGCGGTGGCGGCGATCCTGTGCTTCATCTGTGGCTTCTACACCATCTACTACGGCATCAAGAACTTCGCCGAGAACAAGGTCCCGCTGATCCTGTTCCTGGCCGGCCTGGCCCTGTGCGTCATCTTCCGCCCGGACATGGCGGCGATGAGCGGCGCGGCGGCGCTCTGAAACACCGTTCCGGGGGAGGGCTGCTGAAGCCGGTAGCCCTCCGCCCGCTGACCACCGGGGCGCGCAGTCATGCATCGCGTGCTGCGTTGCGGTAACGTGACTGCATGAGCCAATCCCCCCCGCTCCGCACCCTGCGCGCACGCAAGCGTGCCGACCATCTGGTAGACCTGCGCGACGAGATCGCCAGCGCCCTGACCCATGGGCTGGGCGCCGTGGCCGCGCTTGCCGGCGGCGCCGTCCTGATCACGCTCGCGGCGATCCATGGCGACGCGTGGCAACTGGGCGCATCCATCGTGTTCGGCATCACGCTGTTGCTGCTGTACACGGCGTCCACCCTGTACCACGCCATCCAGCACCCGGTCGCCAAGGGTCGGCTGAAGGTGTTCGATCACTGCGCCATCTACCTTCTGATCGCCGGCACCTACACGCCCTTCACGCTGATCGGCTTGCGCGGCCCGTGGGGGTGGAGCCTGTTCGCCGCGATCTGGACACTGGCGGTCGCGGGCGTGGTGTTCAAACTTTTCTATACCGGCCGCTTCAAGCTGCTGTCGACCATCATCTACATCGCGATGGGCTGGCTGGTGATCGTGGCGATCAAGCCGTTGCTGCAGTCGCTGGATGCATGGACGCTGGGTTGGCTGCTGGCCGGTGGCGTGTTCTACACGCTGGGCACGTTCTTCTACCATCGCGAATCGATCCGCTACTCGCACGCCATCTGGCACCTGTTCGTGATCGCCGGCAGCGTGTGCCATTTCGTCGCGGTGACCGAACAGGTGCTGATGCCTCGGCTGGGGTAGCGATCAGGCCGTGTGCTGAATCGTTCATGTCCACAACATGAACCCCTGACACCCGACTTCGCGCCCCCTGAACACGTGGTTCCCAACCATGGGCGCCATGAGCCAGGCCACGCCACGCCCGCGCTACGTCCTGCGCCCGCTTTCGCGCACCACGTCCATCGTGTTGGGCATCGCGGCGGCACTGATCGTGGCGTTCGTGTTGTTGTTCGAATGGAACTGGCTGCGCCGCCCGGTGGAATACGTGGTGAAGGCACAGACCGGCCGCACGTTCCACATCGGCGGCAACCTCGACGTGGACCTCGGCCGCACCACCACCATTCGTGCCGATGCGCTCGAATTCGGCAATGCGCCGTGGTCGAAGGTGGCCAACATGGCATCGGCGGACCGGGCCGAACTGCGCGTGGAAGTATTGCCTTTCTTCTTCAAGCGCGAAACGCGAATCCCCGAAATCCGCCTGGAAAAACCCCGTCTGCGGTTGGAGACCGGGCCGGACGGGGTGGGCAACTGGGTGTTCGGCGACCGCGGGGAGAGCAAGCTCGTATTGCGCCAGCTGCGGATCAAGGACGGCAGGCTGCACTACCTCGATCCACGCCGGAAGACCGACATCGACCTGCAGTTGGACAGCGCCGCCCCTGCGCGCGGCACCGATACGCCGGTGGTGGACCTGAAAGGCAAGGGGCGCTGGGCCGGCAATGCATTCACGCTGGCGGGCCAGGCGGAGACACCGCTGGCGCTGCGCCAGACCGAGCGGCCCTACCGGATCGATGTGCGTGCCACGGCAGGCCGGACACGCGCCCATGCGCGCGGCACGCTGCTGGATCCGTTCCGGCTGCGCGACTTCGATCTGCAGCTGATGCTCGCCGGCCAGGATCTCGAGGACCTGTTTCCGCTGATCGGCATAGCCACGCCGTCGACACCGCCGTACACGCTGGATGGGCGGTTCACCCGCGATGGCACCACCTGGCGCTACGACGGCTTCAGCGGCATCGTCGGCGACAGCGACCTGGGCGGGTCGGCCAGCGTCACCGTGGGGCGTGCGCGGCCCTTGCTTAAGGCGGACCTGGTATCGAAGCGGCTGGACTTCGATGACCTGGCCGGCTTTGTCGGCGCACCGCCGGAAACCGGCGGACGGGAAGCGAGCAACCCGGAGCAGAAGGCCGAATCCGCCGAACTCGCCGCCGATGCACGGCTGCTGCCGGACACGCCCTACGACCTGACCAAGCTGCGCGCCATGGATGCGGACGTCCGCTTGAAGGCGCAACGCGTCAATGCGCCCGGCCTGCCGATCGAAGACATGGACGCCCACCTGTTGCTGGATGCCGGACTGCTGCGACTTGAGCCGCTCAACTTCGGCGTGGCTGATGGCGACATCCGTTCCACCGTGCAGATGGATGCGCGGGAAGACACCATCCGGACGCGCGCGACGATCGCCGCGCGCCGCCTGGACCTGGCCAAGCTGTTCCCGGACGTGGTGCTGACGCGTGACGCGATCGGCCGCATCGGGGGCGACATCAGCATCACCGGCACCGGCAACTCCATCGCCGACATCCTGGGGAGCGCCGATGGCGACATCGCGCTCGGCATGGGCCAGGGGCGCATCAGCAACCTGCTGATGGAACTGGCCGGCCTGGACATTGCCGAGGCGTTGAAATTCCTGGTGACCAAGGATCGCACGGTGCCGATCCGTTGCGCCTTCGGCGACTTCGCGGTGAAGGACGGGCTGATGCAGACCCGCGCGCTGGCGTTCGACTCCAGCGATACGATCATCGTCGGCAACGGCACCATCAACCTGAAGAATGAGGCCCTGAACCTGGAGCTTCGCCCGCGACCCAAGGATCGCAGCATCCTGGCACTGCGGTCGCCGCTGGTGGTCGGCGGCACGTTCAAGGACCCCTCTTTCCGTCCCGACTTCAAGCGGCTGGGCCTGCGCGGCGCAACGGCCCTCGCCCTGGGGAGCATCGCGCCGCCCGCAGCGTTGCTGGCGACGATCGAAGTCGGCCCGGGCGAAGACAGCAAGTGCGGCGGCCAGTACGCGAAATGACCGCCGCGCCGGTGCTCAGCTGGCGATGTAGCGCTGCAGTTGGTCGAGCTCCACCTGCTGGTCCTCGATCACCGCCTTGACCAGATCACCGATGGACACCACGCCGACCACGCCCTCGCCCTCCACCACCGGCAGATGGCGGATGCGATGCTCGGTGACCACCTGCATGCAGTGGTCGACCGAATCATCCAGTCGTACCGTCACCACCTTCGAGGTCATGATGTCGCGTACCGGCGTGTTGGCCGACGAGCGCCCCTGCAGCACTACCTTGCGGGCGTAATCGCGCTCGGACACGATGCCGACCAGGCGTGGCCCCTGCATGGCGAGCACCGCGCCAACGCCTTTCTGCGCCATCAGCTTGATCGCGTCGAGCACCGAGGAATCAGGGGATACCGCGAAGACTTCAGGGGTCTTGGACCCCAGCAACTGACGAACCGTGCGCATGGCGGCCTCCGGGCTGGAGAGTGGATCGATCGGGCTGCGGCAAGGATACTCCTGCCCCGCCCGGTTGCCACGCATCGATCAGGTACAGCGGACGCTGCTTGGATTCCTCGTACAGCCGGCCCAGGTATTCGCCGATCAGGCCCAGCGCCATCAGCTGCACCCCGCCCAGGAACAGGATCACCGTCATCATCGTAGGCCAGCCGGCCACCGGGTCCCCCCACAGCATCGCCTTCAGCATCACCCAGATGGCGAACGCGAACGCCAGCAGCGCCGTCAGCACCCCCAGATACGTGGCGGCACGCAGCGGCGCGGTGGAGAAACTGGTGATGCCCTCCAGCGCGAAGTTCCACAACCGCCAGAAGCCGAAGTTGCTCTCCCCGGCCAGACGCGGCTCGCGGTGGTAAGGCACCGCGACCTGGTTGAAGCCCACCCAGCCGAACAAGCCCTTCATGAAACGATGGCGTTCGCGCAATTCGCGCAACGCCGCCAGCGCGCGCGGCGACAGCAGGCGGAAGTCGCCGGTGTCGGCCGGAATCGGCGTTTTCGACAGGCGGCCGATCACCCGGTAGAACGCATGCGCGGTGGACCGCTTCAGCCAGCTTTCGCCTTCGCGCTGGATACGGGTGCCGTGCACATTGTCGTAGCCGGCCTCCCATTGCCGGACGAACTCCCCGATCAGCTCGGGCGGATCCTGTCCATCCGCATCCAGGATCAGTGCGGCGCCGGTGTCCACCCGGTCCAGGCCGGCGGTCAGGGCGGCTTCCTTGCCGAAGTTGCGCGACAGGCGCAGCAGCGCGACGCGGGAGTCGGATGCCGCCAGCGCGCGCAGTACCGCCCAGGTGGCATCGGTGCTGCCGTCGTCCACATACAGGATGCGCCCGTCCACGCCAGCCAGGCCGTCCAGCGCCGATGCGATGCGCGGATGCAGCAGCGGCAGGGCCTGTGCTTCGTTGAACGCGGCCACGACGACGGTAAGGGCGGGCAGTGTCATGGCGGCGCTCAGTCCAGCGTCTTCAGGTAGGCCGTGCCACCGATCTGGTTGACCTGGCGCTGTATCCAGCGCGCGCGCCGCTGCACGTAGGGGCCGGGATCGCGTGCGCTGTAACGGCGGGGGGCGGGCAGCACCGCCGCCAGGCGGGCGCTTTCATTGGCGGTCAGGCGCGCGGCGTCCTTGCCCCAGAAGCGACGGGCCGCCGCCTGCGCCCCGTAGACGCCATCGCCGAGCTCGGCCACGTTGGCGTAGACCTCCAGGATGCGCGTTTTCGGCCACATCAGCTCGATCAACAGCGTGTACCAGACCTCGAAGCCCTTGCGGAGCCAGCGCGACGGTCGACTCTGTCCCTGCCAGAGAAACAGGTTCTTGGCGACCTGTTGGCTGATGGTGCTGGCGCCGCGGACCTTGCGGCCCTTGGCGTTGTGCACCCGTGCCTTCTCGATGGCCCGCAGGTCGAAGCCGTGGTGGCTGGCGAAGTTCTGGTCTTCCGCCGCCACCATCGACAGCGGCAGCGTGGGCGCGATCCGATCCAGGTCGCGCCAGTCGTAGGACACGCCGAAGCGCCAGTCGCCCTGGCGCCAGCCCTCCAGTTGGCGCGCCACCATGAAGGCACTGAACGGGGGGTCGACGAAGCGCAGCACCGCCACCTGCAGGAGGCTGGCGGCGGCGAACAGGAACGGCAACGCCAGCAGCCAGCGGAACCAGCGCCGGACGCGACCGCGCGGCGTGGCGGCAGGCTGGCTCATGTCGCCATCCCTGTCTTGAGGATGGCCTTCGGTGCCCCCATCGTGATGTTTCCTTGACTGACGTGTCCGGCATTATGCCGAGCGGACGCGTCGCCCCGCACCCATTGCCTGGAATCCCCGTGAGCCACGACCCCTCCCACGACACGCTGACCCGCTTCCTGTTGCCCGCCGCCGGTGTGCGCGGCATCAGCGTGCAGCTCGACGACACCTGGCAGACCGTTGCGGGGCGCGCCGAATATCCACCCGCCGCGAGCGAGCTCCTGGGCGAAGCCTGTGTGGCCGCGGTGCTGTTCACCGGCCACACAAAGGTGGACGGCCGGCTGTCCATCCAACTGCGCAGCCAGGGCACGCTGCGGACGCTGTTCGCCGAATGCACGGCGGCGGGCACCGTGCGCGGCATTGCCCAGCTCAATGAGGGCGAAGACGCGCCACGCGACCTGCGCGCGCTCGGTGACGATGCCCTGCTGGCCATCACCATCGAGAACCCCGGCCTGGATCCGCGCGAGCCGCAGCGCTACCAGAGCCTGGTCGGCCTGCAGGCCAGCCGGCTGGCGGAAGCCTTCGAGGACTACTTCCGCCAGTCCGAACAGTTGCCTACCCGCCTGCTGCTGGCCGCCGACGGCCAGCGTGCGGCCGGCCTGATGCTGCAGAAGCTGCCGGGCGACGAAGGCGATGCCGACGGCTGGACCCGGGCCGGCGCCCTGTTCGACACCCTGGGTGACGCCGAGCTGCTTTCCACCCCCGCCCCGGTCCTGCTGCACCGGCTGTTCCATGAGGAGCACCCGCAAATCCTGACCGAGCGCCCAGTTCGCTTCGGCTGCTCTTGTTCCCACGAGCGGGTTGCGAGCATGCTCCAGTCGTTGGGGGAGGAAGAGGCCACCGCAGCGCTGGCCGATGGGGTGGCCGAGGTGCGTTGTGAGTTCTGTGGTCAGGGCTACCGCTTCACGACGGCGGAAATCGCGGAACTTTTCGCCCTGCCGCCGGTCGGAGTGGAGGCGCCGGCCAGGCTGCAGTAGCCTTGAGAAACAGGGCTTGGGCGCCCCGGGGACTTGTTAAAGAAACATAAACGGCATAGCATCAGTTCCCCTTCGGGAGGGGAACTCCATCGATCCAGCGGAGTCTGAAGCGAGCCATGAACCTGCGTTGCCTGCCACTGACATTTGCCCTGTTGCTCGCCATTTCCGGCGTGGCGACGGACGCGCATGCGCAGAGCAAGCCGCAGCGCAAGCCGCCCGCCGAATCCAAGGCCACGGCCCTGCCCATCTGGAACAACGACGGCAAGGTCGAGGCCCTGCTGCTGCTGGAACCCACGGGCGAAGCCACCGCCGGCGCCCGCTGGCGGATGGGCCGCAATACCTTGAGTGCGGCGTTCGGACTGGATGCCGAGGACTCCCTGGGCCTGGTCTGCAACCGCAACAGTGGCATCGTCGGCAACATCGGCAACCTTGCCAGCCATTGCATGCTGGCCACGCTCGGCGACGAAGACGACAACGACAGCCAGCGCCTGACCGCGGGCGCGGCGCTCAGCCGCCCGGGCGGCAGGCTGGGCCTGTCGGCCGGTACCGGCCGCGACACCCTGCCCGCATGGCTGTCGGGCGGCAAGGCCGCCAGCGGCCGCATCGAGCAGAACGACCTGGCGGTATTCGGCCAGAAGAACATCGGCCGCGAAGGGTTTGTTTCCATCGGCGGCGCGGTGGCCAAGGCACGCCTGGTACCGGCGTCCGATCTTCCCGCGCTGGCGGACCGCTGGAACAGCAAGAGCCTGACCGTCGGCGGCGGCTTCGGCCCGTTCAGCGCCAACATCGTCGGTCGCGTGGTCGATGTCCCCGGCCAGCCGGGCAAATGGGAAGGCCTGGGCCTGGGCCTGACCTGGCGCACGCCCTGGAGCGGCCAGCTCACCGTGGGCGCGGAGAACGTCATCACCCGCGGCAAGAACCCGTTCTCGTTGACCAACGAAAACGCAGACGAAGGCACCGTTCCCTACGTGCGGTACGAGCAGGATCTCTGATCCACGAGACGGCGCGCAACGCGCCCGCTGACCGACGGACCCCACAATCCGGCCGACGAACGGTACCGGATCGACCTCACCCGATATTTTTCGGGACGCAGCGCACGGAAACGGGCCCGTTCAGCCAAGCGGTTTGCCCGTAATTCTCTTTACTTTTCTTTTCCATACTTTTGACATGGGTTTAATTCAAGTCAGAAGCGGACTAGTATCCGGGCACCCTTATTTTTCGATCACTTCATTTTTTGATCGTGCTGAGGGACACCTTGGATCACCCCCTCATGGGAGAGAGAGAGCTTATGAACCGCAAGACGAACAAACTGCGCGACGCGATCACCTTCGCACTCGCGGCAGGCACGGTTTCGACCCTGGGCACCGGCGTTGCCTTTGCCCAGGAAGCTGAAACCACCACGCTGGACCGCATCGAAGTCACCGGCTCGCGCATCCGCCAGGTCGACATCGAAAATGCCGCCCCGGTCCTGACCATCACCCGCGCCGACATCGAGAAGCAGGGCTTCCAGTCGGTAGCCGACATCCTGCAGAACATCTCTGCCGTCGGTGCGCCCGCCATCAGCCGCGCCCAGCCGCTGTCGGCCGGTGAGAACGTCGGTGGCCAGTTCATCAGCATGCGCAACCTGGGCACCACCCGTACGCTGATTCTCGTCAACGGCAAGCGCCTGGGCATCAGCACCAGCGGCCTGCAGGACATCTCGCTGGTGCCGACCGCCGCGGTCGAGCGCATCGAAGTGCTGAAGGACGGCGCCTCGTCGATCTACGGTTCCGACGCCATCGCCGGCGTGGTCAACATCATCACCCGCTCCAACTTCGAAGGCGCCTCGGCGCAGGCCTACTACGGCCAGTACGGCGAAGGCGACGGCGAGACCACCCGTGCCGACTTCGTCATGGGCTTCACCGGTGATCGTGGCTCGCTGACCGCCGCCGTGGAATACCGCAAGGAAGAAGAAGTGATGTCCGGCGACCGCGAGTACTCCGCGTACCCGCAGGGCCAGTGGCACCCGACCCGCGGCTGGACCACGGTCAGCCAGTGGGGCGTTATCAATCTGGGCAGCGGCGCCACCCAGATCGGTCCAGGCGGCAACCGCGTGCTGAATGCCGGTGGCGACTGGCGCAGCCTCACCAACTACCACGTCCAGGACGCGGTGACAGGCACCACCGCCGCCAATCCGAACGGCTCGATCGTGGACAAGAGCAACACCAATGAGCAGACCCATCTGCGTACGCCGCTGGAAAGCCGCTCGCTGTTCGTCGATGGCGTGTTCGACATCAATGATGCCGTGCGCTTCCGCGGCAACATGATGTACAGCCAGCGCGATGCCGAGCGCCAGGTCGCCGGCTATCCATTCCAGAGCGCCGCGTTCCCCGGCACCACGATGGCGGTCAACAGCTACTACAACCCGGTCGGCACGCACCACGGCTTCGCCACCCCGACCGCCGTCAACTACTGGCGCCGCACGTGGGAAATCCCGCGCGTTGACCGCCCCACCACCACCAACTGGCGCTTCTCGGCCGGCCTGGAAGGCAGCTTCGACATCGGCGAGCGCATCTTCGACTGGGATGTGGGCTACCTGTACAACAACAACAAGGTCACCCAGGAAAACTACGGCAACCTCAACGTCGCGCGCGTCGGCCAGGCCGTCGGCCCGTCGTTCCTCAATGCCCAGGGCGTGGTCCAGTGCGGTACCGCCGCCAACCCGATCCCGCTGGCCAGCTGCGTGCCGTGGAATCCGTTCATCCCGTTCGGTCGCGTGGGCGATGGTGGCCTGACCGGCAACCAGGCGCTGCAGGACTTCCTGTTCCAGACCCTGAACTCCTCGGGTGAGACCGAAACCGAAGTGTTCAGCGCCAACCTGTCGGGCAGCCTGTTCGCCCTGCCGGGCGGCGACCTGGGCTTCGCCGTGGGCGTGGAAAGCCGCAAGGAATCGGGCGAGTTCATCCCCGACGCCATGGCCGTCACCGGCAACTCCACCACCCTGTCCGCCGGTCCGACCAACGGCAGCTACCGGGTGGATGAAATCTACGCCGAGTTCGCGATCCCGGTGCTGGCGGATCTGCCGGGTGCGCAGGAGCTCAGCTTCAGCGTCGCCACGCGCTACTCCGACTACGACACCTTCGGTGACACGCTGAACAGCAAGTTCGGCTTCAAGTGGCGGCCGATCGAGTCGCTGCTGTTCCGTGGCACCTACGCCGAAGGCTTCCGCGCCCCGACCATCGCCGATCTGTACGGCGGCGGCTCGCAGACGTTCTCGTTCTACACCGATCCCTGCGACACTACTTTCGGTGCGGCCCGCAACAATGCCGCCTGCCAACGCGACATCGTCAACGCGGCGACCTTCCGTCAGCTGCAGCAGGGCTTCACGCCGGCGACCGGGACCAACTCGCAGACCCCGGTGGCGTTCTTCTCCGGCTCCAACCCCAACCTTATTCCGGAAACTTCCGAATCCCAGACCCTTGGCGTGGTCTGGAGCCCGGGCTTCCTGGAAGGTTTGAACGTGAGCCTGGACTGGTGGAACATCCGCATCGAAGACACCATCGTGGCTGATACGCCCACGCAGATGCTCAACGACTGCTATCTGCAGAATGACGCCAGTCGCTGCGCCAACTTCACGCGTGACCCGGTGCTGGGCTACGTCAACAGCCTGACTTTCACCGGCATCAATGCCGGTTTCCGCGAAACGGAAGGCTTCGACCTGGACCTGAGCTACCGTCTGGCGACCGAAGGTTTCGGTACGTTCAACCTGGTCTGGCAGACCACCTACACCAGCAAGGACGAAATCAAGACCGATACCAACCCGACCACGCTGCCGCAGCAGCTGGTCGGTTACGCCACCTCGCCGGGCTTCCTGGGCACGCATCGCATCCGCTCCAACGCGAACGTGACCTGGAACCTGGGCGCCTGGGGCGTGACGTGGGGTGCGCGTTACTACTCCTCGCAGAAGGAAACCTGCCTGTCCGCCGCGCTGTTCCCGGATGAGTGCACGGATCCGACCTTCCGCGCCGCCAACCCGGCGCAGACCCGTGCGATCAACAAGATGGGCTCGGTGACGTTCAACGACCTGGAGTTCCGCTGGAGCGCCCCGTGGAACGCCACCATCGCGATCGGTGCGAACAACGTGTTCGATCGCGAAGGGCCGCAGTTCTACAGCCAGCCCAGCGCCAACGTGTCCTACCATGGCCAGTACGACATCGGCCGCTTCATGTACATGAAGTACCAGCAGAAGTTCTGATCGCAAGGTCGGAAGCAGTACCCACACGGCCCCGCAAGGGGCCGTGTTCTTTTGGGCGCCCCCTGACCCACTGTCCTGCCGACGGCCGGCGCCCCGGCTGGGGGCAACCCCGTTCAGCTTGATCCCGCAAGGGGCCGTGTTCTTTGGGCGCCCCCCCCCCGACCCACTGTCCTGCCGACGGCCGGCGCCCCGGCTGCGGGCACCCCCCGTTCAGCTCGATTTTGCCAATCCTGTCCGGAGCCTGTGCCGAAGGGAACGGGCAGGTTTGCCCTTATTTGCGACTTAACAACACTTTAATTCTTCGGGAAGCCCGTCTATGATCGGGCCACCCCCGCTTTTTGGTGGCCGCCAATTGGTCTGCCGGCAGGGTCCCTAGGGCTTGAATCGACCTCACTTTGGAGAGAGAGAGAATGAATTGCAAAACCAGCAAGCTTCGCGACGCGATTAGCCTCGCGCTCGTTGTAAGTGCCTCTGCCACCGGCGCCGCTTTCGCACAGGAAGCCACCACGCTCGACAAGGTGGAAGTCACGGGTTCGCGCATCAAGCGCACCGACGTTGAAACTTCCCAGCCGGTGTTCAGCCTGAGCCGTGAAGACATCCAGGCACAGGGCTTGACCTCCATTGGTGACGTCATCCAGAACCTGACGGCCAACGGTTCCACCCTCAACGCCACGTTCAACAATGGCGGCAACGGCGAAACCCGCGTCAGCCTGCGCAACCTCGGCTCCAACCGCACGCTGGTGCTGGTCAATGGCCGTCGCTGGGTGGCCGGCACGGGCCTGGGCGGCGCGACCGACCTGAACACCATCCCGACCGCCGCGGTCGAGCGCATCGAAGTGCTGAAGGACGGCGCCTCGGCCATCTACGGTTCCGACGCCATTGCCGGCGTGGTCAACGTCATCCTGCGCACCGATTTCGACGGTGCCGAGATGAACGCCTACTACGGCCAGTTCAGCCAGGGCGACGGTTCGCGTGAGTCGTACGACATCACCATCGGCAGCAGCGGCGAGCGCTTCAGCGCCATGTTCGGTGCCGCTTACGTGAAGGAAAACCCGGTCATGGCCGGTGACCGCGAAATCTCCGCCGTGCCGGTCTTCGGCACCGGTTCGGATTTCGGCAGCACCACCAGCCCGAACGGCCGCTTCGCGCTCTGCAACGGCGTGTTCACCCCGGGCGCCTGCTCGGTTGGTCAGACCCGTCCGGACGGTACCGCCGGTCAGTTCGGCTACAACGAAGGTCAGACTCCGTCGCAGTGGCGCCCCTGGGGCACCGGTGCCGATGACGTCTACAACTTCGCGCCGGACAACTACCTGCTGACGCCGCAGGAGCGCAAGTCGATCTTCGGCCAGGCCTCGTTCGACATCACCGACAACGTGCGCTTCACCGCGTCCGGTACGTACAACAACCGTCGTTCGGAGCAGCTGCTCGCTGCCATGCCGATCGTGCTGGGCACCGGCCCGGGCGCTGGCGTGCAGGCCCGTACCATTTCCATCAGCCCGAACAGCGTGTACAACCCGTTCGGCCAGACCGTGTCGCGCATCCAGCGCCGTGCGGTTGAGACCGGTGGCCGCAGCTTCAACCAGAACGTCGACACCTTCGGCTTCGTGGGCGCGCTGGAAGGCAACTTCGAGTTCGCGGACCGTTACTTCTCGTGGGACGTGGGCTACAGCTACGGCCGCAACGACCAGAACGACACGACCAACGGCCTGTTCAACATCCTGGCGCTGCGCAACGCCCTGGGTCCGTCGTTCATCGACGCCACGGGCACCGCCCGCTGCGGCACGACCACCGCGATCATCGAAGGCTGCGTCCCGCTGAACCTGCTGGGCGGCGTCGGCTCGATCACCCCGGAAATGCTGGCGTACTCCACCTTCGTCGCGCACGACGAATTCCAGTACGAGATGAAGCAGTGGTTCGCCAACCTCTCCGGCGAACTGTTCGAACTGCCGGGTGGCATGCTGGCCTTCGCAGCCGGCCTGGAACACCGCACCGAGTCGGGCTACGACTCCCCGGATGCCCTGATCGCCTCGGGCAACACCACCGGCAACTCGCGCACCCCGACCAGCGGCCAGTACTCGCTGGACGAAGCCTACCTGGAACTGTCGGCCCCGCTGCTGCGTGACGTCTTCCTGGCCCGCGAGCTGGAACTGAGCGTCGCCACCCGCTACTCCGACTACGACACCTTCGGCGACACGCTGAACAGCAAGTTCGGCTTCAAGTGGAAGCCGGTTGATTCGCTGCTGGTCCGCGGCAGCTGGGCGGAAGGCTTCCGCGCGCCGTCGATCTCCGAGCTGTACTCGGGCGTCGCCGACTCGTTCCAGCAGATCGCCGATCCCTGCTCCACCACCTTCGGTGGCGGTTACGCCAACCTGGCGCCTGATCAGCAGGCGCGCTGCCATGCGCAGGGCGTGCCGGTCGGTGGCTATGACCAGGGCAACTCGCAGATCCGCATCAGCGTGGGCGGCAACCCGAACCTGCTGCCGGAAACCTCGACCAGCACCACCTTCGGCATGGTGTGGAGCCCGGCGTTCATCCCCGGCTTCGACATCTCGCTGGACTGGTGGAACATCGAGATCGAAGGCGCCATCACGGCCTTCTCCGGCCAGGAAATCCTGGACGACTGCATCCGCAACAACAACACGCAGGCCTGCTCGCTGTATAACCGCAGCGCCGGTGGTGCCATCGACACGCTGCTGGCCGCCGGCCTGAACCTGAACGTGATCGAGGCCGAAGGCTACGACATGACGATCAACTATCGTCTGCCGGAAACCGCCTGGGGCAGCTTCTCGTTCTCGTGGGATACCACGTACTACGCCAGCTACGAAGAAAACAACGACGGCAACAACCAGGTGGGCGAGTACGACGACGGCAACACGTCGAACAACTGGCGCATCCGTTCCAACCTGCTGACGCGTTGGGAAATGGGCGACTGGGGTGCAACGTGGGCGACCCGCTTCTACTCGAAGCAGGACGAGAACTGCCAGTTCATGGTCGATTACGGCTATGGCGACCTGTGCTCGGATCCGGACCGCTACATCGACACGCCGGACGGCCCGGTCAATGCAGCCCAGAACCGTCTGGGTGGCGCGACCTACCACGATGCCACGGTCTACTGGAAGGCTCCGTGGAACGCCAAGATCACCCTCGGCGTGAACAACATCACGGACAAGACCCCGCCGGTGTCGTACAGCACGTTCGCCAACAGCTTCGATCCGCAGTACGACGTGCCGGGTCGCTTCATGTACCTGCAGTACAACCAGAAGTTCTGATCCATCCGGAACACTGGAACCTTGCTACGGCCCCTTTCGGGGCCGTAGTTTTTTGTGGGGATAGCCCGCAGAATCGGCGGCATGGCCACTGACAACGACCCCAGGCAGTACGCGATCTATCCAGCGTTCGCCGTCCCGATGGCGCAGGACTTCTTCCCGGAAGCCGACGCGCTGAACCGCGACCTGAAGGCCCTGCTGCTGGCGCGCGAAGCGGAGGGTGCGCGGCATGCGAATCCCGCCCCGTCGCTGACCCAGCAGAAGGAAGTCTTCGAGAGCGATTTCGAACTGTTCTCGTGGAAGGAGGACTGCATCCAGCGACTGAAGCAGTTCTGCTGGGCGTCGTTGTGGCGCACCGTGCAGGAGCTCAACCGCTACAGCCCGCAGGACATGCAGGCGCTGCAGATCTACTCGCACACCTGGTATCACGTGACCCGTCGCGGCGGCTTCACCATCGCGCACACCCATCCCATGGCGTCATGGTCGGGGGTCTATTGCGTGTCGCCCGGGCAGAGCACGCCGGAGCGGCCCGATTCGGGCGCCTTGCGTTTCCATAACCCGCATTACTACAGCAACATGTTCCTGGACCCGGGCAACCTGCGCCCGCAGGCGCCCTACCACCACGGCACCTGGAACCTGCTGTTGCAGCCGGGCCAGCTGGTGCTGTTCCCGTCATGGCTGTCGCATGACGTGCTGCCGTTCTACGGCGACGACGAGCGCATCACCATCGCGTTCAACTGCTGGTTCGGACGCAAGGGCTGAGGCCACTGCCGGCCACGGGCGCTCAAGCGGCGGCCACGCGCTCCAGCTTGATCGCGAACGTGTAACGCGGCACATAGCAGATGCGGTTGGGTGGACGCCCGACATGCACGATGTCGCCGTCGAAGACCACCAGCCGTCCGGGCTTGGGGGTCACCGCACACATCGCATCGCCCTGCGCATCGAAGAACATCGTCTCGCCGCCCCACTCCAGGTCCCAGCGATCGCACAGGTACCAGAGCGCGGTCAGCTCGCCCTGCCCCGGCAGGCAGTCCACGTGGGTGAACAGCATGTCGCCGTAGCCGGCAACGTTGGTGTACGCGCGATACGGGCGATACGTCGTGCCCGGCGCAGCGAACCCCTTCACCGCGCGGTGGGTGAGCGCCATGATCGGCTGGCGCAACAGGGCCTCGATGCGCAGCTCGCTGACCCAGTGCTTGTAGCCCGCCGTCTCCGGGCGTGCCACCTCGGTGCGGGTGAACGGCATCTTCGCCAGTTCGGCCACGTATTCCGCGGCATTGGGCAGGTAACCGTCGAAGACGCGGATGCGCTTTCCTTCCACCCGCACTTCGCGCTGGTGGGGCAATGCTCCGGTGATGTCAGCGTTCATGCACGGGGTCTCGATGCAGCCAATCGGGAAGGAGATGCTGGGCCTGCAGTGCGGTGCGCAAGGGCGTCAGCGCTTCGGCATAGGGCAGCCATGCCGCGCCCCGATCCTTGCGCAGGCCGTCGCGCAACTGCACGGCGCTGGCCGTGGTGACGGCGCCTCCGCCGCGTCCGACATCCAGCATGGCCGGCTCGAACGGCAGACCGCAGAAGGTGGCGATCCGGCGGACCTCGGTATCGAAATCCGCCACGAGACGGGCGTAATCCACCACCAGCAACCGGTCGCCCAGTACCTCCTGCCACCACGTCATCAACCGGTGGCTTTCGGCGATGTAATCGGCCAGCTCGGCCTGGTCGTAGGAATACGGGGCGGCTTCCGAGAACAGCGTACGCAGGTTGGAGAACGCCGTGTCCATCGGATTGCGGGCCAGATGGATGATCTTCGCGTCCGGCAATGCCTTGGCGATGAAACCGGCATGCAGGAAGTTGCTGGGCAGTTTCTCGGTGAAGAACGGCTTGCCCTGCGCCAGCCACGCCGCGCGCGACGCATACCCCGCCGCCACCTGGGCGTAGTCCACGCCGGCCGCCGCGTCCACCAGCGCCGGGTCAAGCACCAGGCTGTTGGCCTGCCCGGTGGCCAGCTTCATTTCTTCGGCGAAGGCATACGTTTCACCTGCATCCCGCACCTGCGAATGCCCCGCCAGCACACGTTCGATCAGGGTCGTGCCGCTGCGATGCATGCCCACCACGAAGATCGGCACGGGCATGGGCACGGGCGCGGCGGAATCCGCGACGAAACGCGCCGTACAGACCTTCTTCAACTGCGAGAACACGTGTCGGGCGGCATCGGCGCGATAGTCGAGCTGGGCGCGCTTCTTGCGGCAACCCGCCGCGAGGTGTTGCCAGGCGGCATCGTGGCGCCCCAGGTCGTGCAGTTCCTTGTGCAGCGCGAATTCCAGGTACACCTCGCCCTTGCCGCCGGGTGTCGCGGCCTGCAATTGCCTGAGCAAGCGCTCGACGTGATTGGATTCCGGTGTCTGCGTCTTGAGGCCCGACTGCATCCAGGCGGCCTGGAACAGGCGGGGGTCTTCGACCAGGCTGCGCTCGTAATCGGCATCGGCCCCGTCGAAGTCGCCCATGAACGATCGGATGTTGCCGCGCATGTAGTAAGCGGTGGCCAGCCTGGGCGCGGTGGCGATCGCCTTTTCCAGCAGTGCCAACGCCTGCTCGTTCAGACCGATGGAACTGAGCGAGAGCGCGGCCTCGGTCAGGGCCTGCGCGGGCGCGCGATCGGCAAAATCCCCCGAACCATAACAAGCCGCCAGCGCTTCGTATTCATTGAAGTAACGCAGGCGCCGACCCGTTTCAAACAGCACGGCAGGGTCGCGCGGCCGGGTGGCCCACGCCTGCAGCGTGGCATCGCGCGCCTGGCGATGGCGCCCCCGGCGCGACAAGGCGCGTGAAAGCAGCAGAAGGAGCGGCGCATGATGGGGATGCTGGTGCAGCAGGTCCCGGCAGGCGACGATCACGTCGTCAACGCGTCCTGCATTCAGTTGTCCATCCAGCTGGCGCAGCGTGGCAGGCGAAACAGCGGACAAGGCAGGGGGCGGTACCGACATGGAGGTTTCCGGGGAGGGACGCGTACCCTGTTCCGGGAGCCCTTTGCGGCGGCGGCGGCGCCGGTGCTCGCGGGGCCCGGGCGGGCATCGTCATCATAGCCCAGGCCGTCGGCGGGCTTACTCCACCCGTACTTCCGCGCTGCCGGAGAACGTCTCCACCGTCACCCGGCCGCTGCCGTTGCCGTAACGCGTGGAGAAGCTGGAACCCGGGCCGCGGCGCTTCTCGATGGTGACGCCCGTGGCCTTCAGGTCGCCGCTGAAGCTCTCACCGTTGACCTGCGCGGAAACGTTCTTGGGCAGGCGCAGCAGCAGATCGCCGCTGACGGACTCCATGCTGATCTCGCCGCCGGGCGCCAGCGCGGTGCTGACGTTGGCGGTACCACTGACGGTGCTGGCGCTGAGCTCGCGCACCTGCTCGCCGGTGACGGTGACTTCGATGCGGCCGGAGACCGTCTCGGCGCTGATGTCGCCGTTCAGGCGACCCCGCAGCACGATGCCCCCGCTGACCGTCTGCACGTCCACGTCCTCGCTGTTGAGGGTCAGGTTGGCGCTGCCGCTGACCGTTTCAATGCCGGCTTTCCGCGGTGCGGCGGCGGCCGCCACGCTGCCGCTGACGGTGGCGATGGACAGTTCGGCCGGTGCGACGCCGGTGACGTGCACGTCCGCGGCCACGGACTCGATGTCCAGATCCGCCCGCAAGGGCACCATCAGCACCAGGTCGGTCGGGCCGGTCTGGTTGCCACCCCAGCCGCTGTTCTTCGGGTAGCGGACTTCCACGCTCAGGTGCGGGCCGCCGCCGTCCACGTCCAGGCGCTCCACGCCCTTGCCCAGCGTGCCGGTGATCTTCACCTCGTCCCGCTCCCAGCCGCGCACTTCGATGCGGCCCTTGAGGTTGCTGATATCCACCCGGCCACGCGCATCCAGCGGCCGGGTTTCGTTGATGGCGGTCTGCGCCAGCGCCGTGGGCGCCAGCAGTGCGCTGCCCAGCAGCAGCGAGAAAGCGAGAGTGGTACGCATGGACAGCTCCTCAGGTCATGGCCGCGCGCTGGGTCAGCGCAAGGCGTCGTGCATAGGTACGGCGCAACTGGTTCAGCAGGAAGTGCGCGTTGGGTTCGGTGGCGATGGCGTGGCGGATCTGCGCGGCGCTTTCGTCCAGCGCATGCAGCGCCGGGGCGATCTCGGGCGCGGTCTGCACCTGCGTGTCCAGTTGTGCCAGCGCGCCGGCGTAGTCACGGGTCAGCGCGGCGGCTTCGCGCTGGATCAGCGCATCGCCTTCCGGTGCCTTCTGCAGCTGCCACGTCACGGTGACCGCCAGCAGCACGGAGGCGGCCAGCGCGAAGGGCGCCGCGCGGCGGCGGGGCGGGGCCACGGCCTGCTGCGGCGTGGCGGCCAGGCGCGCGGCCAGGTCCGGCCACAGGTCGCGCGCGGGGGGCGTGTCCTGCCGCAGCGCGCGCAGTTGCCAGCGCAGCGCGTCGTCGGAAAGCGGAGGGGTGCGATCATCGTGGGTCATGCGTGTGCTCCTAGACGCTCGCGCAGCAGGTGCCGCGCACGGTGCAGTTGTGCCTTTGAACTTCCGACCGCCATGCCCAGTTCGGTGGCGATCTCTTCATGCTTCCAGCCTTCCACGTCGTACAGCACCAGCACGGCGCGCGCGCGCGGCGGCAACGTGGCGACGGCGCGTTCCAGGTCAAGCGACAGCGCCGTGCCGTGGCCAGCGCTGTCGGCCATGCCCAGGTCGTCCAGCGCATCCTCGTCGTCATCGAACCGGGGACCGCTGCGGCGGCTGCGCAGTTCCATCAGCGCGGTGGTCACCGCCAGGCGGTGCAGCCAGGTGGAAAAGGCGCTCTCGAAGCGGAATGCCGGCAACGCCTGCCAGGCCCGCACGAACGCTTCCTGCGTCAGATCCTCCGCCCGAACGCCCTGCGCGCCCACCAGCCGCTGGATGACGCCATGCACGCGGCCCGCGTGCCGGCGATACAGCGCCTCGAAGGCCCGCATGTCGCCGCCGGCGGCCGAGCGGGCCAGCGCGGTGTCCTGGGCGGCGGCCGCCTCCGGGGCGACGCTGTCGGCAATGGGTTCGATCACGGCATTCAGCATACTGACTACGATGCGGGCGGGTGGGCGAGGGTTTAGAGCGCCGGCGGCTTTTTTTTGAAGCGGGCGCCCGCGTCGTGCGCGCACAAAGCCCCTCTCCCTCCGGGAGAGGGGTTGGGGTGAGGGTCGGCGAAGTCCACCGACACTGCGCGTACGGACACCTGCAACGTGCGCGACCCGCTTCGTGCAGAGAACACGGTGGCCAGGGAACTACGTACTCCGTTGGCCCTCTCCCCAACCCCTCTCCCGCAGGGAGAGGGGCTTCACGCGTTCGCCCCTGCCGCCCACCCAAAGAAAAAGCCCCGCGGCCTCCGGGGTGAAGGCGGCGGGGCTTGCGCAGGAAAAGGGATGCGCGAGGCGGGGAATCAGGGCGCCAGGCGGGCGGCGATGCGCTGCTGCTCGTCCTTCAGCGCCTGCGGGGTGCGGTCGCCGAATTCCTGCAGGTACTCGCCGATGCTGGCGAACTCGGCCTGCCAGCCGGCGCGGTCGAAGCCGAACAGCCGCTCGTGCGCTTCATCGCTTAGTGCCACGCCGTCCAGGTTGAGGTCTTCGGCGCGCGGCAGGTGGCCGATCGGCGTTTCCACCGCGTCCGCCTTGCCCTCGACGCGCTGGATCATCCACTCCAGCACGCGCAGGTTCTCGCCGAAGCCCGGCCACAGGAACTTACCGTCGCCACCCTTGCGGAACCAGTTGACGTGGAAGATCTTCGGCAACTTCGCGCCCGCCTGGTCGAACGACAGCCAGTGCGCGAAGTAATCGGCGAAGTTGTAGCCGCAGAACGGCTTCATCGCCATCGGGTCGCGGCGCATCACGCCGACCGCGCCGGTCGCGGCGGCGGTGGTTTCCGACCCCATCGCCGCGCCGACCAGCACGCCATGCGTCCAGTCGCGCGCTTCGAACACCAGCGGCACCAGCGAGGCGCGACGACCGCCGAAGACAATCGCGCTGATCGGCACGCCCTGCGGATCCTCGGCCCTGGCCGAATAGCTGGGGCACTGCTTGGCCGACACGGTGAAGCGCGAGTTGGGATGCGCGGCCGGGCCATTCGCCGGGTCGTACGGACGGCCCTGCCAGTCCAGCGCCGGCGTGCGCGAATCCAGGCCTTCCCACCACGGTTCCTGCTCGTCGGTGACCGCGACGTTGGTGAAGATGGTGTGGTGGCTGATCGTCGCCAGCGCATTGGGATTGGAACTGTCCGAGGTGCCCGGTGCCACGCCGAAGAAGCCGGCCTCCGGGTTGATCGCATACAGGCGGCCGTCGGCGCCGGGGCGCATCCAGCAGATGTCGTCGCCGACGGTCCACACCTTCCAGCCCGCCTGGCGGTAGCCCTCCGGCGGGATCAGCATGGCCAGGTTGGTCTTGCCGCACGCGGACGGGAACGCCGCGGCGATGTAATGCGTCTCGCCCTGCGGGTTCTCGATGCCGACGATCAGCATGTGCTCGGCGAGCCAGCCTTCCTGGCGCGCCTGGTAGGAGGCGATGCGCAGCGCATGGCACTTCTTGCCCAGCAGCGCGTTGCCGCCGTAGCCGGAGCCGAAACTCTTGATGGTCAGCTCGTCGGGGAAATGCATGATGAAACGGCGGTCCGGGTCCAGCTCGCCGGTGGAGTGCAGGCCCTTCACGAACGTCCCCTCGCGTTCGATGCGCGCCAGCGCCGCGGCGCCCATGCGGGTCATTAGCCGCATGTTCGCCACCACGTACGGCGAATCGGTGATCTCCACGCCGCAGCGCGACAGCGGCGAATCGATCGGCCCCATGCAATAGGGAATGACGTACAGCGTGCGCCCGCGCATGCAGCCGGCGAACAGCGCATCCATCTTGGCGTGGGCCTCGGCCGGAGCCATCCAGTGGTTGTTGGGACCGGCGTCTTCCTGCTGCGGCGTGCAGACGAAGGTCAGGTGCTCCACCCGCGCCACGTCGCTGGGGCTGGAGCGGTGGAGCCAACTGTGCGGGTGGGTTTCGGGATTCAGCGGCAGCAGCGTTCCGTCGGCCTGCATGCGCTTGATGAGGGCGGCGTTCTCGGCATCGCTGCCGTCGCACCAGTGGATGTGGTCGGGTTGGGTGAGCGCGGCGACCTCGGCAACCCAGGCGTTCAACGCGTCCAGCGAACTGCCCGGAAATTCGTTGCGTTTGAAAACATCGACCGCTGCGTTCATGCCTTGCCCTCAAAAAGTGAGACCAAAATGATACCAATGTCCTGTCCCCGTGACGAGAAGAACGCGGCCGGGGCCGCCGGACGGTCAGCCGGCGGCAGGTAAACGGGCAAGGGGACGGCCCAGGGGTGGGCCGGGTCTCACGCAGATCAGAGAAAGGCCGACGACGGGACTTCGAGCCCCGTCGATGGGCCTCGAAACCCCATCGATCACGCCCCGAGGGCCATCGATGGGGTGCGGAAAGCCATCGATCACTGCCGGAATGCCATCGATGGGGCTCGGAAAGCCATCGATCGCTTCTGGAATGCCATCGATGGGGCTCGGAAAGCCATCGATCGCTTCCGGAATCTCATCGACGGGGTGCGGAAAGCCATCGATCACCTCTGGAATGCCATCGCTGGGGTTCGGAAAGCCATCGATCGCCCTTGGAAAGCCATCGACGGTGTCCAGAGCGCGATCGGCAGGTCAGCGCCCCCTCCGCGCGCCGTCGCTCACCCCTCGCGCGAACGCCGATAGGGGTTGAACAGCTGCAGCAGCCAGGGCTTCTGCGCCAGCACCAGGCTGACGCCAACGCGGTCCTCCGCCGGCAGCGTGGCATCACGCGCCAGCAGCGCATCGAACTCGCGCGCGACTTCCTCCAGTCGTTGGCGCACCTGCTTCACGCCGTCGATGCTCAGGCTGCCGCTGAGCAGCAGCAGTGCGTCCTGTTCGCCATCGAAGGGGTCGGCGAAATAATCGGATAGCAGGGTCAGTCGGAAGTAGCGCTCCATCGGGCCGTCGGCACGCCAGCGGAAGTTGCGCGCGGTCAGTGCGCGGCCGCGGTTGCCGGGCATCAGCTCGATGATGCCTAGCCGGTCGAGCTTCACCAGCAGGCCGGTCCACTGCGCGGGCGTGAAACCGAAATGCCCCATCACGTCGTCCTGGCGCCAGCGGTTGAGGGTGAGGAACAGCGCCATCAGCAACGGCGGATCGTCCACCAGCGCCTGTTCCTGCGCCTCGCTCAACTGCGCCATCGCCTTGCGCCCGCGCGAGGCTTCGGCGCTGAGTTCGGCCAGGCCCACGTCCAGCACGTCGCAGACCTGTTCCAGCCGCTGCAGGCTCATCGCGCGGCGGGAGAACATGCGCTTGACCGCCGCTTCGCTCATGCGGATGCGCGCCGCCAGGTCGCGGTAGGTCATGTCCTGCGCGCGCAGGCAACGCTTCAGTGCATCAATCAGGTCTACCGAGACGGTCATGGGTAGCGGATTCCTATACCTGTCGTTCCGCCAGAGCTTACCTTGTCGATGATCCTTGAATCCCGGCGACGCCTGCGCCCACCCTCCGGCGTCCCCGGAGGAACCTCGCATGCGCCGCCTGATCGCCCGCTCGTTGACCCTGGCCCTGGCCACCGTGCTCGCCGGCGGCATCGCGCTGCCCACGCACGCCGCGCCGCAATCCGACGGCGCCAGCCGGATGTCGCAGGCCAGCCTGGAGGCGTCCATCGAGGTGCCGGTGGCGGTAATCCATGCGCTGGGCCACGGCGCGTCGGCGGTGGTCACCGGCGTGGCCGTGGTCGCCGGCAGCGTGGCGGTGACGGTCTCCGTGGCCGCGGCAGGCGTGGTGGCAGGGGCGTCGTTCGTGGTCTACCTGAGCGTGGAAGCGATCCGGCGCCTGGGCATCGCCGTGGGCACGGCGATCAGCGTCACCGTGGTGGCGACGGGATGGATCCTGAGCGCCGCGGGTGAAGCGCTGTGCTTCATCGCCAACGACGCCGCGCGCCCGCACATCCACAGCCATCGCTACGGCGGGTGATCGCATGCGCCTGCACCCGTGGATGGCCTGGTTCGTTTTCGCCCTCGCGCTGCCAGGGACGGCACGCGCGGGCGATGCCTGTCGGCAACTCGAGATGCCGCCGCACAAGGTGGCGGACGCCGCACGCACCGCGCTGCTGGCCGCGGAGCAGTTGGACGAGGTGGATGCACCCGTCGCCCTGCTCGCCCGCGTCGGTACGGACCTGTCCAAGCAGGGCCTGGTCTACAGCCATGCCGGCTTCGCGGTGCGCGACCACGCGCACGGACGCTGGACGGTGGTGCACCTGCTCAATGAATGCGGCAGCGATCGCTCGGGCCTGTATGCGCAGGGACTGGTGAACTTCTTCGCCGACGACCTGGTGAACCAGGACCTGCGCATCGTGTGGTTCGCGCCGGACGTGGCCGACCGGTTGGCGGCGCGCCTGCAGCAGATGCCGCGCCACAGCCTGCACCACCCGCGCTACAACCTGATCGCACGACCCGGCAGCGAGGACTACCAGAACTCCACGGCGTGGATCGTGGAGGTGATGGCGGCGGCGCTGGCCGACCGTGGCATCTACGACCGCCGCAGTGCGTACGCGTTTGCGCGGGGCGACGGCTTCGTGCCGGACACGGTGCACGTCGCGTACTCGAAGCGCGTGCTGGGCGGACTGTTCTCCGCCAATACCGACTTCACCGACCACCCGGTAGGCACACGCCTGTCGGGCGACTACCCCGTCGTCACCGTGCGTTCGATCTTCCGCTGGCTGGAGCGCAGTGGCTATGTGCGCGAGCAACGCGAGTGGCGCGGTGGGATGCGCCAGGCGGCGATGGGGCCGGCCTGACTTCTTCCGAGGAGAGCGACATGTTCCTGACCCTGCTTGCCGTCACCTTGCTGCTGTCCGCCGCTGTTGCATGGGGCGTGACATGGATGTTCTCCAAGCCCATCGACCGGATCCTGACCCGGATCATCGCCGATGACATCAGCCAGGCATGGCTGCGCTACATGAAGTTCGCGATCCTCGTCGTCGGCGTATCGTCCGGCGTGCGTATCCACGCACTGGAGCGCTACATCACCGCGCCGCAATGGATGGAGAAGGACAAGACGGAGATCATCGCGCTGACGACCGAGCGCTGGGTGCTGGAGGTCTACCGCACCGTCATCGAGACGCTTCAGGGCATCGCCTGGATGCTGCTGGCCTTCTTCGCGGTGGCGTTGCTCGCGTATGTGGTGGTGAGGCTGTCGGAACTTAGGCGCGCCACATCCGTTGCACCGTAAGGCTGGATGTTGACCCACATCACGACACTCCAATCGCAAGGCGCGCCTGAAAGATGACCTTCACTCGAGTGATCCAGATAGTCACCGCGGCCGCGCTCCTCGTCGGCTGCAGCCTGCAAGCCAGACACAAGGATGTCAGCTCGGAACCGGCGTACCGCTCGCTCATTGGCCGAGAGATTCAGGCGCAATCTGATTTGTTGCTTCACCAGGTCAGCCTGGACAGGAGCCATCCCACGCGTGTTGACCTATGCAGCATCACCCCGCGCCCTGGCTTTGATGGGTCGGAGGTGATCTCACGCCGCACGCTTGCGGCAGGAACCCTCTTCCGCATCGCAAGCGTTCGCATTTGCACGAACTGCGGATCTCACTCGCGAGCAGAGTTACTCGTCGTATCTTCCGAGACCGCGGACTGCGGACAAGCTCCCGTAAAGATAAGCCACGGGTTTCGCGGTTCGTCGGTGCTCCTGACTCAGCAGGGTGGGCCCGGGCCCACCCCACGGATCAATTCGGGATCAGCGTCGAGATGACGTGTTCGAGGTAGGCCTCGAACTCCTCATGCGTCATGCGCGGCTGCTGCAGTTGCAGGGACAGCTGCAGGAAGCCGACATACGCCGCGTAGGTCAGGCGCGCGCGATGCGTGGCGTCGGTGCGCTGCAGCCCGGCCTGGCGGAACATGGCCACCAGATAGTCGAGGCGGCGCTGGGAAATGCGGTCGATCACCGGCTGCACGGCGGGATGGTCCAGTGCCTTCAGCAGCTCGCTGTAGATGATGTGCGGCTTCACTTCGTGACCGACCAGCTGGAACAGCGTGCGCAGGCGCTCGCGTGGATCGGCGACCTTTTCCAGGCTGCCGAAGATGTTCTCCTGCTCGCCCGCCTCCCAGCGCTCCAGCGCGGCCTGCAGCAGCGCATCGCGCGAAGGGAAATGCCAGTAGAAGCTGCCCTTGGTCACGCCCAGCCGACGGGCCAGCGGTTCCACCGCGACGGCGGACACGCCCTGTTCGGCAATCAGGTCCAGCGCCGCCTGCGCCCAGTCATCGGCGCTCAGGCGCGCATTGCGGGCGGGAGCGGCAGGCGGGGCATCGGGGCTGGGCGTCGTCATGTGCCGCATTTAACCATACGCCGCGGTGTGTTGCGGTACGTTTGCTGCGACGCACAACAAATAAAGTGAAATCAATTGCTTGCATGCGAGGGAATGCCGTCAAACCGATTGACTACTCTAAAAGTGAAAACCCATACTAGGCCGTATGGTGAATTCACTCTCCCAGGCCACTTCCTCGCGCTCCGGACGGGACGACCGCGCCGCCGATCGCATCCATGCGGGGCAGACGGATTTCGCGCTGGCGGTAAGCCGCTTCGCATCGCCGGCGACGCTGCAGGCCGATCCCGCCCTGATCTACGCGCATGGCTTCGGCCAGACGCGCGGGGCGTGGACGCGTACCGGGCAGGTGATGGCCGAGCGCGGTTATGGCGGGCTGGCGTACGACGCGCGCGGCCACGGCGAATCGGATCGCAATCCGGCGGACCTGGCGTATGCCGGCGACCAGTTCGCCGATGACCTGATCGTGGTGGCGGGCGAACAGCCCGAGCCGCCGGTGCTGGTGGGCGCGTCGATGGGCGGGCTGTTCGGCCTGATCGCCGAATCGCGCTGGCCAGGCCTGTTCCGCGCGATGGTGCTGGTGGACATCACCCCGCGCTGGGAGTCGGCGGGGCTGCAGCGCATCCTGGGTTTCATGACCGCGTTCCCGGACGGCTTCGCATCGCTCGAGCACGCCGCCGACGTCATCGCCGCCTATCAGCCGCAACGCCGCACCCGCAAGACGCCCGACGACCTGCGTGAACTGCTGCGCGAAGGCGACGACGGCCGCTGGCGCTGGCACTGGGACCCCCGCCTGGTCGACGAACTGGCGCGCGACAGCGAACAGCACCAGGACGCCATCGCCGAAGCGGCGCGGCGCGTGCAGTGCCCCGTGCTGCTGATCAGCGGCGGGCGCAGTGACCTGGTCTCGGAAAAGACCGTCGAAGATTTCAAGCAACTGGTGCCGCATGCGCGCCACGTCCATCTGCCGCAGGCCACGCACATGGTGGCCGGCGATGACAACGATGCGTTTACCACCACCGTGTTGGAATACCTGGCCGGGCTGTCCGCCACGCCAGGTACCGCCGAACCTGAAGCAACCGAATCCGTGCCCGGAGCCACCCCATGAGCATCGCCATCCCCTTCCTCGCCTTCCTGCTGGTGGGTGCCTTTGCCGCCTATCACCGCCTGCGGCTCGCTTACTGGGCCGCCATCACCGCCAGCCTGCTGGTCGCGTGCTGGCTGCTGGGCGCCAATCCGACGGCCACGGTCATCGCGGCGGTCATCGTCGCCGCCATCGCGGTGCCGTTGCTGATCCCCGCCATCCGCAAGCCGCTGATCACCGCGCCGATGCTGAAGTTCTTCCGCAAGGTGCTGCCACCGCTGTCGCAGACCGAGCGCATCGCGCTGGAAACCGGCTCGGTGGGCTTCGAGGGCGAGCTGTTCACCGGCGACCCCGACTGGAACACGCTGCTGAACTACCCCAAGCCGCAACTGACCGCGGAAGAACAGGCCTTCCTCGACGGCCCGGTCGAAGAGCTGTGCAAGATGGTCAACGACTGGGAAATCACCCACGTCCATGCCGACCTGCCGCCGGAACTGTGGGACTACATCAAGAAGAACAAGTTCTTCGGCATGATCATTCCCAAGCAGTACGGCGGCCTGGGTTTCTCCGCGCTGGCGCACCACAAGGTGATCCAGAAGCTGGCCTCGGTCAGCAGCGTGGTCAGCTCCACCGTGGGCGTGCCCAACTCGCTGGGCCCGGGTGAACTGCTCAATCACTACGGCACGCAGGAACAGAAGGACTACTACCTGCCGCGGCTGGCCATCGGCCAGGAAGTGCCCTGCTTCGGCCTGACCGGTCCGTTCGCGGGCTCCGACGCCACCTCCATCCCGGACTACGGCATCGTCTGCAAGGGCGAATGGAACGGCGCCAACGTGCTGGGCGTGAAGCTGACGTTCGACAAGCGCTACATCACCCTGGCGCCGGTCGCGTCGCTGGTGGGCCTGGCCTTCCGCATGTACGACCCGGACGGCCTGATCGGCGACACCAACGACATCGGCATCTCGCTGGCGCTGCTGCCGCGCGACACCCCCGGCGTGGAAATCGGCCGCCGCCATTTCCCGCTCAACTCGCCCTTCCAGAACGGTCCCATCCATGGCCGCGAGGTGTTCATCCCGCTGAGCCAGCTGATCGGTGGCGTGGAGATGGCCGGCAAGGGCTGGAACATGCTCAACGAGTGCCTGGCCGTGGGCCGCTCCATCACCCTGCCCTCCACCGCCAGCGGCGGTGCCAAGGCCGGCGCGGTGGTCACCGGCGCGTATGCGCGCATCCGCAAGCAGTTCGGCCTGTCGGTCGGCCGCTTCGAAGGCGTAGAAGAAGCGCTGGCCCGCATCGGCGGCAAGGCCTATGCCATCAGCGCGCTGTCGCAGGCCACGGCGGCCGCCGTCGACCGCGGCGACGTGCCCTCGGTCCCTTCCGCGATTGCCAAGTACCACTGCACCAACATGAGCCGCGAGGTCATCCGCGACGTGATGGACGTGGTGGGCGGCAAGGGCATCATCCTGGGGCCGCGCAATTTCGCCGGCCGCAGCTGGCAGGCCGCGCCCATCGCCATCACGGTGGAAGGCGCCAACATCATGACCCGCAGCCTGCTGATCTTCGGCCAGGGTGCGATCCTCTGCCACCCGTGGGTGATGAAGGAAATGAAGGCCGCGCAGAACCCGGACTTCAACGCGGGCGTGGAAGAGTTCGACCGCAACCTGTTCGGCCATATCGGCTTCGCGATTTCCAACGCGGTGCGCTCGTTCTGGTTCGGCCTGACCGGCGCGAAGATCGGTTCGGCGCCGGGCGACGACTACACGCGCCGCTACTTCCGCAAGCTGGACCGCTATTCCGCCAACCTGGCGCTGATGGCCGACGTGTCCATGCTGATGCTGGGCGGCAAGCTGAAGTTCAAGGAATCGCTGTCCGGTCGCCTGGGCGATGTGCTGAGCCATATCTACATGACCAGCGCCATGCTGAAGCGCTACCACGACGAGGGCGCCCCGCAGGCCGACCAGCCGCTGCTGGCGTGGGCCTTCCACGACAGCGTGCACCAGATCGAACTGGCGCTGTCGGCCGCGCTGCGCAACTTCCCGATCCGCCCGGTGGGCTGGCTGATGTGGGCCCTGATCTTCCCGTGGGGCCGCCGTGCCGAAGCGCCCGGCGATCGCCTGGGGCACCGCGTCGCCGCGCTGTTGATGGCGCCCAACGAAGCGCGCGACCGTCTGGCGCAGGGCGTGTTCCTGACTCCGTGCGCGAACAACCCCGGCGGCCGCATCGACAGCTACCTGGCCGCGGCCATCGCTGCCGAGCCGGTGGAGCGCAAGTTCCAGAAGGCGCTGAAGACCAAGGGCATCGAGGCGCTGGACTACGCCTCGCAGCTGGACGAAGGCGTGCGCGAGGGCTGGATCACCGTGGAGGAACGCAAGCAGCTGGAAGAACTGCGCGCCATCACGCTGGAAACCATCACCGTGGACGACTTCGACGTGCACGAACTGCGCGCCGCCAGCTACTACGACCTGCCGCAGCACAAGCGCCAGCCGCGCGAAGCGGCCTGACGCCCCGATCTGCCCCCTTCCCCGCCAGCGGGGGAGGGCTGGGGTGGGGGCGACCGAAGCCACCTGCCCGCGCGGGTCGTGATGCCATCCGAAGACAGTCGCGGCCCGCAGTGACCTGGCATCACCGTCGCCGCTTGCCCCCATCCCAACCTTCCCCCGCACGCGGGGGAAGGAGCCGATCCGGAAGCCTTGAATGAGCGCGAATGTTCTTGAGATCTACCGCCGCCTGAGCGGCAAGCCGTTCGGCCACTGGCTGTTCTCGCGCCTGATCTGCTTCAAGGCGCCGTACTTCGGCAGCATCAAACCGCGCATGACGCGGCTGGAGCCGGGCCGCGGCGAGGCCACCATCCGCCACCGGCGTTCGGTCACCAACCATCTGGGCACCGTGCATGCCATCGCGCTGTGCAACCTGGCCGAATTCGTCGGCGGCCTGACCACCGACGTCAGCATCCCGCGCGCGATGCGCTGGATTCCCAAGGGCATGACGGTGGAGTACCTGAAGAAGGCCGTGGGCACGATGACCGCGGTCGCCACGCCGGCCTTCGAGCCGCGCGAGTCCGCCGACGGCTACGAGCTGCCGATGGACGTGGTGGTCAGCAACCCGCAGGGCGAACCGGTGTTCCGCGCGCGCATCAGCATGTGGGTGTCGCCGAAGCCGGCACGCTGACGCGCCCTCACTGCAGGGGCGGCGTCAGCCGTGACTGCACGACTCGGCTGCCTGTGGCTTGTTCGCGCTAACGGATGCCGTGCGGTTGCGACTGACGTCGCTCCTACCGTGGCTTTTCTCAGAGAAGCCAGACCGCGGCCAGCGCCGCGACCGCCGGCACGCCCTGCACGAAGAAGATGCGCTTGTTGACGCTCCACGCGCCGTACAACGCTGCGACGATGACGCACAGCAGGAAGAACACCACGACCTTCCACTGGGCGGTGAACAGGCCCCACAGCAGGCCGGCGGCGAGAAAGCCGTTATAGAGCCCCTGATTGGCCGCCAGCACGCGCGTGGTCTCGGCCTTCTCCGGCGTGTTGCGGAAGGTCTTCAGGCCCACGGGCTTTGTCCACAGGAACATTTCGAGCACCAGGAAATACACGTGCAGCAGGGCCACCAGCACCACCAGCACGGACGCGATCAGCGCCATGGCAACACTCCTTGAAGGGCACGGCGCAGCATAGCGCCACCCGGCCTACCCTGCAGGCTCAGGGGACGCTGGCGGCAGGTGCCGGTGCGGCACGTTCCGAGGGCAGCTTTCCCTCTTCGCGCAACAGGCGCCACGCCGCGAACGTCATGCCGCTGGCCACCAGCAAGCCGGCACCGAACACCGCGCTGGACCCGAAGGCCGACAACAGCTTGTGCAGCCAGACGAAGGTCAGGTCGCCGCCGCGGTAGATGACCGTGTCGATCGCGGCGCCCGCCTTGTAACGCCACTCGCGCCCCACGCGCGTGTAGATGGTCTCGCGCGCGGGCTTGGCCAGCGAGAACTCACTGGCGCGCGTCACCACCTGCACGATGGCCACCATCAGCGGCAACGGCGACGCCGAGAGAATCGAGAAACCCAGAATGATCGCGCAGCCCGGGATCAGCAGGGCCGGGGCGATGCCGTAGCGCGACAGCAGCGCGCGGGTCACCAGCAACTGCACCACCAGGGTCAGCGAATTGACCGCCAGGTCGAGGGTGGCGAAATAGCTGGCGCGCGCTTCGGCCGAGGTGAACAGGGTGCGGGCGATGGCATTCTGCTCGTTGTAAAGCAACGTGCCCACGCCCACCCCCAGGACCACCATGACGGCCAGCCAGCGCAACAGCGGCTCGCGCGCGATCAGCTTCAGGCCGGCCAGCACCTCGCCGCCCATCGGGACCTCGCCACTGACCTGCTTCCGCGCCGCTTCGCGCGCCACGGCCCAGGTCCTGAGCTTGAAGATGCACACCACGCAGACGGAGAACAGGAACGCCGAGACCAGCATCATGTTGGCGATCCCGACCCGTTCGACCAGCGCCTTGGTCAGCGCCGGGCCGAGGAACGCCCCCACCGTGCCCGCCGCTCCGATGTAGCCGTAGTACCGGCGCGCCTCGGCGTTGGTGAACACGTCGGCCATGAAGCTCCAGAAGACGGCGACGGCGAACAGGTTGAACACGGTGATCCACAGGATGAAGGCCAGCCCACGCCCCGCGATGCCGCTGTCGAACATGGCGTAGAACAACAGCAGCGTGGCGATGAAGAACAGGTAGATCACCGGCAGGAACACCCGGCGCGGGAAGCGGCTGACCAGCCACCCGTAGACGGGCTGCAGCAACAGCATGATCACGAAGACCAGGGTGAAGATCACCTGCAGGGTGAATTCGTTCAGCGCCACGCCCCGGTCGGCGAAGAACGCGATCATCGCCGGCGGGAACACCGCCTCGATGTCGCTGGAGGCGGCCATCGCCTCGCGTACCGGCCGCAGCACGTAATAGCCGCTGAGCAGGCAGAAGAAGTAGACGAACGACCACATCAACGGCGGCGACTCGGCCATCGCGGTGCGCAGCCGGCCGAACCGGGACGAGGCAGCGTCGGGCGCGTTCATGGACGTGGGCTGTTCCTGCGGCAACCGGAGGGAGACGGGCGACCCGCCGGTCCGCCTTGGCGCGCAAGGTATCCGATGCACTGCAACATCGCCAGCGGTCTGCGCCCACGGCAGACGCCGCAACGCCCGTGGCGGTGGGACAGGACGGTCCCCACGCCGCCTCAGAGCATTTGCTCTATGCCCGGCGGCTAGGTTCGGTCGGTCTCTGGAACAGGTCCACGCGTGTACGACTTCGTCATTATCGGTGCCGGCTCCGCCGGTTGCGTGCTGGCCCACCGCCTGTCCGAAGACCCCAGCTGCCGGGTGCTGCTGCTGGAAGCCGGTCCGCGCGACTGGCATCCCTTCATCCACATGCCTGCGGGCCTGGCCAAGCTGGTCGGGCAGAAAGGCGTCAACTGGAACTACACCACCGCGCCCGAGCCGCATCTCCATGGACGCCGGCTGTGGTGGCCGCGCGGCAAGGTGCTGGGCGGCTCCAGCTCCATCAACGCCATGTGCTACATCCGCGGCGTGCCCGGTGATTACGACGACTGGGCGGAAGCGGGGGCGGAAGGCTGGGACTGGGCCAGCGTGCTGCCGTACTTCAAGCGTTCCGAACGCAACTCCCGCGGCGCGGATGCGCTGCACGGCGCCGACGGCCCCTTGCACGTGTCCGACCTGCGTTACACCAATCCGCTGTCATCGGCCTTCCTGCAGGCCGGGGAACAGGCGGGCTTCGCGCGCACCGCCGATTTCAATGGCCCGCGGCAGGAAGGTTTCGGCTTCTACCAGGTCACCCAGAAGGACGGGGCCCGCTGTTCCAGCGCGGTGGCCTACCTCAACCCGGCGCGTGACCGCCAGAACCTGGACATCGTCACCGGCGCGCTGGTGCGGCGCATCCTGCTGGAGAACGGCCGTGCGGTCGGCGTGGCCTACGCCCGCGGCGGGCACGAAGTGACCGTGCGTTGCGAGCGCGAGGTCCTGCTGAGCGGGGGCGCCATCAATTCGCCTCAGCTGCTGATGCTGTCGGGCATCGGCCCGGCCGAGCATCTGCGCGGACACGGCATCACCGTGCGGCATCACCTGCCCGGCGTCGGGCAGAACCTGCAGGACCACCTGGACATCTGCACGCTGCAGCATTCGACGCAGCGCGTGACCTACGACCGCACCAGCGAGCTGAAGACCGCGTTCGACTACTTCCTGCGCGGCCATCGCGGCCCCGGCACCAGCAACATCGCCGAGAGCGGCGCGTTCGTGCGTTCGCCGCTGGCGCCGGACGAACGACCCGACATCCAGCTGCATTTCGTCCCGGCCATGCTGGACGACCACGGCCGCAACCGGCTGGAAGGCGATGGCTACACGTTGCATGCCTGCTTCCTGCGTCCGCGCAGCCGCGGCGAAGTGACGCTGGCCAGTGCCGATCCGCGCGCCGACGCGCGCATCCAGGCCAATTACCTGGGCGATGCGGACGGCTTCGACATGAAGATGATGGTGGAATGCGCGAAGCTGTCGCGCGAGCTGTTCGCGCAGAAGGCGTTCGATGCTTATCGCGGCGCCCCCATCCATCCCGCCCGCAGCGACCTGTCGGATACGGAACTGATGGACTTCATCCGCGCCAAGGCCGAAACCGTCTACCACCCCATCGGTACCTGCCGCCTTGGCAACGACGACGGCGCCGTGGTGGATACGCAGCTGCGCGTGCACGGGCTGCAGGGCCTGCGGGTGGTGGATGCCTCGGTGATGCCCAACCTGATCGGCGGCAACACCAACGCCCCCACCATCATGATCGCCGAGCGCGTGTCGGACCTGATCCGCGGACGGGTGCCCCTGTCTTCAGCGACACCTGTCGTGCCACAGACCGCACCACAGCCCGCGCTGGCCTGACGGTTGCCTGCTTACTTGCCTTCCAGCATGGCGGGCAACGGGCAATGCAGCACCGCACAGACCGTGCGCAGCAGTTCGGCCTCCTCCACGCGCACCTGCCCGTCATGGCTGATCGCCGCAACGACGGCCTCCACCAACAGTTCCTTGGCCAGCGGGTCGAGGGCATCCAGCGGTTCCCAGACGTCATCCAGTGCCTGCACGCCCGCCGCCGGGGGCGCGTAGGGCAGATGATCGCGCGGCAGCACCCGCTGCAGGCCGGCCAGATAAGCCTGTTGTGCCCGTGCCGGCGAATCGTGCCCGGCCTGGGCAATGACCGCCAGCAGCGTGGCGAACGGCCCGCGTACGTCGCGCGGCTTGCGCCGGCCGAACGGTTTGTCGCGGCCGGGCGCGAGGGCTTCGCGCACCTGCACCTGCAGCAGTCGCGCCAGGCAGTATTCGAACAAGGACACCTTGCCATCGGCATGCGCCACCGCGTCGACGGTATCGATGAAGGCATCCAGTTCCGGCCGCGGAAAACGGCGAAGCAGCGGAAAGGCGAGCGCCGCCAGGGGCAGGCGCAGCATGGGATGCAGGTGGCGGAGATGGGCTTCCCGCAGGGCGGCGGCGCGCTCGGCCATCGGCGCGCCGAGACGCGCCGCGATCTCGAAACGCTGGCGTGCGGCCACCGGTTCCGCGGCATCGAGTACCAGCCCCAGCAGCAAGGGCATGACCTGCCCGCGTTCGCGCGCCAGCGCGGACAGATCGTCCGGCAACGCGGTGGCGATGACATGGGCGCGGCGGTAGTCGTCGGGCGCCGGCGTGGCGATCTGGGCGACGATCATCGCCGGCGTCAGCGGGATCAATGTCGACGCGGGCGGCAACGAAGTCAGCTCGCGTGGGTCATGTCCCTTTGCGACGTCTTCCTGCAGCCCATCGGGCGGCGAGACCGCCCAGCGGCGCGTCAGGTCGTCCAGCTGCTGTTTGCCGAACAGCGGGTCCAGCATGCGGATGCGTTGCAGCAGCGGCGGGTGGGTGGCGAACAGGCGCGAGAACGCCCGGCCCTCGCCGAACAGCATGTGGCTGACCTCCTCCACCTTGCCCCTGTCCTCCAGCGCCGAACCGGCGGACAGGCCGCCGATCTTCTTCAATGCGCCTGCCAGCCCCGCGGTCTGGCGGGTGAACTGCACGGCGGACGCATCCGCCAGCAGTTCGCGCTGACGGCTGACGCCCGCCTTGATCATGCGGCCGAAGAACAGCCCCAACCCGCCGGCCACCATCGCCGCCATCGCGAGCCCCAGCACGACCACCCCATCCTTGCCGCGCCCGCCCCGTCCGTAGACCAGCACGCGCTGGCCGATGATGCTCAGCATCATGATGCCGAACAGCACGCCCATCAGACGGATGTTCAGCCGCATGTCGCCATTGAGGATGTGGCTGAACTCATGCGCGATGACGCCTTGCAGTTCATCGCGGTTCAACCGGTCCAGTGCGCCGCGGGTGACGGCCACCGCCGCGTCGGCGGGGGAATAGCCCGCCGCGAAGGCGTTGATGGCGGCCTCGTTCTCCAGCACGTACACGCGCGGCACCGGCACGCCGGAGGCGATCGCGATCTCCTCCACCACGTTGCGCAACCGCCGCAGCGACGGGTCCGTGGTCTGCTGCGGCACCTCGCTGCCCCCCAGTTGCTGGGCCACCGCTTCGCCACCGGCGCGCAACGACGCCAGCCGGTACAGCGAACCCAATCCGATCACCGCCAGCGTCGCCAGGGTGGACATCAGCAGCACGCCGATGACCGGGCCGCTGCCTTCACCGCCGGCCCACAGCTGGCTGCCAAGCAGCACCAGCACCACCAGATCCACCACCACGACGATGCCCGCCACGGCCAACGCGAACAACACGACCATCCGCCACGATCCGCGCCGCGCCGCCACCTGGTGCTCGAAGAAATTCATCGCATCATTCCCCTGGTCCAATCCGCCCTCTCAACGCAGGGCCTGCACTTGTCGCCTGATTCCAGCGTCGTGCGCTCCCCCGCACACCACGCATGAACGCCGTCACGACACGCGACGGATCAGAACTGCACCCTCGGCGCCTCACGCACCTGGGCGGCCTTCTCCGCCGGAATGTCCAGCAATGCGGCGGGCGTGAAGCCGAATGCACCCGCCACCACGCTGGACGGGAACATCTCGCGCCTGTTGTTGTAGGCCATCACCGCATCGTTGTAGGCCTGGCGCGCGAACGCCACCTTGTTCTCGGTGGAGGTCAGTTCCTCCGTCAACTGCATCATGTTCTGGTTGGCCTTCAGATCCGGATACGCTTCCGCCACGGCGAGCAGGCGACCCAGACCCGCATTCAGCTGCCCCTGCGCCGCTGCCAGCTGCGCCATCGCATCCGGATCGCCGGGGTTGGCCTTGGCCGCCGCCAGGCCCGATTGCGCCGCCGAGCGCGCCGCCACCACGGCTTCCAGCGTCGCGCGCTCGTGATCCAGATAGCCCTTGACCGTCTCCACCAGGTTGGGGATCAGGTCGAAGCGCCGCTGCAACTGGACGTCGATCTGCGCGAAGGCATTCCTGAATGCGTTGCGCGCCGTCACCAGCCCGTTGTAGACGCCCACGCCCCACAGAACTGCGACGGCCGCCACACCCACGATCAGAAGCAGGATGAACAACATGGACATGGAACTTCTCCCGGTTTGTGCAATCGAAAAAAGCGGCGTTATGATCCCCGACAGCAAGAGCTCATGCAGGCCACACGCAGAATGAAGCACAAGGGTACACGGCGGACGATGCAGTCCCTCAGGTTCGGGCTGGTCGGCATGCTGTTGCCCCTGACGCTGTCCTCCACCGCGCAGACGCCATTGCGCTGGAACGACACCGCCAGCCCGGCGACCACCAGCGCCGCCCCGGTCAGCACCGCCACGCACTACGCCTCGCCCACGCAGCCACGGCCCTACGGTACCGCACTGGCCGAGCGGCGGGTGTTGCCATTGGCCCAGGGCTTTGACGTCGCCAGCTTCGAGAGGATGGCGCAGCAGCTGACGGTCGGCCAGCGCGTGCCCGGCATGGCGATGGCCATCGTGCACAACGGCCGCGTGCTGAGCGCGCGCGGTTACGGGGTCACCGACGTGACCGCGCCGCAGGCGGTGGATTCGCACACCGTGTTCCGCCTGGCGTCGCTGTCCAAGGCGTTCGCCAGCACGCTGACCGGGCTGATGGTCAACGACGGTTCGCTGCGCTGGGACAGCAAGGTCAGCCAGTACGTGCCCGGCTTCCAGCTCAGCGATCCGGGCGCCGCGTCGCGGGTGACCGTGGCCGATCTGCTGAGCCACCGCGTCGGCCTGCAGGCGTACAACGCATTCGACCGCGACATCGAGGCCAACGCCGATTACTACGATGTCTCCCGCAAGCTGGCCTACGCCCCGCTGAAGTGCGCGCCCGGCCAGTGCTACGCCTACCAGAACGTGGCCTTCAGCCTGGTGGGCGATGTGGTCTTCGCCGCCTCGGGCACGTTCTACGACCAGGCGCTCGACCGCCGCATCTTCAAACCGCTGGGCATGAACGACGCCAGCGTGGGGCTGTCGGGCATCGAAGGCAGCACGCGCTGGGCCCGCCCGCACGTGCGCAGCCGCAACGGCTGGGTGTCGCTGATGCCCAAGCCAACCTACTACCGCTTGCCGCCGGCCGCGGGCGTCAACGCCAGTGCCAGCGATCTTGCGCAATGGTTGCTGGCACAGACCGGCCACCGCACTGACGTGTTGCCGGCGCCGCTGCTGGCCACGCTGCACGCCCCCATCATCTCCACCCCCGGGGAATTGCGCGCCGGCTGGCGCCGCGAGCGCGTGCATGCCGCGAGCTACGCGCTGGGCTGGCGGGTGTTCGACTATGCGGGGCAGCCGGTGGTGTTCCATGCCGGCGCCGTGCAGGGTTACCGCGGCCTGATGGCGCTGCTGCCGGAGCGCGACCTGGGCGTGGCGATCGTCTGGAACAGCGACAGCTCGCTGCCATCCGGCCTGCTGCCGACCATCCTCGACCGCGCCCTGGGCATCCCCGGGCAGCCGTGGGTCGACACGCCGAGCGACTACGACCTGCTGATGGCCGACTCGCCCGCCACGCCGCCGGACAACGACGCTGGCACCTCCGCGCAACGGGCGAAAGCGACGCCCCACTGAAGCCTGCGCGCCGCCGTTCGCCGGCGGCACGGCGGCGTGATGGCATTCAGGCCTGCGTGCTCTCCAGCAGGCCTTTCAGTTTCAGCAGACCCTTTTCGTAGTCCGCGCCGATCATCCTGTCGAACAGCAGGCCCAGCCAGCGGCCGAACGGGTTGTAGCCGTGGTCGCTGTCGAACGCCCAGGTCAGCCGCGTGCCCCGGCCTGCGGGTTCGATCAGGTAGGTCGCCCGGGCCGCACTGCCGTCGAAATCCAACGCCACCACGATCTTCCGGTTCGGGATGCTTTCGGTGATCTGCTGGCTGCCGCTGCCCACCGACCGGTTTCCCACCCAGCGCATGCGCGCACCCACGCCGCTGGCCGGCCCCTCGAAGGTGTACCTGGCCTGCGGATCGTATTCGGCCCAGGGCGACCACGCGGAGAAGCGTTCGAACGAGTTGAGCGTGGCGTAGACCTGCTCCGGGCTGCGGTCGATGGTGATGGCGCGCTCGACGTGCGTGCTGGCCGGCAGCAGCAGGCTGCCCACCCCCACCAGCAGCCCCAGACCGATGATCACGGCCAGCACCCCTTTGATGAACCTCATGTCTCTCTCCTCCCGGTCACGGACGGCGACAGGCTAACCGGTCGCCCATAAAAAAACTCTCCCCCCGCTGGGCATCGGGGAGAGAGTCCATGGTGTTACGGCTAATCGGGGTTGGCTTAGATCAGCGGAGCCGGGGTTGCCGGCAGCGCGACCGGGGCCGCTTTCTTCTTGGACTTCTTGGCAGGCTTCTTGGCGGCCTTCTTCGCGGCCTTCTTGGCCGGCTTCTTGGCTACTTTCTTGGCAGCCTTCTTAGCGGTCTTCTTGGCGGCCTTCTTGGCCGGCTTCTTCGCTACTTTCTTGGCAACCTTCTTGGTGGCCTTCTTCGCGGTCTTCTTGGCAGCCTTCTTCGCCGGCTTCTTGGCTACCTTCTTCGCAGCCTTCTTGGCGACCTTCTTCACCGCCTTCTTGGCCTTGGCGACCTTCTTGGCGACCTTCTTGGCTGCCTTCTTCACGGTCTTCTTGGCGGCCGACTTCTTGGTGGCCTTCTTGGCGGCCTTTTTGGCAGCCGGTTTCTTCTTCGCAGCTTTCTTCGTTGCCATGTGATGGCTCCTCGTCAATGAACTATGGATTGGTACATCTGGTTACAGCACATCTGCCCGCAGGCAGGCCCAGTTGCAAGAAACGCCGCGGGAGTCGGACCCGCCGGCAGCCGCCACCGCGACCAGCGCGGCAGTGCGGATTCTCCAGGGGGTCGGGCGTGCGAAACCCGGCTCCCTACAAATACGAGAACACCCGCGTCGCGCGGCGACACGGGTGCTCTGGAAATGGGGCGATGCGTTTTTCGGGGGGAAGCGAAGCCTGCGTCCACCGAGATCCCGGTGCGGACGATTGGCCTTGTTGTCTCTCGCGCTGTCGTGTTGATTCGACTCACTCGCTTCCGCAGCATGCTCTGCTGGGGCGAAACCTAATCACGGTTTTTCAAGGTGTCAACACTTTAGCGAAACTTTTTTCCAGGGCGGGCGTCGCGCCACTCGGTCGTCCGCCACGCCCGCGGTCGCCACCCGCACCGGCACCGAAGGCGGCGCGCGCGCCCATGCCGGACGCGCTTGTAAAAAAACATCGGGAAAACGCGCATTTTTTTTTCGTGCGCGATGCGAACGGATCGACGGAGCGATGCTTCGGGTTGCTGATGCGCGACCTTCGAGGGCGTCCTTGCGGGTTGAATGGCGGGTAAAAAAAACTTTCGCAGGGGGTGCCGGATTTCGCGTCGCACAAGCCCGAATGCGTCGATTTGCGCAAGAATTTTTCGCCGCCGAAGGCATCGCCGGCAGCCCGTCGCGGCATGTCGACGCACCGAAGCGACGCGACAGGCGACACATCGGCACGGTGCGGCGAGACCTTCGACGCCCCGCGCGAAGCACGACGCCGTCACTCGCCTCCGCACGGACGGTCGCGATCGCCAACCCGCTTCCAACGCCACTTGATGTCGGCGTCGCGCGTGGCCGGCACGACCCGGTGCACGTCAATCATCTGACGCACCTGCGCCGACAGCGGCGCCGCTGCCGACGAACGGCGTGCCATGCACCCGGCAGGCCGTCGCGGTGCCGGAAACGAAACGGGGAGCCAGGGAATGGCGGATCGTCGGATCCACCACTCCCGGCTCCCCGGGATATCCGGAAGGAAGACCGGCTTAGTGGTCTTCGTCTTCCAGCAGCTCGGCGTAGTCGTCCGGCGACAGCAGCTCGTTGAGCTGGTCGGGCTCCTCGGCTTCGATCACGAAGATCCAGCCTTCGCCGTAGGCGTCCTCGTTGATGGTCTCGGGCTTGTCGCTGAGGGCGGTGTTCACCTCGACGACCTTGCCGGTGACCGGGCTGTACACGTCCGACGCCGCCTTCACCGACTCGACGACGGCGCTGGCGTTGCCGGCTTCGATGCGGTCGCCGACGTTCGGCAGCTCGACATAGACCAGGTCGCCCAGCAGGCCCTGCGCGTGGTCGGAAATGCCGACGGTGATGCGGCCACCACCCTCGACGCGCGCCCATTCATGGGACTTCAGGAATTTAAGATCGCCAGGAATCTCACTCATGGGGCTACTCCGGATTCGAACGGTGGGTCGGGACAGGAACGATAGTTTAGCGGAGTAAGCAGGCGGTGAAGGAAGCACCGCCCGTCAGGCAGGCAGGAAGGCCGCACGTCCGCTGCGCAGCGCGTCGTCCAGCTGCGCGATGCGGTCCTGGCCCCAGAAGGCTTCGCCCTGGCTCACATAGCCAGGCACGCCGGGCAGGTCTGCCGCCATCGCGGCTTCGGTATTGGCCTGGTAGTCGGCATGGACGCGGTCCGTGCCGGCGGACGCGAGCATCTTCGCGGCGTCATGGCCTTGCGCGGCCAGGCATGCCGCCACCACCTGCGGGTCGGCGATGTCGGCGTCTTCCACCCACAGCGCGCGGAATACCGACAGCATGTATCCGGCAGGATCCCGGTCCGCATGCAGCAGCGCGATGACGGCGCGGTCGGCCAGCGATGCATCCACCGGGAAGAAGCGCGGGTGCAGGTTCAGCGGCAGGCCGCGCGCCTCGCGCCAGCGCTGCAGTTCGAGCAGGCGATAGCGCTGGCGCGAGGCGGGGCGCTGCCCCAGCGGCACGCCCCCGGCGGCGGCGAACACCTCCAGCATGCGCACGGGACGGTAACGCACCGTCACCCCATGCCGGTGCGCGACCTCCAGGAACGCCGCGTGCCCGAGATAGGCATACGGCGACACCAGCGAGAAAAAGTAGTCGACCGTGCCGGCCATGCCGCCACTCAGTCCAGCACGCCGGGCTGCGGCTGGCCTTCGCGCACGAACGGGAACTTGACCACCCGCACCGGCACTTCCTTGCCCCGGATGTCCACGCGCACGCCGCCGTCCGCACCCAGTGCGATATCACCGGCCGGTACCCGGGCGAAAGCGATGGCCTTGCCCAGCGTGGGCGAGAACGTACCGGACAGGATCTCACCGTCGCCATGCGCGGTCAGCACTTTCTGGCCGTGACGCAACACGCCCTTCTCGTCCATCACCAGACCGATCAGCTGGCGCGGCACGCCATCGGCCTTCTGCTGTTCCAGCGCGCCGCGGCCGATGAAGTCGCGGCCTTCGTCCAGCACCACAGTCCAGGCCAGTGCCGCCTCGTACGGCGATACGGTCTCGTCCATGTCCTGGCCGTAGAGGTTCATGCCGGCTTCCAGGCGCAACGTGTCGCGCGCGCCCAGGCCGGCCGGCTTGACGCCCGCCTCGAGCAGCGCATTCCAGAAGGCGACCGCTTCGTTTTCCGGCAGCACGATCTCGTAGCCGTCTTCGCCGGTGTAACCGGTGCGCGCGACGAACAGCGGAATGCCGGTGGCGGTCTGCGCGTCCATCGCGGCGAAGCGGGCCAGCCGGGCGGCACCGGCGCGGTCGGCCTCGCGCAGCAGCCCCTGCACGCGCTCGCGCGCAGTCGGGCCCTGCACGGCGATCATCGCGAACTCGGGGCGCTCGCTGACCTGCACGTCGAAGGCGGCGGCCTGGGCGGTGATCCATGCCAGGTCCTTGTCGCGGGTGGCGGCGTTGACCACCAGGCGGAAAAAGTCCTCGGCCATGAAGTACACGATCAGGTCGTCGATCACGCCACCGTTCCGGTCGAGCATGGTGGTGTACAGCGCCTTGCCGGCCTTCTGCAGCTTGTCCACGGAGTTGGCGACCAGGTGGCGCAGGAATTCGCGCGTACGCGCGCCGCGCAGGTCCACCACGGTCATGTGGCTGACGTCGAACATGCCGGCGTCGCGGCGGACCAGGTGGTGTTCCTCGATCTGCGACCCGTAGTGGATGGGCATGTCCCAGCCGCCGAAATCGACCATCTTGGCGCCGAGCGCGCGATGGGTATCGTTGAGGATGGTCTTCTGGGTCATGTCGGCGTCCGGGACAAAGAAGCGCATTATCCCAGAAGCCCACCGCGCGCGTGGACCGCCGGCTACAAGCCGTCGTAGGCCTCGTTGATGCAGTCGACGGCCCGGGTATCGAGCACGGTGAAGCGTCCGGCAGGCAGTTCCAGGAGCCCGGCCCAGGCGACATCGTCCAACCATGTCTGCATGCCGTGCTGGCGCACGATCGCGGCGACGCGGGCGTCATTCCGGCCCTGCAGGCGGCACGTACCGAACTGCAGGTAATAGCCTGGCGCCACCCGCGGATAGGGCACCGCATCGGTGACCTGCCACAGCGCGCGTGGACCATCGCGGCCCGCCATCTTTCCGGCGATCACGTAACGCGGCTCGGGCGCCGCGCCATCGGCGAGGGGGGTCGACGCCAGCAGGGTGATGGCGTAGTCGCAGACATGTGCGGGATCGACGGAGTCGGAGACGCAGCTCCCGCCGATGTCCTGCAATCCCTCCGGGTAGGGGGGCACCACCTGCCCCACCAGCTCCGGCGGGGGCGGCGGCGAAGAAACGAGCAGCGATGCCAGCCAACCGAACATCGCCGCGTGCATGGCTCAGGCCTCCTGGACCTTCAGCGTCATCCCGTCCACGGCCACCACACGCACCCGCGTGCCGACCGGCAGGTCGGGGCCGTCCACTACCCAGAACGCATCGTCGATCTTGACCCGGCCGCGTCCCCCGACGATGGCCTGGTCCAGCGTGGCGACCTTGCCCACCAGCTGTTCGGCACGGCGGTTGAGCAAGGGCTTGTCGCTTTCGCGCGCCTTGCCGCGGAACCAGGTGCGGTAGATCTGGATGGAGATGAAGCTGAGCACGACGAAGGCCGCCACCTGCGCCAGCAGGGGAATGCCATCCACCAGCAGCACGCCCAGGAACACCACCGCCGCCGCGAAGCCCATCCACAGCATGAAAGCGCCCGGCGCCATCGTTTCCGCCGCGAACAGCAGCAGTGCCACGGCCGCCCAACCCGCCACGTCCCAGCGCATGGCTCAGCCCCCCGCCCGCGGCGGCACGCGCGGCGGCGCGGCCTGCTGCTTGGTCAGCGCCTCTTTCGCCAGCTCGGCGATGCCGGCGATGGAGCCGATGATGCCGCTGCTCTCCATCGGCATCAGCACGAACTTCTGGTTGGGCGCCGTGGCCAGTTCCTTGAAGGCTTCCACGTACTTCTGGGCGATGAAGTAGTTGATCGCCTGCACGTCGCCCTGGGCGATCGCGTCGCTGACCATCCGGGTGGCCTTGGCTTCCGCCTCGGCCAGGCGCTCGCGCGCCTCGGCATCGCGGAACGCGGCCTCCTTGCGACCTTCGGCTTCCAGCACCGCCGCCTGCTTCTCGCCTTCCGCACGCAGGATCTCGGACTGGCGGGAACCTTCCGCCTCCAGGATCTGGGCGCGCTTCTCGCGCTCGGCCTTCATCTGCCGGGCCATGGCGTCCACCAGGTCGCGCGGCGGCTGGATGTCGCGGATCTCGATGCGGTTGACCTTGATGCCCCACGGATTGGTGGCCTGGTCGACCACATTGAGCAGCTGGGCGTTGATGGTTTCGCGCTGGCTGAGCGACTCGTCCAGGTCCATCGAACCGATCACCGTGCGGATGTTGGTTTGCACCAGCGCGATGGTGGCCTGCTCCAGGTTGGAGACCTCATAGGCCGCCTTGGCCGCGTCCAGCACCTGGAAGAACACCACGCCGTCCACCTTCACCACCGCGTTGTCCTTGGTGATGACGTCCTGGCTGGGCACGTCCAGCACCTGTTCCATCACGTTGATCTTGCGGCCGATGCCATAGACGATCGGGAACAGGAAGTGCAGGCCCGGGTCCAGCGTGTGCGTGTACTTGCCGAAGCGCTCGACCGTCCATTCAAACCCCTGCGGCACCATCCGCACCGTCTTGAACAGGATGATGATGCCGGCGACCAGCAGGACGATCGCCACGAAGCTTGTCTCGAACATCGTTGTTCCCCCTCGTTTCCCTGGATACGGGTCGAGTATAGACCCCGTCGACGGCGGCCCGCCGACGATGGACGGCGGAAGGGCGGGAGGAACTTTCCGGCCGCTGCGACGGTATTGCCCGCTGCGGCATCCCTGTTTCCTGACAACCCACCGAAACCGCCCGCTTGCCCAGGTCTTCATTCGCCATCGATGTGCCGGAAAGCCTGGTCGCCCGCGCCCGTGCAGGCGGGCAGGACGCGTTCGAGCAGCTGTACCGGCGGTTCGAGCGCCCGGTGTTCACCCTGGCATTGCGCATCTGTGGCGATCGCGAGGCCGCCAGCGAGGTACTGCAGGACACCATGCTCAAACTCTTCCACCACCTGCCGGATTTCCGCGGTGACAGCCCGTTCTGGGGCTGGCTGCGGCAGATCGCCGTCAACGAGGCGCTGCTGCGGCTGCGCCGGCAGAAACGGCTGGTGGCCGAGATCACCATGGACGAGGAAGACCTGCCCGAAGACCACGGCCTGCCGCCCCCGGCGGCGGCCGATGCCGCGCTGCTGCAGCGCGCGCTCGAGTCGCTGCCGGCGATGACCCGCAGCGTGCTGTGGCTGTACCACGCCGAGGGCTATACGCACGATGAGATCGCCACGCTGATGCAGCGCACGCCCAGCTTTTCAAAGTCTCAGTTGTCGCGCGGCACCCGCCGCCTTCGCGCCCTGCTGCAGATCGAGGAACCCGCCCATGCCTGATTCCCGCGCACCGCGTCCGGCGCCGCGCGACTGGGGCGACGCGCTCGCCGCGCTTCCCCTGGAAACGCCCCCTTCGGATGGCTGGTCGACGCTGGCCAGCCGCCTGCCGCCCACCGGGACCGTACCGGCTTCCCGTCAGCACCCGTTGCGGCGCGTGGCGATGGTGGCCGCGCTGATGGTGGTCGTGCTGCTGCCCGCCTGGCAGTTCACGCGGCCAGCACCGAGTGCCACGCCGGGTGTCGTCGAACGCCAGGCCAGTGCGCGCCCGGCGGCGGTTCCGACACCTATATATGGAGAAGCCCTTCCGCAGGTTCTGCCATCGGAGGAAATGCCGCGCCCGGCAGCAGAGACGGTGGCTGCCATCGATGGCGACATCGGCGCGGCCCCCCCGCGCGATCGCGACCGCGCCGCGGCAGGCCACACGCCTGTCGTTGCCGCCACACGCCGTGCCGAACCCTCACGGCCGGATCGCCTCGACGCGCTGTATGCCGAATCCGCGCAGCTCGAGGCCGTGCTGGCGCAGCTGCCGGAATCGCAGGTGGCCAACGCGGCCACCGAAGCACTGTCGGCCGGACTGCAGGATCGCGTGGCCAGCATCGACGCCGCCCTCTCGCAGCCCGTCGTGCCCCCCGACACCCAGGCCGACCTCTGGCAGCAACGCGTGGACACGCTGCGCCAGCTGACCGGCGTGGCCACCACGCAGCGCTGGCAGGTCGCGCGCGGCGAGCTGCCGCACACCGATCCGTCCATCTATTGATCCGCCACACGCATCACGCCACGAGGCCCGCATGAAACCGACCCTGTTCACCGCCACCCTGCTTTCCTTCGCACTGATGTGTCCGTTCGCCGGCCTCGCCCAACAGGACGACACGGCTGCAAAGCAGAAGGAACTGGACGCCGCCCGCGCCGACCTGCAGCGCGCGGCCAAACGCGTCGCCGATCTGTCCCGGCAATCCGGCGCGCTGCCGGCGGCGATCCATATCGATCGCGTGGCCACTTCCAAACCCCGTCTGGGCGTGCTGCTGGCCGGCGATGACGAAGCCGGTGTACGCATCACCGGGGTCACGCCCGACAGCGGCGCGGCCAAGGCCGGCCTGAAACCGGGCGACAGGGTGCTGAAGATCGCCGGCAAACCCGTCACGGGCAAGGATGCGGAGGAAAGGCTGGCGCATGCGCGTCTTGCGCTCGCCGATCTCGCGCCGGACACGCCGGTCACGCTGGACTATCAGCGCGACGGCCGCACGCAATCCGTGCAGGTCACGCCCACGCGGGTCAGCCCGCGCATCGCGTTCGCCACCCGCGCCGCGGGCGCGCCCTTCGCCACCGCAGATGGCGTGGGCATGCCTTGGCTGGAAGGCGTTCCGCTGCCGCTGGACGAGCTGCGCATGGGCATCGCCCCGGAAGTGCAGCGCGAACTTCGTCGCCTGGGCAAGCTGGAGGACTGCAAGGGCGACGACTGCCAGCTGCCGCTGCTGGCGGAAGCGTTCCGCTGGAGCAGCCTCAATCTCGCGGCCGTGGATGCGTCGCTGGGCCGCTACTTCGGCACCGATGCCGGGGTACTGGTGTTGTCCCGCGGGGATGAGCTTGCCGAACTGCAGGCCGGCGACGTGATCCGCAAGGTCGAAGGCAAGGCCGTGGCCTCACCGCGCGACGTGATGGATGCGCTGCGCGGCAAACCCGAGGACGCCAGGGTGGCCATCGAATACCTCCGCGACCGCCAGCCGCGTACCGCGACCATCACCGTGCCCAAGTCCATGCCGCTGCGCCTGCCCATGGCGCCCCGCATCGCGCTGCACCAGCACCCGCTGCCGCACGGCGCCGCGCTGCCGCAGGTCATCGGGAAACGGCGCATGGTCATCGTCGACCAGGACGGCAACGTGAAGACCTTCGAAGACAGCGACACGCCACCTTCCGCGCCCGCTGCCGTGCCCCTTTGAGTCATTACAAGAAACCTGCTCCCGTGAATCCCCTGCCCCCGCCCAGTGCGGGGGCTTTTTTCTTCACGTTGCCGGCATTGAAGACGGACCGGCACGTCTCTGTGCCGGTTGAAACCGGCCTACTTCGCCGCGCGTGCCATCGCATTTCCTTCCGCGGGCGCCTTCTCGACCCATTGCGCGAACACCTTCGCGATCTCCGCATCGCTGACCGGCTTGCCTGACTGCACGTCGCCGGCCTGGGTGAACAACGGAATGATCATCGCCATGCCATCGACCTTGGTCTTCAGCCGTACGCCAGGCGCATTGGCCAGGAAGCCGTCCCAGTGCGCGCGCACCCTGGCCCAGTAGCCGGCGGTGGCCTGCCAGTAGTCGCGTGCCGGCGTGAAGTCGACGTCGGTGGTCTTCCGGTAATCGTTGAAGCCGAACTCGCGCGCCAGCTCCACCTGCGTGCCGTCGGGCTTGCGCAGCACCTTGGTATTGAACTGTTCGTGCGTCCAGCCGTTGGGTGTCAGCGTGTGCCGATTGACCACCGCCAGCGCGTTGTAGTCGCTGCGTTGGGTGTATTCGCGGCGCGGCAGCGGTCGCCAGCTGACGTCGCTGGTCCAGGTGGCCACGCCGTTGGCGTAGTCCCAGCGGCCCGTACCGCAGTAGCGCGGGGCGTCGCTGACTTCGTAGACGCACTGGGTCCAGGCGCCCGCATTGAGCGCGCTGTCGACAACCCGCACCTGCCACGTCTGCTCGGCGCTGAATTCGAACCGCGTCGGCGCCTGGTAGACCCAGTCCTGCCGCCAGTGCTTGGTCACGTGACCGCTCCTGGCGTCCACCAGAATGTGCTGCAGCGAGATCCGTGTCGGCGTGTCCTCCACGACGATGACGGTCTCATCGCCGCCACTGCGCATGGCAGCCTGGCGTTCATAGCCCGGCTGCAGCAGCACGGTTTCGTCAAACGCGAAGTCGACGGCATAGTCGCCCTGCATCGCCAGGATCGACTGGCGGTCACGGGCGGGGTCGGACGTCGCTGCGGCCTGGGAGGAAAGACACATCGCGGTGGTGGCAAGCAGAGCGGCTACCGGTTTCTTCATGATTGTTCTCTTTGTTTGAATCTGACCCGCGGGATCACGTCGCCGTCCCCCGCACCTTTTCCATCCCCGCGCGGCTCCGTCGGGAAAACCGATGCCGCGCAACAACAGTCATCGATCGTGGCGTCCGCTTCGGCGCCCTCGGCGAGCGCGATCCTGCGCGCCGTGGCCACGCCCAAGGGCGAAACCGTCGCCAGGCTGGCGGCCAGCCCGGGCATGGCATGCACCCGCGGCGCAGCGTCCTGCGCCACCGCATGCAGGCGCAGCGCGCAGGCACGCCACTGTCCGTTCGACAGCCTGCCTGCCAGACGGCGCCACAGGCGTTCGCCGAGACTTTCGCCCGTGTTCTCGCTGCGTGCGGGAAGCGCGTCGACCAGACGGTCCCAGGCCACAAAATCGCTGTCCGGCAGCAGGTGCAGACGCCAGCAGCAGCGATCCGCGGCATCGAAGAACAGCAGGCCCTCGTTCAAGCCATCGCTGTCCAGGCCGGCGCAGGCTTCCGCGCGTACCGCCTGGTGCCAGCCGGCCAGCTCGCTGCCGTGTTGCGTGCGATAGAGACAGAGCACAGTGCCCAGGGCCGCCAGTTGCCGGGACGTGGGCAACCGGCCCGCCGGATGCTGGCGCACATTGCCCGGATGTCCCAGCGCGCCGGCCCTCATGCCTACCAACTCACCGAGAGACTGGCCGACAGCGAGCGGCCCGGCGCCGTGTAGCGGTCCAGCGTGGTGCTGGTATCGGCGACCAGCGGCACGTCGCCGGCATCGGAGTACTTGCGGTCCGCCAGGTTGAACACGCCCACGTTGAACCTGGCACCCGGTGCGAAATTCCAGTGGGCGTACAGGTCGAGCACGCCGTATCCGGCCTGCTGGTAGTAGGACGGATCGGACACGCGGTCCTTGCGGTCCACGAACCGGCCCGCCAGTTCGGCACCCCACGTCTCCTGGTCGTATGCCAGCCCCAGCGTTGCCGTCAGCGGATCCACGCTGTCCAGCGGTGTGCCATCGGTGCGGTCCTCGCCACGCGACCACGCGGCCGCGCCCCGCAGCGACCATCCTTCCCACGCCTCGGACAGCGCACCGAAATCCATGCCGGCCTTGGCTTCCACGCCATGGATCTCGGCCTCGGCGATGTTCTGCGACTGGTAGACCATCAGGCCTTCGGCATTGAAGCCGATGAAGCGCATGGATTCGATGAAGTCGTCATAGCGGTTGTAGTACCCGGACAGGCTTGCGTAGACCGCCTCGCCGGAGAAACGCACGCCCAGCTCCAGGCCGTCGCTGGTTTCCGGCTTCAGATCCGGATTGGCAATGGCGGTGTAACCGAACTGCACATTGGTGAAGCCGATGTTGACGTCGTTGTAGGGCGGCGAGCGGAAGCCGTGCGCATAACCGCCGAACAGCGACCAGTCCGATGCGAAGTGCCACACCATGCCCAGCTTGGGCGACACGCTGGTTTCGGTGATGTCCACCACCGCCACGCCCGGATTGTCGCCGGCGAAGATCGGGTCCAGCTCGGGCTGCAGACGGTAGTGGTCGATGCGGATTCCCGGTACCAGGCGGAAGGCGCCATCGACGAAGCTGATCTCGTCCTGCAGATAGAGCGCCGCATTGGTGGTCTCGCTGACCGGAAAGTCGCGTACCGGGAACACATCGGGCGACATCACCGGCGTGCTGACGCCGGTCAGCGGAAACGTACGCAGGCCATCGCGTTTCTGGCGCGTCTCGGTCTGCGACACATCCAGACCATAGGCCAGGTCATGGCGCACGCCTTCGCCGAAGTGCTTGCGGAAGTTGGCCTGCAGGCCATAAGTACGCTGGTCGAAATTGAACTCGCGCTCGCGGATGTCGCGCAGCGTCGGTGCCGGCAGGGTCCGGTCCTCGCGCGTGTACTGGGTGGTTTCGCTGTCCTGGCGATAGACCTGCCAGTCGAGGCTGTCGGCGAACGCGGTGACCAGCTGGTCCCATTCGTGGGTGAACGCCACGCGCGCGCGCGTCTGGCGATCGCGCGCGATGACCGACACGTTCGTCGCCCGGGTCAGCGACTGGAACCCCTGCTGGGTCAGCAGGTCGGTATCGGCGCTGTCCTCGTTGCCTTCCACGGTCAGTCTGAAGCGCTGGTTCCCGCTGGGCGCGAACACCAGTTTCGTCAGCAGGCTGCGGCCGTCGCGCGCCTGCGGATTGGGTTGCGTGCGCGTCGCGCCGGTGCCGCCGACGGTACCCTGGTTTTCGGTTTCCTGGCCCTGGCGGTGGCTGACGGCCACCAGCCCGCTCCAGCGCTCGCCGCCGAAGGCCGCCGTCGCCCCGCCAAACAGCCCATTCCAGCTGCTGTCATAGCCGAGCTTGAATCCGAAGTACGCCTCCCTGCCGTCCTGCAGATAGTCGGACGGATCCCGGGTGATGAACGAGACCACGCCCCCCAGTGCGTCCGAGCCGTACAGCGAACTGGATGGACCCCGGACGATCTCCACCTGCTTCAGTGTGTCCAGATCGACGAAGTCGCGGTTGGCATTGGAGAAGCTGCCGATCGAGAACGCATCGGAGACGGGAATGCCATCGGTCTGGATGCGCACGCGGTTGCCGTCCAGCCCGCGGATGCGAAAACCGCCCAGCCCGAAACGGCCGAAGCTGGAAGTCACCGACACGCCGGGTTCGTAGCGCACCAGATCCTTGATGTCGCGGACCAGGTGGTCGTCCAGCTGCTGGCGGTCGATGACGCTGACCGTGTTCGGTACATCGCCGATGGCGCGTTCGCTGCGCGTGGCCGTGACCTGGATGCGTTCGAATTCGTGCGTGGCCGCGTCGGTGGAAGAAGAGGAGGCGCCGGACGTATCGGCAGCGGTTCCGGCATGGGCGAGGCTGGCGAATGCCAGCCACAGAGCAGTGCTCAGCAGCGTGGGGCGCATCATGGGCGTGCAGCGTTCCTAAGGGTAAGAAAAGACCCGGAAGGCTGGCGGCCGGTGTTCCGATGGCTGGCGCCCAGGTGGAGAGATCAGGTTGTGATGGAACACGGCGCCGGGCGGTGGGCATTCGCCCATCGCGGCGCCGGCCGTGCGGACTACTTGGTGAGGATCAGCTTGTCGTTGCTGGTGTGGCGCAGGCGGTAGACGGTGTCGCCGTGCCGGATCAGGATCTCGCGACGCCCTTTCAGCAGCAGTTCGCTGTCCAGCGATTCTTCTGCGACGGGCGCCAGGGTCGGGGGACCCATTCGCTCACGCAACAGCGAGGCATCCACGTTCGGCAGGGGGGTGACGTTGGTGATCATCGGGTAGCTCCGTGGTGGAACGGACTCAGATGATAATGATTCTTATTTGCGAGTCAACAGGCTCGCGGGGATCGCCGATGCGCGGTGCGATCAGTCCGCGGCGGCCGTCAGCCGCGCCCACACGGCCTCGTCGTAGCGCTCCAGCAGATCAAGCGCGCCAAGATTCTCCCGCAACTGTCCGGGCCGGCTGGCCCCCAGGATGACGCTGGACACGTGCGGATTGCGCAGGCACCAGGCGATCGCCAGCGGCGCCGGCTTTTCGCCCAGTTCCGCCGCCAAGCGGGTGAACCGGCGCACCCGCTCGCGGCGATCACTGTCGGGGTCACCAAATGCCAGGTCGCGCAGCCAGCCGTGTCTGGCCTGCCCCAGACGCGAATCGGCCGGCACGGCCGTGTCGTATTTGCCGGTCAACAAGCCCGACGCCAGCGGCGACCAGGTCGTCGTACCGAGGCCGAGCTCGGCGTACAGCGGCGCGTACTCCAGTTCGACGCGCTGGCGATGCAGCAGGTTGTACTGCGGCTGCTCCATCGTCGGCCCCTGCAAATGGTGCCGGCGTGCGACATCGGCCGCTTCGCGGATGCGCGCCGCGGGCCACTCCGAAGTACCCCAGTAGAGCACCTTGCCCTGGCGCACCAGCGCATCCATCGCGCGCACCGTTTCTTCCACCGGCGTCTCCGGGTCGGGGCGATGGCAATAGAACAGATCCAGATAGTCCACGCGCAGGCGTTGCAATGCGGCATGGCAGGCGTCCGTCACGTGCTTGCGCGAGAGGCCACGCTGGGTGGGCCGTGGATCATCGGCAGCACCGAAATAGACCTTGCTCGAGACGCAGTAACCGTCGCGCGGCAGACGCAGGTCGCGCAGCGCATCGCCCATCACCTGCTCGGCAACGCCATGGCCATAGACCTCAGCGTTGTCGAAGAAATTGACGCCGTGTTCCCATGCCAGCGCCAGCAATCCGCGCGCCTCGCTGCGCCCGACCTGCTGGCCGAAGTTCAGCCAGGCACCGAAGGACAGCGCGGAGAGCGGGAGACCGGAACGGCCCAGGCGACGGTAGTGCATGGTCCACCCCTGCGGCGGGATGCCCCATCCTATCGCGTCCCGGCACGGGTCCCGGCCAAATGAGAACCGCTCCGCCCCGGGGATCCCGCGCCGGCTACAATGCGCGCACTTTCCTCCTCCGGGGAGTAGCCCACCCGCGGCAAGCGGGTTCCGCGCGTCAACACACTTGGTCGCAGACCATGGTGCGCGGGGCGAAGCCTCTGGCTTCCGCCGGGCAAGACCGAAGGCAGGCGTCGTGCTTACCCGGGCCGGGCAGCGCGTCGTTTGCCTTCGCGCTCGACGCGAATGCCTGGCCCCGGAGTTGTTGATGCTGTCCCTGCACGCCCTGCTGGTTTCCACCGGCACCGTCACCCTGGCCGAAATCGGCGACAAGACCCAACTGCTTGCCCTGCTGCTGGCGGCCCGCTACCGCAAACCCTGGCCGATCGCGCTGGGCATCCTGGCCGCCACGCTGGTGAACCATGCGATCTCGGCCTGGCTGGGCGCGGAACTCACCGAGTGGCTGTCACCCGAGGTGCTGCGCTGGGGGGTGGCCGCCAGTTTCCTGGCCGTGGCGCTGTGGACGCTCAAACCCGACACGCTGGAGGACGAAGCCGACAACCTGCCCGCCCACGGTGCGTTCCTGGCCACCACGGTGGCGTTCTTCCTGGCCGAGATCGGCGACAAGACCCAGGTCGCCACCGTCCTCCTGGCGACCCGGTACGAGCCGCTGTGGCAGGTCATCGCCGGCACCACGGTCGGCATGCTGCTGGCCAACCTGCCGGTGGTCTGGCTGGGGCATCGCTTTGCCGACAGGCTTCCGCTGACGCTGGCCCGCACGTTGGCGGCGGTGGTGTTCCTGGCGCTGGCCGGCTGGGTGGCCTGGTGGGGCGTCGGCTGAACGACGGCGGCCGGGGCCCGGCTGCTAGACTGCGCGATCAGAAGAACGACGACGGTTGGGGGATTGCATGGTGGAAGTCCTGGGGCGGATCGGCTTCGGCCTGTTCGGCCTGGCGGTGCTGATCGGCATCGTCTGGCTGTTTTCCAACAACCGGAAGGCCATCGACTGGAAGCTGGTCGCCACCGGCATCACCCTGCAGATCGGCTTTGCCGCCCTGGTGCTGCTGGTGCCGGGCGGGCGCGAGGTCTTCGACTGGCTGGGCCATGGCTTCGTGAAGATCCTGGAGTTCGTGAAGGCGGGCTCCAGCTTCATCTTCGGCAGCCTGATGGATACGGAGAAGTTCGGTTTCATCTTCGCGTTCCAGGTGCTGCCCACCATCATCTTCTTCGCCGCGCTGATGGGCGTGATGTACCACCTGGGCGTGATGCAGCTCATCGTGCGCATCATGGCCTTGGCCATCACCAAGGTGATGAAGGTCTCCGGCGCGGAAACCACCAGCGTCTGCGCCAGCGTCTTCATCGGCCAGACCGAGGCGCCCCTGACGGTGCGCCCTTACATCCCGCGCATGACCGAATCGGAACTGATCACCATGATGATCGGCGGCATGGCCCACATCGCCGGCGGCGTGCTGGCCGCCTACGTGGGCATGCTCGGCGGCGGCGACCCCGAACAGCAGGCGTTCTATGCCAAGCATCTGCTGGCCGCCAGCATCATGGCCGCACCCGCCACGCTGGTGGTGGCCAAGCTGCTGATCCCTGAAACCGGCACGCCGCTGACCCGTGGCACCGTGAAGATGGAAGTGGAGAAGACCTCCAGCAACATCATCGATGCCGCCGCTGCCGGTGCGGGCGATGGCCTGAAGCTGGCGCTGAACATCGGCGCGATGCTGCTGGCTTTCATCGCCCTGATCGCGCTGATCAATGCGCCGCTGACCTGGGTCGGCGAGGTCACCGGCTTGTCCGCGATGATCGGCAAGCCGACCGACCTGGCCACGATCTTCGGTTACGTGCTGGCGCCCATCGCCTGGGTGATCGGCGTGCCGTGGCAGGACGCCAACACGGTCGGCTCGCTGATCGGCCAGAAGGTGGTGATCAACGAATTCGTCGCCTACCTGCAACTGGCGGGCATCGTGAACGGGCAGACGCCTGGCGTGACGCTCAGCGACGAAGGGCGGCTGATCGCCACCTACGCACTGTGCGGTTTCGCCAACTTCAGCTCGATCGCCATCCAGATCGGCGGCATCGGCGGCCTGGCGCCGGAACGGCGTTCGGACCTGGCGCGTTTCGGCCTGCGCGCCGTGCTGGGCGGCACCATCGCCACGCTGATGACGGCGACGATCGCCGGCGTGCTGTCCCACTTCGGCTGACAGCAGGCCGGCGTTCGCGCCGGCCGCTTCGCTCCCGCCGACTGCGTTACAACCCCTGATGGCGGAGTCTCCGCCAGCCGGTCTCCAGGTATTCCTCGATGAACAGCACCTCCTCACCCACCACCGGCCGCGTCACCGTCGTCGGCTCCTTCAACGTCGACCACGTCTGGCGCTGCGACGCGCTGCCCAATGCCGGCGCGACCATCGCCGGGCGCTATGCCAGCGGCCCGGGCGGAAAAGGATTCAACCAGGCCATGGCGGCCGCGCGCGCCGGTGCCTCCACCACGTTCATCTGCGCCCTGGGCGACGATGCCGGCGGCGCGCTGGCCCGTGAACTGGCCGCCGCCGACGGCCTGGACCTGCGCGCGCAGGCCTGCGAAGAGGCCACCGGCACGGCCGGCATCTACGTGGACGGGCACGGCCGCAACATGATCGTCATCGGTCCGGGCGCCAACGCGGTGCTGGATACCGCTTTCGTGGCGCAGCAGGACGCGGCACTGGCAGGTTCCGCCGTGGTGCTCGTGCAACTGGAGTCGCCGGTCGAAACGGTGTTGTCCACCCTGCAGGCCGCACGCCGCCACGGCGCGACCACGCTGCTGAATCCAGCCCCGGCCAATGCCGCCACCTCGACCGACCTGCTCTCGCAGGCGGACATCGTCACGCCCAACGAAACCGAATTCGCCGCCTTGCTCGCCCGCCACCTGGGTGAACGCATCAGCGCCGACGATGTCGCCACGCTGGACGGCGTTACCCTGCACCAGCACTGCCGCCTGCTGCTGCCGCACGGCACCGTTGTGGTGACCCTGGGCGCCACCGGCGTATACGTTTCGCATCCGGACGAGCAGCTGCGCGGCGATGCGCGCGCGCATTACCGGGTCGCGGCCGAGAACGTCAACGCCATCGACACCACCGGTGCCGGTGATGCCTTCAATGGCGCTCTGGCGGCGTCGCTGGCGGCGGCAGGCGGGCCGCCGGTGTTCGCTGACCATGTGCGCTTCGCCAACCGCTATGCCGCCCTTTCCACCGAAAGGAACGGAGCGGCGCTGGCCATGCCGCTGCTTGGCGAGATGCAGGCGCGCTTCGACACCGTGACCGGCTGAACAAGGCATCCGGGCGAGGGTGGCTTCCGAGTGGTGGCCTGCGGCCCCCCTGGCTACTGATAACCATTCTCATTTAGAATGATCGGGTCCGACACGCCCCGATCCTTCCGCATGACCTCTCCGTTCCGCCTGAGCCTGCTTTCGCTCGCCCTCTCTCCCGTCCTGAGCCCCCTCGCCGCTGCGCAGTCGAACGATGCCGTCCAGTTCGACCGCGTGAGCGTATCGGCCAGCACCAGCCGCACTCCGGATTCCGCCGCGGCACTGCCGAACACCATCACCATCATCGATCGCCAGCAGTTGGATCAGCAGTTGGCGCTGACGCAGGACCTGTCCCAGGTCCTGGCCAACCTGATTCCCGCCTTCACGCCTTCCCGCCAGAAGCTGACCAACGCCGGTGAGAACCTGCGCGGCCGCAAGCCGTTGTATCTGGTCGACGGCGTACCGCAGTCGACCCCATTGCGCGAAGGCGGTCGCGACGGCCACACCATCGATCCGGCGATGATCGAGCGCATCGAGGTGATCCACGGCGCCAATGCGCTGCAGGGCCTGGGCGCCTCGGGCGGCATCATCAACATCATCACCAAGCGCGCGCCGCGTAAAGACGGAGAAACCTTCCAGGACGTCGGCATCAGTGGAAGTGTTGCGGTCCCCCGCGAGGACGACAGTGCGGGCTACAAGGCGTCCTACGTCTTCGGCATGCGCCGCGGTGACGTCGACTTCGTCGGCGGTGCGTCCGTTGCCAGCGAGGGGCTCTACTACGACGGTGACGGCCGGGCCATCGCCGTCAATGACGTCCAGGGCGACCTGATGGATGCGCGCAGCCACAACCTGTTCGCCAAGGTCGGCTGGAATTTCGGCGACCAGCGCCGGCTACAGGTCAGCGCCAACCACTACGAACTGCAGGGCGACAACGATTACCGCACCGTGCCGGGCAACATCGCCACCGGCCAGTTGGCCACGTCCGCGCCCGGTGGCAGCGAAGGCGAAGGCGCCCGCAATCGCTCGACGTCGGTGGTGATGGATTACACCGATCACGACCTGGCCGGCGGCTTCCTGCAGACGCAGCTGTACTGGGTGGATTTCAAGGCCCTCTACGGCGGCAGCTACTGGGGCGATTTCTGGGGCGACGGGCGCGACCCGGACTGGTACGACCAGTCGCAGAACGCATCCGAGAAACTGGGCGGCAAGTTCAGCTGGTCGCGCGGCGACCTGTTCGGTCTGAACCTGCGCGCCACCTTCGGGCTCGACCTTGCCCGCGACAGCACCTACCAGGAACTGGTCTACGCACAGATCGACTGGGTGCCGGAAACGACCTACGAATCGGTCTCGCCCTTCGTGCAGGCGGAATGGCGGTTCGCCGATGCCTGGCTGTTGACGGGCGGCCTTCGCCATGAGCGCGGCGAACTGCAGGTCGACGACTACCTGACCATCCCCGACCAACGCAGCGTGCCCGCCGGCGTGAAGGGGACGCGCTACCTGGTCACCGGTGGCACCAAAAAAACCACCGAGACGCTGCCGAACCTGGGCCTGGTGTGGGAAGCCACCGACGCGCTGAAGCTCTACGCGTCCTATGCGGAAGGCTACACCGTGGCGGACATCGGCCGCGTGCTGCGCGGCATCACCGCTGCCGGCCAGCGGGTGGACAGCCTGGTGGACCTGCAGCCGGTCATCGCCGACAACCAGGAGATCGGCCTGGACTACGACGACGGCCGCTGGCTGGTGCACCTGGCCCTGTATCGCTCCGACTCCGACCTGGGTTCGCGTCTGGCCTTCGATACGGCGACACAGACGTATGCGGTGGTCCGCGAGCGCACGGAGATCAAGGGCTTCGATGGCAGCCTGTCGTTCCGCTTCAGCGACGGCATGCGCGCGGGCCTGGCCTATGCGCGCAGCGAGGGGCGCTACGACAGCAATGCCGATGGCCGCGTCGACAGCGACCTGCCGGGCATCAATATCAGCCCGGACCGTATCACCGGGTTCTGGGAAGCGTCGTTCACGCCCTCGGTGGACGTGCGCCTGCAGGCGAGCAAGGCGCTGGACCGCGAATTCGACCTGCGCGGCAACCAGGTGGCCGGCTTCGACGGCTACACCACGGTGGATCTGCTCACACGCGTCAAACTGCCCGTCGGCACGCTGAGCGTGGGCGTCGAGAACGTCTTCTCCGAGCAGTACGTCACCTACTATTCGCAGAGCACGCCGCGCAACGACACCTATACCGCCGGACGCGGGCGGGTGCTGACGGTGGGCTGGTCGCACCGCTTCTGATCCACGCCGACAACGCCCCGCATGCTCCCCCGCCAGGCCATAGCCACCCCGTCCGCATGGCGTATCCGCCCCGTGCTGAGGTGGCTGCACCTGTGGCTGGGACTGTCCGCGGGCCTGGTGTTCGCCGTCGTGTCGTTGACCGGCACGGTGCTGGCGTTCCAATCCGAACTGCTGCTGGCCGCGCATCCCGAGCTGGAGCGCGAACGGCTGCCGCCGCTCGCGCTTCAGGGTCAGGCACTGGCGCGGATCGTGGCAGGTGCGGAAGACGACGGCATCCGTTCGATCGACCTGCCCTCGCCGCGCCTGCCTGCCTGGCAGGCCTTCGCCGCCGATGGCGAACGCCACTACTTCGACGCCGCCGATGGCGAGCTCCTGCTGGTGCGCAACACCGGCAACGACGCGGTGCTGTGGCTGCGCGACCTGCACACGCACCTGCTTGCCGGTGAAGCCGGCGAGCAGGTGCTGGGCGCATCCGGCATCGTGGCGCTGTTCCTGCTGTTGTCCGGGCTTTACCTGTGGTGGCCGCGCCTGGCAGCAATGGCCGCAAGCTTGCGCTGGCATGCAGGGCCGCCTGCCCGTCGCTGGCTCAGCTGGCATCGCAGCTTGGGGGTTCTTCTGCTGCCCTTGCTGCTGGTGGTGACCTTCACCGGCGTGGCGATGGTGTACAGCCAGCCGTTCCGGAGCGCGCTTCGCTGGACCTTCGCCGACGGGCCCGAGGTGGTGCCGCCATTGCCGATAGAGCGGACGACCGCCGCCATCGACTGGCCCGCCGTGCTGCGGGTCGCGGCTGACGCGGTGCCGGATGGCAGCGAACTCCGTCGCATCAGCGTGCCAAGCGGCGACAACGCCCTGGTGTCGATCCGTTTCCGCGCGCCCGGCGAGTGGCACCCCAACGGCCGCAGCGTGATCTGGCTTGACCCTTACCGCGCACGCGCGGTGCAGGTGCACGACGCAACGGCACAGGATACCGGCGCCCGGATCAGCGAGACGATGTATCCGCTGCACGGCGGATTCGTGGGGGGACGCGCCTGGCAGTGGGCCATCGCCGCCGCGGGCTTGGTGCCGGCATTCCTCCTGTCGACCGGCTTCCTGTTCTGGCGCGCGCGACGCCGCAGACGCTGACCGGGCAGGGGCCGGCGGTACAATGCCGGCATGCAGATCGGCCCCTATCGCATCGAACCGCGCGTGATGCTGGCTCCCATGGCCGGCGTCACCGACAAGCCGTTCCGGTTGCTTTGCAAGCGGCTGGGTGCGGGCCTGGCGGTGTCGGAAATGACGATCAGCGATCCGCGTTTCTGGAACACGCCGAAGTCGCAGCACCGCATGGACCACGACGGCGAACCCACCCCGGTCAGCGTGCAGATCGCCGGCACCGAGCCCGCACAGCTCGCCAACGCCGCACGCCACAACGCCGACCACGGCGCGCAGATCATCGACATCAACATGGGCTGCCCGGCCAAGAAGGTCTGCAATGCCTGGGCCGGTTCGGCGCTGATGCGCGACGAGGCGCTGGTGGGCCGCATCCTGGAAGCGGTCGTGAAGGCCGTCGACGTACCCGTCACCCTGAAGATCCGTACCGGCTGGGATTGCGACCACCGCAACGGACCGGTCATCGCGCGCATCGCCGAGCAGAGCGGTATCGCATCGCTCGCGGTGCACGGCCGCACGCGCGACCAGCACTACACCGGCACGGCCGAATACGAAACCATCGGCGCCATCAAGTCCGCGCTGCGCATTCCGGTGGTGGCCAATGGCGACATCGACTCGCCGGAGAAAGCCGCCCACGTCCTGCGGATGACGGGCGCGGACGCGGTGATGATCGGTCGCGCCGCGCAGGGGCGTCCGTGGATCTTCCGCGAAGTGGCGCACTACCTGGCCACCGGCGAGCACCTGGCGCCGCCCTCGCTGCCGGAAGTCCGCGACATCCTGCTCGACCACCTGGAAGCGCTGCACGCGTTCTATGGCGAACCGCAGGGCGTGCGCATCGCCCGCAAGCATCTGGGGTGGTATGCCAAGGACCGTCCCGAGAACCTCGCCTTCCGCGCCGTGGTGAACCGCGCGGACAGCGCCGACGAACAGATCCGCCTGACACGGGATTACTTCGACGCGCTGGTCGCCGGCGTCACGCCCGGCCTTCCCGCAGCCGCCTGACCTCTTTCCGGAGTTTCCCATGAGCCCCAGCGAAGACAGTCCCACTTACCTGCACGGCTTTTCCCCGGTGGAACAGGCAAGGCTGATGAAGCAGGCGCGGTTGCTGGAAAGCACCCTGTTCAACCACATCGACTACACCGGTGCCCGCCGCCTGCTGGAAGTGGGCAGTGGCGTGGGCGCGCAGACCGAGATCCTGCTGCGCCGGTTCCCCGACCTGCACGTGACCTGCGTGGACCTCAATGAAGTACAGCTGGACGCCGCGCGACAGAACCTCGCCACCATGCCCTGGTGCCGCGACCGTTACACCCTGCAGCAGGCGGACGCGAGCCGATTGCCCTATTCGGCGCGCGACTTCGATGCGGCATTCCTGTGCTGGGTGCTGGAACACGTCCCCAACCCGGCGCGTGTATTGAGTGAAGTACGGCGCGTGCTGGCCCCGGGGTCGCCGATCTACGTCACCGAAGTGATGAATTCGTCGTTCCTGCTGCACCCCTATTCACCCAATACCTGGCGCTACTGGATGGCGTTCAACGATTTCCAGTACGACAGCGGCGGCGATCCGTTCATCGGCGCGAAACTGGGGAACCTGCTGCTGGCCGGCGGCTACCGCGACGTCGCCACCGAGATCAAGACGGTGCATTTCGACAACCGCGAGCCGGCGCGGCGCAAGGACATGATCGCGTTCTGGGAGGAACTGCTGTTGTCGGCCGCCGACTCGCTGGTGCAGGCCGGGCGCGTCACGCAGGACGTCGTGGACGGCATGCGGCGCGAGATGCACGACGTGCAGAACGACCCCGACGCGGTGTTCTTCTATGCCTTCGTGCAGGCCCGCGCAACGGTCTATTGACGAAGGTATACGCATCGTAAACATGACCGGAGTCACTGTGCTTTCCGGCACTGGGGCCCGCTTGCACGCAGCGCGAGGATGGCCACGCCGGTTCCCCCGCCGGCCTGCGATCCCCCGCAGCAAGCAAGCGGTAATCACCTCCCGAGGAGGATGTCATGAAAACAAGAACCGCACTCGTTGTCGCCCTGTTGGCCGCGCCCTTCTCCGCGCAGGCTGGCGACACCATTCAGCAGCTTTCGGAACACACCGGCCTCAGCGAACGCAAGGTACAGATGATCCTGGGCAACCGCACGTCGTTTGCCGAGTATCCCTACACCTACCAGCGCTCGGTGGAGAAGTTCCGCAGCGCACTGGGTGAAGAAAACTATCAGCGGCTGATGAACGGCCAGTCCGTGGTCCTGCAGAAGGCATCGGACAAGGACGAGGCCACGCGCGTGGCCCGCGAGGACGCCGGAGCACCTGCGCAGACTGTGCAGAAGGAAGCGGTCACCGGCTCCTGAGTCAGACGGGCGCGCGATCCGCGCCCTGGCGTTGACTGTGCCCGTGATGCCCGGATCCGCTGCCGCGATCCGGGCAACCCCCCATGACGAGCGGACGCCGGGAATGTCCGGCGCCGTCCTTGCACGGGAGTTCGGGCACGCCATCCACGACGGCTAACCCATCGATGCGCGCAGCGGTTCGTGTGAAGGTTCCCGGATGCGTTTCCACATGGCGGCCATGAGTGTCCGCAGGCCCGCCATGCCGGAGACGGGCGCCGTCCACGGCTGCTGCACCGGCGCGATCGCCTGCCAGCGATCGCCGTGTCGTGCCGCGACCTCGAAGCGGAAGTTGTAGTCCGGTTCCAGCCCCATGCGCAGGTCCGACAGCACCAGCCGGTCCTGCTGCACCTGCGCACGCATGAAACCGCGGTTGAACCAGGTCAGGCGCTGTACCGCGGCGATGTCGCGCGCCTCGGCCAGGGCCTGGACCTGCGAGGGATAGCCGCGGAACACCAGCGGCCCCTCGTCCGCCACCACCGAGCGCTCGGCTTCCACGTAGCCGCTGGGGGTCATTGCCACCACGCGCCACAGCAGCGTGTTGAACGGCATGGGTACCGAGAAATACGGTGCGTCGCCCAGGCCCATCGATGCCAGCGTGCGTTCGGCGTCGCGGTCCACCATGGATTTCGCCAGCAGCGACCAGCCCAGGTACGACGTACTCAACACCAGCCCCGCCACCAGGGCACGCCGGGCGAGCGCGCGCTCACGCGCGAACCACGCCACCACGCAACCGGCCAGCAGCCACACGGTGTACAGCGGGTCGATGATGAAGACGCTGGACCACATCACCGGAGAGGACCCAAGCGGCCACCACAGCTGCGTGCCGTACACGGTGAACGCATCCAGCAGCGGATGGGTGACCAGCGCGAGCTGGATGGCCCAGAACCAGCGTGCGGGAGAAGCGGCGACGCGTCCGTTGCCATAGCGCCTGAACAGCCACCACACCAGCCAGCCGACCAGCGGCAGCACGAACAGCGAATGGCTGAAGCTGCGGTGCACGGTCATCAGCGTGACCGGATTGTCCGAGAACAGCGCGATGGGCAGGCTGTCCAGGTCCGGCAGCGTGCCGAGCGCGGCGCCCGCCAGCAACGCGGCACGGCGATGGGAAGCGGGGACGATGGCCGCGGCGACCGCGGCCCCGAGAACGATCTGACTGAGGGAATCCATGGCCCGATGCTAGCAGGCCAACCTCGCAGGTCGTAGGCGGTGGGTCCGCATGGCTAGGCCGCCCGCGGCACCTCGGGCGCCTCGGCGGCGACCAGCTGCAACCGCGGTGCGATCTCGGCCAGCACCTGCCCGTTGTGTCCCAGCAGGCACAGCCGGCCGTCCGCCTCTTCACTCAGGGCCGTCAGGCTCTCGACCCAGTCGCCGTCGTTCGCGTACAGCAGGCCATCGCGCTGGAACAGCGCCGCACGATGGATGTGCCCGCAGACGATGCCGTCCAGGCCGCGACGCTTCGCGTCATCCAGACCGGCCTGCACGAAGCGGCCGATGTAGCGTTCGGCGGCATCGCTCTGGCGCTTGAGGTATTCGGCCAGCGACCAGTAGCGCAGGCCCAGCCGGCGCCGGATCCGGTTGGTCAGCCGGTTGCCGGTCAGGATGCGGTAGTAGAGCCAGTCGCCGAATTTTTCCTGCAGGCCGCCGAAATGGGTGATGCCGTCGTAGTCGTCGCCGTGTGTGACCAGCAACCTGCGTCCATCCAAGGTGGTGTGGATCGCGCGGCGCCTGACCTGCATGGCGGGCAGCATCAGGCCGCAGAACCGCCGGATGGGCCGATCGTGGTTGCCGGGGACATAGACGAGCTCGGTCCCGTTGCGCGCCAGTGAATGCAGGGCCTCGATCACGCGGTTGTGCGCGGCATCCCATGCCGCGCGCCGTTGCGCCATCCACCACAGGTCGACGATGTCGCCGACCAGGTACAGGCGACGACAGCGCAGTCCGCTGAGGAAATCCGCGAACTCCGCCGCATGGCAATGCTTGGAACCCAGGTGCACGTCGGAGACGAAGACCGCGCGCCGCATCGGAGGTGGCGCGGCCAGCGGACTCATGCCGCCGTTTCCATCGGACGCCACGCGTCGCCGAGATACCGATCCCGCTTCTTCGGCCGGATGCGGTGCAGATCCACCTCGATCAGGCCGTCGATCGAGTCGCTGAAGTCCGGGTCCACGCCGAAGGCGAGGAAGCGTGCGCCGCCCGGTTCGCACAGCTCGGTGTACTGCTTGTAGAGCATCGGGATGGTCGCACCCAGCGTGTCCAGGTTGGTCTTCAGCACGCGGAAGGCGGTATCGGCCTCCAGCGCATCGAAGCACGGCGGCGTGGCGGTGTAGCGGAACGGGTGGCGCGAGCGCGCCTCGCCGTTCGGGTCACCGTAATAGTGTGCGTAGTACGCCACGATCTGTTCGCGCGCGTGCAGCGGGAGGGCGGCGCTCATCGACACCGCACCGAACAGGTAGCGCACGCGCGGATGCCGGCGCAGGTAGGCCCCGATGCCCTGCCACAGGTAGTCGATGCTGCGGCTTCCCCAGTAGTCGGGCACCACGAAGCTGCGACCCAGCTCCATGCCGGCGGCCAGGCGCGGCAAGGCGTCGTCCGCGTAATCGAACAGCGACGCGGTGTAGAGGCCCTTCAGGCCTTGCGCCGCCAGCACCGGGGCGCCGCGCGCGAGCCGGTAGGCGCCGGCGATCTTCTTCTGCGCGGCATCCCACAACACGATGTGTTCGTACCAGGTATCGAACGCGTCCACGTCCATGCGCTTGCCGGTGCCCTCGCCCACCGCACGAAAGGTCAGTTCGCGCAGTCGTCCGATCTCGCGCAGCAGCGGCGAACCGCCGGCCAGCCGGCCCACGCAGATCCGCTTGCCGTCGGTGGTCTCCCCGAGCACGTCGAGCGCATCGATGCAGGCCGCGAGCGCATCAGGCGCCAGCGCATCGATGAGGGGTTCCTGCACCTCGGCAGGGCGTTCCGCGCGCCTGGCGGCACGGCGGCCGAGCGCGTACAGCGCCTGGCGTACTTCGCGGATGAGCGTGGCGTTGTCGATGGCCGGATCCAGTCGCAGCGGCCGGCCCACGTGCAGTTGCAGGCGACGCTGGCTGCGGCGGAACATCTCGCGCGCCAGCAACGCCGTGCCCGCCGGCTTGAACAGCGCCGATGCGCCGTAGAAGAGCGCGGAATTGCGCGCCACCACCCGCACCGGCAGCACCGGCGCGCCGGTGGCCCGGGCGAAACGCAGGAACCCGCGACGCCAGCGCGTGTCGCGCACGCCGCGCGGGCCCAGGCGGGAGACTTCGCCGGCCGGGAACACGATCACGCACTGCTCGGCTTCCAGCGCCTGTTCGACCGCGCGCACGCTGTCCGCGCTCGGCTTGCCGCCCAGGATGCGCACCGGCAGCAGCAGCGAGGCGATCGGGGCGATGCCATTCAGCATGTCGTTGGCGACGATCCGGACGTCGCGCCGCACACGGCCGACCATCTGCAGCAACGCCAGCGCGTCCAGCGCACCGGAAGGATGGTTGGCCACGATCAGCAGCCGCCCCTGCGCCGGGATCCGGCGCGCGTCCTCGTCGGCGACGGCGGGCCGCAGGTTGAGGTGGTCGATGGCGGCGTCGATGAAGTCCAGGCCCTGCAGGTGACCGTGGTCGGCCAGGAAGGCATAGGCCTGGTCCAGCCTGGACCAGCGCCCCAGGGTGCGCAGCAACGGACGGGTCAGCCGCGCGCGGCGGCCACGGAACCAGTGGGGATAGCGTTCGGCGATCTGGCGTTCCAGCAGGTGCATGGGCAAGGGCTGGCGGCGGGGTTTCGCCGCGCAGCCTGCGCCCGGCCTGCGACAGCGCCGTTGCGGTTTTCTGGCATTCCGGTGACACGAGGCCGCACTTGATGCCGGCTTAACCCCGGGCAATCCTGAACGGCGCAGAATGCACGCACCGCCTCCGGCGTGTATCATGCGCGCCCATCTTTTCATCCGAATCAAAGGATATAAGCCCGATGTCCAGCTACCTGTTCACCTCCGAATCGGTCTCCGAAGGCCATCCGGACAAGATCGCCGACCAGATTTCCGATGCCGTGCTGGACGCGATCCTGGCCCAGGACAAGCGCGCGCGCGTGGCCTGCGAGACGCTGGTGAAGACGGGCGCGGCCATCGTGGCCGGCGAAGTCACCACCACCGCGTGGGTGGACATCGAGTCGCTGGCGCGCAAGGTCATCAACGACATCGGCTACGACAATTCGGACGTCGGTTTCGACGGCCACACCTGCGCCATCATCAACATGCTCGGCAAGCAGTCGCCCGACATCAACCAGGGCGTGGACCGCAAGAAGCCGGAAGAACAGGGCGCGGGCGACCAGGGCCTGATGTTCGGCTACGCCTGCAACGAGGCGCCGGAATTCATGCCCGCCCCGCTGTACTACAGCCACCGCCTGGTGGAACAGCAGGCCAAGGTGCGCAAGAACGGCAAGCTGAAGTGGCTGCGCCCGGACGCCAAGTCGCAGGTCACCCTGCGCTACGACGGCAACAAGATCCTCGGCCTGGATGCGGTGGTGCTGTCGACCCAGCACGACCCGGACATCAAGCAGAAGGACCTGATCGAAGCCGTGCGCGAAAGCATCCTGAAGCCGGTGCTGCCGAAGAAGTGGCTGGACGCGCTGCCGAAGAACAAGGTGCACATCAACCCGACCGGCAAGTTCGTCATCGGCGGGCCGGTGGGCGACTGCGGCCTGACCGGCCGCAAGATCATCGTCGACAGCTACGGCGGCATGGCCCGTCACGGCGGCGGCGCGTTCTCGGGCAAGGATCCGTCGAAGGTCGACCGCTCGGCCGCCTACGCCGCGCGCTACGTGGCCAAGAACATCGTGGCCGCCGGCCTGGCCGACAAGTGCGAAGTGCAGGTTTCCTACGCCATCGGCGTGGCCGAGCCGACCTCGATCTCGGTGACCACCTTCGGCACCGGCAAGGTCGGCGACGAGGTGATCGAGAAGCTGATCCGCAAGCACTTCGACCTGCGCCCGTACGGCATCACCAGGATGCTGGACCTTGAGCACCCGATCTACCAGCCGACCGCCAGCTACGGCCACTTCGGCCGCAAGCCGAAGGAGATCAGCTACACCGACGGCGCCGGCAAGAAGCACACCGCGACCGCCTTCTCCTGGGAGAAGACCGACCGCGCCGAGGCACTGCGCAAGGATGCCAAGCTGTAGGAGCGGGCCATGCCCGCGATCGGGCATCCACCGACCTCCCGAACGGGCCGCTCACGCGGCCCGTTTGCTTTTGCTCGCGCCTGGGCACATCCACCCGCCGGCACGCTTTGCAGGAGCGGGCCATGCCCGCGATGCTTTAACTGCCCGCCCGAAAGCATCGCGCCCAAGGGCGCTCCTACACGGGCATCGTTCATCGCACCGACCGAGCGCTCCTGCACCCGCTCGATGAGGTAGCCTGCCCGCCACATCTTCCGCGGACCCATGCCATGGACACCCTCAAAAGCCACCAGCTCACCATGACCGTGCTGATGACGCCGGACATGGCCAACTTCTCCGGCAAGGTCCATGGCGGCGCCATCCTCAAGCTGCTCGACCAGGTGGCCTACGCCTGCGGCAGCCGCTACGCCGGCAAGTACGTGGTCACCCTGTCGGTCGACCAGGTGATGTTCCGCCAGGCCATCAACGTGGGCGAACTGGTGACCTTCCTGGCCTCGGTCAACCACACCGGCACGTCGTCGATGGAGATCGGCATCAAGGTGGTGGCCGAAGACATCCGCAAGCAGAGCGTGCGCCACGCCAACAGCTGCTTCTTCACCATGGTGGCCGTGGACGACGACGGGCGCCCTTCGCCCGTGCCGCCGCTGGAACCCGCCACGCCGGACGAAGTGCGCCGCTTCGCCGCCGCGCGCCTGCGTCGCGAGCTGCGCGAGGAAATGGAACGGCGCCACGCCGAACTGGGCAGCCGGGCGGTGGAAAACGCCTGAGGCCGACGCCCGGCGGGCGCGCCGGCTACAATAGGCGCATGTCCCTGATGCAATTCCAGCGGGTCGACTTCAGCGTCGGCGGGCCGCTCCTCCTCGAACACGTCGACCTGTCCATCGAACCCGGCGAGCGCGTCTGCATCGTCGGCCGCAACGGCATGGGCAAGTCCACGCTGATGCGGCTGATGGCCGGCGAACTCAAACCCGATGACGGCGAGATCCGCGTGCAGAACGGCGTGGTGGTCGCGCGCATGGCCCAGGAAGTGCCGCAGGACACGCAGGGCACGGTGTTCGACGTGGTCGCCGAGGGCCTGGGCGACCTGGGCCAGTTGCTGGCGCGTTACCACCACGCGCTGCACGACGGCGACATGGAGGCGATGGGCGAAGCCCAGGCGCAGATCGAGGCCCAGCACGGCTGGGACCTGGACCTGCGCGTGCAGCAGGTGCTGACGCGCCTGGAACTGCCCGAAGAGACCGACTTCGCCGCGCTGTCCGGCGGCATGAAGCGTCGCGTGCTGCTGGCGCAGGCGCTGGTGCGCAACCCCGGCATCCTGCTGCTGGACGAACCGACCAACCACCTCGACATCGAAGCCATCGCCTGGCTGGAAGGCTTCCTGAAATCCTTCGGTGGCAGCATCGTCTTCGTCACCCACGACCGCAGCTTCCTGCGCTCGCTGGCCACGCGCATCCTTGAGATCGATCGCGGCCAGCTGACCAGCTGGCCCGGCGACTACGACAACTACCTGCGCCGCCGCGAAGAGCGCCTGCATGCCGAGGCGCAGGAGAACGCGCGCTTCGACAAACTGCTGGCCCAGGAGGAAGTCTGGATCCGCCAGGGCATCAAGGCCCGCCGTACCCGAAATGAAGGCCGCGTGACCGCGCTGAAGGCGATGCGTCGCGAGCGCGCCCAGCGCCGCGACCTGTCCGGCAACGTCAGGATGGAAGCGGCGGCGGCGCAGTCGTCGGGCAAGAAGGTCATCGAGGCCAAGCACATCACCCAGGCCTACGACGGCCGCGTGCTGCTGGACGATGTCTCGGCGACGATCATGCGCGGCGACCGCGTCGGCATCGTCGGTCCCAACGGCGCCGGCAAGTCGACGCTGCTGAAGATCCTGCTGGGCGAACTGGCCCCGCAGCAGGGCGAAGTGAAGCTGGGCACCGGCCTGCAGATCGCCTACTTCGACCAGCACCGCAGCCAGTTGGACGACACCCGCACCACGCTGGAGAACGTGGCCGAGGGCAGCGATTTCGTCGAGATCAACGGTAGCCGCAAGCATGTCATCGGCTACCTGCAGGATTTCCTGTTCTCGCCCGAACGCGCCCGCGCGCCGATCACCCGCCTCTCCGGCGGCGAGCGCAACCGGCTGCTGCTGGCCAAGCTGTTCGCCCAGCCGTCGAACCTGCTGGTGATGGACGAACCCACCAACGACCTGGACGTGGAGACACTGGAACTGCTGGAAGAACTGCTGCTCGACTACAAGGGCACGCTGCTGCTGGTCAGCCACGACCGCGACTTCCTCGACAACGTGGTCACCAGCACGCTGGTGCTGGAAGGCGAAGGCCGCCTGGGCGACTACGTCGGGGGTTATTCGGACTGGCTGCGCCAGCGCCGCATGCCGGCGGCGAACGCCACGGCGTCCGCGCCCGCCAAACCTGCGTTGTCCAGGCAGCCCGAACCGGTCGCCGCCAAGCGCAAGCTGGGCTTCAAGGAGGCGCGTGAGCTGGAACAGCTGCCGGCGCGCATCGAAGCGCTGGAAGCCGAGGTCGCCCGGCGCACCGAAGCGATGAACGACCCGGCGTATTACCAACAGCCCCCGGCCGACCTGCAGCGCGCGAACGACGCGCTGGCGGCGACGCAGGCGGAGCTGGACCATGCGTACCAGCGCTGGTCGGAGCTGGATGCCTGAAGCGGCATGATTTACGTGTAGGAGCGACGTGAGTCGCGACCGCACGCCGTGACGGCCGGCCACCGTCATCGCGTGCGCCGATCCGTCCGCCTCATTTTCCCTTGATGTTCGGCATGTGTCGCGACCGGACAACGTGCGGTCGCGACTCACGTCGCTCCTACAACGGGCGACAGCAACGCGTCATCCCGTGTTCTGCACACCCTGCGACACGCCGTTGATGCTGGCGACCAGCGCATGCAGCAGCGCGTCGTCCTCGCGGTTGCTGGCCCGCCAGCGCTTCAGCAGGTCGGCCTGCATCACGCTGATCGGGTCGATGTAGGGATTGCGCAGGCGGATCGACAGCGCCAGACGCTGGTCGTGCTGCAGCAGCCAGTCGGTGCCATTGAGCGCCAACACCCAATGCACCGCGGCCGAATGCTCCTGCTGCACCTTCGGGAAGAATTCTTCGTGCAGGTCGCCCGCCATCTTCGAGTACATCTCGGCGATGCTGAGGTCGCCCTTCGCCAGCACCATCGACACGTCGTCGAGGAAGGTCTTGAAGAACGGCCAGTCCCGCGCCATCTCGCGCAGCGCATCCTCGCGGTAGGCCTCGACGGCCGCCTGCAATCCAGTGCCCACGCCGTACCAGCCCGGGATCACCGCACGCGCCTGGCTCCACGCGAATACCCACGGGATCGCGCGCAGGTTGCCCAGCGCCGCGTCCTGGCCCAGGCGCCGCGACGGCCGCGAGCCCAGCGTCATCCGTTCGATCACATCGATCGGCGTGGCGCTGCGGAAATAGTCCATGAAGCGCGGCGACTGCACGAAGGCGCGATACGCCTGCGTGCTCTCGCGCGCCACCAGCGCCATGATCTCGCGCCAGCGCGCCTCCCGCGGCTCCGGCGGACGCGGCCGCAAACTCGACAGCAGCACGGCGCCGACCGACTGCTCCAGCGAGCGCAGGGCGAGCGCGCGGATGCCGTACTTGCGATGGATGACCTCGCCCTGCTCGGTCACGCGCAGGCGCCCGTCGACGCTGCCGCGTGGCGCCGCTTCCAGCGCGCGCGTGGTCTTGCCGCCGCCGCGGATGATCGAGCCGCCGCGACCGTGGAAGAACGTCAGCTTGATGCCCAGCTCCTGCGCCGCTTCCACCAGATCCACCTGCGCCCGCTGCAGGCCCCAGCGCGAGGCGGCGATGCCGCCGTCCTTGCCGCTGTCGGAATACCCCAGCATCACCATCTGCACATTGCCGCGCGCGGCCAGGTGGGTGCGGTAGACCGGATCGGCCAGCAGGTCGCGCAGCACCTCGGTACCGTGGCCCAGGTCGTCGATGGTTTCGAACAGCGGCGCGATGTCCAGCGGCACCTGGCCTGCGTCGTCGACCAGTCCGCCCCGACGCGCCAGCGCCAGCACGGTCAGCACGTCGGCGCGGCTGTGCGCCATGCTGATGATGTAGGTGCCCAGCGCATCGGTGCCGTGCCGCAGGCGCGCGTCGGCCAGCGCCTTGAACACCGCATCGAGCCGTTCGTTGCCTTCCTGGTCCGACGCCGGCAGTACCGTTTCGCCACTCGCGTACGGCCCCAGCAGCGCGGCGCGCTCGACGGCGTCGCGTTGTTCCCAGTCGGCATCGCCCAGGGCCGCGGCCACGGCGCGTCCGTGCACGCTGGATTCCTGGCGCACGTCCAGCCGCGCGAGGTGGAAGCCGAACGTGCGCACGCGCCACGCCAGCCGGCGCACCGCAAACCAGCCCGCATGGATGCCGCGGTTGGCTTCCAGGCTCTGCAGGATGAGGTCGACGTCCTGCGCGAGTTCGTCCGGGGACGCATAGCCTTCCGCACGATCTTCCAGCGTGGCCTGCAGGCGTGCGCGCATCAGGTCATTCAGCAGGCGGTACGGCTGGTCGCCATGGCGGGGCCGCGACTTCTTCGCGGCGTCCGGCATCAGGGCGCGGTAGTGCTCGACCCGCGCGACGACGGCGTCCGACACGCCGATGACCGACGTGGACTGGCTGAGCAGCGTGGTGAGCTGGCGCAGTTCCTTCAGGTAGCGCGTCAGGATGGACCGCCGCTGCGCGTCGAGCGTCGCGGTGACGGTGCGCGCATCGACATTCGGATTGCCATCCATGTCGCCCCCGACCCAGGTGCCGAAGCGCAGCACGCGCGGGAGCCGGGCGGTGACCTCGGGCGCGGCACCATAGACCTCGGTGATCGCGCTTTCGAACGTTTCGTACAGCACGGGGATGACCCGGTACAGCACTTCGATCAGGTAGAAGCCGACATGCTCGCGTTCGTCCTCCACGCCCGGGCGCACCGGCGAGGAATCGGCCGTCTGCCACGCCGACGTCAACGCCATCCGGAAGCGCGCGGTGTCCGTGGCCAGCTCGCCCGGCGTGCGCGTGCCGTCCAGCCCGTTGATCAGGCTGGCGACCATCAGCTGCTCTTTCTCCAGCAGCGCGCGGCGCACCGCCTCGGTCGGGTGCGCGGTGAACACCGGTTCCACGTCGATGCGCGGCAGCCAGTCGGCAAGTTCCTCCAGGGTCACGCCCTGGGCCTTCAGGCGGGCGAGCGCATCGTGCAGGCCATCGGGTTGCGGCCGTTCACTGCCGGCCCGCTGGTAGTCGCGGCGGCGGCGGATGCGGTGCACGCGCTCGGCGATGTTGACCACCTGGAAGTAGGTGCTGAAGGCGCGGATCAAGGCTTCGGCCTGCTCCGGCGGCTGCCCGTCCAGCAGGCCGGCCAGCGACTGCGGGGGCGCATCGGTCTGTCGGCGTGCGATGGCGGTGGTCCGCACGCGCTCCACGCTGGCGAGGAATTCCGGCGAGACCTGTTCGGCCAGCATGTCGCCGACCAGCGCGCCGAGACGGCGCACGTCTTCACGCAGGGGAACATCGGGAGCGGCGAATTCAAGACTGCGTGGGCTGTTCATGCGTGGCGCGTCGTGGGTCCGATGGTGTGAATTGGTATTGTCCGTAAGGACAAATGGTCTGCTGCACGGCAACATCCGAAGCCTACCCCATCGCGTCCGTCGGTGGGCCATCTGTCCATCCGGAGGAAGCGATATAATGGCGCCCCTCGCCGAGGGGCGCTGCGACCGTGGAAACAGCACGGCCAGGCTCGGCAGGACGTTTCTGTAACGGCGCCCGGTCAAGAATGCGAGCCCAGCTCGCCACTTCCCGGAGCCACCGCAATGAACGCAGTACGCAAGTTTTCCACCGAGGGCGATTACAAGGTCGCCGACATCTCCCTGGCCGATTGGGGCCGCAAGGAGATCGACATCGCCGAGCACGAGATGCCGGGCCTGATGTCCATCCGCCGCAAGCACGCCGCCGCCAAGCCGCTGAAGGGCGTGCGCGTCACCGGCTCGCTGCACATGACCATCCAGACCGCCGTGCTGATCGAGACGCTGGTCGACCTGGGCGCCGACGTGCGCTGGGCCTCGTGCAACATCTTCTCCACCCAGGACCATGCCGCCGCCGCCATCGCCGCCACCGGCACGCCGGTGTTCGCCTGGAAGGGCGAGACGCTGGAGGAATACTGGGACTGCACGCTGGACGCGCTGAATTTCGGCAACGGCAAGCTGGGGCCGGAACTGGTGGTGGACGACGGCGGCGACGTCACCCTGCTGATCCACAAGGGCTATGAACTGGAAAACGGTTCGGACTGGGTCAACAGCCCCTCGTCCAGCCATGAAGAGCAGGTCATCAAGAACCTGCTCAAGCGCGTGCACCAGGAACGCCCGGGCTACTGGACCGAAGTGGTCAAGTCCTGGAAGGGTGTTTCCGAGGAAACCACCACCGGCGTGCACCGCCTGTACCAGCTGGCCGAAGCCGGCACGCTCCTGGTCCCCGCGATCAACGTCAATGATTCGGTCACCAAGTCAAAGTTCGACAACCTGTACGGCTGCCGCGAATCGCTGGCCGACGGCCTGAAGCGCGCGATGGACGTGATGCTGGCCGGCAAGGTGGCCGTGGTCTGCGGTTACGGCGACGTGGGCAAGGGTTCGGCGCACTCGCTGCGGGCCTACGGCGCGCGCGTCATCGTCACCGAGATCGACCCGATCTGCGCGCTGCAGGCGGCGATGGAAGGCTTCGAGGTGAACACCGTCGAGGCCACGCTGGGCACGGCCGACATCTATGTCACCACCACCGGCAACAAGGACATCATCACCATCGATCACATGAAGGGGATGAAGGACCAGGCGATCGTCTGCAACATCGGTCACTTCGACAACGAAATCCAGGTCGATGCGCTGTACAACCTGCCCGGCGTGCAGAAGATCAACATCAAGCCGCAGGTGGACAAGTTCGTGTTCGCCGACGGCAAGGCCATCTTCCTGCTGGCCGAGGGCCGCCTGGTCAACCTGGGCTGCGCCACCGGCCACCCGAGCTTCGTGATGTCCAACTCGTTCGCCAACCAGACGCTGGCGCAGATCGACCTGTGGGCCAACAAGGACGTGTACGAGAAGACCGTCTACCGCCTGCCCAAGCACCTGGACGAGGAAGTCGCCCGCCTGCACCTGGAGAAGATCGGCGTGAAGCTGACCAAGCTGACCAAGGATCAGGCCGACTACCTCGGCGTGGCGATCGAAGGCCCGTACAAGCCGGATCACTACCGCTACTGATCGCCCCGGCGATTCCGCTGCACTCCCGGAACGGGCGCCCCAGGGCGCCCGTTCCGCTTTGCGTGAGTGGGTGTTTCCGCCGTCGCCGGTACGCGTCGGCCCTTGCCTCCCCGGCGCGATCATCGCAAGCTTGGCCGCCGTTTCGGTCACCACGTCCAATGGATTGCGGGGCCGGTGCGAAACACCATCCCGGGAGTGGACATGCGACCTGATCAGGGGGGCGGAGCGACCGCGCAGCCCGCAAGCAGCACGGAGCCTCGCCTGGGCGAGAAAGTCGGCTACGGCATCGGCGATTTCGGCTTCAACCTCTACTGGGCCAACATCTCGGCGTTCCTGCTCATCTTCTATACCGACGTGATGGGGCTGGCCGCCGCCGCGGTCGGCACGATGATGCTGGTCACCAAGGTGGTGGACGCCATCACCGATCCCCTGATGGGCGCCATCGCCGATCGCACGCGCAGCCGCTTTGGCCGGTTCCGGCCCTATCTGCTCTATGGCGCATTGCCGATGGCGGTGGCCGGCGTGCTGACCTGGACCGTGCCGGACCTGGGCGACGGCGGCAAGCTGGTGTGGGCCTATGCGACCTTCACCCTGATGATGCTGGCCTACACGGTGCTGAGCATCCCCTACTCGGCGCTGTCCGGCGTCATCACGGCCGACAGCCAGCAGCGCACCCAGCTGATCAGCTTCCGCTTCATCGCGGCCTTCGCCGGCACGATGGCGGTGAACTGGCTCACCCTGGATCTGGTGCGGTGGCTGGGACGTGGCGATGAGGCACTGGGCTGGCAGTTGACGCTGTCGTTGTATGGCGTGGTTGCCGCGGCCGCGTTCGTCACGGTGTTCCTGACCACGCGCGAACGTGTGGCGCCCCTGCCGCAACAACGCAGTGCTGTCCGCCAGGACGTGGCCGACCTGCTGCACAACCGGCCGTGGATGGTGCTGTTCGCGCTGGCGCTGATCATCATGGTGACCATCGTGATGCGGGGCGGTTCGCTGGCGTATTACCTCAAGTACCACCTCGAGCGGCCGGAGCTGACCGGCCTGTTCCTGGGCACCTATGCGCTGGCCCTGGCCGTCGGTGCCGGCCTGACGCCGCTGTTGACCCGCCATGTGGACAAGCGGCGCTTGATGGCATGGCTGATGGCGGGTGTCGGCATGGTGAGCTGTGCGATGTTCTTCATCCCGCCCGAATCGGTCTGGGTGATGTTCGCGCTCAACCTGCTGGTCGGCCTGATGCTGGGGCCCAAGTCGCCACTGGCGTTTTCGATGTACGCCGACTGCGCGGACTACACCGAATGGAAGACCGGCCGGCGCGCCACCGCGATGACCTTTGCCGCCGCGACGTTCTCGCAGAAGCTCGGCGGCGCGCTGGCCTCGGCCACGATCGCGTGGCTGCTGGCCGGGATGGGCTACGTGGCCAACGAAGCGCAGTCGGATGCCTCGCGGCTCGGCATCGTGCTGCTGCTGACGGTGATCCCCGGCGGTGTCGCCTTGCTGGCGGCGTGGGTGATGCGTTTCTACCCGCTGGATGCCGCCACCCTGTCGCAGATACAGACCGACCTGCAATCGCGCCGGGAAGCCGCCGCATGACCAAGGTGCCTTACGGTTTCGAAGAACAGGGACGCCGCTTCGTCCTGACCAGTCCCACGGCAATGCCTGCCGCGTCGACCTTCCTGTGGAACCGGCGGATGCTGCTGCAGCTCAACTGCCGCGGCTTCGCCACCGCGCAGTTCATGCAGCCGGAGCCTGCCAAGTACGCGCATGCGCCCACGCTGGAGGCGAAGACCTTCATGCAGCCGGAGCAGCCCTACTACGCGCATCACCCGGGGCGCTTCTGCTACGTGAAGGACGAAGCGGACGGCGGGCTGTTCTCGGTGCCGCACGAGCCCGTGCGGCGGACGCCGGAGGCGTTCGCGTTCTCCGTCGGCCTGGCCGATGTCGCGTGGCAGGTCTGCTGCGACGGCATCGAGGTGGAGATGGGCGTGACGCTGCCGGTGGATGAGGTGGCGGAACTGTGGACGGTGCGCGTGCGCAACCGTTCGGGCCGGCGACGACGCCTCAGCCTGTATCCCTACTTCCCGGTGGGCTACATGTCGTGGATGAACCAGTCCGGCCGCCACCGTGCCGATCTGGGCGGCATCGTCTGCGACAGCGTCACGCCGTACCAGAAAGTCGAGGACTATTTCCGCAACCGCGACTTCAAGGACCGTACCGTCCTGCTCTACGAGCGCGCGCCGGATGCCTGGGAAGCCCACCAGGCGGACTTCGAGGGCGAAGGCGGCCTGCATGCGCCGCAGGGCATCGTCGGCCAGGATCGCCTGGGCGGCGGCGAAGCGGCGTACGAAATGCCCACCGCGGTGCTGCAGTACCGGGTGGAACTCGCGGAGGATGACGTACAGGAGTACCGCTTCCTGTTCGCGCCGGCGCGCGACGACGACGAGATCCTGCGCCTGCGTGCGCGGCACTTGTCGGCGCAAGGATTCGCCGGGGCGGCGGCCGGCAGCGCGGCCTATGTCGACGCGGGTGCGGGCTGCCTGCGCATCGAAACGCCCGACCCCTGGCTGGACGCCTTCGCCAACCACTGGCTGCCGCGCCAGGTCTTCTACCACGGCGACGTCAACCGCCTGACCACCGATCCGCAGACACGCAACTACCTGCAGGACCACATGGGGATGGGCTTCCTGCGTCCCGAGGTGGCGCGGGCGGCCTTCCTGCATGCGCTGTCGCAGCAGGAGCCCTCCGGGGCGATGCCGGACGGCATCCTGCTGGTGGAAGGCGCGGAGCTGAAGTACATCAACCAGATCCCGCACACCGACCATTGCGTGTGGCTGCCGGTCTGCCTGCGTGCCTATCTGGACGAGACCGGCGACGACGCCATCCTCGACGCCCTGGTGACCGATGCACAGGGACAGGCGGCCAGCGTGTCGGAACGCATCACGCGCGCCATGCGCTGGCTGCTGCAGGCGCGCGACGCGCGCGGCCTCAGCTACATCGCGCAGGGCGACTGGTGCGACCCGATGAACATGGTCGGCTGGCGCGGACGCGGCGTGTCCGGGTGGCTGTCACTGGCCAGTGCGTACGCACTGAAGCAGTGGGCGGAGATCTGCGCGCGGCATGGCGAGGATGCAGTGGCCGTGGAAATGCGGCACGGCGCCGACGCGTTCAATACCGCCATGAACACGCATCTGTGGGACGGCGACTGGTACGGGCGTGGCATCACCGACGACGGCGTCGCCTTCGGTGTCAGCGCGGACCACGAAGGTCGCATCTTCCTGAATCCGCAGAGCTGGGCCATGCTCAGTGGCGCGGCGGATGCCGACCAGCACGGGCGCATGCTGGCCGCCGTCGATGCGCATCTGGTGTCGCCGTATGGCGTGGTCATGTACGACCCGCCCTATACGCGCATGCGCGAAGATGTGGGCCGGGTGACGCAGAAGTTCCCCGGCACCGCCGAGAACGGCGCGGTCTACAACCACGCGGCGGCGTTCTACCTGTACAGCCTGTACCAAGCCGGCGAATCCGACCGTGCATGGCGGGTACTGCGCGCGATGCTGCCGACGCCGGACGCCGCCGATTGCCTGCAGCGCGGTCAGCTGCCGGTGTTCGTACCCAACTACTACCGCGGCGCATGGCGGCTGCATCCGCGCACCGCGGGCCGTTCCAGCCAGCTGTTCAACACCGGTACCGCCGCCTGGCTGTACCGCTGCCTGGTGGAGGAACTGTTCGGCCTGCGCGGCGAGGGTGAAGCGTTGCGCGTTTCGCCCCAGTTGCCGTCCCATTGGCCATCGGCGCGCGCAACGCGCCGCTTCCGGGGCGCTGTGTTCGAGGTGCATATCGAGCGCGTCCCGGGGCTCACGCAGGTGCGCGTCGCACGGGACGGCCAGTGGCAACCGGACAATGCGATCCGCGATATCCAGGCCGGGCATGCGTATCACCTGCGGGTGGAAATTCCGGCATGAGCGACGACATCCGGGTCGCCGTGGTGATGGGCGTGTCGGGCAGTGGCAAGACCACGCTGGCGCATGCATTGGCCGATGCCTGGCCAGCCACCTTCCTGGATGCTGACGATTTCCACGGCATCGCCGCGAAGGCCCGCATGGCCGCCGGCCTTCCCCTCACCGACCGCATGCGTGCGCCCTGGGTGCGCCGCATTGCCCTGGACCTGCAACGCCGCACGGCGGCAGGCGAACGCGTGGTGCTGGCGTTCTCCGGTCTGCGCCGGCGCCACCGCGACAGGCTGCGTGCGACCGGGCTGCGGTTGCGCTTTCTGTTCCTGCAGGGCGACCGGGCGCTGATCGCCGCACGCATGCACGCGCGCAGCGGCCACTACATGCCGGTGTCGCTGCTCGACAGCCAGTTCGACGCATTGGAAGAACCCGTTGCGGAGACGGACGTCGTCCGGATCGGCATCGAGCAGGCACCGTCGGCGCAGCTGCGCCAGGCGCTCGCAGCGCTGGAATGAAGTACCGCACCCCGAAGACGACGCGCGACGGGTAGGGTCACCGCCTGCCGCGCGACGCGCTACGGGCGCCAGTTGGCATTGCGCTCCCAGAACGCCACGCTCCGCCGGTAGGCCTCGCGATCCAGCGGTACGCCCGAGCCGCCCTGCTCCACGCCCAAGGCATTGCGCATCATGGTGATGGGCGCCATCGGGATCTCGTGCGGCGTAGCGGTGTACAGGCAGCCGACCACGCCCCAGTCACCTTCGATGGGCGCATTTTCCTTCGCCAACTGCGCGGCGCTGTAGAGGATGACGATCAGGTAGTCGGCCACGGGGGGCTCGACACCCTCGAACCAGCGCACCAGTACCGGCAACTCGTCGGAGGAGCGCGCTTCATAGGACGAGCGCAGCTGGTGACGGTTGTCGTCGGTGATCGGCACCGTGAGGCACCGGGTGGACGTCCAGTTCCGGTGCACATGCAGGCGACAGAAAGGCGCATAGCCCTCCAGCACGTCCAGCGGCGTCTCGTCATTGAGCCGGCGCTCGAACGCCTGCGGCGTGCAGTCCTGGATGGCATTGCGGCGCTTGTCGGCCGGGAACAGGCGGGTGCGTGCGAAGGGCGTCAGGATGATGGTCATGGGGCAGCGGACAGGGAGACGGCAACAGGGTACCCGCGTCCGGCGCGGTGCAGATCGTAAGGAATGCCTTGGGGGCAGCCGGCCACCGGGAAAAGATCGGGGACCACTTGAATACTCATCCATCCCGATGAAGCGATATAATCCTTCCCACGCTCCGAACGGCCCCCTTCATGCCTGCCATCAGCTTCGAGTTCTATCCCCCCAAGACCGATGAACAGCGCGCGCAGCTGGACCGCACGGCGGAAAAGCTGAAAACGCACGCACCCGACTACGTTTCCTGCACCTTCGGCGCCGGCGGCTCGACGTTGAGCTATACCTCGGAAACGGTGCGCCACCTGCACCAGCACCACGGCTTCGACGCGGCGCCCCACCTGTCCTGCGTGGGCGGCAGCCGCGAGGAAATCCGCGAACTGCTCCGCCTGTATCGCGCGCTGGGCTGCAAGCGCATCGTCGCCCTGCGCGGCGACCTGCCCTCGGGCATGGGGCATCCCGGCGACCTGCGCTACGCCTCGGAACTGATCGAGTTCATCCGCGCCGAGCATGGCGATTACTTCCACATCGAGGTCGGCGCCTACCCGGAGACCCATCCGCAGGCCGATGACGCGCTGACCGACCTGAAGCATTTCAAGGCCAAGGTCGATGCGGGCGCCGACGGCGCGATCACGCAGTACTTCTACAACCCCGACGCCTACTTCCACTTCGTCGACCAGGTGCGGAAGGCGGGCGTGGAGATCCCGATCATCCCCGGCATCATGCCGATCTCGAACTTCACCCAGCTGCGCCGCTTCTCCGAAGCCTGCGGTGCGGAGATCCCGCGCTGGATCGGCAAGCGCATGCAGGCCTTCGGCGACGATGCCGAGGCGGTGCGCGAGTTCGGCGCCGACGTGGTCGCCGGGCTGTGCGAACGCCTGGTCGCCGGAGGTGCACCGGGCCTGCACTTCTACACGCTCAACCTGGCCAAACCCACCCAGGCGGTGCTGTCGCGTCTTGGCGTGGCAGGCTGAACCGCGCACGTCGTGACGCCTTCCTCGAAGGTTTCTTCACGCAGCAGATGAACATCTGAACGGCCCGCACACATCCGTGGAGGGGCTCATGACTTTCCGCCACGGCCGCGGGTAGGCTGGCGGGATGCGCTTCCTCCTGCTCCTGCTGACCGCCAGCTTTTTTTCCGGCACCTGGCTGCTGCCCGCCCCGTCCGCGCGCGCCCAAGGCGTGCAACGCTGCACCACCCTGTCAGGCGATACGGTCTACACGGACAAGGCCTGCGAGGACATCGGCGCGATGAACCGGCTGCCTGATGTCAGTACCGCAGGCGCCGCCACGGCGGGTCCGCTCTACCGGGGCGGCTGTTCGCGCACGCTCAGCGATCTGGTCTACCAGATCACCGCCGCCATCGACGCCAAGGACGTCAACCGGTTGGCGGGCGTCTACCAGTGGTCCGGCGTTCCCGATGCCTCGGCCAACCGGATCCTGGACCGTCTGGAAGCCCTCGTGCAGCGCCCGCTGGTGGACATCGTGCCGATACGCCCGGAGCCGGCGCCGGTCGTCGATGAATCCGGGCAGGTGGTGGATGCCAACGCCGACGGCTATTACCCGCAGACCTCGCAGCGGCAGCGCCCGGTCGGTCTGCGCGTGATGCAGACGCTGAAGAACAGTGCCACCCCGTCGAACACGACACTGGGCATACGCCGGGCCTACAACTGCTTCTGGATCGTGTTGTGACCCGACATCCGCGCAGTCAGGTGCCGGATGCAGGCGGTTCCTGCGCGTCTGCTCCCGCGTCGCGCAGCGGAGAGAAGCGCAGCGTCGCGATGACACCCTTGGGTTCGCCCGGCCGTACGCTCACCTGCCAGTCGTAAAGCGCACACAGGCGGCTGACGATGGACAGGCCGATGCCCCCGCCATGCGAATGGCCGGCGTGGGTGCCGCGGTAACCCCGTTCGAACAGGCGCGCGGCGTCTTCCTTGCTCAGGCCGGGGCCGGAATCGACGACTTCCACGGCATCGGGCAGCAGGCGCACCACCACCTCGCCTTCCTTGGTGTACTTCACCGCATTGCCGATCAGGTTGCCCAGTGCGACGGACAGTGCGGCCTCGGGCGAATCGACGGTCACGCCACCCTCGCCTTCGACACGCAGGACCAGCGGCTTGCCGCCCAGCGTGGCGCGGTGGGCATCCAGCAACTGGTCCACCACACGGGCGACGTCGGTATTGCCGTGGCCACGCTCGTTGCGCGAGAGCAGCAGCAGCGCGCTGATCAGGTCCGTGCACTGCTGCTCGGCGCGCTGGATGCGCAGGATGCGCGTGCGCGTCTTCTCGTCCATGTCCGGACGCGACAGCATCAGCTCGACGGAACCGCGGATGATGGCCAGCGGCGTGCGCAGCTCATGGCTGACGTCGGCGTTGAACTCGCGGTCGCGCTGTACGACTTCTGTGAGGCGGCTGGAGTAATCGTCCAGCGCCTTCGCCAACTCGCCGACCTCATCCTCGGGGAAATGCGGGGCCAGCGGACGTGGATTGCTGCTGCCACGGTATGAGCGAAGGCGCGCGGCGAGCTCCGAAACCGGGCTCATCACGCGCGAAGCCGACCACCAGCCGATCAGAAGGGAGATGCCCGTGAAGACCACGACCACGCCGATCAGCGCCCGGTTGAACTTGTCCTTGCCCTTGGCGGACTCGGTCATGTCGTAGGCAAGGAAGAACCACGCTTCCGGTGTCTTCTGCACGGCGAGCCAATAGGAGAACGCGGAACCGTCCCCGTCCGTACCAGACAGGGCATGGATACCGTTAGGCAGCTCGTACCAGTCGGGCTGCTCGCTCCTGAGCTGCTCGAACTTGTCCGGTGCGAAGGCATACGCGCGCATCGTCTGCACGCGCAGATCGCGCTGGCGGCCACCGCTTTCCACATAGCGCCGCTGGTATTCGCTGATGTTCTGGCTGATCGCATCCACCACCAGGTCTTCTTCGACCCGGTTGCGCACCCAGTTGGCCGAGAAGGCAAGCAGCAGCGTCAGCCCAAACCCCAACAGCACGAACGACAGGATGATGCGGGTGCGCAGCCGCCGCCGGAACCGGCGGTGGCGGCGGGATTTCGGCGACTCAGCTGCTGGCATCGGGTGCGGCGATGCGGTATCCGATGCCATGACGGGTCTGGATGTACGGATTGTCGAACGGCTTGTCGACCACGGCGCGCAGGCCGTGGATATGCACACGAAGGGAATCCGAATCGGGCAGCTCTTCGCCCCAGACGCGGGTTTCCAGTTCCTGTCGCGTCACCACGGCGGGCGACGCCTCCATCAGCGCCTGCAGGATCTTCAGCGCGGTCGGATTGAGCTGCAGCAGCTTGCCCTGGCGACGCACTTCCAGCGTGTCCAGGTTGTACTCCAGCTCGCCCACCTCCAGCACGCGCGTCTGCACGCCCTTGCCGCGGCGGGAAAGCGCATTCAGGCGCACCTCCACTTCCTGCAACGCGAACGGCTTGATCAGGTAGTCGTCCGCGCCGGAATCGAAGCCGGCCAGCTTGTTGTCCAGCGAATCGCGCGCGGTCAGCATCAGCACCGGCGTCTGCTTGCGCGCCTCGTTGCGCAGCTTGCGGCAGACTTCCAGCCCGTCCATGCCGGGCAGGTTGAGGTCCAGCACGATCGCATCGAATTCGTGGACCACCGCCAGGTGCAGGCCGGTGACGCCATCGGCAGCGAAATCGACCGTATGGCCGCGCTCTTCCAGGTAATCGCCCAGGTTGGCGGCGATGTCGCTGTTGTCTTCAATCACGAGGATGCGCATGAATCAGAGTGCCTTAGAGTTGGGACCGCTGCGACTGGGTCATGGACTTGCGGGCTTCCTCGAGCTGCTCCCGGCGCTGCAGGGCGGTCATGCACTGCGTGGTCGGGCGGTTGGAGCCGATGCGCTTCTCGCGGCGGCAGACCAGGCGGCTGTCGTCCGCGGCGCGGGTGAGGATGGTATTGACCACTTCCTGGTCGTTGAACACCCGCACCTTCTGCTCCTCGTTGAGACCGGCCACGCCACCCGATTGCTCCAGCACGGCCGCCATGCGATCCAGGGCTTCCTTCACCGTCTTCCGGTCCTCCTGGTTGATCTCGCTGTAGGTCTCGCCATTGGCCAGCCTGGCATCGATGGCCTTCCGCTGTTCGGCGAACGAGCCGGTGACATCCAGTGCTGCGTGTTCCTGGGCCTTCTTGCTGGACGAATCGATCGTGGCATGGGCGGCGCCCGCGAAGGCCAACATCATGAGCGAAGTCAAAGCGAGTTTGTACATCCTTGCACCTTTTTGAGGAGGGGAATGCGGCGGGGGGAGTGCGTTCCGGGCAACGATGCGTGCCGGTTGCCGGTCAGCGGTATCGCCCCGATTCTGGCATAGATACCTGCGATTACGCTTCTGCCGGTCCCGGCAAGAAAAAGCCCAAGCGGGCGGACGCCCGCTTGGGCCAAGTGATGCCCCGATTACCGTAATCCTGTGCTGTCCAGATGAATCACCGGGAGGAACGCAGAGCTGCGGTCCGGACAAGGCTACGCGGGGAGCGATTAAACACCCGTTAAAGAGCGCGTTAATTCCAGGTGAAAGTGCCGGCCTGGTCACGGCCGTGGCTGAACCGGCCGCTATCCGCCAGCCCGCATCAGGTAGTCGACAATGCGGCCGGCGACGTCCGCGTCGCAGACCCCCTCGATACCCTCCAGGCCGGGGGTGGAGTTCACCTCCAGCACCAGCGGGCCGCGCTGGGAGCGGATCAGGTCCACGCCCGCGATGCCCAGGCCGAGCACCCGCGCCGCCCGGACCGCCACCGCCTTTTCCTCTTCGGTCGCCACCGCCTTCAGCGCGGTGCCACCCCGGTGAAGGTTGGAACGGAAGTCGCCCTCCGGGGCCTGCCGGCGCATGGAGGCGACCACCTCGTCCCCCACCACGAAGCAGCGCAGGTCCGCCCCGTCCGCCTCGGCGATGAATTCCTGCACCACGAAGCTGGCGTACAGCCCGCGCAGGGCTTCGACCACGCTGCGGGAGGCGGAGGGCTTCTCGGTCAGCATCACGCCCGCCCCCTGCGCCCCCTCGTTCAACTTGATCACGTGCGGCGGGGGGCCCAGCATCGACAGCAGATCCTGGGTGTCGTCCGGGTTGTCGCCGAACACCGTCACCGGCAGGTCGATGCCCTGCGCCGCCAGCAGCTGGTGCGCACGCAGCTTGTCGCGCGCGCGCAGGATGGCGTCGGAAGGGTTGGGGGTGTACGTGCCCATCAGTTCGAACTGGCGCAGCACCGCGGTGCCGTAGCGCGTGATGGAGGCGCCGATGCGGGGAATCACGGCGTCGTAACCCGCAATCGGCCGGCCCTTGTACCGCAGCTGGAAGCCGGTCGAGGCGATGCGCATGTAGCAGCGCAGCGGATCCAGCACGCGCACGGTGTGGCCGCGCTGGCGGGCGGCTTCGATCAGTCGCCGGGTCGAGTACAGCTTGCTGTTGCGCGACAGGATGGCGAGCTTCATGGGCGTGCGGTAAAGAGGTCGTGCGTCAGCATGACACGTACGCGCGAAGCCACCGTGACAGGCGGGCGCAGCGGGAACATGGCGAGCGGGAAAGGCGTGGAGCGGGTGAAGGGAATCGAACCCTCGTCAGTAGCTTGGGAAGCTACAGCTCTACCATTGAGCTACACCCGCGGAGTGCGGGAAGTCTATGCCGGGCAGGACCGGCAAGGCAATGCGGCGCCGGGGTGCGGCGCCGCCTGCCGGCGGCGATCAGAAGCTGCCGCTGAGCGTCATGAAGGCCGTGGTGTTGGTGCCGCCGGCCTGGTTGACCGTGGTGTTCACGCCCAGGTCGGCATCCAGGCCGAACAGTTTGGTGCGTGCCCCCATCAGCAGGGTGCCGTAACTGTCGTCGGTCTCCAGCCCCGGCACCGCATAGGGCAGCGTACCCGGCAGCGAAAGCGACTGCGCGAACACTTCATCAGCCGGGTCCTCGAACTCGCGGTCCACCGTCAGGCGGCCGTAGGGCTTCAGGTGGTCGTTGATGGCGTAGCTCACCTGCCAGCCGGCGCTGCCGATCAGCGAATCGAAGTCCTGGTCGGGATACGCCAACGCCGTGGAGCTGACATTGCTTTCGCTGTAGCCGTCCATCTCGATGGTCTGCGACAGGATGCTGACCACCGGGCCATGGCGGAAGGCGCCTTCACCGAACTCGTAGCCGGCGCTGGCGCCGACGCTCAGGTTGGTGCCGTCCGGTGAGCCGCTGTGGCGACGGACCACGTCGCCCAGCACGACTTCGCGGTCCACATCGTAGGCAAGCCAGCTGTAGCTCACCTGGGCATTGGCCCACAGGCTGTCGCCGTACCAGCCCACGAAGCCGCCCAGCGTGGCATCGGACTGGTCGAAACTGCCACCGCGCAGGCCGAAGTCATAACTGCCGCGACCGTAGCCGCCAAACGCGCCGAACACCAGCGAGCCCCGCGACCAGTCCACGCCGAAGGTGCCGGCCGGGCTGGCGCCGTCGTACAGGTCACCGTGTCCGTAGCGCAGGAAGTCGCCGCGCACGTCACCCCACCAGCGCATGCCATCGGCCTCCGGCTTGCCATCGACGTGGGAGGCCACGCGATCGGCACGGCCGCGGCCGATCACCGACGCGGTGTAGGGCAGCAGCGCGATCTGGCGCGGGCCTTCCAGCATCGACACGGCATAGTCGGCCAGGATGCTGTGCGCCCTCGACGACGGGTGCACGCCATCGGCGAACGCATAGGTGTCCGGCGCATTCGGCGTGGCGTAGTTCAGCGGGCTGCAGGTCAGGGACGAGGCGGTGATCTGCGGATTGCAGGCCGTACCGGTGACATTGGCGAACCCGTACTCGGCCGGGCTGGCGACGATCTCGCGCAGCAGGCTGAAGGTATCCAGCGGAATCACCCGCAGGCCGGCGCCGTTGAGCGCACCGAACAGGGCCGTGTTGTACGTGGTCGCCAGCTGCGTGCCGGTGGCCATGCCGACGGCACCCTGCGCACGGAACTGCGGCGTCACCCCCAGATCCGGCACGGTCGGCACCAGGATGTAGCGCGCGCCCGCCGTCTGCAGCGTGCCGACGATGCCGACCTGCGCGGTGACCGCGTTGGTGATGGTCGCCTGCGCGGGTGCACCGCCGACCACGGCGAACAGGTCGTTCGCGCCTCCCCAGACCGTATACAGGGCGCGGGAATCCGCGCGGCCGCCGTTGGCGGCCAGGTAGCTGTTCACCTGCGTGGTCAGGGCCGGGATGGCCCCCAGTGCACCTGTACTGTTGGTGCCCACGCGCGCACCCCCCACCGCATAGTTGGTGCCGCCCTGGTTGGCGCTGAGCGCCGCCGCGCCGTAGAAGTCCGCCACATACTCGGACCAGACCAGGCCGGGATTGGTGGTGAAGCGGCCCAGCAGCGCGCCATTGGGGCCTACCGCCTGGATCAACGCCGGACGGAAGTGGCCGGAGTCGGTCAGGCTGTCGCCGAAGAACACGGTCTGCGAGTACTTGGCTTCCTGCGCCAGCGCAGGGGCCGCCGCCAGCGCCAGCGCAACGGCCAGCAACGAGCGGACAGGCGAAGAGGAACGGTTCATGCAATCTCCCGGGGCAAATGAGGTGGATGGCTGCACGCCGTCTCTCCCGTACGGCTGCGCATGGCGCGCATCGTTCCACCAAGCCGGCCGGCATACACGCTGCAATGCGGCATGCCCGGGTCGCGTCTACGCACGACCCGGCCCGTGCGCGACAATGGCGGCATGGATATCCAGTTGAACGGGCAGACCCGCCCGCTGCCGCCCGGCAGCACCATCGCCACGCTGCTGCTGCAGGAGGGACTGGCCGAGCGCCGCGTGGCCGTCGAGGTCAATGGCGACATCGTCCCCCGCAGCCAGCACGCCACCCAGGCCCTGCATCCGGGCGACCGGGTGGAAATCGTGCACGCGCTGGGCGGCGGCTGAGCGCGCCACGGTGCGCAACACACGGCCCCGCGTTCGCCAACATCGGCGATAATCGCCGCATGTCCAATTCCCTCCCCACCGACCCGCTGGTGATTGCGGGCAAAACCTACCGTTCCCGCCTGCTGACCGGCACCGGCAAGTTCAAGGATTTCGAGGAAACCCGCCTGGCCACCGAGGCCGCGGGTGCCGAAATCGTCACCGTGGCCATCCGCCGCACCAACCTGGGCCAGTCACCCAACGAGCCCAACCTGCTCGACGTGCTGCCGCCGGACCGCTACACCCTGCTGCCCAACACCGCCGGCTGCTACACCGCCGACGACGCCGTCCGCACCTGCCGGCTGGCCCGCGAACTGCTCGATGGCCACACGCTGGTGAAACTGGAAGTGCTGGGCGACCAGAAGACCCTGTATCCCGACGTGGTGCAGACGTTGACCGCCGCAGAGAAACTCGTGGCCGACGGCTTCCAGGTCATGGTCTACACCAGCGACGACCCCATCCTGGCCCGCCGGCTGGAAGAGATCGGCTGCGTGGCGGTGATGCCGCTGGCCGCACCGATCGGCTCCGGCCTGGGCATCCAGAACAAGTACAACCTGCTGGAGATCATCGAGAACGCCAAGGTCCCGGTGCTGGTCGATGCCGGCGTCGGCACCGCGTCCGATGCCGCCATCGCGATGGAACTGGGCTGCGACGGCGTGCTGATGAACACCGCCATCGCCGGCGCGAAGCATCCCGTGCTGATGGCCAGCGCCATGAAGAAGGCCGTGGAAGCGGGTCGCGAGGCGTTCCTGGCCGGCCGCATCCCGCGCAAGCGCAATGCCTCGGCCTCCAGCCCGATCGACGGACTGATCGGCTGACCCGATGACGGACCCGTTCTCCAGTTCCGGCGCCAAGACCCCGCCCAAGCCTTTCACGGTGGAGGAAGGCCGCCGGCAGGTGCGCAGTTTCGTGCTGCGCCAGGGCCGCTTCACCGAGGCCCAGCAACGCGCGTTCGATACGCACTGGCCGCGCTTCGGCCTGGATTACACGGGCGAGCCGCGCGACTACGACGCCGTGTTCGGCCGCACCGCGCCGCGCGTGCTGGAAATCGGCTTCGGCAATGGCGAGGCGCTGCGCTTCGCGGCCGCCAACGACAAGGACCGCGACTACCTGGGCCTGGAAGTGCATGCGCCCGGCGTGGGCCGGCTGTTGAACGCGTTGGCCGAGGACGGCAGCGACCACGTGCGTGTCTACCACCACGACGCGGTCGAGGTGCTGCAGCACGAGGTCGCCGACGGCTCACTGGATGAAGTCCGCATCTACTTCCCGGACCCATGGCACAAGAAGCGCCACAACAAGCGCCGGCTGGTGCAACCCGAATTCGCCGCGCTGATCGCGCGCAAGCTGCGCCCCGGTGGCCGGCTGCACTGCGCCACCGACTGGGAGGCCTACGCCGAGCACATGTGGGACGTGCTGGACGCGACCCCGGGCCTGGTCAACCGCGCCGGTCCCCGCGGCAGCGTGCCCCGCCCGCCGTGGCGGCCGCAGACCCATTTCGAGACGCGCGGCCAGAAGCTTGGCCACGGGGTGTGGGATCTTGTGTATCACAAGCCGGGAATGGGGAGTGGGGAATAGGGAATGGACGCGACGACCCGTCCAAGTCATGCATTTATCGGCCTGCTAGGCCGACGCGCCCTGGTCGATTCCCGATTCCCGATTCCCGATTCCCGCCTGCCCTGATGGACAACGCGCTGACGCTGACCAACGACATGAAGCTCGTCCTCGGGCTGGTCGGCTTCACGATGGCGATGTTCCTGTTCGAACGCATCCGCGCCGACCTGGTGGCGCTGGTGGTGCTGGTGGTGCTGGGCATCACCGGGCTGATCGCGCCGGAGGAAATCTTCGGCGGTTTCTCCGGCAACGCGGTGATGAGCATCATCGCCACGATGATCCTCGGCGCCGGCCTGGACCGCACCGGCGCGTTGAACCGGCTGGCTTCGTGGCTGCTGCGGCGCGGCCATGGCATCGAACAGCGGCTGCTGCTGATGACCACCGCCATCGCCAGCCTCAACTCGTCCTTCATGCAGAACCCGTCGGTGATGGCGCTGTTCATGCCGGTCGCCTCGCGGCTGTCGTCGCGTACCGGGCTGTCGCTGCAGCGGCTGTTGCTGCCCATCGCGGCCGCCATCGTCATGGGCGGCGCGTTCACCATGGTGGGCAACTCGCCGCTGATCCTGTTGAACGACCTGCTGGTGTCGGCCAACAACAACCTGCCGTCGGGCATGGCCACGCTGGAACCGCTGCGGATGTTCGCGCCGCTGCCGATCGGCCTGGCCCTGGTCGCCGCCTCGCTGCTGTACTTCCGCTTCCATGGCGATCGCAAGCTGAAGGAAGACACGCCGGACGGCGACGGCGCGGTCACGCCCGCGCGCACGGAAAGCTATTTCGCCAACACCTATGGCATCGAAGGCGACGTGTTCGAGCTGGTCGTCAGCGCGGAGAGCCCGTTGGTGGGCATGTCGCTGGGCGAAGCCGAAGCGATGCATGATGCCCCGCTGATGCTCGCGCTGCAGACGGGCAACGACACGCGCCTGGCGCCGCCGGCGGACATGCGCATCTGGGTGGGGAGCGTGCTGGGCGTGATGGGGCCACGGCAGGAGGTCGCCGATTTCGCGCAGAACCATTTCCTGCGCATGTCCTCGCGGCTTCGCCACTTCGGCGACCTGTTCAATCCCAGCCGTGCCGGCATTTCCGAGGCGGTGGTGCCGCCCACGTCGAAGTTCATCGGCAAGACCGCGCGCGAGATGCGGCTGCGCAAGCAGAACGGCATCAGCCTGCTGGCGATCAACCGCGACAAGAAGGTCATCCGCGACAACGTGCGCGAGGAGAAACTCCGCGCCGGCGACATGCTGGTGTTCCACAGCATCTGGCAGGACCTGGGTCAGGCGGCGGAAAGCCGCGACTTCGTGGTGGTCACCGACTACCCGAAGGGCGAACAGCGCCCGCACAAGTTCAAGATCGCGATGACCATCTTCGCCATCACCATCATCATCGCGCTGACCTCCAAGCTGCCGGTCGCGCTGACGCTGATGACCGGCGTTGCGGGCATGCTGCTGACGGGCGTGCTGCGCATGGACGAGGCTTACGGGGCGATCAACTGGAAGACGGTCTTCCTGATGGCCGGCCTGATCCCGCTGGGCTGGGCGATGGACAGCAGCGGCGCGGCGGCGTGGGTCGCCGGACATACCGTCGAGCGCCTGCCGGACGGCATTCCCATATGGGCGCTGGAAATCGCCATCGCGCTGCTGACCACGGCGTTCTCGCTGGTGATCAGCCACGTGGGCGCCACCATCGTGATGGTGCCGATGGCGATCAACCTGGCATTGGCGGCGGGCGGCAATCCCACCGCGTTCGCGCTGATCGTGGCGCTGTCAGCGTCCAACAACCTGATGACGGCGTCGAACCCGGTGATTTCGATGATCGTCGGGCCCGCCAACTACACCTCGCGCCAGCTGTGGCGGGTGGGCGGTCCGCTCTCGCTCATCTACACCGTGGTGGTGGTGGTGGCGACCAACCTGCTGTTCTGGTGGAACGGGCGGGCGGGATGACCCGGTCCACCCGTCGCCCCGTGCTGTCCATGCAGCTGCTGCCGCTCCGCTATGCGGTGGTGCAACTGGAAGCCGACACGGCGCTGCCGGCGTGGTGGCCTTCCACGGGCCTTCGCCATGCCAGTTGGGCGACCGATGAACTGTCGCTGGTCTGCGAGGAAACCTGCGTGCCCGCCGACGTGCGCAGCCAGCGCGGCTGGCGGGCATTGAAACTGCAGGGCCCGTTCGCCTTCGAGCTGACCGGCATCCTGCTGGCCGTGCTGCAACCGCTGGCCGACGCGGGCGTGGGCATCTTCGCGCTGTCCACCTTCAATACCGACTACGTCCTGGTGCAGGACGACGCACTGGCGGCGGCGGTGGCCGCCCTGCGCGCGCACGGCCACCAGATCACCGGCCGCTGAGCCGGCCTCAGCGACGGCCCAGCAGGGTACGCGCCAACACCACGCCAAAATGCATCCAGATGGCGCCGAAGACGCCGAGCCGGGTCAGCATGCCTCGCCGTGCGGACTCGAACCTGCGGAAATAGCGCCAGAGGCCGCGATGCTTGTGCCATTCGACGAAGACGGGCCGCGCGCGGCTGGACACGCCACGCAGGTGCAGCACGCGGATGTCGTTGGCCACCGCGACCGTCGCCCCCGCCTCGCGCGCGCGGCGGCACAGGTCCATGTCTTCGGCGTGCAGGCGATAGCCTTCGTCGAACCCACGCAACTGCTCGAACAGCGTGCGCGAGATCAGCATCAGCGCACCCGACACCACCTCGACCGGTTGCAGCACGCGTTCCTCCTGCACGGGTACGCCCAAGCGTGACGCCGCCGCAGGGGCGGACAGCATGGCCGCGAAATCCGGGTCGCGCCGGCGCGCCGCCGTATCCCGCACGCCCTCCTCATCCACCAGGTCCACGCCCAGCAGCGCCTGACCCGGCACGGTGGAAGCATGCAGGCGCAGGCGCGACAGGGTGTCGGCTTCCACCATCAGGTCGGGATTGACGAAGGCGAGCCACGGCGCGGTACTGTCGCGCGCGCCCTGGTTGCACCCCACCGCGAAACCCGGGTTGTCCGGGTTGGCGATGAACTTGACCCGGGCATCCTGCAACGCATGGCGCTGGACGAGATCCAGCGTGCCGTCGCGCGAGGCGTTGTCGACCACGCGGATCTCGTCCACGTCGTTGGCCATGCGCAGCCGCATCAGGCAGTCGTCGATGCTGCTGGCGCTTTCGTGGCTGACCACCACCACAGCAATGCCGCCGCGCTCAGGGGAAGAGGTCACGCTGGCGCTCCGGCGAATCGATGGCGGCATAGAGGGCGGCCAGCCGCTCGCGCGACTCGCGCAACGGATCCCCCATCAGGAAGGTCGCCAGGCGCGGCGACCACGCGGGCCAGCGCGCGTTGAGCGTGTCCATGTCGCCGTCGGCGGGGCGGCCCTCGCCGCCACGGGCGACGAACGCCGTCTCGCACAGCACGTTGCGCCAGCCCAGGCCGGCCAGCCGCAGGGACAGATCGATGAGCGCCGCGTACCAGGAGCCGTAGCTGCTGGCATCCAGTCCCCCCACGCGCTGGCGCGCGCTGCCGCGGATGACGACGGCGTGGGCGACGGCGGCAGGAAGTTCGGGATGCCGCGGCGGCATCGCCGCGCACGCCTGCGCGGTGCGCTCCATGTCCTGCGGCGGCGCGGTCACCTCGCCGAGGCGCGGCCACGCGGCGGATTCACCGGCATTGCACCAGGGCGTGGCGGTGGCGATGGCCGCGTCGCGCGCGAGGCACGCGGACAGCTGCTGCAACCACCCCGGAAGCGGCCGGGCATCCGGCGCCAGCAACACCACGTCGCTGCTGCCGCAGGCGGCCAGCATCTGGTCGACATGGGCGACTTCGCCCAGCATGCGCGGACGCCGCGTGTAGTCGGCCTGCAGCCGCGTGCGCGTCAGCCAGCGCTCGATGATCGCCAGCCCGCGCGGACCGGCCTGCGCATCGTCGGCCAGCCACACCCGCGTGCCCTCGGGCGTGCCGGCATCCAGCGCGCCCAGGCAGGCGTCCAGCGCGTCGTCATCGACGCCCACCGGCAGCAGCACGATCGGCAGCGGTGATGCCGTGGACGGGGTCACTGCTTGGGCGGTGCGTAGAGGGGATCCAGGGCACGGAAGCGCTGGCCGTATTCGTCGGTCAGATCGCGGGCTTCCTGCGGGTTGCGGACGATGGTCGGCGTGATCAGCACGATCACTTCGCTGCGCTCGCTGCTGGTGGTCTTGCGACCGAACAGCGCACCGATGATCGGCAGCCGGCTCAGGCCGGGAATGCCGCTGGAACCCTCGGTCGCGCCATCGCTGATCAGACCCGCCAGCATCACCGTCTGTCCGGCCTCCACGGCCGCTTCGGTCTTCAGCCGGCGCGTGTTGATGCGCACGTTGCCGTTGTCGTCGGGGATGTCGCCCGGCGTGCTGACCTCCTGCACGATGTCCAGGAACACCATGCCGTCGCGGGTCACGCGCGGCCTGACCTTGAGGATGATGCCGGTATCCAGGTACTGCACCTGGCTGAAGGTGTTGTCGCTGCCCAGGCTGGGATTGACGGTCACCGACGAAATCGGAATGCGGCTGCCGACATTGAGCGTGGCCTCCGCGTTGTTGCGCACGAACACCGAAGGCGTCTGCAGCAGGCGGACGTCGCTGACTTCGTCCAGCGCCGTGATCACGGCGGCGGCGTCGTTCTTGACCAGCGTCCAGACGCCGCCGGGACCGCTCACGCCGCCGATGCTGCCCGCCAGCGTGCTCCACTTGCTGGGCCCTCCCGCGTCCGGCCCGGCGAACGGCCCCAGGCCGTTGTCGGTCATCGCGCGCTCCAGATACCAGTTGACGCCGTAACTCAGATCGCCGCTCAGCAGGACCTCGGCCACCTGGGCCTCGATGTGCACCTGCATCGGCATCACGTCGAGCTTCTCGATGACGTCGCGGATCGACTTCCATGCCGTGCCGCTCGAACGGACCAGCAGGGTGTTGGTCTCTTCCACCGCCGCCACACCGACCCGGTCGCCGTCCACTTCCAGGGTGACGCTGGCGTTGCCGTCGTCGCGCTGGTTGAGGGCCAGGCTGCCGCTGCCCAGACCGCCACCGCTGGACGAACCCCCGGTGCTGCCGAAATCCACGCTGCTGCCGGTGCCGCCGAGGCCGCCATCGTTGATCTGCACCGGATCGGTACCCGGCATCAGCGAGACGTTGCCGGGGCCGCCGGTGGAACGGTCGCTGCCCGTGCCGCCACCGCTGCCCGCGCCGAACACTTCCGCCAGCCGCTGCGCGAGTTCCTTGGCCTTGATGTACTTCAGTTCGTACGAAAACAGACGCGCGCCCTCGCCGGCGCTGTCCATGCGTTCCAGCCAGTCCTGGATGTCGTCCAGATAGGCCGCCTGCGGCGTGATCACCATCACCGCATTGGCGCCTTCCAGCGGCAGGAAGCGGAACATGCCTGCGCTGGGGGTCTTGCTGTTCTCGCCGAAGACCTTCTCCAGGTCGGCGACCACCTTGGTCGCACGGCTGGTTTCCAGCGGGAACACGCCCACCGACATGCCGGCCAGCCAGTCCACGTCGAAGATCTCGACCGTGCGCAGGTAGTTTTCCAGTTCGCTGCGGCTGCCGGCCAGGGTGATGAGGTTGCGCGAGCCGTCGATGCCGACGATGGCATTGGGGCGCGCGTAGGGTTCCAGCACTTTCTTCATCTCCGCGGCGGAAATGAAGCGCAGCGGCACCACGCGCACCTCGTAGCCGCGCGCATTGGCCGGTGCGCCGGTACGCGGCGCCACCGCGCCGGCCAGCGCCTGGTCGGCGGGCACGATGTTGTAGCGGCCACCGGTGTAGACCAGGCGGGCGTTGTTCCAGCCCAGGACCATCTCCAGCAGGCTCATCGCCTCGGCCGGCGAAACCGGCTTGGGGGTGCCCAGGGTCACCGTGCCCTGCACGCCGGGGGCGATCACGTAGTTCTGCCCCAGCATGTCGCCCAGGATCGCCTTGACCACGGCATGCACGGATTCGCCTTCGAAATTGAAGGTGGCGGCACCGCTGCTGGCACCCGCCAGCGTGGGCGGTGGGGCCGCGGCGGCACTGCGGTTGATCATCTGGCCGCTGCCGCGGCGGATCACCGCCTGCGGACCGGATTCGGGCAGCTCCGGCGACTGCAGCGGCGTGGTCTGCGCGCTGCCGGGGGCGGCGGTGCCCGGGGCAACGGGTTCGCCCCGGCGCACTTCCGGCGTCGGCGGGGTGCTGGCGCAGCCGGCCAGCAGGCCCAGGCAAAGGGAAATCAGGATCACGCGTGACGTCATGCCGGCACTCTACTGTGTCTTGCCGGGCGATGCCGGCGGCGGTGTGGGGGTGACCCGGTCCTGCTGCCGCATCTGCGCGCGCCGCGCTTCGATGCGTTGGCGGATGGCGTCCATCTGCTGTTCGGTGGTCTGCGCCGGCGCCTCGGTGGCGGCCGCGGGCAGCGGCTGGCTGCCGGGGCGTGCGGTACCGGCCGGTGTCGCCATCGGCGGCGACGGAGTGGTCGGCATGACGGCCGCCGGACTGTTGCCGCCCGTGCTGCGGGGGGGCGCGATACCCGCGGGGGGCGGAACCGCCATCGGGACCGCGGCGGGAACGCCACCCGGGGCCCCCGTCGCCATCGGCGTCGGCGCTGCGCCGCCGGTGCCATCGAACACCCGCAGCGCCAGTTCCCGCCGGCCTTCCGGCCCTTCGAACACCGCGCGCCGGGCTTCCAGTTCCACCAGGCGCCAGCCCGGGAATCCGTTCGGCGCCTCGCCCATCTTCACCCGCAACCCTTCACCGCCGGCCACCGGCTGCACGATGGCCAGCTGCAGGCGCGGGGTGATCAGCACGCTGCTGAGCACCATGTCGAACCCGGGGGCCGCGGCCTCGCCTTCGCCGGAGATGAAGAACGGCTGCGGCTGGCGGTTCTCGGAGAACAGCGTGCGGCCGCCGATCTCGGCGTACTGCGGCAGGGGGCCGAGGCGTTCGGGAGGCATCGCCGGCAAACGTGGCAGTGCCTGTACCAGCGCGGGGTCGGCCGGCAGCGGCGTGATGCGCCCGCCCAGGCCGAACACCGCCAGCAAGGCCACCAGCACGGCCCAACCCGCGACCGCGGCCAGTACCCAGGTACGGGGCGTCCAGGCGTCAGCGCGCATCGCCGTCTCCCTGTGCAGGAGGCGCCACGACGGCGGGAAGCGGCTTCAGGTAGCCATACAGGTCGAAGTTGACGTCCAGCCCCCCGCTGCCGCTTTCGCTGGCCTGGAAGGCGTAGCGCTGGGGCAGCACGTTGAGATTGTCGACGAACAGGCGCGGGCTGCCGGATTCGATCTGGTGCAGCACCGCCGCCAGTTCCGGCACGCCGCAGCGCAGGCGCACCTGCACCACGATGCGGGGGAACTGCTCGCGCCCCGGCATCGCCAGCGGCGACTGGTTGGCGATGGCGCAACTGCGGTTGCCCGGACTGGCCTGCTTCACCACGGCTTCAAGACGCTGCACCAGGCCGGCCGTGGCCAGTTCGACCGTCGCTTCGGGCAGGAACCCGGGACGTTGCGCCTGCTGGGCCAGCGCGGCATCGAGTTCGCGCTTCACCTGCGGCGCCTGCTGCAGCTGCATGCGGATGCGCAGCTCGCGCTCGCGCAGGTCATCGATGCGCGCGTTCACCTCCAGCAGGGGCGCAGTCCACCACGGGTGGACCAGCACGCCATAGCCCAGCAGCAACGCCAGCAGCAGCAGGCCCAGCGCCAGCCAGCGGTCGCGTTCAGTCACGGCCGGCGCCATCGGCGTCTCCCGGATTGGCAGCGGGCGCGGGCGCGGCCGCTTTCTGGCTGCCCACCAGTTCGGCGGTCAGGGTGAAGCGGTCAAGCCGCGTGCGCGGATCGGGCTGCACCGCACCGCTCAGCGCAGGACTGCGCCACAGCGGTGAGCCTTCCAGCTTGGCCACCAGTCCGGAAGCCTCGGGGCTGAAACCGATCAGCATCAGCCGGTCGCCTTCGATGGAGAGTTTTTCCAGATAGGTGCTGTCGGGCAGGCGGCGGGTCACTTCGTCGATCACTTCCACCGTGGTGGGCCGGTCGGCCCGCGCCTTGTTCAAGGCCGTGGCGCCGGCCACCAGATCCACCAGCTGTTGCCGCTGCGTCGAAACGCGGCGCGCCTGTTCGGCACGGCCGGCGACCTGGGTGGCGAACGCCTCGGCCGCGGCGCGGCGGTTGTCCAGGATCAGCCAGGCGCCCAGGACCAGCGACCCCAGTGCCACCGCCGCGAGCGCCAGCTGCAGCCCGGGCCGCGAAGCCTGCCGCGATGCCCGCGCGCCCACCGGCAACAGGTTCACGCCAAGCGGCACGCCATCGGTATCGGCCACATCCGCGCCGGCCAGTTCGGGCGCCAGCGCCCCCAGTTTCGCGAGACCCGCGTCGAAACCGGCACGGGGCACCGCCACCAGTTCGGCATCCAGTTGTCCGTCTTCGCGGCGACGGATCACGCGCGCATCGAAGCACACGTCCTCGGCGCGGAACGGTGTCTGCCGGTCGATCTCGAAACGCACCACGTCGCGCAGGCGTTCCGCTGCCGCAGCGGGCAGCAGCAGGCGCCGGCGCAGCGCCGCACCGGCGGGCACCAGCCACCAGCGCGGCAGGTCGGCCAGGCGCGGGCTGAGCAGGGCACGCAGCTCGGTGCCGGTGACGCTGCCGGGCAGCAGGGCCAGCGGGTGGCGTTGCACGCCCTCCTGCCAGGACATCCGCAGCTCCTCGCCCTCCTGCTGGAACAGCAGGCGGTCGCGCGTCAGCCCCAGCAGCACGCGCCAACGGGCAGGCAGCCAGCTGGCCAGCGCCTGCGACCACCACGCCAGGAAGCTGCGTGGCCCGGGTCCCAGGCGCGCACGGAGATGCTGCAGGCTGTCGCGCATGCTGCTCATTGTGGTGACGCTCCCTCCTCCCAGCGCAACAAGGTGTAGGCCGAACCCGGTACCGGGCTGGCGCCTGCGCGCACCACGGTGCTGATCGCCGCCTGGCGGCCATCGGCCAGGCGTGCACGGCTCTCGATACTATACGTGCCACTGCCGGCACCGACGAGTTGCGAGGCGCCCGCCACCCCTGCCGCATTGCGCTGGCCGATCCACGCCTCGGCGTCCATGCCCAGTGCGACCAGCACGGGGGCCGTCGCGTAGGTGGCATCGGGTTGCGCACGGCCCGAGTAGAGCGTCAGGTGCGGGGACAGGGCCGCGTACAGATCCGGCGTCATTCCCAGCACCTGTTCGATCTCGGCGAGGGTTTCGAAAGGCGCATCCTTGGCACCGTAATCGCGGCCCGCCGCCGCGTAGTCGTCATCCTCCGCGCCACCGACGGGCTGGCTGAGCGCATCGGCATCGCGCCAGTCGACGATGGCGGCCGCCAGCTGTTCGCTGGACTCCGGTGGCGCACCCACTGCCTGCAGCAGCCGCGCGAGCAGGGGCATGTCCGCCTGGTTCAGATCGACCTTGCCGGTTTCATCGATGATGCGCACCTGCACCTCGCTGCCATCGAACGTCCACCGGTAGAGGCGGCCATTGGGCAGCCAGCGTGTTTCCGGATTCTGGTCGCTCACGCGGACCAGCGCGTACTCCATGCCGGCACGCGCCACCTCCTGTGCGATGGCGCCGCGACTGGCCACGCGCCCCTGCAGCGCTTCCATGCGCGACGTCAGTGCGAAGGCACCGATCAGCGCCGTCAACAGCGCGATCAGCCACAGCACCAGCAACAGCGCGGCACCGCGATGACGGTTCACAACGTGCCTCCTGGCCGCAGCAGGCCGCCACCGGCGCCGCCCTCGCTGCGCGCCAGGGTCACCACCAGGTCGGGCCAGCGCGTGCCGTCGGCGCCCTGCACTTCCACCTTGACCTGCAGCGGCAGCAGTTCCGCGGTTTCCCAGCGGTCCTGCCACTCACCCAGGCGGTTCTCCTCATCCAGCCCGCGGTAGCGGAAACGCACCGCGCGCAGGCCATCGGCCAGGCGTTCCGGGCGCAGCTCGCGTGCCGCGTTCTCCAGGTCGTCCAACGACTGGTCCGGCTGCGCCACGGTGAACGCCACCTGCAGTCGCCCGCGGTCGTCGACACTGAGATCGTGCAGGTACGGTCCGCCGTACCCCAGGTAATCCGGCAGGTCGGCGACGAACCGCATGCGCTGCGGCGAACCGATGAACCGCGCCTGCTGCAGCGTGCCGCGGTCGGTGGCGAAGACGATCGGCTGCGCCATCGACAGCCGCGCGCGCAGGTAACCCTGCACGGCGCGCATGTGCTCGTTGCGCTGGGCCATGGACTCGCCGCGCCCCACCAGCGCGGTGGACGAGCGCAGCGTGGCGAACGCCAGCGCCAGGCCCGCCGCCAGCAGCACCGTCGCCAGCAGCACTTCGATCAGCGTGAAGCCCGATGCGCGCGACTTCATGGCGCGGCCTGGTTGATGTCGCGGGGCGCCAGGCGCAGCGTATGCCAGCGAAGGGACTGCGCGGGACGCTCGCCCCAGCGCACGTCCAGCTGCACGTCCATCAGCTGGGGGGCCGTTGCATCCCGCTGCGCGCGTGTTGCCAGCGGATCGGCGTACGGCGCCACCTGCAGGACCCACTGGTAACGGCCTCCATCGAAACGGCCCTCCTGCCGTCCGGGCTGCAGGGCCTCGCCCGTGCCCAGCTGCGCCAGCAGCGATTGCGCGTGCAGTGTCGCGCGCGTGTTGTCCTCGGCCTGCCGCACCTGGCGGGTCGCCCCCGACAGCGAGCCCAGCAGCAGGGTCAGCGCCAGCGCCAGCAATGCAAACGCGACGATCACTTCGATCAGGGTGAAGCCGCGCTGGCCGTGCAATGCCGGGGCGGTCATGGCGCCGCGCCCTGCGGGCCGCGGAAGACCCGCACTTCGCCGGTCAGCCAGGTCACGTCGACCATCCATTCGGCCTGCTTGGCCCCCAGCGTGATGCGTCCACCCGTGGAGCCGCCGTCGTGGAAGAACAGGATGGCGCCCTCGCCCGCGCGTGCCTGCGCCTGGCGTGCGCCGGTGAACTTCACCGAGAGGCTTTCGGGAATCCGGCCACCCCGGTCATTCGGGGCCTGCCAGCGATGCGCACGCGGATCGATGACGAAACGCTGCGGTTGCCCGGTGGCGATGGCCTGCGCACGCGTGTAGCGCAGTTGCGCGGCAATCTCCTTGGCTTCCGAACGCAGGCGCATGCCATCCAGCCCGCCGGTCAGCACCATCGCCGACAGCGTCGCCGCCACCGCGATCAGCGCGACCACCAGCAGCATTTCCAGCAACGAGACACCGCCGTGCTTCCGTGGGAAACACGGCGGATCAGGACGGAATGATCCGCTGGCCGGAGGCTGCATGCGCACGGCGTGCTTTCCTTACCGACGCGACGGCAGGACGGCGTGCATCGGCATCACTCGTAGACGATGTCCGCGTCGTAGCTTTCGCCACCGGCCTTGCCGTCCTTGCCCAGGCTGGACAGATCGAAGGGGCCGGCTTCGCCCGGTGCCCGGTACTGGATGTCGTGGCCCCACGGATCCTTCAGCTCAGCCGGCTTGGCATACGGCCCCAGCCAGCCGGCCGCGTTGCCAGGCTGGGTCACCAGGTCCTCCAGGCGACCCGGCAGGCTGCCCGTATCCAGCTGGTAGTTCTCCACCTTGCCGGCCAGCGTCTGGATCTGCGACTTGGCCAGGTTCGCCTTGCCGCGATCCGCACCGCCCAGCACCCGGCTGCCCACCAGGGTCAGCACGGCGCCGATCAGCACGATGACAATGATGATCTCCAGCAGGCTCATGCCACTCTGCGAGGACGGTGAAGGGGAACGGGTCAGGTGGCGGGACAGGCGCATCGTCGGGATCCTTCTTGGGATGGCGATAGTGTGGGGAACTGTGTCTGAACCAGTCGTGCGATGCACCTCAGCCCATCGCGCTGGTCAGGTCGTAGAGGGGCACGAGCACGGCGATGATCACCAACCCCACCACCGCCGCCAGTACCAGCGTGATGACCGGGACCAACGCTGCCAGCATGCGGTCCAGGATCTGGGCCGTCTCGCGCTCGAAGGTATCCGCCGTCTTCAGCAGCATGGTGTCCAGCGCGCCGGACTCCTCGCCCACCTGGATCATCTGCAGGGCCAGGCGCGGGAAACGCTTGCCCTTGCCCAGCGACGAAGACAGGCCGTGGCCGTTCTTGACGTCCTCCGCGGCCGCCTCGACATCAGCCGCCAGGGCGCGATTGCCCAGCACGTTGCGGGCGATGCCCAGCGCATTCAGCAGCGGCACGCCGTTCCTCAGCAGCGTGCCCAGCGTGCGGCTCAGGCGCGCGGTTTCCAGCCGCGCGATGAGCAGGCCGGCGAACGGGCGGCCCAGCAACCAGGCATCGAACCGGTCGCGGAACGCCGGATCGCGACGGCGGCGGTCGAACCAGAGCAGCGCCAGCGCAGGCACCGCGACCAGGATGAACCACCAGTCGCGCACGAACAGCCCCAGCCACAGCACCCCACGGGTGAACCACGGCAGCGCCACATCCAGGCTCTCGTACATCTGCGCGAACTGCGGCACCACATAGCCCAGCAGGAACAGCAGGGCCAGGCCCACCACGACGACCAGGATCGCCGGATAGATCAGCGCGTTGACCACCCGCCCTTTCAGTGCGCGGCTGCGCTCCAGGTAATCGGCCAGCCGCTGCAGCGTGTCATGCAGGCTGCCGCCCGCTTCACCCGCGCGGATCATGTTGACGTACAGCCGCGAGAAGATGCCGTGCTGCCGTTCCAGTGCCGCCGACAGCGGCGCGCCCCCACGCACGGCATCGCGGATGTCGGTGATGGTGCGGCGCGCCTTCTCGTCCTCTGGCAGGTCCAGCAGGATGGTCAGCGCACGGTCCAGCGGCTGGCCCGCACCGAGCAGCGTGGCCAGCTGCTGGGTGAACTGCACCAGCCGTTCGCCGGCGAAGGCGTGCCGCCGCCACAGCTGGAACAAGGTGACGTTGCCGCCCTCGGACGCCAGCCGGGCCTCCACGGGAAGATGCCCCTGCTCCTGCAGCCGCGCCACCACGTCGGCATCGCTGGCGGCTTCCATCTGGCCATCCAGCATTTCGCCATGGGCATTGAGCGCTTTGTAGCGGTACAGGGGCATGCCGTCGCATCGCGGAAACAATGCGCCAAGGTACCGCAGAACCCCACCCAGCGTCATGCCGACGCCGGACCGCCCTTCCCGACACCGCCACCGGAAGGCGCACCCCGGCACGCATGATGCGCCGCTTCGACAGCGAGGTTAGGGCGACGTGAAACCACCCCGCACACTGACACCGCTGAACCCTGGTTTTCCGGACCCGCGTCACGCGGTACCTGCGCGAATGCATGTGCCGTCTTCCGGATCAAGGCACGGGTAGACGACTTCAACGCCTTCCGCGGCGACGTGGAACGCCCGTGGCGCTTTCAGAGATGAAGAGACGCGGCGTGCGTGGGCTTCGGATCGACCCGGGCGCCCTCAGGGCTCTTATTATTTCCACACGCCTGATGACGACGCCAGAACTTCAGTCGCAAACTACCCGTCCCGACGACACCGCGCGCGGATTGCCCATCGCGAAGGCCAGCACCGGCTGCTTCCACATCTCGAACGAAGAGATGCCCGGCGTCAGTCCGCACGTGCTGGTATAGGTGAAGTGCTCGCCATCCAGCGACAGGTACAGGTCGAACTTGACCGCCACCGGCAGATCGCTGCTGACCGTCAGCATCGTCTGCGTCGCGTCGCCGCTGCGCGTAGCGCGCAGGTTGCCGGGGCCCGCGCCGGCGGGCGACGAGGACACCACCTGGCCGTCGGCCAGGGCGACCTCCAGCGCGAGCACCGGCGTACCGCTGCCCACGACGAAATCCGCCGGCAGTTCCGCCCGCGCGAACGCCTTCGGCGGCGTCTTCCTGCCCGCGGCACCGGCCAAGGGCGAAAGCACCAGCAGTGCCAGCATCAGCGCCGCCGGCCCGCGGCAGGCACGGCGCAGCGATCCGCTCGCGTCACGCATCCTCGGTCACCCTCAGCACTTCCTCGATGGTCGTTTCGCCGGACAGCGCCTTGACGATGCCGTCCTCGTACATGGTCCGCATGCCGGAATCGCGCGCGAGCTGTTCGATCTCGCCCATGCCCGCATGGCGCATGATGGCGCGGCGGATCTCGTCGTTCATCACCAGGAACTCGACGATGGTGGTGCGCCCCAGGTAACCCGTCGGCGCGATGGCCGAACCGCGCGGACGGTACAGGAAGATCTCTCCCTGAGGCTGGAAGCGGCGCAGATTGAACCGCTCGATCTCTTCCGGCGATGCCGGGTACCGCTCCGCATGCGTGGGCTCCAGTCGCCGCACCAAGCGCTGGGCCAGGATGCCGTTGACGGTGGAGGTCATCAGGTAATCCTCCACGCCCATGTCCAGCATGCGGGTGATGCCGCCGGCTGCGTTGTTGGTGTGCAGCGTGGACAGCACGAGGTGGCCGGTGAGCGCGGACTGGATGGCGATGCGTGCGGTTTCCAGGTCGCGCATTTCGCCGATCATGATGATGTCGGGATCCTGGCGCACGATGCTGCGCAGCGCGTTGGCGAAATCCAGCCCGATCTGCGGCTTGGCCTGGATCTGGTTGATGCCCTCGATCTGGTACTCCACCGGATCCTCGACGGTGATGATCTTCACGTCGCTGGTATTGAGCTTGCTCAGCGCGGTGTACAGCGTGGTCGTCTTGCCCGAGCCGGTGGGCCCGGTGACCAGCAGGATGCCATGCGGCTGTTCCAGCACTTTCTGGAACTGCGGCAGGAAAGCATCGGTGAAACCGAGCTTCTTGAAATCGAACACCACCGTCTCGCGGTCCAGCAGGCGCATCACCACGCTTTCGCCGTGCGCGGTGGGCACGGTGCTCACGCGCAGGTCCAGTTCCTTGCCCTGCACGCGCAGCATGATGCGGCCGTCCTGCGGCAGGCGGCGCTCGGCGATGTTGAGCTTGGCCATGATCTTGATGCGGCTGATCACCGCCGCCGTCAGGTTGGCGGGCGGGCTTTCACCCTCTTCCAGCACGCCGTCCACGCGGTAGCGCACCTTCAAGCGGTTCTCGAACGGCTCCACGTGCACGTCCGATGCACGCAGTTCCACCGCCCGCTGGATGACCAGATTGACCAGCCGGATGACCGGCGCCTCCGAGGCGAGGTCACGCAGGTGTTCGACATCGTCCAAGTCGCCCGTCGCTTCGCCGTCCGCGTTCTCGACGATGGCGCCCATCGCGCTGCGGCCCTGGCCGTAATAGCGCTCGATCAGATCGTCGATCTCCGAACGCAGGGCCACGCGTGCCCGCACCTGCCGGCCGGTCGCCAGCTGCACGGCGTCGAAGGCGTAACGCTCCTGCGGGTCGGCCATCAGCAGGTCGACGTGCAGGTCGTCCTCGCCGACCGGGCAGACATGGAACTGCTTGAGGAAGCGCAGCGACAGCGCGACCGATTCGGGCGGCACATCCGGGGCCTCCTTCGCACTGACCAGCGGCAAGCCGAGCACGTCGGCGGCGGTTTCCGCATGGTCGCGCTCGGATACCAGGCCCAGACGGGACAGCAGCGACAACAGGCTGCCGCCTGTCTCCTCCTGCAGCCGGCGCGCGCGCGCCAGATCGGTGTCCTTCAACCGTCCTCTCGCCAGCAGCGCGGCCACGATCTGGTCGTCGGGACTGACGGCGATTCCGGTATCCAGCGCGGCTGCGTTCACGAAGGCCTCCTTGGGAGCGCCGACTTTAGCAGGTGCGATGTTGGCCGGGCGTGGCCCGCCTTGCGGCGGGTCGGCAGGGGTCAGCCCACCCACACCCGCGCGTTGCGGAACATCCGCAGCCACGGCGAGTCTTCCGGCCAATCGGCCGGATGCCAGCTGTGGTTGGCGCTGCGCGGGGTGCGTTCCGGGTGCGGCATCAGGATCGTGGCGCGACCGTCGTCGCTGGTCAGGCCAGTGATGCCATCGGGCGAACCGTTGGGATTCTGCGGATACGACGCGGCCACCTGGCCATCGCCGTCGATGAAGCGCAATGCGACACGGGCCGCGCCCTGGTCCGCCGCGCTGGCGAATTCCGCGCGCCCTTCGCCGTGCGCGACAGCGACCGGGATGCGCGAGCCGGCCATGCCCTGGAAGAACACCGACGGCGACTCCAGCACCTCCAGCAACGACACCCGTGCCTCGAACTGTTCGCCGCGGTTGCGCAGGAAGCGTGGCCAGTGCGTCGCACCGGGAATGATGTCCTTCAACTGGCTCATCATCTGGCAGCCGTTGCAGACGCCCAGCGAGAACGTGTTGTCGCGGGCGAAGAACGCCGCGAACGCGTCGCGCAGGTCGTTGCGCTCCAGGATCGACGTCGCCCAGCCACGGCCCGCGCCCAGCACGTCGCCGTAGCTGAAACCGCCACAGGCGGCGAGGCCGCTGAAGTCCGCCAGCGACACGCGGCCGCTGATCAGATCGCTCATGTGCACGTCGAATGCATCGAAGCCGGCACGGGTGAACGCGGATGCCATTTCGATCTGGCCGTTGACGCCCTGCTCGCGCAGGATGGCGACCTTCGGCCGCTTGCCGGTGGCGATGAACGGGGCGGCGACATCGGCGGCGGCATCGAAGGAGAGCTTCGGCTTCAGGCCGGCACGCCCGAACTGGCGCGCGGACTCACGCTCCTCATCGGCCGTCTCCGGGTTGTCGCGCAGTTTCTGCATGGCATGCGTCACCGACCACCAGGCGTCGAACAGCTCTTCCCAGCGCCATTCCGCCAGCACCTCGCCGTCCTGCTGCACGCGCACCACCGCCGCCGTGGTCGGACGCGCGATGCGCTGCGCGCATTCGGTCAGGGCATGGCGCTCGACCAGGTCGGCGAAGGCCGCGCGGTCTTCCGCGGCCACCTGCACGACGGCGCCAAGCTCTTCGGCGAACAGCGTGCGGAAAACATCGTCGCCCCAGCCGTCCAGGTTGATGTCCAGCCCGCGATGCGAGGCGAAGGCCATTTCGCACAGCGCGGCGAACGCGCCGCCGTCGCTGCGGTCGTGGTACGCCAGCACCACGCCGGCCTCGCGCGCATCGGCGATCAGGTGGAAGAAATCGCGCAGGCGCTGCGGGTCGTCCAGATCGGGCACGCCCTCGCCGGCGAATGCCGGCCACGCGCCCTCACCGCCCGACTGCGGATAGACCTGCGCCAGCACCGAGCCGCCGAGGCGCTTCTTGCCGGCGCCCAGGCCGATCAGCCACAGCTCGCTGTCCTCTTCGCGGGCCAGCAGCGGCGTCAGCTGCTGGCGCACGTCGGTGACCGGCGCGAAGGCGCTGATGATGAGTGAGACGGGGGAGACGGATTTGTGCGTTTCGCCGGGAATGGGGAGTGGGGAATGGGGAATGGAGGAAGCGACATCTCCGGCGGCCGACGCTTCCTGCTTCTGCCGACTCCCGATTTCCGATTCCCGATTCCCGCCCTGCCACTGCGCCTGCATCGACAGCGAGTCCTTGCCCACCGGAATGCTGATGTCCAGCTCCGGGCAGAGTTCCATGCCCACGGCCTTGACCGCGTCGAACAGCAACGCGTCTTCGCCCGGGTGCCCGGCCGCCGCCATCCAGTTGGCGGAGAGCTTCACGCGGTGCAGCGATTCGACCGGCGCGGCGCACAGGTTGGTGATCGCTTCGCCTACCGCCATGCGGGCGGCGGCGGCGGCATCGAGCAGCGCCAGCGGGGTGCGTTCGCCGATGGCCATCGCTTCGCCGACGTAGCCTTCATAGCCGCTCAGCGTGATGGCGCAATCGGCCACCGGCATCTGCCACGGGCCCACCAACTGGTCGCGCGCGGTCAGGCCGCCGACGCTGCGGTCGCCGATGGTGATCAGGAACTGCTTGGCCGCCACCGTGGGGTGCGCGAGCACACGCAGGCCGGCCTCGTGGAGGTCCAGTGCCCCGGTCTGCAGCGCGGGCCACTTCGGTGGCGCGGGGTGCGCGGTGTCGCGGTGCATCTTCGGCGCCTTGCCGAACAGCACGTCCATCGGCAGATCGATGGGGTAAGCCCCTCTCCCTGCGGCGACCGAAGGAAGTCCCTGTGGGAGAGAGGGGTTGGGGTGAGGGGAACCGGAGCCTGTGATGCCGGAATCATCCTGACCTTCGTCGCCCCTCATCCGGCGCTGCGCGCCACCTTCTCCCGGAGGGAGAAGGGAAGCATCGTCCAAGGCACCGTAGCCCACTACAAGTCGCTCTTCCTTCGTCGCCACGCCCACCGCCGCGAACGGACACCGCTCGCGTTCGCAGATCGCTGCGAACTCGGCCAGTCGCGCCTGCGGCACGCCGAGCACGTAGCGTTCCTGCGATTCGTTGCACCACAGCTGCATCGGCGACAACGACGGATCGTCGCTGGGCACCTTGCCCAGGTCGATCACGCCGCCCACGCCGGAGTCGTGCAGCAGTTCCGGGATCGCGTTGGACAGGCCGCCCGCGCCGACGTCGTGGAACCACAGGATCGGGTTGTTTTCGCCCATCGCCACGCAGCGGTCGATGACTTCCTGGCAGCGGCGCTCCATCTCGGGGTTGTCGCGCTGCACGCTGGCAAAGTCGAGTTCCTCGGCACTCTCGCCGGAGGCCACCGAACTGGCCGCGCCGCCACCCAGGCCGATCAGCATCGCCGGGCCGCCGAGCACGATGACGGCATCGCCGGGCGAGAGCGTCTTCTTCTCCACCTGGACGCGGTCGATCGCGCCCAGGCCGCCGGCCAGCATGATCGGCTTGTCATAGGCGCGGGTCAGGCCCTCGCCTTCCGGCAGCTCGAAGCTGCGGAAGTAGCCCAGCAGGTTGGGCCGGCCGAACTCGTTGTTGAACGCGGCGCCGCCGAGCGGGCCGTCCAGCATGATCTCCAGCGCCGGCGCCATGCGCGGGTTCAGCGCGCGCGGCGCCTCCCAGGGCTGCGGCAGCGTGGGGATGCGCAGGTGCGAGACCGAGAAGCCGGTCAGGCCGGCCTTGGGCTTGCCGCCGCGCCCGGTGGCGCCCTCGTCGCGGATTTCGCCGCCCGCACCGGTGCTGGCGCCGGGAAACGGTGCGATCGCGGTCGGGTGGTTGTGCGTTTCCACCTTGATGCAGAACGCCGAGTCCAGCGTCGCCTCGAGGCGGTACTGGCCACTGCCGTCGGGACGGAAGCGTGCCGCCGGATAGCCTTCCACCACCGCCGCGTTGTCGCTGTAGGCGCTCAGCGTGTGCTCGGGCGTCTGCGCGTGGGTGTGCTTGATCATCCGGAACAGCGAGCGGTCCTGGTCCTTGCCGTCGATGGTCCAGCTGGCATTGAAGATCTTGTGGCGGCAGTGCTCGGAGTTGGCCTGCGCGAACATCATCAGCTCGACGTCGGACGGATCGCGGCCCAGCTCGGTGTAGCGTGCGCGCAGGTAGTCGATCTCGTCGTCCGCCAGCGCCAGGCCCAGCCGGCGGTTGGCCGCTTCCAGCTGCGCCAGCGGGATGCGTTCCAGCTCGCCGCGCGCGGGTGCGGTGAACAACGCCGACGCCTGCTCGCGCGTGGCGAGCAGGGATTGCGTCATCGGATCGTGCAGCGCCTTCGCCAGCGCCGGCTGCGCGTCGTCCCAGCCTTCGAGGTCGATGCGCATGCCGCGCTCGACACGCTTGATCGGCTGTCCGGCACCGCGCAGCAGTTCGGTGGCCTTGCTCGCCCACGGCGACAGCGTGCCGAGGCGCGGGGTGACGAAGCGCGAGACCGCGCCCTCCGCGAGGGCTTCACGCCCGTCGCCGGCCTGCAGGATGCGGCGCAGCGTGGCCACGTCCGGCGTGGCGCCGGCCTCGGGTTCGACGAAATAGACGTGCCAGGCGCCGCAGATGCGGACGCCGGAAGCAATCGACTGGAGCCTGGATTCGAGCCGCGCGCGGCGGAATTGCGACAAGGCCGGCAGGCCTTCAAGGACGATCATGTCCGGAACCGTGGGTGGGAGCCATCAGACGGGCCGGCTATTGTAGCGAAGCCGGCGCATGGCCGGCTTCGTGGTGTCTCAATTCATCCCGACGGCGGCCGGTTTGGCCTGTGCGGCCAGCTCGTCCAGCTTGGCCCGCAGCGCCTCCGGGGGCAGGTAGCCGCCCAGCTGCACGCCTTCGGCGGAGTAGATGGCCGGGGTGCCGTTCACGCCGATGCGCTGGCCCAGGTCGTATTCCAGGGTGACCGGGTTCTTGCAGTCGCGGCTCGGGATGGGCCGGCCGGCCTTGGCGTCGGTGAGTGCGCGCTTGCGGTCGGGCGCGCACCAGACCGAGATCATGTCCTTGTGGTCCTTGCTGCCCAGGCCCATGCGCGGGAAGGCCAGGTATTCCACCGCGATGCCCAGCCGGTTGAGGTCGGCGATCTCGCTGTGCAGCTTGCGGCAGTAGCCGCATTCGATGTCGGTGAAGACGCTGACGGTGTACTTGGCGTTGGGCGGGGCGAACACGATGCGCTCGGACGCCGGCACGCCGGCCAGCAGGTCGCGGCGATGCTTGGCCAGGGCCGGGCTGGTCTGCATCAGGTCGCGCTCTTCCTCGATGTCGAGCACGGCGCCCTGCATCAGGTAACGGCCGTCGTCGCTGACATACAGCAACTGGCCGCCAGCAATCACTTCGCGGAAACCCGGCAGGGGCGCGGCGCCGACGTATTCGACCTTCGCATTGGGGTTGAGCCGGGCGATGGCGTTGCGGGCGCGCTCATCGGCATTGCCACCCTTCGCGGGGGCTGCGGCCACCGCGGGCTTCGCGGCAAGCTTGCCGGCGGCCGGCGCCTGCGGGGCCTGGGCGCAGGCGCTCAGGCTGAGGGCGCCCAGCAGGGCGGCGGTGATCAGACGGGTCATGGTGCGCATCCTGGTGGCCGCAGAGGCGGCGGTTCTGCTTGAAACGGGGCCTGATTCTCGCACACGGGCCGCGCGAACCGGCTTAACGCTGCCGCAAGTGTGAGCCCCGTCAGGCGCGGGGGTGATGGCGACCGTGCAGCTGCTTGAGGTGCTCGCGCGCGACCAGGGTGTAGATCTGCGTGGTCGACAGGGAACTGTGGCCCAGCAGCAGCTGCAGCGCGCGCAGGTCGGCCCCGCGGTTGAGCAGGTGCGTGGCGAAGCTGTGGCGCAGGCCATGCGGGCTGATCTTGACCGGATCGATGCCCGCGGCGGCGGCATGGCGCTTGACCAGGCTCCAGAACTGTTGCCGGCTGGGGGGCTCGCCGCTGGCATTCAGGAACAGCCACACCAGGCTGCGCTTGCCGGCCAGCGCCGGGCGCGCCTGGGCCAGATAGGTTTCCAGCCAGTGCTGCGACTCTTCGCCCAGCGGCACCAGCCGGTCCTTGCTGCCCTTGCCGGTCACGCGCAGCACGCCCTGGCGCAGGTTCACCGCCACTGCCGGGAGGTTGACCAGTTCGCTGACCCGCAGGCCGGCGGCGTACATCAGTTCCAGCATGGCGCGGTCGCGCAACCCGAGCGGCGATTCGACATCCGGCGCCGCCAGCAGGGCGTCGATCTCGGTCTCGGTCAATGCCTTGGGCAGCGAGCGCGGCAGGCGCGGCGGGTCGAGCAGCGCCGTGGGGTCATCCTGCCGGTCGCCGCGCCGCAGCCGATGCGCGAAGAACGCCCGCAGCGCCGACAGCAGGCGGGCGTTGCTGCGCGGCGAATAGCCCTCGCGCGTGCGCCTTGCCAGATAGTCGAACAGGGCCGCACGGTCCGCCCCGGGCAAGCCACCCGCCCGCCCGTTGCGCCAGCGCGCGAAACCCTCCAGGTCGCGCCGGTAGCTGTCGAGCGACGGCTTCGCCAGCCCGCTCTCGGCCCAGATCGCATCCAGGAACGCGGCAATCGCCGCCGCATCGGCATCGGGAAGCGGGGGCAGCGCATTCGCCTGCTGGCGGCGTTCGGCGGGCGTACGGGCAGTCATGCGGCAAGCTTAGGCCATGACCGTTCGTGTGGGAGCGTGGGGTCTGCCGTTATCCTTATATGGAATGAACGACACCACATCCGTCGCCGAAAAACCCCGCGCCCTGGTCGGCTGGCGCCTGCTCTCGCTGCTGTACGACTTCTGGCCGGTGTTCGCGCTGTGGATGGCGGTCGCCATCCCGTTCGTGCTGCTCGATGTGGCCCTGAGCGGCAACGTTCGCCACAACATCGCGCCGTTCAGCCTGATGGGATGGCTGCTGTGGCTGGCATGCTGGGCGGTGACCGGACTGTATGCGGTGCTCAGCTGGCGGCGCGGCGGGCAGACCCTGGGCATGCGCCCGTGGCGCATCAAGGTGGTCGCCCGCGACGGCAGCGCACCGACGCGCCGTGCGCTGTGGACGCGCTTCGCCGTCGCTACCGTGTCAACGCTGGCGGCAGGGCTGGGGTTCTGGTGGGCCTGGATCGATCGGGAGCGGCTGGCCTGGCACGACCGCCTGAGCGGGACGCGGCTGGTCAGGCTGCCGAAGCGCACCTGACACCGCGGCAGCTAGCGACTGCGTTGCCGGAACATCAACCACGAAACGACCATCAGCAGGATGGGCGGCGCCGCATAGGCGATGCGGTAATCCAGCCGGAACGCACCGGCCATGCGCACGAACATCGTCTGCAGCGCCCAGAAACCCACCGCGAACACGATGCCGAGGAACAGCCGCTTGCCCATGCCGCCGCTGCGCAGGCTGCCGAACGCGAACGGGATGGCGGCCAGGCACAGGGCCAGCACATTGAGCGGATAGAACCACCGGCCCCAGTACTGGTCTTCGTACTCGCGCGCGTCCAGGCCATTGCGCTTGCGGTATTCGATGTTCTGGCTGAGCTCGCGGGTCGGCAGGTTGCGCACGCGGGTCAGGCCCGAGGAAAGCACCGCGGCATCCAGCTTCGATTCCCAGCGCTCACCCAGGATCTGCTCCTGCGTGGCCGAGCGTTCGTTGAAGGTGGTACGGCGCACGTTCTTCAGCAGCCAATAGCCGTCCAGGTGCTCTGCCGTGGCGGCGTGGGCGATGGACGCCAGGCGGCCATCGTCGGCCAGTTCGTACAGGCGCACGTCGCGCAGCTGCAGCGACAGCTTGCCGTCCTGTTCGCGCTCCTCGCCACTCTGCGCATACAGGAATGTATTGCCCTCGCGCGCCCACATGCCGGCATACCGGTCCAGGACGACGTCGCCGGTGCGGGCCGCCGTCTTCAGCATGTCCGCCTGCCGTTGGCCCCAGGGCCCCAGCGTCTCGCCGCTGACCACCATCAGGCCGGTCAGGATCGCCAGCGCCGCCGCCACCGAGATGCTCAGCCGGCGGCGCGAGAGGCCCAGGGCGCGCAGCGCGGTCAGCTCTGAACTGGCGGCCAGCTGGCCCAGGCCCATCAGCGCCCCGATCACGGCGGCGGTCGGGAACATCACATAGGCACGGCGCGGCACGGTGTACAGCACCCACGCCACCGCATGCCCGAACGTGTAGTTGCCCTGCCCCAGGTCGCCGATTTCGCCGGACAGCGCCATCACCACGTCCAGGCCCACCAGCACGGCCCACGTCAGCAGCACCGTGACCAGGACCACCTGGCCGACATACGTGTCATGCAGGCGCGGCACCAGCCTCATGTGCGCCCCCGCGGCCGCGACAGTTTGCCGTCGCGCAGGTACAGCCAGCCGGCCACCGCCAGCAACGGCAGCGTCAGCCACCACAGCCCCGCCAGGCCCGGCAGCTTGCCGTCGGCCAGCAACTGGGTGCCGTTGATCATCAGGCTGATGCCGACCAGATAGGCAAGGAAGCCCAGCATGACCCGCCCGTAGCGGGTCTGCCGGGGCGAACTGCGCGACAACGGCAGGGTCAGCAGGGCGAACGCCAGCGCCAGCAGCGGCGGGGTGAGCCGCGCATGCAGCTGCGCGTTGGCGTCAGGCCTGGGATCGCCCAGCAGCTGCGGCGTCGGCAGCAGGGCGGGGTCATCCTTGTCCAGCGTATCGGCGCGATCGGGCAACGCGACCTCGTTGGACTTGTAGCGGATCAGGCGGTAATCCAGGCCGGGACCCGCCGGGCCTTCGACGCGGAAACCTTCTTCCAGCCGCAGATAGCGGTCGCGTTCGCCCTCGAAGAACATCTGCCCGCGCCGCGCGGTCACCACGTCCACGCGATTGTCCTCGGCCCGGTGCATGAACACCCGGCTCAGGCCGGTGCCGTCCGGGCTGATCGCACTCACGTACACCACCGCCCCGCTGGACAGCACGGTGAATTTGCCGGCATCCAGCCCGGACACCACCAGGCTGCGGTTGGCGTGGTCCAGCATGTGTTGCGCGGTGCGCAGGGCCCACGGGCCGAGCCACAGCGAGCACAGGCCCACCACCACCACCACGGGCACCACCAGCAGCATCAGGGGTTTGAGCAGGCGGCGCGGACCGATGCCGGCGGCGGTCAGCACCGCCATCTCCGAATCGCGGTACAGGCGCGAGAATGCCAGCAGCAGGCCCAGCATCAACGCCAGCGGGATGATGTAGGGCATGTAGTTGATGAACTGCAGCCCCAACTGGGACAGCAGCAGGCGCGCCGGCACCTTGCCTTCGGCCACGTCGCCGAGCAGATCGGCCATCACGCCGCCCACGCTGACCATCAGCAGGATGATCAGCGTGGCCAGGAAGCTCTGGGTGAATTCCCGGAAGAGGTAGCGGTCCAGCTTCGGCATCAGGGGGGCTTGATTTACAATCTCGGGCTTGTGCGCCGCGTGGACGGCGGCAGTCTGTGCGGTCCCGGAGGGTGTCAGCCACCGTCTTCGGGTCCGCGATTGTACGTAACTGAACCGGGAATCTGATCAATGACGCTGGAATTCACCCTGAACCACGAAGCCCCCGCCCAGGCTGGCGTCGACTGCGTCGTGGTAGGCGCCTGGGCCGACAAGAGCCTGAGCCCGGCGGGCCAGGCGCTGGATGCGGCCAGTGGCGGCAAGCTTTCCGCGCTGGTGCAGCGGGGCGACATCGGCGGCAAGACCGGCAAGACCACCCTTTTGCATGACCTGCCCGGGATCGCCGCGCCGCGCGTGCTGGTGATCGGCCTGGGCGAGGTGGCCAAGTTCGGCGTGGCGCAGTACCTCAAGGCCGTCGGCGATGCCGCCCGCGCCCTGAAGATCGGCCCGGTGAAGACCGCGCTGTTCACCCTGTCCGAAGTGGACGTGAAGGAACGCGATGCCGGCTGGAAGATCCGCCAGGCCATCATCGCCGCGGACCATGCCTGCTACCGCTACACCGCCACGCTGGGCAAGAAGAAGAACGACGATCCCGGCCTGACCCGGTTCGCCGTCAGCGGCGACGATGCGCAGGCGCTGGCGCAGGGCGTGGCGATCGCCGCCGGCGTGCAGTTCACCCGCGAGCTGGGCAACCTGCCGCCGAACATCTGCACCCCGGCGTACCTGGCCGAGCATTCGCAGACGTTCGCCGCCGACCACGGCGCCGAATGCGAGGTGCTGGAGGAGACGCAGATGGAAGCGCTCGGCATGGGCTCGCTGCTGGCCGTCGCCCGCGGCTCGGCCAACCGCCCGCGCCTGATCGTGCTGAAGTGGAACGGAGCCGATGCCGACGCCAAGCCCTACGTGCTGGTCGGCAAGGGCATCACCTTCGACACCGGCGGCGTCAACCTGAAGACGCAGGGCGGCATCGAGGAAATGAAGTACGACATGCTGGGCGCGGGCAGCGTGCTGGGCACCTTCGTCGCCACCGTGAAGATGAAGCTGCCGGTGAACCTGGTGGTGGTGGTGCCGGCGGTGGAGAACGCCATCGACGGCAACGCGTACCGTCCCTCCGACGTCATCACCAGCATGTCCGGCAAGACCATCGAGGTCGGCAACACCGACGCCGAAGGCCGCCTGATCCTGTGCGACGCGCTGACCTATGCCGAACGCTTCAAGCCCGAAGCCCTGGTCGACGTGGCCACGCTGACCGGCGCCTGCATCGTGGCGCTGGGTCGCTACGCCAGCGGCCTGATGAGCAAGCACGACGACCTCAGCAGCGAACTGCTGGGCGCCGGCGAGACCGTGTTCGACCGCGCCTGGCGCCTGCCGCTGTGGGACGAGTACCAGACCCAGCTGGAATCCAGCTTCGCCGACGTCTACAACATCGGCGGCCGCTGGGCCGGCGCGATCACCGCCGGCTGCTTCCTGGCCCGCTTCACCGAAGGCCAGCGCTGGGCGCACCTGGACATCGCCGGCGTGGCCAACGACGAAGGCAAGCGCGGCATGGCCACCGGCCGCCCGGTCGGCTTGTTGAGCCAGTGGTTGCTGGACCGCGCCGGTGGCGCGGTCGGGAATTGAGAATCGGGAACAGGGAATGGTGAGCAGCCTCCCTTCCGAACCAGCGCTGGCATACGGCGAGATCGCCTTACCTCGCCTTTTCCATTCCCGATTCCCCCTTCCCGACTCCCAGCTCTCATGCGCGCCGACTTCTACCTGATCGCCAAGCCGCGGTTCCTCGAGGAACCGCTCAAGCTGGTCTGCGAGTTGGCCCGCAAGGCCTACGACAGCAACCAGTGGACGCTGGTGCTGGCGCGCGATGCCGCGCAGGCGGAGGAACTGGACGAGCTGCTGTGGGCGTTCGACGACGACGCCTACATCCCGCACCAGATCGCCGGCGACGAAGAGGACGAGCTGACGCCCGTGCTGATCGCCACGCCCGACGTCGACGTGCCGGCGCGCGCGCTGGTCATCAACCTGCGCGACGACGCCTTCGCCGGCGCGTGCGAGCGCGTGCTGGAAGTGGTGCCGGCGGACCCGTCCGCGCGCGAACCGCTGCGCGAGCGCTGGAAGCAGTACAAGGCGCGCGGCTTTGAAGTGAACAAGCACGATATGTAACCCCGCCCCCTTCCCCCGCCTGCGGGGGAAGAGCCTGCCCCGTACTCGATACGGGGTGCCCGAAGGGCGGATGGGGGCGCCGCGCTCCCCCCCACCCCAACCCTCCCCCGCATGCGGGGGAGGGGGCTCATCTCCGACACCGACACCATGACCGACCTCGCCTCCAGCTACGACCCGAAATCCTTCGAATCCCGCCTGTACGCGCAGTGGGAAGCCGCCGGCTACTTCAAGCCCAGCGGCAAGGGCGAACCGTACACCGTGCTGCTGCCGCCGCCGAACGTCACCGGCACGCTGCACATGGGCCATGCGTTCCAGCACACGCTGATGGACGCGCTGGTGCGCTACCACCGCATGCGCGGCTACGACACGCTGTGGCAGATGGGCACCGACCACGCGGGCATCGCCACCGAGATGGTGGTCAGCCGCAACCTGGCGCTGGAAGGCAAGGGCGAGACGCGCGATTCGCTGGGCCGCGAGGGCTTCATCGCCAAGGTATGGGAATGGAAGGCGCAGTCCGGCGACACCATCGAGCGGCAGATGCGCCGCATGGGCACATCGGGCGACTGGTCGCGCAGCACGTTCACGATGGACGAGCAGGCGTCGAAGGCGGTCATCGAAGCCTTCGTGCGCTGGCATGAGCAGGGCCTGATCTACCGCGGCCAGCGCCTGGTCAACTGGGATCCGGTGCTGAAAACCGCGATCTCCGACCTGGAAGTGGAGAACGTCGAGGAAGACGGTTTCCTGTGGTCGATTGCCTACCCGCTCGCCGACGGCAGCGGCTCGCTGACCGTGGCCACGACGCGACCGGAAACCATGCTCGGCGACACCGCCGTGATGGTGCATCCGGAGGACGAGCGCTACGCGCACCTGATCGGCAGGACGGTGAAGCTGCCGCTGACCGACCGCGAGATCCCGGTGATCGCCGACGACTACGTCGACCGCGAGTTCGGCACCGGCGTGGTCAAGGTCACGCCTGCGCATGACTTCAACGACTACCAGGTGGGCCTGCGCCACGACCTGCCGCTGATCAACCTGCTGACACCGACCGCCGCCATCAACGACAACGCGCCGGCGAAGTACCGCGGGCTGGACCGCTACGAAGCACGCAAGGTCGTACTGGCGGATCTCGAGGACCTGGGCCTGCTGGTCGAGACCAAGCCGCACAAGCTGCAGGTACCCCGCGGCGACCGCACCAACCAGGTCATCGAGCCCTACCTGACCGACCAGTGGTTCGTGAAGATGGACGGACTGGCGAAGCGCGGTCTGGAACTCGTCGAGTCCGGCGAAGTGAAGTTCGTCCCGCCGAACTGGATCAACACCTACCGCCACTGGATGGAGAACATCCAGGACTGGTGCATCAGCCGTCAGCTCTGGTGGGGCCACCGCATCCCGGCGTGGTTCGACGACGCAGGCAACTGCTACGTCGGCCGCGACGAAGCCGAAGCGCGTGCGAAGGCCGGCCTGTCCGCCGATGTCGCCCTGACCCAGGACAGCGACGTGCTGGAGACGTGGTTCTCCTCGCAGCTGTGGCCGTTCAGCACGATGGGCTGGCCGGACGCGCAGGCGATGGCCGCGCGCGGCTTCGACCGTTACCTGCCGTCGTCGGTGCTGGTCACCGGCTTCGACATCATCTTCTTCTGGGTGGCGCGCATGGTGATGGCCACCGACAGCTTCGTCGGCAAGGTGCCGTTCCGCGATGTCTACATGACCGGCCTGATCCGCGACAAGGACGGGCAGAAGATGTCCAAGTCGAAGGGCAATGTGCTGGACCCGCTGGACATTATCGACGGCATCTCGCTGGATGACCTGGTCGCCAAGCGCACCGGCGGCCTGATGCAGCCGAAGATGGCCGAGAAGATCGAGAAGGCCACGCGCAAGGAATTCCCGGACGGCATCGTGCCGCATGGCGCCGACGCGCTGCGCTTCACCATCGCCGCGCTGGCCACGCATGGCCGCGACATCAAGTTCGACATGGGCCGCGCCGAGGGCTACAAGAACTTCTGCAACAAGCTCTGGAACGCCACCCGCTTCGTGCTGATGAACACCGACGGCTTCTCCCTTCCCCCGCTCGCGGGGGAAGGTGCCCGCAGGGCGGAGGGGGGCAGCGCGATGCCGGATCCGGTCACCGACGCCGAAAAGTGGATCCTCTCGCGCCTGGCCAAGGTCACCGCCGAGGTCGAGACCCAGTTCGCCGCCTACCGCTTCGACCTGCTGTCGCAGGCCCTGTACGAGTTCGCCTGGAACGAGTTCTGCGACTGGTTCGTCGAACTGGCCAAGCCTGCATTGAACGGCGACGACGCCGCGGCCGCCGACAGCACCCGCCACACGCTGCTGCATGTGCTGGAAGCGTTGCTGCGCCTGCTGCATCCGCTGACGCCATTCGTCACCGAGGAGCTGTGGCAGCAGGTCGCGCCGAAGCTCGGCATCGACGGCGGCACGGTTTCGCTGCGCCCCTACCCGACCGCCGCGGATTTCGCCGGCCAGGACTACGCGCAAGCCGAGGCCGACGTGGAGTGGTTGAAGACGATGGTCTCCACGCTGCGCCGCGTGCGCAGCGAGCTCAACGTCTCGCCGGGCAAGACCATCCGCTTGATGCTGCAGGAGGGTGGCGACAACGACCGCGCCCGCATCGCGCGCTTCACTTCGTCATTGTCGTTCCTGTTGAAGCTGGATGACATCGCGTGGCTTGAGGCCGGCGCGGACGCACCGGCGTCCGCAGCCGCCCTGGTCGGCGAGTTGAAGCTGCTGGTACCGCTGGAAGGCCTGGTCGACCTGGACGCCGAACGCGCCCGCCTGGACAAGGAAATCGCGCGCGTCGCCGCTGAGAAGGACAAGAGCGAGGCCAAGCTCGCCAAGTTCACCGACAAGGTGCCGCCGGCGGTGGTCGAGCAGGAGCGCCAGCGCCTGGCCGAATGGAGCAACCAGCTCACCGCCCTGCACGGCCAACGCGCGAAGCTCTGAGCCGGCTGGATACCCGCGTTCCGCCTCCGCTGGTGATGGCGCTGTGTGGCGCCATCGCCTGGGTAGTCGCGTACGCAGTACCTGCGGGGATCATCGCCCTGCCGTCATCGCTGCGCGTGATGCTGGTCGCGTCGCTCGCAGGGCTCGGCCTGCTGTTCAACCTGTGGCCGAAGTTCGTTTTCGGCCGGGTCGGCACGACGGTGAACCCGCTTCGCCCGGCCTCGTCTCGGGTACTGGTAATCACCGGACTGCATCGCCTCTCGCGCAATCCGATGTACCTGGGACACGCGCTGCTGCTGGTCGCCTGGGCCTGCTGGCTGCAACATCCCGCCGCGCTGATCGGTGCGCCGTTGTACATGGCGTACGTCACCCGACACCAGATCCTGCCGGAAGAGCGTGCGCTTTGGGCGACGTTCGGAGCCGCTTACGAGGCGTATCAGGCCCGCGTCCGACGCTGGCTTTGATGCAAGAAAAGCCCGCACCGCATCACCGACCGGTGATGTCATCCCGGCGAATGCTGGGATCCACGTCGACGTCGCCGCTCCATTCTTCGTCTGCACCGAAAGCAAGATGGATTCCCGGGTCCGCGGGAATGACAGACAAGAAGCTGATTTTTCGTCATCCCGGCGAAGGCCGGGATGACGGTTGGATGATGTCGGCCCAGCGGCGCGACGGCGGGCCAAGACCCGCCCTACAGCGGCGGCATCGTGGTGATGTCGTCGGCGACCAGTTCGATCGCCATCACCAACGCGTCCTCGCGACCGTCGCGGGCCGGGTAATAGCGCGGGCGGCGACCGATCTCGTTGAAGCCTTCGCTGTGGTACAGCGCGATCGCGCCCGGGTTGGAGGGGCGCACCTCCAGGAAGACGCGCTGGGCACCCTGCCCCCGCGCGACCTTCACCAGTGCACGCAGCAGGTGTCGGCCCAGGCCGCGGCCCTGCCGTTCCGGCGCGATGCAGATGTTCAGGATGTGCGCTTCGTCGGCCGCGATGCTCAGCAATCCGTAACCGATCACCAGGCCGTGCTCGGTCATTGCCCAGGACGGATAGCCGGCTTTCAGGCAGTCGCGGAAGATGCCGCGCGTCCACGGGAACGGATAGGCACGCTGCTCGATCGCCAGCACGGCATCCAGGTCGGACTCGCGCAGGGGCCGCAGGGCGGGCGCGGACGCCGATGCCGCTTCGACGCCCAGCGCGCTCATGGCAACGACGACCGGCGCAGCTTGCGCAGGGCCGGCCACAACGCACGCTTGGCGGCGGGATTGCCGCGCAGCTGCGCGGACGGCGGCCACTGCGCGAAGATTTCCGCCGCACCCGGCGCATTCGGGTTGCATCCCGAGGCGCGGATGAGCGCGAAGTGCAGGCGATCGGGCAACCGCGAGCCCACCGCACGTGGCGGCGCGGCGGGACGTTCCCGCGGGGCTTCGTCGCGCTCCGGCGGAACGCGGTTGCGCCGCACCGGTTCCGCTGCGGTGGACGGCATGGCGGCACGGGTCGGCACGGGATGCGCGATCCCGGCGGGATCGGAGTCGTCCACCGCCGGTTGCCCGGCTTCGGTCGGCCAATCGGCGGGCAGGTAGACGGTATGCCCCAATGCGCCCAGCCAGACTTGCTGGTCGGCGGACCACAGCCGGTCGGCGGACAGGCTCACGCTGCGTTTTCCCTGCCGCGGCGCGTACGCAGCCACAGCCAGTAGCCCGGGCCGGAGATGGCATAGATCACGCCCACGGCGAACAGCGTGCGCGGCAGGTCGATGAACAGGATCGCCAGCGCCAGCGGCACCAGCGCCATCACCACGAAGGGAATGCGGTCGGCCTTCGCCCCGCCCTCGCCGGTGCCCTTGAAGCTCCAGAAGCGGATGCGGCTGACCATCAGCAGCGCCGCGACCAGGGTGACCGCCAGCGCCACGTAGCGCAGTTCCTCGCCGCTCCAGCCCAGTTCGCCATCGGCGAACGCCCAGACGAAGGACATCATCAGCCCGGCCGCTGCCGGGCTGGCCAGGCCGATGAACCAGCGCTTGTCCACCGTGCCCACCTGCGTATTGAAGCGGGCCAGGCGCAGCGCCGCGCAGGCGGCGTACAGGAAGGCCACCACCCACCCGACACGCCCCATCACGCCCCCGTCGAACTTCAGGGCGGACAGCGACCAGTGGTACATCACCAGCGCCGGTGCCAGGCCGAAACTCACGAGGTCGGCGAGCGAGTCGTACTGCACGCCGAAATCGCTGCTGGTGCCGGTCAGGCGCGCCACGCGGCCATCGATGCCATCCATCAGGCCCGCCACGAACACCGCGATGGCGGCATTGACGAACTGGCCGTTGGCCGCCGCGATGATGGCGTAGAACCCGGCGAACAGGCCCGCCGTGGTGAACAGATTGGGCAACAGATAGATCCCGCGCGAGCGCGGTGGCGGCTTGTTTTCGTCCATGGGTCGCAGTTTAGCCCAAGCCAGCCCGGGCCCGGCTTGCCAGCCCGGCCCGGGGGTGCTGCAATCGCCGCTCCCCTGATTGTTGGAGCCAGCCATGCGTGTCCTGCCCTGCCTGTCCGTGACGGCCTTGTGCCTGGCTGCCGCCCTGACCGCCCAGGCCCAGCAGATCTACCAGTGGAAGGACAGCAAGGGCGTCACCCACTATTCCGACAGCCCCCCGCCCAACCAGCAGGCGCAGAACCGCCGCATCACCCCGACGGGCGCCACGGTCGCCGAGGCCAAGCCGGCCGGCCAGGCCGTGGAGAACGCCCAGTGCACCACCGCACGCAAGAACCTGGAGATCCTGGACAACAAGGGGCCGGTGCAGCAGGACACCGACGGCGACGGCAAGCCCGATGCCACGCTCGACGACACCGCGCGCGCCAACCAGCGTGGCCTCGCCGAAGCGGCGGTGAAGGCCTACTGCACCCCCGCGGGGACCTGAGCCCCACGCATGCGTGGCTGGCTGGCCATCGCGGCAGGCCTCGCACTCGGCGTGGGCGTGGCGTGGTGGCTGGGCCGCGAGGCCCCGCAGGACACCGCACGCAAACAGCAGCGCGCACGCCAGGCCGCCGCCGTGCAGGCCCGCGATGCCCGCCCCGCGCTGTACCGCTGGCGCGATGAGGCCGGCGTGCTGCAGATCACCGATGCGCCCCCGACAGGACGCCCGTTCGAGCGCATAGAGCGCGACGCGCCGGCCGCCATCACCGTGAACGGCGAACCCCGCGAGTGACGGGAGCGGCCCGCGCGCGCTGTCCGACAGACGTTCTCCGCCCAACACTGGCAAAATAGGGAATTCGTCCCCCAGAAAGCCCGTGCCGATGCGCCTGTCGCAATTCCACCTCCGCACCACCAAGGAAACCCCGGCCGACGCCGAACTGGTCAGCCACCAGCTGATGCTGCGTGCCGGCATGATCCGCAAGCTGGCTTCCGGCCTGTACACCTGGTCGCCGCTGGGCCTGCGCGTGCTGCGCAAGGTGGAAACCGTGGTGCGCGAGGAGATGGACCGCGCCGGCGCGCTGGAACTGCAGATGCCGACCATCCAGCCGCGCGAGCTGTGGCAGGAAACCGGGCGCTGGGAGAAGTTCGGCGGCCAGTTGCTGAAGATCAAGGACCGCAAGGAAGCCGAGTACTGCTACAGCCCCACGGCGGAGGAAGCGGTCACCGACTTCGCACGGCAGGAACTGAACAGCTACAAGCAGCTGCCGGTCAACTTCTACCAGATCCAGACCAAGTTCCGCGACGAGATCCGTCCGCGCTTCGGCGTGATGCGCGCGCGCGAATTCCTGATGAAGGATGCTTACTCGTTCCACATCACCGATGAAGACCTGGTGCGCGAGTACCACAACATGCATGCGGCCTACACCCGCATCTTCACCCGCCTGGGCCTGGACTTCCGCGCGGTGCAGGCCGACAGCGGCGCCATCGGCGGGGACGCCTCGCAGGAATTCCACGTGCTGGCCGACTCCGGCGAGGACGCCATCGCGTTCTCCACCGGTTCCGACTACGCCGCCAACGTCGAGAAGGCCCAGGCCGCCGCGCCGGGCCCGCGCGCCGCCGCGTCGGCGACGATGGACAAGGTCGCCACGCCCACGCAGAAAACCTGCGAGGACGTCGCCGCGCTGCTCGGCATCCCGCTGCAGCGGACGGTGAAGTCCGTCGCCGTGATGACCGAGGCCGGATTCGTGCTGGCACTGGTGCGCGGCGACCATGCCGTCAACGAGATCAAGCTGGGCAAGGTCGCCGGCCTGGCCGACTATCGCCTGGCGAGCGAAGCGGAGATCCTCGAGCACCTGGGCAGCCAGCCGGGCTTCCTGGGCCCGGTCGGCGCCAGGAAGGCCATCCGCGTGGTCGCCGACCGCGATGTGGCGGCGATGGCGGACTTCGTGGTCGGCGCCAACGAAAACGGCTTCCACCTCACCGGCGTCAACTGGGGCCGCGACCTGCCCGAGCCCGATGCCGTGGCCGATATCCGCAACGTGGTGGAAGGCGACAAGGCCGCCGATGGCGGCGATCTGCGCATCGTCCGCGGCATCGAGGTGGGCCATGTGTTCCAGCTCGGCCGCAAGTACAGCGAGGCGATGAAGTTCACCGTGCTGGACGAGAACGGCAAGGCCGCCGCGCCCGCGATGGGCTGCTACGGCATCGGCGTGTCGCGCATCGTCGCGGCCGCCATCGAACAGAACCACGACGCGAACGGCATCATCTGGCCTGCGCCGATGGCACCGTGGGAAGTCGCGGTGTGCATGATCAATCCCAAGAACGATGCCTCCGTGAATGACGCCGCACAACAGTTGCTGGCGGACCTGCACGCGCAGGGCATCGAAGCGGTGCTGGATGACCGCGGCCTGCGTCCGGGCGCCATGTTCGCCGACATCGAGCTGATCGGCATCCCGCACCGCGTGGTGGTTTCCGAGCGTGGCCTGGCAGCCGGCACGTTCGAATACCGCGCACGTCGGGCAACCGAAGCAGAGAACATAGGGCGCGAGGACCTGTTCGCACGCCTGCGTGCCTGATCTGTCTTCACGGGAAAAGCGTGCGTCAACTCACGTTTTTCCCGCAGATTTCACGCGTTTTCGGTTTGTGCCGTGATTGAGTCGTCGATTATCATCGCTGCTCCGCCATGGATGGGCTGACCCTTCCTTTCTGGAGAAATTGATGTCGATCGACCTGCGTAGCCTGTCCGTCAAGGAACTCAGTGCGCTGATCACCAAGGCGAAACAACAGCAGACCAAGCTGGCCAAGCGCACGCCCATCGCCACCGTGCGCGGCAAGATCACCAAGTTCGCCAAGGCCGAGGGCTACACGCTGGAAGAACTGTTCGGCACGCCGTCCGCGGCGCGCGGCAGCGCCAATGGCAGCAAGCCGGGCCCCCGGGCAGGCCGCAAGCTGGGCAAGGTGGCGCCGAAGTACCGCAACCCTGCCAACCCCAAGGAAACCTGGACCGGCCGCGGCAAGCAACCACGCTGGATGGCCGCGCTGGTGGCCAAGGGCAAGAAGCCGGACGATTTCCTGATCAAGAAGAAGTAAGCCGAACCGATCGGCACGGATTCGACGCGGGAGGCGATGCGTGGCATCGCCTCCCGTTTTCTTTGGGCGACGTCCGGCGCGTCAGAGGTTCTTGCGCGAAGAGATCAGCAGGTTGCCGAACAGCAGGCCCGCGATCAGCGCCATCACCACGTTGGTCACGCTGAGCAGGGCGGACTGTCCCACACCCACATCCTGCTGCTGCACCAGCGTCATCAGCCCGCGCAGGCTGGCGCTGCCCGGCACCAGCATCAGGATGCCCGGCACACGGATCAGCGCACCCGGGCGGTTGGCCCAGCGCGCGAAAGCATTGCCCGCGGCGGTCAGCGTCAGTGCCGACAGGAAGATGCCCACCGGGCTGCCCCACGCTTCGCCGGCGAAGCGGGAGATGCTGTAGCCGGCGATCGCCGCGCTCATCACCCAGAAATAGTCGCGGCGGTGCGCCTTGAACAGCACCGCGAACGCATACGCCGCCAGCACCATCGAGCCCCACTCCACCCATTCCGGTTGCGGTCGCGCCGCACGCACTTCCGGGTAAAGGCCTACCAGTTGCGCCAGCGTGATCGCGATCAGGCTGCCCACGGTCAACTTCAGGATGGTCGCCATGGCCCCTGCGAAGCGGGCAACGCCGGACACCAGATGCTGGCTGGTCAGTTCGTTGACCGCGTTGGTCAGCGTCATGCCCGGCAGCAGCACGATCAACGACGCGATGATCACCGTGTTGAGATTGAGCGGTGCCACGAAGTTCGCGACCAGGATCGCGACGAAACCGGCGACCAGCGCCGAGATCGCATCGCTGGCTTCCTTCATCTGCGGCCGCCGCGCGATCAACTCGCCCAGCAGGCCGATCAGCAGCCCGATCAGTCCCGCGGTCGCCAGGTCCAGCCACGGCAGCCGCCACAGTCCGGCCACCGCGGCCGCCGCCAGTCCTGATGCGAAGACCTGCATCGCGCGCCAGCGCAGGCTGGGCGCGCGGTCGAGCGCCCGCAGCGCCGTGTGGCCTTGCGCGATGCTCATTTCACCGGACGACACGGCATCGGCGATGCGGTCCGCTTCGCTCAGCTTGTGCAGGTCGGTTTCGCCCGGTGCCAGCCGGATCACGCGCGTGCTGTCGCTGGCACCCAGCGGTCGCGTCGGGTCGCTGAAGCTCAGGATCAGGCCCGTCGGGTTGGACCAGGGTTCGCAATCCAGGCCCAGCCGCTGCGAGAGCGCCACCACCGTGCCCTCCAGTCGCTGCGCGGTGGTGCCGTAGCTGTGCAGACGCCCGGCCATCTCGCAGATGAAGGCGATGCGCTGGGCGTAGGTCGCGGTGTAGGACGGTTCGTCGGCCATCTGCACAGTATGCCCAAGCCCGCACGAAAACACGCCGTCGTGATCCGGTTGCTGCTTACACTACCCGCATGCTGGGCGCCAAGGGGGCACATGGGTATCGGTGAGGCACTCGCGCTGGGCAGCGCGGCCGCATGGGCCGTGGGGGTGATCCTGGCGCGGCAGTTGGGTACGCATCTGCCGCCACTGGCGCTCAACCTGTTGAAGAATGCGTTGGTGCTCAGCCTGCTGGCACCCGTGACGCTGCTGCTGCACGCAGGCGACTGGCCGGTGCTGCCCACGCGCGACCTGGCCATCATCCTGGCCAGCGGCGTGATCGGCATCGCATTGGCCGACACGCTGTACTTCCGCGCGCTCAACGAACTGGGCGCCGGCCGCATGGGCATCATCGGCAACCTGTACAGCCCGCTGGTGCTGCTGCTCGGCTTTGTTTTCCTGGACGAACGTCTGGGCCCGGCGCAGTGGCTCGGTTTCGGCCTGGTGGGGCTGGGGGTGCTGCTGGTCAGCCGACCGCCCGGCGAATGGGAAACGCACCCGCGGCACACCGTGAGAGGCATCGTCATCGGCATGCTGGCCATCGCCTTGATGGCGGTCGCGGTGGTCATGGTGAAGCGCATCCTGGAAGCCCAGCCCCTGCTGTGGGTGACGACGATCCGGCTGGCGGGCGCGGTCGCCGGCCTGCTGGCGCTCGCCGCATGGCCTGCCATGCGGGCGCGTATGCGCTTCGATCCCCGTACCGTGCCATGGCGCCGGCTGGTGCTGGCGGCACTGGTCGGCCAGGGACTGTCGATGGTGTTCTGGCTGGGCGGCTACAAGTACACGTCCGCCTCGGTGGCCGCCATCCTCAATGAGAGCGCGTCGGTGTTCCTGGTGGTGCTGGCGGGCCTTTGGTTGCGCGAACCGTTGGGGCGGCGGGCATTTGCCGGCGTGCTGCTCACGTTCAGCGGCATAGCCTGTATGCTCCTTGGCCGAGCGACGCCATGACCCCCACCCTTGCCCGCCCGCAGTACCAGACCGATCAGGCCGACCCCACGCGGGTGCGGCTGGCGGGCGACTGGACCATCGCCAGCGCGCTGGTCGTGGCGGACGAGCTGCGCGGGCTGCCGGAGGCGGTCACGCGCATCGACGCCACCGCCATCGGCCGCATCGATTCCGCCGGCGTGCTGCAGCTGCTGCGCTTCGCCAAGCGACGCGGATTGGAACTGCACAGCATCGAGTTCCGCGAGGACCACCGCGCGCTGGTCAGCACCATCGAAGACGTCGCCGACGACCGGCCTCCCCGCAAGCGCGACTATGGCTTCCTGGCGGCGCTGTCGCGCCTGGGTTACCAGGTGCAGGAAAACGGCAGGGAGATCGTCTCGCTGCTCAGCTTCACCGGCGAGAACCTGGTCAAACTGGTGCGCATGGTCAAGGAGCCGCGCCGCTTCCGCGCCACCGCCACCGTCTCGCACATGGAAACCGTCGGCCTGGATGCCGTCCCCCTGGTGGTCCTGTTGTCGTATCTGGTCGGCGCGGTGATCGCTTTCCTGGGCTCCACCATCCTGCGCGATTTCGGTGCGGAGATTTACGTGGTGGAACTGGTCAGCATCGCCTTCCTGCGCGAGTTCGCTGTACTGTTGACCGCCATCGTGCTGGCCGGGCGCACGGCCAGCGCCTTCACCGCACAAATCGGCGCGATGAAGAGCCGCGAGGAGATCGATGCGATCCGCACGCTCGGCCTGGACCCGATCGACCTGCTGGTGATCCCGCGCCTGATCGCGCTGCTGGTCATGCTGCCGCTGCTGACCTTCATCGCGATGATGGCCGGCCTGGCCGGCGGCATCACCGTGGGCGCCTTCGACCTGGGCATTCCACCGCAGATGTACCTGGCGCGCATGCACGAGACGATGGAGGTGCGGCACTTCCTGGTCGGCATGTCGAAAGCGCCCGTCTTCGCGCTGATCATCGGCCTGATCGGCTGCCTGGAAGGCCTGCAGGTGGAAGGCACCGCGCAATCGGTCGGCGAACGCACCACGTCCAGCGTGGTGCAGACGATCTCGCTGGTGATCATCATCGACGCCCTGGCGGCGTTGTGGTTCATGAACATGGATTGGTGATGGCAGACGACTCCCCCATCATCCGCATCCGTGGCCTGGTCAACCGCTTTGGCCAGCAGGTCGTGCACGAAGACCTCGATCTGGACGTGCGCCGGGGCGAGATCCTCGGCGTGGTCGGCGGCTCCGGCACCGGCAAGTCGGTGCTGATGCGTTCCATCCTGGCCCTGCGCACGCCGGATGCGGGCCAGATCGAGGTACTGGGCGTGGACGCGCGCTCCGACGATCCCGCTTCGCGCCAGCACATCGAACGCAATACCGGCGTGCTGTTCCAGGATGGCGCGCTGTTCTCGTCGCTGACCGTCGGCGAGAACGTGCAGGTACCGCTGAAGGAACACCACCCGGAACTGCCGGACAGCTGGCGTTACGAACTCGCCCTGCTGAAGATCAAGCTGGCCGGCCTGCCCGCGGATGCGCTGAACAAGCTGCCCTCGCAGCTTTCCGGCGGCATGCGCAAGCGCGCCGGCCTGGCGCGCGCACTGGCGCTGGATCCGCCGCTGCTGTTCCTGGACGAACCCACCGCCGGGCTCGACCCGATCGGCGCGGCGGCGTTCGACCACCTGATCAAGACCCTGCAGGAAGCGCTGGGGCTGACGGTCTTCCTGATCACCCACGACCTGGACACGCTGTACGCTATCTGCGACCGCGTCGCCGTGCTTGCGGACCGCCAGGTGGTCACGGTGGCGCCGTTGAAAGAGGTGGAGCAGTTCGACCACCCCTGGGTACAGGAGTACTTCCATGGTCCGCGTGCGCGTGCTGCGCGCGACGGGCAACGGGCCTTCGGGTCGCACACCACGCAAACGGCAGTCTGAATCATGGAAACCCGGGCCAACTACGTCCTGATCGGTGCGTTCACCATCATCATCGCCAGCGCCCTGCTGTTGTTCGGGCTGTGGGCGGCGAAATACTCGTCCGAGCGCACCTGGCAGGAGTACCAGGTGGTGTTCCGCGAGGCCGTGACCGGCCTGTCGGTGGGCAGCCCCGTGCAATACAACGGCATCGCGGTGGGTTCCATCACCAAGCTGTCGCTCGCCCCCAACGATCCGCGCCAGGTCATTGCGCGGATCCGCGTGGAATCCTTCACGCCCATCAAGACCGACACCCGCGCCAAGCTGGCCATCACCAGCCTGACCGGCCCGACCATCATCCAGTTGAGCGGCGGCACGCCGCAGGCGCCTGCGCTGACCAGCGTGGACACGCGCGAGGCGCCCGTCATCCAGACCGCGCCCTCCGCGCTGCAGAACATCACGGACACCGCCAACCGCATCGTCGAGCGTCTGGACCAGGCCCTGAGCGACAAGAACGTGGCCAGCCTGACAGCCACGCTGCAGAATCTGGAAACGCTGAGCGGCTCGCTGGCCAGTCGCGAGGAAGGCCTGCAGTCGCTGATCGCCAGCGCGCGCGATGCCGCCAACAATCTGGATGCCACGCTGACCACCACCAACGGCACCATCCAGCGGCTGGACCAGAACCTGGTGCGGGAACTGCCCGGCATCCTCAACCAGCTGGAAAGCACGCTGGCCAAGCTGGATTCCGCCGCCAACAATGCCGACGCGATCCTCGGCGAGAACCGCGCCGCCATCAACAGTTTCGCCAGCGACGGCCTGGGCCAGCTGGGCCCCACGCTGACCGAGCTGCGCGGGCTGGTGCGCGACCTGCGCCGCGTCAGCGACCGGCTGGAAGGCAACCCCGCGCGCTACCTGCTGGGCCGCGATGCACCCAAGGAGTTCGACCCGAAATGAAGCCGCTGCGTAATCCGCTTTGCCTGTCATTGATGCTGCTGGGCGTGTCGGGCTGTTCCATCCTGGGCAGTGAGCAACGCGACCCGGTGACGATCTATTCGCCGGATATCCGCGTGTCGCCCGAGGCCGACTGGCCCTCCGTGCCCTGGACCCTGGTGATCGCCAAGCCCACGGCGGCACGCGTCGTCGACAGCCCGCGCATCAGCGTACGACCAGTCCCCGGCGAACTGCAGGTCTATCGCGGTGCGACCTGGGCGCAGCCGGCCACCGACCTGCTGCAGGACGCCATCCAGCGCACGCTGGAGGATTCCGGCCGCATCGGCGCCGTCGCCAGTGCGGATGCCGGCATCCTCGGCGACTACAAGCTGGTGATGGACCTGCGGCGCTTCGAAGCCGACTACGCCGGCGCAGCCACCCCGTCGGCAGTGGTCGAAGTCAGCGCGAAACTGGTCTACAACCGCGACCAGCGTGTGGTGGCCTCGCGCACCTTCCTGAGCCGGCAACCGGCCAATGGCGTCGACATCCCGCAGGTGGCGGCCGCGTTCGAGCAGGCGTTGACCGCGTCCACGCGCGACATCGCCGGCTGGGTCCTGCAGACCGGCCACGGCGACACGCCCCGCAAGCGCTGACACGCCCGCGCGATCAGCGCCGGGCGGACTCGATCCAGCGGAACGTCAGGTTGATGCGTGGCCCCACCGACCGCGCCGTACGCGGCAACGCATGCCGATAGAGCCGCTGCGTGTCGCCCGCCATCACCAGCAGGCTGCCATGCGGCAGGTCGAGCGCAAGTTTCGTGTCGGGCTGCTGGCGATGCTTCAGCACGAAACGCCGCGTCGCCCCCAGGCTGACCGATGCGATCACCGGCTGCGCGCCCAGTTCCGGCTCATCATCGCTGTGCCAGCCCATCGCATCGCGACCTGTCCGGTACAGGTTGGCCAGCACGCTGTTGAACCGGCTGCCGGTCTGCCGTTGCACGCGCGCGCGAAGATCGTCCAGCGCCGGCATCCACGCGTGCGGAGCGAAATCCGCACCGGAATAGCGGTACACCGCCTCCGGTTCACCCATCCAGCAGCTCAGGCGCGGCGAATCCACCATGCGCCCGAACATCCGGATACGGTGGACTTCCCACGGCGTTTCCCGCATCACCTCATCGAACAGCCTGTCCGCCCGTTCCGGCGACAGCCAGTCGGGCACGAACGCCAACGATGCGCCGGGAAGCGCGGCAGCGGCTCCATTCGCCTGTTCGGGCCTGGGTATGGTCATCGCCTTCATGCTGGCGGATTTGCCCCGCCCCGCGCAAACCCCGAAAATACCGGCAGCCTAACGCCACGCTGGAGCGCACTGCCATGTCCGATGTCGAACGCGATGTAATGGAGTACGACGTCGTGACCGTCGGCGCAGGCCCCGCGGGCTTGGCGTTTGCGATCCGCTTGAAGCAGCTGAATCCCGACATCTCCGTCTGCGTCATCGAGAAAGCCAGCACCATCGGCGCCCACATCCTGTCCGGTGCGGTGATCGAACCCGGTCCACTGGATGCCCTGCTGCCGGGGTGGCGCGACAATCCGCCGCCGGTCTGCGTGCCCGCGGGTGAAGACGAGTTCTGGCTGCTGAACAAGCAGGGCGGCCACAAGTTCCCGATCGTGCCCCCCGGCATGCGCAACCACGGCAACTTCATCGTCAGCCTGGGCGCGATGTGCGCCTGGCTGGCGCCACAGGCCGAAGCGCTGGGCGTGGAAATCTACCCGGGCTTCGCGGCTTCGGAGACATTGCACGACGAAAGCGGTGCCGTGACCGGCGTGCGCATCGGCGACATGGGCGTGGCGAAGGATGGTTCACACAAGCCAGGCTTCACGCAGGGCATCGACATCCGCGCCAAGGTCACGGTGTTGGCTGAAGGTGCCCGCGGGCACCTGACCAAGCGCCTCGTCAAGCAATTCCAGCTGGACAAGGACAGCGATCCGCAGGCCTATTCCATCGGTATCAAGGAACTGTGGCAGGTGCCGGCCGGCCGCGTCACGCCGGGCAAGATCGTGCACACCATCGGCTGGCCGGCCGACAACGACACCTACGGCGGCAGCTTCCTGTACCACCTGGATGGCGATCGGGTCGCACTGGGTTACGTCAGTGGACTCGACTACAAGGATCCCGAATACAAGCCGTGGGAAGCCTTCCAGCAATGGAAGAACCACCCCCTGATCAAACCCCTGCTGGAGGGCGGCACCATCCTGTCGGCCGGCGCACGCGCCATCGTCACCGGCGGCTGGCAGTCGCTGCCGAAAGTGGAAATGCCGGGTGCGCTGCTGATCGGCGACAGCGCGGGCCTGCTCAATGTTCCCAAGATCAAGGGCACCCACCAGGCGATCCGCAGCGGCATGCTGGCCGCCGAGCACCTGATCGCCAACGAACTCAAGCCCGCCGGCTTCGACGCGAGACTGCGCGGCTCGGACGCCATGGCGGAGCTGAAGCAGGTCCGCAACATCAAGCCCGGCTTCAAGAAAGGCCTGTGGTTCGGCCTGCTGAACGCCGCCTGGGAAACGGCCGTGGGCGGCCGCTCGCCGTGGACCCTGAAGATCACGCCGGACTGGTCATCGCTCGACAAGGTGGGCGAACACGAACAACCCAAGCGCGACTATGTCGATCGCAGCCTTGCGCCCCGCGATCGCCTGCAGGGCGTCTACTTCGCCGCCACCGAGCACGACGAAGACCAGCCCGTGCACCTGAAGGTGGCCGACACCTCCATCTGCATCACCCGCTGTACCGTCGAATACGACAACCCCTGCACCCGCTTCTGCCCCGCCGGCGTCTACGAGATCGTCGAGGACGCCACCGAAGGCAAGCGCCTGCAGATCAACGCCGCCAACTGCGTCCACTGCAAGACCTGCGACATCAAGGACCCCTACGAGATCATCACCTGGGTCACCCCGGAAGGTGGCTCGGGGCCGAATTACCAGAACCTCTAGGAATCCCGTGGCGAACCCCCTGTCCCGTCGCCTCCGCACCACGCTGTTCTATGCATTGCGGACCGCGTTCCGATTGACGCCTATGCCCCAGATCACGCGCGACAAGCTGCGTCAGCGGTTCCTCGACACGCGTGGGCACTGGGTGCCGGAAGGACCCAAAGGCAAAATGCCGGGCGGCGATCTTCCACGCAGGCCTTACGTCCGCTCCGATGAGCGCGCCATCGGCTACGTGCCCTACCAGAAAGGCGAACTTCCCGATCCGTTGCCGGCCACGCTGGTGGCCTTCTACCTGCCGCAGTTCCACACCATCCCCGAAAACGACGAATGGTGGGGCAAGGGTTTCACCGAATGGCGCAACGTCACCCGCGCCCTGCCCCAGTTCGAAGGCCACTACCAACCGAAACTTCCCGGCGATCTGGGCTTCTACGACCTGCGCAACGTCGAGGTGATGCACGAACAGGCCCGTCTGGCGCGGGAGTACGGCATCAGCGCGTTCTGCTTCTACTTCTACTGGTTCGGCGGCAAGACCCTGCTGGAAACCCCGCTGCGCAACTGGCTCAACGACAAGACCATCGACCTGAAGTTCTGCCTGTGCTGGGCCAACGAAAAATGGACCCGAACCTGGGACGGCCGCGGCGACGAGATCCTGATCGACCAGAAGCACTCGCCAGAGGACGACATCGCTTTCATCGAGCATGTCGCGGAGTACATGCGGGACCCGCGGTATCTGCGGGTGGATGGGAAGCCGCTACTCATTGTCTACAGGCCAGGTCAACTCCCCGAAGCGGATGCCACAGCAGCACGCTGGCGGACTTGGTGCGCGGAGGCAGGCATCGGTCCGATTGAACTGGCTTACGTCCAAAGCTTCGATAGCGTCTCTCCTCGCTCCATCGGATTCGACGCGGCGATAGAGTTCCCCCCAAACGCAAGTGGTGTCTCCGAGGTAGCCAGCAAGCAGACACTCATCAATCCCGCGTTTTCCGGAAAGGTTCGCGACTGGAATGAGATGGCTCGTTACTTCGAGAGTAGGGAGGCGCCTCAGTATGTCTGTTACCCGGCGGTCAACCCTTCCTGGGACAATCAGTCCAGACGACCAGGCTCGGGGCTCGCCTACGTTCAATCATCGCCCGACGGTTATCGGCGATGGTTGAACCATGCGATAACCCGGGCCGGCGTCGGCCGTCAGACTCAATTGCCTGTTTTCATAAACGCCTGGAACGAGTGGTCGGAGAGCGCAACGCTCGAGCCGGACACACGCCATGGTTATGCATGGTTGCACGCCACGCGCGAAAGCTTGCGCCGGCACACGGTAGTCAGCACCCCGACAAGACGCCCGTGCGTGATTGTTCACGCCTGGTATCCCGATATTCTCCAGGACCTGCTGGACAAGCTTCAGAGTGTTTGCCCTGATTGTCGCCTCATCATCACGACAAGTCCGGAACGCGAGAACGAAATCAAGCAAGTTATGTCGAACTGTAGGTTCGACAACGCGGAGGTATGTATTTTCGAGAATCGAGGACGGGACATCTTGCCTTTTCTCAGCGCGGCTTCTCGCTTGAGACTGGAGGGCGAAGATATCGTCTTAAAACTGCATACGAAACGATCTCCGCACCTTTTGGATGGCGATGCTTGGCGGGAGCAGTTGGTTCGCGACCTGATAGGAGGCGATCAATATACTGAGACACTTTCAATGCTGCATGGCAATCCAGACATTGGTGTTGTTGCTCCGCAACGCAGCCTTGTACCTCTAAGTCAGAACATCGGAGCGAACTCCTCTGCCATTCGGCGCTTAGCGGGACGTGCAGGCATAGAGAGATCGCTTGAAGATGTGCGGTTTATTGCAGGCAGCATGTTCTGGATACGCCTGTCCGCACTCGCGCCGTTACTGAATAGCAACCTAGAGATCTCTGACTTCGAAAACGAATCAGGGCAAATTGATGGAACGAATGCCCATGCTGTAGAGCGCCTGATTGTTGCGTCTGCCGAGCTTGCAGGTTTCCAAGTCCTAGGACAGAGCGCGCCTCACACTGCGACCTAGCTGTGAGGTTTCAAGAAGTTGTTCCCCTCTGGCCGGAGGGCGAAGCTGATGCCGCCAAACAACCAGCTTCCGTCCGCTAGGGGAGCAATCATGGACAAGCACGCTCGTATGACCCCGAAGGGTCGAGCGGTTTTGATCCAGCGTTTGTAGGGGGCCAGGGTGTGGCCGAGGTGGCCGAGTTCATGGGCCTGTCCGAGACTACGGTACACAAATGATGGCGCCGTTTCTGCCAAGGCCACGAGCTGAAGGATCGCAGCAGCCGTCTGCATTCGAGTCCACTGGCGATCGAAGCTGAGCAGCGTGCGCAGATCGAGGCGCTGCGGGCGACAGCGGCGCAGCGGAGAGCTGATCGCCCGGGAACTGGACGTATCTGCGGTCACCGTGTCGCGCATACTGCGTCGGGCCTTGCTAAGTCGCTGACCGGAATTGGAGAGGCAGGTGCAGGCGGCGCGTTACGAGCGCTCCACTCCGGATAAGCTGATCCACATCGACAGCAAGACGCTGGGCCGGATCGAGCGACCCAGCCATCGGGTAACGTGAACGGAAATCGCCGGGACCGGTTGCGCGGCATAGGCTGGGAGTTTGCCCGTACCGCCATCGAAGACCATCATACGCGTGCGTAGGTGAGCATGGTCGCGGACGAGCACAAGGAGAGCGCCGTGGGGCGTTCTTGGAGCATGTCGTGGAGCACTATCGGGCGATGTCACCGTGCAGCGAATAATGACCGACAACGGCTTGGCCAGTCCCGCGTGTTCGCCGGCGGCTTGCCAGCAGCTGCGCATCCGACCATACACCCCACAGACCAACGGCAAGGCTGCGCGCTTCATCCAGGGCATACACCGCTATGTACGCCACGTTAGTTCGGAGCCGCGATGCTCTGCAGGACTGGGGGCTACTGCCAACGGCCACACAGGGCCCTCGGTGGTCACCAGCCAATCAGTCGACTGCCGCTTGGACAAAACATCCTGTTGACGCTCCACATCTAGCTCGACTTGATCACAAGGTGCTGATAAGGCCAGACGAGGCGGCGCTGGAGAAATGATCAGGCTCGGACACGTAGCCGTCTTTGATCTTTGTTTAAGCCAGAAAACATGGCCCTCTCGGGCCATGTTTTCTACTTCGAATTCCGAAAAACCCTTAGCGGCGCATCAAGGTCCAACCAGTCGGGTAGCCTGGCATCGCGACCCCAGTAAAAGAAGTGCCCCTTGACTCCCAAAGTTGCATGGCCTGACCGTTGCTCCAGACCACATCAACACGGCCATCACCAGTGAAATCTGCTACCTGTACAGGCCTCCACGACGCCGAGGAACTAAATCCGTACCCCCCCAAACGCGTACCTCCTGACATGCGCCAGATACCCACATCGCCCGTCTGTGTCAGTCGCCAGAACAGATCATCAAAGCCATCTCCATCCACATCTCCGATGCCGAACAACGTCCAGCCCGTCGGGTAAGCGGGGAGCGCCGCACCTGTGAAGCCACCACCAGCATTACCAAGCCAAGCCTGGAGAACGGAGCCGTTGCTCCAGATGAGATCCAAGCGACCATCTCCATTCAGGTCACCCGAACCCGCCACATTCCATGACGGACCCACCGAATAACTCGCACTGCCGACGATGCTTGGCCCGTTCATTAGCCAGATCGACAATGTGGTATTGCCTTCATCGCGCCACACGAGGTCGGCCCTGCCATCACCATTTACATCACCTACCGCAACAATTCGATATCCGGACGGATAGTCACGCATACCAACACCAGTGAAGCCTGATGCCGCCCCGTCCCACAACTGCATGTTCGCGTAGTTTGACCAAATCAGATCAATCCGACCATCACCCCTGAAGTCACCCGACGCTATCATCTTCCAATCGCTCGCCATCGAATAACCGATCCCGCCAGTCTTCGTGCCTCCATTCATAGTCCAGAAGGCCCAACTCGCACCGCTATCCAAGCCCCACAAGAGATCCGATCTCCCGTCAGCATTCACATCCACAGACTTCGCGTCAATCAAGCTATCCGGGAAAGGAAACTCGAACGGAACGACCGTCGCGCGGAATGTCGCCACCACCGGAATCGTCTGGTTCAAACTGCGAGCATTATCAGTCTGATCGGCTACGCCACACGCGCGGCCACCGCACAGGGTGATGCTCGGGTTGGAGAACACGCGATACGGCGTCTGGCCGGTATCGCCGTAGGCCATGACGGTGTAGAAGTTGCCGTTGGCCGTGTCGGTCTTCATGCCGAATGAGTACGCGAAGCGGCCGTACTGCAGTGCACCCGTCGAGGTCTTGGAGTTGTCGCGGTCATGGGCCGAGCCCATGATGTGCGCGGCCTCGTGCACCAGGGTTTCTTCGGCACAGTAGTAGGTCTTGCCGTCGCTGCCTTCGTCGGTGCCATCGCTCACGACCGCATAGCCAAAGGCCGCGTCGGCACTGGTGATTGCCGTCTGGCCGGCACCGTTGAGCCACGCGATGCCACAGCCTTCGTTTTCCGGGGTGTTGAACTTGCGCACGAGTACGGCGATATCCGCGCCGTACTGGTCGCGGGCAGTGCGCAGGGGCGCCAGGCTGGCGGGCACCGTCACCGGTGACGAACCATTGCTGCCGGTCAGTTCGGTCAGCGCGGTCTGGTTGGTGTTCGTATTCGTGTAACTGACCTGTACGGTGTGTACCAGACGCAGGTAGCCGTTGATCTGGCTGTTGCTGAACGCTTGGTTGCCGATCTGGATCAGGTAGACCAGGCGCGTGGTGGCGGCGGACGTGCCGCCATTGGCCGTAGCGAACTCAGGGGTATAACCGATTGCCACATCGACCGTATTGGCCGCGGTCGGCGGTGCCGCCTGCGCCACGGCGGTCGCCGCCTGCATTGTGGCAGCCGACTGCGTCGTCGCGGCACCCAGCGAAGAACGCAGCGCAGCGGCCGGACGCACCATCATGTCGGTATGACCCGTGTTGCCGGACGCCGCCTTGGACGGATCCACCTCGACCGCCCACAGCGAGCCCTGACGGGTCTGCAGGCTCAGGGGCGGCTTGCCGTTCGCCTGCGGGATGGAGCCGTAAACGGCCTTCTCACCGAAGGTGATGATGGCTTCCTGCATCTTGTCGCCGTTGACGACGCGGCCCACCCAGGTCCAGTTGCCGTCGACTTCTTCCTGATGGCGCTCATAGCGCAGCTTGACCTGGCTGCCGTCAGGGGACGGCACGGTCATCTCGCCGGTGAGGATCGCCTTTATCGCGTGCTCTTCACTGATCGCGACGGGGAAGTAGGTGTAAGCGCCTTCGCGCTTGGCGGCTGCGCCATTGTTGGCGTAGCTCACCAACGCGCCGCGATCAGGGGCGCTGGCAATCGATTTGCCCGATGCACGGGAGGCCGGCAGGGACACCGCCAGCTTGGCATCGGCACCGCTTGCAGCGACGCCACGCATCGCCGCGAGGTTGGAATCGGGGCCTTCTCCAGAACACCCAGCCAGAACAAACATCAAGGCGCACGCGCCGACCCGGTATTTCATTAGGAAGCCTCTGTAACGGATGGAACCCCTGATTCGACAATATAGCCCAGCCCGCCACCCCATAATAGTGAGGCTGCTCCCGTATCTGAGGTCCTGGCGGCGCCAGACAGCTGGCAGTTAATAGGGGGTTCGAACGTCTTATCGGCTATCCGGACACATCTCTTCAGGTGGCGCGATGAAACGGGACGCCCGTCTTGTTTTGCAGCTCGTCCTCGGTCACGCCGTCCGCCATTTCCACCAGCACCAGACCATCGGACGTCACGTCGAAGACAGCCAGGTCGCTGATGATCCGGTTCACCACCCCCACGCCGGTGAGAGGCAGGTCGCACTGGGGCAGGATCTTGTGGCTGCCGTCCTTCGCCACGTGCTCCATCAGCACCACGATGCGCTTGACCCCGGCCACCAGGTCCATCGCGCCGCCCATGCCCTTGACCATCTTGCCGGGGACCATCCAGTTGGCCAGGTCGCCCTTGTCGGTCACCTGCATCGCGCCCAGCACGGCGAGGTCGATATGGCCGCCCCGGATCATGCCGAAGGAGTCGTGGCTGCCGAAGTAGCTGGCGCCCGGCCGGGCCGTGACGGTCTGCTTGCCGGCATTGATCAGGTCGGCGTCCACCTCGTCTTCGGTGGGGAACGGGCCAATGCCCAGCAGGCCATTCTCCGATTGCAGCCATACATCCATGCCGTCGGGGATGTGGTTGGCGACCAGGGTCGGCAGGCCGATGCCCAGGTTGACGTACGCACCATCGGTCAGCTCACGGGCGGCGCGCTGCGCCATTTCGTCGCGGGTCCAGGCCATCACTTGTCTCCTTGGCGAACGGTGCGCTGCTCGATGCGCTTCTCGGGATGGGGGTTGTGGACGATGCGGTCCACGTAGATGCCGGGCAGATGCACGTGGTCCGGGTCGATGTCGCCCACCTCCACCACCTGCTCGACCTCGGCCACGCAGACCTTGCCGGCCATCGCGCACGCCGGGTTGAAGTTGCGCGCGGTCTTGCGGAACACCAGATTGCCGGCCTTGTCGGCCTTCCAGGCTTTGACCAGCGACACGTCAGCCTTCAGCGCGGTCTCCATGACATACCAGTGCTCGCCGAATTGGCGCGTCTCCTTGCCCTCGGCGACGACCGTGCCGTAGCCGGTACGGGTAAAGAACGCGGGGATGCCCGCGCCGCCGGCACGCAGGCGCTCGGCCAGCGTGCCCTGCGGGTTGAACTCCAGCTCCAGTTCACCGGACAGGAACTGGCGCTCGAATTCCTTGTTCTCGCCCACGTAGGAGGAGATCATCTTGCGGATCTGCCGGGTTTCCAGCAGCAAACCCAGGCCGAAGCCATCAACGCCGGCATTGTTCGAAATGGCGGTCAGCCCCTTCACGCCACTGTCGCGCAGGGCGGCGATCAGCGCCTCCGGAATGCCGCACAGGCCGAAGCCCCCCACGGCGAGCGTCTGTCCGTCGGCGACCAGGCCCTCCAATGCGGCAGCGGCGCTGGCGTAGAGCTTGTTCCTGCCCCCGGCGGAAGGCGGGGCGGACACGACGGGTTCGGCCATGACGGGTTCCGTTTCATGCAATGGGAAGGCGGTCATTCTACCCACCGCTCCGTGGCGCACACAGGTACTTTCGGGCAATGGGAATCGTGCGGACGGCGTGCGCTTACACTGTGCGGATGAAATCCCTGGCCATTGTCACCGCCATTGCCGCTGCCGGTCACGACGACGATCTGCCCCCCTTGCTCGAGGCCTGCGCGGCCGCCGGCCTGCACGCCCGCGCGGTGGCGTGGGACGACCCGACCGTCAGCTGGGGCCGGTTCGACGCGGCCCTGCTGCGGTCGCCGTGGGACTACACCGAGCGACTGCCCGCATTCCTGGCCTGGTGCGAGCACGTGGACCAGGCCACCCGGCTGTTCAACCCGCTCAACGTGGTGCGCTGGAATACCGACAAGCACTATCTCGCCGACCTGGCGGCCGTCGGCATTCCCACCGTGCCGACGGTCTTCGTGGAGCCGGATGCCGAGCCCATGGACGCGCTGGCGGGTTTCCTGGGCAGCTGGGACACGCCTGAATTCGTGGTCAAGCCCGTCGTCAGCGCCGGCGCGCGTGACACACAGCGGTATTCCCGCGACCAGGACTTCGCTGCCGGCAACCACATCGCCCGCCTGCTGGACCAGGAGCGCGGCGTGATGTTGCAGCCCTATCTGCCCTCGGTCGATGGCGAGGGCGAAACCGCCCTGCTCTACTTCAATGGCCAGTTCAGCCATGCGATCCGGAAAGGCGCCCAGTTGATCACGGCGGAAGGCGCCCGCCAGGCACCGATGGCGGCCGGCGACATCACCGCCCGACACGCCAGCGCTGCGCAACAGGCCCTGGCGGAGAAGATCCTGCTCGCCACCGCGCGCCTGCGACAGCTGGAAGCGCCGCTTCCGTACGCGCGCATCGACCTGCTGGTGGGCCCCGACGGCCAGCCTCGCCTGCTCGAACTGGAACTGACCGAGCCCTCCCTGTTCTTTGATCAGGCGCCCGGCAGTGCGGCACATTTCGCGCATATTCTGGCTGAACTGCTGGCCCGCGACACCGTACGGGCTCGCACGGGCACCGTCTGACGGCTAAAATCCGGCTTCTGCCCTCGGTCTGCCGCCGCGACCGGGCCTCAACGTCGCACACAGGAATTCCCGCAGGATGAAGATTCTCGTCGCCTACAAGCGCGTGGTGGACTACAACGTCCGCATCCAGGTCAAGCCGGACGGCTCCGGCGTGGTCACCGACGGCGTCAAGCTGTCCCCCAACCCCTTCGACGAGATCGCGCTGGAAGAGGCCCTGCGCCTGCGCGACAAGGGCATCGCCACCGAGGTCGTGGTCGCCACCATCGCGCCCGCCGACGCCCAGGCCCACCTGCGCAACGGCCTGGCCATGGGCGCCAACCGCGCCATCCACGTGGTCACCGACCAGGCCATCCAGCCGCTGACCGCCGCACGCACGCTGCTCAAGCTGGTCGAGAAGGAAGCGCCGGACCTGGTGATCCTCGGCAAGCAGGCCATCGACGACGACGCCAACCAGACCGGCCAGATGCTGGCCACGCTGTGGGGCCGGCCCCAAGCGACCTTCGCCGGCAAGCTGGACATCGCGGACGGCAAGGCCACGGTGGTGCGCGAGGTCGACGCCGGCCTGGAAACGCTCGAAGTCGACCTGCCGGCCGTGGTCACCACCGACCTGCGCCTCAACGAGCCGCGTTTCATCAAGCTGCCGGACATCATGAAGGCCAAGAGCAAGCCGCTGGAAACGCTGCAACTGGCCGATCTGGGTGTCGAGACCGCCGACACGCACAAGACCACGCACTACGCCCCGCCCGCCAAGCGCAGCAAGGGCGTCATGGTGAAGGACGCGGCCGAACTGGTCGCCGCACTCAAGCAGAAGGGGTTGCTCTGATGTCGAACAACACGCAGGCCAAGGTTCTCGTCATCGCCGAACACCTGGACGGCAAGCTCAACGCCTCCACCGCCAAGACCGTCAGTGCCGCCGCCGCGGTGAAGGCCGATGCCATCGACGTGGTCGTGTTGGCGGCCGACCCAGCCGCCATCGCCGCCGAGGCCGCGCAGATCGCCGGCGTCGCCCGGGTACTGACCGTGGCCAACGCCGCCAACGCGAATGCCATCGCCCAGGTGCTGGCCCCGCAGATCGCCAGGCTCGCCGCGGGCTACACGCACGTGTTCGCGCCGTCGACCACCTTCGGCAAGGACCTGCTGCCGTGCGTCGCCGCCCTGCTCGGCGTCAACCAGGTGTCCGACCTGATGGCCGTGGAAGGCCCGCATACCTTCAAGCGCCCGATCTACGCGGGCAACGCGATCATCACCGTCGAGGTTCCCGCCGACCAGACCGTCGTCGCCACCGTGCGCACCGCCTCGTGGCCGGAAGCCGCCAAGGGCGGCAGCGCGACCGTAGAAGCCACCACCGTGGACGCCAACCTGCCGACGCACACCCGCTACATCGGCCTGGCCGCCGGCAAATCCGACCGCCCCGACCTGCAGAGCGCCAAGCGCGTCGTCTCCGGCGGCCGCGGGGTCGGTTCGGCCGAGAACTTCAAGATCATCTATGCCTTGGCCGACAAGCTGGGCGCCGCCGTCGGCGCCTCCCGCGCCGCGGTCGATGCCGGCTATGTGCCGAACGAACTGCAGGTCGGCCAGACCGGCAAGATCATCGCCCCCGAGCTGTACGTGGCCGTCGGCATCTCCGGCGCCATCCAGCACCTGACCGGCATCAAGGACGCCGGCACGATCGTCGCCATCAACAAGGATGGTGAAGCGCCGATCTTCGAGATTGCTGATATCGGGTTGGTGGGGGATTTGTTTTCAATCCTGTCACACTTGGAATCCAGTCTTTAGAATGCCCGCGCAACGCCGACGTTCGCAGCGGTTCAACGAACCGTACTTCCCCGCTTCTCACTTGAGGAATTCATCGATGAATCCTTCCAGATTCGCCCTCGTGGCCTGCCTGATCGCCGGCATCACGGCATGCAACCGTGAGCCAGCACCGAGTTCGGTCGACCAGGTCGCTGAGCAGCCCGCTACCGCAGCGCCAGCTCCGCCGGCGGCTCCCGTAGATCCGAATGCCATCAACGACGCCCTCACCGGTGACGCATTCCGCGCCAACATCAGCATTGCCAAGGCGCCGCACGCCTCGACAACGGGCGCCGGCATGGACATCGTGATCAAAGTCGCCAACGATGGCACCTCCGCGCTCTACGGGGTGGGCACCAAACCGGTCAATCTCGGCATACAGATTCTGGGCGATAACGATGATGTGACGGGATCGGGTGGCGTTCGCGACTTCATGCGCACCCCACTTCCCTATGTTTCCGCGGGCACGCAGGCAGACGTGGTCGTCTCAGTTCCCGCCGACCCGCGCCTTGAAGGTCGGAAACTACGCATTGCGCTGGTGCAGGAAGCGGTCGGCTGGCACGACGCGACACCGGAACAGCGCATCGACCTCGGGCCCTTTACCCTCTGCGGCCCGCAAGTCTGCGATGCGGCCGGCGCTGCGCTGGCGAACTGATGCCTAACTGTTCAGCGACACGATGAGCGCGATCTCGACCCAGGCGTTCAAGGCGTACGACATCCGTGGACGCGTGCCGGACGAACTGAATCCGGCAATCGCCGAACTGATTGGGCGCGGCATGGCGGCGATCCTGGGCCCGGGCCCGGTCGTCGTCGGCCGCGACGTGCGGTTGAGCAGCGAACCCCTGCAGCGTGCCGTGGAATTGGGGTTGCGGCAGTCCGGACGAACCGTCCTGGACATCGGCCTGTGCGGCACCGAGGAAGTGTATTTCCAAACGTTCCATCGCGGCGCCGCAGGCGGCGTTATGGTCACCGCCAGCCACAACCCCATGGACTATAACGGGATGAAGCTGGTGCGCGAGGGCGCGCGACCGATCAGCGGCGACTCCGGGCTGAACGCGATCCGTGATGTTGTCGCTTCCGCTGGCATGGCGGCGGCGATGGAGGCCAGCGGACCTTACGCGACCGACCTCGACAAGAGTGCGCTCGTCGAGCACTTGCTCGGATACATCGATGTCGATGCTATCAAGCCCCTGAGAATCGTAGTGAACTCGGGAAACGGCGGTGCGGGCCAGATCATCGATCTGCTGGCCGGCAGCCTGCCGATCGAGTTCGTCCGCATCCAACATGAGCCCGACGGCACCTTCCCCAACGGCATCCCCAATCCGCTGCTGCCCGAGAAACGGCACGCAACGAGCGAGGCCGTCCGATCCCATGGCGCGGATTTCGGGATCGCGTGGGATGGCGACTTCGATCGCTGTTTTTTCTTCGACGAACACGGCCATTTCATCGAAGGCTATTACCTCGTCGGCCTGCTCGCGTCGGCCATGCTGCCGCGTCATCCCGGCGCCAAGATCATCCATGACCCCAGGCTGGTCTGGAACACGCAAGACATGGTGGCGCGAGCGGGCGGTCAGGCCGTCATGAGCAAGACCGGCCATGCCTTCATCAAGGAGCGGATGCGCATGGAAGACGCGCTGTACGGCGGGGAAATGAGTGCGCACCATTATTTCCGTGACTTCGCGTATTGCGATTCCGGGATGATCCCCTGGCTGCTGATCGCTGAGCTCGTTTCGCGCTCTGGACAAACACTGGGTGCGCTGGTGGAAGACAGGGTGCGCGCTTATCCCTGCAGCGGCGAGATCAACTTTCGCGTCTCGGATGCGCGCGTCTCGACGGAGCGCGTGCTGGACCGATTCGCGGCATTTCGGCCAGGACTTGACCACACCGACGGCCTTAGCGCCGATTTCGGGGATTGGCGTTTCAATCTGCGAAGCTCCAATACCGAACCCCTGTTACGGCTGAACGTAGAGACCCGTGGCGATGCCGCTCTACTCGCCGACCGCACAGCCGAGATAAGCGCTCTCATCACTGAATCCCGATTTCCGGCAAACACTGCATGAATCAGATCCTTCCAGTTATCCTCTCCGGCGGTTCCGGCACCCGTCTGTGGCCGCTGTCCCGCGAAGCCTATCCCAAGCAGTTTCTTGCGCTCATAGGTGACGCAACGATGCTGCAGGCGACATGGGACCGCGTTGCGAACATAGCTGCGCGTGCACCGATCGTGATCGCCAACCAAGAGCATCGCTTCATGGCCGCCGAACAATTGCGTGAGCGCGGCGCAGTTCCGGCTGCCATCATCCTCGAGCCCACCGCGCGAAACACGGCGCCGGCGATCGCACTTGCGGCGCTGCATGCGCTCGAGACATCCGGCGACGCCCTGTTGCTGGTTCTGCCATCCGATCACGTGATTCAGGATGTCGAGGCATTCCATCGTGCGATTGACGAAGCCGCCCGTGCAGCCGAAACCGGCAAACTGGTGACCTTCGGCGTGGTGCCTTCATCCCCAGAGACCGGTTACGGATACATCAAAGCCGCCGCCGGAAAGGGCGCGATGCCGGTCGAGCGCTTTGTCGAGAAGCCGGATCTCGAACTGGCACGCGAGTACGTTGCATCTGGAGATTATTACTGGAACAGCGGCATGTTCCTCTTCAGGGCTTCGCGCTACCTGGAGGAACTCGAGAAGTTCTGTCCCGAGATCCTCACTGCGTGCAAGCGAGCGCTGGCCGCCGCATCAACGGACGCCGACTTCATACGGCTGGACGCGGACACATTCAGTGCTTCGCCGAGCGAGTCGGTCGACTACGCGATCATGGAGCGCACCCGCGATGCCGTCGTGGTCCCTCTGGCCGCGGCGTGGAGCGACCTCGGGTCCTGGTACGCCCTGTGGGAGGCTTCTGAGAAGGATGCTCGCGGCAATGCCCATCACGGCGACGTGATCGAGATCGACTGCTCGAACACCTACGCATACAGCCGTCGCCTGATCACCATGGTCGGGCTACAGGATGTGGTGGTAGTGGAGACCGACGACGCCGTGTTTGTTGGCCATTCCAGCAGGTCTCAGGAGGTAAAACGCATCGTCGCGCAGATCAAGCAGTCCGGTCGCGGCGAGGCCATTGCACACCGCAAAGTGTACCGGCCATGGGGCGCCTACGATTCCATCGACAACGGCGAAAGGTTCCAGGTCAAGAGAATCACGGTGAATCCCGGTGCGTCCCTCAGCCTGCAGATGCACCATCACCGCGCCGAGCATTGGATCGTCGTCAGCGGTACCGCGGAGGTAACGCGCGGCGAAGAGGTGTTGCTGTTGACGGAGAACCAGAGCACGTACATCCCCCTCGGCGTCACCCACAGGTTGCGGAATCCGGGCAAGCTGCCATTGGAGTTGATCGAGGTCCAGTCCGGCAGCTATCTCGGCGAAGACGATATCGTTCGATTTGAGGATACGTACGGCCGTGTCTGACACCGGCACCCGTCAGGGAGAGGGAATCGCGGCATTGGACGCGTGCCTGCCGCGCAAACGGTGTTCGGCCGGCCTCTTGTTGCTGGATCCGGATGGCCGCATCCTGATAGTTAAGCCGACGTACCGGAACGAGTGGCTGCTGCCTGGCGGCGTCGTCGAGTCCGATGAGACCCCAGCCGACGCAGCCTTACGTGAGCTGGCCGAAGAATGCGGCATGACAGCGCAGTTGGAGGGGCTGCTCTGCACGGATATCGTCGCGCCAGCCGGCGGATTCAGTGAATCGGTGCATTTCCTGTTCCTGGCCTCGGCGACGGATGCTCAACGCGCCGGCGCGCGTGTCAATGGCACGGAGGTTTCCGCGTTGGAATGGGTGAATGCGGGCGAAGCGATGCTGCGCCTACCACCCTCCTCCGCTGTGCGGCTTGAATCCATCTCTCACGGCCACCGTGGCTATTTCGAGCACGGCCTTCCACGCCTGGCCAGCCTATCCTAGGCGATTCCCTTTCTGCGTCCTGATGGATGACCGACATGAACGACAAAGTCGACTTCGACAAGTACACGGACAACTACAACGAGCTGCTGCGCGAAGGAACGCAATTCTTCTCGTCCAGCGAAGAGTATTTCGCAAGCTATAAGGTCGACCTGGTCGCCTCGCGCGAAAGCGCGCGATCCGTGAACAGGGTGTTGGAGTACGGGTGCGGCATCGGCCGCAACATCCCCTACCTGCAGCGCGCGTTCCCTCAGGCGGAGGTGGTCGGAACAGACATCTCGGCGGCCAGCCTTGAACAGGCGCGCCGCGACTACCCGCAGGCGCGGTTCGAAGTCGAGACTGCTGATCTTGATGTCGGCAGCTTTGACCTGATTTTCATCGCAGGCGTTTTCCATCATATCCCGCCCTCGGAGCGCGTCGGCGCTGCAGGCGCCGTCGCCCGCCGCCTCAATCCTGGCGGCAGCGTGTATGTGTTCGAACACAATCCCTACAATCCGGTGACGCGCAGGATCGTCAACAACTGCCCCTATGACGCCGACGCGGTCCTGCTGAAACCCCTTGAGCTCAAGCGCCTGCTGGCCGGGGCCGGATTGACGCCCGCCGGCGACGGATACTGCCTCTTCATTCCGCCTCGATTCGCCCGCCTGGCGCCGCTGGAGAAGCATCTAGCCTGGCTGCCCCTGGGTGGGCAGTACTGGGTCGGCGGCAAGGCGCCCGCGTGAGTCAGTTCGTCCGTTTCCTGCTCGTTGGGATGTTCAACACCGTATTCGGCTTCGCCGTTATCTTCGCCTGCATGTATCTGGCCAAGCTGGGCCCACTGCTGAGCAATGTCATCGGTTATGGCTGTGGGCTGGTCACGTCCTACGCCCTCAACAAATGGTTCACATTCCGCAGTACCGCACGCGGTGCGGCCGAGCCGCTGCGCTTCCTGTTGGTTTTCGGGCTTTCCTATCTTCTGAATCTGGCGGCACTGTTCGTGTTTGTCCGCTACCTAGCCATGCACGAAGGACTTGCGCAACTTGTCGCAGGCGCCGTGTACGTCGGTGCATCGTATGTGATGAACCGTGTCTTCGTGTTTCGTCAAACGCACGCAGTCTGAGCGCAACGCACCACTACAAACGGTCGTCGAGCGACTTGCCTGTCTCGCGGTGCGAAAAGGTCGGTATGACGCCTTCGATCGCTCGCACAAGAGCAACCTTGTCGATTGTGCCTGTCGTACGACTGACCGCGTCCTCGAGCAGATGCAGGACATCATTGGTCAAGGCACCCGTGGGTACGTGACGGACGGCGGACAGTGTCTCCAGGCCGCTCTCCACCCGCGCCTCGCCAGCCCCGACGAACTCCTCATAGGGCTTCTCGCCACTGGTATCCAGCGGTGTGAGCAGCAACGGATAGCGTCCACTCGCTGCCAGCGGCTCTACCGCGAGACGCGCCTCTTCCTCGTCGTCAAACGGCACCGCCTCGTAGCCGGCGACCGCCAGCACCCGCGACGCGACCTGGTCCAACGGCTGAAGCTCACGCTCCGGGTCCAGCGTCGGGAACATGACCCTGCCTGCAGGACCGAGCAACGCGGCGAGCGCGCAGATTTCGCCCGACTCGCGCTGAGAGACGAAATACCGACGGGTCTCACGCGGCGCGGCCAGCGGCTGGCGCTGAGCAAGCCGCGCGATGAAGCCCTGCAGCAGGCTGCCATTGGAGAACGCCACGTTGGCGAACCGGGCGGTGGTATCCTGGCCCGACAAGGACAGGTCCTGGGCGAACACGACGTCCTCCATGAGTCGCTTGCTGGCGCCCATCAGACTGGTCGGATTGGCCGCCTTGTCGGTCGAAACGGCAAAGTAGCGCTCGCCGTGGCCGTTATCACGAAGCCATTTTCGAAACCGCACGTGCCTCACGACGTTCGTGTCGAGCATCTGCAGCAGTGAATAGACGTCCTTCTCCGAACGTACATGCTTCAGCGCAGCGAAGTTCAATACCACGTCGAACGGCGCGGACTCCGCCAGGTATCGTCCCGTTACCGGCGAGCCGTAATCCAGCGGCAGGGTCCTGAACTCCTTGACGTTGAGACCCTGGGGGCGGCCGCGCAGCGAGCGCACCAGTTCGGCCAGATAGTTCTCGCTTTGATCAACCACATGGAGCACGGCCGGACCGAGGTCGGCGATGAGCGTCGTGGTCGCCGAACCAATGGTTCCACCTCCGCCAACAACAAGGACGCGCTTCCCGGCGATGGCCTGTCGGAGCTCGTCGGCGCGCCCCGAGATATCGGCGTCAAAATACGAGTACGAACGTTGGGATACCGCTTCGTCCAACCGGCGCTGGTCGAGGAACGTCTGCGTCATGGAGTTTCCGTAGGGTGCGCGGGGTGGATGGAACGACGCCCGGCGACTGGCGGCGTCCAGTCGCCGGCGCGATGCGCCACGATGTACCGTGGCCGGCCTTTCACTTCATCGAACACCTGGCCGACGTACTCACCGATGACGCCCATGAAGAAGAACTGCATGCCGGCCATCAGCGACAGGAATGTCATCAGCGTCGCCCACCCCGGAACGGCGACATCGCCGAACAGGTAGCTCGCGACCATCCCGATGCCCGCCAGAACGCTCAGTATGGACAACCAGATGCCGAGCACGGTGCATAGGCGCAAAGGCGCCTTCGAGAAAGAACTGATGCCCTGCAGAGCGAAGTTGAACAGGATTGAGGGGCGATACTTGGACGCGCCAAACATCCGTTCGCGCGGCTGGAACTCCACGAACGCCATGTTGTAGCCCACCCATGCGATCAGCCCGCGAAGGAAGGCATTCCGCTCCTGCAGCTGATCGCGAATCACGTCGACGACGGCGCGATCCAGTAATCGGAAGTCCGCGGCGCCCTGTTTCAGTTCGATCGATCCGATACGTGTCAACAACCGGTAGAACATCGACGAGGTGGAACGCTTGAGAAACCCTGTTTCAAGCCCGTCGCGCCGCAGCGTCTGTACGATCTTGGCGCCCGATTCCCAGTGGTCGACCAGCGTCGGAATGAGCTCAGGCGGATGCTGTCCGTCGCTGTCGAGCATCACCAACGCATCGGCAGTCGTTGCGTCGATACCGGCAAGCAAAGCCGCCTGGTGTCCGAATCGGCGCGACATCACCAACAGACGGACGCTTGGCTCGCGCGAGACCAGCCCCTCGATGACTTCCTCGGTGCCGTCACCCGCAGGATCCACCACGTAGGTCACCGTGACCAAGAAGCGACTACGCAGCGGAGCAAGCGCATCGTGGAGTCGTACGTGGAAATCCAGTATCCCCTCCCGCTCCCTGAACACCGGACAGAGTACGTCGATGGACTTCATGACTTCATTCCCTCGACGGTAGCGGTGATTCCTTCCTGCAGTGTGTGCTGCGGCATCCAATCAGTTTCCGTTGTCAACCGCGTGCAATCGGCGCGAACGTCGGGAATCTCGTTGCGCCGCTCCTCGCCGATGGCACGCACGGGCTTCCGTGTACCGGCAGCCATCTGCACGGCATCGACGACGGCCTGCACGCTGTGCGACTCCCCGCTACCGACGTTGTAGAGGTGGAAATCGGTCGGGAAGGCCGACATCATGAATGCCTTCAGCGCGTCATCGACATACAGGTAATCGCGCTTAGGGTTCAGATCCATGAGGACAATCTCGGATGAACCCGGATCCAGGGCCTGCTCAACGATGCGAGGCACGATGAACTGATTGCTCTGCCCGGGTCCATATACGTTGAACAGGCGGATCGCCGTCACGGGAACACGATAGTACTGTGCATACCACGCGCAAGCCTGCTCCCCCATCCATTTGGAGAACGCGTAGGGGTTGTTCGGCTCCAACGCGTGCGTCTCGCTGATCGGCAGGCTCGACGGGGTTCCGTAGATGTACGCGCCAATGTAGCTCAGGCTGCAGCCGGCGCGGCGGCATTGGTCGAGAACGCGCACCGTTCCATGGGCATTCGCCAGATGGAACTTCTCGGGCGCTTCCCATGACGCCGGCACTCCGGTTTCCGCCGCCAGGTGGAACACGTGCTCCACGCCAGCCAGGTCCATTTCGTCGCGCAACAAGACGAATCCATCGGCGCGACTGTATGCGTCGACGACGGCCCCCACGTCTCGAAGCGCCCTTACCAATCGGGCGCCGAGAAATCCACCGGCGCCGGTGACGGCCACACGACGGGCGGCAAACGATCCTTTGATGTTCACGCGAGCAACAGTCGCTGGGACAGCGCCGGCCAGTCTTCGCTGGCGCGCTCGTAGTCGTCGGGCCGCCCGATATCGAGCCAGTACCCGTGGTGGGGCACCGTGATGACTTTTTCGCCCTGTCTGAGGAAGCCGAGCACCAAGTCGTCGAATCCGTACGCTTGGTCGGGCGGGATCGAATCGACCGCTCGCCGCGACACCGCGTATACGCCCATGCTCACCAGGAACGGGATGCTTGGCTTCTCCTCAAAGCCATTGAGAATGCCGGCCGCGTCGACATTCAGCACACCGTAGTCGATTTTCTGCTGACGAGCGGAAGCCGAGATGGTGAAAAGCCGATCGGCTTCCACGTGCGCCTGCAGGAAATCGCCGTAGGCGATGTCGGTCAGGATATCGCCATTCATCACCAGAAAATGTTCGGGAAGATCGTCGATGAGCTTCAAGGGCGCCATGGTGCTGAGTGCTTTTGACTCGAGCGAATAATCGATGCGCATGCCCCACTTAGAACCATCACCGAAAAACGCGCGGAACAGGTCTGCTTGATGATTCACAGCGAGCGTTACGTGTTCGAAACCCTGCGCACGCAGCTGTCGGATGATGACCTCGAGGATCGGATACTCGCCAATCGGCATCAGCGGCTTTGGAAGAGCCACCGTATATGGACGCAGACGCGTGCCCTTGCCACCCGCGAGAACGACAGCTCTTTTCATGCTCATACCTCATTGTTCCTTCGTATTTTGAAGCCAGACCCTGGGCCTGTACAGCCCCCAGGACATCAGCAGAATTGTCGTCAACAAGCCCAGGCCTGCCAGCACCAGCGCGACAGACAGCCACTGGGGGCGATAGCTGAGCTCGATCTCGTGTGTTCCTTCTGGCACCCTGACGCCCATGACGACGCCATAGAGCGGGACCAACTGCGTCTCGGCTCCATCGATCCACGCGCGCCATCCGGCGGCATAGGCTTCGCTGATGACGAGCAGCGCGGTACCGTCCTGCCCAGCGCTTCGTACGCGCCAGTAACCGTCACGATGCTCTTGCACCGTCACGGCAGGTGGCTGTCGACACGCCGCTTCAAACTCAAGTGGCTGCTCCACGAGCGCTGTGCGTCGTGCATCCAGTCGATTCCGCGACCTCAGGAGGTCGGCCATATCGGCAAGCGGGACGGCGCGCACGCTACACACGGCCCATGCTGCACCGACATAGCCGCGCCGTTCGCGCACTGCTGGCAATCCTTCGGACAGCATCGGCACGCCGAGAAGAGCCGCGCTCTCGCTCAGGTCCGGCCCCAAGGGCACGGGGTGCCACGCCCCATCCTCTCCCTCGTACTCGATCGAACGGACCTTGAACGGAACAGCATTGTCGGGCATCAGCGATACGACGATACTCTCGCCACGCGAGGGTGCGTCCGGCACATCCAGCACGGCATCGAACCATAATCCGCGGGTCCCCTCGGCCTCGAACGTGTCCACGACATGTGAACGCGCATGCGCCACCGAGGCACGCACGTCCGGCCTATCCCATGCCCACTCCGCTGTTCCATTGCCCGCCGCAATGACGCTTCGAAGCGGCAACGCGCCCGCGCTCGAGAACTCCACCGTCGCGATTGGATGCCCCGTGGGTGTCGACTGTGAGCAGCTCATGTGGCTGACCACGCGAACCGCTCGCACAGGAACGCCCGCGGGCAGGGTGGCGCGCACTCGGTTAAACCCCGTATCCAAGCCACAGCCGGCCCCCATCAGGACGGGCTGCACATCCTGCAGCTCGCCCGCGAGCCAGCGCACCCCAAGGACATCCAGCAAAGGCGCATCGAAAGGCAAAGGCGGGAATCCGCCAACGGTGTCTGCCCCTGTCGCGCCGGCGTATCGCGAAGACAGCAGCGGACCGTATCCGACGACCGACGGCACCCCATACCGCATGTTGATGTTGGGTCGAAGTGCGTTCGGCCCCCAACGCTCGGCACCCATAGGCAGCAGTCGGCCACCGCCATCCTTGAGCGTGTCGACCAGCCGCGCGGAGTCCGCCGGCAAAGGCGCTAGCGTCGGGCTGGCGTAGCGCCACTCGTAGAACCAGCCAAAGCTGGCCAAGTCCAGCGCAACCAGAGCGACCAGCGCCAGCGCCACCACGCGACGGTTCCGCCATACGACCAGCGCCACGCCGGCCAGGCTGAGAGCGCCGAAAACCATGCTGACTTTCAGCCCTAGCCGGAGCTCGGCAGACGGTGCCTCAGGCAGGCCGCGGGAAAGCCAGAACGCAGCGGCACCCAGCACGAGCAGGAGCGCAGCCACCGAAGCGCCGCGCGCGCGTGGCGACAACCCGTTCGCCAGAATGGCGGCCAGGCCATGGGCTGACAGCATGGTCAAACAGAGGATGCCGAGGTAGCCGAAGCGAGCCTGCGCGCGGAAACGTCCCAGCAACGGCAGTTCGTAGACGATCTCGCCCAACGGGCTTAGCGTTCCGACACACAGCAAGAACGAAACGACGGCGGACGCCATCCAGAACGCAACGCGCACCTGTCGCACACATTGCGGAAGCGCGAAACAGGCGAGCATCCAAGGCAACAGTCCGGCATAGACTGCCAACTCAGTGATGTTGAACGGCCCACCGTAAGCGCCGTACGGGCCCGCCGGATGCGCACCGTACAGGTGAGGAAGCAACGCCAGACGGAGCGACGACCAAGTGTGGCTGAAGGAGTTGAACTCGCCGACGCTCCAGTTCCCGCGCATGCCACCGGCGGCCGACTGCAATGTGCCGATGAGCGTCGGCGACGCCATCAGCAAACCGATCATGAATAGTGCGAAGACGCGCACCAACAAGCGCAGAGCATACCCTCGCCCGTACCCGATCGCGGACAAGCCGATCTCAACGACGGCGTACGTTCCGGCAAAAAGCAGCCCCACGATGGATATCTGCGGGTGACCGCCGAGCAAACACATCGCCACCGACAGAGCACCGAACGCGACTGCACGCGAGGAGAGCGTTCGCGATAGCGAGGCCAGCGCCCACAGGATTGCGGGAACCCAGGCCGCCGAATGCACGATGCCGAGGTGGCCCAGGTGACCCATCATGAATGCGCTGCCCGACACCACAAAGGCGGAGAACAACGCAGCGACACGTGAGCCGGTCTGGGTGAATGCGAGGCCAAAGGTTCCAAGCGCCGCAACCACGTAAGCCGACACGACCAGCACGTTGTAGTTTGGACTCAACCATCTCAACGGATACAGCGTCTGAGCCTGGATGTCCGCGATGACCGGAAAACCCGACAGGATGCTGTCGTTCCAGAGTTGGAAGATGGGCAGGTCGAAGTAGGAGAGGTAATAGACTTCGCCGTCTCCGGGAGCCAATGTCCCGCCATGCACGAGTACGGGCGAGAAGTAGGCTGCGTAATAAAGCGCAAAGAATCCAACCAAGAGCAACCAGCCCAGCCATCCGTACCGGCTTGCGCGCAGCGCCTGTGCGCTGGCCCCATCTTGCGGTGCGCTATAGACCTTGTGCTCCATTTTCGCCGGTGGAGCGGCGTTGGCACCGCCAATCGTCACGCTCACGCCCCTCTCCTTCCATCCGCCATCAACAGCGAGATGACTCCCGCAGCCGAGTCTCGCCAGCTCTGCGCGAGAACCTGAGGCCGTGCCGGCGGCGGCGCCGCCAAGCGCGCGGCCAGAGCGCGCGCATCGCCGGCCGGATAGTAGGCCGCGTGCTCCCCGGCGATCTCACGGAAGACAGGGATGTCGCTGAGGATCAATGGACACCCGTAGTGAGCGGCTTCGACGATCGGCAAACCGAAGCCCTCCGCGAATGAGGCCTGCAGGGCGGCATGAGCATGCGAATATCCGTAGCGGAGATCCGCATCATTCGCGTCTTCCAGCCAGAATAACCGCTTGCCCGCCTGCGGGTGTCGGCGCAACGTTTCCGCCAAGGACTCAACATTCCAACCTTGCTTGCCGACGATTACCCACGAGATATCCGTACCCGCCTTCCAGGCCGCCTCGAAAGCTTCCAGTACGTGGGCATGGCCTTTACGTGGCTCCACGGTGCCCACCATCAAGACCGCACGGCCCGCTATCGCCTCGCGGATGCGATCTGACGCATCATCGAGGCAACCGTCCTCGACAAGATCGGCGCCCAGATGGACGTGGCCAATGCGCTGAGCGGACTTGCGGCTCGCCCCCGTCTCACCAATCCAGGCCCGCAGGTCGTTCGCCGTCGCCAATGAGTTGCATACCAACACGTCGCAGTTCGCTACGACGTAGCGCAGCCACTTCTCGTAGACGCCCGGCATGTAGTCGACGCAGAACTCCGGATGCCTGAGCGGTATGAGGTCGTGCACGAAGGCCGCCACGCGCCCGCCGGCATCCGCAAGCTTGGCAAGCGAACGATCGAAGCGGTCGGGCATTTCCCATGCGGAATCAAGCAGGAACAATAGATCTCCGGCTGCAAAGTTCACCCCATCCTCTCCGCGCCCAGGGATCCCCAGCGCAGATTCCACGTAGGCCTCTGCCGACACCAAAGCCCCACCCTTCTCATGCGCGACCGCAGCCAGTCGAAGTACCGTGGGCGATTCCCGGAGCAGCATTTCTCGCGCAAGGTTTCGCACAACGCGATGCACGCCCGTGGCATAGTCGGTATGCGTCACTTCACTCAGATCGAGCAGCACGCGGGGTGTCGGCGAGTCCCGGCGATCGCGGGCGATCGCGTACTCCAGTGCGGAAGCTTCGCCGTCGAGCAAGGAACGACCCTCCAGAACCCGCGAGAGGCCATTCACCAGGTCATCTCCGCTGCGAGCCCTGCGCGCGGCGATGGCCTCTTCGAGCGTATCGGCGTAAACACGTGCGGTAGCGTCCGGCGCATGTACCGAACGCATGAATTCGACCGCGGCCGCGCCCAGAACATTGCGCAGCTCGGCATCAACAATCAATGCGCCCAATGCAGCGGAAAGCTCCTCTGCGTCCGGAATACTGGAAATCTTGCGCACGTACCCGTCCGGCAGTTCGCCGAGACTGGCGTAGTCATTCACCACGGTCGGCAACCCGTGGGACATGCAGTCATACACGGCTTTCGAGGTTTCCCCGCGGCTTCCCGCCCGCAACTGCACCGCGATATCGGAGGCTATCAAGTAGTCGCTATAGACATCATCGTCGGCAAAACCGGTGATCGAAACCGAAATCGCCCCCCCGAGCGTTTGGATCCGTTGCAGGACATCCTGGCCATAGGATCCACCATCGTTCTCGCCGACAAAGACCATCTTCAACCCAGGATGGCCCTCTTTGAGGCGTGCGAGCGCATCCAGTATCGTGATCGACAGCTTCGTGTCGGCGATGAACCCGAAGCTGACGATCAGGCAATCGCTATCTGCGATCCCGAGCCGCTCCCGAGCCGAGCGGCGTTCAGCGTGCGAGGCCCGCCCCTCGGACCTTATCGGCATCGGCGCTACGCGGACGCGGCCGCCCCGAGCATAGGGAAACTGATCACGGATCGTTCGCAGTGAGTGCTGGGAATGCACGATCACGGCAGTGGCTGCCTCCAACACGCTCAGCGATGCCGGATACCGGCGTCTCGCCTCAAGCGCGCCTTCTTGCCGCAGACACACTACCGCCTCCCGGCCGTGCGAGTGCAGCAGCGCTTTTGAGAATGCACCGGCCTCACCCTCATGCTCGTCCATGTGCCAGAACATGGAACTCAGGTAGACGTCGTGCAGGACGACGATGCCCGGGAAGCGTTCGAGCAACCCCACCATATGCGAATGGAAGGGAGAGTTGCCGAACTGATAGATGATGCAATCGTAATGCGCCGCCATGGCCGGCAATTGTGTCCAGGGACTCACCCGCACGTGCGCGTTCGTGGTCTGCGCGCTGGATAGCTCGGCGCTGGTATACAGATCCAGGTCGACGTACCGCGAGAGCGGCGCCAGGATCTCTGAGACATAGCTCGCCACCCCCGTCCGCTCGGGAGGCAGCGGTGTCACCATCGCGACGCGCTTACGAGGTGGCCGTACGAGGGCTGACCTCATGCTGGCATGGGTCCGCGCGTGCGCCTCGTGCCAGGCCTCGCCGGTCAAACGGGCGGTGCGTGCCCATGAGTACTCTTTGGCGCGCGCGAGGCCAGACTCCCTCAAGGACGCGCGCATACCTTCATCAAGCAGTGCGTGCGTCAGCAAGCCCGCTGCAGCCTCGGGGCTGGATGCATCGAACATCGCGTCGTTGCGCCGCATGACTTCGCGCAAGCTCGAATTGTCGCCGCAGATGGTCGGCGCACCACACGCCATGGCCTCCAGCACCGGGAGGCCGAAGCCTTCATAGAGCGATGGGAAGAAGAACACATCGCACGTCTGGAACAGCCCGATCAGGTCCTGGTTGGATACTTTCCCCGTAATGACCATGTCTTGGTCAGCCAACCCGAACCGCGCAGCGAGTATGCGCAGTCCGGCTTCGTCATCGACCTGATTCAGCACGAGCTGAACGCCGTCGCGCACCTCTTGTGGCAATTTTGAGAAGGCCTCGATAGCGCCGGCCAAGTTCTTTCGGAAGTCTCCGTTGCCCGTGTAAAGCACGAATCTCCCGCGGATACCAAACCGGCGTAAGAAGACGGCGCGCTCGTCCGGCATCCAGGCACGGGGTAGGAACTCCGCGCCGACGCCGGCGTGAATCACCGCAAGACGCTCCGGGGGAATGCCCAGGAACCGGATAGCATCCGCGCGCGTCGCCTCGGAGATGCAAAGCAGCAGATCGAACCTCTGCAACACGGCGAGCCGCTTCAGGTACCACGTCTTGTACTCGGCATTGGTCAGGTAGCGGGCCGAGTACACCAGAGGAATGAAGTCGTACAGCGTTACGGAGCTGAGCGTGCCTTCCAGGCTTGGGACGCCCGACATGCCCCCGGCGTGATCGACGAAACCCTCGAACAGACTGTGGACATGCACTACATCGGGAGAAAGTCGGCGATAGTGCGAACGCACCAGCACGTCCGAGGCCGGTCGATAAACATCGGAAGGATGCCCGTGCGCGTGCACCGGACCAGGGTAGTAGTAGCGACTGAGCGCGGCCCTGGGCGTCAGGTCCCGCAAACTTTCAACCACCTCCTCGGCTTCGGACGGATAAGTCCCATCCAAGCCAAGGAGCAATTCTCCTGGGGCTTCGGCGAGCAGCGCGCGCGTCAGATCCAGGCTATATCGCCCGATTCCGCGGTGCCGCGAGGCGGTCTGGCACGCTTGTAGATCCAGGGCGATACGCATACGGCGGTTCCGTTCGCAGGTGTGGGTCAGGAATGGCGACGAAGATCAGCGTCCACCATCATCGTGATGAGTTGCTCCAGACTCGTCTTCGGTGCCCATCCCAGTACGCGCTGTGCCTTGGCCGGATTGCCGAGCAACACGTCGACCTCGGCCGGACGGTAGAACGCCGGGTCGATCACCAGGTGATCCTCCATCTTCAGCCCCGCATGGCTGAACGCGATCTCGCACATCTTCCGCACCGTCGTCGTCGTTCCCGTCGCAACCACATAATCCCCGCCGGACGGCTGCTGGGTCATCAGCCACATCGCCTCGACGTAGTCGCCGGCAAAGCCCCAGTCACGCTTCGCATCGATGTTGCCAAGCCGCAGTTCATGCTGCTTCCCGTGCTTGATGCGCGCCACCGCATCCGTCACCTTGCGCGTGACGAACTCGATGCCACGCAACGGCGACTCGTGGTTGAACAGGATTCCACTGGACGCATGCATGCCGAAACTCTCCCGATAGTTCACCGTGGCCCAATGCGCCATCATCTTCGCCACGCCGTATGGGCTGCGCGGATAGAACGGCGTGGTCTCATCCTGTTTCTCGGCCTGGATCAGCCCGAACATCTCACTGGTCGACGCCTGGTAGAAGCACGCCTTCGCATTGACGATACGAACGGCCTCCAGCACATTCAGCGCGCCCACGCCATCGATCTGGGCGGTGACGATCGGTTGCTGCCAGGACGTTCCGACGAAACTCTGTGCGCCGAGGTTGTATACCTCGTCGGCCTTGGAAAGCTCCATCGCACGGATCAGCGACGACAGGTCGGTCAGGTCCCCGTCGATATAGCGCACGTCGCTCGCGACGCCCAACTCGCGGAGCCGCCACAGCGTATCGGTACTACGACGCGCCAACAGTCCATGCACCTGGTAACCCTTGTCGAGCAGGAGCTTGGAGAGGTACGCGCCGTCTTGGCCGGTGACGCCCGTGATCAAGGCACTTTTATTGGTCATTGCTTGCTTTTCCTTGCGTAGTCGAGAAGTTCTTTTATGGTCGTATCGAGGGCCACGGAGGGGCTCCAGCCCGTATCGATGCGCAGCCGGCGGCTGTCCGCCCGCATGCGCTTCTGCTCGGACGAACGCATCCGCGAGGGGTCCATGCGGATTTCTGGCTTCACCGTCGTATGGCTCAACATCAGATCAAGGAGCTCGCGCACGCTGCGTTCCTGGCCGCTGGACACCACATACGTCTCGCCCGGCGCCGCCGAACGCAGCAATGCCGCGTAGGCCGCCACGACGTCACGGACGTCGAGGAAATCGCGAGTACTGTCGATGTCGCCAACCTCGATGACGGGCTCCCGCAGGCCCATTTCGATCTCTGCGATCTGGCCGGCGAGGGAGGGCAGCACGAAGCGATCGCTCTGTCCGGGCCCCACATGGTTGAACGGTCGCGCAATGACGCAGTCCAGGTCGTGCGTCCGGCGCGCCTGCAGGCACAACTGCTCGGCGGACCACTTACTGACCGCGTAAGGGCTCCTTGGCTGCGGCATGATGCGCTCATCGACCGGCAACTGCGCCTCGGGCACGAGCCCATAGATGTCGCCCGAGCTGACATACAGGAAGCGCCCCTTGAAGCCGCACTCCTGGAGCGCCTTGATCAGGTTCGCCGTACCGCCGGCATTGATCGCCAACGTCTCGGCCGGATCCTCGAAGGACCTCGGTACGAAGCTTTGCGCCGCGAGGTGGATGACAGCGTCGGGTACCGTACGCGCCACCGTCTGACGCACCGCCACAAGACTGCGGATGTCCCAGCCGGCATCGGGCATGATCGCCACGGCCTCGCCGAATACCCCTTTCTCGAAGGCTTCAAGGAGATGATGGCCGACGAAGCCGCCGGCGCCGGTGACCAGAATGCGCTGGGGAATCGGCGGGTTCAAGCACCCCTCCTTGCGATCACTGCATAGTCAACCGCTGCGCGGAAATGCTCGATCACGCCGTTGAGCGATGAAGCACCTGCCGCGTCCGCCGGCAAAGAGTCGGGCATCGGAACATCGCGCGCTTCGGTCAAGCGCTCCACGCGCAGATCCGTGAAGCCGCGAGCACGCGCCAGCCAGAACAACAAACCCGGGGGCAGCGGATTGCGATGGGTAGGATCCATGTAGAACCAGTTGGCGCCCACCAGAATGTTCTCCGGGTTAGGCGTCTCGAGGATCAGGATGCCGCCCGGCCGCAGAATGCGATACGCCTCGTCGAGCAAATCGATCAACGCCGGAAAGGGCAAATGCTCAACGAGATGCATCGACGTGATGCCGGCCGCCGATGTATCAGGCAGTTGCCTGAGCACCTCGAAGGCATCGCCATGCACGACGTCCAGATCCTTGGAACGGCATGTCTGCACAAACACTTCGTTGCTGTCGATGCCGCGGGGGCGATAGCCCGCGTCGCGCAGGAGCTCCAGCCACTCTCCGCGACCGCAACCGACATCCAGGATGAGTTCACCAGGGGTCGCTGCGGCGGCAATGTCGGTGATGTATGGCGCCACGCGCGTCTTGACCAAGCTGTCGCTGCCACGGAAGGCCTCTTCGAACGCCGCATAAAGAGCGTCGAGATTGCGCCCCCCCGCGGGAGCGACCGGCGTAAGGCTCTCCGCGAGCTGACTGATGCGTTCAGCCAGGTGGGTACACGCGTTCTCGATCGCGTCCAGGCGTTCGTCCACGCGACGGTTCACCGCTCCCGAGGTTTCACGGAATTCGGCGTAGCTGTCGCCCAGCTCGTTCTGACGAAGCTCCACACTCTCCTGCCGCTCCGTCGTGGCGGCAACGGCCGCTCTAGCCGCATCCAACTGCGGCTGCACGCGCAACTCGAGGTGCTGGCCGGCCTCTTCGACCAGCCGCTCCAACTTTACGATTCGCGAAGCCAAGGTAACGCGGCTCGGTGCGGGTTCGTCCGGCCCTTGGCCAAACTCCACCGCCAGCAGCTGGTCCAACTTGTCGATGCGCGTCGTCTGCTCGCCCGCGAGCGCTTTCGCCCGTTGTTCGAGGCCATGCAGCTCGGCCGATAGCGCTTCCAGGCGATCGCCCATCACATCGGCCTGGTTACCGACCCCATCACTGACCTGGTTGAGCAACTGGCCGATGCGACGCGCCTCACGCACACCGCGCGCGCTGGATATGGCCTGCAAACGAGCGAGTCTGGGAAGCCGTAACAGCGTATAGCCCCACTCGAGTATCGGCCCCAACCAGCGCCGGTGCCGCCACTGTTGCACCTTGTAGGGCAGGAGCAGACCATCCACATGGACACCACGCTGAAGCCCTTCCTGCGACCAACGCAGGTTGCCCAGGATTTCCACTTTGGAGACGCCGCCCGCACGTAACTGCTGACAATAGTGCTGGAAGCCGATTTCATCCGGCGCCCGACGCAGGATCACCTGGTAGGCCACTTCCACGAATTGTTCGTCGTCATACTGCAGAAGATCCTGCAATACGTACGCCGGCTTCTCAGGCAACCCGGCCTGCTCCGGACGCCAGCGCGGGAGCGTGGCGAATTCGTTGCCCGACTCCGTGCCGCTAGCGGACATGGGAGGCAGGGCGGCGCGACGAGACAGTTCTCGTCGCAAACGCCTGATCACGTGTCCGGCCTCTTCTTCGGGCGTACGCTTCGCGCTCATCGCTGATCTCCCTCCATCGTTGTCGGACCCGCGCCCGCCAGCTGTTCGACATGGATGTCGACCGGCAACCACGCGCTACCCACGAACTCCGGCAGGCCAATATTGGCGACCTGGAAAACCAACGCGAGATCCCGCCATACGTAATTACGCACCAAATGAGTCTCCGTTTCGGTCAGCGCGATGGATACAGAGTAGCTTCCGGGTCCCAGGTTCGCCGGAAAGGCAACCGAGAAGTGCAGCGTCTCTCCCGCTGCCAGCCGCGAATGGGATTGTCCGGTGTGATGGGTATTGGTCCCGTACACGGCCTGTCCGAGGCGATCGCGGATCATGAACCCGAAGACGATGTTGTCCAGCGACGAATGTATGCGCGCCTCAACATCGAGGGTCACACGCTGCCCTACCGCCACGTACTCGATTGGCAGACCGTTCTCCGCCAGCAACCGAACCGAGACGATGGACGCTTCGCCAGAGCCGGATTCGGTACTGACACGCTTGTCCGCCGCCTCGCGCTGCAGCAACTGGCTATTTTCTTTCTCGGCGATCAGCGCGTTGTAGTAATCGAACACATAATGAGGATCGCCATCCATCGCCACCCGTCCCTGCACCAGCAGGATCGCCCTGTCGCAAAGAGCCTGCACGGCTCCCGGGTCGTGGGAAACGAACAGCAGCGTAGTCCCTTTCGCGCGGAACTCACGGATACGCTGGAAGCACTTGTGGACGAAATACGCGTCGCCCACAGACAGCGCCTCATCGACGATCAGGATATCTGGCCTGGTCGCGGTCGCCACACTGAACGCCACGCGGACCTGCATGCCACTGGAGTACGCACGCACCGGCTCGTCGAAATATTCTCCCACCTCGGCGAATCGCTCGATCTCAGGCATCAACGCATCGATCTCCGACTCCATGTAGCCCAGCAATCCGGCGGCATGACGCACGTTCTGGCGCCCGGTCAACTCGGGATTGAAACCCATCCCCAGCTCCAGGATCGCGGCCACACGACCGTTGAGTACGATTTCGCCTTCGCTCGGCCGGGCCGTTCCGGTAACCAGCTTGAGCAACGTGCTCTTACCTGCTCCGTTCTGGCCGATGATGCCGACCGACTCTCCGCGGGCGACCTGAAAATTCACATCGCGCAGCACCCATTGTTCAACTTCAGGCGCCGAGTAGACGCCGAACCAGCGAGCGAAACGTTGCCACTCGCTCTTCCAATGGCGATATGCCTTGCCGACCCCCGACACCGAAATGGCCGGGCTCACAGCACGTCCACCATTTCCGCGCTCGCGCGGCGGAACACCAACAACGCCAGCGCCGCCAGCGCGAGTGCGCCTCCCGCAAGCCACAGCAAGCCCGCCCATTCGGGCGGCCGGTCGAAGACCAACACATTCTGGTAGCTGGTGATCAGCGGGACCAGCGGATTCAGCTTGAACCAGGCGCGTGTGCCAGGCGGCAACATGTCGATCGAGTACACCACGGGCGTCATCCAGAACAACGTTTGGATGACTACCGGCACCACTTGACCGACATCGCGTACGAAGACATTGAAGATTCCCAGCAGGGTCCCCAACGCGGCGGACAGCATCAGACTGACGAGTATCAGGACCGGGAGCCACAGCGCCTGCTTGCCAGGCAGATGACCCAGGACCGCGAACACGACGAAGATGGCGACCGCCAACAAGACATTCTGCACCAGCGTCGTGCCCGCGGCAATGATCGGCAGACAGATGCGCGGAAACGCCATCTTCTTCATCAGATTCGCGTTCTCCACGAACAACACCACGCAGCGGCCGACCGTCTCGGCGAACAGCGTCCAACCCAGTATGCCGGCCATCAGATACAGCGCGTACGCATACTTGTTGTCGATACCCGGCAGCTTGGCGGCCAACACCTCCGACAGCACAAGGGCGAAGATCAGCACCTGCGCCAGCGGGTGGATGATCATCCACATCCCACCGAGCTTGCTTCGCAGGAAGCGCACCCGGAGTTCATTGCTGATCGAGGACAGGACGAAGAGCCTGTACGTCCAGATGGCGGCGAACATCTCACGCATCAGGAGTGGACCTCCGGTGGCATCGTCGTTCGCAAGGCTTGCAGATGGCCGACGAGCGCCGCAGCAGCCGCTCCCGGATGAAGCGTTTCCAGTACATGAGTGCGCGCGCGTGCGCCCAAACGCGCAGCGGCATCGCGGTCCTCCGCCAAGCGGCGCATGGCGGCGGCGGCCGAGTCCACATCGGGTTCGGCCCAGTAGGCCCCGTTGGCGTGCGGATACTGGTTGGGCTCCACTGCAACCAGCCGATAGCGCACCATGCAGGCAACATCCGCGGACATGAAGTCCAGATTGCCCGACCAGTCGGTGGCGATCACTGGCTTACCCGCTGCCATGGCTTCCGCCATTCCCAGCCCGAAACCCTCGGCGCGGTGTAGCGACACGTACGCGTCACTGCAACGATGCAAGGCCGTCATGTGAGCGCGCTCAATGATATCGTCGCGAACCATTACGCGTGGATCGACGGCAGCCGCCGCGAGAAGCTCGCGTAGTGGGCCCGGGTAGCGGAACCCATTGCTGGTCTTGAGCAGTAGACGCACAGGTTCCGTGCCGGCTGGAAAGGCGCGTACGAACGCGTCGATCACGGCATAGGGGTTCTTGCGCGCTATCCATGAATTGAAATCGAACGACGCCAAGAACAGGAACGCATCTTCGGGCAAACCGAAATCGCGCCGCTGCAGGGCGCTATCGGGCTGCGGCGACAATGGCAAAGGCACGCGCAGGATCGGCTTATCGGTAACCGCCCGGAAAGCACCCTTGATGAATCTCGAACTGACCATGATTTCGTCCACCCGCTTCAATGATGGCATCCAGGCCTCTGGAATCCGATCCAGCTCCCAGAACCAGCATGCGATCAAACGGCGTCCCTGAAGACGGTCCGGCCCTATCCGCTCCAGCGCGGCGTCCAGATAGTCGGGATTGACGAAGATCAAACTCACCGCATGCGGCGCTTCGTTGCCGATCAATGCCTCTAACGTGCCGTCCTGCCAACCGTGTGGCAAATCCAGGTCAAGATCCACGAGAGCGACGTCGACGCCAGCGGCAATCAGTGCCTGCGCGTACTGGCGCGCGCCCTCGCCTAGCCCGAACTCACCGCGCAGGTAGCCAAACACATTGATGCCCAGCGCACTGTTCCCGACACGCAAGCCCCCCTCTTCGCGGTTCATGCCGGGCGCCGCGACCGAATCAGGGACACGTTGCCAGGCAGGCGTGCGGTCGAACTTCAGCTGACGCGCGAGGCGCTCGTTGCAAAAGCGCGACACGCGCTCGCGCAAGCTCGATGGGAGCCGACGGTAGAGGCTGCTCAACGGCGCCACTCGGCGCGCCCAATCCATCAGCCTGGATTCAAGGGGTATTTGGGCAGTTCTGTTCATCGCAGTTGCAGCCTTCAGTGCAGGCATCCATTCAGGACGCCCCGCAGTTCATCCTGCAGATCAGCGATGGCCTCGATTCCGACACTCAACCGCACCAGCCCGTCAGTGATACCGAGCTTCTCCCGCCGCTCCATCGGCACCGACGCATGCGTCATCACCGCCGGATGGTTGATCAGGCTTTCCACGCCCCCCAGGGATTCGGCCAGGGTGAACAAGGTGGTGTTCTCACAGAGCTTGCGTGCGGCTTCAAAGCCGCCCTTGAGCACGATGGAGATGATGCCGCCGAAGCCCTGCATCTGGCGCTTGGCGAGTTCGTGCTGCGGGTGGGATGGCAGGCCCGGATAGATCACCTTCTCGATCGCCGGATGCGTTTCCAGCCACTGCGCCAGGGCCAGTGCGTTCTCGCAATGCGCCTTCATGCGCAGGTGCAGGGTTTTCAGGCCACGCAGGGCCAGGAAGCTGTCGAACGGCCCCTGCACGGCGCCGATGGAGTTCTGCAGGAAGGCCATCTGCTCGGCCAGCTCCGCGTCGTCGCCCACCACCACCATGCCACCGACCATGTCGGAGTGGCCGTTGAGGTACTTGGTGGCCGAATGCATCACGATGTCGGCGCCCAGCAGCAGCGGGCGCTGCAGGATCGGGGACGCGAACGTGTTGTCGACGACCACGCGCAGGCCGCGCTTGTGCGCGATGTCGCAGATGGCGGCGACGTCGACGATCTTCAGCATGGGATTCGTGGGGGTTTCCACCCACACCAATCGCGTTTCGGGACGGATGGCGGCCTCGAACGCTGACAGGTCGGTCAGGTCGACGAAACTGAAATCCAGCCCGGCGCTGCGCTTGCGCACGCGCTCGAACAGCCGGTAGCTGCCACCATAGATATCGTCCATCGCCACGACATGGCTGCCAGTGTCCAGCAGTTCCAGCACGGTCGACGTCGCGGCCATGCCGGAGGCGAAGGCGAAGCCCCGGGTTCCGCCTTCGAGCGCCGCCACGCAGCGTTCATAGGCGAAGCGGGTGGGGTTGTGGGTGCGGGAGTACTCGAAGCCCTGGTGCACGCCCGGGCTGGTCTGCGCGTACGTCGACGTGGCGTAGATCGGCGGCATCACGGCCCCGGTAGTGGGGTCGGGCGACTGGCCGCCGTGGATGGCCAGGGTGCCCAGCGCGAGGCCGGCGGCCTGCCCACTGGCATCGGAATGGTTCTGCGACATATTCGTTTCCTTGAACAGCCGGCAAGTTTACCAGCTGTGCCTTAATGCACTGTCCATGACACGCTGCTCCCGCCGCTGCGCGGGAAGCAACAACGGGATTATTGTGCGCGGCGTCTCAGGTAGTTCAACAGGTCGATGCGGGTGATCAGGCCCAGGAAGGCGTCGCCGTCGGTGATGATGGCCACCTGGCCGCGGTCGAAGACCGGCAGCAGGGCCTCGATGGGCGAACGCACGTCCAGCCGGTCCAGCTTGCTGACCATCGCGGTGGAGACGGGATCGCGGAAGCGGGCCTCGTCGCCGTAGACATGCAGCAGCACGTCGCTCTCGTCGACGATGCCGGCCAGCCGGTCGCCTTCCATCACCGGCAACTGCGACACGTCGTACAGCTTCATGCGCTGGTAGGCGGTGGTCAGCAGGTCCGTCGGGCTGACCACGACCGTATCGCGCTGGCTGTAGGGCCGCAGGATCAGGTCGCGCAGGTCGCCGTACTGGGGCCGGTCGATGAAGCCGTTGTCCAGCATCCAGTAGTCGTTGTACATCTTGGACAGGTACTTGTTGCCCGTATCGCAGACAAACACCAGCACCTTCTTCGGCGTGGTCTGTTCGCGGCAGTACTTCAGCGCCGCGGCCAGCAGCGTACCGGTGGAGGAACCGCCCAGCACGCCCTCCTTGGCCAGCAGCTCGCGCGCGGTCAGGAAGCTTTCGCGGTCGCTGATCGAATACGCCTTCTTCACCCGGGTGAAATCGGAAATCTGGGGCAGGAAGTCCTCGCCGATGCCTTCGACCAGCCAGCTGCCGGACTTCTCGCTCAGCGTGCCTTCGTTGATGTACTGGGTGAGGATGGACCCCACGGGGTCGGCCAGCACCAGCTCGGTGCCGGGGGAATGCTCGGCGAAACAGCGCGACAGGCCGGTCATGGTGCCGGAGCTGCCGCAGCCGAACACGATGGCATCCAGCTGTCCATCCATCTGCCGCAGGATCTCCGGACCGGTACCGAACTCGTGCGCGGCCGGGTTGTCGGGATTGCCGAACTGGTTGATGAAGTAGGCCCCGGGCGTCTCGCGCGCGATGCGCTCGGCCAGGTCCTGGTAGTACTCGGGATGCCCCTTGGCCACGTCGGAGCGGGTCAGGATGACCTCGGCGCCCATCGCCTTCAGGTTGAAGATCTTTTCCCGGCTCATCTTGTCCGGGACCACCAGCAGCAGCTTGTAGCCCTTCTGCTGGGCCACCAGCGCCAGGCCGATGCCGGTGTTGCCGGCCGTGCCTTCCACCAGGGTGGCACCGGGCTTCAGGTCGCCGCGCTTCTCGGCCGCTTCGATCATGGACATGCCGATGCGGTCCTTGATGGACCCGCCCGGGTTGGCGCTTTCCAGCTTCAGGTAGAGCTCGCAGACGCCGGTGTCCAGGCGTTGGGTCTTGACGATCGGGGTTTCGCCGATCAGGTCGAGTACGGAAGAGTGGATCGCCATGCTGGCCGTGCGCCCGGGTCTGAAATGTGGCCCGGATTATCGCACCTGGGTGACGCGGACGGCGACGACAGACGAGGGAGTCGCCGCCGCCCGCGGCAATGAAAGCGTCCTGGGGGAGGCGCTAGTGCGGCTTGGCGTCGTAGATCCGGAGCAGGCGCTCCTTGGCGTGGAGCTTCTCGCGCTTCATCTGGCCCAGCAGCGTGTCGTCGATGGGCAGCACGCCCAGTTCGGCATCGGTGACCTTCTTGTCCAGCTCGCGGTGGCGCTGGTACAGCTGCTTGAACTCCGGATCGGCCTTGATGAGTGCGTCGATTTCAGTCTGCGGTTGTCCTTCAAACATGAGTCGTTACCTCCTTCAGCGAAAACACGAACGCCCCGGCCTTCACAGGCACGGGGCGTTGGCTTGGGAGCGGAGTATCTTGCGGGTGTCGCGGGCACTTCCCACCGGAATGCCCGCTGCGGCCTGGCTGCCTGCGGCGGTCTCCTGCGGAATGGGTGCGGGCGTCATCGGCGCGATTCTCCGGTGAGCCAAGCGACGGGGGGCCGCTTGGGTATATGACCCTACTCCTCGAAAACCGGACCGGCAAGGCCCCGCTGACCAATTTGCCTGGCCGGGGACAGGCATGTGAAGACTCTTGCCCCTCCCGCCCGTGGGCGCCATGCGTATTGGCGCAACCGATTGTTAATAAAGGAGAAGTCAGTGCGTGATGACCAGTTCCACGGCCTTGGCGCGGGTACCGGCGCCCTTGCCGCTGCTCTGCAGGCGGTTGCGGGCCACGCCCCCGGCCGTCAGCGCGTCGCGCACGGCATCGGCCCGGCGCTGGCCCGGCGTCTGGTTGTCGCCGTATCCGTCGATGCGGGCTTTGGCTTTGGGGTTGGCCTGCAGGTACGCGGCCAGCGCGCTGGCGCTGGATGACCCGCTGCCCGAGAGCTTCGCCGAACCGGCCGCGAAGCTGTCCGCCGCCAGCGTGAAGACCTCTCCACGGCTGTCGAACCGGGAGGCCGGCAGCTTGGCACCGGACACCAGTTCCGCCTCTTCGCGTGCCAGTTTCAGCTCGCGCTGGCGGGCCGCGCTGAGGCGGTTGGCCTGCTGTCCCGCCACCGTGTCGAGCGTGCTCTCCGCCTCCTGGCGAGCGATCGTCTCGGCTTCGGCGGCCAGGCGCAGGCGCTCGGCCTCTTCGGCCTGGATCTGCGCCTGCACCCGCAGGCGTTCGGTCTCGCGACGGGCGCGCTCGGCCTCGCGCCGGCTGGCTTCCACCAGCAGTTCGCTGCGGGTGCGGTCCAGGCGGTCGGCCTCGCGGCGGGCCGCCTGCGCGCGGGCGGCCACTTCGGCGATCTCCACCCGGCGCTCGGCGATGTACTGCGCGGTTTCGCGCTGGCTGCGACGGGCGTTGTCGAACGCCGCGATGGCGTGCTGCGCCTGCAGCTTCTCGTAGGCGGCCACTTCGGCGAGGGCCGGATCGGCCTGCAGCGCGGACAGCCGCTGGTTCAACTGCACCACCAGCGGATTGTCCGCCGCGCCGGCCGGCGCCATGGCCAACGAGAACAGCACCGCCAGGGCCAGGTGACGGGCGCTCATCGGCCGCCCTCCTCGCCCAGCGTGCGTTGCAGCTCGGCGATCTCCGTGCGGCGCTGCTGTACTTCGGCGACCGCCACGGCTTCCTGGCTGCGCGCGCGCGCCAGGTCCGCATCCACCGCCGCCCGCAGTGCCAGGTCGGCCGCCAGCTTCTTGTCGCGTGCTGCCTGCGCGGCCTGCGCCTGGGCAAGCGCCTGGCGGGCGGCGTTGAGGGGTTCCGGAGCGTACTGGTCGGCATCGGCCTGGTCGGCCCGCTGCACGGCCTGCACGGCCGCTTCCAGCTCTGGGGTCATCGCGACCTGAGCGCGCAGCGGCACCGAGCCGATGGCCGATAGCACTACTGCGGCGGCCATCACATGCAGGGAGAAGCGGAAGTGTGCGAAGCTAACAGTCATTGGGGTGCCGTGACGTTGAGGGGTGCGCGCGGCCATTGTCGGAAGCCTTTGGCGCCGTTGCAACGTGGCGCCGCGCATCGTGGGGAGCATTGCACATGGACATCGGCTATTTCCTGAAGCTGATGACCGAGAAGAACGCCTCGGACATGTTCCTCACGACCGGGGCGCCGGTCTACATCAAGATTGAAGGCAAGCTCTATCCCCTGGGCAACACCGGGCTGCCGCCCGGCATGGTCAAGAAGATCGCCTACTCGCTGATGGACGAGGGCCAGGTGCCCGTGTTCGAGCGCGAGCTGGAGCTCAACATGGCCATCGCCCTGCAGGACGCCGGCCGTTTCCGCGTCAACGTGTTCAAGCAGCGCGGCGAAGTGGGCATGGTGATCCGCGCGATCCGCAGCGTGATCCCCTCGATCGAGGAGCTGAACCTGCCGCAGGTGCTGAAGGACATCATCATGACCCCGCGCGGGCTGGTGCTGCTGGTCGGTTCCACCGGCTCGGGCAAGTCCACCTCGCTGGCGTCGATGATCGACCACCGCAACAGCACGAGCACCGGGCACATCCTCACCATCGAGGACCCCATCGAATACCTGCACCGGCACAAGCAGTCCATCGTCAACCAGCGCGAAGTAGGCCTGGATACCCACGCCTTCCACAACGCGCTGAAAAACGCGATGCGCGAGGCGCCGGACGTCATCCTGATCGGCGAAATCCTCGACGCCACCACGATGGAAGCGGCGATCGCCTTCGCCGAAACCGGCCACCTGTGCCTGGCAACGCTGCACTCCAACAACGCCGACCAGACCATCGAGCGCATCCTCAATTTCTTCCCGGAGAGCGCGCACAAGAACGTGCTGATGAACCTGGCGCTGAACCTGCGTGCCGTGGTGTCGCAGCGCCTGGTGAAGGGCATCGACGGGCGCCGGCTGCCCGCGGCCGAAGTGCTGATCAATACACCGATGATCCGCGACCTGCTGCGTCGCGGCCAGGTGCACGAGATCAAGCAGGCCATGGAGGAATCGCTGGAGGACGGCATGGAGACCTTCGACCAGTGCCTGTTCCGCATGGTCAAGGAAGGCCAGATCGAGCAGGAGGAAGCGCTGCGCGCGGCCGATTCGCGCGATGGCCTGGCGCTGAAGTTCCGGCTGTCCGAAGGCAGCAAGGGCGAGCACGACCCCTACGCCGACTACGACACCTCGGGAAGCTCGCCGCGCATCACCCACGGCTTCGGCTGAGTCCGCCCCATCGCGGATCGGTTGCGAGGCGCGGGGACATCCCCGCTCTCTCCGTTCACACCTGCGCGTCAGGCTGTCTTTCGGGGCGCGCCTGGTCGAACGCCGGCAGCGCCAGGCACGCCTGCTCGATGCGCGCGATGGTGGGGAAATCATCCACATCCACGCCAAACCGGCGCGCATTGAATACCTGCGGCACCAGGCAGCAATCCGCCAGTCCGGGCGCCTGCCCATGGCAGTAGCTGCCCGTGGCGGAATCGCCGGCCAGCAGCGTCTCCATCGCGGTGAAGCCTTCGACGATCCAGTGTTTGATCCAGTCGTCCCGCTCGGCTTGCGGCACGTTCCAGGTGCTGTCGAAATACTGCAGCACCCGCAGGTTGTTCAACGGATGGATGTCCGACGCCACCATCTGCGCCAGCGCGCGCACGCGGGCGCGGTCGCGGGCCGTCATCGGCAGCAGCCGCGGCGACGGCCAGGCTTCGTCCAGGTATTCCAGAATGGCCAGCGACTGCCGGATCACCCGCCCCCCGTGCTGCAGGGTGGGCACCATATGCTGCGGGTTCTTCGCAACGTAGTCGGGGCTGTGCTGCTGGCCCCCGTCGCGCACGAGGTGCACGGGCACGGTTTCGTACGCCAGGCCCTTGAGGTTCAACCCGATGCGCACGCGGTAGGCGGCGCTTGAGCGCCAGTAGGAATACAGCCGCAGTTGTTCAGCCATGCAAACCGCTCCCCGCGGATTGCGTCATCCCGTGCGCGTGAATGCCATCCATGCCCATGCTCGGTCTCCATCCATTCAGACTGGGACCCGGCCCGCATCAAGGCAAGGGCTGGCGCTCGATCCGCTGCTCGATCACACCAAAAATGGAACGCCCGTCACGGTCCTGCATTTCGATGCGGACGACGTCCCCGAACTTCATGAAGGGCGTGGACGGCTTGCCGTCGCGCAGGGTTTCGACGGTGCGCTTCTCGGCGAAGCACGACGCCCCCTTGGACGTGTCCTCGTTGGCGATGGTGCCGGAGCCGACGATGGTGCCCGCCGACAACGGACGGGTGCGGGCTGCATGGGCGACCAGCTGGGAAAAGTCGAACTGCATGTCCACGCCGGCTTCCGGCGCGCCGAACCACTCGCCGTTGATATGCGTCAGCAGCGGCAGGTGCACCTTGTTGTCGCGCCAGGCCTGCCCCAGCTCGTCGGGGGTGACGAAAACCGGCGACAGCGCCGAGCGCGGCTTGGACTGCAGGAAGCCGAAGCCCTTCGCCAGTTCCGGCGGAATCAGGTTGCGCAGCGACACGTCGTTGACCAGCCCGATCAGCTGGATGTGCCCGGCCGCCTGCGCGGGCGTCACCGCCATCGGCACATCGTCGGTGATGATGACCAGTTCGGCTTCCAGGTCGATGCCGTAGTCCTCGCTGACCACGCGCACCGGGTCGCGCGGCCCGTAGAAAGCGGCACTGGTGGCCTGGTACATCAGCGGATCGGTGTAGAAGCTCGCCGGCACTTCGGCGTTGCGCGCGCGGCGCACCCGCTCCACGTGCGGCAGATAGGCGCTGCCATCGACGAACTCGAAGGCGCGCGGCAGCGGCGCGGCGAGCGCCTGCATGTCCACCACGAAGATACCGTCGGCGTTGCCGTCATTGAGCGATTCGGACAAGGCATTGAGCCGCGGCGCCACATTGGACCAGTCCTCCAGCGCCTGCTGCAGCGTGGCGGCAATGCCGGTGGCGCGTACGCCGCGGGTCAGGTCACGGGACACCACGATCAGGGTGCCGTCACGACCCCCTTCTTTGAGCGAACCAAGCTTCATCGGAACTCCAGAGTGCCGGCGCCCAGGCGCCATGGTTTCAATTGTAACTAGATGACCGCTCTCTGGGTCACCCGCCCTCGATCAACGATGGCCCGGGTCGCCCTGGAAACCACCCGCCCGGTACGTCAGCACCAGCGTATCGCGATGGCCGCTGCCGGCCACAGGCTGGATGGGTGTGGACTCGTGGATCACCCGCGCATCGTCGAGGAAGATCAGCGACCCCGGGGCTTCCAGGGTGAAGCGCTGCCCATCCGGTCCCGCCGCCTCGAACACACGCGTCTCGCCCCCCTTGATGCCGGCCCGGTCGATCAGCATCACCGCAACGAAATCCACGCCGTCACGGTGCGCGCCCTCGGGCGTGGGACGGCCGATGCCGTCGGTGGTATCGATGCGGAACTGGTGCGCTTCCACGTGCCACGCGCGCTCCCCTTTCAACGCCGAACACCACTGCCCGATCGACACCAGCAATGCCTGCCAGACCGGCTGCGCCACCACGTCCGGCTCGATCGGCTGGAACCAGCGCTCCATGCCGCCGTGCAGCGCGTTGTAGTCCAGCGACTGCCAGTGCGCGCGGTGCGCCACCTGCTGGAGCACGCCGCCATCGATCACGAAGCAGGAATGACGGCGGCGCCGGTAGCGCCCACCGTCTTTCAGGTATTCATCCGGCGCCAGCCGGTCCCAGCTGGGCATCAGGGCCCGCAGATCGTCCGGGGCGAACCCGCACAGGCCGCCGACAGTGTCGGGCGCCAGCACGGCATAGCCTCGCTGGCCGATACGCGGCAGCACCTGTTCGGGCGACGAGAACGGGGGTTGGAACGTGGCAACCATCGGCATGACCCCTCAACGCAAAAACCCGCCAGAGGCGGGCTTTTGCGGATGTCCAGTGGACGTCAAGTTGGCAGCCCCGGATGGATTCGAACCACCGAATGCCTGAGTCAGAGTCAGGTGCCTTACCGCTTGGCGACGGGGCTGTATAACCAGTGAAGCCTATATTAGCGCTTCGAGAACTGCGTGGCACGACGTGCCTTGTGCAGACCGACCTTCTTGCGCTCGACTTCGCGGGCGTCACGGGTCATGAAGCCTGCCTTGCGCAGTTCCGACTTCAGGGTTTCATCATACTCCACCAGCGCGCGGGCGATGCCCAGGCGGATGGCGCCGGCCTGGCCGGTGGTGCCGCCGCCGGTCGTGGTGACCTTGATGTCGAAGCTTTCGGTGTTCTTGGTCAGCTCCAGCGGCTGGCGCACGATCATGCGTGCGGTCTCGCGGCCGAAGAATTCGTCCAGCGGACGATCGTTGACCGTGATGTTGCCGGTGCCCTTGCGCAGGAACACGCGGGCGGTGGAGGACTTGCGACGGCCGGTGCCGTAGTTCTGAGTGATAGCCATGATTAGATGTCCAGGACCTGCGGCTGCTGAGCGGCGTGCGGATGGTTGGGGCCAGCGTAGACCTTCAGCTTGCGGTACATGTCGCGGCCCAGCGGGCCCTTCGGCAGCATGCCCTTGACGGCGGTCTCGATGACGCGTTCCGGATGACGTTCCAGCGCCTGCGCCAGGGTCTCGGTCTTCAGGTTGCCGATGTAGCCGGTGAAGCGGTGATACTTCTTGTCCGCCAGCTTGTTGCCGGTCACGGCGATCTTCTCGGCGTTGATCACGACCAGGTAGTCGCCGGTATCAACGTGAGGGGTGTAGACGGGCTTGTGCTTGCCACGCAGGCGGCGGGCCAGTTCGGTGGACAGACGGCCGAGCGTCTTGCCGGTGGCGTCAACGAGGAACCAGTCGCGCTGGACGGTCTCGGACTTGGCGGTAAAGGTGGTCATGACAAACTCTGTGTTGGTCGGGCGGATTCCGCGATTGAACCGGCGGAACTTTGCCACGCGATGTGAAGGGTGCAACGTGAGGGGCGGCATTCTACGGATCCGGCCACGCACTTGCAAGCCCGGCCATGCCCCCTGACGCCGGGGACGCGGCGCGGCACAATGGCGGCCATGAGCACCCGGACACGGACATTCTCCCCGCTGGACCACTGGCTGGTGGAAGCCCAGCGTGGGCTGGACACGGTTTTCGGCAATCCCCCGGCGCAACGGGCGAATCCCGCCGGCGACACCCCGGACGTCGCCCTGGAGGCCGGTGACATGCGCCACGCCGCCGGCCTGATGCGGATCAACCACGTGGGCGAGGTATGCGCCCAGGGCCTCTACTTCGGCCAGGCCGCGGTGGCGCGGGACGCGGCCACCCGTGCCCATCTGCTGGACGCTGCCCAGGAGGAGACCGACCACCTGGCCTGGTGCGCCGACCGCCTGCGCGAGCTGGACAGCCGCCCCAGCCTGTTCAACCCGCTGTGGTACGCCGGCAGCTACGCCCTGGGCGCGCTGGCGGCCCTGCGCGGCGACGACTGGAGCCTGGGCTTCGTGGTGGAGACCGAGCGGCAGGTGGAAGCCCATCTGGACGAGCACCTGGAGACCCTGCCCGCGGCCGACCTGCGCAGCCGCGAGATCCTGACCGTGATGAAGACCGACGAGGCCCGCCACGCCGAACACGCCCGGGAGGCCGGCGCACGCAAGCTGCCCGACCCCATCCCTTCCCTCATGAAGGGCGCCTCCCAGCTGATGAAGGCGATCGCGTACCGGCTGTAAGCCGCCCCACGGCGCCAGGACGGGGGCGACCGCCCTATGACGTCGACGTCAGCTTCAGGCCGATGATCCCGGCCACGACCAGCCCCACGCAGACGAGCCGGGCCACGGTCGCGGGCTCCTTGAACAGCCACATGCCGACGAAGGTGGTGCCTACGGCGCCAATGCCCACCCACACGGCGTAGCCCGTGCCCAGCGGGATGTGCTTGAGCGACAGCGCCAGCAACCAGAAGCTGGCCACCGTGGCGACGGCCGTGATCACGCTGGCGAGTGGCCGGGTGAAGCCTTCGGAATACTTCAGGCCCACCGCCCAGACCACTTCCAGCACGCCTGCGAGCACCAGATAAACCCACGCCATACGTCACCTCCTCAGGATTGCCCGGGCCATAACGCGAAACGGCCCGGAACGCGCGTTCCGGACCGCCGTCGGTCCTGATACGCGGCTGGCGCCGCGGGCGGGTCGTCCCGCCATGATCGTGTTGCCAACCTGACCCCGCGCCCCCGGACCGGATGCAACCCGGCGGCGCGGCAGGCCCCTGTCACTCGGACAGGTTGCGGCCGTGGAACAGCTCTTCGATCTCGCGCTTGAGCAGCGCCTCGATCTTCATGCGCTCCTTGAACGACAGGTTCTTGGCCTTCTCCTCGAACAGATACTGGTCCAGGTCGAAGTCCTTCAGGTGCATCTTCGTGTGGAAGATGTTCTCCTGGTAGACATTGACGTCGAACATCTCGTAGCGCGACTTGATGTTGTTGGCCAGGAAGTTCTGGATCGAGTTGATCTTGTGATCGATGTAGTGCTTCTTGCCCTTCACGTCGCGCGTGAAACCACGCACCCGGTAATCCATGATGACGATGTCGGATTCCAGGCTTTCGATCAGGTAGTTGAGCGCCTTCAGCGGCGAAATGACGCCGCAGGTGGCCACATCGATGTCCGCGCGGAACGTCGCGATGCCGTGCTGCGGATGGGTTTCCGGGTAGGTATGGACCGTGATGTGGCTCTTGTCCATGTGCGCCACCACGGCGTCGGAAATGATTTCCTTGCCCGCCTGCTTCTTGTCGATCACCGGCTCCTCGGAAATGAGGATGGTCACCGACGCGCCCTGCGGATCGTAGTCCTGGCGCGCGACATTGAGGATGTTGGCACCGATGATCTCCGCCACATCCGTCAGGATCTGGGTCAGGCGATCGGCGTTGTACTCCTCGTCGATGTATTCGATGTAGCGCTGGCGCTCGTCCTCGGAGACGGCGTAGCACACGTCATAGATGTTGAAGCTCAGCGCCTTGGTGAGGTTGTTGAAGCCTTGCAGCCTGAGGCGCGGCAGTGGTTTAACCACGGCGGGGGTCCCTCTGGGGGAAGCGGATGGGGGCCGGAATTATGCGGCATACGGGGTGACAGCGGAATGTCCGGTGCCGGCCGTCGGCCCGCCGCCGCCGGACTGGCCCACCCCTTGCATGGCCTGCGTTTGCTGTCAGCTACGTATTCGGACTAAGCTTCCCGAATTCGACGCCACCACGATCATGAGCCCAGGCATCCCCCTCTCAGCCCCCGCTCGTCCCGCCGCCAGCCCCCTGACGCCGGATTCCGCCGCGATCGACCGCTTCCTGGCGCACAGCCACCGGAGGCGTTACCCCGCCCGTGCGGATGTATTCCGCCCCGGGGACCCCGCCGGCACCCTTTATTACGTGGTCAGCGGCTCGGTCAGCATCATCACCGAGGAAGACGACGAGCGTGAACTGGTGCTCGGTTACTTCGGCAATGGCGAGTTTGTCGGCGAGATGGGCCTGTTCATCGAGTCCGACCGCCGCGAAGTGATCCTGCGCACCCGCACCCAGTGCGAGCTGGCCGAGGTCAGCTACGAACGGCTGCACCAGCTGTTCCTGGGGTCGCTGTCCGCCGACGCCCCCAAGCTGCTGTACGCCATCGGCGCCCAGTTGTCGCGCCGCCTGCTGGATACCAGCAGGAAGGCCAGTCGCCTGGCGTTCCTGGACGTCACCGACCGCATCGTCCGCACCCTGCACGATCTGGCGCGCGAGCCGGAGGCCATGAGCCACCCGCAGGGCACCCAGCTGCGCGTGTCTCGGCAGGAACTGGCCCGCCTGGTGGGCTGCTCCCGCGAGATGGCCGGCCGCGTGCTGAAGAAGCTGCAGGCCGACGGTTCGCTGCACGCACGCGGCAAGACCGTCGTGCTGTACGGCACCCGCTGAGCGGATGGGGCGTGCGGCTGGTCCCTTGAGGCCCGCCGCCGCCGGCATTGTTGCTGGCGACCTGCTCGACCTGCGCAATGCCCAGCCCGGCGACGCCGATGACGTCGCCCTGTTGTTGACCCACCTGGGATATCCCTGCACGCCCACCGATGCCGGCGAGCGCATCCACGCCCTGTCCGCCGATGCTGCGCAGGTACTGCTGCTGGCCCGCCGGCAGGGACGCGCCTGTGGCCTGCTGGGACTGCACTTCCTCTACTACCTGCCCCTGGGCGCCCCCATCTGCCGGATCACGGCCCTGGTGGTGGCGCCGGATGCGCAACGCCATGGCATCGGCCGGCAACTGCTGCAACATGCGGCCGCGCGTGCACGCCATGCCGGTTGCGCACGGCTCGAACTGACCACCGCCCTGCACCGCACCGAGGCCCATGCGTTCTACCGCGCGTGCGGGTTTACCGAGAGCTCACTGCGCTTCAGCAAGGCGCTCGGCGAGGCCTGACCCACCACAGCCTGTATCCTCACGCGAGGCTCCACGGCGCTGCGCCAGGCGGAAACATCGGGATGGAATTTGGCAATGAGTTCTACTGGTTCATCCTGATCGGCCTGGGCGCCCAGCTGGTGGATGGGGCGCTCGGCATGGCCTTCGGCCTCATCTGCTCATCCATCCTGCTCAGCATGGGCTTGCCACCGGCCGCGGTCAGCGCCAGCGTGCACGCGGCCGAAGTAGTCACTACCGGCGTATCGGGCGCGTCGCATGCCTACTTTCGCAACATCGACAAGCGCCTGTTCTGGCGATTGACCGTCTCCGGCGCCCTCGGAGGCGCACTGGGCGCCTACATCCTCACGCGGCTGCCTGGCGAGCTGATCCGTCCTTTCATCCACCTCTATCTGCTGGTGCTGGCGATACTGATCCTGTTCCGGTCGTTCGGGCGCTGGATGCCACGCGGAGAAGTGAAGCGCGTGCCCGTCCTGGGGTTTTTCGCCGGCCTGCTGGATGCCACCGGCGGCGGCGGCTGGGGCCCGCTGGCCTCATCCACCCTGCTGGCGCGGGGCGGCCAGGCCCGCACCACCATCGGCACCGTCAGCGCCTCCGAATTCGTCATCACCCTGATCGTGTCGCTGACCTTTCTTCTGACCATCGGGCTTGACCACCTTGAGATCGTGCTGGGCCTGCTGATCGGCGGTGCCATTGCCGCGCCCCTGGCCGCGTGGTTCGTCCGGCATGTCGCCGAGCGCATCGTGCTGAAGGTGGTCGGCGTGCTGGTGCTTTGCATCAGCCTGTACCAGATCGGGCGCGCCTGGCTGGCCTGAGAACGCGCGCGCGAGGCGCACCGCTTACGGACGCATGGGACGACGTTCCGGCCCATGCGCGTGATCGATGCGTCAGCGCGAAGCACCCGTCTGGTCGCGTTGCTGTGCTGCCTGCTGGTCGGCGACCGGCGGCTCCTTCTGCTGCCATGCCTGCCCGGCGGGCGTCTTCAGGTAGTCGTCCAGTGCCTGCCGCATGGCGCGATCATCGCCGCTGTGCATGGCGGCGAACATGCGGTCCACGAACGAGCATTGGGCATCATCACCCCGCGCATTCTGCGGCGAGGCTGCCGCAGGCGTCACTTCGCGTGCCGCGTCGCGCATGGCAGTGGCCAATGCCTCGCGGGAGCGATCGCCGTATTCGCCATCCACTTTCAATCCGCGATCGGCCTGGAACGCGCGCAGGGCGTGCTCGGTCTGGGGACCGAACTTGCCCGACGTGGTTTCCAGCGGCCGACCATCGGCGCCGCGATAGCCCAGCTCGTTGAGCTGCTGCTGCAGCTCACGCACCGACACACCCGACGTACCCTGGCGCAGCACCTCCGGCGATGCCACCCGCGCCGGAACGGCCGCATCGCGTTCGGCACCGCGCAGGTGCGGCAGCGGATCGATCTGGCGGCCATCGCGCCATATCTCGAAATGCAGGTGGGTGTCGCCCTGCGCCGGCGTGTTGCCGGTCCTACCCATCGTGCCGATCTGCTGCCCGGCTTCGACGCGCCGCCCGTCGCGCACGCTGAATCCGTCCAGGTGGAAGTACTTGGTCAGCGCGCCATCGTCATGGCGTACGTGTACGGTGTTGCCCGCTGCGCCGTTGTTCGGGCGCACCACCACCGTTCCACCGGAGACGGCCACCACGGTATCGCCGACATCGCCCTCGATGTCGATGCCGCCATGACGCCGTCCGCCACTGCGTGGCGTTCCGAACTCACCCCGGCCCTCGCGCGGCTTGTCGGCCTTGTTAATGTCATGGTTGCCTGGGGTCGGCCAGACCAACCCGCCGTCCCGATGCCGTGCTTCAGCGACTGGGGCACGATTGCGATCCTGCTCGGGCAGCGAAAGCTGCTGCGCGATGGCCTCGCGCGTACGCGCGTCGGCGTTGCCGGTGGCTTCAAGCTGGTTCGCAGCCTGGAACGCGCGCACGGCTTCCTGCGTCCTGCCTCCGTAGATGCCGGAGCGCGTCTCCAGTTCCGCACCCTGGCCGTCGCGGAATCCCAGTTGATTCAATGAGGCTTGCAGCGCGCGCACCTCTTCGCCACGTTCGCCACGCTGCAGCACACCATCCGCCAGCGGCGACGTGCGCTCGCGGGCAGCCGAATCGGGCTGGCTGGCCTGGATACCGCGATCGGGGATGCTGATGGCGGCGTACTTGCCGTTCCAGTACTATCGCGAAGGCGGTCGCATACATGGCGGGCTACAATCTTCGCCTGCTGCCGATCATCCAGTCGATGGCGCAGCTGGATGCTGTCTACGGCAAGGAGGTGTCGCGCACCATCATCACCAATCATGCGCTGCAGATCATCTATGCGCCGCGCGAGCAGCAGGACGCGAACGACTATTCCGAGATGCTTGGCTACACTACCATACAGCGGCGCGCACGCACGCGCTCGCATGGCCAGGGACGCAACGTATCCGACAACGAGGTATTGGAGAAGCGTGCGCTGATGCTGCCGCAGGAGCTCAAGGCGATGGGACCGGAGAAGGAGATCGTGCTCTACGAGGGCCTTGCCCATCCCATCCTGTGCCGCAAGGTGCGCTATTACCAGGACAGCTATTTCACCCGGCGGCTGATGCCGAAGGTCGACATCCAGCCTCTCCGGCTCTAGAGCCCGCCATCGCCGGCGGCGGCCTGCATCCGCGGTAGAATCCGGCCATCCCGACTCCCGAGACCCCGCCATGCAATGCCCCAAATGCCAAGGCACGATGGACCTGATCGTCGAACCCGAAGCCAGTGCGCACCGCTGCACGCGCTGCAAGGGGCTGTGGTTCGAGATGATGGCGCATGAGACGCTGAAGCACCGCGCCGAGGAGCTGGATACCGGCGATCCGGCGCAGGGCGAGGCATGCAACAAGGTCGACCGCATCAAGTGCCCGGTCTGCATCGGCAACCGCGACCTGATCCGGATGGTGGATCCGCAGCAACCCCATATCTGGTTCGAGAGCTGCAAGAACTGCTACGGCCGCTTCTACGATGCAGGCGAGTACCAGGATTTCGCCGAGATCGAGTTCGCCGACCTGATCAAGGACTGGAAGGCACCCGAACGCATCTGACGTATCCCGGGCGCGTCCCGGCGCACCATCGCCGGTTGCCGGAGCAGCTTCTTACGGCATCGCGATCACGGCGGGATCGCGATGGGGGACCGAAGTCCGTCTATGCCCCGGCACCGCCGCGGTCCTTGCAACCCCAGTTGAGGATGGGTGTCCCCGGCGGCAACACGCGGCGGAACATGGCCACGCGCGCGGGCTTCGGGTTCACCACCACCGGGGCACGCGCGGCCTTCAGCAGGGGCAGGTCGGCACTGCTGTCCGAATACGCCACGGCGACATCGCCGTAACCGCGTTCGCGCAGCATGCGCATCTTCTCTTCATTGTGGCAGTGGCGCGTGGCGACCACCGCGCCCAGACGCGGGCCGACCGCGGTTCCGATCACCGGCACGTCCTCGTGCGCCACGAAGCTCAGGATGGCGCGCGCCAGCTCCGGCGGCGCGCCCGTGGCCACGACCACGCGGTCGCCGCTGGCGCGATGGTCGCGGAAGACGTCCAGTGCCTGTGGCAGCAGGCGCTGCTGCACCTCCTCGCGGTGCGTGGCCACGTACTGGTCGATCAACGCATCGAAACTCCGCCGGCCATGCAGGCCAAAGGTCCCGATCCAGATGTAGCCGGAAATCCCGCGCCGGCGCGTGGGCAGAAAGGCCACCATCGGCCCCAGCACCACCGATGCCGCCAGCGCCACCAGCATGCGCAGCGGATTGCGCTGGATCAGCCACTTGACCAGATGCCCGCCGGAGTCGCCGTCGTACAGCGTGTGGTCGAAATCGAACACCACCAGCGGCGCTTCCGCGCGCGGGGTCGGGTAGGGAGACGCACTCATGCGGCAAAGAATAACTGACGCAGGGCCTCGCCCGGCTCTTCGGCGCGCATGAAGGTTTCGCCGACGAGGAAGGCGTTCACGCCCGCATCGCGCATCGTGGCGACATCCTCGGGCACCAGGATGCCACTCTCGGTCACCAGCAACCGGTCTTTCGGCACCGCCTCCTTCATCGCCAGCGTGGTCTGCAGCGACACCTCGAACGTGCGCAGGTTGCGGTTGTTGATGCCCACCAGGGGCACCGGCACCTGCAGGGCACGTTCGAGTTCGTCGATGTCGTGCACTTCCACCAGCACGTCCATGCCCAGCTGCATCGCCAGGCCGGACAGGTCGACCAGCTGGCCGTCGTCCAGCGCCGCCACGATCAGCAGGATGCAGTCGGCGCCCAGCACGCGCGCTTCGTAGACCTGATACGGGTCGACGGTGAAGTCCTTGCGCAACACCGGCAGCGTGCACGCCTCGCGCGCCTGCTTCAGGTAGTCGTCGGCGCCCTGGAAGAAATCCACGTCGGTGAGCACCGACAGGCAGGCCGCGCCGCCGAATTCATAGCTGACCGCGATGTCGGCCGGACGGAAGTCCGGCCGGATCACGCCCTTGGAGGGACTTGCCTTCTTCACTTCGGCGATCACCGCCGGGTCGCCCTGCGCGATCGCCGCATTGAGCGCATCGGCGAAGCCGCGTGTCGGCGGGGCGTCGGCGATGCGCGCGCGCAGGTCGGCCAGCGGTACGCGGGCGCTGCGCTCGGCGATCTCGTCCGCCTTGCGGGCGAGGATGGTGGTCAGGATGTCGCTCATGCAGTCCTCAGGCGGGCACCCGCCTGTGCGGGACCCCTATTTTCGCACTATCCGTGCCGTTCGGCCGTCGCCCGGTCCCAGCCGTAGGCGCGCTCGACCCTGGCAACCCGCAGCTCGAAGTGGTCGTACCAGTCCCGCCGGCCCTGCTCGCGCGCCGCCGTGTGCTCGGCGTGCTGCCGCCAGGCGAGGATGGCCGCCTCGCTTTCCCAGTAGGCCACGGTGATCCCGAAACCGTCGGGGCCACGCGTGGACTCGACGCCGAGGAAGCCCGGTTGTTGCTGCGCCAGTTCAACCATGCGTTCGGCCATGGCGCCGTAGCCGGCCTCATCCTGGCGGTTCCGCAGCGAGGAGAAGATCACCGCGTAGTACGGGGGTTTGGGCAGGCTGGCGAATCCGCTGGCGGCCATCTCAGTGCGCTCCTTCATTTGCCAAGGCTTGGGTCGTGGCGACGAACTGCTGCAGCCGTTCCAGTGCCTTGCCACTGGCGATCGCATCGCGTGAACGGGCGATGCCGTCATCGATGCTGTCCGCCACGCCGGCCACGTACAGCGCCGCCCCGGCATTCAGCACCACGATCTCGCGGGCGGGACCCGGCTTGTTGTCCAGCACGCCCAGCAGCATCGCCTTCGATTCCGCGGCGTCGGCCACGCGCAGGTTGCGGCTGGCGGCCATCGCGATGCCGAAGTCCTCGGGGTGCAGTTCGTATTCACGCACTTCGCCGTCGCGCAGCTCGCCGACCAGTGTGCCGGCACCGAGCGAAAGCTCGTCCATTCCGTCGCGGCCCCAGACCACCAGCGCGCGCTCGGCGCCCAGTTCCTGCAGCACGCGCGCCTGGATGCCGACCAAGTCGGGGTGGAACACGCCCATCAGGATGCTGGGCGCCCCGGCCGGATTGGTCAGCGGCCCGAGGATATTGAAGATGGTACGCACGCCCATCTCGCGCCGTACCGGCGCGACGACCTTCATCGCGGGATGGTGGACCGGCGCGAACATGAAACCGATGCCGGCCTGCGCGATGGACTGTGCCACCTGCGCCGGCTGCAGTTCGATGTTGGCGCCCAGCGCTTCCAGCACGTCGGCACTGCCCGACTTCGACGACACGCTGCGGTTGCCGTGCTTGGCGATGCGCGCGCCCGCGGCGGCCGCGACGAACATCGAGCAGGTGGAAATGTTGAAGGTGTGCGAGCCGTCGCCCCCGGTGCCGACGATATCGACAAGGTGCGTGCGGTCGGCGACATCCACGGTGCGCGAGAACTCGCGCATCACGGTGGCGGCGCCGGCGATCTCGCCGACGGTTTCCTTCTTCACGCGCAGGCCGGTCAGGATGGCGGCCGTCATGGTCGGCGACACGTCGCCGCGCATGATCTGCCGCATCAGGTCGACCATCTCGTCGTGGAAGATCTCGCGGTGCTCGATGGTGCGTTGCAGGGCTTCTTGGGGGGTCAGTGGCATGGTGGCGTTCCCGTGGGAGCGACGTGAGTCGCGACTGGATTGCGTGGTTCCCGTGTTCGCGACTCACGTCGCTCCCACAACGCGGATCATCAACGTTCGAGGAAGTTCTTCAGCAGGGCGTGGCCATGTTCGGTCAGGATCGACTCGGGATGGAACTGCACGCCTTCCACGGGGTATTCGCGGTGGCGCAGGCCCATGATCTCCTCGAAGCTGCCGTCCTCGTTATCGGTCCATGCCGTGACCTCCAGTGCCTCCGGCAGGCTCGACCGCTCGACCACCAGCGAGTGGTAGCGCGTGGCCTCGTAGGCGTCGGGCAGTCCGGCGAAGACGCCCTGCCCTTCGTGCCGGATGCGCGAGGTCTTGCCGTGCATGATGCGGCCGGCGCGAATGACGTTGCCGCCGTAGGCCTGGCCGATGCTCTGGTGGCCCAGGCACACGCCCAGGATCGGCGTATGCGCGCCCAGCCGCTCGATGATCTCCAGCGAGACCCCGGCTTCATTCGGTGTGCACGGGCCGGGCGAAATGACGATGCGCTCGGGCGCGAGCTTCGCGATCTCCTCGACCGTAATCGCATCGTTGCGCACCACCTTCACGTCGGCACCCAGCGACTGCAGGTACTGCACGAGGTTGTAGGTGAAGCTGTCGTAGTTGTCGATCATCAACAGCATCGCTCAGGCTCCTTGTGCCTGCGAGGTGGCCGTCGCGGCCCGACCCTCGGTGTAAATCGCTGAAAAGGTCGCCGCGAACGCCTCGATGGCGGACTCCGGCGTCGCCCACGATGTCATCAGCCGGATCACGGTGGTGCCATCGTTGCGCCGCTCCCAGGTCTCGAACTCGACATGCTGCTGCAGGCGCTCGACGACCGCATGCGATAGCACCGGAAACACCTGGTTGCTGGGCGAATCGACCGCCAACGGCACGCCGGCCTGCTGCAGGATCTCCCGCAGTCGCGCCGCCATGAGGTTCGCGTGCGTCGCCAGCACGAAATACAGGCCGTCCTCGAACAGCGCCTCGAACTGCGCGCCCACCACCATGCCCTTGGCCAGCATCGCGCCGCGCTGCTTGATGACGTGGCGGAAGTCGGTGCGCAGCATGGGATTCACGATGACCAGCGCTTCGCCGAGCAGCGCGCCGTTCTTGGTGCCGCCGATGTAGAACGCATCGGTCTGGCTGGCCAGCAGGGCCAGGTCGACGTCGTTGCCTTCCGTCGCCAATGCCGACGCCAGGCGCGCCCCATCGACATAGAGCAGCAGGCCGCGATGGCGGCAGAACTCGCCCAGCGCCTGCAGTTCCGCGGCACTGTAGACGGTGCCCCATTCGGTGGTGTTGGAGATGTAGACCAGCCGCGGCTTCACCATGTGCTCGCCACGGTGGCCGCCGAGGCACGGCAGGATCAGCGCCGGACTCAGCTTGCCATCCGGCGTGGCGACCGTCAGCACCTTGTGGCCGCTCGCCTCGATGGCGCCGGTCTCGTGCGTGGCGATGTGGCCGCTGGCCGGTGCGATCACCGCTTCATGCGGGCGCAGGAAGGCGGCCAACGCCACCAGGTTGGTCTGCGTTCCGCCGGCCAGGAAATGCACGTCGGCATCGCGACCCAGGCGGTCACGGATCAGCGCGGCGGCGCGCTCACTGTGCACGTCCAGGCCGTAGCCGCGGTTGATCTCGGCGCTCGCCACGGCCAGTGCCTGCAGCAGCCGCGGGTGCGCGCCCTCGCTGTAGTCGTTGCGCAGGCTGATCTTCGCGTTGTCGGTGGCGACGTCCATCACAACCCCTTCGCCGCCTCGGCCACGGCGCGGAACAGCGCGCGGCCCTTGTTCATCGTCTCGTCCCATTCCTTCTCGGGGTCGGAGTCGTAGACGATGCCGGCGCCGGCCTGCACGTGCAGACGGCCATCCTTGATGACGGCGGTGCGGATGGCGATGGCGGTGTCGGCATCGCCGTGCCAGCCGATGTAGCCGATGCTGCCGGCGTAGACGTTGCGCTTGATCGGCTCCAGCTCGCGGATCACTTCCAGCGCGCGGATCTTCGGTGCGCCGCTGACGGTGCCGGCCGGGAACGTCGCACGCAGCACGTCGGCGTAGCTCAGGCCGGGCAGCAGCCTGCCGGTGACCTCGCTGACGATGTGCATGACATGGCTGTAGCGCTCGATGACGAACTGCTCGCCCACCTGCACGGTGCCGGCTTCGGACACGCGGCCGGCATCGTTGCGACCCAGGTCGATCAGCATCAGGTGCTCGGCACGCTCCTTGGGGTCGGCCAGCAGTTCGGCTTCCAGCGCGAGGTCCTCGTCGTGCGTCCTGCCGCGCGGGCGCGTACCGGCGATCGGGCGCACGGTGACTTCGCCCTGCTCAAGGCGCACCAGGATTTCCGGCGAGGAACCCACCACCTGCACATCACCGACATCGAGGAAGTACATGTACGGCGACGGGTTGAGCGCACGCAGAGCGCGGTACACATCCACCGGCCGCGCATTGAACGGCACGCTCAGGCGCTGGCTCAGCACCACTTGGAAGATGTCGCCGGCACGGATGTATTCCTTCGACTGCTCCACCGCCGCGATGAAGCCATCGTGGGTGAAACCGGAGACGAAGTGGCTTTCGTCCAGCACGTCGCGCGTGATCGGTGTGGGATACGAGCCCGGCTGGCGCAGCTTGGTGGTCAGTTCGTCCAGGCGCGCCTGCGCGGCGTCCCACGCGCCCGCCTCGCGCGGATCGGCATGCACGATCAGGTACAGGCGGCCCTTGAGGTTGTCGAAGACTGCGACTTCCTCCGACAGCATCAGCAGGATGTCGGGCGTGCCGAGCTCGTCGGGCTTTTCGCCGGTGGCCAGCCGCGGCTCGATGTAGCCGATGCACTCGAAACCGAACCAGCCGACCAGGCCGCCGGTGAAGCCCGGCAGGCCTTCCAGCCGGGGCACCGCGTAGGCGGCGCGCAGGGCTTCGACTTCGGCGAACGGATCGGCCACTTCGCGTGTTTCGACCAGCTGGCCGTGGTCGTGGATCGCAAGCGTGTGGCCGCGGAACGTCGCTACGCGCCGCACCGGCAGGCCGATGATGGAATAGCGGCCGAAGCGTTCGCCACCTTCCACCGATTCGAACAGGTAGGTGTGCGGCGCGTCGGCGAGCTTCAGGTAGACCGAGAGCGGTGTGTCCAGGTCGGACAGCACTTCACGGACGACGGGGATGCGGTTGAAACCTTCAGCAGCGTACTGCTGGAACTGGGCGTGCGAGATCAAGCGGGCTTTCCTTCCGGGACGCGGTGGCGGGCAATGCGACGGCTACGGGCCACCATCGCCAGCCAGGGCGTGCGGAATCTTTGGAAAGCGGGAGCGCGGGATGGGACACGGGCCTACTTTACCCGACGCGCGGACCCGCAGGCCACTGGGCGGGTGGTTGCAGGCGCAACGGACAGTCCGCCGGCAGATGCATGCGGACCCGCCCGGGGATGCATTCGATCCGGAACCGTCGCGAATGGACGGGCTCGCCGTCCAGATTGAGGGTCAGGGGCTGGTCCGCCTGCAGCCCGACCCAGGGCAGCCGGGCGCGGGTCGCCACGCGCTCCAGCGCAGCGTGCTTGCCGTCCTTCACCAGCGTGGTCACCGTGGCCGCGACCTCACCGGACAACTCCGGCACGATGGTCAGGTCCAGCATGCCGTCGTCGACCAGCGCATCCGGACACAGCGCCTGTCCGCCGCCCGCCTGGCGTCCATTGCCGATGCCCAGGGCGATGAACCCGCCCTGCCAGTCGAAGTCCGGACCGTGCACGCGCGCGGCCACCGGCTCGATGCGGCCCAACTTGGCGATCCCGGTGACCAGGTAAGCCAGGCCGCCGAGCATTTTCTTGAGGCCCTCGTCGGTCTCCACGGTCACCTCGGTGCCGAACCCGCCACTGGCGAGATTGGCGCACCAGTGCACGCCGTCGTCGGTGTCGATGCGCAGCAGGTCGATCGGCGCGGCGGCGACATCGCGGACCCGTTGCAGTGCCGGCAGCACCTCCTCCGGAATGCCGGCCGCCGTGGCGAAATCGTTCGCCGTGCCCAGCGGCACCAGCCCGAGCGACGGCAACGCATCGGCCGCCTCGTCGCGATGCGCGAGGGTGGTCGCCACTTCGCTCAGCGTGCCGTCCCCGCCCGCGGCGATGACGGTATCCACGCCATCGGCGATCGCTTCGGCGACATAGCGCTCGGCATCGCCGTCTTCCCACGTCACCCGCACGTCGAGGGCGATGCCGTCTTCGCGCATCACGCGCACGGCCTCGCGCAGGTCATCGTCGCCGGCGGATTTTCCGTTGAGGATCAGGCGCCAGCGGGGCGGGGTCATGGGAGGTTCCTTGGGGGACGCGCGAGCATACCCGCTCCCCTGTAGGAGCGACGTGAGTCGCGACCGCACGGCATCAGCTCCGAGGGTCCTCGACTCGAGAGATTCACTGCGGTGGCGGCGTGTGGTCGCGACTCACGTCGCTCCTACAAAAGCGCGGGACCGCCGTCATCTTCCCGTCACAGACCATCCGTAGCGTGGAAGGCCATAGCAGGGACGACGGGCGGAGGCAGGATCAGCCTCCAATTCTTCCGGGGCGGTGGCGAGAGCCATCGCCCTTCTGCTTTCAGGCGCCGCGCGCGCCAGCCACCGCGGCGCGCATGCGTTCGATCACGTCCTTGTAGTCCGGCGCATTGAAGATGGCAGAGCCCGCAACAAACGCATCCGCACCCGCGGCTGCGATCTGGCCGATGTTGTCGGCCTTCACGCCGCCGTCGATCTCCAGGCGGATGTCCTTGCCGGTCTTGTCGATCATCGCGCGCACCGCGCGCAGCTTGTCCAGCGCCGACGGGATGAAGGCCTGGCCGCCGAAGCCCGGGTTCACCGACATCAGCAGCACCAGGTCCAGTTCCGGCAGTACCCAGTCCAGCACTTCCACCGGCGTGCCGGGGTTGAGCACCAGGCCGGCCTTGCAGCCCAGCGATTTGATCAGCTGGATCGTGCGATGCACGTGCTTGGACGCTTCCGGATGGAAGCTGATGATGCTGGCGCCGGCCTCGGCGAAGTCCGGCACGATCCGGTCCACCGGCTCCACCATCAGGTGCACGTCGATGGGGGCGGTGACGCCATGCTTGCGCAGCGCGCTGCAGACCATCGGGCCGATGGTCAGGTTGGGCACGTAATGGTTGTCCATCACGTCGAAGTGCACCCAGTCCGCGCCCGCCTTCAGCACGTTGTCCACTTCCTCGCCCAGGCGGGCGAAATCGGCGGAGAGGATGGAGGGGGCGATGATGCAGTTGGACATGGGGGCTCTCAGCGTTTGCGCAGGGTCTTGATGCGGTCGTAGGCGGCGTTGATCTCGCCTGCCTTCCGTTCGGCCTGGCGGCGCAGGTCTTCCGCCGCGCCGGCCATCTTGTCGGGGTGGTACTGCGAGATCAGGCGACGGTAGGCCTGGTCGATTTCGGCGTCGCTGGCATCACTGGTCAGGTTGAGCACGCGGTACGGATTGTCGCGGCTGAGCTTGAACCAGTCCTCGTCGAACGCATGCCCGATGATCAGGCCCACCAGTCCGCCCAGGGGATGCCGCATCAGCAGCCAGCCGGCCACGAATCCCAGCAGTTTCCCGTACCAACGCTTCATCCGGCCCGCCTTCTTCAGCAATCCGGGCATTTTACGGCACACGACGGCCCCAAGCGCCGTACACTACGCGGCCCGGTCCGGTACCTGGCCCCGCCACGGCGGAAGAACGGCCGCTCCGGGGCACGGGATGGCCGGCCTGCCGGTCCCCCGGGGACGCTGCTTCACCTCGATGGTTTCCGGACTCCCCAAGGAGTGTTTGTGCCCACGACGTTGCTCCAATCCGATCTTCCCGGCCTGACGCTGCGCCACCGCGGCAAGGTCCGCGATGTGTTCGATCTGCCCCGCGACCGCCTGCCCGTCGATCCCGCCTCGTCCTTCACCGGCGACTACCTGCTGATGGTCGCCACCGACCGCCTGAGCGCGTTCGACGTGGTGCTGCCCGACCCCATTCCCGGCAAGGGCGAGATGCTCTGCCAGATCTCCAACTTCTGGTTCGCCAAGACCGCGCACCTGCTGCCGAATCACCTGACCGGCATCGACGTGGCCAGCGTGCTGCCCACCGGCGTCGATGCGGCGTTGTACACCCGGCGCGCGGTGGTGACCAAGAAGCTCAAGCCTGTTCCGGTGGAAGCCATCGCGCGCGGCTACCTGATCGGCAGCGGCTGGAAGGACTACCAGCGCACCGGCAAGGTCAGCGGCATCGAATTGCCCGACGGCCTGCGCCAGGCCGAGAAACTCGCCGAGCCGATCTTCACCCCGTCGACCAAGGCCGCTGTCGGCGACCACGACGAAAATATCGACTTCGACGCCATGGTGAAGACCGTGGGCGCCGAGCTGGCCGAGCGCGTGCGCGATGCCACCCTGCGCATCTACCGCTTCGCCGCGGAATACGCCGCCGAGCGCGGCATCCTGCTGGCCGATACCAAGTTCGAGTTCGGTACCGATGAAGACGGCCGCCTGTACATCATGGACGAGATGCTGACGCCCGACTCGTCGCGCTACTGGCCGGCCGACGAATACCAGGTGGGCACCAGTCCGCCCAGCTACGACAAGCAGTTCGTGCGCGACTATCTGGAGACGCTGGACTGGAACAAGACGGCCCCCGGTCCGTCGCTGCCCGCCGAAGTCATCGAGCGCACGCGCGCCAAGTACGCGGAAGCGTTGCAGAAGCTGGCCGGCATCGTGGTGGAGTAAGCGATCCGCGTGCGGTGGCCAGGGTGCCGGCATGCCGGCACCGGTTCCGCGCGTCAGAATGGCGGCTCCGCATCGGAGAGCCCCATGAACACCGGATACCTGTACCTGGGCATCGCCATCGTGGCCGAAGTCATCGCCACGAGCGCCCTGAAAGCTTCGGAAGGCTTCACCCGCCCCCTGCCCTCGCTCATCGTGGCGGCCGGCTACGCCACCGCGTTCTACTTCCTGTCCCTGGTGCTGAAGAGTGTCCCGGTCGGCGTGGCCTACGCCATCTGGTCGGGCGCGGGCATCGTGCTGATCGGCCTGGTGGGCTGGCTGGTACTGAGACAGCCGCTGGACCTGCCGGCCATGCTGGGCATGGGCCTGATCGTCGCTGGCGTGGCCGTGATCCAGCTGTTCTCCAGGACCGCCACACACTGAATACGCGACACGCTGCACGCGGGCCTGACCGCCGGCCCGGCACGCCCGGCCGGGCTGGGGTATGCTCCATACCCTGCCGCATTGCCATCCTCGGGAGGGATGAATGAACGCAACCGCGCAACGCCCGGTCGACCGCTGGTTCGCCAGTTATTCCGGCGACCATCGCAACGACACCAACCAGCTGATCCACGTGTTCGCCGTGCCCGCCATCCTGTGGACGGTGATCGCCCTGCTGTGGTGCATCCCCGTGTTCGGCACCTGGATCAAGTCCGGCGCCTGGGCCGCGCTGGCGATGTTCGGCGCGTGGATGTACTACTACAAGCTGTCGCGCCCGCTGGGCTTCGGCATGCTGGCCATCTTCATCGTCATGGCGTGGCTGACCCGCTGGCTGGAAGCCGCGCTGGGCATCCAGAACCTGTTCTTCCTGGCACTGGGCGTGTTCGTGGCCGCCTGGATCGCGCAGTTCATCGGCCACAAGATCGAAGGCAAGAAGCCCAGCTTCCTGACCGACATCACCTACCTGCTGATCGGGCCGGTGTGGGTGCTCAGCAAGTTCTACCGCAGGATGGGCTGGAAGTACTGAGCGTCGGGGCGCGGCTGCGCGGTGGGAGCTGGGCCGTGATCGCGTCGTCTCCAGGAGCCGCGGAGCGGGCTCCGCGCTACGGGCCGAGCGCCCGCGCATCCATGATGAAGGGACGCGGCGCGTAGCCGAAATCGCGCTGTGCCGGCGCGGCATCGAACACCAGGTCATCACGCATGCGCAGGACCGCATCGTCGGTAAGCGTCCGCATCATCCCGGCACCGCGCGCCAGCGACAGCGCCACCTTGAACACCGGCACCGGCACCTCCCACAGCTTCGCCGGCGGATCCAGCGCGGCCAGCGTGCGCGCCATCATCTCGCGGTACGCCAGCGTCTCGCCCCCCGGCAGGGCATACGCCCGCCCATGTGTGGCGGCCGCCTCCACGGCCGCGAGCGCCGCGGCCGCCAGGTCGTCCACGTGCACCGGCTGGCGCTTCCCGGTGGCGCCCCGCGGCAACACGAAGAACCCCATGCGCCGCGCCATGGCCGCGACGCGCGCCAACGTCTGGTCGCGGCCTGCGCCATAGACCAGGGTGGGACGCAACAGCGTCGCCGCCGCGCCGTCCGCTTCAGCGGTATCGAAGACGAGCCGTTCCGCCGCCTGCAGGCGCGCAACGATGTCGCGCTCGTAGGCATCGCCGGATGCCTGCTTGGTATCCAGGCTGGTGGAGCCGAACGCAATCACGCGTGGCGCCGCGACCAGGCCACGCGCATACCATTGCGCGAACCCATCCAGCGGGCCGGTGCTGAAGATCACGTCGACCGTCGCCGGCAATCCCGCGATCGCGTCGAACCCGCCCGTCAGCCAGCGGATGTCCGACGCCGCCGGCCTTGGCGTCCGCGATACCGCGAACACCTGCCACGCGGCACCATTGAGACGCGCCAGCAACGCTTCGCCGATCTGCCCGCTGGCGCCGAAGACGAGGGCGGAGCGCATGCGCGTCAGGGGGCGGACGACGCGTCGTCGTCAGCCGTTGAATCGTCGCGCGGCAGCGGCTGACGCTCGGCCATCATCAGCGACAGCGCGGCCTTCGCCATCAGGTGCGCGCTGATCGGCGCGGTGATGAACACGAACGCGGTGATCAGCAACTCGCGCGGCTGCGGATCGGTCCCGGTGTAGGCGTGGTAGCCGATCGATGCGATCAGCACGCATCCCACGCCCAGCGTACTGGCCTTGGTGGGGCCGTGCAGGCGCTTGAAGAAGTCCTTCAGCTTCAGCAGCCCGAAGGAACCGACGAAGATGAAGAAGCTGGCCACCGCCAGCAGCGCTACCAGCACGATTTCGATGAACAGGTTCATTCCACGATGTCCCGGCGGATGACGTACTTGCTCAGTATCACCGTACTGACGAAACCCAGCAGCGCGATGATCAGGGCCGCCTCGAAGTAGATGGCTGTGCCCAGGCGCATGCCGAACAGCATCAGCTCCGCGATGGCCGCGATGTTCAGCGTATCCAGCCCCAGGATGCGGTCGGGAACGGTGGGGCCGCGCAGCACGCGGTAGAGCGCCATCAGCATGGACACGCCCACCACCATCATCGAAGCGGTGATCGCATATTCGATCATGGGAATATCTCCATCAGCGGGGCCTCGTAGCGCCGCTTGATCTCGTCGATCGTCGCCTGCGCGTCCTTCAGGTTGAAGCAATGCACCAGCAGGTAGCGGCGGTCCGGCGACAGCTCCGCGGACACCGTGCCGGGCGTCAGGGTGATGATGCTGGTCAGCACGGCGATGCCGTGGATGTTGCGGATGTCCAGCGGCACCCAGATGAAGCCCGGCGTGATCGCGGACTCCGGCCCCAGGATGCGGCGCGCCACCTCCACGTTGGACAGCACGATGTCCCACGCCACCACCCACAGCATGCGCGGCAACGGCCGCAAGGTGCCGATGCGGGCGAACTCGCGGTCCAGGCGGGCGCCGAACAGCGGCACCACCACACCAAGCAGCGCCGCCACCACCAGGTTGCCGGGCGTCACGCTGTCGGCCATCAGCAACCAGAACAGGAAGATCAGCACCGCGAACGGCACCGACGGGAAAAGCTTGCGCGCGAACGTCGTCATGGCGACGGGCTCCTTTTCAGCGGCGTGGTACCGCGCACGTGTTCGATGGCCATGGCCGGTTCGCGCAGCTGCTTCGCCGTCGCCTGCACGTAGGCCATCACCGTGTCCGCCCTGACCATCAGCACCACGCCCAGCGCCAGCAGCGCGACAACAGCCGCCGTCTCGATCCGTCGGATGGGCGCGGGCTCGATCACGGTCACTTCGTCGATCCGCCAGAAGATGCGGCTGCCCGCGCGCGCCAGCCCCACCAGCACCATGAAGCTGCTCAGCAACAGCACCGTCCACACCAGCGCGGTGCGCTCCGGCGGCACGACCTGCATCAGCATGACCTTGCCCAGGAAGCCCGGCAGCGGCGGCAGACCGGCCACGGAGATCGCCGCCAGCAGGAACAGGATCCCGAGCCCGGTCCGGCGCGGCATCGGCGCGACCAGGTCCAGACGGTCGCCGGCTTCGCCACGTCGCCGGCCAACCAGATCCGCAATCAGGAACAACGCAGCCCCCACCAGCGTGCTGTGCACCAGGTAGTACAGGCCCGCGCCGATCGCGTTGGCGCTGTCCAGCGAGAACGCGATGAACAGCGTGGCTGCCGACACCAGCACCAGGTAGGCCACCAGCATGCGCAACCGCACCGCCGCCAGCACGCCCAGCGCCGCCAGCAGCAGCGTGGCCAGCCCGAGATGGAGCAGACCGTCCCATGCGAAGCCGGCCAGTGCGCCGGCCGCACTGCCGAACAGCAGCGTGCCGACCCGCAGCACGGCGTACAGGCCCACCTTGGTCATGATGGCGAACAGCGCCGCCACCGCCGCGGGGGTGCGTGCGTAGGCATCGGGCAGCCAGAAGTACAGCGGCAGCAGTGCCGCCTTCGCGCAGAAGACCACCAGCATCAGCCCGCCGGCCGCCTGCACCAGCCGTACGTCCCCGGCAGGCAGGCTGCCGATGCGCAAGGCCATCTCGGCCATGTTCAAGGTCCCCAGCAACCCGTACAGCAGGCCGAGGGAGATCAGGAACAACGTGGACGCTGCGATGTTGAAGGCGACGTAGTGCAGGCCCGACCGCATGCGCTCGTCGCGCCCGCCGCTGAGCATCAGGCCGTACGACGCGATCAGCATGACCTCGAAGAACACGAACAGGTTGAACACGTCGCCGGTCAGGAACGCGCCATTCAAGCCCATCAGCTGGAACTGGAACAGCGCATGGAAATGCGGCGCACGGCGGTCCCAGCCCGCGCTGGCGTACAACAGGCAGGCCGCGGCCAGCAGGTTGCTGGCCAGCAGCATCAGTACGGCCAGCCTGTCCGCGACCAGCGCGATGCCCAGACGAGCCGGCCAGTCGCCGAGGAGATAGACCGGCACGTCGCCGGCCGACACCCGCGACAGCAGCAGCCAGACGACCACCAGCAGGGCCAGCATGCCCAGGCCCGACAATGCGCGCTGTACGCCGCGGCCGCGGCGCTCCAGCAACAGGATCAACGCGCCGGTGAACAGCGGCAGCAGGACAGGCAGGACCGGCAGGTGCGTCACGCCGCGTCTCCCTGGCGGGGCGCTGCGTGCCCGTCAGAGGGTGCCGGCAGCGGTTCGCGGTCCAGCGTGGCATCCACGTGGTCGCTGTGGTTGTCCGAGCGGCTGCGCATCGCCACCACGATGGTGACGGCCGTCATCGCGAAGGCGATGACGATCGCGGTCAGCACCAGCGCCTGCGGCAGCGGATCGATGTAGTGCTCCAGCGTCGCCGGCACGCCATCACGCAGCACCGGCGCGCGCCCCACCGACAACCGGCCGCCGGAGAAGATCAGCAGGTTGGTGGCGTAGGAAAGCAGGGTCAGCCCGAGGATGACGTCGAAACTGCGCGCCCGCAGCAGCAGGTAGATGCCGGCGGCGGTCAGGATGCCGATGGCGCTGGCCAGTGCGATTTCCATCAGCGCAGCTCCGCGGTCAGGGGCGAACGCTTCGCCGGATCGATGGTGCCGCGACGCGAGGCGCGGCGGCGGGCGGGTTCGATGGTGCCCATCATGGACAGGATGAGCATGGCCCCGCCGAACACCACCAGGTACACGCCGATGTCGAAGCCGATGGCGCTGGCCAGCGCGACCTCGCCGATCCAAGGCAGCACCGGTTCCGCATGCCCGCTGGTGAGGAACGGCAGGCCGGACAGCATCGGCACCACGCCGGTGATGCCGGCGGCGAGAAGGCCCAGGCCGATGCAGGCCACGTAGTTGAAACCGAAGCGCGATTCCACCGACGCCGCGCCCTGCACCACGTACTGCATCAGCAACGGCACCGCCAGCACCAGGCCGGCGATGAAGCCGCCGCCGGGCGCGTTGTGTCCGCGCAGGAACAGATACACCGACACCGTCAATGCCATCGGGAACAGCAGTTGGGTCAGGTCGGCGGGCACCGGCAGGTCCACCGGCCCCCCGGGCATGCGCTTCTCCGGCGCCATCCGCACCTTGCGCAGCAGCGCGTGCACCACCAGCGCCGCGATGCCGAACACCGTGATCTCCCCGAAGGTATCGAAACCGCGGAAATCCACCAGGATCACGTTGACCACGTTGCTGCCGTAGGCCTCCGGCAACGACCGCGCCAGCAGTTCCCCCGCGATCGTGTTGGCCGGCCGCGTCATCACCGCATAGGCCAGCACCGCCACGCCCGTGCCGGCTGCCAGCGCGATGGCGGCGTCACGCACGCGGCGCAACTTGGTGCGCTCCACCGGCGACGCGGAAGGCAGGTAGTTCATCGCCAGCAGCAGCAGCGCCAGCGTCACCATTTCCACCAGCAACTGCGTCAGCGCCAGGTCCGGCGCGGACAGGAATGCGAACGCCAGGCTCACCATCAGCCCCGCCACGCCGACCACGATCACCGCCAGCAGGCGCTGCCGGTAGAGCACGACCGTCATCACCGTGGCCGCCACCAGGCTCAGCCAGAGCAGCCAGCCCAATGCCGGCATCGTGTGCAACTGCACCGCGGGCAGGCGAAGGTCGCCCATGAATGGCAATGCGCCCGCCACCAGCGCCGCCAGTACCAGCCACACCAGGCTGCGCTGCAGGCTGCCGTTGGCCAGCGTGTCGGTGAAGCGCGCAGCGAGGCGGAACGCCGCCTCCAGATTGAACTGGAACAGTGCGCGCCCCACCGATCGCCGCATCAGCGCATGCAGGTCCAGCAGTCTGCGCAGGCCGAAGTACAAGGCCACGCCGGCCACCGTGCCGCCCATGCTCATCAGCAGCGGCAGGTTGAAGCCGTGCCATACCGCCAGGCTGTAGGCCGGCATGCGCTCGCCGAGCAGCGACAGCGCGGCGGCATGCAGGGCAGGCGCGATGGTCCAGGCCGGCACGATGCCTACCGCCAGGCACGCCACCACCAGCACCTCCACCGGGATCTTCATCCAGCGCGGCGGCTCGTGCGGCATCTTGGCCAGCGCGCGCGGGCCCTCGCCGAAGAACGTCTCATAGACGAAGCGCAGGCTGTAGGCCACGCCGAACGCGCCCGCCAGGAACGCGGCCACGATCATCGCCACCCTTACGGGCCCGCGCTGGTCGATCTCCAGCGCTTCGGCAAAGAACATCTCCTTCGACAGGAAGCCGTTGAGCAGCGGGATACCCGCCATCGCCAGCGAGGCGATGATCGCCAGTGCGCTGGTGAACGGCATCGAGCGGCGCAGGTTGCCCAGCCGGCGGATGTCGCGCGTGCCGGTCTCGTGGTCGATGATGCCCGCGGCCATGAACAACGACGCCTTGAACGTGGCGTGGTTGAGGATGTGGAACAGCGCCGCCACCACCGCCATCGGCTTGGACAGCCCGAACAGCAATGTGATCAGGCCCAGGTGCGAGATGGTGGAATACGCCAGCATGCCCTTCAGGTCGTGCTGGAAGATCGCGTTCCATGCCCCGATCAGCAACGTCAGCGCGCCGACCGTGCTGACCACGTAGAAGAACAGATCGGTACCCGCCAGCGCTGGGTGCAACCGCGCCAGCAGGAACACGCCCGCCTTCACCATCGTCGCCGAATGCAGGTAGGCCGACACCGGCGTGGGCGCCGCCATCGCATGCGGCAGCCAGAAGTGGAACGGGAACTGCGCGCTCTTGGTGAACACGCCCGCCAGCACCAGGGCCAGTGCCCACGGGTAGAGCGCGCTCGCACGGATCTGGTCCGCGGCCGCATAGACCGCGTCGATCTCGTAGCTGCCCACGATGCGACCGATCAGCAGCACGCCACCGAGCAGGGCCAGGCCGCCACCGCCGGTGATGACCAGCGCCATGCGTGCGCCTTCGCGCGCGTCCTTCTGCTGCGACCAGAACCCGATCAGCAGGAACGAGCTGATGCTGGTCAGTTCCCAGAACACCACGAGCAACAACAGGTTGCCCGCCAGCACCATGCCCAGCATCGCGCCCATGAACAGCAGCAGGCAGGCGAAGAAGCGCGGCGCGCTGTCGTCGCGGCCCAGGTAGTAGTGCGCGTACATCACCACCAGCGCACCGATGGCCAGCACCATGCCGGCGAACATCCATGCCAGCCCGTCGAGCCGCAACGAGAAGGCCAGGCCGATCTGCGGCAGCCATGCGTGTTCGCCGCGGACGATGTGGTCCGCCAGCACCGCAGGCGTCAGCCAGGCCAGGACAAGCAGGCCAAGCACCGGCGCGGACGCCGCCAGCCAGGCCGTCGTGCCACGCGATACGCCGCGCGCCAACGCCACCACCAGCGCCAACACGAACGGCAGGGCCAGCAGGATTTCAAGGAAAGGGATCATCAACCGCCTTGCGTTGCAGGGAATTCGTCATTCGCGAGCAATGCCCGAGTTTAGCAGGCCTGCACGCCTCCCTGCCCGCTTTGGACGATCAAGGCCACACGACGTCGCGATCAGCGCAGCAGCGCGATCTCCAGCACCACCCAGCCGACGAATGCGGCTGCAAGGATCCCGCCCTCGGCACGACTGACCCTCAGGTCGCCGCGCAGCATCGGATACAGCACCAGCACGAACGCGATGGCGGCCGGCAGTTCCAGCCGCACGAACGACTCCGGCAGTGGCAACGGACGGAACGCCGCCATGCCACCGACCACGACGAGCAGGTTGAACAGGCTCGATCCGATGACATGGCCGGCCACCATGTCGCCCTGCCCGCGGCGCGCCGCCATGACCGCCGCCGCCACTTCCGGCAACGCGGTGCCGATCGCGACGGGCAACAGGCCAGTCAGCAACGGCGACAGGCCCCAGTGCGCGCCGATCATCGGCGCGCTCTGCACCACGTAGCGTGCACCGTAGTACAGCAGCACCGCGGCCACGACGAAACGCAGCAGGTTCATCCACAACACCACGCGTGTGTTGGCGAATGTTTCGACTTCGGCGCGGATTTCCGGCGACTCGCGCGGCGCGCGCGCCAGCAGGAAGGCCAGCATCGCCACGAAGCCCAGCAGCAGCGCGGCGCCCTCGGCACGACTGACCACGCCATCCAGGCCGAACACGATCAACGCCAGCGTGGCCACGGCCAGCAACACCAGCAGCGGCGACAGCACCCGCATGCGGATCAGCACCGGCGCCACCAGCGCCGCCAGGCCCAGGGTCAGGCCGAGATTGACGATGTTGCTGCCCACCGCATTGCCCAGCGCCAGTTCCTGCGCACCCACCCAGGCCGCGCGGGCGTTGACCGCGAGTTCGGGCAACGAAGTGCCGAAGGCGATCAGCAGCAGGCCCGCCACGAACGGCGAGGCGCCAATGCGCTGCGCCAGCCCGGAAGCGCCCTTGACGATGGAATCGCCCCCCAACGCCAGCAACAGCAGGCCCAGTGCGAAGTATCCCCAGGCTTCCGTCATCGCCGTCCCCTTCCCCTATGGTCTGCGGCGATTCTATGCCCGCGCGTGACAGCAGGGCCAGCGCCCTGCCCGGCGGTCAACGGCAGCCCGGCTCAGGAGCAGCCTTCCACGTAGTCCACCTGGGGCGACAGGCCGACCCGCCACGAGGTGACCTTGCCCGCCGCATCGGCTTCGAACACCAGCCGCGTCGGCGCCACGTCGCCCGCGTCGAGCGACAGGTACTGGCCACCCTGCGTGTACTTGTGCGGCGACGCCTCGAGCGCATCGCCGTAGAGCTTCTTCAACGCGTCCACGTCCATGCCGACCTTGCCGCCGCCGGGGGCGGTTTCCTTGTCGGTCCCCACGTCGTAGCGGACGAACTTGCCGTCTTCCATCATGAAGGCGAATTCGGCGGGCCGGCTGATCCACTTCGGCCACAGGTAGTGGCAGGTGGTGCCTTCGGTCGGCGCTCCGTTCAATTCGCCGCCCCACGCCGTGCGGGCCTCCTCGACGCTGCTGCCCAGCTTCATGTCGCCGTAGCCGAGGAAACTGGCCTGGCTGACCGGGCCGGCCGGCGCGGCGGTGTCGTTGGCCGCCGGTGCCGGCGCAGGCGTGGCGGCGACCGGCGAACTGGCGGCCGTGGACAGCGGGGCGGTCGCCGGTTCCACCGGCGCCTCCGGCTGCTTGCATGCGGTTACCAGTAACGCGCTGGTCATCACCAACGCCATCGACAGCATCGACTTCATGGGCATCTCTCCGCGGGGGTAACCGGGAAGACTAACGACACGGCGTTAATCCTTTGCGAAGCAGCCCGGCCTTGCGCCCCCGTTGTCACCGGGATTTCATCCCCTGCCGCTAGCGTGGGCGGCCGATCCCGCTGGCACGCCCGCATGCGACCGCAGAAGACCGACCTGGCCCGACAGACGCTGCAGTCGCATCGCGGCACGCTGGGCATGCGCGAACGCCGCGCACTGATCCTGTGCGACGGGCAACGCGACCTGGCGGAACTTGTCGGCATGCTGGGGGCCGACGCGGCGGCGCTGCTGCGACGCCTCGAGGACGGCGGCTATCTGACCCGCGCCACGCCTGCCCCCGCAGCGACGCTCGAATCGAAGGCGCCGCCTACCACACCGCGTCGCTCGCTGGTTGCCGCGCGCGTCTATCTGGCCGGCATGCTGGAGTTGCACCGCGACGACGAGGCGGCGGCCTATCGGCGGCAACTGCAGTCCTGCCCCGATGACGCCACCACGGTGTCGGCGCTGGCGGCCGCGCTGCAGTTCCTGCAGTCGCGGGTCGCTGTGTCGCTGGCGCACCGCATCCGCGAACGCCTGGCCGAGGTCCTTCCGCAGGAATACCTGCACGCGCTGGGCACGGGCGCACCGGCCCAGACGGAAGCGGCGCTCGATTGAGCGCCGCGCGCGCCGCTCAGCCGGACGGCGCCACGAAGTGCTTGCGCAGGCCCGCCCAGCAGGCCTGGTAATCGCGCTGCCGGTGCGCGGCCTGGAGGGCCTGCGTCGTGGGCCGGATGACCGCCCGCGTCTCGAACATGAAGGCCATCGTGCCGGTGATGACGTCGGGCTTCGACAGGTCGGCGGCGGATGCTTTCTCGAACGTCGCCGCGTCGGGCCCGTGGCCGGTCATGCAGTTGTGCAGGGAAGCACCACCGGGCGCGAAGCCCTCGGCCTTGGCATCGTAGACGCCATGGATCAGTCCCATGAATTCGCTGGCGATGTTGCGGTGGAACCACGGCGGCCGGAAGGTGTCCTGCGCCACCAGCCAGCGCGGCGGGAAGATCACGAAATCCATGTTGCCCACGCCCGGCGTGTCGCTGGGCGAGGTCAGCACCAGGAAGATCGACGGATCCGGGTGGTCGTGGCTGATCGAGCCGATGGTGTTGAAGCGACGCAGGTCGTATCGGTACGGCGCATAGTTGCCGTGCCAGCCCACCACATCCAGGGGCGAGTGGCCGATGTCCGCGCGCCACAGGTGGCCCTGGAACTTGGCGATCAGTTCGAACGCCCCCTCGATATCTTCGTAGGCCGCGACCGGGGTTTCGAAATCGCGGGGGTTGGCCAGGCCGTTGGAACCGATCGGCCCCAGGTCCGGCAGGCGCAGCGCGGCGCCGAAGTTCTCGCAGACATACCCACGCGAGGCACCGTCCGGCAGATCGACGCGGAACCGCACGCCGCGCGGGATCACCGCGATCTGTTGCGGTTCGATGTCCAGCACGCCTAGTTCGGTGGCGATGTGCAGCCGCCCCTGCTGCGGCACGATCAGCAACTCGCCGTCGGCATCGTAGAAGTAGCGGCCCTGCATGGACCGGTTGGCGGCGTACAGGTGGATGCCGACGCCGTGCAGGGCTTCCGGCGACCCGTTGCCGGCCATCGTGTACAGGCCATCGACGAAATCCGTCGGCGCCTCCGGCACCGGCAGCGGCGACCAGCGCATCTGGTCCGGTGACACCGGGCCGGCGCTGAAGTCGCTGTGCAGCCGCTGCTGCCCGTAGGGCGCGAACGGACCGTGCATGGCCGCCGGACGGATGCGGTACAGCCAGCTGCGCCGGTTCTCGCTGCGCGGCGCGGTGAACGCGGTGCCGCTCAACTGTTCGGCATACAACCCGTGCGCCACGCGCTGTGGCGAGTTGCGGCCCACCGGCAGCGTGCCCGGGATCGCCTCGCTGGCGAAGTGGTTGGCGAAGCCGGTCTGGTAGCTATTGGCGTTGTTTGCATTCATGCTCATCGTGTCCCGATCAAAGCCCCTCTCCCGGCGGGAGAGGGGTTGGGGAGAGGGCCGGCCGCGAGGCGAAATCCCAGATCGCCGCGACCACCACCTCCACCCCCCTCAGCACATCGTTGTCCCAGAACCGGACAACCCGCCATCCCTGGGACTGCAAGTATCGCGTTCTTGCGGCATCCGAAGCAGGCGAATGCTGCGAACCGTCCAGCTCAACCACCAAACCCGCTTCGACGCAGCAGAAATCAACGATGTAGGGTGGGACGGGATGCTGGCGGCGGAATTTCATGCCGTCCAGGCGTCCTGCCCGCAGGTACTGCCACAACCGGCGTTCCGCATCGGTCATGTCCTTGCGCAGCCGCTTGGCATGATCGAGCGTGCGGGTCGGCAAGCGTGGCTTGTTCATGCAGGAACTCCTGTCCTTGCTGATCCACTTTCCCGACGACGTAAACGATAAGGCTTCGCCGTCCCTCTCCCCAACCCCTCTCCCGACGGGAGAGGGGCTCGAAGAGAACTTACAGCACGCCGCGCTTCATCTGGTCGCGTTCGATGCTCTCGAACAGCGCCTGGAAGTTGCCTTCACCGAAGCCTTCGTTGCCCTTGCGCTGGATGATCTCGAAGAAGATCGGGCCCAGTGCGTTCTGGGTGAAGATCTGCAGCAGCTTGCGCTGCTTGGTCTCCACGTCGGCGTCGATCAGAATGCCGTTCTTCGCCAGCCGCGCGACGTCTTCCCCGTGGTCCGGGATGCGCTGATCGATCACTTCGAAGTAGGTATCAGGCGTGTCCAGGAACGCCACGCCGGCTTCGCGCATCTTTTCCACCGTGGTGTAGATGTCGTCAGTGAAGCAGGCGATGTGCTGGATGCCTTCGCCCTTGTAGGCGTCCAGGTATTCGTTGATCTGCGACTTCGGATCGCTGGACTCGTTCAACGGGATGCGCACCATGCCGTCCGGCGCGGTCATCGCCTTGGACAGCAGGCCGGTCTTGGCGCCCTTGATGTCGAAGTAGCGGATCTCGCGGAAGTTGAACAGCCGCTCGTAGTAGTCCGCCCACTTGGCCATGTTGCCGTGGTACAGGTTGTGCGTCAGGTGGTCGATGAAGGTCAGGCCGAAGCCCTTCGGCATCAGGTCCACGCCCGGCAGGTATTCGTAGTCCGGATCGTGGATGGTGCCCTTGTCGTCGTAACGGTCGACGATGTACAGCATGCAGCCGCCGATGCCCTTGATGACCGGCGCGGCGACGGCCTTGGTCAGTTCGTCGGCGGTATCGAAGGATTCGGCGCCGTTCTTCAGCGCCTGCACGCGGGCCCATTCGGCCAGCTTGTTGACGCGGATCGCGAAGCCGCAGGCGCTGGGGCCGTGCTCGGCGGCGAAGCGCGCCGCGAAGGAATCGGGGTCTTCGTTGATCAGGAACGTGCAGTCGCCCTGCCGGTAGGTGCTGATGGCGCGGGTCTTGTGGCGGGCGACCTGCTCGAAACCGAGCTTGCGGAAATAGTCGTGCAGGTGCCCGGCCTGGCCCGGCGGCGCGGCAAACTCGACGAACTCGAAGCCGTCGATGCCCATCGGGTTGTCGAAGGTGACGGCTTGCATGCCCTGCTGGGGATATGCGCTCATGGAGGTTCTCCTACAATCGGGGGCGGTCCGCCGGGAAGCCGGCACAGCGAACGGATGTCGCCCCTCCCTTTATAGTTTCAATTGAAACCAACCACAAGTAGCAACGCAGCATGAGCCAACCAGCCAGCCCCGCCATCCACGCTGAATTCGACCTCGACCGGCTTTTCTCCTACCGGCTCAGCGTGCTGTCCAACCGGATCAGCAGTGCGATCTCCCGGGAATACCACCGCCGGTTCGGCCTGGCGATCACCGAATGGCGGGTGATGGCGGTGCTGGGCCGCTTCCCCGGCCTGTCGGCCGGCGAGGTCGCCACGCGCACCGCGATGGACAAGGTGGCCGTCAGCCGGGCGGTGGCCCGCCTGCTGGAACGCGCCCTGATCCAGCGCGAGATCCACGGCGACGACCGCCGCCGCTCGGTGCTGGCGCTGACCGACGAGGGCTACCGCGTCTACGACGAGGTCGCGCCCATGGTCATCGAGTACCACCAGCGCATGCTGGAGCCGCTGACCGCCGAGGAACGCGCGATGCTCGACCAGCTGATCGACAAGCTGGCCGGGGAAGGCGTCAAGCGCATCGAGGGTTGAGCGGCCCGCTTCCGTAGCGCCGAGCTTGCTCAGTGGCGCGATGCGTAGGACCGACAGCCGCGGAGTCGGCTCCGCTCAACGAAGAACGGCGGCCAGTGGCCGCCGTTCTGGTTTCCGGCGTCCCGGAGCCGGGACGAAGGAAGATTACTTCACACCGTGCATCAGCTTCTGGATCAGCGGCGCGATCAGGAACAGCAGCACGCCCGCACCCAGCAGGATCCAGAACCCCATCGTGTAGCCGGCGTGGGCCGACTCGACCGTCATGCCGGTCTCACCGCTGACATGGCTGGCGAAGATGCCCGACAGGTTGTTGCCGATGGCGGTGGACAGGAACCAGCCGCCCATGCCGAAGCCGACCAGGCGTACGGGCGCCAGCTTGGTCACCATCGACAGGCCGATCGGCGACAGGCACAACTCACCGACGGACTGGATCACGTACACCATGAACAGCGTCCAGAACGGGATCTTCAGCGTCTGCGGATCCACTAGGCTGGACAGCGCGAACATCAGCAGCAGGAAGGCCAGGCCATTGAAGATCAGGCCCAGGCCGAACTTGCGCGGAATCGACGGGTTCTTGCTGCCCATCTTGACCCACAGCCACGCCAGGACCGGCGCCAGCGTGATGATGGCCAGTGAATTGACCGACTGGAACCAGCCCACCGGGAACACCCAGCCGCCGAAGTCGCGATTGACGATGTTCTGCGCCAGGAAGTTGAACGAACTGCCCGCCTGTTCGAAGAAGCACCAGAACAGCACGTTGAACACGAAGATGATCAACATCGCGATGGCCATGTCGCGCCGTACCGCGCCGTCCTTGAAGCCTTCCTTGAGGATCAGCGCACACAGACCGATGAACAGCAACGTCAGGATCCACTGCAGCGCGCCTGCGCCGATCGACAGCAGGAAGTAGATCACCGGGATGGCGACGATGGCGCAGATCGCCGTGAGCAGCACGCGCCCGGTGCCCTCCGCACCCTCCTGGGGCTGTCCGATGCCTTGCAGCTGCGCGCGACCGAACCAGAACCACACCAGGCTGATCAGCATGCCGATGCCCGAGACCAGGAACACCACCTTGTAGGCCGGCATGTCGGGCGTGCCGCCCATGACGCGCTCGGCCAGCAGGCCGGTCAGCCACGGTGCGATCATCGCGCCGAGGTTGATGCCCATGTAGAACAGGGTGAAGCCCGAATCGCGGCGCCCATCACCCGTCGCATAGAGCTTGCCGACCATGGTCGAGATGTTCGGCTTGAACAGGCCGTTGCCGGCGATCACCGTGGCCAGGCCGAGCCGGAACAGCTGTTCGTTGGGCAGCATGATCAGGAACAGGCCGGCCGCCATGATGACGGCGCCCAGCAGGATCGAACGCTGGTAACCGATCACCCGGTCGGCCACATAGCCACCGAACAGTGCCGCCGCATAGACCAGCGCCAGGTACGCGCCGTAAAGCCGGCTGGCCGGCGCCTCGCCCGCACTGTCGCCGGCGTAGAACTGCGCGACGATGTACAGGGCCAGCGCCCAGCGCATGCCGTAGAACGCGAAGCGCTCCCAGAACTCGGTCATGAACAGCATCCACAGGGGGCGCGGATGCCCCAGCAGCTGCTTGAATTCCGGTATCCGTTCCGGCGTTTGCGTATCGACGGCTCCGCTCATGCGGGCTCCCCCTTCAAATGATTCAGGAATGACAAGGCCGTGCGGAACGCACGGGACCCGGGAGGATTACCGACCCGCCGGGGCGGCGTCAAATGGCTGAAACATCGGCGTGCTGGCGCTTGGCAGCGGGCCGCGATCTGTTAACCCGCTGAATTTCCGGGCATTTCCCGGCCTGAACAGGGCGACCTCAGTAGGCCTGCGCGGACCCCGGCTGGCCGTCGATGGTGGTGCGCACCTCGAACAGTTCGGGGAAGAACGTCAGCTCCAGCGCCTGCCTCAGGAAGCCCACGCCACTGGAACCCCCGGTGCCGCGCTTGAAGCCGATGATGCGCATCACCGTGCGCATGTGGCGGAAGCGCCACAGCTGGAACTGGCTCTCCAGGTCCACCAGGTCCTCGCACAGCGCGTACTCGCGCCAGTAGCGGTCGGTGTCCTCGTAGATGGCTTCGAACACCGGCAGCAGCGCCGCGTCGGAGGCATGCGCCTGCCGCCAGTCGCGCTGCAGGTGGTGGTGGGGAATGGCATGGCCGAAGCGCGCCAGGTACTTCAGGAACTCGTCGTACAAGCTGGGCGCGTCCAGCACGGCCTCCAGCCCCGCGTGCCCCGCCGGGTCGTGCGAGAACACCTTGAGCATGGCGGCGTTCTTGTTGCCCAGCAGGAATTCGATGGTCCGGTACTGCAGCGACTGGAAGCCCGACGACGGCCCCAGCAGGTCGCGGAAGCCCATGTATTCCGAAGGCGTCAGCGTTTCCAGCACCGACCATTGCTCGGTCAGCTGGCGCAGCACCTGCTTGCTGCGCGCCAGCACCTTGCGGCATTGCCAGACCTGGTCGCGCTGCAGGAAATCGATGGCCGCGCGCAACTCGTGGATCATCAGCTTCATCCACAGCTCGGACACCTGGTGCTGCACGATGAACAGCATCTCGTCGTGGTGCATCGGGTCCGACACCGGCTGCTGCGCGGACAGCAGTTGCTCCAGGCGCAGGTAGCCGCCGTAGCTCATCCGTCCGGACAGGTCGGTATGGATGCCGGCTTCCAGCGGGCGTTCGTTCTTCTCGACGGACATCGGGCGATTCGGGGGAGCGCTGCCATCGCAGCAAGGGCCAAAGCGTAACCGATTGCGGTCTGCCGGCTTCCGGCACACCGGCAAAGCCCAGCAAAAACCGTCACTTATGTCACGGCCCTGCAATGCGCCGGGCCGACCCTTCGGCTACAGTGCGTCGGCCGATGGCGGGTTCGCCATCGACAGGGGGCGGCGTCCACACCACAGAGGGAGAGTCTGTTCCATGGAAATGCCACGCGGCCGCATCGCGGCCATGCTCTTTTCCCTGGCGAGCCTGCTTGCGGCCACATCGGCGCATGCGCAGGTCGTCATCAGCCAGGTCTACGGCGGCGGCGGAAACTCGGGCGCCACACTCAGGAATGACTTCATCGAACTGCGCAACAACGGGCCGACCCCGGTCGACCTGGGCGGCTGGAGCGTGCAATACGCCTCGTCCACCGGCAGCACGTGGAGCCGCACCAACCTCAGCGGCAGCATCCCCGCCGGCGGCTTCTACCTGATCCAGCAGGCCCAGGGCACGGGCGGCACCGTCGACCTTCCCAATCCCGACGCCACCGGCACCATCGCCATGTCCGGCACGGCGGGCAAGGTGGCGCTGAGCCGCAGCACCACCGCGTTGACCGGCACCTGCCCCACCGCCGATACGAATGTCGCCGACTTCGTCGGCTTCGGCAGCGCGGCCAACTGTTCCGAAGGCAACGTGCCCACCGCGACGCTCAGCAACACCACCGCCGCGCTGCGCAACGGCGACGGCAGCATCGACACCAACAACAACGGCGCCGACTTCGCGGTGGGTGCACCGAACCCGCGCAACAGCGGCGCCGCGCCGCCGGAACCGCCGGATCCGCCGCTGGCGTTGACCATCGCGCAGATCCAGGGCAGTGGCCTGCTGTCGCCGCATGATGGCAAGCGCGTGGTGACCGAAGGCATCGTCACCGCACTGAAGTTCAACAACGGCTTCTTCCTCCAGGCCGCCAACGATGATGGCAACCCCGCCACGTCGGAAGGCATCTTCGTCTTCACCAGCAGCGCGCCGCCGGCCGCCGCGGCCGTGGGCAACCGCGTGCGGGTCACCGGTACCGTGGACGAATTCACCCCCTCTTCCAACCCGCACCAGCTGGCGATCACCGAGATCGTCACACCCAGCGTGGAACTGCTGGAAGCCGGCGTGACACTGCCAGCGCCGGTCGAACTGACCGCCGCCGACCTCGGCGCCGGCGCCCTGCCCGGCACGCTGGAACGGCTCGAAGGCATGCGCGTCAGCGTGGCCCGGGCGGTGGTGATCGCACCGTCGGGCGGCAGCATCGACGAGAACGATGCCAATGCCTCCACCGATGGCGTCTTCCACGTCGCACTGCCGGACGTGGCGCGTCCGTTCCGCGAAACCGGCATCGGCGTGCTCGATATCACGCCGATCCCCGCGGGCAAGAACCCGCCGCGCTTCGACACCAACCAGGAACGCCTGATGGTGCGCAGCCGCGGCCAGGTGGGCGCTGTCCCGATCCCGGTCGACACCGGCGCCGACGTGACCGGCCTGGTGGGTGCGCTGGACTACTTCGCCGGCACCTGGGCGTTGCTGCCCGACGTGGCCACGCCGCCGTCGGTCAGTGGCGGCATGGCGCCGCGCGCCGTCGACGACGCGCGTTACGACGAAGTGACCATCGGCAGCTTCAACCTGCTGCGCCTGTTCGACGAGGTCAACGACGGCAACGGCGCGGTGACGCTGACGCCGCAGGCGCTGGACAAGCGCCTGGCCAAGGCCTCGCTGGCGATCTGCGACTCGCTGAAGGCGCCCGACATCCTGGGCGTGGTGGAAGTGGAAAACCTGCGCGTACTGCAGTTGCTGTCCGAGCGCATCGATGCCACCTGCGCCCGCCGTCCCGGCTACGTGCCGTACCTGGAGCCGGGCAACGACGTCGGTGGCATCAACGTGGGCTTCCTGGTCAGTTCGCGCGCCACCCCCGGCGGTGTCGCACGGGTCGAAGTGCTGGACGTGGCGCAGTTCGGCAAGGCCACCACGCTGGACAACCCGGACGGCAGTACCAGCCTGCTGAACGACCGTCCGCCGCTGCGCCTGCGCGCCCGCGTGCACCAGGACGCCACCAGCAGCTACCCCGTCACCGTCATCGTCAACCACCTGCGCTCGCTCAACGACATCAACGACACCCTGCCCGGCAGCAGCGGCTGGGCCACCGGTGGCGAACGCGTGCGGGTGAAGCGCGGCGTGCAGGCGGCCTACCTGGCCGGGCTGGTGGAGCAGATGCAGGTGGCCAATCCGGCCGAGAAGATCGTGCTGGTCGGCGACTTCAACGCCTTCGAGTTCAACGATGGCTATGTCGACGTGATGGGCGTGATCCGCGGTGACGAAGCGCCTGCCGACCAGGTGCTGACCTTCATCGACAGCCCGCTGACCACGCCGCTGGTGGATGGCTCGCAGCTGATCGCCGATCCGGCACAACGCTACTCGTACGTGTTCGAAGGCAGCGCGCAGACACTGGACCACGTGCTGGTCAACGAGGCGCTGGTGATGGACGCGATGCTGCGCGTGGACCATGCGCGCATCAACGCGGACTTCGGCGTGGACAACTTCGGCGATGCGACCCTTCCGGTCCGTTCGTCCGACCATGATCCCGTGCGCCTGAGCATCCGCGTGCCCGGCTTCGCCCGCGCCGACCTGTCGGTGGTGGCCTCGGCCGACCGCAGCAGCGCCCGCGTCGGCGATACCGTGCGCTACACCGCCACGGTGCGCAACGCCGGCCCGGGCAACGCCGCGCCGGCCGCGGTGGCGTTCGTGTTCGCGGCGGACCTGCTGCCGGCGATGACGACCGTCGCGCCGGGCTGGACCTGCGAAGCGCCCACGTCGTCGGCAGGCACCACCCGAATCGCCTGCACCACGACATCGCTGGCGGTCGCTGCGGAAGCGGTGTTCGCCTTCGACGCCATCGTCCCGGCCAGCACCGCCGGCGCCACGCTGGGCCTGGGCGTGTCGGTGAATTCGCCGGTCATTGACCCGGCCAACGCCGACAACACCACCTCGGTGGCCGTCGACGTGGCGGCGTTGCCGGTCAGCCAGGCGGACCTGTCGGTCCAGGTGCTGGGCGGTGCCCTGCCGCTGCGCCGCGGCACCATCGCCACGCTGCTGGTCCCGGTGCGCAATGCCGGCCCGGATGCGGCCGAACAGGTCAAGGTGGTCCTGACCAGCAACGTGGACGCCCGCCACGCCGCGGTGGCCGCCCCTGCCGGCTGGAGCTGCACGCGCGTGCAGGACACCGCGGAAGGATCGTCGGCGGAATGCACCCGTCGCGGCGCGATGCCGCGCAGCGTGCAGACGCTGGCGTTCGCGATGGTGGTGCCCGGCAAGCCGAAACGTGGGACGATGTTCGAATTCGAGGCCGTCGTCAGCAGCGACACGCCCGATCCGGATACAGGCAACAACCGCGACAGGCTGACACAGCGCATCCGCTGAGCTTCCACCGCTGGAAGCGGCGACAAGGGCGCGGTCATCCGCGCCCTTGTTCGTTTCCGCGCATGCCCGCGGCGCAGCGCGGGATGCGCATCACGTCCCTGCCCCGTTCACGCGCGCCGCACTGACACCGCACGACACGTGGCAAGCGTCTGTTTTCACGCCGTTTTCCCGCAGACGGACCTGCCATGCGCCATCGTCTTGCTGCAATGCACGAAGGCTGCGACGCCGGCATTCCCTAAAATTACATCTGAAACCAATTCCGACGGCCGACAAGCGAACCGTACCGATGACCATCGCCGCAACCTTCGAGATCGAATACCTGCAGTACCTGGGGCCGGACGGCACCCTGGTACGCAACGACCTGCCCGAATCCGGGCGCGACATCCCGCGCCTGCGCGAGCTGTTCAAGCAGATGCTGTTCGTGCGCACCTTCGACACCAAGGCCATCGCGCTGCAGCGCACCGGCAAGCTGGGCACCTACGCCAGTTGCCTGGGCCACGAGGCCACCCACGTCGGCATCGGTGCGTCGATGAAGCCGGAAGACGTGTTCGCCCCCAGCTACCGCGAGTACGGCGCGCAGTTCATGCGCGGTGTGGAGCCGCGCGACGTGCTGATGTACTGGGGCGGCGACGAGCGCGGCAACGACTTCAAGGTGGCCAGGCACGATTTCGCCTGGAGCGTGCCGATCTCCACCCAATGCCTGCACGCGGCCGGGGCGGCGCTGGCCTTCAAGTTGCGCAGGCAGCCGTACATGGCGGTGACCACCTGTGGCGACGGCGGTTCGTCGAAGACGGACTTCTACGCCGCCCTCAATTCCGCCGGTGCGTACGAACTGCCGCTGGTGCTGTGCGTGATCAACAACGGCTGGGCCATTTCCGTGCCGCGCAAGGCGCAGACCGGTGCGCAGACGCTGGCGCAGAAAGGCCTGGCCGGCGGCCTGCACTGCCTGCAGGTGGACGGCAACGACCTGATCGCGGTGCTGGAAGGCATGCGTCGCGCCGCCGAGCGCGCCCGCAAGGGCCAGGGCGGCACCGTGATCGAGTTCGTCACCTATCGCCTGTCCGACCATACGACCGCGGACGATGCGCGCCGCTACCGCGACGATGCCGAAGTGAAGGCGGGCTGGGAGCGCGAACCGATGACGCGCCTGCGCACCTGGCTCACCGCGCAGGGCGCATGGAGCGAAACCGAGGAAGCCGCGTGGAAGGAAGAATGCGGTCTGCGCGTGGACGATGAAGTCAACGCCTACCTCAATACACCGGTGCAGCCGGTCGAAGCGATGTTCGACTACCTCTACGCCGATCCGCCGCCGGAACTGCTGCAGCAGCGCGCCGCCGCGCTGGCCGCGGAGGGCCGCTCGTGAGCACCGTGATGAAGCCTGAAAACAAGACTGTGGGAGCGACGTCAGTCGCGAAACCGGATGCCGTCGCCACGCCGACCGCCATCACCCTGATCGAGGCCATCACCCAGGCGCTGGCCTGGGAGATCGCGCACGACGACACCGTGATGGTGCTCGGCGAGGACGTGGGCGTGAACGGCGGCGTGTTCCGCGCCACCGCCGGCCTGCAGCAGCGCTTCGGCGCCGACCGCGTGCTGGACACGCCGCTGGACGAGACCACCATCGCCGGCCTCACCGTCGGCCTGGCCGTGCAGGGCATGAAGCCGGTGGCCGAAGCGCAGTTCGACGGCTTCGTCTACCCGATGGTCGACCACATCATCTGCCATGCCGCGCGCATGCGTTACCGCACGCGCGGCCGCCTGCACTGCCCGATGGTGCTGCGCGTGCCGTGGGGCGGCGGCATCCGCGCGCCGGAACACCATTCCGAAGCCAATGAATCCATCTTCACCAACGTGCCGGGCCTGCGCGTGGTGATGCCGTCCTCGCCACAGCGCGCCTACGGGCTGCTGCTGGCCGCGATCCGCGACCCGGACCCGGTCATCTACATGGAGCCCAAGCGCATCTACCGCCAGTACAAGGAAGTGGTGGCCGACGACGGCGAAGCCTTGCCGCTGGACGTGTGCTTCGTGCTGCGCGACGGCACCGACGTCACCCTGGTCACCTGGGGCGCGCAGGTGAAGGAGACGCTGGAAGCCGCGGACAGGCTGGCCGCCGACGGCATCAGCGCGGAAGTGATCGACGTGGCCACGCTCAAGCCGCTGGACTTCGACACCATCGCCGAATCGGTCAGCAAGACCGGGCGCTGCGTGATCGTGCACGAGGCGCCGCGCACGGCGGGCTTCGGCGCGGAGATCGCCGCACGCCTGGCCGAGCACTCGATGTACGACCTGCTTTCGCCGGTCGAGCGCGTGACCGGCTTCGACACCCACATCCCGCTGTTCCGCCTGGAAATGAAGTACCTGCCCAGCGTCGACAGGATCGTCGCGGCGGCCAAGCGCGCGCTGGCCAACGGCTGATGAAACGCGCGCGGGTCATCGTGACGCACCGCGCGCCGGACCGCCCGGCCATCCGCGTCGTGGCCGGCGACACGGTGACGCTGGGCGACCGCGACATCGACTGGCCGCATTTCGTCTGGGCCACGCTGGCCAGCGGGCTGGGCGGGTGGATGCCGGCGGCGATGTTCGATGCCGAACGCGGCGCGGCCAAGGCCCGCGACGATTACGACACGCGCGAGCTGGACGCGGAGGCCGGCGAGGTGCTGGTGCTGCACCATGAGATCGCGGACTGGTGGTGGGCCGAGAACGTCCTCGGCACCACGGGCTGGATCCCAGCGCGCAACCTGGAGCCCTTCACGGCATCCCCTTCCACAGAATTTCCTACAGAACCGCCTTCAGAAGAGAACCCCGCATGAGCGACAGCAAGACCTTCCATCTGCCCGACCTGGGCGAGGGCCTCCCGGACGCGACCATCGTCGAATGGTTCGTCAAGGAGGGCGACGTGATCCGGCTCGACGAACCGCTGGTGTCGATGGAAACCGCCAAGGCCGTGGTCGAAGTGCCGTCGCCGGTGTCCGGCAAGGTCGTCAGGCTGGCCGGCGGCGCGGGCGATGTGGTCGTCACCGGCAGCATGCTGGCGGTGTTCGAACCCGACCCCACCCTGCCGCAGCGCGCGGAAGGCCAGGACACCGGCCACCATCACGGGCCGCCGAAGGAAACCCCGGCACCGGTGCCACCGGCCGCCGTCGAGGCTGCGCCTGCGAAGGCCGAAGCCGAGCGTGATGACGCCGGCACCGTGGTGGGCGCCATGCAGTCTTCCAACGCCATCCACACCGAACAGGCGGTCGCGGTCGGCGGCATCAAGGCGATGCCGGCCGTGCGCGCGACCGCGAGGAAGCTGGGCGTGGATCTGACCCGCGTGCGCGCCACCGGTGCAGACGGCGCGGTGACGATGCAGGACGTGAAGCAGGCGGCTGCGGAGGGCACCGCTGCTGCGGGAGCTTCAGCCCCGACCGCTTCGCCGCACGTCAGGATCGGGGCTGAAGCCCATCCTGCAACAACGTCTTCACCGCAGCGCACCGCGCTGTCCGCCTCCGGCAAGCCGATGCGCACGCAGCCCCCGGGCGTCTCCGCCAGCGGCCAGCCGGAACAGCTCAAGGGTGTCCGCCGCAACATGGCGCGGGTGATGGCCGACGCGCATGCCAAGGTCGTGCCGACCACATTGAGCGACGACGCCGACGTGCAGGCTTGGTACCCCGGCAACGACATGACCGTGCGACTGGTGCGCGCCATCGTGCGCGCCTGCAAGGCGGTGCCCGCGATGAACGCGTGGTTCGATGGCGACAAGCTCACCCGCACGCTGCACCCGCAGGTGGACATCGGCATCGCCGTGGACACCGACGACGGCCTGTTCGTGCCGGCGCTGCGCAATGCCGACATCCTGGATGCGCAGGGCGTGCGCGAAGGCATCAACCGTCTGCGCACGCAGGTGGCCGACCGCAGCATTCCGGCCTCGGAACTGAGCGGCTACACCATCTCGCTGTCCAACTTCGGCATGTTCGCCGGCCGCTACGCGACGCCCGTGGTGGTGCCGCCCTGCGTGGCCATCGTCGCCGCGGGCCGTGCGCGCCACCAGGTCACCCCGGTGATGGGCGGGTTCGAATCGCACAAGGTCGTGCCGTTGTCGGTGACCTTCGACCACCGTGCCTGCACGGGTGGCGAGGCCGCGCGCTTCCTGAAGGCCTTGATCGACGACCTGGCGTTGCCCGCGTAACGCGGGCAGTGCTGTGGCGCGCACCCCGGCAAACCCGGATTGACCGTAGGAGCGCCCTCGGGCGCGATGCTCTTGTTGACGCCCACGCAAAGCATCGCGCCCCAGGGCGCTCCTACAATGGAAGACGCCATGGAGACCATCGCATGACCCACCGCAGCCGCCTTGCCGGTTTCATCATCGACAGCCAGGTCGACGACCTGCCTGCCGCCTCCGCGTTCTGGAGCGCCGCACTTGGCTTGAAGGTCACCCATCCCGACGATGGCGGCCTGGGCCTCTACGACAAGTTCGAACCGGGCCCCGGCGGCTTGCACATCGAGGTGCAGAAGGTGACGCATGCGTCGCGGCTGCACCTGGACATCGAGACCGACGACATCGACGCCGAGGTGGCGCGCCTGGAAGCGCTGGGCGCCAAGCGCATCCAGCACGTGCGCGACCGCTGGTGGGTGATGGAAGCCCCCACCGGGCACCGTTTCTGCGTGGTGCCGATGGACGAGGCGAGCACGCGCGGCAAGCCCAACCGCTGGGATTGACCCGACGGCGGCGCGTCAGGCCGGGGTGTCGGTGGCGTGGTTCCAGAACGCCAGCAGGTGACCCAGGCCTGGCGCTGATGCGTCCTCGTCTTCAAGCCAGGGCAAGGCGCGCGTCCACTGCTCCTGGCTCAGCCTCTGCAGCAGGCTGGCTGGCGCCTGTGCGAACCCCATGTGCCAGCGCTGGAAGTGGCGAAACGCCGTGGGGCCGTGCTGCAGTTTCTCGATCCCTGCATGCTGGCTTGCGCGCTCGATGCGGGCGAACACGTGGTCCACGCCGTGCGCGGTGCCCTCCAGATACTGCAGGAACGTCTTCCCGTCATGCAGCAGCGCGCCGGTCACGTTCAACATCTGGTTGTTGGCACGCGCATCCAGCAGCAGAGCATCCAGATCGCCCGCTTCCAGCGGGCGTGTCGCGCGGCTGCGATAGACCAATGAGACCAGCGTTTCCATACAGGGCCTGCTTCAGGGCTGCCCAGCTTACCCTGCCCTGCGACGTGCGATGTGATGACCCGGCCCGCGTGCGCCCCGAAAAGATCGAAGCACAGGCGTCGAGCCCCCTCACTGCCCGCGCGATGACCGGTCCGCGTCGCTTTGTTCACGCACCGCCTTGAATTCCGACCCCACCTGCCACTCCGGCCAGCCCGCGCCGTTGGCGATGCCGTGCCCCAGGTCGTACAGCAAGGTCACGTCCTGCGCCTGGCCGGTGGCATCCCATGCCGGCGTCCAGGCGTCGCACGGCTGGTGGTAGCAGTGGGCGAAGTAGGTGTCGCGCAGTGCCTTGCCGCGCTGCAGCCCGCCATCGCGACGGTCCAGGCCGGCCCCGGCGGTGATCGCCGGCACGCCGGCGCGCGCGAACGCGAAGTGATCGGCGCGGTAGAAGAAACCTGCTTCCAGGTTGGGGTCGGGCGAGTACGTGCGCCCGCGCGCTCCGGCCACACGCTTGAGATCCTGCTCCAGCGAGACACGCCCGTTGCCCCACGAGGCGATGTCGCGGTTGGGGCCATCCGGGCTCAGCATCTCGATGTTGATGACAGCGGCCGTCTTCTCCAGCGACACCGAGGGGTTGGCGGCGAAGTACGTGGCACCCTGCAGCCCCTTCTCTTCCGCCGTCAGCGCCATGAACAGCACGCTGCGCCGGGGGCGTGGCCCGGCAGCGAACACGCGCGCCAGTTCCAGCACCGCCGCCACGCCGGTGGCGTTGTCCACGGCGCCATGGCGGATGCGGTCACCGTCGGCGGCCGCTGGGCCCACGCCGAACGCATCCCAGTGCGCGGAATAGATGACCGTCTCGTCGGGACGCTGCGCGCCTTCCAGCTTGCCGATCACGTTGTGCGTGACCACCTGGTCGCGCAGCACGCCGAAATTTGCCGAGAACGTCGCATCGCCCAAGGGCAGCGGCTTGAACTGCGCGGTCTGCGCCTTCTTCTTCTCCGCCTCGAAGTCCAGGCCGGCGCGCTGGAACAGCGACACCGCCAGCGCGCGTTGCATCCACCCGCGCAGCAGCGTGTGATGGCGCGCCGCGTCCTTGCGCGGGATATCGAACAGCGGCGACAGCCCCGAACTCTTCACCGTGGCCCAGCCGTACGCCGCCGGGGCGGTCTCGTGCACGATCAGCACGCCGGTGGCGCCCTGTCGTGCGAGTTCCTCGTACTTGTAGGTCCATCGTCCGTAGTACGTCACCGCGCGCCCGTCGAACGCACCGGGCTGCGCCGTCTCGAAATCGGGGTCGTTGACCAGCACCACCGCGATCTTGCCGCGCAGGTCGGTGCCCTTGTAGTCGTCCCAGCCGCGCTCGGGCGCGCTCACGCCGTAGCCCACGAACACCAGCGGCGCCGACTCCACCTGCACCCGCGGCACCGGCACCAGGCTCTGCAGCACCAGGTCTTCGCCATTCACCAGCGACTGCGCCTGGCCACCCACGCGCAGCGTCGCCTGCACCGGGCCCTCGACCTGCGCGCGCACCAGCGGTACCGCCTGCGTCCATCCGCCGTTGTCGCCGCCGGGCTGGACGCCGGCCGCCTTCAATGCGTCGATCAGATAGGCGACCGTCTTTTCCTCGCCCACGGTGGCCGGTGTACGGCCTTCGAAGGCATCCGACGCCAGCACCTGCACGTGGCGCGAAAGATTGGCAGCGCTGATGCCGCCACCGGGCAGGTCGGCGGCCAGGACAGGCAGGGCGAACAGGGACGACAACAGCAGCATCGGGGCAGGAGATTTCATCGGACAGTCTTCCTCACTCAACAGATGACGGGGGTCCAAGTGATGCTTGTGGGAGCGACGTCGGTCGCGAACGGAGCATCCCGGACATGCCATCGCGACTCACGTCGCTCCCACACGATAGGACATGGACATCGCGTTCTTCACGGCCGGCCGCGATCCAGCCAGACGCCAAGACCCTGCGCATTCAATTCGATGTCCATCGCCAGCACGCGCTGCACGCCTTCATCGTCCAGCGGGACCTGCAGCGCATGCGCGCGTTCCAGGTACAGCGCCGTCAGCCCCGCAACCAGGCAGCGGTGGCGGTCGGGGCGGCCATCGCAGGCACCGGCGATGGCCACCATGGCGTCGATCTGGTCGTGGAGCGCCTGCGCCAGCCTCGCGACGTCGTCCACGCGACCGTAATGGGTCAGGTACATCGCCTCCGGCGCGTACGTCAGCAGCCGGGTGATGCTGGCCTTCAGGGCGCCCGGTTCGAACTGGACGGGCGTGGACGTTGGCAGGATGTAGGCGCCGTGCGGTCCGTCCAGTTCCCGGTAGGACAGGCCGAAGGTGTCGCCGGTGAACCAGCTGCGGCTGCGTTCATCCCAGATGCAATGGTGGTGGCGGGCGTGGCCCGGCGTATCGATGCATTCCAGCCGCCGTCCCGCCAGCATGACGACCTCGCCATCCTGCACCACGCGCACGCGCGCTTCGGGCACCGGCAGGATTTGTCCATAGCTGCGCTGCATTTCCGCTTCGCCATACACCGCGGTGGCCCCTGCGATCAGCTTGGCGGGATCGACCAGATGCGGTGCGGCGCGCGGGTGCGCCACCAGCGTGGCCATCGGCAGCTGCTGCATCAGCAGGCCCGCGCCACCGGCATGATCCAGATGCACGTGGGTGACGATCAGCCAGTCGATATCGGCCGCTTGCAAGCCCGCTGCCTGCACCGCCGCCATCAGGTGCGGTACCGAGTGGTTGGTCCCGCAATCGACGAAGGCGCCGCGGCCGTCCTCGACGATCAGGTAGGCCGCATCGAAATGATCGCGCTGGAAAGCGGTATCGATGGTGTGGATGCCGTGCGCGCTCATCCGGTGGCCCCTTCGCTGCAGTTGACCGATTCTAGGCGGGCCGGGCGCAACGCACGACCCGTCTTTGGTCGGATGCGCGCCGCAGGAGTGCCCTCAACGGCGCGACAGCCACCAGCCACGCAGCGGCACGGCCATCGTCAGCACGAACAGGAAGGCGCCGTAGGCCACCAGCGTCGCCAGCACCTGCTTCCAGATCGCACCCGTACCCACATCCCGCAGGCCGAGCGCGTAGCCCCACTGCATGCCGACGAAACTCAGCACGAAGGCAATGACCAGCGTGGCGACATCGAAGGCCTTGCGGCGCGCGTTGCGGGGCTGGCGCGGGAACAGCCAGAACAGCGACCCCAGCAACAGGAACCAGGGCAGGAACAGGATGACGGCGAGATACGGCATCAGGATTCGACCTCGCGCAGCGCGGCCAGGGCCGACAGCACCTCGTCGGCCGGCACCTGCAGCACGATCTCCGGCGTCGCCATCTCATCGGCCTGCTCGGCCTGTTTCAGCACGCCGATCAGCTTGCCCGCATCCTTGGGCGAATCGAACCCGTGGCTCTGCACCAGCACCTTGCCGTCCGCATCGACCAGCTTGAAGTAGAAGCGCCCGTCGCTGTCGCGGTACTGCTTGAACTGTGGCAGTGCGACCTTGCCGGCGCCCGCTTTTTCCACCGTCGCCTGCTGCGAAAGATCGCGCAGGCCGACGGCGTGACGCAACTCGGCGATGAAGGGCGTGGCATAACGCGCACGCAGCCGCTGTGCGCCATCGCGCAGGATCGCCTCGATCTCGGCCGGCTGGGCCATCAACGCGTCGTACTTCTCGCGCAGCGGCGCGATCTCGGCATCGATGCGGTCGAACAGCGCCTGCTTGGCATCGCCCCAGCCGATGCCGTCGGCGAAGGCCTGGCGCATGCGGGCGGTTTCTTCCGGCGATGCGAATGCCTGGTACAACTGGAAGACATGCGAGCCGTCCGCATCCTTCGCCTCGCCCGGCGCCTTCGAATCGGTGACGATGGAGGCGATCAGCTTCTTCAGCTCGTTGCGCGGCGCGAACAACGGGATCGTGTTGTCGTAGCTCTTGCTCATCTTGCGGCCGTCCAGGCCGGGCAAGGTGGCCACGTTCTCCTCGATGGCCGCTTCCGGCAGCGCGAAGTAGTCCTTGCCGAACAGATGGTTGAAGCGCTGGCCGAAGTCGCGCGCCATCTCGATGTGCTGGATCTGGTCGCGTCCCACCGGCACCTTGTCCGCGTTGAAGATCAGGATGTCCGCCGCCATCAGCACCGGATACATGAACAGGCCCGCGGTGATGCCCGCATCATCGTCCTCGCCGTCGGCGCGGTTCTTGTCCACGGCCGCCTTGTAGGCATGCGCGCGGTTGAGGATGCCCTTGCCGGCCACGCAGGTCAGCAGCCAGGTCAGTTCCGGGATCTCGGGGATGTCGCTCTGGCGGTAGAACCAGACCTTGTCCGGTTCCAGACCGCAGGCCAGCCACGTCGCCGCGATCTCCAGCGTGGAGCGCTGCACGCGCGCGGGTTCCTGCACCTTGATCAGCGCGTGGTAGTCGGCCAGGAAATAGAAGCTCTCCACGCCGGCAGCGCGGCTGGCGGCCACGGCCGGGCGGATCGCGCCGACATAGTTGCCCAGGTGCGGCGTGCCGGAGGTGGTGATGCCGGTCAGGATGCGGGTGGTCATGCGTGTGCTGCGGGGGAGTGCGGAAAGACCGCCAGTCTACCGGCTGGGGCCGGTGACTGCTGCCGGTCCCCCTGCGACAAGGCGTCGCAGGCGCCGATTCCGTCTGCCACATGAACCCGGGTGACGCATCCGTATCCACCCGCAACCCCGCACCGCCGGCTGGCCCGTTCGCAGCATCGTCGCAACCCGGAGAACGGCCATGCTGCAACGAATCCTTGCCTCTTTCGCGCTGTTCGGCCTGCTGGCCGCCTGCGTGCCCGTGGACGCCCGTCCACTGGTGGACGTCAGCGTGGTCGATCGCGATACCGGCGAATGGCTGCCCCGCCACCCGCACCGCGGCGACATCTGGGTGGCGGGCACCCCCGGCCATCGCTACAGCGTGCGCCTGGCCAACACCACGGGCGAACGCGTGCTGGTGGTGCTGTCGGTGGATGGCGTGAACGCGATCACCGGACAGACGGCGCATCCGGGCCAGGCCGGTTACGTTCTGGCCCCCTGGCAGAGCACCGAGATCTCCGGCTGGCGGAAATCCATGGATGACGTGGCCCAGTTCGTCTTCACCGACCTGCAGGACAGCTACGCTGCCCGCACGGGACGCGCCCGCAACGTGGGGGTGATCGGGGTGGCGGTGTTCCGCGAAGCGCGCTACCCCGCCGGGCCGCGCTACTCCCCGCCCCCCATCACGCGCCCCCATGCGGAAAAGCGGCGCAGTGAGGTAGGCGCCGCGAATGAAGCCATGGCGGACAGTGCCGCGCGCCAGCAGAGCATCGGCACCGGCCACGGCCAGCGCGAATGGGCGCCGACCACGCACACCGGGTTCCAGCGCGCGAGCCGGCAGCCGGAACAGGTCAGCGAACTGCGTTACGACGAGCGCCGCCGCCTGGTGGCGATGGGCGTGCTGCCGCGTCACGACCGGCCATACTGGCGGGAAGCCCCGCCGCGCGCGTTCCCTGACGGCTTGGTCGCCGATCCACCGGGCTATCGCTGAAGATCGGGCGTGCCTGCGCGCTCAGCGCGCAGGAGGCGGAGGCATGCAAACGGGCCGCCCCAAGGCGGCCCGTTTGCTGTCAGGTGATGCGCTGATCAATGCCTGAAGTTGCTGTCGGAGCGCAGCGAGCGCTGAAAGTCCTCGACCTCGGTATGCGCGCGATCGCGGTCGTACCCGTAGCGCTCCTGCAGCTTGCCCTCGAGGTATTCCGCATTGCCCTGCGCGACCTTGAAATCGTCGTCGGTCAGATCACCCCATTTGGCCTGCATCTTGCCCTTCAGCTGCTTCCAGTTGCCGGCGATGATGTCCTGATTCATGGTGTTTCCTCGCTAGATTGAGCGGCAGGGGGCGCCGCGCGAACAGCATCGCAAGCACTGCGTTCCCATTCGATCAAGCGCGCGTCAACACGCCATTAGGAAATGCTGAATCGTTCAGTGGCATGACGGTGCATTCGCACGGATGAATACGACTGCCCCTGTTGCCAATCTCATGACGTACGCACGCGCGGCAGCGCTGCGTTTCGCCAAAGAAAACGGGCCGCTTTCGGCGGCCCGTTTGTACGCACAGGAAACTGCGGACTTACTTGCCCGACGAATCCTCGACCTTTTCGCCCACCTTCTGCACATCCTTGCCGAACCCCTTGACGGTGTTGCAGCCGGACAGCACACCGATGGAGAACAGGGACACCAACACCAAGACGATCAAACGCTTCATACACGACTCCTGTGGACGATTGCCGATGCCGGGAAGGCACCCGGACCGGCGAGGTCCGTCCTGCTTCCCACCGCAGCAGTCTGATTCAAGCACACTGGCTGGCGGCTGACCAAGCGGCCGGAAAGCAGGAAGGGCCGGTTTCCCGGCCCCTCCCTGGCAGCGCACCCGGGGCGCGCTCAGCCTACGAAGCGCATCAGCACTTGCCGTCCTTGCAGTCCTGGGCCTTGTCTTCGACCTTTTCGCCGACCTTCTGCACGTCCTGGCCGGCACCGGCCATGGTGTTGCACCCGGACAGCACGGCAGTGGAAAACATCGCCAACATCAACAGGGCCATCGTACGCTTCATGTGTCGCCTCCTCGTCTGGAATGGGCCGCCGCACATGCGGAACACGCTGCGGCGGCGGGTGCGATCACCTTCGGCGGCACGCCGTATAGGACGCGTGAAACCCCGACAGTGCCGTTCAGTCGCGCATCAGCGTGGACTTGCCGAACAGGCTTTCCACCAGGTCCACGGTCAGCTTGGCGGTCCGGTTGCGGCGATCCAGCACAGGATTGAGCTCAACGATGTCCAGCGACCCCATCAGACGCGTATCGGCGATCATTTCCATGACCAGCTGGGCTTCGCGATAGTTGGGTCCGCCCGGCACCGTGGTTCCCACGCCCGGTGCGATGCTTGGATCGAGGAAGTCGACGTCGAAACTGACATGCAGGTGGGTGTCGGCGTCCACGCCCTCCAGCGCGGCTTCCAGGGTGCGCTTCATGCCCACTTCGTCGATGTAGCGCATGTCGTAGACATCGACCGCATGGTCCTTGATGAGCTTCTTCTCTTCCGGATCGACGGAACGGATGCCGATCTGCCGGATCGCCGCCGGGGTGATGGCCGGCGCGTCGCCGCCCAGCCGGGTCAGTGCATCCGGCCCGATGCCGCACAGGCATGCCACCGGCATGCCGTGGATGTTGCCCGAGGGCGTCACGTCGCTGGTGTTGAAGTCCGAATGGGCATCCAGCCAGAGCACGCGCAGTTTGCGGCCGGCCTGACGACAATGGCGCGCCACGGCCGTGATGGATCCGACCGCCAGGCAGTGGTCGCCGCCCATCATGATCGGCAGCCGCCCCTTCTGCAGTTCGGCGGCGGTCGCCTCCATGACTGCACGGTTCCAGGCCACCACTTCATCCAGGTGGCGATACCCCTTGACCGGATCGGTCCAGGGATTGCGCGGGCCGTCCACGTTGCCCGTGTCCACCACATCCACCCCGCGGGCCGCCAGCGCCTCGCCCAGGCCGGCGATGCGCAGTGCATCCGGCCCCATGCGCGCACCACGATGGCCGGCACCCACGTCCGTGGGTACACCGATCAGGGAAACAGGAGGAAACGCGCGACTCATGGGCAGGTCCGGATACGGAAACAGGACCGGCAGTCTATCCCCGCCACCGTGACGACGTTATGGCGTTGCAGCACGGAAAGGGAATGGTGCCGCTTATCCGAATCGAACGGATGACCTACCGCTTACAAGGCGGCCGTCCTAGCTAGGTGGCTTGGGGTCGATTTCCCGTGGGGGTACGTGGGGTTCCGGGAGCCCGGGTCGCCACCCCCTCTGGCGAGTGGGGTGGCTTCTGCGACCAGCCCACCTCTCTGACCCCGCCGGATGGGTGGTCTGGTCCAGACCAGCCCACCCACCCGAACCTGACCGGGGAAATGCCGTCTGACCTGCCTCAATCATCGCATGAGCGGGCGGCAGACCCGTCCCACTAGAAGCACGGCCTTCGCAAGTGCATCGAAGTGTGCCTTGTCCGGGCTGAGCGTCGTTGGATATGGCAGGGTGATAGCGGCGCTAAGCGACGTGGGAGATGGCGTCATGGCGGCAGTAACAGGAATGTCGGAACAACTGATCAAGTCGATCACAGTAGCACTGCGGTGAGCGGTGCGTTTGACAGCAACTAACCAAATTTGACTCCCATGAGTCTGTTTGAGTCTTTGTCCCCCTTAAGCGTGATGATTACGCTTTCCTCGAGTGCTTGCCTAGCTTCATCATCGAGCAGTGGGAGCATACTTTGATAGTTCTCATAGTTGAGCGTGGCGACGTACTGCCTATCATCCAGATGGAAGCCGCTGCTCATCATCGAGAACCAGCTAGCCCTAGGCTTGGGATCGAGGTCAGCAAATAGCCTGTTGTCATGCCAGAGAACGTCCATGTCATGCTCTCTACCGTGCTTGAACAGAAGCCAATCAAAGCAAATGACTCGCGCGTTTCCTATGCCATCAGAATCTTGGCCCTGAACAGAAACATCCAAATCAAATCTTAACTTGTTCTCGCCAGTATTGTTCTTCAAGGCTATCCCTGCGGATGCATCGGGGTAGAGCTTCTGAACTATCAATCTGTACTTCTCATCAAGTAAATCCATCGGGTCCGATTGCGCATACTTCAGGGCAAGAACATCTTGATGAACCATCGCGGATCTTACGAGCTGGAGCTCTTTTTCTTTGTCCCTTTCCAAGTCAACAAAGGATTGAAGGCGGTGACGCTCTTCCTCCATAGTGGCGAGCCGCATGCTCATTGCGACATACTCATCAATAGCGCGCTTTCCAGTTAAATGCTGAAGCAGCTTAGAGCGCACCATTGACTTGTCACTCTCCGAGCTCTTCAACTTTGATATCTCTTCCGATATCGCGATCTCATCACGCACTAGTCGCTGCATTCGATTAGATACGAGCGCCGCCTGAAAGGCCTCCACCTGCTCAAAGTGCTTGAGCACTTCGGGCTGGAAGACCTGCTCAAGACCCGAGTAGAGCGACATAAGCTCTTCTCGAGTAATGTCAACCCTTCTGCTCTGAGCCTCCCTCACTCCTTCGAGCTCATAGCTCAAGACGGCAATCTTTTCCGATATGGATCTTAGCTCGGACGTTAGCTGATTCGCTTGTTGCTCGATGCTTCTGTAGTCCTCCGAAACCTGGAAGGACCGAAGGTTTGCGCGAAGGCTGGCTGCCTCGTTGTTCAGCTCCTTGAGCCTGCTCTCTGGGCGCTGCCCAGCCTTGAAGATATCTCGCAGGATGGAAGACTTCTTTACCAGTTTCACCTCGGACTTCAGCGTATCGAGCCTGTCCTTAAGCTCAACCTTCCTTCTCGCGAGGATGTCGTCGATATTGAGAAGATAGAGGGTCCTCTGCAACGCCTCATGAGGCTGCTCGCGATCCAGTGAAATAGGGCTTATCGAGTCTTGTTGGCTTCGGCGAGCGAACCGAGGGAACAGAGATCGAAAGCTGTGCTCTTGAGAGTTGAATCCGCCAAATTCATTCAACCATTCGCGAAATGCCTTGAGCTTGACTTCCTTATCATTCACCGTGATCTTTGATCCGTTGCCAGTTCGACCAAGTCTGAACTCTCGATCTCCAACTTGGATGTCGAGATAGAACCACCAATCCGAAGCCGCAGTCAGTAGAGCGGCCGACGGTTTGTCAGCGCCAAGACAGTGGTGAACCAACCGCAGCGCCAGCGTTTTGCCTACACCATTGCTATCGCCGTCTTGCCGGCCCGCAATGTGTTCGCCATCACCGAGAATTAGAGAAACACCTGCTTTACGGAAGCTGAGATTCCTGAAGCTCTTCTCATCAGACGAAAGTTGCACGAGCCTCATTTATGTATTCCTATTCTTCCGCCGGGCGCTTCCTGCACTTGTCCGATTGAGAACAAGAGGAGAACGGCTAGGGTTACCTGCTCTGGTGATGGCTTCGTCGGCCACCTACCGTCTTCAGCACTCGCTATCGCCCAGATTTCATCGATGGCGAGCGCTCTCTCCTTGACTACAGAGAGAACAAATCCAGCGAGTCCGATGATCGAGCGACTGAAGTCAATGTGTTTTTGCGGGAGCAATGCTGTTTGGATTTTCAAAGACATCGCATGCCTCAAAGTACTTAGCGATCACCAACAAAGATGCTTCTCTATATGCCTTAAGACTGTGGGTGTGATGTTGCGCAACTTTCGGAATGAGTGATTCTGAAAGGCGCCACAGTCGATCATCAGAGGCAATATCTATTGGAATCTTTTGGTAACGGTCCTTAACTTCCTCAGATACCGCCTGGAGCCAAGAGGCATCTCTTGAGGTAAGCATTCTTTCCACTAGATGACTTCGTCGCGCGTAATGAGTAAGCAATGCCTTCACGCCATCGCTGAAACCGTTGAACTGAGCCTTGACGTCAAATTCGGCAGGGAGATCTATTCGATCCAAGTGGACTGAGTCGTCGTCAGCGTCCGCAAGATCCTTCAGCAAAGCTCCGAGCGTCGTAAGGTCCAGATCATCAGGTGTCCGAGACGGAAGATCGCCGACAATTAGTATTTGTTGCGGTTGAGGAAGCTTTTCAAACTTCGATCTAAGCTGATGGGATCCGATCGGCGTGCAGTCACCAAGCTTGGACTTCGATTTCTTGAGGGCGTGCAAAGATTCAGCAACCGGAGCCGGAATGCCCTTGAACTTGTCGTTCATTACAAAGTGGTAGTGCTTAAGGCCTGGGTATGCTGCCTCTAGCTTTGAGAAGTCGCCGACAGCCTTACTACAAGAGGTTGTGGGATTTCCTGCTGAAATTGGAGCGTATAGTTGAAAGAAGCGGAGTTCGCTAGGCACATAACCGTCATTCCCTCGATCACCATGATTCCCCCATGGCGCAACAGACGAGTAGCCGTCATGGCACCTCGCCATGAGATCGTTAAAAAGATCTTGAAACTGGTTGCCGTCACTGTTGTGCAGCCGCAACTGAAAGTACGTACTCAATACGTAGGCAGACACGACCTCAGCTCCCCTCCGTGGCGTGATCGAAGGGACATTACACAAAAAGGGCACCACCCGGAAGGAGATCGTTGCGGCTTTCATCGAGGAGGTCGGCCTGACCAAGGCTGGGGCAGCGACGTACTACCAGATCATCAAGAAGGGGCGTCGCTGACGCTGAGACGGGTCCAGATGGATTGAAGCCCCCCCAAGCCAGGGTGATACCTTCGCTGGGGGCTTCTGTTTTGGGGGTGTGCCCCGCCGAAGTACGGGGCAGGTGGTGCCGCTTATCCGAATCGAACGGATGACCTACCGCTTACAAGGCGGTTGCTCTACCAGCTGAGCTAAAGCGGCACGGAGACGGGTCGGCATGCGCCGATGCGGCGGCAATTCTACCGCAGTGCCGTGCATTCCAGTGCGAGCGGACTGCCGGTGGACGCCGTGCGCGCCAGCGCCGCCATGTCGATGCCCTCGGCGGTGCCGGCATCGATCCACCATTGCGATGGCGCGGCACCGCCCACCGGCGCCAGCCTGGCGGCGAATCCTGCGGCCTGCAGCGCGGACTGGCGTCGCTCCGCGGCCTCGCGGCTGCGGTAGCGGCCCAGGGCGATGCCGTGGGTGTTTTCGCCCTGGTTGATCACCAGGAAATCGTCGAAACCGGCCGCCCCGATCCTCGCAGCCAGCGCCTGCGCCTCTTCACGGCTGGGCGCGGGCGACATCAGGACCTCATAACCCTTCGCGCTGGGCGCGGGCACTTCGCGCAAACGCGCGCGCAGCAACTGCGGTTGCAGGCCGTTCTGCGCCAGGATCGCGCTGGCTTCACTGGTGAACGGCCCCAGGCTGAAGCACCGGGCGGGTTCGGCGTCGCCTGCGGGGCGCGTGGCCGGGGCCGCCTGCACGGAGGCAGCCGCCGGCGGCGTGGCAGCCGTCGCTGGCTCGTCCACCAGCTGCAGGCGGGCGACACCCGAAGGGAGTTCCGGGGGCGGCGGCGGCGGTGGCGCCTGCCGGGTCAGCCACCATGCGGCGACGCCCAGGTTCAACACGATCAACAGGACAATCAGGGCGCGGATCAGCATGCGGTGATTCTAGCCACAGGCCTTCACGCGCGGATACCGGCACCGGCCCATTGCGCCAGACCTTCCAGCACCAGCGCGGACGCCATCACGCTTTCCGGCAACAAGGGCTGCAACGCGGAAGCCCCGCCCCCATGCAGCAGCAGTGCGGGGGGCTCACCCAACTGCGCGCGCGCCTGCTGCAGGCTGCGCTCGATCAATCCCGCCGCCGCGCCCTCGCAGCCGGATGCCAGCGCATCGGCCGTATCGGTGGCGAATTCCACGTAGTCGCCGCCGCTGGCGGGAAGCTGCACGGCCGCGCGATGCAGCGCGTCCCGCATCAGCCGTGGAGAAGGACCGATGCGCCCCCCCCGATGCTGGCCATCCGCCGTCAGCAGATCGATGGTCACCGCCGTACCCACGCCCACCACCAGCCACGCCCGCGGCGCACGCGCATGCGCCGCCAGCAACGCAAGGAAGCGGTCCACGCCCATGCGCTCCGGGGCGGCATAGGCGATCCGCACGCCCGCCATCGCCGGTTGCGTGCGGGCGAGCGAGATGCAGGTGAACCGCATGGTCAGTGCGTCCACCACGGCGGCGGTCAACGCCGGCGAGGCGACGCTGGCCAGACAGGCCGATGTCGCGGCGAGTTCGCCGCGGGAAGGCAGTGCCGTTTCCAGCGCCGCGACAAAGTCGCTGCCGTCATGGTCCAGTGCGATCACTTCGCCCAGCGAGCCGTCCTGGCGCATCTGCGCGCACTTCAGCCGCGAGTTTCCCAGGTCGAACAGCCACCGGCTCATGGAGTCCTCACGCTGACGTCTCCCGCATGCACGTGTTGGAGCGTGGCGCCGATACGCACGCGCAGCGCCCCGTCGCCACCGATGCCCTCGGCCACGCCGTGTGTTTCACCACCCGCGGCGTGCAGGGTGACCTCCCGCCCGGCGAGCGCATCCAGCGCGGCAAAACGCGGCAGGAAGGGCGCCAGGCCCTCATGGTCGAACCGATCCAGTGCCAGCAGCAGCGCGGACACCAGGTGCGCGGCGACCTGATTGCGCGAAGGCAGGACGGGCGAGAGTGTCGCCAGATCCACCCACGGCTGGTCGATCTGTGCGGCGGTCGTCGCGGGCATGCGGACATTCACGCCGACGCCCACCACGGCGCGCACCGGCCCGCCATGCTCGCCCCCGCCTTCCACCAGCACGCCGCCCAGCTTGCGTCCCTCCACCATCAGGTCGTTCGGCCACTTCAGCGCCACCTGCGGGTAGCCGGCCTGCCGCAAGGCCTCGGCGACGGCAATGCCGGCCACCAGGCTCAGCCCCCCCAGTCGCGCCAGGCCTCCCGAGAACTGCCGCGACAACGAGACATACAGGTTGGCCGCCATCGGGGAGGCCCACTGGCGTCCCCGCCGGCCACGGCCGAGCGTCTGCTGTTCGGCCAGCAGCACGTCCACGCCGGCATCGGGCGCCGGTCGGCGCAGCAGTTCGCTGTTGGTCGAATCCAGCGACCACGCCACATCGAGCGCAGCCAGCTGGCCGCGCGCCGTCGCGTCGATGCGCGCACGGATATCCGCCACATCCAGCAGTTCCATCGGCGTGGCGAGCGCGTAACCCCGTCCCGGCCGGGCTTCGACATGCACGCCCCCCTCGCGCAGCGCCTGGATGCGTTTCCACATGGCGGCGCGGGTCAAGCCGGCGTCGCGTGCCAGTGCATCCCCGGTCACCGGCCCTTCGATCAAGCGCTGCAGCAGTTCGCGCTCGCCGCTCATGCGCGACGACGCCAGAAGCGCACGCGCTCGAAGCGCGATTCGGTACCTGCCCGCAGGCGCTGCAGGTTGGCGCGATGGGTGAAGACCACCAGCAGCGGTGCGGCAATGGAGAACACCTGCGCAGGCAGGTCCACCTTCATCCACACGGCCAACGGCAGCAGGCAGGCAGTGGCGAGGATCGATGCCAGGCCAACGTAGCCACTGGTCACCAGCACCAGCACCCACACCACGAACAGCGGCATCAAGGCCGCCGGCCACAGCACCACCAGACCACCCAGCAACGTGCCGACGCCCTTGCCGCCACGGAAGCCGTGCCACAGCGGCCACACATGGCCCATCGCCGCCACCAGCGCCGCCGCGAAGCCCAGCGCGCGCGGTGCCAGGGGGCCTTCCACCGGCGCGAACGCCAGCCCCAGCCAGGCGGCCAGCACGCCCTTGCCGATGTCGATGACCACCACGCCCAGCGCGAACTTCCAGCCCAGCGTGCGGAACGCATTCGTGCCGCCGGCATTGCCGCTGCCGCGGGTGCGGATGTCCACACCACGGAAGCGGCCCAGCAGCAGGCTGCCGGAAACGGAACCCAGCAGGTAGGCGGAGAGCAGCAGGAGAGCCGTGGTCAGCATGGCGCCATTATGGGCCACGCCGCGCGCGCCTCAGGCATCCGGTGCCGGCTGCACCGCCACGATCAATGCACCGGGCCCGGCATGCGCGCCGATCGCCGCACCGGTTTCGACCAGATGATCCTCGTGGATGGAGAGACGCTGGCGCAACGCGACCAGCAGGCGTTCGGCCTGCGGTCGCGCATCGCAATGCCCCACGATCACGCGCCAGCGCGTGCCTGCCGCCAGCTTCCCGGCCACGCGCCGCGCGAATGCTTCCGGCGCCCGCTCACGGGTGAACAGCACGCCCGCCACCGCCATGCGGCCTGCGGCATTCATGCGCGCCATCGGCGTCAGCGCGGTGAAGCGTGCGATGGGGGCGGCCCAACGCGGGATGCGACCACCGCGCACGGCATGGGAAATGTCCGGCGCAATGGCCCACATGCGTGTCAGCGGGCGCAGGCGTTCCAGTTCGGCGACCACCTCGGCTTCGCTGCGGCCCTGTTCGGCCAGCTCGGCGGCGCGCCAGACCAGCAACGCCTGCCCGCAGGCGGCGTTGACGGTGTCGAACACGTGCACACGCCGGCCTTCGTCGCGCGCGGCAGCGTGTTCGCCGGACTGCAATGTCCCCGACAGCGCGCGCGACAGGCCCACGTACATCACGCGCGCATGGTGCGCCAGCGACAACTCGAACTGCCGGCGGAAATCCCCCGGTGGTGGTTGGCTGGTGCGCGGCAACTGCTTCGACGCGGCCATGCGCCGGTAGAACTCGGCCGTCGACAGGCCCACCTTGTCCAGGTAGTCGCGGCCATCCAGGTCCACGCGGGCCGGCACCACGCCGATGCCGTAGCGCTCGCCGATCTCGTCGGGCAGGTCGGCGGCGCTGTCCGTCACGATGACCAGCTTCTGCGGCAGGCTGGCGCTGTGTTGCTGCCGGAGCATGTCGTCGGCCTTCATGCCCTCCACCTGCCCTTGCCGCGCGCAGGCATCGAACAGCGCCTGCGGACTGCCGGTATGCGCGTGCACGCGCAGCCGGGTGGGCCCGCCGGCGATGACGATGGAATCGGCGCCCTCGGCTTCGAGTGCGGCGCGCAGGCGGGAGCGGTCGAGCCCTTCGCCGAGCAACAGGCATTCGGTGCACCAGCGGCGTTGCGGATCGATGTCGTGCCCGTGCGCATCGAGTTCGATCGCCTCGTTCGCCGCCGCCGGCGCATTGCCGCGCATGCGCACCGCGCGTGGGCCGCCCTCGACGAACTCGGCGATGCCCTCCAGCAGGTCGACGAAGCCCTGCGCACCGGCATCCACCACGCCGGCGCGCTGCAACAGCGCCATCTGCCGGGGCGTGTCGGCCAGAGCGCGCCGCGCACGCCCCAGCGCGCGGGCAAAGCCGCTGCGCGCATCGGCCGGCGCCGGGCCCGGTGCCGCATTGGCCTCCAGCTCGTCCGCGAATGCAGTGATGACACTGAGGATGGTGCCTTCGACCGGTTGCGCCAGCGCCAGACGCGCGCTGGTGGCGCCCTGGCGGACCGCAGCGGCCAGCGACCGGGCGTCGAGTTCCGGCAGGTTGCGGACGTGTTCGGCCACACCGTACAGGAATTGCGCCAGGATCGCGCCGGAATTGCCGCGTGCGCCATCGATGGCGTCGTTGCCGACGCGATTGAGCAGATCGCCGGCATGGCGGCTGGGCTGGCTGAGCGCTCCGTTGAGCACGCTGCCCAGCGTGGATGCCAGGTTGTTGCCGGTGTCGCCGTCGGCCACCGGGAACACGTTGATGCGATTCAATCCGTCGCGGGCAGCGATGACCCGGCGGGCGCCGGCGATCAGTGCCAGGCGCAGGGCGGGGGCGGTCAGGGGACGCTCGGACACGGTCGGCATGTGGCGAGTCTGCCGCAACCCCGGGCGCGGGCCTGCTGCGCCGCAACAGCCACGCGGGGTTTCCCCACGATCCGTCGCCGCCAGCGGGCGTTTCGTCGCAGAAGGCCCGCCCATTCAGGCCTGCGGGGGGCTTTCCCGCTATAGTCCGCACCGTTCCCTGGCCGCTGTACCCCGACAGACAGGAGTCTTCCGATGCTTCGCGCCAGTCTCGCCCTGCTGCTCCTTGCCCTCTCGGCGGCGGTCTTCGCCCAGAACGGGCGTACGACCGCGGGCAATGCCTCGACCTGCCAGGACATCGCCGACCGGATCGGCACCGAGCGCACCGCCACGGATCGCACCGGCGATGCCCTCCCGGTCGCCGCGGAAGCCCGGCGCGCCCGCGCCACCGCGATCCGCAGCAAGTACGCAGGCCCGTCAGCGCTCGCCCCGTCGGCCGCCCGCAGTGGCGGCGGTGGTGACGATGACGACTCACCGTTGCCGCGCAGCCGTGGCTCGAAGTGGCACAGCTTCCTGCCCGGCATGTTCCGTTGAACCCCGGGCAGTGATCACGCAACCCGTTGTCCTGTGATAGGGCTGCTGCGACGGTTCCGTCGCCCCGCGCCGTTCGTCGAGGATGCGCTGTGGCAAGCCGCCTGCGCGCGGACACCGTGGGTGGACAGGCTTCCCCTTGAGCGCGCACAGGCATTGCGTGCACTGGCGGCGCGCTTCCTGCACCAGAAGACCATCACGCCCGTTGCCGGCCTGGCGCTGGACGATGCGCAGCGCGTGCAGCTGGCGGCGCTCTGCTGCCTGCCGTTGCTCGAGTTCGGCGAAGGGGGCCTGCGGGGCTGGTCGCAGCTGATCGTCTATCCGGATGCCTTCCGCGTGCATCGCACGCACACCGACGCCGCCGGCGTGCTGCACGAATGGGAAGACGAACTGGCGGGTGAAGCCTGGGGTGCGGGCCCGCTGATTCTTTCGTGGGCCGACGTGCAGGCGGATCTGGCCGAGCCTGACGCAGGCTTCTGCGTGGCCGTGCACGAAATGGCGCACAAGCTGGACGTGCTGGACGGCGAGATGGATGGCACGCCGCCGCTGCCGCGCGACTGGCACCGCCAGTGGGCGCGCGACTTCCAGCGTGCTTACGACGACTTCTGCATGCAGGTGGACCTGGAAGCGGAAACGGCGATCGATCCGTATGCGGCGGAAGCACCGGAGGAATTCTTCGCGGTGACCACGGAATACCACTTTTCCGCACCGGACCTGCTGGCGGACGCGATGCCGGTTGTCGCCGGCCATCTGCATCGCTTTTACGGACCCTCGCCCTTCGCGACGCCCCGATAGCGGCGCTGCCGGTCGCCGCAGGCGAGGCTACAGCCCCGGCGGCAACGTCACTTCGAAGCGGGCACCGCCCAGCTCCTCCGAACGCCGCACCTGCAGTTCGCCGCGATAGTCGCGGATCAGGTCCTGCACGATGGACAGGCCGATGCCGTGGCCCTGCACGCGCTCGTCGCCGCGCACGCCACGCTGCAGCACCTTGGCGACATCCTCTTCCGCGATGCCGGGGCCGTCATCGTCCACCGCCAGATACAGGCCGGGCCGTCGCTGCGGCGCGGTGGCGCCCAGCCTGACCGTCAGCAGCACGCGCGAACGCGCCCACTTGAAGGCGTTTTCCAGCAGGTTGCCCATCAGTTCCTGCAGGTCGCCGGGCTCGCCATGGAAGCGCGCCCTGGGATCGATATCGAATTCGCACAGGACGCCCTTGCTGGCGTACACCTTCTCCAGGCCGCGCACGATCTCTTCCGCATGCGGCTCGATGGCCACTGGCGCGGAGAACAGCTTGTGGCCGCTGGAGGCCGCACGCGCCAGTTGATACGACACCAGGTTGTTCATGCGCTTGAGCTGCACGTCCAGCTCTTCGCGCATTTCCGTCGGATCGTTCTGGTGGTCCAGCTGGGTGCGCAGCACCGCGAGCGGGGTTTTCAGGCTGTGCGCCAGGTCCGCCAGGGTGTTGCGCTGGCGCTCCAGGTTCTCGCGCTCGCTTTCGATGAAGGCATTGATGCTGTCGGTCAGGGGTTCGAGTTCGCGCGGATGGCGTTCGGTCATGCCCGACAGTTCGCCGCGCTGCACGCGCGTCAGTTCCGAGATCACCCGGCGCAACGGACGCAGGCTCCAGCGCAGCACCAGCATCTGCAGCAGCAGCAGGATCAGGCCCGCGCCGCCCAGGTAGACCCACAGCGATCCACGGAACACACGGATCTGCGTGGTCAGCGATTGCGCATCCTCCAGCACGTAGATGCTGTACGGAATCTCCGCATGCTGGCTGGTCCCGGGCCAGACATAGCCGACGCCGTAGCGATACACCTCCGCCGGCGTGCCGTCGGCGCGGGTGATCGGCAATGGGCCTTCGAACGATTCCTGCAGCGCGCCGAGCATCGGCGGCTCCGGCAGGCGCGGACCGAGCGTGGAGTTGGAACCCCAGGGCCCGCCGGGCAGCAGCACCTGCGCGTACAGCCCGCTGTCGGGCATGTCGAAGCGCGGGTCCGGGGTGTTGTACGGCGGCACCAGCAAGCCGTTGCGGGTGAATTCGACGTCGTCGGTGTACTTCAGCGCATAGCTTTTGAGCCGCTGCCGCAGGTTGTCCTGCGCGGTGTCGACGAAGGCGCGGTCCAGTGCGTAGCCGGCCAGGGCGAGGAAGGCCACCAGGGCCAGGCTGGCGGCGAGCAACTGGCGCGCGCGCAACGAGCGCGGGCGCCAGCCGTCGAAGCGGTCACGGCCGGCGGGTGCGGGCGACGTATCGCCGGAAGGTGGCGCGGGCATTCAAGTGCAAACGATGCCGGCGCGGCGCATCAGGCCTCGCCGGTGCGCGGGATGGCGAAGCGGTAGCCGCGACCGCGCACGGTCTCGATCGGCTTCAGTTCGCCTTCCGGATCCAGTTTCTTGCGCAGGCGGCCGATGAAGACTTCCAGCACGTTGGAGTCGCGGTCGAAATCCTGCTGGTAGATGTGTTCGGTCAGGTCGGCCTTCGACACCAGTTCGCCGGCATGCATCATCAGGTACTCGAGCACCTTGTACTCGTAGCTGGTCAGGTCGACGTTGCTGCCATTGACGCTGACCGTCTGCGCCGCCAGGTCCAGCGCCACCGGGCCGCACTCCAGCGTGGGCTTGCTCCAGCCGGCGGCGCGGCGCAGCAGCGCGTTGACGCGGGCCAGCAGCTCTTCCACATGGAAGGGCTTGACCAGGTAGTCGTCGGCGCCCTGCTTCAGGCCTTCCACCTTGTCCTGCCAGCTGGAACGCGCGGTGAGGATCAGCACCGGAAACTTCTTGCCCTCGTCGCGCAGGGCCTTGATCAGTTCCATGCCGGACATCTTGGGCAGGCCCAGATCGATGATGCCCACGTCGAACGGCACCTCGCGCCCCATGTACAGGCCTTCCTCGCCGTCCTGCGCCGCATCCACGGCAAAGCCTTCGCGCTTCAGGCGCGCGGCCAGGGTTTCGCGCAGGGGGGCTTCGTCTTCGACCAGCAGGATACGCATGGACTCTCCTTGATAATGCAGGCGGCGCTTGCCGCGGCTATGCAACGTGACCCGGTACAACGTGACCCGGGATTCTACGTAAGACTACGGGCGGGAGGGGTTATCACCGCGTGCAGGCTGGGGACGCGGGAAGTCGCGCGGCGGGCGGATGCGCGTATCACTGCGCCGCACGCCCGCGGCACCGTCCATGTCCATCGTGCGGACGCGGCCGTTCTCGTCCACGTACTTGACCCGGTTGACGTCGCGACCGTCGTACTGCATGCGCTCGACGCTCAGCACCTGGCCACCGGTTTCGTTGCGCACGCGGCGCACCGAATCGGACATCGAACTGCGGTGTCCCCTGTCCTCGCTGCGCGGCACGCTGCGCTCGCGCGGCGGCGGATCGCTGCGCTCCTGCCCGTCCTGGGCCTGCACGCTGGCGATGCCCCCCACGCAGGCGAGCAGGGCCGCGAGGGCTGTGATACGGGTCAAGGAACGAAGGTTGGGCATAACGGAATCGTAACGGATCTGGGGGCGCCAAACTGAACGTAGCCCCAAACCACACTGGCGGGAATGGAAGCGAAGTCTTGGCCCGGCGCAGTGAATCCGATCTGAACTTATCCACAGAATGATGCCGCCAGTTCAGGCTGCTGAACGGCTAGAAAACCTCGGCGACACAACACCTTAGCGATCCCCCGCCAGCCTCGATGGCCTGCAGCGGCACGCTGTGCACCCGCAGTCCGGCCCTCTGTTCCAGTGCGTGCCGGGTAGCGGCCGACAGCGCCTGCTCGGCACGCCGGCTCATCCAGACCGCGTCGCCGGTCAGGGCGATGGCATTGCCGGCGAAGGCCGCGTGTTCAGCGGCGGACAGCATCACCGCCTGCGGCCCGTACAACGCCGCCAGCATCCCGACCACGGCGGCATCGGCGATGCCTCCCGCGCAGACGAGCGCCGCGCGGCCGGCCAGCACGGCCAGCACCACGTTGGTGTGGTATTCGCCGGCGGCCAGGTCGAACATCAAGGTCGCGCGCAGGCCGAAGGCCTCGTGCATCAGTGCCGCGCCGGCCTCGTCGCATCGCTCGGACAGGCCGCAGAAGCCCAGGCCGCGGGCGCGGTCGATGACCAGGGCACCGGTCAGTTCGCAGGGGTGGGGCTGCGCCGACAGGTCGACTTCGGCGTAACCCATTACGTCGCGGAAGAACGCACGGATGTCGGGACGCCGCGCTTCACGCTGACGCACCGCGTGGCGCATGCGGCCCACGATCAGGCGGCCAGCCACGGTGGCGAACACGTTGTTGGGGAACACCGCATCCGGCGTGTCTTCGTGGCCGGGAAAGCAGATCACCGGCAGCTGCGCCGCCAGCGCGCGATGCAGGGCATGGTGCTCGCGCAATGCCGCGTCGCCGTCGAAAGCGTCCGCGTCGGCCATGTAGCGGTTGTCCTGCGCCGACTGCTCGGCACGCATGAAGCCATCCGGCGACACCAGGAAAGCGGCACACGCGGTGGCCGGCCCGAAATCCGGCGCCAGCGTGCGGGCGCGGGCCAGGAACCGCTGCGGGTCGCGCGTCAGCATGCCGGCCTCAGGCGGCCGGCCGCAGTTCGCGGGTGGTGGCGTCCAGCGCACGCTCCACCAGCGACCAGTCGGCGCCGGGCTTGTGCGCGCCTTCGCTGAGGATCTGGCGGAAGGCGCGACCACCCGGCTGGGCATGGAAGAGACCCAGCACATGGCGGGTCAGGTGCTTCAGCGCCACGCCCTTTGCGAGCTGCGCTTCCACGTAAGGACGCCAGCCACGCAGCAGGTCGGCGCGCGCGCGCAGCTCGCCGCCGAACAACGCGGCATCCATGCGGTGCAGTTCGTAGGGCTCGTGGTACGCCGTGCGGCCGATCATCACCCCGTCGGTGTGCTGCAGGTGCTCGCGCACCTGGTCCACGGTGGTGATGCCCCCGTTGATGGCCACCGTCAGTTCCGGGCGTTCGCGCTTGAGCCGGTAGGCCCAGTCGTAGCGCAGCGGCGGAATCTCGCGGTTCTCCTTCGGCGACAGGCCTTGCAGCCACGCCTTGCGTGCATGCACGAAGAACACCCGGCACCCCGCCGCCGACACCTGTTCGATGAAGGCATGGAACAGGTCGTAGTCCTCCTGTTCGTCCACGCCCAGACGGCATTTCACCGTCACCGGCACGTCGACGGCGGCGATCATCGCCGCCACGCAGTCGGCGACCAACGCGGGCTCCTTCATCAGGCAGGCACCGAAGCGCCCCGCCTGCACGCGGTCGGACGGGCAGCCGACGTTGAGGTTCACCTCGTCGTAGCCCCAGTCCTGCGCGATCCGCGCGGCCTGCGCCAGGTCCGCCGGCTCGCTGCCCCCCAGCTGCACCGCCACCGGATGCTCGACCGTGTCGAACCCCAGCAGGCGATCGCGATCCCCATGGATCACCGCCTGCGCATGCACCATCTCGGTGTACAGGCGCGCATGCGGTGCCAGCAGCCGGTGGAAAACGCGGCAATGCGAATCGGTCCAGTCCATCATCGGGGCGACGGAGAGGCGGAGGGTTTCCAGCGGGGGCACGGGCGACAGCATGGCGCCATTGTAGCGTGGCGGGTTTCACTTCCCGGCCGCGGCGCGGCGGCGGCTAGCCGATGGGAACGAAGCGCAGTCCCACGCCTGGCTCGGTCGCGATGTAGCGCGGCGCGGTGGCGTCGTCGTGCAGTTTCTGCCGCAGCTTGCCCACCAGGATGCGCAGATAGTGGGTGTCGTGCTGGTGGCTCGGCCCCCACAGGTCGCGCAGGATCTGCGGCTGCGTCACCACGCGGCCGGCATGCTGCAGCAGCAGGGCCAGCAGGGCGAACTCCTTGCGCGTCAGCGGCACCGGTTCGCCGTCCAGCGTCACCTCGCGGCGGACCAGGTCCACGTGCAGGTGGCCATCGTCGAACCGGGGCACGCCGGACTCGGCCGGGGTGGCGCGCGTGCGCAGCAGGCCACGGATGCGGGCCATCAGTTCCTGCACGCCGAACGGCTTGGTGACGTAGTCGTTCGCGCCGCCATCCAGCGCGGCGACCTTCTCGCCCTCGCTGCTGCGCACGGTCAGCATGATCACCGGCACCTGCGACCACTGCCGCAGCTCGCGCAGCACCTCGTGGCCGTCCAGGTCGGGCAGCCCGATGTCCAGCACCACCAGGTCGGCGCCGTGCGCCGCCAGTTCCGCCAGGCCCGCGTGTCCGCTGTCGGCCAGCGCAACCTGGTAGCCCTGCGCGCGCAGGCTGATGTCGAGGAACCGGCGGATCTGCGGTTCGTCGTCGATGACCAGCACGCGCGCCGGTGGCGCGGAAACGGTCACGGGGGTCTCGATGGATGTCACGGGTCGGCCTGCGGCGCGGGGGTCAGCAACGGCAGGGTAATCCGCAGCGTGGTGCCGCGGCCATCCCGGCCCGGCAGGGCTTCCACGCTGCCGCCATGCGCACCGATCATCCCCTGGCAGATCGCCAGCCCCAGGCCCGTGCCCTGGCGGCCGCGGTCGCCACGCTCGACGCTGTAGAACATGTCAAAGATGCGGCTGCGTTCGTCTTCCGGAATGCCGGGGCCACGATCGCGCACATCGATGCGCAGCGCGGAATCGACCAGGCGCGCATCCACCTCCACCGCCTCGTGCGGCGGCGAGAACTTCGCCGCGTTTTCCAGCACGTTGAACAAGGCCTGCTCCACCAGTGCCGGATGCACCCAGATCGGCGGCACGTCCGCCGCGACCGTGGTGACCACGCGCACGTCCGGCTGGTAGCGCTGCAGGCGACCGACGGCCGAGCCGACCAGTTCGTCCACGCCAATCCAGTCGCGGTTGAGCGTCAACCCGCTGTGGCCCAGCCGCGTCATGTCCAGCAGGTTCTGGATGTAGCGGTCCAGGCGCTCGCCTTCCTGCTGGATGGTATCCAGCAGGCTGCGGCGATCGCTTTCGCTTATGGCGCCCCAGTAATTGGCCAGGCTGCTGGCCGAGCCGATCATCGACGCCAGCGGCGAACGCAGGTCGTGCGACACCGACGACAGCAGCGCCGAGCGCAGGCGTTCGGTCTCGCCGCCGACGCGCGCGTCTTCCAGTTCGGCGACCAGGCGCGTGCGCACCACCGCCTGCGCGATATCGTCGGCCATCGCCTCGGCCAGGCGACGCGGTTCCGGCAGCAGGCGTGCGTCGTCGTCGAAGCGCAGGCCCAGCACGCCCACGCTGCCACGATCGCCGCGCAGCGGCAGGAACCAGCGTCCCGCACCGGCCAGCGTGTCGGTATGGCGCCCGGTGGGTTGGCCGTGCTGCTGCGACCAGTCGGCCGCGGCACGGTCGATCTCGCTCAACGCGACGCCGTCCGGCTCCTCCCGCCCCTGCACGCGCAACCATGCCTCGGCGGGCAACGCGCGCGCCAGCGCCTTTCGGCCGGCGACCAGCACCTGCCCCAGGTCCGCTGCACCCGCCAGGTCGCGGGCCAGCGCCTGCAGGGCCGTGGCCTGCGCGTTCGCCGCGCGCAACGCCACCACCTGCATGCGCAGGCGCGACGCCAGGCGCCCCGCGACCAGCGCCGCCACCAGGAACAGGAACACCGTGGTCACGCCCTGGCGCGCGCCGATGTTGAAGGTGAAGCGCGGCTCGATGAAGAAGAAGTTGTAGGCCAGGAAGCTGAGCAACGCGGCCACCACCGCGGCCGTCATGCGCGTGCGCGCCGCTACCAGCACCACCGCGACGATGAACACCATCGACAGGTCATCCAGACCCACCCAGCGCTCGGCCAATCCGGCCACGCCGACGGCCAGCACCGAGGCCAGCGCGGCGAAGGCGAGGTCGTGCCGACCCAACAGGTCCGACAGGCGCGTGCCCCCGCGGCGCGCGCGGGCGCGGGCCTCCGGCGTGCTGATGATCACCAGTTCGTAGTGCGCTCCGCGTTGCAGCAGCTGCTGGGTCAGCGTGCGGTTGAACATGCGCGCCACCGGCCGCTCGCGCGTGCGACCCAGCACCAGCGTGGAGACGCCGCTCTGGGTGGCGTGGTCGAGCAGCGCGTCGGCGATGCGCGTGCCGCGCAGCACGTCGGTCTCCGCCCCCAACCGGCGTGCGAGCGCGAAGGCCTGGTCGATTTCTCGCTGGCGCGCGTCGTCCACCGTGTCGGACGCCTGCACCGTCACCACGCTCCACGGCGCATCGCGGCGCTCGGCGATGCGGCGTGCCGCGCGCACCAGGTATTCGGACTGACCCAATCCATCGATCGCCACGAGCACGCGCCGGCGCAGCGGCAGGCCGGGCAGGCCACGCGCGGCCTGGTCCTCGCGCAGGTCGGCATCCACGCGGTCGGCCGCGGTCTGCATGGCCAGCTCACGCAGGGCGATCAGGTTCGACGGCGAGAAGAACGCCTGCAGCGCCTGCGACGCCTGTTCCGGCAGGTAGACCTTGCCTTGGTGCAGGCGCTCGATCAGTTCGCGCGGCGGCAGGTCCACCAGCACGATGTCGCGCAGGCGGTCGAACACGGCATCCGGCACGGTCTCGCTGACGCGCACGCCGGTGATCCGGTGGACGACGTCGTTGAGGCTTTCCAGGTGCTGGATGTTGATCGTGGTGTGGACGTCGATGCCGGCGTCGAGCAGTTCGATCACATCCTGCCAGCGCCGCTCGTGGCGGCTGCCGGGCGCATTGCGGTGGGCCAGTTCGTCCACCAGCGCGATCTGCGGACGTCGCGCCAGCAGCGCATCCAGGTCCATTTCTTCCAGCCAGCGACCCTGGTAGGCCACGCGCTTGCGCGGCAGGATGTCCAGCCCTTCGGTCAGCGCCGCGGTCTCGCCCCGGCCGTGCGTCTCCACGATGCCCACCACCACGTCCCTGCCCTGGCGGCGCAGCTCGCGTGCACGCGACAGCATGGTGTAGGTCTTGCCCACGCCCGGCGCTGCACCGAGGAAGATCGTCAGCCGGCCGCCCTGCTCGCGCTGCAAGTGGTCGATCAGGGCATCGGCCTGGCGGTGGCGGGCGTCGGTCATGGGCCTATTGTGCGCGTTGGACCGCTCGGCGCGCCTGCGCATCCAGCGCCAGGTTCAACTCGAGCACGTTGATACGCGGCGCGCCGAGCAAGCCGAACTGCGGCGCCTCGGTATGCTCGGCGACAAGGCGTTCGATCTCGCCCACCGGCAACCCGCGGACGCGGGCGACACGGGCGACCTGGGTCTGGATGGCCGCCAGCGACAGGTGTGGATCGATGCCGCCGCCGGACTGGGTGACCAGGTCGCCGGGGACCGCATCGGGCGCCACGCCTTCGCGCGTGGCAACGGCGATGCGCGCCTCGTCGATGCGGCTGCGCAGGTCGGGGTTGGTGCGTGCCTGGTTGCTACCGGCCAGCGCCATCACGTCATAGCCGGCGGCCGAGGGACGCGACTGGAAGTAGCGGTCGTCGGCGAACGGCTGGGCGACCAGCGACGAGCCGATCACCTTGCCACCGCGTTCGATCAGGCTGCCGCTGGCCTGGTGCGGGAACAGCATCGCGCCCAGGCCGGTGCCGGCCAGCGAGTACAGCAGGCCGAAGCCGAGCAGGGTGACCAGCGCCAGCATCAGCGAGGCGCGCCACACCGGCGTGGAAGCAGTCGTTGAAACGTTCATGGAAACTCCTCACGCGCCGGTGACGGCGGCCAGCAACAGGTCGATGAGCTTGATCGCGGCGAACGGCAGCACCACGCCGCCCACGCCGTAGACCAGCATGTTCCGGCGCAGCAGCGCGGTGGCGCCGGCCGGGCGGAAGCGCACGCCGCGCAGCGCCAGCGGGATCAGCAGCGGGATGATGACAGCGTTGAAGATCAGCGCGGCCAGCACGGCATTGGTCGGGCTCGACAGCTGCATGACGTTCAACGCGGCCATCGACGGGATGGCGGATGCGAACAGTGCCGGCAGGATGGCGAAGTACTTGGATACGTCGTTGGCCAGCGAGAACGTGGTCAGCGCACCGCGGGTGATCAGCTGCTGCTTGCCGATCTCCACCACCTCCAGCAGCTTGGCCGGATCGGAGTCCAGGTCGACCATGTTGCCGGCCTCCTTCGCCGCCTGTGTCCCGGAGTTCATCGCCAGGCCGACATCGGCCTGCGCCAGCGCTGGTGCGTCATTGGTGCCGTCGCCGACCATGGCGACAAGGCGGCCACCGGCCTGCTCGCTGCGGATGCGCGCCAGCTTGTCCTCCGGTCGCGCCTCGGCGATGTAGTCGTCGACACCCGCTTCGGCGGCAATGGCCGCGGCGGTCAGCGGGTTGTCGCCGGTGATCATCACCGTGCGGATGCCCATGGCGCGCATGTGGGCGAACTTCTCCTTGATGCCGTGCTTGACCACGTCGGAGAGTTCGACCACGCCCAGCACGTGGTTGCCGTCGCTGACCACCAGTGGCGTGGCGCCGTTGCGGGCCACCTGTTCGACGCGCGCGGTGAGTTCGGCCGGAATGTTGCCGCCATGCGCCTGCACATGATGCTTGATGGCGTCGGCCGCGCCCTTGCGGATGATCCGCGCGTGGCCACGGCCATCGTCCGGCAGGTCCACCCCGGACATGCGGGTCTGCGCGGTGAAGGCGACGAACTGCGCGTGTTCCGGATCGATCAGCGTGGCGCCTTGCTCGCGCGCCAGCTTCACGATCGACTTGCCTTCCGGCGTCGGATCGGCCAGCGAGGCGAGCATCGCGGCATCGCGCAGCTGCTCGCGGTCGATGCCGGCCAGTGGATGGAACAGCGTGGCCTGGCGGTCGCCGTGGGTGATGGTGCCGGTCTTGTCGAGCAGCAGCACGTCGACGTCGCCGGCCACTTCCACCGCCTTGCCCGACTTGGCCAGCACATTGGCGGCCAGCGCGCGGTTCATGCCGGCGATGCCGATGGCCGGCAGCAGGCCGCCGATGGTGGTGGGGATCAGGCAGACCAGCAGCGCAACCAGCAGCAGCGGATCGAGCTTCGCGCCGACGAAGCCGGCGATGAACGGCAGCGTGATGACCACGATCAGGAACGTCAGCGTCATCGTCAGCAGCAGCAGGCCGAGCGCGATCTCGTTCGGCGTCTTCTGCCGGTTGGCGCCCTCGACCAGCGCGATCATTCGGTCGAGGAAGCTGTGCCCCGGCTCGGCGGTGATCTTCACCACGATCTCGTCGGACAGCACCTGGGTGCCGCCGATCACGCCGCTGCGGTCGGTGCCGGCTTCGCGCAGCACGGGCGCGGACTCGCCGGTCACGGCGGACTCGTTGATCGTGGCGAGGCCCTTGACGATCTCGCCGTCGGCGGGGATCTGTTCGCCGGCGGAGATGATGACGTAGTCGCCCGGCTTCAGTTCTGCCGCGGGCAGGCGGCGCTCGGCACCGCCCAGCGGTGTGTCGATGCGACGCGCGACGAGGTCCTGGCGGGCACGCCGCAGCGACGCCGCCTGTCCCCGACCGCGCGCTTCGGCGACGGCTTCGGCGAAGTTGGCGAACAGCACGGTGACGAACAGCAGCGCCGTCACGGCCCAACCGATGCCCGGCGAAGTGGTGGCGGCGAGGGTCAGGCCGGCGGCCAGCAGCGTGCCCAGCCAGACCACGGCCATGACCGGGTTCCTGAAGGCGTGCTGCGGGGCCAGCTTGGTGAATGCGGCGAGCACGGCGGCACGGAAACCGGCGCTGTCCAGCAGGGCCGGCGCGCGGCCGGCGGAGCGTGAGGAGGAAGAAGTCATGTCGGTGTTCTCAGAGCGCGCTCAGGGCGAGGTGGTCGGCGATGGGGCCGAGGACCAGCACGGGCATGAACTGCAGCAGGGTCAGGATGACGACCACGGCGATCAGGGTGAGCGCGAAGGTCGGGGTTTCCACCTGGAGGGTGCCGGGGCCTTCGGGCGTGGCGCGCTTGCGCGCCAGCGATCCGGCGATGGCCAGCGGGATGATCAGTGCGGGGTAGCGGCCCAGCGCCAGCATCAACGACGTGCTGAGGTTCCACCAATACGTCGCATCGCCCAGGCCTTCGAAACCGGAACCGTTGTTGGCGAACGCCGAGGTATACTCGTAGAACACCTGGCTGATGCCATGGAACGACGGATTGGAATTGCCGGTGATCGACGGCACGGCCAAGGTAATCGCCGTGAAGGTCAACAGCGCCAGCGGCTGCAGCAGCACGAGCGCGGCCAGCAGCTTCACTTCATGCGCTTCGATCTTGCGGCCGAACAGCTCGGGCGTGCGGCCGGTCATCAGACCGGCGAGGAACACGCTGAGCAGCAGATAGACCAGGAACTGCTGCAGGCCGCAGCCGATGCCGCCCCAGATGCTGTTCACCAGCATGTTGCTGAGCGTCACCAACCCGGTCAGCGGCGCCAGCGAATCATGCATCGCGTTGACCGAACCGTTCGACGTCTGCGTGGTCACCGCAGCCCACAGCGCGGACGGCGCGGCGCCGAAGCGGACTTCCTTGCCCTCCATCAGGGCGATGTCGGTGGACGTATCGGACAGGCTTTCGGACCAGAGCGCCGCGCCGGTCGAGATCAGCGACATCGTCAACATGGTGCCGAACACCAATGCGGTGAATTTCTTGCGACCGGTGAAGCTGCCCACCATGAAGGCGATGCTGATCGGGATCAGGATGATGGCCAGCGTTTCCAGCAGGTTGGAGAGCGGCGTCGGGTTTTCCAGCGGCACCGCGCTGTTGGGGCCGTACCAGCCGCCGCCATTGGTGCCCAGCTGTTTCACTGCAACCATCGGCGCGACCGGGCCGACCGGAATCTTCTGTCCGGCCATCTGCGCGGAGGCATCGACCGGCGTCGCCACCGGACCGCCCTGCAGCGTGGACGGCACGCCCTGCCAGGTCAGCAGCAGCGACCACAGCAGGCACAGCGGCAGCATCAGGCGCACGGCCGGGCGGATGACGTCGGCCCAGTAGTTGCCGACGTCGGTGTCGCCGTGCCCCTGCTTCGACAGGTCGCGCGACGGCCATCCCTGGCGAGACATGGCGTGCTCCGGAACCTCCTGCCCGGCCATCCCTGGCCGGGCGCTCACGGTCGCGTCCGATGCCGATAGGGCATCGGACGAGCGTGCGCCCGCTCGCCCACCGAACAGGCCGCGCAGCGTCGCCGCGACCAGCGCCAGGCCCATCATCGGCGTGATGACCTGGAGACCGACGATGCCGGTCATCTGCGCCAGGTGCGACAGCTGCGCCTGGCCCGAGTAGTGCTGCTGATTGGTGTTCGTCAGGAACGACACCATGGTGTGCAGCGCCAGGTCCCAGCGCATGTTCGGTGCGTCGTTGGGATTGAGCGGCAACCACGCTTGCGTCATGAAGACGATCCAGGCCAGCACGCCGACGACGAGATTGCTGGCGAGAAAGGCGATGGCATAGCCCTTCCAGCCCATGCCCTGCGCAGGATCGACACCGAGCAGGCGGTACAGCGGGCGTTCGATGAAGCCGAACAGCCGGTCGCCACGCATCGGGGCACCGCGCATCACCGCGGCCAGGTAGCGGCCCAGCGGCCAGCCCAGCGCGATCGCGAGCGCGAAAACAAGGAGGAATTCAATCATGGGAGTCATCCATCGGCGCGCGTTCGCGCCGGGTGATCAACAGGAACATCAGACCGGCGCCGGCCAGGACGCCGACGAGCGACAACGACAGGTGGAGGAAGTCGGAGAACATGGCGGCGATCAGAACGAGGCTTGCAGCGCCGCTTCCACCCGCGAACCCGCGAGCCCCGGGAACAACGTCTTGGCGCTGTTGTCGGTGGCGTGCGCGGTGACGCGCAGTTCGAACGGAGCCTTGAACGCCCACACCGCACCCAGCTGCGCATGCGCGTAGCTGGCGTTGTAGGCGTCGTCGAGCCAGTAGCAACCGGCGGCGGCTTCCAGGCGCACCTGTTCGCTCAAGGGGAACTTGGCACCGAGCTGCGCGTAGGCGCCGGTTTCATCCGTCGCCAGCGCTTCGGTGGAGTAGCTCAGCTGTGCCCAGTAGTTCTGCTTCCAGGTGACCGTACCGATGGCTTCGGTCCAGTCGAGATCGACCGTGGTGGACGGGTAGCGGTAGTGGGTCAGGTTGACGTCGAGCGCCCAGTCATTGGACAGCGCGCCGCCCCAGCCCACGGTGACGTCCAGCTCGCTGTTGGCATGGGTCTCGGGCGCGAACTCGACGTTCGAGCCCCACACGGCCCCATACAGGCCGTTGCCGGCGGCCGCCCGGAAACCCGCCTGCACCGCGGGATCGCCCTGCGTCTGCGTGGTGCCGCGCCAGACGTAGTCGGTGGTCAGCGAGGAGGAACCATTGAAGGTGGCGGCTTGCGTGGGGGACGCCAGCGCCAGCAACAGGCCGGTGGTGACGGGGGAAAGGACGGACGCACGCATCGACCTGCGCAGAACCGGGGAGGAGAAAGACATGGTTGAGATCCAGGCGGAAGACGTTCCACCAACCTCAAAAGTCTGTTCCCCACCCGCGTAAAGTCGCTATTGCGGGCCGCGCCGGCGCCATAAAATCTGCATAAAGAACGCTCAGCGCTTCACGTCCAGACTGTTGTCCCCGAGGAAGGCCTGCACGTCGGCCGCGCCCACCAGGTTGAAATCGCCGGGGATGGAGTGCTTCAGGCAGGCCGCCGCCACACCGAAATGCAGCGCGTCCGCGGGCGGCAGGCCGGTGAGATCGCCGTGCAGCACGCCGGCAGCGAAGGCGTCGCCGGTGCCGATGCGGTCCACGATCGGCGATACCTCATAGGCCGGCGTGATGTGCAGTGCGCCATCACGCAGCGCGGTGATCGCGGACAAGGCATGATGGTCGACACTGCGCTGCACCCGCACCGTCGCGGCCATCTGCCGCAGGTGCGGGAACGCCTGGAATGCCGCCGCCGCGCCGGCGGCGAAGCGCTCCTGTGGCGTAGCCTGCGGAAACTCCAGTCCCAGCACCACCTGCAGATCGCGATGGCTGGCGAACAGCACGTCCGCTTCGGCCATCAGGCCACGCAGGATCGTCGGGGCATCGCCACCCCACGCCTCCCACAACTTGGGTCGGAAGTTGCCGTCGAACGAGACCTTGACGCCTGCGGCACGCGCGGCGCGTACCGCTGCCAGCGTGCCATCGGCCGCCTGCTGGCCCAGCGCCGGCGTCACCCCGGACACATGCAGCCAGTCGGCGCCCTGCAGTAGCGCGGGCCAGTCATGCCGGCCGCCGCCGGCGCGGGCGAACGCGGAATCGGCGCGGTCATAGAGCACTTCGCTCGGACGCTGGATGGCGCCCGGTGTCAGGAAGTACAGACCCATGCGGCCCGGCGCGCTCTGCACGGCGGACACATCGATGCGGTGCCGGCGCAGTTCGCCGAGCGCGGCTTCACCCAGCGCATTGTCCGCCACCAGACCGACCATGCCGGCGCGGTGACCGAAGCGGGCCAGCGACACCGCGACATTCGCTTCCGCGCCGCCCACATGCACGTCCAGCACGGGCGACTGCAGCAGCAACTGGCGACCCGGCGCGCCCAGGCGCAGCAGCAGTTCGCCGAAACAGATGATCTTCCCCACCATGACGCCGCTCCCGTAATGACCCGAATGGATGTCGCCCGACCCGTTGTTGTCTTGTCCCGCGGGACACGATAAATCGGGTCGAATGACAGTTGTTGCTGCACCGCACACTCTGTTAGCGTTCGTTTTGACCAGCGGTGTCATTTTACCGGCTGGCCCACAGAAGAAGGTGCCCCAGCACGATTTTGCAGTCAAATCAGTCGCCAGAGAGCGGCCATGGTCCCTTGAGGAGGGGAAAACATGCCAGTCCGTCACACCCGCCGGAAGACACCGGTTACCTTGCTTGCCGTCTCGATCGGCCTCGCACTGCAGATGAATGCGGCGGCGTTCGCGCAGGAGGCCGCCACGGCGCCTGCCCAGGCCACCGAGCCCGCCAGCACCCCCGCCCCGGTCGATACGCTGGATACCGTCAGCGTCACCGGCTACCGCGCCAGCGTCGAGAGGGCCCTGGACATCAAGCGCGGCGAAGCCGGCGTGGTCGATGCCATCGTGGCGGAAGACATCGGCAAGTTCCCGGACCTCAACCTGGCCGAATCGCTGCAGCGCATTCCCGGCGTGGTAATCACGCGCGATGCCGGCGAAGGCCGCAACATCTCCGTGCGTGGCCTGGGTCCCGACTTCACCCGCGTGCGCATCAACGGCATGGAGGCGCTCACCACGGTGGGCTCGACCGACCAGAACGGCGGTTCCAACCGCGGCCGCGGCTTCGACTTCAACGTGTTCGCGTCGGACCTGTTCTCGCAGCTGATCGTGCGCAAGACGCCGCAGGCGGACATCGAGGAAGGCTCGCTGGGCGCCACCGTCGACCTGCGTACCGCGCGTCCGTTCGACTACGACGGTTTCACCCTGGTGGCCAGCGGGCAGGCCAGCTACAGCGACATGGGCGACAACATCGATCCGCGCCTGGCCGGCCTGATTTCCAACACCTGGGCCGACGGCAAGTTCGGTGCCCTGCTGTCGGTGGCCTACTCCGAACGGCAGGCACTGGAGGAAGGCAGCGGCAGTGGCCGCTGGGCCGGCGGCACCAGCAACAACGGATTCAACCCGGCGTCGCCCTACACGCCTGCGCTGGCGGCCGATACCTATCATCCGCGCTTCCCGCGCTACACGCTGATGGAGCATGACCAGAAGCGCACGGGCGTGACGGCGTCGCTGCAGTTCAAGCCGACCGACCGCACCCAGTTCGCACTCGATGCGTTGTATTCCAAGATCGACGCCGTGCGCGACGAGAAGTACATCGAAGCGATCTCCTTCAGCCGCGGCGCGTCGCAGGGCGGCAAGCCGCAGACCATCGTCCGCGATGGCGCGGTCGAGAACGGCGCCCTGGTCTACGGCCTGTTCGACGACGTCGACGTGCGTTCGGAAAGCCGCCACGACGAATGGAACACGGTCTTCACGCAGCTTGGGCTGGAAGGCGAACACGAGTTCACCGACAACTTCAAACTGTCCGGCAAGCTCGGTACGTCGAAATCGGAGCATGAGAATCCGATCCAGACCACGATCATCATGGACAAGCTGAACGTCGACAACTACAGCTACGACTACCGCGGCAATCCCTACAAGCCGGTGATCGACTACGGCATCGATCCCACCGACCCCAATGGCTGGACGCTGGCGGAGATCCGCATCCGCCCGCAGTACGTCGAGAACGATTTCGATGTCGCGCAGCTGGATTTCAACTGGAACATCAGCCCCGGTTTCCGCCTGAAAGGCGGCGTGCAGGCCAAGGACTACAGCTTCTCCACCCGCGAACTGCGTCGCTCGACCGAGGGCATGACGGGCGTGCCGATGTTCCCCGACGGCACCCGCATCGTGCCCGTGGACCTCACCGAGCAGGCCAGCCTGAGCGGCGTGAACGGCTCCCCGGGCACCTGGGTGATCCCCGACTACCAGGGCATCGCCGACTTCTACGACATCTACAGCAACAGCGGCCCGTTCGCGCTCACCGAACGCGCGGTCAACACGCGCAGCGTCGAGGAGGAGGATCGCGGCGTCTACCTGATGGGTGAATTCTCGGCCGATCTTGGCGCGATTCCGCTATCGGGCAACTTCGGCGTCCGCTATGTGCGCACCAAGCAGAGCTCCACGGGCATCGCGACCGCCAGCGGCACGCCGGTCGCCACGACGGTGTCGCGCGAGTACAGCGACACGCTGCCGTCGATGAACCTGGTGGCGGAAATCACCCCCGACTTCCTGATCCGCCTGGGCGCCGCCAAGGTCATGACGCGCCCCGGCCTGGGCAGCCTGACCCCGGGCGTCACCGTCAACGTCAGTGGCGGTGCGCGCACGGTCAGCGGCGGCAATCCGAATCTGGATCCGATCCGCGCCGAAACCGTCGACCTGAGCTTCGAGTGGTACTTCCAGGAAGGCGCCATGCTGGGCCTGGGCCTGTTCTACAAGGATATCGAGAGCTTCATCCAGACCACCCGCGTGGTGCAGCCCTATTCCGCGAGCGGCCTGCCCGCCAGCCTGCTGGACGGCACCGGTGCCGGCGTGAACGACGACTTCGTCTTCAGCGTGCCGCTGAACACGCCGGGTGGCGAACTGACGGGCCTGGAAGCGAACTACACGCAGCCGTTCACCTTCCTGCCCGGCAAGTTCGCCAACCTGGGCGCGCAGTTGAACTACACCTACGTCGATTCGCAGATCCAGTATCTGACGGCGACGGGCGCCAACTCGTTCAAGACCGACCTGACCGGTCTGTCCAAGCACGCATGGAACGCCACGCTGTACTACGAGGGCGAACGTTTTTCGGGCCGCGTCTCGGCGACCAACCGCGACGACTTCCTGTTGCAGGTCCCGGCAACCGAAGCCGGCTTCGACGTGCACGGCCAGACCGGTACCACCACGGTGGACGCCTCGGTGCGCTGGAAGCTCAACGACAATCTGGAACTGAGCCTGGAAGGCATCAACCTGACGGACGAGCCGCAGGAATCGTGGGTCGAGAACGCCAACGGCCAGTTGCCGCTGGACTACAGCGAGACTGGTCGCCAGTACCTGCTGGGCCTGCGCTACAAGTTCTGATCCACACAGGGAATCTGCTGCGATCCGACCGCAGCGGTACTCCGGAGCCCGGCCATTGGCCGGGCTTTTTTTGTCTTGCGCGATGCCACCGGCGGCACGATGGCGTTCTTTCGCGCCACACGCGAACGAAAGTAATCGGCGCTACGCCGGTGCGGTGAAACCGGCGAAAAATAGGGGCTTTCAGGGACCCGATCGATCACCCGTGACGCGATGTAACCGGTTACGCCCAGCGATTGTCTCCAAGCCATTTTCCCCAGGCGAATCAGGCATTTGTTGTTGCACCGCACACTCTGTTAGCGTTTTTGACCAGCGGTGTCATGCATGCGTTGCACCACATCGGAATCGGGGGATTCCTGACACCTGCCAGTTCGCAAACCGTCACTCGAAGCGACATGAGCCCTTGGGAGGGGATGCCATGCAGACGCGTATCAGTCATCGCAAGACACCGGTTACCTTGCTCGCGTTTTCCATTGGCCTTGCACTGCACCTCAATGCGCAGGCCCAACAGGCGCCAGCCCCTGCAACGCCACCCACCGCCACGGATCCGGTCACCGAACTGGACCGCGTGGAAGTGGTCGCATCGTTCCGTGCAAGCCTGGAGAAGGCGCTGGAAGACAAGCGCTACAGCACCGAGCAGATCGACGCCGTGGTCGCCGAGGACATCGGCAAGTTTCCCGATCTGAACCTGGCCGAATCCCTGCAGCGCATTCCCGGTGTCGCCATCGACCGTGATGCCGGCGAAGGGCGTTCGATCACCGTGCGCGGCCTGGGCCAGGACTTCACCCGCGTGCGCATCAACGGGCTGGAAGCGCTGGCCACCACCGGCGGCACCGACAGTTCCGGGGGTGCGAACCGGGGCCGCGGTTTCGACTTCAACGTGTTCGCGTCGGAACTCTTCAGCAAGCTGACCGTGCGCAAGACGCAGTCGGCGCAGGTCGATGAGGGATCGCTGGGCGCCACGGTGGACCTGCGCGCCGCGCGCCCGTTCGACTACGAAGGGTTCACCGCCACGGTGACCTCGAAGATGGGATACAACGAATTGTCCGAGCAGTGGGATCCGCGCTTCTCCACGCTGATCAGCAACACCTGGGCGGACGGGCGTTTCGGCGCGCTGGTATCGGCGTCGTACAGCGAACGTCATCTCTACGAGGAAGGCTACAGTGCCGTGCGCTGGGACAACGGGCCGGCGACCAACGGCTTCTGCAGCCCGGTGGGCTTCACGCCGCAGAACAACACCAACAACAGCGGTCGCGGCACCACCGCACTGAACTGCTCCACCGGCAATCCCCGCCCCGCCAATACGCCCGCCAACAACGATGCGTACCGGCTGGCGTCCGCCGCGACCACCTTCCACCCGCGGTTGCCGCGCTACGGCCGCCTGACCCACGACCAGGAGCGACTGGGCGTGACGGCGTCGCTGCAGTTCAAGCCGACCGACCGCACGCTGCTGAGTTTCGATGCGCTGTACTCGAAGCTGGACGCCACCCGCCAGGAGGATTTCCTGGAGACGATCTCCTTCAGCCGGTCCAACACCCAGGGCGGCAAGTACGAAACGCACGTGCTGCAGGCCGAGGTCAACGACCGCGGCAACCTGGTCTACGGGGTCTTCGACAACGTCGACGTGCGCTCCGAGTCGCGCTTCGATGAACTCTCGACGGAGTTCACCCAGTACAGCCTCAGCCTGGAGCAGGACATCACCGACCGGCTGAAGCTCAACGCGATGGTCGGCACGTCGAAGTCCGAATTCACCAATCCCGTCCAGACCACCGTGACCTTCGACATCCAGAACCTGGATGGCTACAGCTGGGATTACCGCGGCAACGACCGCCTGCCGGTCATCGCCTACGGCAACCTGGACGTCAACAATCCCGCCAGCTGGCGCTGGATCAGCAGCCCGGCCGCCAACACGACAGGCTCGGAAATCCGCATCCGGCCGCAGGGCGTCGACAATACGTTCGATACCGGCAAGCTCGATATGGATTTCCTGATCAACGAGACCTTCACCCTGCGCGGTGGCCTGTCGTACAAGAAGTTCGAAATGGACACATGGGAGTTCCGCCGCACCAGCGAGACCTCGGTGCCGGCACTGCCCACGGGCACGACCCTGGCGGACGTGGCGACCAGCATCCGGGGCTTCGGCCGTGGACTGAACGGCGCCTCGCCCGCGTCGTGGATCATCCCCGACCTCGACGCCATCGCCACCCTGTTCAACATCTACTGCAACTGCAACACGGGCGTGCCCGGGGGCGACTTCACGCTGACCAGCATCACCAACGGCAACGCGCGCGGCAACAACCGCCAGATCGAGGAAGAAGACCTGGGCGCGTACCTGCAGCTGGACTTCAACGCCGACCTGGCCGGGCGTCCGCTGCGCGGCAACGTCGGCGTCCGCTATGCGACCACCGACATCGAAGCCAGCGGCTACACCTCGGCGGGCGGCGGCACGCTGGTGACCGTCACCAACGACTACAAGGACTGGCTGCCGTCGTTGAACCTGGCCTGGGACGTCACCGACGACGTGGTCCTGCGCTTCGGCGCGGCGAAGGTGATGGCGCGCCCGCAACTGGGCAACCTGTCGCCCGGGGCCGGCGTCACCACCACCGGCACGCCGAACATCCGCGTGGGCAATCCCTACCTGGATCCGTTCCGCGCCACCACCTACGACTTCAGCGCGGAGTGGTACTTCGCCGAAGAGTCGCTGCTGTCCGTCGCGCTGTTCTACAAGGACATCGAAACCTACATCCAGGAACTGCGCGAGAACATCCCATACAACCAGACCGGCCTGCCGCTGGAGTGGGTGCCGCCCAGCTTCTGGGAAGTGGAGTTCGACGTGCGCACGCCCATCAACACGCCCGGCGGCCCGCTGAAGGGCTTCGAGGTCAGCTACCAGCAACCCTTCAGTTTCCTGCCCGGCGTGTTCAAGGACTTCGGCGCCATCCTCAACTACACCTACGTGAAGTCGGACATCGACTATGCGGTGCCGGGTTCATTCCCGGTCACCTATGTCGCCAACGACCTGGTCAACCTGTCACCGAAGTCGTACAACGCCACGCTGTACTACGACAACAACACGTTCAGCGCGCGTGTCTCCACCTCGTTCCGCGACGATTACCTGCAGCGCGTGCCGGGGCAGAACAACAACGACGTGGAAGGCAAGCGCAGTGCCTACAGCGTGGACGTGTCGGTGTCGTACAAGCTGGACGACAACTTCTCGCTGACCTTCGAAGGCACCAACCTGACCGACGAGTTCAACGATCAGTACGTGGACTCCGTGGGGGATCGCGCTTCGGTCTACCACCACACCGGACGCCAGTACTACGTCGGATTCCGCTTCACGTTCTGACCGCTGCGGGTGCGGCGGGCTTGCGTCGCACCCTTCCTGCCGCTCCCGCCCGGCCCTCTCTCCCGGGCGGGAGCCGGCGCCTTGTCCCGTGACCCGGACATGACGACCTTCTCACGCCACCCCCGCCCAATCGGTCAGCGCTTCACGGCGCACGCCCGTGCGCGCAGCGAAGCGTTCAGCCGCAGCGCGGCGCCCGTGCTTGTGCAAGGTGGCGTGACGGTGGACGGCATCGATCCGGTGGATCGCGCCGTCATCGAAGCATCGCGGCATGCCTGGCCGCACCCTGCCCTTGACCGGCAGGGTGGCCACCGGGTGTCCGGCTCAGCGCAGCGGCTCGCCGCGCGGGTATTGGCCGGACCTGGGCTCCATGGTGTCCAGGTTCCATTCCGCTTCGACGAACGCCTTGCGTGTTTCGGCGGGTCGGGGATAGCCGCCCACCTGTTCCTGGCTGTCGATGATCTCGCCGCGCCCCTCGATGACGTCGGCCACCAGGCGGCGGTCCTGTGCATCGCGATTCCACGGCGTGGCGCCGGCCGTGGCGATCACCGCATCCTGCACCTCCACGGCGGGCAACAGTTGCACCCCGAACGGCAGCGCCGGCGCAGCTTTCAGCATGTTGATGCGGGCGGGCGCGGTGCTGTAGCGGCCGGTTTCCTCGATGGTCGGCTTGCCGACGCGGTCCACCATCAGGTTGTCCTGCAGGTACAGGTCGAGGTCGCCGGAGCCGCCCAGCATCATGAAGGCCAACGGTTCGGTGGAACGCCCGGCACGCAGCACGTTGCCGCGCACGACCATGGCACCGCGCGAGTACGGATGCCCCAGCCATTCTTCGGCGATCAGGTTGTAGTGGATCGCGCGCTGGCCCGGGTTGTAGATCAGGTTGTTGATCACATGCCCGCGCGCGCCACCCTTGAACAGCGGGCTGCGCTCGTAGTTGTGCGCATACAGGTTGCCGACGATCAGGATGTCGTTGACGTGGTCGTGGATCAGCGAGCCTTTCGAATGCTCGCCCTTGGCGTGGATGGAGTCAGCCAGGCCTTCGCTGATGATGTTGTTGCTGAAGGTGATGCGGCGCGACGCGTTGGCCATCCACTCGGCCTCGCTTTCGCCATGGAAGCGCGTGCTGGAAGCGGACAGGTTTTCATCCGTCGCCCAGGTCAGGGTGCAGTGGTCGACGATCACGTCGCGCGCCCCGCGCACGGTCGAGATGGCGTCGATGTCGCCCGAACGCTTCGGCAGGCCGCCGTCGCCCGGGCGGATGCGCAGATGGCGCACGACCACGTCATGGGTCGCGATGGTCAGCCCGCCCTTGATGAGGGTGATGCCGGGCGCTGGTGCGGTCTGCCCGGCGATGGTCAGATAGGGCTCGCTGATGCGCAGTTCCTTCATGCCCAGGTCGATGACGCCACCGACCTCGAAGACCACGGTGCGCGGCCCTTGCGCGGTGATGGCCTCCTTGAAGGAACCCGGGCCGTCGGCGGCCAGCGTCGTCACGCGGAGGAGCTTGCCACCGCGCCCGCCCGGCGTATGCGCCGCCCAGCCCTGCGCACCGGGAAACGCCAGTGGCGGGGTCTCGGCCGCCTGCGCGACGCAGGCGCTCATTGCGAGCACGAACGCCGGCAGGAAACGGAGCAGCCGGCGGGCAGCCGACGACACAGGAGAAACAGTACGGAACATTGGCTCCCTCCCAGGAGTGGATCGATGCAGCGTGACACCGGAGTGGATTTTGCGGCAGTGCACATTGTCAATGACACCGGTTTACCATATACAGGCCATCAACCTGCACTGTCACTCGGCAGTGCAACAAAACCCGCCCAGGGAGAGCCCTCTTGAGTACTGATCACCGCGCCGTTGACGGCGACCCGGCCGAAGCACCCGAACTGGCGGCCATCGCGGCGCGATTCGTCGGTGCACGGCGGCAGGGGCAGGCGCTGCCGGGATTCCCGGGCGAGATTCCCGCCGACCTGGTCACCGCCTACCGTGTGCAGGACTTCGCGATCGCGCGCTGGCCGGACCCGGTGGTAGGGTGGAAGGTGGGCTATATCGCGCCCGAGAAGCGCGACAGCTCCGGAGACGAGCGGCTGCTCGGCCCCATCTTCGCGCGGGGACTGCAGTTGGCCACCGGTGGTCAGCAGGAGTTCGCGGTGTTTTCCGGCGGCTTTGGTGCGGTCGAGGCCGAATACGTGTTGCGCCTGGAGGCCGATGCGCCCACCGACAAGACCGACTGGACGCCCGAGGAGGCCGCCGCCTTCCCGTCCACGCTGTTCATCGGCATGGAAGTGGCCAGCAGTCCGCTGGCGACCATCAACCAACTGGGCCCGCGCGTGGTGGTGTCCGACTTCGGCAATAACAACGGCCTGATCGTGGGCGCGGAAATCCCGCAGTGGTCATCCATCGCGGAAGCCTCGCTCACCTGCCAGACCTTCATCGATGACCGGCAGGTGGGCCAGGGCGGTGCCACCACGCTGCCGGGCGGCCTGCGCGCCGCGTTCGCTTTCGCGCTGTCGCGCTCGGCCAGGCGCGGGCGTCCGCTGAAGGCCGGCGAACTGATCGCCACGGGCAATGCCACCGGCATCCACGACATCGCGCCCGGACAGTCGGCCCGCATCCGCTTCGACGGCTACGGCGATATCGTGTGCCGTGCCGTGGCCGCAGCACCTCAGCAGGAATGAGCACAGCCGCATGATGAACCGCCGTCGTTTCCTGGGTGCCGGCATCGGCGCCGCCCTTTCCGCTCCGCTGGTGGGCAGCACCGCGCTGGCTACCGGCAGCCAGCGCGTATTGACGGCCACCGACGTGCACGTCAAGGACTACCCCACGGTGGAAGCGGTGCGCTGGATCGGCGAGACCATGGCGCACGAGACGGGGGGCCGCGTATCGATCCGCCAGTACCACTCGGGCCAGTTGGGTCGCGAGGCGGAAGCCATCGACATGGCCCGCTTCGGCGCCATCGACATGACGCGCGTGTACTCCGGCGCACTCAACAACGCCTTCCCGTTGACGCAGGCATTGTGCCTGCCCTACGTGTTCGATTCGGTGGCGCACATGCGCCGGGCCATGGACGAAGGCGTGGGCAAGGCCGTGCTGGACGGCTTCTCCCGGCGTGGGCTGGTCGGCCTGGCGATCTACGATTCCGGCGCGCGCTGTTTCTACAATGCACGCCGACCCATCGAGACGCCCGCCGACCTGCACGGCATGAAGATCCGCGTGCCGGTGTCGGACATCTTCATCCGCATGCTTCGCCTGTTCGGCGCCAACCCCACGCCGCTGTCGCTGGGCGAGGTCTTTTCGGGCCTGGAAACACGCATGATCGATGGCGCGGAAAACAACATCCGCAGCTTCCACTCCAGCCGCCACTTCGAAGCCGCCCGGTACTGGTCGCAGACCAACCATTCGTATGCGCCGGACGTATTGCTGGTGTCGCAACGCACGCTGGACGCGCTGCTGCCCGCGGACCGCGAGCTGCTGCTGGAAACCGCACGGCAATCGGTCGGCGTGATGCGCGCGCTGTGGGACGAATCGGAAGCGAAGGCACGCGCTGCGGTGATGGCCGGCGGGGTGGAAAGCAATCCGGCCGATCTGGCCGCCTTCGCCCGCGCCTCGCGACCACTGCTGGCCGAGTACCGCCGCGATCCCGCCATCGACTCCCTGTATCGCCATATCCGCGACCTGGCCTGAGAACACCGCGATGTCCGAAGAATCCGCAACGCTGCCCGCCACTTCCCTGCAACGCGGGATGGAGTACCTCTCCAACGCCGCCATCGCCATCGCCGTCGTTGCGCTGCTGGGTCTGGTGCTGGTCCAGGGCTGGCAGGTGATTGCCCGCTACGTGATCAACGATTCTCCCAGCTGGACGGAGCCGGTCACGGTATTGCTGCTGACCACGGCCATGAGCCTGGGTGCTGCGTCGGGGGTGCACACGAACCGCCATTTCGGCTTCTTCCTGCTGGCCGATGCGATGGGGCCGCGCATGCGCACCCTGCTGCACGCGGTGTCGCCGCTGGTGATCGCGGCGATCGGCGCCGTGATGGCGTATTGGGGAGCCGTACTGTTGCTGGACGGCCTGGACATCCGCATGGCGGGTGCGCCGATGCCGCAGAGCATCGGTTATCTCCCGCTGTCGGCCGGCGGGCTGCTGATGGTGGTGTTCGCCCTGAATCGCCTGCTCCTGGTGCTGCGCGCACCGCTCCACGACGAGGTGCACTGACCCATGGCGATCACGCTGCTCTTCTCGCTGTTCGCCATCCTGTTGCTGATCGGCGTGCCGGTGGCCTACGCGCTGGCCGCGGCCTCCCTGGCCACGCTGCTCTATCTCGACCTGCCCTCGATCGTGCTGGTGCAGCAGATTTCCTCCGGAACGGGCTCGGCGTCGCTGATCGCCATCCCGTTGTTCATCTTCGCCGGCGAGATCATGCTGCGCGGGGGCATTTCCGAACGGCTGATCAGCCTGGCGGCGTCGCTGGTCGGTCGCATGCGCGGCGGCCTGGGACAGGTCAGCATCCTGTCGTCGCTGTTCTTCGGCGGCGTGTCGGGCTCGGCGATCGCGGACGTCTCGGCCGTGGGCGGCACGATGATCCCGCAGATGATCAAGCGCGGTTATGACAGGGACTATGCGGTCAACGTCAGCATCACCGCCGCGCTGGTCGCGCTGCTGGTGCCGCCGTCGCACAACCTGATCCTGTTCTCGGCCGCCGCGGGCGGCGGGCTTTCCATCGCCGACCTGTTCGCCGCCGGCATCGTGCCCGCGCTGCTCATGACGGTCGTGCTGATGTTCACCGGCTGGGCCGTCGCCTGCAAACGCGGTTACGGAGTGGAAGTGTTTCCCGGCATGCGCGCGGTGCTGCTCCGCCTGGTATCGGCACTGCCGGGTCTGGGATTGGTGGGCCTGATCTTCTTCGGCATCCGCGCGGGCATCTTCACCGCCGTCGAGAGTGCGGCGATCGCCGTCGTGTACGCGCTGGTCGTCACCAGCGTGCTGTACAGGCAGCTGAACCTGAAGGAATTCCTCGGCACCGTGACGCACGCCGCACGCACGACCGGCGTCATCCTGTTCGTCATCGCGACGGCGGCCGTGTTCGGATGGTTGCTGGCCTACCTGCAGGTGCCGGCCGCCGCCGTCGAGGCACTGCAGTCCATCGCGCACAGCAAGTACACGGTGCTGTTGCTGATCGTACTGGTACTGCTGCTGTTGGGTACGTTCATGGATCTGGCGCCGATGATCCTGATCTGCACGCCGATCTTCCTGCCCGTGGCCAGGGCGTACGGCATCGATCCGATCCACTTCGGCCTGGTGCTGGTGCTGACCGGCGGCATCGGCCTGGTGACGCCCCCGGTGGGCTCGGTGCTCTTCATCGGCACGGCCATCGGCAAGATCACCATCGCGCAGAGCATGCGGACCATCTGGCCGTTCTGGCTGGCCGGGCTGGCGGTGCTGCTGGTGGTGACGCTGTTCCCCGAACTGTCCCTGTGGCTGCCGAAGGCGATCAAGTGATCTTGCGGCGTGCGCTCCTGCTGGGCGGCGCGTTGATGGCGGCAGGCACACCCGTGCTGGCGCAGGAGCGCCCGGCGGCACCGTCGCTCTCCGGTTTCGAGGACGCCATCCATCATTGGCGCAACGTGCACGGCGACGCGTATCCACGCTACGCGCCGGAACAGGTGGCGCAGATCGCCGACAACATCCTGCTCTACCAGCGCGTGGATGGGGGCTGGATCGAGAACCAGGATCCGCAGCGCATCCTCGACGCCGCCGAGCGCGCACGCTTCGACGCCGAGGCGCGGAAGTCGGGCGGCAGCTTCGACAACCGCAACATCTACACGCAGCTGGATTACCTGGCCACCGCCTTCGCGATGACCGGCGACGTGCGTTACCGCGACGGCAGCCTGCGCGGCCTGGCGTTCACGCTGGCGCAGCAGCTGCCGGCCTGCGGTGGCTGGCCGCATACGGTACCCGCCACGCAACCCTACCACCCGCACATCACCATCGCCGATGACGTCACCGCGGGCGTGCTCGGCACGCTGCGCAAGGTACTGACCGACACGCGGCGCTATGCCTTCGTCGACGACGCCTTGCGCGCGCGCGTGCAGCAGGCGGTGGCGCGTGGCGATGCCTGCCTGCTGCAACTGCAGGTGCGCCAGGGCGACCGGTTGGCCGGCTGGGCCGGCCAGTACGACGCCCGGACGCTGCAGCCTGCGCAGGGGCGCACGTTCGAACTGCCGTCGATGGCGGCGCAGGAGTCGGTCGGCGTGGTGCGCTACCTGATGTCGATTCCGCAGCCGTCGGCCGAGGTCGTGGCATCGGTGGAAGGCGCGGTCGCATGGCTGCGCACGGTCGAGATCACCGGCTGGCGCATCGAAACCTTCGACGCCCCGGCGGCGCAGTTCCAGTACCACAGCAGCAGCAAGGATCGCCGCCTGGTCGCCGACCCCGGCGCGACAGGGCTGTGGGCGCGCTTCTACGACGTGAACGACAACAGCGTGGTGCTGGCCACCCGCGACGGCCAGCGCGTGGCGCGCTACGAAGACATCCCGCGCGAACGCCGCACGGGCTACGAGTGGTACGGCACGTGGCCCAGGCGGCTGCTGTCGAAGGAATACCCGCAATGGAAGGCGCAGCACGCGCCCGCGAAGTAGAGGAATCCCGATGCGCATCGAGTCGTTCTTCGTGGCAGCGCTGTGGCTGCTGGCATCTGCCACGGCCTGCGCGGTCGAAGGCAACGCCGCCCCCACGTGGAAACGCGGCATCGAGTACCAGCGCCAGGCCGACCTTGGTGACGGCACGTTCCTCAATCCCGTGCTCGCCGGCGACCGCCCCGACCCTTCCGTGCTGAAGGATGGCGACGAGTACTACTTGACGCTGTCATCGTTCGCCGCCTACCCCGGCCTGCCGCTATGGCACTCGCGCGACCTGGTCAACTGGCAGCCGATCGGCCATGCGATCACCCGGAACGTCGGCTCGATCTGGGCGCCCGACCTGGTCAAGCACAAGGGCCGCTACTACATCTATTTCCCCGCGCGCGTCGGCGGCACCGAATCGCCCCGCCGCAGCAATTTCGTGGTGTGGGCCGACGACATCCGCGGGCCGTGGAGCGATCCGGTCGACATCGGCCTGCCGGGCCACATCGACCCCGGCCATGCGGTCGGCGAGGACGGCAAGCGTTACCTGTTCCTCAGCGCCGGCGACTACGTGCAGCTCGCCGATGACGGCCTGAGTACCGTGGGCGAGGTGAAGCACGTCTACGACGGCTGGCGCTATCCCGAATCCTGGGACGTGGAAGGCTATGCCCAGGAAGGCCCGAAGATCACCTTCCGCAACGGCTGGTATTACATGATCACCGCCGTGGGCGGCACGGCCGGTCCACCGACCGGGCACATGGTGATCGTCGCGCGCTCGCGCTCGATCCACGGGCCGTGGCAGAACGCGCCGAACAATCCGGTCGTGCGCACTACTTCGCGCGACCAGTACTGGTGGTCGCGCGGCCACGCCACGCTGGTGGAAGACGCGGCGGGCCAGTGGTGGATGATCTATCACGGGTACGAGCGCGATTTCTGGACGCTGGGCCGGCAGGCGCTGCTGGATCCGATCGAATGGACCGACGACGGCTGGTTCGTCGCCAAGGGCGGCGACCTCAGCCGGCCACTGCGCAAACCGGCCGGCACGTCGCTGGGACCGCATGGCATGGCGCTGTCGGATGATTTCCGGGGCGGCCGGCTGGGCCCGCAGTGGGCGTTCTACGATCCGGGCCCGGCGGAAGCCGCGCGGGTCAGCGTCGGCGACGGCGTGCTGAGCCTGCGCGGCAAGGGCAGCGCGCCGCGCGACAGTTCGCCCCTGGGCGTGATCGCCGCGGACCTGGCCTACCAGTTCGAGGTGGAAATGGACATCGAACCCGGTGCGCAGGGCGGCGCCGTGCTGTTCTACAACGACCGCCTGTATGCGGGTGTGGGCAGCAACGGCGAGCAGTTCGTCATGCACCGGTACGGGCTGGAACGCCCCGGCACCCTCAAGCCCAGCACGCAGGGCGGGAAGCTGTGGCTGCGGGTCACCCACAATCGCCATATCGTGACTTTCCACACCAGCCACGACGGCCAGGTCTGGACCAAATACCCGGTGCAGATGGAAGTGTCGGGCTACCACCACAACGTGGCGGGCGGCTTCCTGGCCCTGAAGCCGTCGCTGTACGCCGCCGGCCAGGGACAGGTCCACTTCCGTAATTTCCGCTACCGCGCGCTGGACTGACCCCCAACCGCTAGAATCCCGTCACGCCACCCCGCCCAAGGCCGTTCCCGCCCCATGCCCGCGCGCAACAAACCCGACAGCCCCGCCCCCCGCCCCGCCAGCGGCAAGGCGGCGACCATCAACGACATCGCGCGGCTCTCGGGCGTTTCGAAGAAGACGGTCTCCCGCATCATCAACCACTCGCCGCTGGTCCGTAAGGACACCCGCGACAAGGTGGAAGCGCTGATGCGCGAAGTGGGCTACGTGCCGGACCCGATGGCGCGCGGCCTGGCGTTCCGCCGCTCGTTCCTGATCGGCATGGTCTACGACAACCCGACGGCGCAGTACATCGTCAACATGCAGTACGGCGCGCTCGATGCGCTGCGCGACTCCGGTTTCGAACTGGTCGTGCATCCCTGCGACAGCCGCAGCCCGGGCTACATCGACGGCGTGCGCCGCTTCGTGCAGCAGCAGAAGCTGCACGGCGTGATGCTGGTGCCGCGCGCGTCGGAAGACCAGGCGCTGGCCGACATGCTGGCCGAAATCGGGTGCCGCTATTCGCGCATCGCATCGGTCTCGATGGACACGCCCGAGCGCATGGTCGTCACCCACGACCGCGACGGCGCGGCGGAAGCGGCCGAGTACCTGCTGTCGCTCGGCCATACCGATATCGCCCTGATCACCGGCCCCAGTGCGTATCGCTCCTCGATCGAGCGCACGGACGGTTTCGTGCAGGCGCTCGCCAGGCGCGGCCTGGAGATTCCCAAGTCGCGCATCATCGAAGCCGGCTACACCTTCGAATCCGGCGTGGTGGCGGCGGAGAAACTGTTGTCCGGCAAGAACCGCCCCACCGCCATCTTCACCGGCAACGACGAAATGGCCGCCGGCGTCTACAAGGTCGCCCTGCGTGCAGGCATCAGCATTCCGCGCCAGCTGTCGGTGGTGGGTTTCGACGACAGCCCGCTGGCCTCGCGCCTGTGGCCGTCGCTGACCTCGGTGCGCCGGCACACCCGCGACACCGGGCGCATCGCCGCCGCCATGCTCATCCAGCCGGAAGGCGCACCCGCCCTGGCGGCGGCCAGCATCCGCCCGCACCTGATCATCCGAGACTCCTCGCAGCCGCCTGAATGAGGGGCCGGGAATAGGGAATCGGGAATAGAGAATCGAAGCAGCCACGCCGGCATCGCCGATTCCCGACGCCAGGCGCGTAACGGCAGCAGCCCCGGTTCGCCACCCAAATTCCGATTCCCGGCTCCCGATTCTCCATTCCCCCTCCTGCCGCACCGCAAAATGACACCGGTTACCAAAGCCATTAGAATCGCCCCATCCCATCCGGCCCGCGTCCGATTTCCCGGCGCCGCCATCCACGGAGCCTGACCATGTTCTGCAAGACCTACCACGCCACCCACCCCGACATGATGGACGGCGCGAGCAACGACCAGCTGCGCGACCGCTACCTGATCGGCAGCCTGTTCGTGGCCGACACGGTGCAGCTGAACTATTCGCACAACGAGCGCTTCGTGATCGGTGGCGCCGCACCCGTGTCGAAGAAGGTCGACCTGCCGCGCCAGACCGAGCCCGCCTCGGCCGCCGGCAAGCCGTTCCTGGAACGCCGCGAGCTGGGCGTGATCAACGTGGGCGGCGGCGCCGGCAAGGTCACCGTGGACGGGACGACGTATGCCCTGGGGCCGAAGGACGGCCTGTACGTGGCGATGGGCAGCGCCGACGTCGCCTTCGAATCCGACGATGCCGCCAATCCGGCCAAGTTCTACCTGACCTCCACGCCGGCGCATGCGCGCTTCGAGACCAAGGCGCTGGCGATCAAGGACGCGGTGGCACTGGAGCGCGGCGCGCTGGAAACCAGCAACGAGCGCACCATCTACCAGTACATCGTGCCGGCCACGTGCCAGTCCTCGCAGCTGCTGCTGGGCCTGACCGTGCTGAAGACCGGCAGCGTCTGGAACACCATGCCGCCGCACCTGCACGACCGCCGCAGCGAGGTGTACTTCTACTTCGACCTGGGCGACAACGACCGCGTCTACCACTTCATGGGCGAACCGGAAGCGCAGCGCCACATCGTCGTGAAGAACGACGAAGCCGTCGTGTCGCCGCCTTGGTCGATCCACATGGGGTCGGGCACCAGCAACTACTGCTTCATCTGGGCGATGGGCGGCGAGAACCTGGACTACACCGACATGCACGTGCTGGACATCTGCCAGCTGAAGTAATCGACACGCCGCCACGCCGGGCTTGCCCGGCGTGGCATTCCACCAGAACGCGCGACCAAGCGCAGCGGAGCGAGCTCCGCTCTACCCGAAGCCACCATCACCCGAGGGAAGACCACGATGGCAAGCAATCCGTTCAGTCTCGAAGGCAAGATCGCGCTGGTCACCGGCGCCAATACCGGCCTGGGCCAGGGCATCGCCGTGGCGCTGGCCGAAGCCGGTGCCGACATCGCGGCGGCGGGCATCGTCGAGGCGGCGGAAACCGGGGAGAAGGTGCGCGCCCTCGGTCGCCGCTTCCTCAACCTGGAAGCCAACCTGATCAGCATCGATCCGGTCGAACGCCTGGTGAAGGAAACCGTCGACGGTCTGGGCGGGCTGGACATCCTGGTCAACAACGCAGGGCTGATCCGTCGTGCCGACGCGGTCGATTTCAGCGAGAAGGACTGGGACGACGTCATGAACGTCAACATCAAGTCCGCCTTCTTCATGTCGCAGGCCGCGGGCCGGCACTTCATCGCGCAGGGCAGCGGCAAGATCATCAACATCGCCTCGATGCTGTCGTTCCAGGGCGGCATCCGCGTGCCGTCGTACACGGCCAGCAAGTCGGGCATCGCCGGCATCACGCGCCTGCTGGCCAACGAGTGGGGCAACAAGGGCATCAACATCAATGCGATTGCGCCCGGTTACATGGCCACCGACAACACCGCGCAGCTGCGCGCGGACGAAGACCGCAACAAAGCGATCCTCGACCGCATCCCGGCGGGGCGCTGGGGCGAGCCGTCGGACCTGGGCGGCACGGCGGTCTTCCTGTCCTCGCGCGCGTCGGACTACGTCAATGGCGCGATCATCCCCGTGGACGGCGGCTGGCTGGCGCGCTGATCCATCGTTTCCACGGCGCGGGCCGCGCGCTCCCTCTCCCTTGCGGCCCGCGTCATCTTTCTCCCACGACACGGGTGATCGGCATGATCAGACGCGCACTGGCGATGGCCCTGCTGGCCTGCGCCCTCTCCGCCCGTGTACAGGCGGCATCGCCGTCGCCCAGGCAGGTCTTCATCGCCGGTGATTCCACCGCCAGCGAATACGGACCGGAACGCGCCCCACGCGAAGGCTGGGGCCAACAGCTGCAGACCTTCCTGGATGACGGTTATGTCGTCCGCAACCATGCCAGGAGCGGCCGCAGTTCGCGCAGCTTCGTGGAGGAAGGCTGGTTCGACGGCATGGCGCAGGCCATGCGTGCCGGTGACGTGCTGCTGATCCAGTTCGGCCACAACGACGCCAAGATCGAAGACCCCACCCGCTACAACGAACCGGCGAAGGCATTCCCGGAATGGCTGGGACGCTATCTGGCGCTTGCGCGGGAAAAAGGTGCGACGCCGATCCTGGTCACGCCCGTGGCCCGCCGCAAGTTCGACCATGGCCAGCTGCTGGATACGCATGGCGTGTACGCACAGGCGGTGCGTGACCTGGCGGTGCGCGAGAAAGTCGCGCTGATCGATCTGACCGCGCTGAGCATGGACTGGCTGCGTGCGCAGGGTGACGAAGCGTCGAAGCCTTACTTCATGCACGTGCCCGCGCAGCAGCAGACCGACGACACGCACTTCCAGACCCGCGGCGCGGTGATGGTGGCGTGTCTGGTGGTGGCAGGCTGGAAGCAGGTCGACCCCGCGCTGGCGGCACACGTGAAGCGCGATACCGATTGCGGAGCGCCGGCCACGGCCCTGGCGGACCGCAAGGCGCAGCCTCACCCATCACTCGTCGTGCACGAACGCGATCTGGCGGTCCGGCAGCCCGGTCCGCACGGGGGTGCCGGCACGACCACCGCGTATCCGTTTTTCCGCGATGCACCGGCGATGGGGTTCGAGTTCCGCAAGCGCGTGCTGCACAAGGGCGCCGGCATCGGCCTGCACCAGCACCACAAGGACGAGATCTACTACGTGCTCAGCGGGCGGGGCGTGTACGAACTGGACGGCAGCGTGCAGGCCGTGCAGGCCGGCGATGCCATGCTGACGCGTCCCGGCAGCACCCACGGTATCCGGCAGGACGGCGATGACGACCTGGTGCTGTTGATCATGTACGCGCGCAAGGCGCCTTGATCCGGGCCGGCACGCAACGGCGTTGCGGCCCGTCACGGAGACGGCGCGGGTCGCTCCCAGCGGCGATAGGTGTCATCGAGTGATTTGCGCAGGCGCCGGAACTGTGGCGTACCAGGCGGCACCTGCAACCGTTCCGCCACCGCTTTCCATCCGCCGGCGTGGTCACGCGACCATTCGCGCACAACGGCGCGACAGGGCTGCCCTGCCACCTGCGCCAGCGCGCACGCCATGTAGATGTCGCCCGCCGTCCAGTCCGGCTGCTCCTGCATCGCTTCGACATAGGCCCGGGGCACCGTGTAGTAGCGGCTCATTTCATCGGCGAACGCCGCGGGATAGCGGCTGGCGTACTCGTTGATGTCGGCCAGGTAGCGGTCGACGGTCGGGTCGCCCGAGGCGGGCGCATAGCCGGCTGATGGCTGGGCCCGCGCAGGGCCGGCCACCCACATCAGTCCCAGCAGGCACGTGATCGACAGCAGGTGCGGGCGGAGTGGAAGCATCGGAGCATTGTGCCCCACTCCGCCCGCGTGTGGTCAGCGGACGATCCGGTCAATCGCGTCCGCGACCACGGCGATCGTGGCGGTCGTCGCGGCGGTCATCGCGGTCATGGTGACGGTAGTGGCGACGGTCGTCGTAACGGCCGTAATCGCGATAGCGGCGATCGTCATAGCGCACGTAGTGGTGGCCATGATGGCGCGGCTTCTTGTAGTAGCCGTAGGCGGGGGCGTGGCGCGGCGGACCGTAATGCACCACGCGCGGGGCGTAGCGGTAATAGGTCGGGCGGTGGTAGCGGTCGCGCACCACGATCAGGCGGTCGTGCGGACCGTAGTGACCATGGCGGTAATAGGGATGTCCACCGTGGTAGACCACGTCGGCGATCCCGACGATCACCCGGACCAGGTCGTCATCGGCGCGCGCCTGGGAAGGCGTCAGCGCCGCCAGGCCGAGACCGGCAGCCAGCAGGGCGGGGGCAAACAGACGGGCGAAGGAAAAGCTGGCCATGTCGTATCTCCATGTGTAGTGCCCGGGCAGGTATTCGCGTCGGGTTTGGACAGACGATGGACCTTGCCAGGTGAACGCGTATTTAACCCGGGCCTGTGAAAACGTTAACACTCCGGAAGCGTACAACGCGGGTTAAGCCTGTCGGCGTGGAGTGCGAATTGCGTCGCGCTTATCGATCGACCGTTGCCTCGATCGCGGCGAGCGCCTCCGGCAACTGGCCCGGATTCTCGACCACACGCAGGCGGGCCGCATCGGCCTGCACGCCGTGTTCGGCTTCCAGCGCCCAGGTGACGTGGTAGGGCATGTGCACGCCCCACCCGCCCAGTGCGAGCACCGGTTCGATGTCCGAACGCAGCGAGTTGCCGATCATCGCGAACCGCGCCGGCTCCACTTCCAGTTCACGCAACACGCGCGCATAGGTGGCTTCGTCCTTCTCGGACACCACTTCGATGCGGTGGAACAGGTCGGCCAGGCCGGACAGCGCGATCTTTGCTTCCTGGTGGAACAGGTCACCCTTGGTGATCAGCACGATTTCATGGTCACGGGCGATGGCCTCCACCGCTTCGCGGATGCCGGGCAGCAATTCCACCGGGTGCTGCAGGGTCGTCCGGCCGATCTCGATGACACGGTGCAGGTCATGCGCGCTGATGCGCTCGTCGGTCAGCTGGATGGCGGATTCCAGCATCGACAGCGTCATGCCTTTCACGCCGTAGCCGAAGATCTTGAGATTGCGACGCTCGACCTCCAGCAGGTGCCGGTGCGTGCGCGCGTCCGACAGATCGATATACGTGCCCAGGATGGATTCGAAATCGGCTTCGGCCTGCCGGTAGTAGTCCTCGCTCTTCCACAGCGTGTCATCGCCATCGAAGCCGACCCAGCGAATGCCTGCCATCACCCGTCTCCATGCAAGGGGCGCGCAGCATAGCAAGCGGCGTGGACACTGCCACGCGGCGGGGCCGCCGGCACACCCTCAAGGGCGCCGACGACCCCGCACGGTCATCCATCCGCGAACAGCGGATCCAGTCCGGTCAACCGCCGTTCGATGCCGGCTGGTCCGTCGGCGGCGGGACATCCGTCGGCGGCGGCGCATTGGGGTTGGCCGGCGGCGGCAAGGTCGGATCCGTGGGCGCCGGGACCGTCGGATCGGTGGGTGTTGGCGCCGGCGGCGTCATGTTGTCGGTGGGCGGTGCTGTCTCGACCGGCTCCGGCGCCGCGGCCGGCGGGGGGACTTCCTCCGGCGACGGACTGCACGCGGTCAGCAGCCCTGCGCCGGCCAGCGCGATGCCCAGCGAAAGCGCGAGGCGGGTGAAGGATGTGGGGGAACGTTTCATGGAAACCTCCAAGGGTGGATTCAATCATTGAGCCAGCGTCGCCCGGGGCCGGGTCAGCCGCCTGTCAACGGCACATAGTCGGCGTATTCGTCCGGCGTCAGGCGCCCGTCGGCATCCTTGTCCAGCGTGCCGAAGACCTGTACCAGCGCCGGGTCGGCCGCCGCCTCGTCCTTGGTGATCGCACCGTCGGCATTGGCGTCGAGTTCCTCGAATGGCCTGGGTGCGGGCGTGCCCGTCGTTGCGGGATCACCGGCGGATGACTGTGCGTGGACCAGCGGCTGTGCCGACAGCATGAGCGCCAGCAGCGCGACACCGGTCGTTGCGAACGGATATTTCATTGGCGATCTCCTGGACGACGGCGCTGCCGCGCATTCCGGAAAGGACAGGGCGGCACGCGGCCGCCCTATCCAGATCAGCCCACGGGCGCGTGGGCAGGCGACGGCTTACTTCTGCTGGTCGCCGTAGTTCTTGCTGACGAACGCCTTGTACTCGTCGGCGGTCAACATGCCATCCGTATCCGCGTCGGCCTGGTCGAAGACCTGGCTGAGGCCGGCATTGGCGGCGGCTTCCTGCTTGCTGATGGAACCATCACCATCGGTGTCGACGTCAGCCCAGCCCTGCTTGCTCTGGCCGGCGGCCTGCGTGCTCTGGGTGGGAGACTGCGTTGCCGAGCCCGTGGCCGCCTGGTCGGTGGACTGGGTCTGCTCGGCCTGCGCCTGGGTGGCGGCGTCTTCGGTCTTCTCCTGGGCGAATGCCAGCGGCATGGCCAGCGCGGCGCTCAGGGCGGCCAGGGCGATCAGCGGCTTGCGGTGGGTGTTCTTCATGGGTCTGCTCCGTGTGTTGGGAGTGCGTCCGATTGCGCACGGCCCCACCATGCAAAGCCACGACTGAACAAAACTTGCGCACTGAAATGAACGTGCACGCATGCTTAACCACCGGCATGAACACATCCGCTACCCGCTTCGTTAGGCCGTCGTGAGCAGGATGTGGGGAAGGAATGGATTGCGTGACGCGTGCCGGATTTTGCCGTTAGGAAGGCGTTTTCTGGTCGTCGTGCACGGCATCGTCTTCGCGCTTTTTCCGGCTGAACCATTGCCAACCCATCGCCACGCCCGACAACGCGCCGGTGAGTTCGCAGATCACGCGGGCGCCCAGCGCGTCCGCATCATGGATGCCCTGCAGGGCGAGGCGCGCGTAGAGCGGAGATTCCAGTTTCATCATGCCCAGGTAGAACAGGTTCCAGGTATCGATGCCCGCGCTGATGAGGACGGCGGTGACGCAGGCCCAGCCGATCACGTGGCCCACCGACCACGCCATCTTCCGGCACAGCCATTGCCACAGCAGGAAACACAGCAACCCGACCACGAAGGCGATGAGTCCGGCCTCCAGTGCGCCCAGGAAACCCAGATGCAAGGGAAGATTCATGCGCGCGCAGTCCCGCGACGCACGAACGGCCCCGGGTCGGGGCCGCCCTCGTTCTTGCGGGCATTGCGGGCGTCACCCACGCGGCGCAGGCCGGCGATGCGTGGCCACGGTGTGCGGGACGTCGGGGGGGTGGGGTCGGTGCGCAGGTCCACGGTGATCCATCAGGCGCGCACAGGCGTCGGCACGCAGCGGCTGCAAGCGTACCCGATGCATCCGCACACGGCATATCGGTATGGTCAGGCATCATGGCGATGCGTGGCACTGCATGCCGCGCCAGGAGCTGTCATGACCCGCATTCTGTTGGCAGGGGCCACCGGCCTGGTGGGACGCGCCGTGCTGCAACGCGCGCTGGCTTCACCGCGCGTGAGCCAACTGGTCGCGCCCACCCGTCGCCCGCTCCCCGGGCATGCGAGGCTGGTCAACCCCATCGTCGATTTCGATGCCCTGCCCGCCGATGCGGACTGGTGGCAGGTGGACGCGGTGATCTGCGCGCTGGGTACCACGATCCGCGATGCCGGCTCGAAGGAGGCCTTCCGCCGGGTCGACCACGCCTATCCACTGGAGGTGGCCCGGCATGCGCGGGCCCACGGCGCGCGCACGTATGGGTTGGTCTCGGCCATGGGCGCCGATGCGGCGTCGCGCATCTTCTACTCGCGCACCAAAGGCGAACTGGAACGCGACCTGCAGGCCTGCGGTTTCGCCTCGCTGATTTTCGTGCGGCCCGGGCTGCTGGGCGGGGAACGCGCGCAGCGACGCACCGGCGAATGGCTGGCATCGCTCGCATTGAATGCGCTGGAACCGGTGCTGCCGCAACGCTATCGCGTGGTGCCTGCCGAACGCGTGGCCGAGGTCCTGCTGGCCGCTGTGCTGGCCGCAGCGCCCGGGACCCGCATCATCGAAGCCGGCGAGATCCGCTGACGCACAGCCGACTCAGGCGCCGGGATCGTCCGCGAGGACCTGCACGCCGTCGGCCACGATGCGGTACTCGATCTCCGGCACCGCGCCGCCTGCCGAGGATTCCTTCGCCGTATGGTCGCGCGCCGCCGGCGACAACGGCACGCGCGACAGCACGCCATGGACTTCGGCAGGGCCGCGCACATCCCTGGGTACGTAGAAATCGTGATCGCCCATCAGCACGCGGGCGCTGCGGCCGTTGTCTTCCAGCATCACCCAGCAGCCCTTCTTCTGGCAGACGTCGGTGATGCGGCCACGGAACTTGCGCGGCTGGCCTTCGTACGCGACAGCGTCGGCCAGCGCCTGCGACACGGGCACCGCCTCGCCCGCCGGCACATCGGCACCGAACTTCTCCCACACCGGCGCCGGCGCCGACTGCGCGAACGCGCCGGTTGCCGCCATCACCAGGCCCATTGCCATCAGCCACTGCCGCATGCGAACGCCCTCAAGGATGCACCGCCGGCGATGATAGTCCGCGGCGCAGTGGCGGCGCGAGTCAGTGCAGCAGGCCGTGATGGACCAGCCGGAGCGGCTGCGTGCCGGCGGCCGTGACGGCGCGGCTGGCGCGCTCCAGCAGCGCTTCATCTTCCTCGTCGATCACCACCAGCACCTGGCCGGCCTCGATCTCGGTCCGGTAGTCGCGGCGCACCTCGCTGGGCACGGAAGACCCGGCGAGCGCCGACGCCCAGCCACCGACCAGGGCGCCCACCGCGGTGGTCAGCGCGACGGCCTGCCAGGGAATGCCGGTGGCCGGCACCGCCATGGCCAGCAGACCCAGCGCCAGGCCCACCACGCCGCCGCCGACCAGGCCGCGCAGCGCCGCCGGAATGAAGTCGGTGGGCGAACCTTCTTTTTCATCATCCGGCATGCGCGTCATCTCGAGGTCGGCGTCACCCACCAGGGCCGCATGGTCGGGCCGGATGCCCATGTTCAATGCGGCGTGCAGTGCGTGCTCGGCCGTGTCCAGATCGGGTGCGCTGAATACGCGGCGCGTTTTCATGACAGCCTCCTCCGCAGCCGGACAGGGCTGCGTCCCCACTACCCTAGCCGCGCGGACGGCGTGGGCGGGTGAAGAAAGGCTTAAGCCTGCGCACGTGCCGACGCACGGTGCACGCGTCAGAGCGCGGGGCGTTCGGGCGCCTGCTTGCGGCCCATCGCGCGCAGGTAGAGCTCGTACAGCGCGGTGACCTTGGCCACGTATTCCTGCGTTTCCGCGTACGGCGGCACGCCCCCGTAGCGGGTCACCGTGCCGACGCCGGCGTTGTAGGCGGCCGCCACCAGCGTCAGGTCGCCCTTGTACCGCCGCATCAGCTGCCGCAGGTGCTGCGCGCCGCCGGTGATCGACTGGCTGGAGGAGAACGGATCGGCAACCCCGTACTCCCGGGCGACGTCGGGCATCAGCTGCATCACGCCCATCGCACCTTTCGGGGACACGGCCTTCGCGTCGAAATCGCTCTCGGCGTGCGCCACCGCGCGCAACCAGGCATCGTCCACGCCGGTGGTCCGCGCGGCCGCCTTGAATTCGGCCGGATACATGTTGAGGCGGGGCTTGCCCACCTTGCCCAGCCCCGGATGCGCGGGTTCGCCGGGGGGCGTCTGCACGGTGAACTTGAGGTACACGCGCGAGCCGGGGAGATTGCGGGTGGAGTAGACCAGCTGGCCGTCCTGCTCGCGCTCGTACAGCGTGCCGCTGAACACGCCCATCGAGCCCCACAGGTTGGGCTGCGCCACGGCGTTGTCGTCGAGCTCCTTCGCCGTGCACTTCGAGCCCGGCTCGGGCGCCGTGGCCAGGCTGACCGTGCCGCCCTTCACGCAGCGATAGACCGTGCGCGCACCCGCCTCCGCACTGGCCAGGGCCAGGACGGGCAGCAACAGCCAGGCAGCGCGCGCAAAGAAGACCATCGGGGGGCGGATTCTAGGCCCGCAAAGCTGAAGGACAGGCTTTATCACGGGTCCGGAGGCCGCCGCCGGCCAGATCGGGTGGGCGCTGCTGCGCCGCAACAGCCAACCGCGTAAAATGCAGGCCCTCTTTCACCGCACCCCCTCGGAGCACGCAATGGGCCTGGATCTGGTCAGCGCCGGCAAGAACCCGCCGGACGAAATCAACGTCATCATCGAGATCCCCAAGGACTCCGAGCCGGTGAAGTACGAAGTGGACAAGGCCAGCGGCGCGATCTTCGTCGACCGCATCCTGTCCACCCCGATGCGCTACCCCTGCAACTACGGCTACGTGCCCCACACCCTGTGCGGCGACGGCGACCCGGCCGACGTCCTGGTGGTACTGCCGCTCCCGCTGATCCCCGGTTCGGTGATCCGCTGCCGTCCGGTGGGCGTGCTGCGCATGAGCGACGAAGCCGGCAGCGATGAGAAACTGCTGGCCGTGCCGGTGGACAAAATCTTCTCCGGCTACAGCCACATCCACGACATCGACCAGGTCAGCCCGCACTGGCTGGAGCGCATCGGCCACTTCTTCGAGCACTACAAGGACCTGGAGAAGGGCAAGTGGGTGAAGATCGATGGCTGGGGCAACGCCGCCGAAGCCAAGGCCGTGCTGCTGGATGCCATCGCGCGGCAGGCCGACCAGCCGGACAGCGACAAGCACAAGTTCTGATCGCCGGGAACGCATCCTGAAAAAGCCGCCCGATGGGCGGTTTTTTTCTGGCCGCATGCCACGCCGCAAAAAACTACGGCCCCTTCCGGGGCCGTAGTGGTCATGCGACAACGCACTGATCCGGGGATCAGAAGCGCTGCTGGTACTTCATGTACACGTAGCGACCGATGTCGAAGCCGCCGTAGTAGGCGAAGTCGCTGTTCGGCGAGGTGAACATGATCGGACCCTCGTGGTCGAACACGTTGTTGGCGCCCAGGGCGATGGTGGCATTCCACGGGGCCTTCCAGCTCAGCTGCAGGTCGTGGAAGGTGTTGGAACCCGTCTGGCGCTGGGCCGACGGTTCGCCGTTCTGGTAGCGGTCCGGATCATTGCAGGGACGCGCCGTGACGCACGCTTCATTCATGCCCGAGTAGTAACGCGCGGTGTACGCCACGCCGAAGCTGTCCTTCTCCCAGGTGACGCCCATGTTGGAGCGCACGCGGAAGTAGCCCGCCTCGCCCACGCGACCGATGGTGATCGGCTCGCCGTCGCTGTTCTCGCCTGCTTCGTCGTACTTGCTGACGTAGGAGGTCTGCCAGTCGATGGCGAACTGGCCCACGGACAGTTCCGGCAGGCGGTACTTGACGCCCAGGTCCCAGCCTTCCGTTTCCATCTCGCCCAGGTTGGCCAGGCCGTAGAACAGGTCGGTGATGTGGCCGTCGGCGCCGCGGACGATGCCGTTGCAGCGTGCGGCGTTACCCAGCACGTAGCAGTCCCGCAGGATGCGGTCGACGCTGTCCTCGATGATCATGTCGGTCAGCTGGTAGTTGTACCAGTCGAGCGAGATGTCCAGACCTTGCACCCAGCGCGGGCTCCACACCACACCGACGGTGCGGCTTTCGGAGGTTTCCGGCAGCAGGTTCGGGTCCGAGCCGCTGATGAACTGGTCCGGCGTCTGGCACGGATAGGTCGTGCAGGGCACCAGGCCCTGGCCCAGCTGCACGTAACCCAGCGGGACACCCGCTGCATTACAGGCGGCGTTGCCGTTGACGCTGTTCACCGCGCCGGTACCGCAGGGATCGGTGTACGACTCGAAGCTGCTGCCGATGCCGCCGTACAGGTCGGAGATCGTCGGCGCGCGGAAGCCTTCGGCATACGTGCCGCGGACCAGCAGCTCGTCCAGCGGACGCCAGGTGAAGCTGAACTTGCTGTTCAGCGTGTCGCCGAAGTTGCTGTAGTCGGAGTAACGGCTGGCCAGGTTGATGGTCAGTTCCTTGGCGAACGCCATGTCGGCCAGCACCGGGATGTTGAGTTCCATGTAGAACTCGTCCAGCGAGTAATCGCCTTCGGTGGTGGTCGCGGCCAGGCCGGTGCTCTCGCCCGACTGCGCGAACGCGTCCGGCACGAAGCGGCCCTGCTCACGGCGGTGCTCGTAACCCACCGCGATGCCCAGGTCGCCCGCCGGCAGTTCGAACAGCGAACCGGCCAGGTTGGCGGTGTAGCTGGTGGTGCGGGTGGTGCCCGTGTCGGTGTAGTAGGGGAACAGGAAGCGCTGCAGGTCCGGGTCGGACAGCGAGCCCTGGCCAGCCACGCCGTCCGGCAGCAGCGGGTTCCACGGACGGCAGGCGCCCAGTGCGATCGGGTTGGCGGCGGTACCGCACTGGGCGACACCGTCGGCGTTGATGAACGACGGGCCCAGCGCCTGGCGCGTGGCGATCAGGCTGGCGTCGCCATGACCGGTCTTGGTGGTGTTGTTGCGGTTGATCAGCGCACCGACATCCCAATCCCAGGTCTTGCCGCCCAGCTCGAAGAAGCCGGCGAAGCCACCGGCGAAGCGGTAGGTTTCCAGCTCGCTGCGCGTGGTGCGCGGCACTTCCCACAGACGACGACGGAAGTCGATGTCGGTGCCCGGCAGCGGGTTGAACGCGCTGTCGCCCGACAGCGGGGTGTCGAACGCGCCCGACTGGTACGGATAACCGGCGATCTGCTGGTCGGTGATGCGGTGGTTGTACAGGACGTCGGCGTTGAACGTGATGTTGTCGGTCAGGTCGTAGTTCGAGTTGGCGAACACCGAACGACGCTCGATGCCGGTCATCAGCATCATCTGCAGGTTGGCATTGGCGTTGTAGTCGGCGGTGTGCGGCACGTAGTCCGCTACGTTGTTCGGGTTGCCGCCTTCACGCAGGGTGCACCAGGCATCGGCGCCGCCGGTGCCGCAGGGGCCGAACCACGAACCGTTCTGGCTGACCGGGCTCCAGCCCGAACCCGGATAGTCGGGGCCGGCGTTGCCGAACTTGCTGAAATCGCGGTCGCGCGCGAACACGGGTTCCTGCTTCGAGTATTCGACCGACAGCGTCGTGCCGCCACGGTCGTTGGTCGAACCGGTGGTGAACGAGTACGTCTGGGTCTCACCGTCGCCCTGGCTGTACTGGCCCACGTAGGCTTCGGCTTCGGCGCCGTCGAAGCGCTTGCGGGTGATCACGTTGACCACGGCCGCGATCGCATCCGAACCGTAGATGGCCGATGCGCCGTCCTTCAGGATCTCGACGCGGTCGATGGCCGCCATCGGCACCTGGCTCAGGTCCTGGAAGCCGGACGTGGTCGCGCCGAGGCGCTTGCCGTTCAGCAGGATCAGGGTGCGCTGCGCGCCCAGGTTGCGGATGTCGATGTAGTAACCGCCCACGTTCTCGCCGGAAGCGAGCGCGTCGGAGCGCGAGATCGCCGGCGAACCGGCCGACGTCAGGTTCTGCAGGATGTCGGCGACCGAGGTGAAGCCCTGCTTCTCGATATCCTGGCGGCTGAGCGTCACGATCGGCTGCTGCGTCTCCATGTCGGCACCGCGGATGCGCGAGCCGGTCACTTCGAGGCGGTCGAGCGTGGTGGTGCTGGACGGATCGGTGGCGTCCTGCGCCATTGCGAACGCCGGGACCAATGCGATGGCAATACCGGCCGGCAGCAAGCCGACCCGCATCGCCTGACGCGGACTACGATGGTTCATTCAATCTCTCCTCAGAGGAACGTGTAGCGTTATGGGCGTGTTAAAACGCCTTGCAAACTTACGTTCCGGTCCGCGTCACTGCTTTGCGGGCAGCGGCCGATGACTTTGCCGAGTCTGTCCTGGACAGCATCAGCGAGGAGCGGTAACGACTGGCCGAGGTGCCAAAGCGCGCACGGAACGCCCGGGCGAAGCTGCAGCAGTTGTCGAAGCCCGACGCGGCCGCCACTTCCCCCACCATCATCGAGGTGTTGCGCAGCAGCTCCGCTGCGTGTTCCAGCCGCATGCGCGCGGCCGCGGCCTGCGGGCTTTCGTCGTACAGGCTGAAGAACGTGCGCGAGAAGTACCAGCTGGAGAAGCTGGTCAGTTCGGCCAGTTCGCTGATGCGCACCACCCGGTCGCAGTTGCCTTCCAGATAGAGGCGCGCACGCTGCAGGCGACCGAACACCTGGCGCTTGCGGTTGCGCGAACGGCCCGGGCAGCGCTGGATGAATTCGGAGAACTCCTGTTGCACGCCGGCCAGGTGCAGCAGCAACGGACGCAGCGCAGTGATGTCGGCACCGTCCTGCGCGCGGCGACCGGCTTCACGCCACAACCGCACCAGAGTCAGCGCATCACGGCGGTTCAGCCGGCCACGGCCGGCATAAAGCGGGCTGTCGGCAAAGCGCGCCATCGCACGCAGTCCCTCCATGCTGAGCGTCACGCCCAGGCACAGCCCGTAGCGGTCGGTCTGCACCAGCGGCTTGGAATCCTTTTCCAGCGCGATCCAGTGCCCGCGGCGCAGCCGGAAGCGGCCTTCCTTCGCCTCCACCCACGAGGCACCGCGCAGTTGGACCCAGACCGAGAACAGTTCGGCCCCGACTTGGGCATTGCCCAGCCGCGACACCGCCACACAGCCGGTCTGGTCATTCGATTCCGAGGGCTCCAGCTTCACCAGCTGACCCCGATCCCCCCACAATGTTTGCTCCATCGGTCGTTCCGCTTTGCGTGTAATAGGCGTTTCATTTGCCCGAGACACACGGAACCCGCAGGAAATTTGCGGGAGAGTTGCGCGAAATCTTCGCGATGCCGCTTACGAAAGACTTACGAAAACACCAATTGCTTTCAAATCAATAACCTGCACCACCCGACGCAGAGGACTCGGTTGGCGGCTCCAACGGCATGAAGCCGATGTCGGAGCCGTCGTTGACCGCCATGGCGACATAGGTGACCCGGTCGCGCGCATGCGCGCTGAATCCGTTGATGGTGGCCAGATGGGTGGCTTCCAGGCAGCGGGGAGCCGGATGCGAGCGCCCCAGGCCGATATGGCGCAGGCTGACGTAGCAGCCGGGCAGCGACTCCAGGTATTCCACCTGCCCATCCTCGGTCACGGTCCAGGTGCGGTAACGCTGGCTGGCTGGCCGGTTGCCATCCACCTGACGGACACTGGCCGGGCTCAGGGCCAGATCGGCCTGCCACAGCCCGTCCCGCGCCATCCGGGTGAACAGCACCCGCCCCTGCGCCACGTCCGGGCGCGCGAATGACACCCCATCGATGACCGCCAGGCGCCGCCACGGCGAACGACGGCGGTCGTACAGCACCAGCTGCTGCCCGTCGCCCTTGCCCGCGACCACCAGTATCTGGTCCGGGTGCGGCATGTAGGCGGCGAACAACAGCTCTTCCGGCGCCACCGGCACCGGCAGCCGGCGAAGCTGGCCGTTGGTGGGATTCACCTCGTGCAGACCGTACTGCCCCCGCGCGTCGGTGCCCACCACCAGCAGATGCCGGCTGTCCGGCGACCACATCGGCAGGTGGCGGGATTCCGGGCGGATGCCTTCGATGGGCCGGAGCGAGGCCGGCCGCTGCAGGTCGGCCCACCACAGCGCGAATTCCCCGGAGCGGTCCGAGGTGAAGACCAGCTGCTGTCCGTCCGGTGCGATCGATGGCAGCGTGTCGCGGCCGGTGGAGGCGAAGAGCTGGTCGGCCGGCTTCGCGCCGCTTTGCGCGCCCGGGCCGGAGGCGATCCGGTAGATGCCGAACTGCGGCTTGCGCTGCACGAAGGCGATCTGCCCGACCTTGGCTGCCAGCGCCGGCGCCTGGGCGTCTTCGATGCCCAGGTCGTGCACGCTGCCGTCCTCCAGCATCAGCCGGTACAGCCGCGTATGGCTGTCCACGCGCCGGCCGAACACGATGGACCGGCCATCCGGCGCCCAGTCCCAGCCGCGGAACTCCGCCCGCTGCCGGGTCAGACGCTCCGCCGGACCGCCCTGCGCGGGGATGCGCCACAGGTCGCCCAGCGGCGTGTTGCGCACGAAGCCGATCCATTTGCCGTCAGGGGAATAGCGCGGCGCGGTATCCACGTCCTGGGCGGTGGCGCCGTATCGCAACGAGTGCCACTGGCCGGTCGCCAGCGCCAGCAGGCGCAGTCCGGGCTCTCCCCCGCCCAGCGGACTGCTGAAGATCAGGCCGTTACCGTCCGGCGTCCAGTCGAAGCTCGGGCGGTTGGCGGGGTCGCAATCGGCCAGCACCCGCGGGTCGCCGCCACTGGCCGGCACCGCCATGATGCGGCAGTCCTCGCCGGGAAACCGCCGCAGGAAAGCGATCTCGCGGCCGTTCGGCGACCACTCGGGATTGCTGTCCCAGGCCCCTTCGGGCGGGAACGTCAGCGTGCGCGGCTGGGCGGGCTCGGTGGTCTGCACCAGGATCGCGGTGCCGGCCAGTTCCTCGGTGGGGCTGGCCAGGTACGCCACCTGCGAGCCGTCCGGCGACAGCGCAGGCGCAAGCTCGAAGCCCGGCGCCGAGGTGATGAGCCGGTACGGCCGGGCAGCAGGCATCAGCGGCAGCCCCGACGCCGCGGGCCCCGCTTGCGGTGCCTCCCGCTGCAGGCCCAGCCAGAGGCCGACGGACAGCAGCACCAGCGCCACCGCGCCCAACCCCATGCCCCAGACCCATCGCCGATGCAGGGACACCGGCGGTGACGGGCCGCCGGCCGGATCCGCAACCGCCTGGCCGGACCCCTCGCCGTCGCTGGAAGGCTGGCCGGTGGGCGGATCCGCGACCGCGGGGTCGCGCATTGCCGCCGGCGGCGTTGCGACGCCTTCCGACGCCGGCAACCACTCCACCTCGGCCAGCAGGCGATAGCCACTCTTCGCAATGGTCTCGATATAGCGCGGCTGATCACGACCCTCACCGAACGCCTTGCGCAGCTGCGTGATGGCCTGCGTCACCACGTCATTGGTCGGCAACGTGTCCGGCCAGACTTCCGCCAGCAAGGCATCGCGCGCGACCACGCGCCCCGCGTTCTCCACCAGCACCAGCAACACACCCATCGACTTGGGCGTGATGCGTACAGGACGGCGCGCACCGACGGCCCGCACTTCGCGGAGCGGGATGTCGACATGGCACTCGCCGACCCTCAGGCGGTCGGAAGGCAGCGATGGAAGGGGCTCGGGAGGTCGTGGCATCGGAGCGGATAGTGCGCGGAGGCCAGGGACCCGTCATGTGCCTGAACGCCTAGGCCGCATCCAAAGGACAGATCCGGCAAAACGCAGGGACGGGATGGGGAAAGCGCACCGTGGCGGTGCATTTTACAGTTCCCCGCATGCTCCCCATGAACGGGAGCAGCACAGGCAAACTCTCTCTCCCTCGCCGACGTCCTATTACATACGCTCCATCATTCGCGCTCCGGCGCGAATTTTTTTGCCTGTGTTTTCCCGCCCGCGCTCAGGAACGCGACGGCAGTCTCAGGATGGTCAGGCCGATCAGCCGCGACACCACCACGGCGATGTACATCACGCCGGCGAACTGTTCCAGCATCACCAACGCACGTGCCTGCGGCAGGATCGGCATGATGTCGCTCAGTCCCACGCCCGACAGCAGGCTGAAGCTGATGAACAGCAGCTCCATCCACGTCCGCGGCGAGTCCGCATCCACCGCCGCCGTGAAACTGCCCGGGTACCATTGCTGGCAGACCGAGAACGCGAACGCGAATGCCCACGCCAGCAACGTGAAGGTTGCGCCGGCCGCGAAGAGCTCGTCACTGGTGACCTTGTGGTCCTGCAGCATGTAAGCGATCAGGCTGCCGGCGGTGTAGAAGTAGAGCGCGCTTTCCAGCAGGTGTGCATACGCACCGAGCGCCGGCTGGTGCCACAGCGCCGACGCCAGCGACAGCGCCACCGCCGGCACCGCCAGCGACCATGCGATCCAGTTGACCGAGCGACTGCGGTTGACCACCCACAACGCCAGCGCCAGCACCAGGATGCCGAACGCACCGAACAGCGCGCGGCCGGCCTGGGTGTCTTCCATCACCGGGTACAGCAGCACGCCGCACAGCTGCACCAGCAACAGGAAGGCGCAAGGATGCCGGCGGGCCGTGACCAGCCAGCGCAACCATGCCAGCGACACGCGCGCCATCAACGGTGGTGGACCAGCGCGTAGTACACCACGTAGATCCAGGACAGCAGCCCATGGATCACCGCCCACAGCAGCGACTTGTTGGCGCTCCATGAAATGGTGATGGCCAACGCCGTGCCGAAGCCGATGCCGGCACGCGCAACCGATGCGCCGCCCTTCATGGCGCCGCCGCCGGCGCACCGCTGCCCGCGCGGTACGGGTAGCGCGCGAAGATGTCCGCCACCGCCGCATCGATCCTGGCGCCGCGCTCCTCCGGCTTGTCGCGCCCCACGCGTCCGACCGCCACGCCTTCCCACACCAGCCGGTTCTCCTTCGCATCGACCAAGTCGACGTTCAACGTGCCCTCGGTGTACTGGTACACGTCGGTGCGGTCGCGCCAGTACGGCACCGATACGTAACGGCGCGCGCGGTAACTGTAGTAGTAGTCGTAGTCCACCTCGGGGATGGTGACCACATCGGTCTTCTCCTGCAGGTAGGCATTCAGGTTGACGCGCAGGTCGGGCGAGGCCTCACTGTAGACATAGCCCCGCGATTCCATCTGCGCGCGTGCGGCCGCCTTGATCCGGCCGCTGGTCAACGTGGCGTAGCCCTGCCCCTCGATGGCCAATGGCGAATAGAACGCGAACGTGCGATAGCCGGCGAAGTCGGCGGACGGATCCACGTCGCTGGTGATGCGCGGCCCCGTGGCGCAGGCCGACAGCAGACAGGCGGCGGCGACCACGAAGGTCTTCCACGTGTACTTCGCGAAGAGGTTGCGTCGTGCCATGGGCGTGCTCTCCTGATGGGACAAGGGTGCCCGCGCACAGCAGGCACGTCGTCGCTTTATACGCCGGCGACCGCCCCACGGATGCAGGCGGCCGCCCGGTGGTTCAGCCCTGACGATACACCTGGGCGCCCTGGGCGAGGAACTCCGCCGACTTCTCCGCCATGCCGGCTTCCAGCGCCGCCTGTTCTTCCACGCCATGTTCGGCCGCGTAGTCGCGCACGTCCTGGGTGATCTTCATGCTGCAGAAGTGCGGCCCGCACATGCTGCAGAAGTGCGCCAGCTTGTGTGCTTCCTTCGGCAGCGTCTCGTCATGGAATTCCTTCGCCTTTTCCGGATCCAGGCCCAGGTGGAACTGGTCCTCCCAACGGAACTCGAAGCGCGCCTTGCTCAACGCGTTGTCGCGCACCTGCGCGCCCGGGTGGCCCTTGGCCAGATCGGCAGCGTGCGCGGCGATCTTGTAGGCCATGATGCCGTCGCGCACGTCCTGGCGGTTGGGCAGGCCCAGGTGTTCCTTCGGCGTCACGTAGCAGAGCATGGCCGTGCCGTACCAGCCGATCATCGCCGCGCCGATGGCGCTGGTGATGTGGTCGTAGCCCGGCGCGATGTCGGTGGTCAGCGGGCCGAGCGTATAGAACGGCGCCTCGCCGCATTCGGCGAGCTGCTTGTCCATGTTCTCCTTGATCAGCTGCATCGGCACGTGGCCGGGGCCTTCGATCATGCACTGCACGTCGTGCTTCCAGGCGATCTTGGTCAGCTCGCCCAGCGCTTCCAGTTCACCGAACTGTGCAGCGTCGTTGGCATCGGCGATGCAGCCCGGGCGCAGGCCGTCGCCCAGCGAGAAGGCCACGTCGTAGGCCTTCATGATCTCGCAGATGTCCTCGAAGTGCGTGTAGAGGAAGTTCTCCTTGTGGTGCGCCAGACACCACTTGGCCATGATCGAACCGCCGCGCGAGACGATGCCGGTCACGCGCTTGGCCGTCAGCGGCACGTGCCGCAGCAGCACGCCGGCGTGGATGGTGAAGTAGTCCACGCCCTGCTCGGCCTGTTCGATCAGCGTGTCGCGGAAGATCTCCCAGGTCAGCGCCTCGGCGCGGCCGTCGACCTTCTCCAGCGCCTGGTAGATCGGCACCGTGCCGATCGGCACCGGCGAGTTGCGGATGATCCACTCGCGGGTTTCGTGGATGTGCTTGCCGGTGGACAGGTCCATCACGGTGTCACCGCCCCAGCGGATCGACCACACCAGCTTCTCCACTTCCTCGGCGATGCCCGACGACACCGCGGAGTTGCCGATGTTGGCGTTGATCTTGGTCAGGAAGTTGCGGCCGATGATCATCGGCTCGCTTTCCGGGTGGTTGATGTTGTTGGGCAGGATGGCGCGGCCGCGGGCGATCTCGTCGCGCACGAATTCCGGGGTGATGAATTTCTGGATGCTGGCGCCAAAGGATTCGCCGGGGTGCTGCTTCAGCAGCATCGCATCGCGCACGGCATCGAGTCGCTGGTTCTCGCGGATGGCGACGTATTCCATCTCCGGCGTGATGATGCCGCGCCGGGCGTAGTGCATCTGGCTGACGTTGGCGCCTGCCTTCGCGCGGCGCGGCAGGATGCGGCCGGGGAAGCGCACGCCGTCGAGCTTGGCGTTGGTCTCGCGCGCGCGGCCGAACTCCGAGCTGAGGGCCGGCAACTGTTCCGTGTCCCCGCGTTCCTCGATCCACTTCGCACGCAGCGCCGGCAGGCCGGCGGCCAGGTCGATGGTGGCGGCGGGATCGGTGTACGGGCCGGAGGTGTCGTAGACGGTGACCGGCGGATTGTCCTCGCCACCGAAGATGGTCGGCGTCTGGGTCAGCCCGATCTCGCGCATGGGTACCTGGATGTCCGGGCGCGAGCCTTCGATGAAGATCTTCCGCGAACCGGGGATCGGGCGCGTCACGGATTCGGAAAGTTGTCCGGTCTGCTGCAGCAGGTCGGTGGCGGGCTTGGGAATGGCATTCATCGGCATCGTCCTTTTTGAATCCCCGCACGTGGATGTGCGGGGTCTTGCGAGGGATTCGCAGGGTGGACGCGAGGATCCGCATCCCGGACGAAGCGGCGGCGCGGCGGCGGACGGGTGGCGGGCCCACAAGGGGCGACGCGGCAACACGGCGCAGCCTGCGAAGCTTCCCTACGCCGGTCTCAACCGGATCAGGTTCGAAGGGTCTGTCTCAATCACCGGCCCGGCCGGCGATACCCCCGCTTCGGGGCCTATTAGACAACCAAACCCCGGCGAATGCCACGTGGGCTCGCGTGTCCGGCCCGCTGGCCTGCCGCGCAGACGCACGCTAACCTGACCGCAGGCACGCGGGAGCGAACCAGGGGGAAGCATGCATGCTGCGTTAAGGGCCGCCGCCGCGGCCTCGTTGATATTGTCCGCGCTTCATGCGTCGGCACAGGAAGTCCCTGTGGAGGCGTTCGCGACGTCGAACAAGGTCAGTTCGCCGCGTCTGTCCACGGACGGTCGCCACATTTCCGTATCCGTGGATCTGGGCGAAGGCAATCACGGATTGGCGGTCTACCGGACCGAAGACATGAAGCAGACCACGCTGCTGCGTCTGCCCCGCTACGAGATGGCGGCACAGGCACAGTGGGTCAGCCCCACGCGACTCGTCATTGCAAAGGGGCGCCTGCTGGGATCGCGCGAGAAACCCATCTCGATGGGCGAAATCGTTGCCACCGACTTCGACGGCAGAAACCAGAAGTACATCTTCGGTTACCAGCAATCCACACGCAGCGGCAACATTGAGCCGGGTTTCGGCCATATCGCGGGCGTACCCGAGAAGCCGAACGGTCGCTTCTATCTGCGTCGTCTCTCGCGCGACAGCAATCGCTCGCAACTCTACGACGTGGACGCGGACACCGCCGTGGCTCGCCTGGTCGCCGATATCGGCGTCAGGGACCTGAATTTCGTCCTGGACCGTCAGGGCATGCCCCGCTACGCGTACGGCACCGACGACGACAACCGCTACGTTCTGTATGCGGCGGGTAACCAGGCGAGCGGCAAAGAATGGATGCCCATGTCTCCTCCCGAGCACGCTGCGCAGTGGACACCGTACGGATTCAGCGCAGACGGCAGCCAGGTGTTCGCTTCCTATTCGGTGGGGGGTGGGCCGGTGATGTTCGTACGTTCGCGACCCGACGCATCCCATCGCCAGGTACTGGCAAGCGATCCGCTGAGCAGCTTCGGCAGCATCGAATGGTCTTCCGGGCCGTCGCTACCCTTCGCGGCCACCCTCGGTGAGGGACGTCCCCGCGTGGTGTACTTCGACCCGGAATCACCGGATGCCCAACTCCATGATGCGCTCAACCTGAGCTTCCCCGATCACTACATCCAGTATGTGGACCATAGCAGCGACGGCAATGTCACCCTGCTATACGCCTACAGCGACCGCGACCCGGGTTCCTGGTACTTGTTCGATCGCGTGAAGCGCAAGGCATCGATACTGCTGTCCAGCATCCAAGGGCTTGATGCGGGCCGCATGGGCGAGCGGCGCCCTTTCCGTTTCAGGGCCAGCGACGGCATGGAGCTCGAAGGCATCCTGACCCTACCCCATGGCATCGTCACGCCGGAGAAACTTCCTGTCGTGGTCCTGCCGCATGGTGGACCGCACGGTATCCGGGACGGCTGGGCCTTCGATCTGGATGCGCAATTCCTGGCGAGTCGCGGCTATCTGGTCCTGCAGGTGAATTTCCGCGGTTCCGGCGGACGTGGCCGGACGTTCCAGGAGGCCGGCTATCTGAAATGGGGAACGCGGATGCAGGACGATGTGCTCGACGGCTTGCGCTGGGCCATCACACAAGGCTACGTCGATGCCGATCGCGTCTGCACATTCGGGGTCAGCTTTGGCGCTTATTCAGCCATGCTGCTCGCAGCGAAAGAGCCTGACTTGATCAAGTGCGCGGCGGGCATGTCTGGCGTATACGACCTGAAGATGATGTACGCCAAAGGCGACATACACGCTACCCGTTCGGGGAACAACTACCTGGGGCGCGCCATCGGGCGCAGCGAGGGGGAACTCGCCGCCAATTCACCCACGTCACTTGCGGCACGGATCAGGGCTCCCGTGTTCCTGGCGCACGGCGAGCTCGACGAGCGCACGCCCATCGCACAAGCCCAGGCCATGAAGACGGCATTGGAGCAAGCCGGCAATGTGCCGGAATGGATGCAGGTCCGGGGCGAGGGCCACGGATTTCATGCTGATGCCAACAACATCGCGTTCTACCGTCGGCTGGAAGCCTTTCTTGCGCGAAGTATTGGTCCACGCCCACGCTGACTCAGCGGCATGCAGATGCAGGGGCTAGGGCTGCAACTGCGGCAACAGGGCATCCGCGACGTCGCGCGCCGGCACCACGAAGCGTTGCGCATCGCCGAACTCCGGCCAACCCGCGCGCAACGCAGCCATCACGGCGGGGGCTTCTTCGTGCGCCTCCAGCAGCCATGCCGTGATCGCTTGGCAGGGCACGCCCGGTCCCGGATGGCACAGCAGCGGCCCCGGTGGAATGGGATCGGAGCGCCACAACTCAACGACGGCCTGCGGCCTCGACGCGTCGTAGACATCGGCCGCGAGCGCGGCAACGTCCGCGTCGCCATCCACGACGGCCTGCAAGGCAGCGGCGTGTGAACCTGCGTACGTCAGCGATGCGAACGCCGTCTCCGCCCCCAGCCCCAGCGCGCGGAGCTGGTCGGCGGGCACGAACCCACCGGACGCCGAGTCGCGTCCGACCAGCACCAGCCTCAGCCGTCGCGCGTCGCGTTCCAGTGCACCAAGTGAGGGCACCCCACGCGCCACCAGCACGGCACGGTAGCGGTCGGCCTGCGCGGCGGGCACGTCCGGCACCGGCAGCGTGGTGACGGGTTCATGCCAGCGCCGGGTCTGCAGATACGCGTGCAGGTTGGGCACCGCCACATCCACTTCGCCGCCGCGCAAGGCTTCGACCAGTGCGGTGGGCGACGGGAACAGGCGCACCTGCACCGGATGCCGGCCACGCTTGGCCAGATAGTCGGCCAGCGGCTGGATCGCGGCCGCACGGTCGCGCTGTGGGTAGGCGTAGGTGGCGACAACCCAGGGCTCGCGCGCCACCCCCTGCGAGGAGGCGGATGAAGCGAAAGCGGCCAACAGACAGAACGCAAGGAAGAGGCGCGACATGCCCCTATCAGACGGCATCCAGCATGGCCTTGTCACGCACCGCGCCCTTGTCCGCGCTGGTCGCCAGCAATGCGTACGCTTTCAGCGCGGTGGTGACCCTGCGCGTGCGCGGCTGCGCGGGCTTCCAGCCGCTGGCGTCCTGCCGGGCACGCCGGGCCGCCAGTTCCTCGTCGGACACCAGCAGGCTGATCGACCGCTGCGGAATGTCGATGCGGATGCGGTCGCCGTCGCGCACCAGCCCGATCGCGCCGCCGGCCGCCGCTTCCGGCGAGGCATGGCCGATGGACAGACCCGACGTTCCGCCGGAAAAACGACCATCGGTCAACAGCGCGCACTGCTTGCCCAGTCCTTTCGATTTCAGGTAGCTGGTCGGATACAGCATCTCCTGCATGCCCGGCCCACCCTTCGGGCCTTCGTAGCGGATCACCACCACGTCGCCCGCCTTCACCTCGTCGCCGAGGATGCCGGCCACCGCGGCGTCCTGGCTTTCGAACACGCGCGCCGTGCCTTCGAACACATGGATCGATTCGTCCACGCCGGCCGTCTTCACCACACAGCCATCGACCGCGATATTGCCGTACAGCACGGCCAACCCGCCTTCCTGCGAGAACGCATGGCCGACGCTGCGGATGCAGCCTTCCGCGCGATCGGTATCCAGCGACGGCCAGCGCGTGGCCTGGCTGAAGGCGACCTGGGTGGGAATGCCTGCCGGCCCGGCCTTGTAGAACGTCCGCACCGCGTCGTCATCGACGGTGGCGATATCCCACCTGGCGATGGCATCGGCGAGCGTCTTCGCGTGCACGGTCGGGACATGGGTGTGCAGCAGCCCGCCGCGCGCGAGCTCCCCCAGGATCGCCATGATGCCGCCGGCGCGGTGCACATCCTCGATATGGTACTTCTGCGTGTTCGGCGCCACCTTGCACAACTGCGGCACGCGCCGCGACAGGCGGTCGATGTCGCGCATGTCGAACGGCACCTCGCCTTCCTGCGCCGCGGCGAGCAGATGCAGGATGGTGTTGGTGGAACCGCCCATCGCGATATCCAGCGTCATCGCGTTCTCGAAGGCCTCGAACGTAGCGATGCCCCGCGGCAACGCGGTCGGGTCTTCCGCACCGTACCAGCGGTGGCACAGCTCGACCGCGACGCGGCCCGCGCGCAGGAACAGCTGCTCGCGGTCGGCATGCGTGGCCACCACCGTGCCGTTGCCCGGCAGCGACAGGCCCAGCGCCTCGGTCAGGCAGTTCATCGAGTTGGCGGTGAACATGCCGGAGCACGAGCCGCACGTGGGGCATGCGCTTCGCTCGACCGCGGCGACCTCCTCATCGGATACGTTCGGGTCCGCCGCCATGACCATCGCATCGACCAGATCGAGCTTGTGGTCGGCCAGGCGGGTCTTGCCCGCTTCCATCGGTCCGCCCGACACGAACACGGTTGGAATGTTCAGCCGCAATGCGGCCATCAGCATGCCGGGCGTGATCTTGTCGCAGTTGGAAATGCACACCAGCGCATCGGCGCAGTGCGCGTTGACCATGTACTCGACCGAGTCGGCGATGACTTCGCGTGACGGCAGCGAATACAGCATGCCGTCATGGCCCATCGCGATGCCGTCGTCGACGGCGATGGTGTCGAATTCCTTGGCGACGCCGCCGACGCGCTCGATCTCGCGCGCCACCAGCTGCCCCAGGTCCTTGAGGTGCACATGCCCCGGGACGAACTGGGTGAAGGAGTTGGCGATGGCCACGATGGGCTTGTGGAAGTCGTCGTCCTTCATGCCCGTGGCGCGCCACAGCGCGCGGGCGCCGGCCATGTTGCGGCCGTGGGTGGACGTCTTGGAACGGTATTCGGGCATGGAAACGGAATCACTGCGATGACGCGGGAGAGGCCCGATTCTGCGGGGTTTTCACGGTTTCAGTTGCAACCATCTCGCCTGAAATCATCCGATCGTCGCAAGGCTGGACAAATCGCTTGACACTGCCGACAGGGGCATGGTTTTCTTGGCCCCATGTTGCAGCGCCACACGCCCCCGACGACCGACCTGACCGCACCCGCTGCGGCGTCCGTCCTCGTACTCGTCCTTATTACCTCGCCAACAGGTGCGGGACGAACCGGCGCGTAAGCAGAAAAGCACGCCAGATTCGCAAAACCCCGCACTGAGAAGTGCGGGGTTTTTTGTTTAAGCCCCTTCGATTTCCCATCAACCCTCAGGAATCCAGCGCAATGACCACTGCCAACACCCTTTCCAAGCCCAAGATCGCCGTCGTCGGCTACGGCAGCCAGGGACGTGCGCATGCACTCAACCTGCGCGATTCCGGCTTCGACGTGACGGTGGGGCTGCGCCCCGGCGGGCCGACCGAAGCGAAGGCGCAGGCGGACGGGTTCACGGTGAAGGCACCGGCCGACGCGGTGAAGGACGCCGACCTGGTCGCCGTGCTGACCCCGGACATGGTGCAGAAGAAGCTCTACAACGAGGTGTTGGCGCCCAGCATGAAGCAAGGCGCCGTGTTGCTGTTCGCGCACGGCCTCAACGTCCATTTCGGCATGATCGCCCCGCGCGCCGACCTGGACGTGGTGCTGGTCGCGCCGAAGGGCCCGGGCGCGCTGGTGCGCCGCGAATACGAGATCGGCCGCGGCGTGCCCTGCATCTACGCCGTGCACCAGGACACGAGCGGCAAGGCCGAGCAGTTCGCCCTGGCCTACGCCGGCGGCCTGGGCGGCGCCCGCGCCAACATCATCAAGACCACCTTCAAGGAAGAGACCGAGACCGACCTGTTCGGCGAGCAGGCGGTGCTGTGCGGCGGCGCCTCGTCGCTGGTGCAGGCCGGCTTCGAGACGCTGGTCGAAGCCGGCTACCAGCCGGAGATCGCCTACTACGAAGTGCTGCACGAACTGAAGCTGATCGTCGACCTGTTCTACGAGGGCGGCATCACCCGCATGCTGGAGTTCATCTCCGAGACCGCGCAGTACGGCGACTTCGTCAGCGGCCCGCGCGTCATCGACGCCTCGGTCAAGGCGCGCATGAAGGACGTGCTGACCGACATCCAGAACGGCACCTTCACCCGCAACTGGCAGGCCGAGTACGACGCGGGCCTGCCGAACTACAGGAAGTTCCAGCAGGCCGACAAGGACCACCCGATCGAGAAGGTCGGCAAGGAACTGCGCGCGAAGATGGTGTGGCTGCAGGCCAACGCCGCGCAGCCCGACACAGACGAGCAGGCCGCCGCATGAACGCCGCCGCGGCCACTGCCCCACGCAATGGCGCCCGCTGGCTGGCCCACGCCCTGGAAGCCGAGGGCGTGGACACGCTGTTCGGCTACCCGGGCGGCACCATCATGCCGTTCTACGACGCGCTGGTGGATTCGAACCTGAAACACATCCTGGTGCGGCATGAGCAGGGGGCCGCACTGGCGGCGAACGGTTATGCACGCGCCAGCGGCAAGGTCGGCGTGTGCGTGGCCACGTCCGGTCCCGGCGCCTCCAACCTGGTCACCGGCATCGCCGACGCGATGCTGGATTCGGTGCCGATGGTGTGCCTGACCGGCCAGGTCGCCACGCCGCTGATGGGCACCGATGCGTTCCAGGAACTGGACGTGTTCGGCCTGACCCTGCCCATCGTCAAGCACAGCTTCATCGCGCGGCGCGTGGACGAGTTGCCGTTGATCGTCAGCGAAGCGTTCCGCATCGCACGCGAAGGCCGCCCCGGCCCGGTGCTGATCGATCTGCCGAAAGACGTGCAGATGGCCGATGCCTCGCACCTGCCCGACCACGTACCGGCCAGCGTCGATCCGCTGCCGGCCCCGGAGGACGCGAAGCTGGCCGAAGCACTGGCCGCGATCGCCGGCGCGGAAAAGCCGGTGATCTACGGCGGCGGCGGCATCGCGCTGGCGAATGCGGTGGACACGTTCCGCCAGTTCGTCGACGCCACGCGCATCCCCACGGTGCTGACCCTGCGCGGGCTGGGCGCGCTGCCCGCGGGTCACCCGCACTACCTGGGCATGCTGGGCATGCACGGCACGCGCGCGGCGAACATGGCGGTGCAGGAATCCGACCTGCTGATCGTGGTCGGTGCGCGCTTCGACGACCGCGCCACCGGCAAACTGGCCGAGTTCGCGCCGTTCGCCCGCGTCATCCACCTGGATGCCGATGCCTACGAGATCAGCAAGCTGCGCACCGCCGACATCGCCATTCCCGGCGACGTCGCGACCGGCCTGCGCACGCTGACCGCCGCGCGCACCACCTGCGACGACTGGCGCAAGCGCTGCCAGACCCATCGCGAGAAGTTCGGCTTCCGCTACGACGCCCCCGGCACCGACATCTACGCGCCCGGCCTGCTGAAGCGGCTGAGCGAAGTGGCGCCAGCCGACACGATCATCGCCTGCGATGTGGGCCAGCACCAGATGTGGGTGGCGCAGCACTGCCGCTTCAACGACCCGCGCAACCACCTGACCAGCGGCGCGCTGGGCACGATGGGGTTCGGCCTGCCCGCGGCGATGGGAGCGCAGTTCGCGTGCCCGGACCGCACCGTGGTGCTGGTCAGCGGTGATGGCAGTTTCATGATGAACGTGCAGGAGCTGGCCACCATCGCGCGCTGCCGGCTGCCGGTGAAGATCGTGCTGCTGGACAACAGCGCCCTGGGCATGGTGCGCCAGTGGCAGGAACTGTTCTTCGCCGAGCGCTACAGCGAGATCGACCTGTCCGACAACCCGGACTTCGCCGCGCTGGCGCGCGTGTTCGGCATTCCGGCGCGCCACGTCAGCCTGCGCGACGAAGTCGAGGACGCCCTGGCCGACCTGCTGGCCCAGCCCGGCCCCGCCCTGCTGCACGTCAGCATCGACATCAGGGCCAACGTCTGGCCGCTGGTGCCGCCGAACCACGCCAACAGCTCGATGCTGGATGCCAATCCCGCCCGACCATCCGCCGAGCCTGCCGTCACGTCCGACGGCCCGGAGAAGAAGAATGCGTTACCGGCTTGAACTCAGGCTCAAACCTGCCGAGGGCGCACTGGTGCGCGTGCTGGGCATGATCGAGCGCCGTGGCTTCCCGCCCCATGCGGTGCATGCCACCCATGACGGCGACGGCTATTGGGCGCTGGCGCTGGTGATCGACAGTACCCGCGCGCCGGAGACCCTGCGCCAGCAACTGCTGAAGATCTACGATGTCGAGGAATTGTCCTTCAGCGCCGTGCAGGAGCTGAGCCGGGATCGTCGCCCTCAGGACCGCGCTGCATGAACGCCGCCACCGCCGACGCGGGAGTTGCGGTCCGGAGGCGTCTTCTTCGACATCAGCCGTTCGCGTGCTGCGATGCCTGATGCCGGCCGCGCCACCGCCAGCAACGAGCCCGACGTAGGCGACGTCGTCGTCACCGTGGCCGACGTTCTGGCAGCGCAGGCGCGGCTGCGGCGCTACCTGCCGCCCACGCCGCTGCATCACGCCGAACGCTTCGGCGTGATGCTGAAACTGGAGAACCTGCAGCGCACCGGCTCGTACAAGGTCCGCGGTGCGCTGAATGCCCTGCTGGCCGCCCGCGAACGCGGGGACCGCCGGCCGGTCATCGCCGCGTCGGCCGGCAACCATGCGCAGGGGCTGGCATGGGCGGCGTATCGGCTGGGCGTGCAGGCGATCACGGTGATGCCGCATGGTGCGCCCGCGACCAAGATCGCCGGGGTCGCGCACTGGGGCGCCACGGTGCGCCAGCACGGCAACAGCTACGACGAAGCCTTCGCCTTCGCCAAAGATCTGGCCGAGCAGAACGGCTACCGGTTCCTGTCCGCGTTCGATGACCCGGACGTGATCGCCGGCCAGGGCACGGTGGGCATCGAGATCGCACCGCATGCGCCGGACGTGGTCATCGTGCCCATCGGCGGCGGCGGCCTGGCCTCCGGCGTCGCGCTCGCATTGAAGTCGCAGGGTGTCCGCGTGGTCGGCGCGCAGGTGGAAGGCGTGGACGCGATGATCCGTGCCATGCGCGGCGACACCGCGCCGATCGCGCCGGTCGCGTCGCTGGCGGACGGTGTGCGCGTCAAGGTGCCCGGCTTCATCACCCGCCGCCTGTGCACGCAGTTGCTGGACGATGTGGTCATCGTGCGCGAGGCCGAGCTGCGCGAAACGCTGGTGCGGCTGGCACTGGAAGAAAACCTGATCGCCGAAGGCGCCGGTGCGCTGGCCTTGGCCGCCGGTCGTCGCGTGGCCGGCAAGCGCAAGTGCGCCGTGGTGTCCGGCGGCAATATCGACGCCACGGTACTGGCACAGCTGCTGTCCGACGTGCGTCCCCGCCCGCCGCGCAAACCGCGCCGCCGCGCCGCCGAAGGCGAACCTTCGCTTGCGGCGTCCAGCGAATTCCCCGCTTCCCTTTCCCCTGCCGTGCCGCACAAGTCCAGGACCCGCCGCATTGCAACCGCTGTCGTAGAGGAATCCATCTGGTGACCACATCCATTACCACGCCGAACGGACCGGCCTACGTCCGCATCTTCGACACCACGCTGCGGGACGGCGAGCAGTCGCCCGGCTGCAGCATGTCGCCGCAGCAGAAACTGGTGATGGCGCGCGGCCTGGCCGACCTGGGCGTGGACATCATCGAGACGGGCTTCCCGGCCAGCTCGCAGTCCGACCGCGAAGCACATGCGCTGATCGCGCGCGACCTGCGCGACACCACGCTGGCGGTGCTGTCGCGCTGCCTGCCCGGCGACATCGAGACCTCCCTGCGCACGGTGCAGGCCGCCGCCAAGCCCCGCCTGCACCTGTTCCTGTCGACCAGCCCGCTGCACCGCGAGCACAAGCTGCGCATGACCCGCGAGCAGGTGCTGGAGTCGGTGCGGAAACATGTCACGCTGGCCCGCGGCCACATCGACGACATCGAGTTCTCCGCCGAGGACGCCACCCGCACCGAGGAAGACTTCCTGCATGAAGTGGTCGCCGTGGCCATCGCGGCCGGCGCCCGCACCATCAACCTGCCCGACACCGTCGGCTTCACCACGCCGGAGGAGATCCGCGGCATGTTCGAGCGCGTCATCGCGCAGGTGCCGGGGGCGGACAAGGTGGTGTTCAGTGCGCACTGCCACAACGACCTGGGCCTGGCGGTGGCCAATTCCCTGGCGGCCATCGAAGGCGGTGCGCGCCAGGTGGAAGGGTCCATCAACGGCATCGGCGAACGCGCCGGCAACTGCGCCATCGAGGAGATCGTGATGGCGCTGAAGGTGCGCAACGCCTTCTACAACCTGGATACCCGCATCGACACCCGCCGCATCGTCCCGACCTCGCAATTGCTGTCGCGACTGGTCGGCATGCCCGTGCAGCGCAACAAGGCCATCGTCGGCGCCAACGCCTTCGCGCACGAATCCGGCATCCACCAGCACGGCATGCTGCGCCACCGCGGCACCTACGAGATCATGCAGCCGCAGGACGTGGGCTGGCCGTCCTCGCAGATGGTGCTGGGCCGCCACAGTGGCCGCGCCGCGGTGGAACAGCGCCTGCGTGCGCTGGGCTATCTGCTGGAGGAAGACGAGCTGGTACTGGTGTTCGAGCAATTCAAGGCCCTGTGCGAGAAACAACGCGTGGTGGATGACGACGACCTGCAGACCCTGATGCAGGATGCGCCCGTCAGCGAAGGCTACCGCCTCTCGTCGATGACCATCAGCGATGTGGGCTCGCGCGCCAACGCGCTGGTCGAGCTGTCCGATCCGGACGGCAACCGCATCTCGGAAACCGCACAGGGCAATGGCCCGGTCGATGCCCTGTTCGGTGCGCTGGCCGCCGCCACCGGCGTGCAGCTGCAGCTGGAAAGCTACCAGGTGCACAGCGTGGGCATCGGCGCCGACGCGCGTGGCGAGGCCAGCCTGTCGGTGCGCTGCGATGGCGTCGAGTACGAGGGCACGGGCACCAGCAAGGACATCATCGAAGCCAGCGCGCTGGCTTGGCTGGACGTGGCCAATCGCCTGCTCCGACAACGCAACCCGTCGCGGCAGGAAATGGCTGCCGCATGATTTCCACCCACCCCGCCGAATGCACCACCGGAACCGTCGCATGACCCCGCCCCCCCGTACCCTGTTCGACAAGCTCTGGGACGCCCACGTCGTCGTTCCCGAGACCGACGCCGCGCCTGCGGTGCTGTACGTCGACCTGCACCTGATCCACGAAGTCACCTCGCCGCAGGCGTTCACCGAACTGGCCTCGCGCGGACTGGCGCCGCGCCGCCCGGACCGCACCAAGGCGACGATGGACCACTCCACGCCCACGCTGCCGGCCGGTGCCGACGGCAGGCTGCCGTACTACACCCAGGCCGCCGAGTCGCAGGTGGAGACGCTGGCGCGCAACTGCGCCAGGTACGGCATCGAGCTGTTCGACATGGGCTCGGACCAGCGCGGCATCGTCCACGTCATCGCGCCGGAACTGGGCTTCACCCAGCCGGGCATGACCATCGTCTGCGGCGACAGCCACACTTCCACGCATGGTGCGTTCGGCGCGCTGGCGTTCGGCATCGGCACCAGCGAGGTCGGCCATGTACTGGCCACGCAGTGCCTGCTGCAGCGCAAGCCGAAGACCATGGCCATCACCGTCGATGGTCCTCTCGCCGCCGGCGTCGGCGCCAAGGACGTGATCCTGCACATCATCGGGGTGATCGGCGTGAACGGTGGCACCGGCCACGTCATCGAGTACCGCGGCTCGACCATCCGCGCGATGGACATGGAACAGCGCATGACCCTGTGCAACATGTCGATCGAAGCCGGCGCACGCGCCGGCATGGTCGCCCCGGACCAGACCACCCTCGACTGGATGGCGGCTGCCCCGCGCGCGCCGAAAGGCGAGGCCTTCGAGGCCGCGAAGGCGGAATGGGCCACGCTGGTCACCGATGAGGGGGCGCGCTTCGATGTCGAAGTGGCCATCGACGCCCGCGACATCCGCCCGACGCTGACCTGGGGCACGCACCCCGGCACCGCCATCGCCGTGGATGCCCCCATCCCCGCCGCCCACGATGCCGCCGCGCAGAAGTCGCTGGACTACATGGCCTTCGAAAGCGGCCATGCGCTGGAGGGCACCGCCGTGGACGTCGTGTTCGTCGGTTCGTGCACCAATGGCCGCCTCAGCGACATGCGCGATGTCGCCAGCGTCCTGCGCGACCGCAAGGTCGATCCGCGCGTGCGCATGCTGGTGGTGCCCGGTTCGGAACAGGTCAAGCGCCAGGCCGAGGCCGAGGGCATCGACCGCATCGTGCGTGCCGCCGGTGCGGAATGGCGCGAGCCGGGCTGCTCGATGTGCATCGCGATGAACGGCGACCTGGTCGCGCCGGGGCAGCTGGCGGTCAGCACCAGCAACCGCAATTTCGAGGGCCGCCAGGGTCCGGGCTCGCGCACGCTGCTGGCGTCGCCGCTGACCGCGGCATGGGCGGCGGTCAACGGCTGCGTCAGCGATCCGCGCAGGCTGTTCGATGAGGATGCCGCCCTGTCCGAGCGGAAGGAGGTGGCGTGATGGCCGGTTTCCGCGAAATCCATTCGAAGAGCGTGGTGCTGGCCGAGACCAACATCGACACCGACCAGATCATCCCCGCACGCTTCCTGTCCACCACCGAACGCGCCGGCCTGGGCCAGCACGCGTTCAACGACTGGCGGCGGCTGCCCGATGGCACGCCCAATCCGTCGTTCCCGTTCAACCAGCCGGAGAACGCCGGGCGGCAGATCCTGCTGGCCGGGCGCAACTTCGGCTGCGGCTCCTCGCGCGAGCACGCACCGTGGGCGCTGACAGACCTCGGCCTGCGCGCCATCGTCAGCAGCGAGATCGCCGACATCTTCCGCAACAACAGCCTGAAGAACGGCCTGGTGCCGGTGGTGCTGGCGGAAGAGATCGTGCAGTCGCTGATGGAACGCCCGGACGACGCGCTGGTGATCGACGTCGCCGCCCGCGAACTGCGCGCACCGGACGGCTCCATCTTCCCCTTCCCGCTGGATGACTTCGCACGCACCTGCCTGCTGGAAGGCGTGGACGAACTGGGCTACCTGCTGGCCCGCCAGACCGACATCGAACGCTACGAGGCAACCCGCTATGCACGCTGACATCGCCGTACTGCCCGGGGACGGCATCGGCCCCGAAGTCACCCACGCCGCCGTTTCCGTCCTGCGCGCACTGGCGCGCCGGCATGGCCATACCTTCGCGTTCCACGACCACGACATCGGCGGCATCGCCATCGACCGGCATGGCGAGCCGCTGCCGCAGGCCACGCTGCAGGCCTGCCAGCAGGCCGATGCCGTGCTGCTCGGCGCCGTGGGTGGCCCCAAATGGTCCGACCCGAATGCCACCGTGCGCCCCGAACAGGGCCTGCTGGCGCTGCGCAAGGGACTGGGACTGTTCGCCAACCTGCGTCCGGTGCGCCCGCATCCGGCGGCGCTGCATGCCTCCCCCATCAAGCCGCACCTGCTGACCGGCGTCGACATCGTGGTGGTGCGCGAGCTGACCGGCGGCATCTATTTCGGCGAGAAGACACGCGATGCGCGCGGCGCCAGCGACCTGTGCAGCTACAGCGTCACCGAGATCGAACGCGTGGTGCGCAGCGCGTTCCGGCTGGCACGCCAGCGTCGCGGCTATCTGGTGTCGGTGGACAAGGCCAACGTGCTGGAAACCTCGCGCCTGTGGCGCGACGTGGCCACGCGGCTGGGACGCGAGGAATTCCCCGACGTGCGGCTGGAGCACCAGCTGGTGGATTCGATGGCCATGCACCTGCTGGCGAAACCGCGCGAGTACGATGTCATCGTCACCGAGAACATGTTCGGTGACATCCTGACCGATGAAGCCTCGATGCTGGCCGGCTCGCTTGGCCTGCTGCCGTCGGCGTCACTCGGCGACGGCAGGATCGGCCTGTACGAACCCATCCACGGCTCCGCGCCCGACATCGCCGGCAAGGGCATCGCCAACCCCTACGCCACCATCCTGAGCTGCGCCATGCTGCTGCGCCACTCGCTGGGCCTGTACGAGGAGGCCGACTGCATCGAGCGCGCGGTGGACGGCGCGCTCAACGCACAGGTGTTCACCAATGACCTGGCGACCGGCGGCCGCGGTGTATCCACCCAGGCCGCCACCCAGGCCGTGCTGGAGCAGATGCAGGCGCATTGCTACGTGGCGGAACTGCGGGACTAGCCATCCACGCACCACCGTCCTTGTGCAGGAGCGCCCTCGGGCGCGATGCTGTTCCTCCTCATGGCCTAGAAGCATCGCGCCCAAGGGCGCTCCTGCAGGGAGGAAGGTGATGCGGCGGCGCTGCCCGCCGCTCAGCCTTTCGCTTCCTCCGGCTTCACCTTGAACCACGCCGCATACAGCGCCGGCAGGAAGAACAGGGTCAGCACGGTGGCCACGGTCAGCCCGCCCATGATCGCCACCGCCATCGGGCCGAAGAACGCGCTGCGCGACAGCGGGATCATCGCCAGCACCGCGGCCAGCGCGGTCAGCACGATGGGACGGAACCGGCGCACGGTCGCGTCGATGATGGCGTGCCAGCGGTCGTGGCCGGCACGGATGTCCTGGTCGATCTGGTCCACCAGGATCACCGAGTTGCGCATGATCATGCCCGCCAGCGCGATGGTGCCCAGCATGGCGACGAAGCCGAACGGAACGCGGAAGATCAGCAGCGCCAGCGTCACGCCCACCAGGCCCAACGGCGCGGTCAGCAGCACCAGCGCCACGCGCGAGAAGCTGCGCAGCTGCAGCATCAGCAGGGTCGCCACCACCAGCAGGAACAACGGCATGCCCGCGGCGATCGATTTCTGTCCGCGTGCGGAGTCTTCCACGGTGCCGCCGGTTTCCAGCAGGTAGCCCTGCGGCAGGTCGGCGCGGATCGCGTCCAGCGTCGGCAGGATCTGCGCGATGACCGTCGGGGCGGTCACGTCGTCCGTCTTGATGTCGGCACGCACGGTGACCGTGGGCAGGCGGTCGCGGTGCCAGATGATGCCGTCCTCGAAGGCGTACTCCAGGTTGGCGATCTGCGACAGCGGCACGGTACCGCCGCTGCTGGTCGGCACCGCCAGGCTGCCCAGCAGTTCGAGCCGCGTGCGCTCCTCTTCCGGGCCGCGCAGCAGGATCTCCACCAGTTCGTTGCCTTCGCGGTAGGTGCTGACGCTCAAGCCGGACAGCGAACTGCTGAGGAAGTGCGACACCTGCGCCGTGCTGACGCCCAGCGCGCGGGCGCGGTCCTGGTCGATGGCCAGCTTGACGACCTTGCTGGGCTCGCTCCAGTCCAGGTTGACGTTGGTCACCTGCGTGTTGGCGCGGACCTTCTCCGCGACCTGCCGGGCGATGGCCTGCACGCGTTCGGTGTGCTCGCCGGACACGCGGAACTGCACCGGGTAGCCGACCGGCGGCCCGTTCTCCAGTCGCGTCACGCGGAACTGCAGCTCGGGGAACTGCGGACCGACCTCGTCGATCAGCCAGCGGCGGATGTCCTCGCGTGCCTCGGCGTTGTCGGTCAGCACCACGAACTGCGAGAAATTGGCCTGCGGCAGTTGCTGGTCCAGCGGCAGGTAGAAGCGCGGCGAACCCGTGCCGATGTAGGCCACGTAATTCTGGATGCCGTCGCGGGTGGCGAGCAGTTTTTCCAGCTTGTGCGCCTGCGCGTCGGTCGATTTCAGCGAACTGCCCTCGGCCAGCTCCAGGTCCACCATCAACTCCGGACGCACCGAGTCCGGGAAGAACTGCTGGGGCACGAAACGGAACAGGGCGATGGATGCGACGAATGCGGCCACGGTCACGCCTATCACCAGCCACCGATGGCGCAGGCAGAAGTCGAGCCATGCGCGGAAGCGCTGGTAGAACGGCGTGTGGTAGGGGTTGTGGTCGTGCGCATCGTGCGCTTTCGGCGCCAGGACCATCGCGTACTGCGGCCAGCGGTCGGCCAGGCGCGCACGGAAGCCGTGCCAGCGCGCGGCCAGCGAGCCGGGCCTGGGCGGCTGCGGGTTGCCCAGGTCGGGCAGCATCTTGTCGCCCAGGTAAGGGATGAACAGCACCGCGGCGATCCACGACACCACCAGCGCGATCGTCACCACCTTGAACAGCGAGCGCGTGTACTCGCCCGTGCTGGAGGCCGCGGTGGCGATCGGCAGGAAGCCCGCCGCGGTCACCAGCGTGCCGGTGAGCATCGGGAAGGCGGTCGATTCGTAGGCGAAGCTGGCTGCCTTCAACCGGTCGAAGCCCTGCTCCATCTTGATGGCCATCATCTCCACCGCGATGATCGCGTCGTCCACCAGCAGGCCCAGCGCCAGCACCAGCGCGCCCAGCGAGATCTTGTGCAGGCCGATGCCGAAGTAATGCATCACCGCGAACGTCATGGCCAGCACCAGCGGGATCGACACCGCCACCACCAGGCCAGTGCGCAGGCCCAGCGAGAAGAAGCTCACCAGCAGCACGATGATCACGGCCTCGGCCAGCACGCGGACGAACTCGCCCACGGATGCTTCCACGGCCGCCGGCTGGTCGGACACCTTGCGCAGTTCCATGCCCAGCGGCAGGGTCTTCTGCAGGCGCTGGAACTCGGCTTCGAGGGTTTCGCCCAGCGTCAGGATGTCGCCACCGTCCTTCATCGCCACCGCGATGCCGATGCCCTGCTTGCCCATGAAGCGCATGCGCGGCGCGGCCGGGTCGGCGAATCCACGCTTGACGGTCGCGATATCGCCCAGCTTCACCGTGCGGCCGCCGGCACGGATCGGGAACTCGCGGATCTCGTCGACCGTGGTGAACTCACCGCTCACGCGCAACTGCACGCGATCGGTCGGCGTCTCGAAGAAGCCTGCGGGTGTGACCGCGTTCTGTTCCTCCAGCGCCTGCTGGACGGCGCTGAGCGGAATGCCCAGCGTGGCCAGCTTGGTGTTGGACAGCTCGATCCAGATCTTTTCGTCCTGCAGACCGACCAGCTCGACCTTGCCGACATCGTCGACGCGCTGCAGCTCCAGCTGGATACGGTCGGCGTAGTCCTTCATCACCGCGTAGTCGAAGCCTTCGCCGGTCAGCGCATAGATGTTGCCGAAGGTATCGCCGAATTCATCGTTGAAGAACGGCCCCACCACGCCGCTGGGCAGGGTGGCGCGGATATCGCCGACCTTCTTGCGTACCTGGTACCAGAGTTCGGGCATGTCGCGCGAACGCAGGCTGTCGCGTGCGGCGAAGATCACCTGCGACTCGCCCGGGCGCGAGTACGACCGGATGTATTCGTAGTTGCCGGTGGTCATCAGCGCCTTCTCGATGCGCTCGGTGACCTGCTGGGAGACTTCCTCGGCGCTGGCGCCCGGCCATACCGTGCGCACCACCATCGCCTTGAAGGTGAAGGGTGGATCCTCGGACTGGCCCAGGTGCCTGTACGACCAGGCGCCGATGATGCCCAGCAGGATCATCAGGAACAGCACCAGGCTGCGGTTGGTCAACGCCCACTCGGAAAGATTGAAGCGGCGCATGGGCTTACTCCGCGCGCGACGCGACGGCGGCGGTACCGCCGCCGGCCGCGGGCTTCAACGGGCGGTTGTTGCGGTCCACCGGCGTGACGACCTGGCCTTCGCGCAACAGGTGCCCGCCGGCGCCCACCACCCAGTCGGAGGCCTTCACGCCGCCCAGCACCGGTACGGACACCTCGCCGTACGCACCCAGTTGCACCGGCTGCGAGCGCACCTTGCCGGTGGCCGGATCGACGACCCATACTTTGGTCTTGCCACCGTCACCGCGCTGGATGGCCGACAGCGGCAGCTTCAGCGCGGCCTTCGCGCCGTTTTCCTGCACGTACACACGTGCGCTCTGGCCCAGCTCCACCTGTTGCGCGGCATCGCCCACCAGCGTCACGCGCGCGGCATAGGTGCGTGTCTGTGCATCGGCGGCCGGCGCGATCTCGCGGATCGTGCCAGGCAGGCGCTGCCCCGGGGCATTCCAGAGTTCGATCATCACCGGCTGGCCGATGCTGAAATCGCGGATGCGGTTTTCCGGCAGGCCGATGGCCACCTCGCGCCCGCCATCGGCGGCCAGGGTGAAGATGGTCTGACCGGCAGCCACCACCTGGCCCGCCTCGGCCTGGCGGCTGGCGACCACGCCGTCGCGCGGCGCGCGCAACTGCGAATAGCCTTCCTGGTTGCGCATCACGTCCATCTGCGCCCGCGCGGCGCGTGCCTGGCCTTCGGCCGCCTTGTAGGCGGCGACCTGCGCGTCGTAGGCGGACTGGCTGATCAGCTGGTCGCCCACCAGCGTGGCGTAGCGGTCGCGATCGCCGCGGGCGCGGACCAGATCCGCTTCCGCGGCGGCCAGCTGCGCCTGCGCCGCCTGTGCCTGCAGGGCGAAATCGCCCGGGTCCAGCAGCGCCAGCACCTCGCCCTTCCGCACCCGCGCGCCCGCATCGACGTTGCGGCGGACCAGGTTGCCGCCCACGCGGAACGACAGCGGACTCTCCTCGCGGGCGCGCACTTCGCCGGCGTAGGCCGACAGCGCAGCCTCGGCACCGCCGCCCGGCTGCACCACCAGCGCGGGGCGCGGCGACTCGGCAGGCGGCTCCGCGCTGCAGGCCGCCAGGCCGACCATCAGGATCCCGAACACTCTGTTCCAGCGCATGCTTGGCATAACCGCTCCGCGGCTCAACAATTAGTAGACTTGGCGGTATAGTATAAATATCGAACCGGGTAGTCTAGTATTCACTGATGGTCAGTCCCTCTTCCCCCGCCAGCCGTCGCAAGCCAGCCACCAAGCCCGCCAGCGGGCCGGGGCGCCCCAAGGACCTGGGCAAGCGCGCCGCCATCCTGGAAGCCGCCAAGCTGCTGTTCGCCCGCGAAGGCTTCAATGGCGTCAGCATGGACCAGATCGCCGCCGAAGCCGGCGTCTCCAAGCTGACGGTCTACAGCCATTTCGGCGACAAGGACGCGCTGTTCGCCGCCGCCGTGCAGGCCAAGTGCGAGGAAATGCTGCCCGACACCCTGTTCCAGATCGAGCTGAAGGGTTCCCTGCGCGAGCAGCTGAAAGCGATCGCGCATGCCTTCTTCGCGCTGATCAGCAGCGACGAGGCCATCAGCACGCACCGCATGATGATGGTGCCGGGCAATATCGACGACCGGCTCAAGCAGACCTTCTGGGAAGCCGGCCCGCAGCGCACCCACGACGCATTCGCGGCCCTGCTGCAGGCGCAGGTGGCCCAGGGCGAGCTGGACATCCCGGATGTCGCCGTGGCGTCGGTGCAGTTCTTCACTCTGGTCAAGGGCGAGGCGCACATGCGGATGACCTGCGGCCTGTGCGGGCAACTGGGCCGCAGCGACGTCAACCGCCACATCGACGCCACCGTGGACATGTTCCTGAGAGCCTATGGCCGGCGCTGAACCTGAAGCCCGCCCCCGGCCGACGGAGGTCGCGGTGACTTCCGGCACTGCGTCCGTTGCCGGCCCAGCCGCGATCCTTGCGCAGCGCGGACGGGGCCAGACCGCTAAAATGCCCGGCCCAGCCCTCCGCGTCGGATAACTCCCCCATGACGATCGATTACACCCAAGCCCGCGAGAACATGGTCGAACAGCAGGTACGTCCCTGGGACGTGCTGGACGCGCGCGTGCTGGACACGCTGGCGACGCTGCCGCGCGAGGCCTTCGTGGCCGACGCGTACCGCGCGCTGGCCTACGCCGACCTGGAACTGCCGCTGGGCAACGGCCAGGCCATGATGAAGCCGGTGGTCGAGGGCCGCACGCTGCAGGCCCTGAAGCCGCAGGCGGACGAAGACGTGCTGGAGATCGGCACGGGCAGCGGCTACCTGACCGCCTGCCTGGCTCACCTGGCCCGCGATGTGCTCAGCCTGGAGATCCAGCCCGCACTGGCCGCCGCCGCGCGCGCGCGCCTGGATGCCGCCGGCCTGGGCAGCAATGTGCGCATCGAAACCGCGGATGCGCTGAGCTACGACACCGCCCGCCGCTTCGACGTGGTGTGCGTGACGGGCGCAGTCAGCGCGCTGCCGGCGCACTTCCTGAAGTGGTTGCGCCCGGGCGGCCGCCTGTTCGTGGTGCAGGGCGCATCGCCGGTGATGGAAGCCGTGCTGCACACCCAGGATGTCAACGGCACGCGCACCGAATCGTTGTTCGAAACCGACCTCCCCTATCTGGTCGGTGCCGCGCCGGCACCCCAGTTCGTCTTCTGAAGAATAAAAAAGGAAACCGCATGAGCCGTCGCCCCCTCGTACTCGCGCTCGCCCTGGCGTTGCCGTTTTCGGCCAACGCCACCGACCTGATGCAGACCTATGAGCTGGCGCGCGCCGGCGACCCGCAGCTTTCCATCGCCGAAGCCACCCGCTTGTTCGACAAGGAAGGCGCCGTGCAGGCACGTGCGGCCCTGCTGCCGCAGATCACCGGCAGTGCAGGCTACAGCCGCGTGCACAGCAGCCGCCCGGGCAGCCCGGTGGGCGATGCCAAGGGACGCAGCTACGGCGTGGACGTCAGCCAGTCGGTCTTCGACTGGAGCCGCATCGCCAACCTGCGCGGCCAGCGCGCCATCAGCAACGCGGCGGACTACGACCTGGCCTCGGCGAACAACCAACTGATCACGCGCACCTCGGCCGCCTACTTCGACGTGCTGATCGGCATCGAGTCGCTGGCTGCCGCGGAAACCAACGAGGCCGCCTCGAAGAAGCAGTTCGACTATGCGCAGAAGCGCCTGGACGTGGGCCTGGCGCCCATCACCGACGTGCACGAAGCCCGCGCGCAGTACGACAGCGCGCGCGCCAACACGATCCTGGCGCGCAATCTGCTGGACGACCGCTACCGCGCGCTGGCCGAGATCACCGGCCAGCCGATCAGCGGCCTGAAGGGCCTGCCGGATGATTTCCGCCCGGAACTGCCGGTCGACCAGACCGCCGACGTGTGGGTCAACCGCGCACTCGAGCAGAACCCGGACCTGAAGTCGGCGCAGTACCAGGCCGAATCCGCCGAGTTCGGCGTCTCCAGCGCGCGCGCCGGCCACTACCCCACGCTGAGCTTCGGCGGCGGCTACGCCAACGGCACCGATTGGGATTCCATCGGCGGCACCGTGTCCGAGGATTCGGAAGGCTACAACTGGGGCCTGACTCTGCGCGTGCCGATCTTCGCCGGCGGCGCCACCCAGTCCGGCGTGCGCCAGGCGCTGGCCCAGCGCGACCGCGCCAACGACGCGCTGGAACAGACCCGTCGCGCCCTGGTCCGCAACACCAGCAGCGCCTACCAGGCCCTGGTCGCCGGCGTCAGCGAAGTGGAAGCGCGCCGCCTGGCGGTGTTCTCCGCACAGAGCGCGCTGGATGCGTCGCAGGTGGGCCTGGAAGTCGGTACCCGCACCGTGCTGGACGTGCTGCAGAACCAGCGCACGCTGTTCCAGGCACAGGTGGTGTACGCCGAGGCGAAGTACCAGTTCCTGCAGAACCGCCTGCTGCTGGAACAGGCCGCCGGCACGCTGGACGGCAGCGACGTGCAGGACATCAACCGCCTGCTGACGGCCGATGCCGAAGCACGCCTGGCGGCGCCGGGCACCCTGCAGCAGTAAGCATTCGCCAGCGGCCAGCGTTCACGACGGCGGGCTTCGGCCCGCCGTTGTCGTTTCCGGGTGTGCCGCGTGGTTGTGGGGCGCTCGTGGGAGCGACGTGAGTCGCGAGCTCTCGCGAAGTCATTGTCAGTGCGTCGCGACTTGCGTCGCTTCCACAAGAGAAGAGTCCGACACCTTCAGACCACGCCACGCTCGTGCAAGGTGGCGATCTCATCATCGCCATAACCCGCCTCGCGCAGCACGTCGTCCGTGTCCTGCCCCAGCATCGGCGGCGCGCGCGGTGGTTGGACCGGCGTGGCCGACAGCTTCATCGGACTGCCGATGAGCGGCAGCGCGCCCGCCTGCGGATGCGCAGTCTCGACGACCATGCCGCGCGCCTGCACCTGCGGATCGGCGAACACGTCGGCCAGGTCGTTGACCGGGCCGCACGGAATGCCGGCCGCTTCCAGCACGTTCAACCACGCCTGCCGTCCGCGTGCCTGCAATGCCTGCTGCAGCACCGGCAGCAGCGTGTCGCGGTGGCGCACGCGCGCGGCGTTGGTCGCGTAGCGCGCATCCTGCGCGAGCGAAGCGAGGTCGAGTACGTCGCACAGGCGCGCGAACTGCCGGTCGTTGCCGACCGCCACAATGATGTGCCCGTCGGCGACCGCGAAGACCTGGTACGGCACGATGTTGGCGTGTGCATTGCCCTGGCGCGTCGGCACGTCGCCGCCAACCAGGCAGTGGCTGCCCAGGTTGGCCAGCATGGCCACCTGCGTGTCCAGCAAGGCCATGTCGATCATCTGGCCTTCGCCGGTCGCGTCGCGATGGCGCAGCGCGGCCAGAATGGCGACGGTGGCGTACATGCCGGTGAACAGATCCGCCACCGCCACGCCGACCTTCTGCGGCTCGCCGCCCGCCGCGCCGGTGATGCTCATCAAGCCGCCCAGCCCCTGCACGACGACGTCGTAGCCGGCGCGCTGCGCATAGGGCCCGTCCTGGCCGAAGCCGGTGATCGAGCAATAGACCAGACGCGGATTCAAGGCGCGCAGCGTGGCGGCGTCCAGTCCATGCCGTGCCATGTCGCCGACCTTGAAGTTCTCCACCAGCACGTCGCAGGTACCCGCCAGGCGGCGGATGATCGCCTGCCCCTCGGGCCGCGCGATATCCACCGTCAGCGAGCGTTTGTTGCGGTTGGCGCACAGGAAGTACGCCGATTGGGTGGTGTCCTCGCCAGCGGCATCACGCAGGAAAGGCGGTCCCCAGCCCCGGGTGTCGTCACCGGTGCCCGGACGCTCGACCTTGATCACCTCCGCCCCCAGGTCCGCCAGCACCTGCGTGCACCAGGGGCCGGCCAGCACGCGGGTCAGGTCCAGCACGCGGATGCCCTTCAAGGCCTGTGCCGCCGCCGATCCGGTCATGGCGATGCGGCCGGCAACTCCGGCGCGATCATGTCCAGCGTGCGGTCCAGTGCGCCGCGACCGTGCTCGACCAGCGAACGGCCGTTGACCGCCATGCGCAGCCGGCGCGCATCATCGTCGAGCAAGGCCTCCAGTGCATTGCCGACGGCCGCGGCATCGGCGCCGATCTCCAGCGCATCGGCTTCCTTCAGGCGTCGCGCGATCTCGGTGAAGTTGTGCAGGTGCGGGCCGGTCACTGCAGGCGTGCCGACCGCCGCGGGTTCCAGCAGGTTGTGCCCGCCGATCGGCTGCAGGCTGCCACCGACGAAGGCCACGTCCGCGCAGGCGTAGAACGCCATCAGTTCACCCAGCGTATCGATGACGAACACATCGCAGTCCGGCGTGGGCCAGCGCTCGACGCGACGCGTGGCCACCCGCCAGCCCGCTTCGCGCGCCACGTCGGCCACGCGCGCGAAACGCTCGGGGTGCCGGGGTGCCCACAACAGCAGCAGGTCGGGCCAGCGCGCGCGCAGGCGACGATGGATCTGCAGGACGGCGGCCTCTTCGTCTTCATGCGTGCTGGCGGCGATCCAGGTAAGGCGCGACGTGCCTGGCCGCTGGCGGTATTCGGCCACGAAGCCCGGCAGGCTGTCGGGCACGGGGATGTCGAACTTCAGGTTGCCGATGTCGCGCACTTGCGCCGGTTGCGCGCCCAGCTGCACGAAGCGCGCCGCGTCCTGGTCGGACTGCGCCGCCACCTGCTTCACCGAGCGCAGCGCGCGCGCGATCAGGGGCCGCAGCACGCTGTAGCCACGCAGCGAGCGCGCGGACAGGCGCGCGTTGAGGATGTACAGCGGAATGCCGCGATCGCTGCAGCCGAACAGCAGGTTGGGCCACAGTTCGGTTTCCATGACCAGCGCCACGCGCGGCTGGTAATGCTGCAGGAAGCGGCCGACGGCGCCGGGCAGGTCGTAGGGCGCGTACACATGCATCAGCTGGCCGCCCCACAGCGTGCGGACGCGCTCGGATCCGGTCGGGGTGATGGTGGTGACCACCATGCGCAGGCCCGGGTGCTGCCGCAACAGCGCATTCACCACCGGCGCCGCCGCGTTGACTTCACCCACCGACACGGCGTGCAACCAGACGTCCACCGGTCCCGGCGGCGTGTCGTAGCGGCCGTAGCGTTCGTCCCAGCGCTGGAAGTATTCGGTGAAACGGAAACCGCGCCAGATCAGGTGATAGACCGTCACCGGCGTCAGCAGGTACAGCGTGGCGGAGTAGAGTCCACGCAACAGGCGCTCGGTCAGGGTCTTCGGCATCCCGACAAGGATAGGCAGGCCGCGCAGGCCTGTCACGGCGCGCGACGGATCCGCGGCGCGGTTCCCCGTACCGGGCCGAGAACCTAGAATCGCAGGATGGCCGACACCGACACGCTCCAACGCCCGTCCTTCGCCCCACGCCACTGGCCGATGTGGGCCGCGCTGGGCGTGATGGTGGCCGCCGGGCGGCTGCCGTGGGCGCTGCAGCGCGGGATCGGTCGCGTCATCGGGGCCCTGGCGCCGTGGGTGGCGGGCTCGCGCCGGCACGCCGCGGACGTCAATCTGGCGCTGTGCTTCCCCGAGTGGACGCCCGCCGAACGCCTCGCCCTGCGCAACGCGAGTTTTTCGGCACTGGGCGTGGGCCTGTTCGAGTTCGCACGCGCCTGGTGGGGCACGGTCACCCCGATGCGACGCGAAGTGGTCATCGAAGGCATGGAGCACCTGGAGGCGTTGCGGGCGCAGAAGCGCGGCGTGCTGATGGTGTCGGGACACTTCATGACGCTGGAGATCTGCGGCCGGCTGATGTGCGACCACGTGCCGCTGGCGGGCATGTACCGCAAGCACCGCAACCCGGTGTTCGAATGGGCGGTCAAGCGTGGCCGCCTGCGCTACGCGGTGCACATGTTCACCAACGAGGAGATCCGCGGGGCCGTCCGCCATCTCAAGCAGGGCGGGTTCCTGTGGTATGCGCCGGACCAGGACATGCGCGGCAAGGACACCGTGTTCGCACCGTTCTTCGGCGTCCCCGCGGCCACCATCACCGCCACCCACCAGCTGGCCCGGCTGACCGGGTGCGCGGTGGTGCCGTTCTTCCATCGCCGCGAAGGCGGCCGCTACATCCTGCGGGTCGCGCCGCCGCTGGAGGATTTCCCTTCCGCGGACGCCACCGCCGACAGCGCGCGCGTCAATGCGGCGATCGAGGCCATGGTGCGCGAAGCGCCGGCGCAATACCTGTGGATCCACCGCCGCTTCAAGCGCCAGCCGGACAGTGCGCCGCGGCTGCTGTACCGGCGCAAGCCGCCCTCGCCCTGACGGCGGAAAGGCGTCACGCCGCGATCAGGCCGGCGCCCGCGTGTCGTCGTCGCGCGAGAGCAGGCTGCCGGCGTACAGCGCGACCAGCATCAGGGTCAGCCCACCCCAGAAGGTCGAATAGAACGCCAGGTGGGTGTTCAATGGGAACACCGTCACCGCCAGCGCCAGCATCGCCGGCCGCGCACGCTCCTTGGCCTCCGGCGTGGCGTAGCGCCAGGCCCGCCATGCGAGCGCCGCACCGGCCAGCCACAGCAGCAGGCCGATCACGCCGGTTTCGCTGAGCACTTCCAGCACGATCTGGTGGGCATGCAGGGCCGGCCCGCCGCCCCAGGCCGGTGGACCATCGCCGTCACGGACATCGCATTCCGGGTACGCCTGGCGGAAACCGCGCGCACCCACGCCATTGACCGGGTGCTGAACGATCATGCAGGCCGCGGCGGACCAGATCTGCGCGCGGCCGGACAAGGCGCTGTCCACGCCACTTTCGTCGGCGGCCAGCGCGTGCGCGGTGCGCGCCACCCGCTCGCGCACCTGCACCGACGACACCGACAGCAGCGCCAGCGCCAGCACGCCCATGCTGAGCACGCCCAGCAGCTTCTTCCACCCCAGCAGGCGCCAGCCGGAAAACACCAGCACCAGCGCATACGTCAGCCAGGCCGCGCGCGCGCCCGCCAGCAGGATCACGATGCCCATCGCGGCCGCGGCCAGCATCCAGCCCAGCACGTCCAGGCGCTTGGCGGCCGCGAACAGCGCAAACGGCGACAGGCTGGCCAGCACCATGCCGAGCTTGAGGTTGCAGGGCCCCAGGAAACCGCTCAGGCGGTCGAGCGCGGCGATCTCCTGTGGCGTGCACATGCCGCGCCCGCTGATCATCTGCTTCAACTGGTCCAGTCCCCAGAACAGCGGGCTGGTGCCGAACACGACCTGTGCCAGCGCATCCACCGTCCATACCGCCACCAGGATCGCCAGTCCTCTGAAGGTGATGCGCCGGGCGTCGGCATTGGCCACGGCGGCGGCCACCAGCCACAGGAACGGCAGGTAACGCAGGTCGGCAACCGACTCGCGCAGCGCGCGCGCCGGATCCATTGCGTCGACCGCGGAGATCACCTGCGGCGCCCAGTACGCGACGAACAGGGCACTGGTCAGCGCCCAGGCCGGCCCGCTCAGCAGTTTCGCGCCGCCACGGAAGCGCGCGAGCAGCAGCAGGATGATCGCGGCGAACGCACCCAGCACCATCACCGCTTCCGCATAACCGGGTGCCGGCCACAGCGCGACGAACGTCAGCACCCAGGCCGGCGCCCAGCGCCAGCCCTGCACGGACATGGGCACGGGTGAAGGCGGATCAGCCGGCGTGGCGGAGGCGTGGTTCATCGGCAAGGTCTTGGTAGAGGGACAGCGTGGCGTCCTGCATCGCACGCAGGGTGTAGGCATCCATCGTAGCCAATGGCGGCGGCGGATGGGCGAGCACCGCGCGCGTGGTGGTGGCGAGCGCGTCCGCGTCGAACGGCGGCACTGCGCCTTGCGGCTGCAGCTCGGCCAGCAGTTCGCCCACGCCGCCGTGCGCCCAGCCCACCACCGGCCGGCCCACCGACAAGGCCTCGATCACCGTGCGCCCGAACGACTCCGGCTTGCGCGAGAGCTGCAGCACCAGGTCGCAGCCGGCATAGGCGCGCGCGATCGCGGCGGTCGGCGGCGTGAAGGCCACCGCGTCGGCGATGCCCAGACGCGCGCATTCGGTTTCGAGTTCGCCCAGGTAGGTTTCGCGCCCGGGTTCGCGCGACCCGGGCAGCCACAGGCGCACGTCGTCGCCGTCACGACGCAGCGCGGCCAACAGACGCAATGCATCGGCGTGCCCTTTCAGTCGCGTGCCACGGCCGGGCAGCAGCAGCAACGGGCCCTCGCCGACCAGCGAAGGATGCTGGGCCATCGCCCAGGCGCGCGCGTCAGCATCGGGGTGCGCGGTGCGCGGGAACTGGTCGGGCTGGATGCCGCGCGGGATCACCACCAGCCTGGCGGGATCAGTCCGCGGATAGTGCTGCAGCAGGTAACGCCGCACCGTGTCGGACACACAGATCACGCGCTCGCCGAAGGTCATCACCGCACTGTAGCGGCCCGGCGAATTCAGGCCGTGCATGGTGGTGATGAAGCGGGGCCGCGTGGCGGCGGGCATGCCGCGCACCGCCCACAGGCCCAGCCAGGCCGGCAACCGCGAGCGCGCGTGCACGATGTCGGCCCGCACCTCCGCGAACAGGCGCCGCAGCGCCGGCACATGGCGCAGCGTCAACAGCGATTTGCGGCCGATGTCGAGGGTGACGTGTTCCGCACCGCTCTGCTGCAACGCCGGCAGCAGGCGGCCGCCGGCGGACACCACGATCGCGCGATGGCCGGCGCGCACCAGCGCATCGGCGATTTCCAGTGTGGAGCGTTCCACGCCGCCGGACTGCAGCGCCGGCAGCAGCTGGACGACGGTCAGTCGCCGCATGGGCGCAACGCCGGTGCGGGCAACCCCATCGTCAGCCGGTCAGTCGGCCAGGACGAAATGCGAGCCGCAGTACGGGCACTGCACGTCGCCACCCGGAGCGTCTTCGATGGGCAGGTACACGCGAGGATGCGAGTTCCACAACGCCATGGACGGCAGCGGACAGCTCAGCGGCAGGTCGGCGCGATGCACGGTGTAGCGCTTCTCGGCATTGGCGGGCGCGGTGGCGGTCTGGCTCATGGCGGCGTGGCAGGCAGGGGAAACAGGACGGCGAGTTTAGCACCCGCACCTCTCGGGCCCGCGCGGCACCGGCACCACAACGCGAAACGCCGCCCCGCGGGTGCGGGACGGCGTTTCCGGCAGCAGGCCCGTGAAGGCCTTCCGGCGTGGCTTACTTGGCGGCCGTCGCTTCGGTGGTGATGCTCAGCTTGACCTCGTCGCTGACCATCGGCGCATAGGCGCCCACGCCGAAATCGCTGCGCTTGAGCGTGGCGGTGGCATCGAAACCGATCGCCGGCACCTTCTTCATCGGATGCTCGCCGGCCTTGTTGAGCGTCACGTCCAGCACGACCGGCTTGGTGATGCCCTTGACGGTCAGGTCACCGGTGACCTTCAACTTGTTGTCGCCCGCGGCTTCGACCTTGGTGCTCTTGAAGGTGGCTGCCGGGTACTTGGCGGCATCGAACCACTTGTCGCTGGTCAGGTGCTCGTAGAACTGGTCGGCCAGCGCGCTGAGGCCGCTCAGCGGCAGGGTGACCTGCACGCTGGAAGCGGAAACATTGTCGGCGTCGTAGACCAGCGTGCCGTCGGCCTGGCCGAAGTTGACGCTCGGGTTGGAGAACCCGAAGTGGTCCCAGCGGGCGAGGACGTTGGTGTGGCCCGGATCGATCTTGTAGGTGACCGGGGCGGCGAAGGCGGCGCCGGCGAAAGCGAACAGGACGGCGGCGAGCAGGGTCTTGCGCATGGGAATCTCTCCTTGGGTGGTGGATCAGGCGATGCGGGCGGCTTCGTCGAAGCTCAGGCGGGGCAGGCGCGGGAACACGCCGGCCGGGTCGCCATGGCCAAGATTGACCAGGAAATTGGACTTGATGGCGGTGCCGGCGAAGAAGGCTTCGTCGACCTTGGCGTTGTCGAAGCCGGACATCGGGCCGACATCCAGCCCCAGCGCGCGGGCCGCGAGCATCAGATAGGCACCCTGCAGGCTGCCATTGCGGATCGCACGCTCGTAGCGGGCTTCCGGCGGACCGGCGAACCAGCTCTTGGCGTCCGGCGCATGCGGGAACAGGTAGTTGATCTTCTCGTGGAAATCCAGGTCGTAGCCGACGATGACGGTGACCGGCGCGGCCATGGTCTTCTTGTAGTTGCCTTCATCCAGCGCCGGGCCCAGCTTGGCCTTCGCCTCGGGCGACTTCACGAACACGAAGCGCGCCGGCGTGCTGTTGGCGGCCGTCGGCCCCCACTTCAGCAGTTCGTACAGCGCGTGCAGCTGCTCGTCGCTGACCGGCGTGTCGAGGAAAGCGTTCTGGGAGCGTGCAGTGCGGAACAGCTGGTCCAGCGCGGCGGCATCGAGGGCTTCGGACATGGGAATACCTGGCAGAGGAAAGGGTGGCTGCCGTGGGCGCAGCGGTGAAGGCGGCCAGTGTAGAGTGTCCTGACTATGGCAACATCCAACCGCCCCGGAACGGATTGTTTTAACCCGTGGAACGAACAAGCCTCTCCGCCGCCGATTCCGCACGTCTCTGGACCCTGACCGACGGACACGCCGGCAATGTGCGGCAGGCCGGGTCATTGGCGCGTGAGCTGGGCGTCGGCCCGGCGCGGGAATGGGTGCTGGCACCGCGCGCGCCGTGGCGGTGGATCGCGCCGCGGCACTGGCCGGGTGCCCGCCATGCCTTCGGCAGCGAGTTCACCACGGGCCTCTCTGCGCCGCCCGCGCTCGCCATCGGCTGCGGACGACAGGCCGCGCTGGCCACGCGGCTGCTGCGCGATCGCGGCAGCCGGGCCGTGCAGATCCTGGATCCACGCATCGATCCTGCCCACTGGGACGTGGTGATCGCCCCCGACCATGACGGCCTGCGTGGCGCCAACGTCATCACGCTGACGGGCAGCCTGACGCCGGTCGACGACGCCTGGCTGGCGGAGGCACGCACGCAGTTCGCAGCCTTCGCCCGGCTGCCCTCGCCGCGTACGGCGGTGCTGCTCGGCGGCGGCAGTGCGCATGCGCACTTCGACCACGCCGCCTTCCAGGCGCTGGCGGCGGACCTGGATGTGGCCTCGGCACGCGAGGGCGGCAGCCTGCTGGTCACCACGTCGCGACGCACCCCGCCACCGGTGGTCGATGCCGTGCGCAAGCGCTACGCGGGCACAGCCGGTGTCCTCTGGTGCGACGAGTGCGATGGCCTCAACCCCTACCCCGGCCTGCTGGCCTGGGCGGACCGCATCGTCTGCACACCGGATTCGGTCAACATGATTTCCGAAGCCTGCGCGACGACGGTGCCGGTGCACGTATTCGAGCCGCAGCGCGTGAATGGCCGACCGCGCCGGTTTCTCGATGCGCTGCTGCAGCGGGGACGCATCCGCGCCCTCGACGGTGCGATGGTGGCTTTCGACAGCGAACCGCTGCGCGAAACCGCACGGGTGGCGGCGGCGCTGCGCGAACGCCTGGCGCTCTAGGACGGCTTGCCTGCGTCGAACCGCAATCCGTGCGCGTGCGTGGCACGCATGACGATTGCGCGCGCGGCGGCCAACGCGCCGCTGTCAGGCACCAGGCGCGGGCGCCGGTCCAGCGTGCAAGCGAGGCCGCCGGCCACGAAGGTCGCATGGACCTGGGCCAGCGCGGAGGCTTCCCCGGCCGGCATCACGCCGCAATCCGCCATCGCGCCGATCAGGCCGGGCGTATCGCGCGGCGACAGCAGCGTGGCGTGCCGGGCGGACTCGCGCAGCACCAGGTACTGCAGCAGGAACTCCAGGTCCACCAGCCCCCCCGCACCCTGCTTCAGGTCGAAGCGCGCGGCATCGCTGCGGTCCAGTTCGGCGCGCATGCGCGCGCGCATGCTGGTCACGTCTTCATTGAGCCGGGTCGCATCGCGTGGCATGGCCAGCGTCTGCGCGCGGATCTGTTCGAACGCGTCCAGCAGCGTGGCATCACCGGCGACACCGCGCGCGCGCACCAGCGCCTGGTGCTCCCAGGTCCAGGCACGCTCGCGCTGGTAGTCGCGGTAACTCGCCAGCGACGAGACCAGCAGGCCCTTGGCGCCATCGGGCCGCAGCCGCACGTCGACGTCGTACAGACGGCCAGCACCGGTCACCGCGCCCAGCAACGCCACGATCTTCTGCGCCAGCCGTGCGTACCAGCGCCCGGCTTCCAGCGGACGCGCGCCGTCGGAGACCGCGTCCGGCGGCGCATCGAACAGGAACACCAGGTCGAGGTCCGACCCGAAGCCCAGTTCCTCGCCGCCCAGGCTGCCGTAACCGAGGACCGCGAAGCGGCCATCCACCACGGCCCCGTGCGCGATGGTCACGTCGCGCAGGGCCACCTTCAACACGATGCGCACCACCGCGTCGGCCAGCCACGCCAGCTGGCGGGCGCTCTCGCGCGCCGGCTGCCGTCCGTCCAGCGCCGCCAGCGCGATGCGGAAACTCAGTGCAAGCCGGCGTTCGTTGAGCGAACGCAGCAGCAGCTCGGGATCATCTTCCTGCAGCGCCTCCTCGCAGTCGGCGTGCATCTGCGCACGATCCGGCAGCGGCCCGGAGACGCGCGTGTCCAGCAGTTCGTCCAGCAACAGCGGATACGACGCCAGGCGTTCGGCCAGCAGGGCGCTGCGCGACAGCACATCGACCAGCCGGGCCAGCGCACTGGGTTGCTCGTCCAGCAGTGCCAGGTAGCTGGCCCGGCGCAGGATGGCCTGCAGCAGGTTCAACACGCGGCGCAGCGCCGCATCGGGTTGCGATGCGGCCGCGCACGCTTCCAGCAAGGCGGGCAACACGCGATCCAGGCGCGCCCGCGAAGCGTCGGACAGGGTCCGCACGCCAGAGAACTGGGCGAACTCGCGCAATGCCGTGTCCGCGCCGGACGCATCGTGGAAGCCCGCCGATGCAAGGCTCTCGGCTTCACCGCCCTCGGGCAGCGCGCGCCAGTACTGCGCCAGCGCACCCGGCACCACGTCGCGGCGTCGCGGCGCCAGCAACTCGGCGAACTCGGCCGACACGCGCACCCGCTGCGCATCCAGCGCCACGCGCAATGCCTCCCAATCCGGATAGTCCAGGCCGCGCGCGATGCGCAGCCGATCCATCGGATCTTCGGGCAAGGCATGCGTCTGGGCATCGCGCAGCATCTGCAGGCGGTTTTCCAGCCGTCGCAGGAAGCGATAAGCGGCCATCAACGCGCTGCCTTCTTCCTCGGACATCTGCCGCGTGGCGACCAGCGCCGGCAGCGCCGCACGCAGACGCCGCTCCCGCAGCGCGGATTCGCGACCCCCGCGGATCAGCTGCAAGGCCTGCACCAGGAATTCGATCTCGCGGATGCCGCCCGGTCCGCGCTTGATGTCGTCCGCCAGTTCACGGCGGGCGACCTCGGCGGCAATCGCCGCTTTCATTTCGCGCAGGCCGTCCAGGGCGGTGTAGTCCAGGTAACGGCGGTAAATGAAGGGGCGCAACGACTGCAGCCAGCGCTCGCCCGCCTCGATGTCGCCCGCCACCGCACGCGCCTTCAGCCAGGCGTAGCGTTCCCAGTCGCGGCCCTCGCGCTGGAAATACTGGTCCATGCCGGCGAACGACAGCGCGACGCGACCGGCGTTGCCGAACGGCCGTAGCCGCAGATCCACGCGATGGCAAAAGCCGTCCGCCGTCGGCTCGTCCAGCAGACGGGCCAGGCGCTGGCCCAGCCGCATGAAGTAGTCCTCGGCCGCGAGTGCGCGCGTGCCATCGGATTCGCCGCCCTGCGGGTAGGCGTACACCAGGTCGATGTCGGAAGAGAAATTCAGCTCGCCGCCGCCCAGCTTGCCCAGGCCGAACACCACGAGCCGCTGCACGCTGCCATCCGGCGCGCGCACCACGCCGTGGCGCTGCGCGAACTCGGCTTCCAATGCCTCGAGCGCGGTCTGCAGGCAGACCTCGGCCAGTCGCGTGGTGCCGGCCAGCGTGTCGTCGACGGTGTCGAGGCCATGCACGTCGCGCCAGACCAGGCGCGTGGACTCGGCGGCGCGGTAACGGCGCAGCAGCTCGGGCCACTGCGCGGCGTTGTCCGCCAGCAGCGCGGGCACCCGCAATGGCGCGTTGCCGTCATCGTGCAGCAGGGTCGCCAGCAGGCCGGGTTGGCGGCGCAGGGTGTCCAGCGCGAAATCGCTGGCGACGATGACGCGGGCGGCCCGGCTGGCGTTGCGCGCATCGGCGAGCAGCGTGGCCGCATCGGGCGATGCGGCGCGCAGACGCGCCAGGCCCCGGTCGGTCAGGGCGTCGAGCTCGGTATCGAGGGAAGGGGTCGCGTCGTTCATCGCGCCCGATTGTGGCATGGGGCCGTGGCCGTTGTAGGAGCGACGTCAGTCGCGACCGCGCCCCGATAGCAGCGCCCCTTGCAAGAACAAGAAGCGCGCCGCAGCGCGCCCGCAAGGAGAACTACCGGCTTTTCCTGTAGGGGTGGGTCCGCGGTCGCGACTGACGTCGCTCCTACGACAAGCGGTGTTACGCCGCCTGCGACAGGTCCGGGAGGGCGGCTTCGTACTGCAACGACAGGCCGAACTGCTCCGCCATGTGTTTCAGCAGCACCGGCTTCACCTGGTCCATGGCGGACGGGCCGCCGAGATCGGCGAGCGACACGACCTGCAGGCCCTGGTAACCGCAGGGGTTGATGCGGTGGAACGGCTCAAGGTCCATCGCGATGTTGAACGCCAGACCATGGAACGTGCATCCGCGGCGCACGCGGATGCCCAGTGCGCCGATCTTGGCGCCGGCCACGTACACGCCGGGTGCGCCGTCCCTGCGTACGGCTTCGATGTTCCACTCGGCCAGCGTGTCGATGATGGACTGTTCGATCCTGCACACGTAGTCGCGCACGCCGACCTTCAGCCGCTTCAGGTCGAACAGCGGATAGGCGACGATCTGCCCGGGCCCGTGATAGGTCACCTGCCCGCCGCGGTCGACGTGCACCACCGGAATGGCGCCCGGCGCCAGCACGTGCTCGTCCTTGCCGGCCTGGCCCAGGGTGAATACGGGATCATGTTCGACCAGCCACAGTTCGTCCGGCGTTTCGTCGGTGCGTGCATCGGTGAAGCGCTGCATCGCACGCCACACCGGTTCGTAAGGCTGCCGGCCGAGCTCGCGAACGATGCAGGGTGCCGTCACAGCGTCCACTTCACTTCCGGATGATCACGCAGCACCGCATGCGCGGCGTCGTACTGCGCGCGGTCCTCGGCACGGAAACTGATGCGCACGGAGACGAACTTGCCGCTGGAAGAATGCTTCCAGGAGATGGTCTCGTGCTCCACCTGCACGCCGGCGGATTCCAGCAGGCGGGGCAGCTCGCTTTCCAGTCCGGTACCGGCGGTGCCCATGGCGCTGAGCTCGAAGCTGCCGGGGAACTGGAAGCCGTGATCGGGGTTGTCGGATTTGATTTCCATGGGCGGATTATTGGGACGCCGGGCGTGAAAGCCAAGCCCTTTGCATGGCGAGACCGATGGCATGCCCGCTGCAGGCATCGGCTGCCGATGGCAGCGGCATTGGAAGCCGCGGCGGCACCACGGGTCGTTCCCACATGGGGTGCGCGTCCGTGGCCAGCGCATCGCCGGCATGCATCGCGTCCAGAACATCTCCCTGGACACCCGACGGGCCGCGCCAAATACGGATAATGCTGGCACCCATCCCCGCACAACCCTCCATGTCCTACCTGCTCGTCAGCATCCTCTGCAGCGTCCTGGTTTCCGTGCAGCTCAAGCTGATGCAGCGGCGCGGCATCGACACCTCGCAGGCGATCACCTGGAACTACCTGGCCGCATCGCTGCTGTGCTTCCTGCTGCTGGATCCGCCGCTGGCTGCGCTGGTTCACGCCGATGCGCCCCATCTGGAACTCTTCCTGCTTGCCCTGCTGCTGCCCGGCATCTTCCTGGCGCTGTCGGCATCGGTGCGGGCGGCGGGCATCGTGCGGACGGACGTGGCACAGCGGATGTCGCTGGTGCTGTCGCTGCTGGCGGCATTCCTGTGGTTCGGCGAACGCGCCGACGGCCTGCGGATCGCGGGACTCGTGCTGGGCGTGGTCGCCATCGTCTGCCTGGTGGCGCGGCCGGAACGCGGCACGCGCAGCGATGGCGCGCAGGCCTGGGCGTTGCCGCTGCTGGTGCTGGTCGGCTACGCCAGCGTCGATGTGCTGCTGAAGCATCTCTCGGCGGCGGGCACGCCCTTCGCCGCATCGCTGCAGGCCGCCTTCGTGGCGGCGTTCGGCGTAATGCTGGCCGTGCAGGCACTGCGTGTGTGGCGTGGACGCACGACGATCACTTCGCAGGCCCTGTGGTCGGGCCTGCTGCTGGGCGCGCTGAATTTCGCCAACATCCTGTTCTACGTGAAGGCGCATCGCGCGCTGCCGGAAAATCCGGCGGTCGTGTTCTCGATGATGAACATCGGCGTGGTGGTGCTGGGCACGCTCGTGGGCGTGTTCGGCTTCGGCGAACGGCTCAGCCGTGTCAACGTGCTGGCGATCCCGCTGGCGATCGTGGCGATCTGCCTGATCGCCTTCGGCATGCGCTGATCCGGAAACGAAGAAGCCGGCTTGCGCCGGCCTCTTCATCAGGGGGTGTGGCGGATCACTCCGACTCCCACCACATCCAGAAGGCATCCCACAGGCGCTTGAAGAAACCCGCCTCCTCGATGGCCGTCACGGCCACCAGCGGCGACTGTGCGACGACCTTGCCGTCCAGCGTGACCTTCACGCTGCCGATGGCCTGGCCCTTCGCGATGGGGGCCACCAGCGTCTTCGGCACGTCCATGGTCGGCTTGAGCTGCTCGTACTTGCCACGCGGCACGCTGACCAGCAGCGGTTGCGCCACGCCCAGCTGCACTTCCTTCGCCTGGCCCTTCCACACGCGCTGCGTGGCGATGGCCTTGCCCGGCTCGTACAGGCGGTGGGTTTCGTAGAAGCGGAAGCCCCAGTTCAACAGCGCCAGGCTGTCGTCGGCGCGCTGCTTCTCGGAGGTGGAACCCATCACCACCGCCACCAGGCGCTGGTCGCCGCGCTTGGCCGAGCTCATCAGGCAGTAGCCGGCGCCTGAATGGTGTCCGGTCTTGATGCCGTCCACGCTGGGGTCGCGCCACAGCAGCAGGTTGCGGTTGGGCTGGGTGATGGTGCCGACCGTGAATTCCTTGATCGCGTTGTAGGCGTAGGTTTCCGGATAGTCGCGGATCATCGCGCGACCCAGCAGCGCCAGGTCGTACGCCGTGGAGTAGTGCTCGGGCGCGGACAGGCCATGCGCATTGACGAACCTGGAACCCTTCATGCCGATCTGCGCGGCGTAGTTGTTCATCAGCGCGGCGAAGGCTTCCTGGCTGCCGGCGGTGTGCTCGGCCAGTGCGATGGCGGCGTCGTTGCCCGACTGCACGGCCATGCCCTTTTCCATGTCCAGCAACGGGGCCGTCTTGTTGACCGCGAAACCGCTGTAGCTGCCATCCGTGCCGGCGCCGCCCTCGCGCCAGGCACGCTCGCTCATCATCACCGGGTCATCAAGGCGGATCTTGCCGTTCTTCAGTTCGGCCGCCACCACGTACGAGGTCATGACCTTGGTGATGCTGGCGGGCTCGACGCGCTCGTTGTAGTTCTCGCCCGCCAGCACCTGGCCGGTGATGTAGTCCATCAGCACCCACGCGGTGGCGACGGGCTTGGGCGCGGGCGGGATGGCGACGGCGGTGGATGCCGCGGCGGGAGCGGGCTGCGGGGCCGGGGTCTGGGCGAGCGCAAACCCCATGGCGGTGGTCGCCAGCGCGGCGAGGGCGAAACGGAACTTCATCGGCGGAAAACTCCTGGCAAGGCCGTGGGCCTGACATCAACAAGCGGCCATTGTAGGGACGCGAGCGGTCGCTGGGGTTGGAAAGACGTAAAAAGCCGCGGTTTTTCGCGCCGGACTCAGTCGCGCACGATCTGCGGGCGGCCGAAACCCAGTCCGGCGATGCGGCCGGCCAGCGCATCGGCGCTGGCGGAATCCGTCACGGCCACGCGCAGGCGCCACAGCACGCGCCCGTTGCTGGCCACGTCGCTGAGCCGCGCCTCGGTGATGCCCGCGGCCGCCAGTCGCGCCAGCGCGCGATCGGCGTTGTCGCGGCTGGAGAAGCTGGCGACCTGCAGTTGCAGCGACCCCGGCGAAGACACGGTGGCAACGGGGGCCGACGCGGTCGCGACCGAAACCGTGGCAGGCGCCGACGCCGCGCCCGGCGACAGCGTGGCCGGCTTGCCGGTCGCCACACGCACGCCGTTGGCCTTCATCCACGACTCGAACCCCTCCGGACCCCGCGCGCCGTCGGCGCTGGCGCTGGCGGTTGCGTGGTAGCGGTTGGCGGAAGGCGCGGCGCGCGCGGGCAGCTGCCCGACCAGCTGGTCCATGGCGGACGCGGGGGCAGCAGCGGCGGGCGACGGTGCGGGCGTGGCCGCCAGCCCCGTATCGCCAGGGGTCAGTCCACGCACTTCGACACGCCCGGTACCGCGCTGGGTGATGCCCAGCTTCACCGCGGCGGCGTAGCTCAGGTCGATCACGCGTCCCTCATGGAACGGGCCGCGGTCATTGACGCGCACCACCACCGACTTGCCGTTGTCCAGGTTGGTGACGCGGGCAAAACTGGGCAACGGCAGCGACTTGTGCGCGGCGGTGAAGGCATACATGTCGTACACCTCCTGGTTGGACGTGCGGCGGCCATGGAACTTGCTGCCGTAATACGACGCCGTACCCTGCTCCACGTAACCGTCGACGCTGTCCAGCACGCGGTACTGCTTGCCGAGTACGGTGTAAGGCGATCTGTTGCCCACGCGGGAACGCGGTTCGTCCGTCACCCGCGGCTCGGCGATGCATTCCACCTGCGGCACATAGGCCGGCGTGCTGTCGCTGACGCCCGGCGCATACAGGCCACCCGCGGTGTAATTGCCACGCTTGGAGAGATCCTCCTGCGCCGGCGCGTAGGTCTTGCAGGGCTTCTGGTCGCGAGGTGCCGTCGCCGTCGCGCCCTGCGGGGACGTGGCGGGTCCGCCGGGCGGCACGGCACCGGACGGTGCGGATTTCTTCGGCGCCGTGCTGCAGCCGGCCAGCGCCACGGCCAACAACGGCAGCGCAAGCCACTTCATGCGGACGGAATCTCGCGGCCCGCGATGGCCTGCGACAACTGGTGCACGGCCATCGCGTACATCTTGGAATTGTTGTAGCGGGTGATCGCGTAATAGTTCTGGAAGCCCAGCCAGTACTGCTTGCCGGTGCTGCCTTCCAGCGACACGAGCGTAGCGGTCGCATCGGGCGCCACCGGATCCAGCGGCCGATAGCCGCGCTCGGCCAACTGCGCCAGCGTGTAGTCGGGGGTCCAGGTGTCGGGATTGAATTCGGCGAACCCGGGTTGCAGTTCGGCGCGTGCCACCACCGGGCCGCCCGGCACCCAGCCGCCCCGCTCGCCCCCCTTCTTGCGGAAGTAATTGGCGATGGACGCGAAGATGTCAGGATAGGTGGTGAACAGGTCGCGCCGGCCATCGCCATTACCATCCACCGCGAACTCGCGATAGCTCGACGGCATGAACTGGCCCAGGCCCATCGCGCCCGCGTAGCTGCCGGTCAGCGACGCGATGTCCAGGCGCTCTTCGCGGCCCAGCGCGAACAGCTGCGCCAGCTCGTCACGGAAGAACTGCTCGCGCCGGTGCTCGTAGGCCGCGCGCTCGGGGTTGCCGCTGCGCGGATAGCGGAACGCCAGCGTGTAGAGCGCGTCCAGCACCTTGTGCCGACCGGTGAACCCGCCGTAGTTCGTCTCCACGCCGATGATCGACACGATGACCTCGGCCGGCACGCCGTACTGCTGCTCCACGCGCGTCAGCTCATCGCGGTGCTCGGCCATGAACCTGCGACCGCCGTCGATACGCGCCTGGGTGAGGAAACCGACGCGGTACTCGCTCCATGGCTTGACCCGCTCGGCCGGCCGCGACATCGCCGCGACCACGCTGTCCAGGAACTGCGCCTTCGCCAGCGTCGCTTCGATCTGCGCGGGGTCGATGCCGTACTTCTTCGCCGTATCGCTGACGAACTGCGCACGCGCGGTGGCGAAATCGACCGGTGGCGGCGGCGGCGCATCCGCAACGCGTTCCACCGATGTTTCAGCGGGTGCGGCGGGCGTGGCGGGCGGCGGCGTGGCCGTCTGCGCGGGTGTCGGGGATTGCGGCGTGGCGCAGGACACCAGGCCGAGCATGAACAGGCAGAGAAGTGCGCGTCGGATCATCGGCGCGAGGGTAGCACGGGCCATACCGTGAAGCGTGAACACCGGTACGCGTGGAAAGCATCGCGCGTGGCGTGTCTGCGCGTGCATTTCGCACGGCCGCTGCATCACGCCGGGTTGCGCAGTGCGTTCAATATCCATGCACCGGGCGATGCGCACGCACCGCCATCACCAGGCCCAAACCGGCCAGCAGCGCCACCGCCGACGTGCCGCCATAACTCAGCAACGGCATGGGCACGCCGACCACGGGCAGCAGGCCCGAGATCATGCCGCCGTTGACGATGACATAGACGAAGAACGCCAGGCCCAGGGTGCCGGCCAGCAGGCGTGAATAGGTGTCGCGTGCATCCATCGCGATCCACAGGCAACGGCCCACCACGAACAGGTACAGCGCCAGCACCCCCGCCACCCCGATCCAGCCGAACTCCTCGCTCAGCACGGCGAAGATGAAGTCCGTGGTGTGCTCGGGCAGGTAGTCCAGATGCGATTGCGAACCCTGTCCCCAGCCCTTGCCGGTCAGGCCGCCACCGCCGATGGCGATCTTGGACTGGATGATGTTCCAGCCGATGCCCAGGGGATCGTTCTCCGGATCGCGGAACGTCAGGATGCGGTTCTGCTGGTACGGCCGCAGCATCGAGAACCACTCGATCGGCGCGAACCATGCCAGCGCCGCCAGGGTGGTGCCGGCGACGCCCGCCGTGCCCACCCACCACCACGGCAGGCCCGCCAGCAGCAGGGCGAAGGCGCCACTGGCCACCACCAGCATGCCGGTGCCGAAATCCGGCTGCAGCAGGATCAGGCCGGTCGGAATGCCCACGATCAGGCCGGCCACCAGCACCGTGCGGAAGGAGGGCGGCAGCGGTTCGCGGTGCAGGTACCACGCCATCATCATCGGCAGACTGATTTTCAGCAGCTCCGAAGGCTGCAGGTAGAACACTTTCAGATCGATCCAGTGCGCGCCGTGCTTGCCGGTGCCGATGAACAGCACCAGCACCAGCAACAGCAGCGTGGCGGCGAACACACCCGGCGTCCAGCCGCGCAGGCGCACCGGCGAGACGCGCGACAAGCCCCACATCGCCGCGACGCCCACGGCGAACCGCGCACCCTGCGCCAGCATCAGCCGCGTGCCCTGCGCTTCACCGCCCGCGCTGTAGAGCACGGCCAGGCCGACTCCCATCAGCGCCGACAAGGCCAGCAGCAACGGCCAGTCCAGCGTGCGCAGCAGATGGCGCAGCACATCGAAGGCCCAGCGCAGCAGGTCGCTCATCGGCGCGTCTCCTGTCCGGAAGGCGGCGCCTGCACCGGCGTGGCCTGCACGGGCGTGGCGGGTTTCGCCGGCGTCGGCACAGGCGTTGGCGTAGCGGGCGCCGGCGGCGTTGCGGCCGTGGCGCTCTCCGCAGCGGGTACCGGCGGCTCCGGCATGATGCCCAGCAGATAGGCATCGAAGATCTTGCGCGCGATCGGCGCTGCGGTGCTGCCGCCGTAGCCGCCGCCTTCCACCGCGATGGCGATGGCGATCGTCGGGTTGTCCGCCGGCGCGAAACCGACGAACAGCGCGCGATGGCGCAGATGCATCGGCAGGCTGCGCGGATCGACGGCGGCGGTACCGCGGCGGCTGACGACCTGCGCGGTACCGGTCTTGCCGGCCATCAGGTACGGCGCACCGGACGCCACGCGCCACCCCGTGCCGCCGGGCTGCATGGTGTCCATCATGCCCAGCCGGACGACCTCGACATTGGCGGGGTTGGGACTGATGGGAATGGACGCCGGCTGCGGCAGCGATTCCCACGGCCGGTCGAAGCCGACGCGCGTCTGGCTGACCAGGTGGGGCCTGCGCAGCTGTCCGTCGGCGAGGCCGGCGGTGGCGCGCACCAGTTGCAGCGGCGTCACTTTCCAGTCGCCCTGGCCGATGGCGACGTTGACGGTATCGCCGGGATACCAGCGTTCCCTTCGCGACTTCAGCTTCGTCTGCGGCGACGGCAGGATGCCGCCGATCTCGCCACGCAGGTCGATGCCGGTGGGTCGGCCGAACCCGTAGTACTCCATGTACTGGTCGAACTGCTCGATGCCCAGGTCCAGCGCCAGCCGGTAGTAATACGTGTTGACCGACTGCGAGATCGACTTGCGCAGGTCGGTCACGCCATGACCGCGACGGCTCGCGTCGCCCCAGCCGCGGCGGGTGCCGGGCAGGTAGAACATGCCGGTGGACACCACGGTGTCCTCGGGCTTGCGCTTGCCGCTGTCCAGTCCCGCCAGCGCGATGAGCGGCTTCAGCGTGGAGCCCGGCGCCACGCCGCCCAGCACCAGGCGGTTGAACTGCGGCCGCGACGGGTTCTCGTTGAGCGTCTTGAAGTCCTTGCTGGAAATGCCGTTGACGAACAGGTTGGGGTCGTAGCTGGGCAGGCTGACCATGGCCAGGATCTCGCCGGTGCGCGGATCCACCGCCACCGCCGCGCCTTCCAGCTCGCCGAACGCATGCACGATGGCCTGCTGCAGGTCGGCGTCCACGCTGAGCCGCAGGTCGGTGCCGGCCTGCGCGGGCACGCGTCCGACGACGCGCAGCGCGCGCCCTTCCACATTGGTCTCCACCTTCTCGTAGCCGATGCGGCCACGCAGCTGCTCGTCGTAGTAGCGCTCCAGCCCGGTCTTGCCGATATGGGTGAGCGCGGCATTGATCTCGCCCAGCGCTTCCAGATCCTTCTCGTCGATGCGGCCCACGTAGCCGACGACGTGCGCGAACAGATCGCCGTACGGATAGCGCCGCGTCAGGTAGGGCACCAGTTCCACGCCGGGATACCGCCAGCGGTCCACCGCGAACCGCGCCATCTCTTCCTCGCTGACCCGCAGTTTCAGCGTGATCGGGCGGAAACCGCGCGTGGCCTTGCGCGTGGCCTCGAAGCGGGTGATGTCTTCCGGCGTCAGCTCGATGATGGTGCGCAGGTCGGCGATCAGCCGCGCCGGGTCCTTCACCTTGTCGGGGGTGACGTCCAGGCGGAAGGCCGGGACGTTTTCCGCCAGCAGCTTGCCGTTGCGGTCGTAGATGGTGCCGCGGCCCGGCACCACCGGGCGCGGGCGGATGCGGTTGGCTTCCGAGCGCGTCGCGTATTCGTCGTGGTCGAGCACCTGCAGCTTGAAGTACCAGCCCGCCAGGCCGATCAGGCATGCCGCCACCACCACGAAACCCAGCACCGCCCGGCGGCGGAACTGCTCGGCCTCGGCGTGCGGATTCTTGCTGCGGCGGCGCGTTGCGATCACGGCTCAGCCACGCCGACCCTTGCCCTGCCGCAACACATCCATCAGCAGGAACAAAGGGGCCCACAGCAGCATGCCCACGGCGGGCGCCCACCAGTACTGCCAGGGCAGCGTGGGCTCGCCCAGCGCCAGGTGCACCGCGGCAGTGACGATGCGGTCGTTCACCAGCAGGCCACCGACGGCCAGCGCCTGCTGGGACAGCGGGAAGAAGCGGAGCCGCGCGCGGAAACGCTGCAGGATGAACGCCATGATGACCAGGCGAAGCGCCTGTTCGCCAAGCAGCGTGCCGAACATCAGGTCGGCGATCAGCCCGACGATGACCGCGAAGCCCAGGCCGACGGTGTCCGGCGTCTCGATCACCCAGTACGCCAGCACCAGCGCCAGCCAGTAGGGGCGCAGCGGTTGCAGCAGCTCGGGCAACGGCAGCAGGCCCAGCAGCAGGGCCACGACGAAGCTCAGCGGCATCAGCCAGCCGGCGCGCGCACGGCTCATCGCTGCGGCTCCTGTGGTGCGGGGGCCGAAGGGGTCGTCGAACGCGGCGGATTTCGCCCCTCTCCCGCCGGGAGAGGGGTTGGGGTGAGGGTCGGGACGCTCGTGGGGCGAGGGTTTTCTTGCGGGGAAGAAGTGGCGGGCGCGGACCCGGCCTGCGGGCCTGAAGCACCACCGCCTTCGTTGGCCCCCACCCCAACCCCTCTCCCGAGAGGAGAGGGGCTCGTCCCTGCAGGCGCTTCGCCCTGTGCGGTATCCGGCAGGAAGCGCGCCGGATCCGCTGGCGGCAGCAGCGTGGGCGGCGCGGATTTCAGCAGCAGCACGTCGCGGCCGCGGTCCAGCCGGGCGGCCGGCGTCACGTCACCGACCAGGAAGGCATGGGAATCGTCCGGACGCAGCGCCGAGATCGTCCCCACCGGGAAGCCGGCCGGGAAGCGTCCGCCCAGCCCCGAAGTGACCAGCATGTCGCCGACCTGCACGCCGCTGTTGAGCGGCACGTCCGCCAGTTCCAGCAGGTCGCTGCGCCCGCGCCCGTACACGATCAGCCGCACGCCGTTGCGCGCCACCACCACCGGCACCGCGTGGTCCGGATCGGTCAGCAGCAGCACGGTGGAATGCGCCGGCGTGGCTTCGATGATCTGCCCCATCAACCCGCCCGCATCGATGACCGCCTGCGCCATGCGCACGCCGTCGCGGGTCCCGGCGTCCAGCACCAGCCGCTGGCGGCCCGGTTCCAGGTCGATGTCGAGGATGGGGGCCAGCTGCACGTCCAGCCCGCGGGTGAACTTGACCCCCAGCAGCGCGCGCAGCTGGGCGTTGTCGGCCGCTGCCGTGCGCAGGCGCGCCAGCCGGGCGTTGGCCACCAGCAGGTCGTTGCGCAGCCGGCGGTTCTCTTCCATCAGTCCGCTGCGCGTGGTGGCGTCATCCTGCACCCGTGTGGTCACGCGGCCCGGCAGGCCCGCCAGCCACCACAGCGGCTGCGTCACCACGTTGGCGTGCGCGCGCACCTGCGACAGCCAGCCGCCGCGGTGGTCCAGCACCAGCAATGCGATCGTCAGCGCCAGATAGGCCAACAGGCGCAACGTGCTGGCGACATCACCGGGGCGGGAAGCGACGGGAGGACCGGCGTAGGAAGGCATCAGAGCCGGGAGTGGGGAATGGGGAATGGGGTCGTGAAGTGCGAGCGGTGGCTTACGCGATCAGCGCCGGAAAGGAAGCGCGGAGAATCGATCATGGGTGATTTCCGATTCTCCATGCCCTGTTCCCGGCTACTCGTCACTCCGGCGCGAAGAACTCGTTGCCGTGCATGTCCACCAGCTCCAGCGCGCGGCCACCGCCCCGGGCCACGCAGGTCAGCGGATCATCGGCCACCTGCACGTGCAGGCCGGTTTCCTCGGAGATCAGGCGATCCAGGTCGCGCAGCAGCGCGCCGCCACCGGTCAGCACGATGCCGCGCTCGGCGACGTCGGCGCACAGTTCCGGCGGGGTCTGCTCCAGCGCCAGCTTGACCGCGCTGACGATGCCGGACAGCGGCTCGTGCAGGGCTTCGAGCACTTCATTGGAGTTGATCTTGATCATCTTCGGCACGCCCTCGGCGAGGTTGCGGCCCGAGATCTCCAGTTCCTGCACTTCCGGCTGGGGGTAGGCGCAGCCGATTTCCAGCTTGATGCGCTCGGCCGTGGCCTCGCCGATCAGCATGCCGTGGTTGCGGCGCACGTAGTTGGTGATGGACTCGTCGAAGCGGTCGCCGCCGATGCGGACCGACTGCGAGTAGACGATGCCGTTGAGCGAGATGACGGCCACCTCGGTGGTGCCGCCGCCGATGTCGATGACCATCGAGCCGCGCGCCTCGGTCACCGGCATGCCGGCACCGATCGCCGCGGCCATGGGCTCCTCGATCAGGTAGACGTCG